>FLOH01000044.1_pt1 | contig 423861 bp, 387 predicted proteins | sample 756751 | NCBI WGS metagenome assembly FLOH01 (sample SAMEA4026879, study PRJEB14308) | marine metagenome | biome: coastal water; material: water | depth 74 m
TACGCTTGCATAATCACGCCCAAATTGCTTGTATCGCCAGTTGCGCCACCCGCCTTCTGAACTTTTCTTTTTTTTCGCTGCTGCTCCTTGAGTTGCAGGGCCAAGACGTCAAAGGCCTCAACCAGAAGCGGTCGAACACTTTCTCCTCTTCGCGAAACAACAACCGTATCATTGGGCACAGAAGCGATCAGTTTCACTTCAAACCCGCCTTCCTTGTGGTGCGTGGTTCCCTCGATAGATACCCGGAGATGAAGGACAAAGTTGGCGTAATGGCGAACCAGCTTCTCTTTTTCATCCTCAATCTTCTCCTGCCAGCTTTTACGCAATTCCAAATTCCGGGCTTCAATCTTTAATTCCATACAGTTCCTCCGCTTGAGTTTCGGCAGTGACCAAAGCCACTGCCCCTGAACACCCAAAAAACACACCAGGCCGATGAGGAAAGGACAGGGATCAAAATGCAGCACATCCCTCCTGAAGCTCCCTTCCTAATTTTAATTATATTCCCCTTAACTTGATAATCAAGGTCAACAACTTATTTTTCTCAGAGAAACAGGGCGAGACACCCCCATCATCTCCTGAATCTCCCCCTCACAAAAGGCCAATTCCGCACAATGTTAACCAAAATTCCTCACTGTATTCGGTGAATACCCATTCCCTCAAGCCAGAGCAAATGATGAATAGGGGAAAACAAAAAATATCGCTTTAACACCGAAAAAAAAGTCACGATCCAAGAAAGATCTGGATATATTGCATCCATTTTACTTTTCCAGCCTTCTCCTTCTTGGTATACACAAGATAGATGCAAAATCCAAAAGCACGATCCATTCCCCAGGAGGCAGGTCAGACCATGCACAACAAACAAGCTTCCACCGCCGTCATCCTTCTCAATATGGGGGGGCCCGAACGACTGGACGATGTCGCACCGTTTCTCTATAACCTTTTTTCTGATCGGGAAATCATCAGGCTGGGGCCACGCCTCCTGCAGAAGCCGCTGGCCTGGTTCATCTCAAGGCGACGTGCACCCAAGAGCCAGAAGACCTACGCCCTGATCGGTGGCGGTTCGCCGCTGTGCCGGATCACCCTGAGCCAGGAGGCCGCCCTGGAGGAAGCCCTGGCTGACAAGCAGATCAAGGTGGTCACGGCCATGCGCTACTGGCAGCCTCGAGCAGAAGAGGCCCTGGCGCGGCTGAACCTCTCAGCAGTCAAACACCTGATCGCCCTGCCTCTCTATCCCCATTATTCCAGGGCTACAAACGGTTCATCCTTGAACGATCTCAAGCGCTGCCTGGCCAGGCTCCCTGAGCCACCAATCCTGCACACCATCAATTCCTGGCCCACCCAATCTTCTTATATCGAGGCCCTGAGCGAGAAGATCCTGAGCGCTGCCCTGCAGTTCAACTCCAGCCCCTTTCAAGTAGTCTACAGTGCCCATAGCCTACCGGTCTCCTTCATCAACGAGGGTGATCCATATGTGGATCATATCCAGCAGACCATTCAGGCCGTAGAGGCCCGCACCAAGCTCCCGGGCCGCCTCTGTTTCCAGAGCCGCAGCGGCCCGGTGGAATGGCTCTCGCCCTCAACCCCAGACATGCTCCAGACCCTGGCCCGCGAAGGCTGCCGCAACATCCTCATGGTCCCCATCAGCTTTGTCTCTGATCATGTAGAGACCCTCTACGAAATCGACATGCTCTACCGCGAGCAAGCCAAGGCCTTAAACATGCGTCTGGAATCCAGCGCCGCATTGAATACCGACCCGGTCTTTATCCGGGGTCTCAAGGAATTGGTGCTCGAAAAGAGCAGAGAAATAGACCAGCAAGAATGATGAACTCGTAATAATTACCGGGATGGCTGCGTCTTTTTATTAACCGCGCAGTAACTATCCAGTAGCACCCCATCTGCTTCGTCATCGGCCTGCTCATGTACTGATCAGTACACTTCGCAGACCTCTTTCTCGCAGATGGGATGCTACTGGATAGTTACGGTTCACTGAATAGTTACGGTTCCGGGCAAATGCCCGTTTCAGGCATTAAGGTGGATAGTTACACCGCGCAGAGCAATACCAATCAGGGGTGATCCAGGGTACCACTGCTCTGAAATCGGCGCATCCTGACATTCATCAAAATCCCCAGGGCCAAGAGGGTGGTCATCAGCGACGAACCGCCGTAACTGACCAGGGGCAGAGGAATCCCCACCACCGGCAGAAATCCAAGGATCATCAACAGGTTAATCACCGCCTGCCAGAAAATCAACATGACCACACCAAAGGCAAGAAAGACCCCAAAGCGATCACGGGCAGTCATAGCCACGTGCAGCCCCCAGAAGAGCATCAGAAAATAGATAGCGAGAAAAAAGACCGTACCCAAAAAACCCCACTCCTCTGCCCATACCGCAAAGGCAAAGTCAGTGTGACGCTCCGGCAGAAAATGCAGATGTCCTTGGGTCCCCTCGAGATACCCCTTGCCCATATTACCGCCACTCCCAATGGCGATTTTGGACTGCTCGATCTGATAGCCCGCCCCGTTGGGATCCTGGCCAGGCCTGATCAGGGTCTCAATCCGCCGCTTCTGGTAATCGTGCAGCAGATAAAACCAGCCCACGACTCCAGCCGCAGCCCCCATCCCACTCAGCACCAGATAGCTCACCAGGCGCGGCCGGGCAAAAACGGTCATGCTCACGAAGATGATCAGGAACATCAGGGCCGTCCCCAGATCTGGCTGGAACAAGACCAGAGCAAAGGGAATCAGGGTCAGTGCCATGGGCGGCACCAGTTCTACCAGGGTATAACCATCCGGAGCCTCCTTGCGTCCATAATAACTGGCCAGGACCACCACCAGGACCAGTTTGGCAGGCTCTGAAGGCTGGAGACGAAAAAACCCAAGATTGATCCAACGTTGAGAACCACCAGCGCTGTCACCGACAAACAGGACCGCCAACAGCGACAAGGCCATCAGGACAAAGATTGGATAATTCCAGAAGTGTAACTCCTTGTAATCAAAACTGACCAGAAAAAGAATACCCAGCGCCCCGATCAGAAAGAAATAGGCCTGACGGATATAGGGCGGCATCCCCCAGGGACTCGGCGGATACGAGGCACTGTAGAGATTAAACAGGGCCATCCCCGAAATCAGGAGGAGCAGGAGCAGGAGCCCCCAATCAAAACTGGCCAGAAAACGGCGATCTACCCGAAACATTTTCCACACCTCACGCCCCAGACCAGCCACTCATGCAGACTCGCCAGCGGAATCAATTGCCTTGCCCCTTCTCAACAAGAGATAGCTGAAGTCGCTCAGCAAAATACTGTTCCAGCACCGCCTTGGCCAACGGTCCTGCCCCACTACCGCCGTGCAGGCCATGCTCCACCAGGACGGTGACCACAATCTCAGGATCTTCAGCTGGGGCATAGGCCGTGAACCAGGCATGATCCCGAAACAGATAGGGAATGTCCTCATCCTTCAGGCCCTTATACTGGGCCACCTTTACCACCTGAGCGGTCCCGGTCTTCGCGCCCATGATCAACCCTTCGATTCGGGCAATACGCCCGGTGCCAAGCTTACCATGAACCACTTCGACCAAGGCCCGTCGAATCAGATCCAAATGATACGGTTCTTCGTTCAACTCATCGACCAGTATCGGCTCAAACTGCTGCATCACCTCACCGGCGGGATTCACCACCCGCTCAATGAGCTGCGGCAGATAGCGTTTACCACCATTGGCCAGAATGGCTGTCATCTGAGCGATCTGCAGGGGAGTAGTCAAGTTGTAGCTCTGGCCGATAGCCACTGACAGAGTCTCACCATTCTGCCAACGCACACCGTCCCGCTCATTTTTCCATTTTTTAGTGGGAACCAGCCCTGATTTCTCATGTTCCAATGCCACCCCGGTACGTTCGCCCAGGCCAAATTTTCGCGCATACTCAGCCAGAGTATCAACGCCAAGTCGCTGGCCCACCTGATAAAAATAGACATCGCAAGACTCACCCAAGGCTCGGTTCAGATCTACGGCCCCGTGACCGCTATGTTTCCAGCAACGGTAACGACGATTGCCGTACACATAGTAACCTGGACAATAAATAATCGTATTCTCGTCAATCACCCCCTTGGCCAGACCGGCCAGGGCAGTGACGATTTTATAGGTCGATGCTGGTGGATACAGTCCCTGAACTGCCTTGTGAATAAAGGGGTGGCGCGGATTATCGAGCAGGGCCTGCCACTTGGCATGAGAGATACCACCGACAAAGTCCTCCAGATGCAGGGGAGGCGTCGAGGCCAGGGCCAGGAGACGGCCGGTCTTGACCTCCATGGCCACCACCGCCCCGGCCTTATCCCCGCTCATCATCACCTCTTCAGCTATCCTCTGCAGGTCGCTGTCAAGGGTCAGATAGATCTCGTTGCCGGGCAGGGGTTCGATGCTCTTGAGTAACTGCTGTTCAAAACCTCGGGCATTCACCTCTGAAAAGCTCAGGCCCTTCTCGCCGCGCAGATCGGTCTCAAACAGGCTCTCAAGGCCCATTTTCCCCACCAGGTCACCGCCCCGGTAGACCTTGACATCCTGGTTCTCCAACTCGCTCCGACTGATCTCGCCCAGATACCCGATGGTGTGGGAAGCCATATCGCCATAATGGTAGACCCGAGCCGGCAGGGTCTCGATCCTGATTCCGGGAAACTCCTGGTTATGGTTCTCGAGATAGGCAAGGGTCTTCCAGTCCACGTCCTCCTTCAGGCAAATCGGGATGTGCTTGGGCCTTTTTTCCGCCTCGCGAATGCGATTCCAGAACACCGTGATGTCCTCGTCCAGGACCCGTGATAACTTTTTAAGCAGTTCATCAATATCGTTTGAATCCTCGCGCACCAGGACCACATTAAAAGACGGGCGGTTGGTGACCATCTCACGGCCATTACGATCAACGATATTGCCACGAGGTGCCACCACCTGCTGGATACGCACCCGGTTGGTATCGGCCCGCTGGCTGTACTCAGCTCCCTTGTGTATCTGCAAGGTCCAGAAACGAAAGAGGATTAGCAGGACAAAGCACAATAAAACCCCGGAAACCCCCAACAGCCTTTTTTTCTGCACATCAAGGGCCTCATCGTCATACTCATTGACCTCTACAAGCACCTCATACCGCTTCCATTTATCCAGCATAGACAACCCCAATCAACGGAAACGATTACCGGAACGCCGTACCAGAATCCGTGGAACAACAGGACGCTTGCCAATCCGCTCAAAAAGAGTGTTCATGCCCAGGAAACAGGGAATGGCAGCCCCCAACAGGATAAAGGTCTCTCTAATTACCTGGGTCCAACTCCACTCTAATAACGCGTCGGGGTTAATTGCAGCAAAAAAACCATAGAACAGCAATTGAACCACAAAATACCCTACCCCGACCATGGGAATCTGATAAAGGTTTTCCTTCAATGGACTATTTTCACCCAGTATTTTCAACACGGTAAAAAGCAGAAGATAGAGAATAGGATAGGTGCCAAAATAGAGCCCGGAAACAACATCCATCATCCAGCCACAAAAAACTACAAGCAACAGACCACGCAGCCAGTCGAAACGATAGGCAGCAAAAACAACGAGGATAAAGACCAGATCTGGACTCCCCAGCCAGGCGGGGAAAAATTGAAAAAAGGTGGTCTGAACGACCAGAAACAACAGGGCCAACAAAGAAAAGACCAGGACAGCCATCATCTGTTACTCCCCCCTGCGCTCTTGCGGGATCAGCTCCTCGTCGATCTTCTGCCGCTCGCCCAGATTAATAAACAGGAACTCCAGCCGTTCAAAATCAACCGCCGGCTCCACGTCAACCTCGAGAAACATTCCCCGACTTTGCGAACGCACGGCAGAAACAGTCCCCAGGGGCACCCCTGATGAAAACATACCGCCAACCCCGGCGGTAACCACCCAGTCCCCCACGGCCACCTCACTGTTTTTTAACACATAGTGCAGTTTGTAACCCTTTTCACCAGCCCCTTTCAAGATACCACGCACCCGGTTCTTCTGAATAATCGCGTCAATGGCACTACTCGGCGCATTGGCCAGCAATATCTTTGAGTAATTTTTAGATACCTGAATGACCTGGCCCGCCACGCCCTGTGAAGTCCTGGCAACCATGCCAACAACCACGCCATCGGCACGGCCTTGATCCACCACCAGGGTCTGGAACCAGAATGATGGATCCTTACCCACCAGCCGGGCAGTCACTAAGGGGAAATCGCTAGCCTTTTTAAAGGCCAGCTCACTCTCAAGATACCTGTTCAGACGATAGGCCTCACGATATTCACCGAGATCCTTATCGTTCTTATCAATGATCTTCAGCAGCCGTTTGTTTTCCTCTCGGACATCCCACAAGGCCACATAATCATCTTTCAGGGCAACCAGTGAACTGCCAGCCCGGGTAAACAGGATCTGCACCGGCCCCAGGCTTTCCAGGGCCAGCTGATGCACTAATCCCATACGCCCGCCCACAGCGGAACCAAAGAGGAGAAAAAGGAGGAAGAGTAACCCCAAAAAGCTGAATAGCCGGATCAGGGTAATGCGGGGACGACCTTTATTGTCGTTTTTCTTTTGTTTCACAAAATTCGTAACATCAACCACAGCCCCTCAATCTCAACAGAGGGGCTCGACCACTAACGGTCAAACTACAAAAAAGAAGAAGAGGGCAGGACACCATCTTTTCACCCAGACACCGGCAAAGACTCAACCATTTCCGCTCACGATTGCCACGCCTGTCAGTCGATCGTGACCTCTCTCAGGATATTGAGATTATCCAAGGCCTTGCCAGATCCAAGAACCACTGACGAAAGGGGATCGTCGGCCACAATAATAGGCATCCCGGTCTCTTCCTTGAGCCGCTTGTCCAAATTTTTGAGCAGAGCGCCACCACCTGTCAATACTATGCCATTATCAACAATATCGGCCGAAAGCTCTGGCGGGGTCACCTCCAGGGCAACCCTGACCGCATCGATAATCACATCGATCTGTTCGGCAATGGCCGACTGAATCTCATCGGCTGAAATGGTCAGGGTCTTGGGGACTCCGGATACCAGATCACGCCCCTTGATGTCCATGGTCTCATAGGGCAACTCAGGCATCACGTTCCCAATGGTGGTCTTGATCAACTCGGCGGTACGCTCACCAATAGCCAGGTTATGCTTGCGTTTGATGTACTGGAGGATGGCCTCATCCATCTTATCACCGGCCACCCGCACTGACTTGGAATAAACGATCCCGGCCAGGGAGATGACCGCCACCTCAGTCGTTCCACCACCGATATCAATAATCATATTGGCGGTGGGCTCGGTGATCGGCAGATTGGCGCCAATGGCTGCAGCCATTGGCTCCTCGATCAGATAGACCTCACGGGCGCCAGCGGATTCCGCAGACTCCCTGACCGCGCGCTTCTCGACCTGGGTAATGCCTGATGGCACCGAGACAATAATTCGCGGATGAACCAAGGTCCGGCGGTTATGCACCTTGTTGATGAAGTAACGGAGCATGGCCTCGGTAACCTCGAAATCAGCAATGACCCCGTCTTTGATGGGCCGGATGGCGGTGATATTCCCGGGAGTCTTGCCCAGCATCAGTTTGGCCTCCTGGCCCACCGCCAGAACCCTGCTGCCCCGGCTATCGCGACGGACAGCAACCACTGATGGTTCACGGAGGACAATCCCCTTGCCCTTGACATAGAGGACCGTATTCGCCGTCCCCAGATCGATTGCCAGGTCATTGGACAGCCAGCCGAACAAAAAATTAAACGGTGAAAACATGGACGGTTCCTTTACAAGAAAAATTATATCACGTATTCAGACAAGCAGTAACCTGAGCACCTCCCGTTTTTCCTCGGCAAACACAAGTAAACAGGTCAATCCTCCGGACAAAATCCATAAAAAATTAATTTACCAGAGCATCGAGACATTAGCAACACCAATAGCTGCAAGCCCCTTGTAGATGGCAAACAACGGGAAAAAGGTGCCCTTGCTGTTTCAGGTGGGGCGCTGAAAATCAAGTTTTCGACCTGTGATGAAAAAAGTTGACGCTGCAGCAAAAGATTGGTATTAATGCACCCGTTCAGACAATGGACCACAAAGTACGGGGCTGTAGCTCAGCTGGGAGAGCGCTTGCATGGCATGCAAGAGGTCCGCGGTTCGATCCCGCGTAGCTCCACCAAAACATTCTTTATTGACGTTCAATAAGGTTCAGAAAACCCGCTAGGCTCTAAGCTTAGCGGGTTTTTTGTTGTGCAACAAAGTTCAACGGGATATGATGAAAATCAAGAGTTTTAGGGGTGTTTTTGGGGCCGACCGACCAACCTACATGACATGGCGGACATAAAAGGTTGCACTTCAATTTTGAATCCGCGCAGAATATTCGGGATATATTCCTTGCATTAAAGGCATGATCCAACGCTACTCCATATAACCTATAAAAAAAGCTGCCCCATTTTGGGACAGCTTTTTTTGTTTCTCCTTAAAAACAGCAGGGAGATGGTCTGACCATGATCGGGCCGACCATTCTAAGGCACAGAGATGGAGTTGCTGCTCTCCTCATTAAGCTCATCGTCATAGATCCAGCCGGCAAGCTCGACCCCGGTAACAGTAAGGGTGAAGGTCGTGCCGGAACTGGCCCGTTTGACATTGTTTGACAACAGGCTCACCTGGCCATTAATATCGGTCACCCCGCTGTCACTATCAGAGGTAGCGTCACTCCACTGACCGCTGACCGTGACCCCCTGGAGAGGAAAACCATCAGAATCAACGATGGTGATGACGGCCAGGGAACTGGTGTTGATGCCGGCAGACTTGAGGGTCATGTCAATGGTGGTGACATGCATGACCTGCTCGCTTATATCCATTACCTGGATCCCTGCCGTGTCCTGGCCACTCAGTTCGCCGTCGCTGACGATCAGGGTAACCGTGTAAGAGCCGCTGGCAGAGTAAGCATGGCTCACCATGCCCCCGCTGCCCAGGGATTCGTCACCGAAATCCCAGTTATAGGTCAGGGGATCATTGTCATCGTCAAACGAGCCTGAGCCGTCAAAGGTCACGACCTGATCTTCGGGGCCGGAATAAGTCCCACCGGCATCTGCGACGGGCTGCCCATTGCCCCCCGGGGCATAGGCCAGGGCGGCCGCAGCATCAACGATCCCCCAGCCATAGTCCGGATCCCAGCCGGCAGCACCGTGGTCCTCTGCTGTGGCCTGCAAGGCTTCCCGCACACTGTCAGGATCCTCTGCCACGCCATGGCTGATCAGCAGGGCGGCAACACCGGTTACATGAGGAGCGGCCATGGAGGTTCCCTGATAAACCCAGTAGCCGAAATTGGTATAATCAATGCCATCATGGCTCTGCTGAAGGACGCCATCGCCGTAACCGTCACCATTTTGATCAACGGTCATATCTCCGCCCGGCGCCGTCAGGTCCAGGGCCGCGCCGCGGTTGGAGTAGGGTGCGATCTCTTCGTCATACCTGGTGGCGCCAACGGCGATACAGTAGTCATCATAGGCAGCAGGGTAACTCACCGTGACAGGGGAACCATTATTGCCCGAGGCACAGACAATGGTGACCCCGCTGTTATGGGCTGTTGCCAAGGACTGCTCCAGAGTATCCGACGGGGATGAGCCGCCAAGGCTGAGGTTGATCACCCTGGCGCCTTGTTCCGCAGCAAAATAGATGCCCTCGGCAATATTGAAATAGGTGCCGGAGCCGCTTTGGTCAAGTACCTTGACCGGCATTATGGAGGTGTTGTAGGCGATTCCGGCAACCCCGATACTGTTATCGGTGGATTGGGCGATGGTTCCGGTGACATGGGTGCCGTGCCCCTCATCATCGTTGGCATGCTCATCGTTGTTGACAAAATCATAACCCGACACAAAGCTGGTATATTCCAGATCCGGTGCCTGGGCAAAGGTAGCGACGACCCTCAGCTTGCCGCTGGCGCCGATAGGCGCATAGTCAACATGATTTTCATAGGCGACGCCGGTATCAACAACAGCCACGACAACGCCTGGGGCACCGCCAGGCTCCAAGTCCCAGGCCCCTTCCATGCCTATCCCACCGTACTCGTCATTGTCCAGATGCCACTGGGAAGGGTAGTTTGATGACTGTCCCTCTGAAAGAGCTGCCAACATGGAGAAACAGGAAGATGGTGACTACCAATTTTCTATTTTATAATAATTCTTCTTGAATACGACTGCGATATAGATTACTCCTGACAAACAATGTAGTTGTCGGATCATAACAACTCCAGCAAGGACATCTCTGTTCGAAAAACTCATTTCACTCTCAGGACGCTGACCAAAGAACAATTATTTACCGCCAGCAGACCCAAGACAAACTTTATAGAATGAAAAAAGTAACCACCTCAACTGTCAATTTTCGCCAACCTGTCCACTTCTCTCTGTGGCTATTCATACTGTTGCTGTTGGTGGTACAAACCACTGGTTGTGGCAAAAGAGTTCCACCTCCCGAACCTGTCATCATCGAAAAATATGATGAAGCGGCACGGAAGCGAATCTCTCAGTGGAAGGCGCTTATAAAAGAGAAGAAGGAGGTTCCCACGACTGAAAAATTAGTTTCTGTGAACAGGTTTTTTAACCACCTCCGCTTTGTCAGCGATCTAATGCATTGGGGGCAGTATGACTATTGGGCCACACCGCTGGAGACAGTAGTCAGCAACGGAGGTGACTGCGAGGATTTCGCCATTGCTAAATACTTCACCCTGAAAAGCCTGGAAGTACCTGATGAAAAAATGCGCCTCACCTACGTCAAATCACTGACCCTGAATCAGGCGCACATGGTTCTATCCTATTACCCATACCCCTCTGCCGATCCCTTGGTACTCGACAGCCTGATCAAAGAGATTATCCCCGCCTCTCAGCGGGATGATCTGCTGCCCGTCTATAGTTTTAACGGCACGGGACTTTGGCTGGCAAAAAATAATGCTTACAACACCCGAGTAGCTGACTCCAGCCGACTCAAACGTTGGCGGGAAATGCTACAACGTCTGGAAGATACACCAACATTTCTTCCTTAAGGTGGCGCTTTAAAAAGAGCCCACGGCTACAATACGCCCAAAGACTGCCCTGCTCGATTGTTTGCCACACTTTCTTGGCAGAAGCATTGAGCATACTGCATCTATTTTACAGGCATCTCTAGCCAACAGTTTTTGAAAACACATGAATGACGACCACGCCTGACACGATTAACCCCATACCAATCATTGCGGAAACATCTGGTATCTGTTTGAAGAAGAAGGTCCCTCACGGCCACCCAGCATAACTGACAACACCCGCCTCGCCTTTCCTCACTCACCCCATCCACGCAAACAACGGTTGACAATAACCCCATTCCACCCTATCTTGATTACATATCGCCATATGACGATATGTAATCTTAACCACAAGTAGATATGAAGACATTTATCCGGGTCAGCAAGGCCCTGTCAGACCCCAGTCGCGTGCGGATCATCAAGCTCCTCGGCCACAAGGAGCTCTGCGTCTGCGAGCTCAAAGAGTTGCTCGGACTGGCCCAGTCCACGGTCTCCAAACACCTCAGAATCCTGGAGGAAGCCGGACTGGTCGCCTTCCGAAAAGACGGCTCCTGGATCATCTATCGTCTGGCCGACGGCAGCGATTCTGACTATGCAGCGACCATGCTTGAGAACTTGGCCACTTGGCTCGAAGATGACCCAGAACTCCGCAACATGCGCCTACAGCTCAAGCGCATTGATCGCGAACGGATCTGCGCCGCCTGACCCACAACTCATCATTCACCCATTCAGGTATTGCCATGCAACCGCTTAAAAACCTCAGTCCCTGCGCCTGCCAGTCAGACAAACAGCAAACAACGAATAAGCCGCCCGGCCAGGACAAGATCAGTCCACGCCAGTTGATCACCGGCCTGCTGCTGCTCAGCGCCTGGTTTCTGATCTACAAACAACTCCTGCCCTTTTCCAATTATCTCACCTACCAGATCCTTGGATTGGAACAGGGCAGTCACCTGGGCGCAGCAATTCAATTTTTTATCTATGACAGTCCCAAGGTGATGATGCTCCTGACCCTGATCGTCTTTGGTGTCGGGATCATCCGCTCCTATTTTACCCCGGAACGGACCCGCAAGATCCTGGCCGGACGGCGGGAATCTGTGGGAAATGTCCTGGCAGCACTCCTGGGGATCGTCACCCCGTTCTGCTCCTGCTCGGCCGTGCCCTTGTTCCTGGGCTTTGTCCAGGCAGGTGTCCCCTTGGGGGTAACCTTTTCCTTCCTTATTGCCGCCCCCATGGTCAACGAAGTAGCCCTGGTCCTGCTCTATGGCCTCCTGGGCTGGAAGGTTGCCGCCCTCTATCTGCTCCTCGGCCTCTCTGTGGCCATAGTCGGTGGCTGGATCATCGGTCGCCTGAAACTTGAACACCTGATTGAAGACTGGGTACAGGAGATGCGCAGCGCCACACCGCTGGGATTCACGGCCCGCCTCACCTGGAGCGACCGGATCGACGCTGGCCGCCAGGCAGTCAAAGATATCGTGACCAAGGTCTGGCCCTATGTTATAGCTGGCATCGGTGCTGGTGCAGCCATCCACGGCTATGTCCCGGAAAACTTCATGGCCTCCATCATGGGCAAGGACGCCTGGTGGTCGGTCCCGGCAGCAGTCGTCATCGGCATCCCCATGTACTCGAATGCCGCTGGAATCGTCCCGGTGCTTGAGGCCTTACTCGGTAAGGGTGCAGCACTGGGTACGGCCCTGGCCTTTATGATGAGCGTCATCGCCCTCAGCCTGCCAGAGATGGTTATCCTGCGCAAGGTCCTCAAGCCCAAACTGATTGCGATCTTCATCGGCGTGGTCGGCTCCGGCATCCTTCTGGTCGGTTTTCTCTTCAATATCCTGATCTGATATGACACCTGAACTTCTCACCGGCGCCATCTTTCTCGTGGCCGGTTTTGTCCAGGGGATGACCGGTTTTGGCTCGGCCCTGATCGCCCTGCCCCTGCTCTCCCTCTTCCTGGACATCAAGGTTGCGGTACCGCTGTGCATTCTCAACAGCCTGGTGATCACCACCACCATGGCCCTGCAGTTAAGGAAACATTTCGAGCGAAAAAAGATCCTGCCCCTGTGTCTGGCCGCAATCCCCGGGGTCATCCTCGGGGTCACGCTGCTCAAAAACAGTGGCTCAGACCTGATCCGGATCAGTCTTGGCCTGCTCCTGATCAGCTACTCCCTCTACAACCTCCTGATCATACCCAAGCCCAGGAACCTGCACCCGGCCTGGTCTTTTCCCGCCGGCTTCCTCTCCGGCCTGATCGGTGCCATATTCAGCGCTGGCGGGCCACCGACCATCATCTACGCCACACTGGGCAACTGGAGCAAGGATCAAATCAAGGCTACACTCACCGGTTTTTTTCTCTTCAACTCCTACTTGATTGCCGCCGCTCACACCAGCAGCGGCCTGATCAACATCACTATCCTCGGCCTGTTTGCCTGGTCAGCCCCCATGGTCCTGGTGGGCACTCTCCTTGGCGGCCGCTGCTACGGTCTGCTGGAAAAAGGGGCTTATTTAAAAGTGATATTTGCCTTTCTGGTCGTGATGGGTATGATGTTACTAGTGACTTCGTAAACGTATCCCATCCATGCACGGCAGCCGCAGGCAGGGCTCCTCACTCTCGTGACACGATCAATGAACGGTGCTGAACTCCTAGTCAAATCTCTGGAAAACGAAGGCGTTGAGCTCATTTTCGGCATCCCCGGAGAAGAAAACCTGGCCTTTCTCGAGGCCCTCAGGACCTCATCCATCCGCCTGATCATTACCCGCCATGAACAGGCAGCTGGCTTCATGGCCGCCACCTATGGCCGAATGACAGGCAGACCTGGGGTCTGTCTGTCAACTCTGGGCCCCGGAGCAACAAACTTTGTCACTGCAGTCTCCTATGCCCTGCTGGGCGGCATGCCGGTACTGTTCATCACCGGCCAGAAACCAATCAAAAAGAGCAAACAGGGCCGCTTCCAGATCATCAATATTGTCAGGATGATGGAACCACTGACCAAGTTCAGCAAGCAGGTGATCAATGCCGGATCCATTCCGGCCCTGGTCCGCGACATCTTCCGCCTGGCAATCGAGGAAAAACCTGGGCCAGTGCACCTGGAACTGCCCGAGGATATCGCCGCCGAAGAGACCGATGCCCAGCCCATCCCCGTCACCATCAGCTTTCGACCCCTGGCCCCGCAAACGGCCATTGACCAGGCTGCCCGGATCATCCAAGCGGCCAAATACCCCTTATTGGTGTTGGGTTCAGCGGCCAAACGACGCGCCATCTGCCGGGCGGTCAACGGCCTGATCCATGACAGTGACATCTATTTTTTCACCACCCAGATGGGCAAGGGCACGGTGGACGAGCACTCGGCCCTGTCCCTGGGCACGGCTGCCCTCTCCGAACATGACTACCTGCACTGCGCCATAGAACGTGCCGACGTGATCATCAATGTTGGCCACGACGTGGTGGAAAAACCGCCATTTTTCATGAACAGGGGCACAATGCAGGTCATCCACATCAACTACGCCCCAGCCGACATCGACGAGGTCTACTTTCCCCAGCACGAGGTGACAGGCGACATCGCCGATACCCTGACCCGTCTGAGCCAGGTCCTGCACATGGATCAAACCCCAAACGAATATTTCCAACGCATCCGCCAGGAGATCGACACCCAGGTTTTTTCCAGCCATGCCATCCAGGTGAACTTCCCCAACACCCCGCAACGCATTGTCAGCGACATCCAGGCCACAGTGGCCGATGACTCGATCATCTCCCTGGACAACGGCATGTACAAGATCTGGTTTGCCCGTAACTTCAAGGCTACCCTGCCCTACTCCCTACTCCTGGACAACGCCCTGGCCACCATGGGTGCTGGTTTTCCAGCCGCCATCGCCGCCAAACTGATCCACCCGGGTCGTCAGGTCATCGCCGTCTGCGGTGACGGCGGCTTTATGATGAACTCCCAGGAGCTGGAAACCGCCATCCGCCTTGAGCTGGATCTGGTGGTGATTGTCCTGTGCGATAACGGCTATGGGATGATCAAGTGGAAACAGGCGGGCATGGGCCTGCCAAGCTTTGGTCTCGACTTCAAGGACCCTGATTTTGTTCAGTACGCCAAGAGCTATGGGGCCATGGGCTATCGGGCCAGCCGTAACGGCGAGCTCAGCGAAATCCTGGGCCGGTGCCTGGAACTGCCGGGACTGCATCTCATCGAAGTACCAGTTGACTACTCGGAAAACGAAAGGGTCTTTTTTCAGGAGCTTAAAGACAAGACCTGCCTCCTCTGATCCCCAAAAAACCCACACGGTCGATGTAAGCAATGATTCAAGCCATCAGACGCACCCGCACCATTACCTCATTCCTGCTGCTGCTGGCCGTCGCCCTCTCCTTTGCCATGAACGCCTTCCACTTCTACCTCCACCAGCACGACACCATCCTGATCAAGGAAAACCTTTCTCGGCCCGGCCAGGAACAGGGCGTCATCCAGGGGATCCCACAGGAAAGACTCCATATCTTTTTATGGCCGCTGATCATTGGTCACCTGCTGGCCGCAATCAGTGGCCTGACCATCATCACTATCTTTGCCAACAGATTGTCCAGAGAACGACGTATGCTGGAGGCGAGCCACCAACAACTAAGAGAGGAGATCGAAGAAAGAAAGAGGACTGAGGCGGAGTTACGAACCATCAAGGAGGAACTGGAGCAGCGCGTCCAGAAACGGACCCGCGAATTGGAACAAATCAACAGCATCCTGGGCGAATCACTCGAGGCCCAGCAGCAGACCGAGCAGTCTCTCTCCCAGACCGCCAGCCACCTGCGCCAGCGCAACCGCGAGCTCAGTGATTTCACCCACGCCATCTCCCACGACCTCAAAGAGCCACTGATCCTGATCCAGGCCTTCTCCGAGAGGCTGCACAAACGCTGCCAGGACCGCCTGGATGAGCAGGGACTTAACCCGTATTTAACAAATCAAGCCTGACCTACCCCTAAAAAAGAACTTTTTTGCAAATAAAGTTCAATGATTTCAACGAATGTTGCTCGAGAATAGCTTTGTAGTGCCATAATTTTACGTGCAGGTATTGACTTCCCCATAAGGCTGGGGTATCATTCGCACCATGTTTATTCGACAAACTAAAACGAGCAAATCGACAACAGGGGACGCCTATTATACCTACCGGCTTGTAAGCTCGGAGCGTATCGGTGATAAGGTGCGGCAGAAGACCGTCCTCAATCTTGGCAAGTCATTTTCCTTGCCGAAAGAGAAATGGTCTGAGTTAAGCTCTCGTATTGACGAGATTCTCAGCAAGCAGCCAAGTTTGTTCACAGTATCAAAGTCCATTGAGGCCTTGGCGCAACGATATGCGGCGATCCTGATTGCGAGGCGTGAAGTTGAGCCAGAGGAGGTTTCCCATCCCAAACAACCGATTCAGGATTCACCAGCGGCTGATAAAACCCGTACAGTTCCCGTTGTGCCGCCTGATTTTCAGAGAGTTGACATCAACTCCCTTGAGCTGACACAACCGCGGACAGTGGGTGTAGAGCATGTCAGCCTGGACGCACTGAACCTGCTTGATTTCAACGCTATTCTCGAGGACGCCGGGTTAAACCGCATCCAACGAATGTCGGCCATTGGCAGTGTCATCGCCCGCATGGCAGAACCCGGAAGTGAGCGAGCCAGCTGGCAATGGCTTCGAGATAGCAGTGCCTTGGGCGAATTGCTTGGCGTTGACTTCGAGTCCATGTCATCCATGCGGCTCTATCGGGTCTCTGATCTCCTGATTAAAAACCGGGACAAAATCGAGAAGGCCCTGTTTTCGAGAGTGAAAACGCTTTTCTCTTTGCCGGTTACCGTCACTTTGTACGACTTGACCAATACCTATTTTGAAGGCGAGATGGCCGGCAATAATCAGGCTGCCCGTGGTCACTCCAAGGAGAAACGCAGTGACTGCCCAATCGTAACCCTGGGCTTGATGCTTGACTCCAGTGGCTTTATCCGTCATTCACACATGTTTGCGGGTAATGTCTCCGAGCCCACAACCCTTGAGTCTATGCTGACAGGGCTTGATGCCCCGGCAGGAGCCTTGGTGATTATGGATCGGGGGATTGCGACCGAGGCCAATATCACCTGGATGATAGACAATAAATACCGCTACTTAGTAGTCAGTCGCGAACGACAACGCCAGTTTGACCTGGAAGCGTCCATTCCTGTTTCCACCGCATCGGGTCAAATTGTCCACGCCCAGAAGGTGCTCAGCGAAGACGGAAAAGAGGCCCGTCTTTATTGCTATTCCGAGGCCCGGCAGAAAAAAGAAGATGCTATGACTGCTCGTTTCTGCACGGCTTTTGAACAAGGCTTGCAAAAACTGGCCGATGGTTTGTCCAAGCCTCGTTGCCAAAAGAAAAAAGACCAACTTAATCAGCGTATTGGCAGGCTTCAGGCAAAAAGTCACGGTGTTAGCCAGCATTACAGCATCGATCTGACCACCGCCGAGGGGAGCGATCAGGTAAGTGCTATAAGCTGGGAACGCATTCCGGTTGCGGGCTCCATGATGACCAATCCCGGGGTCTACTGCCTTCGTACCAACGAGCTCACCTGGGATGAAACCACTCTTTGGCAAACTTACATCATGCTGACTGATCTTGAATCCGTATTCCGTAGCCTGAAATCCGAGCTGGGGTTACGACCGGTCTATCATCACAAAGAAGAACGGGCCGATGGGCACTTGTTTATCACTGTGCTGGCCTACCAGGCGGTTCAAGTAATCCGCAATAAGCTCAAGCAGAAGGGTATCCATCTGAGCTGGGACTCTGTGCGCAAAATACTTGCTCGGCAACAACGGGTTACCACCAGTTTCACCCAGGATGACGGACGTTCACTGCATGTCCGTAAAAGCACTATAGCTTCACCCCAATTGCAAGAAATTTACGACGCACTTGGAATTTCCGCTTCGCCAGGAGGGACTAAAAAAATGATCGTTGACTGACGACTAATTCCTTAAATTTTCAAATGTAGTGCCACTGCAATTTTTTTAATGATGTAATATGCTGATTGTATTGAGTGTTTTTTTCGGGCTGTTAAACTCGGGTTAACTACTTGGAACGGATCGACACCTCAACCAGGCGCATGCAGAGCCTGATAGATGGTCTGCTCCTCTACTCCCGGATCGACCGGATCCCCCAGGCCTTTGAGACCATCCACCTCAACACCGTTATCCAGACTGCCCTGGATGACCTGGCAATCAAAATTGAAGAATATCAGGCCGAGATCACAGTCGATGAACTGGGGACCATCGAGGCCGACCCCCTGCAGATGCGGCAGCTCTTCCAGAACATCATCGGCAACAGCCTCAAATACCGCGCACCAGACCTGGCACCAGAAATCACCGTCCACATCTCCCCATTTAAAAATGCTGACAAGGATCTCCGCTTCCTCCGCCTGTCTATCCAAGACAACGGCATCGGTTTTGAGGAAAAATACGCAGAAAAGATCTTTGACATCTTCCAAAGATTGCACAGTCATGAAGAGATCAACGGCACCGGAATCGGCCTGTCCATCTGCAAAAAAATCCTCGACCGACACCACGGCACCATCGTGGCCAGCAGCCAGACGGGCCAGGGTACCAAAGTGACTCTCACCCTGCCCCGCCGCCAGCCACCAATCACATGAAGCAATAGAGCCGATAAGGACCTGACAGCTGGGCCCCAAGGGAGGTACAAAAACGCCCCTGGAACGAAGTTCTTGCCTGCACCCCAGAGACGAAAAACTTCACAGGGGCAGGATGTGCATGACCCCGCGTATGGGATGTTGACCCTTGAGGAACAACCCCTTGCGCCCATCGATCGAGATCGGATCGCCAAAACTGATCCGCTCCTCCCCCACCTGGCAATACCCCCCGGCCTCATAGACCTTGAGCTGCCGACAGCCAACCACGCAGGTCTTTTCCAGGCGCACCGCCACCACCGAGGCATGTGAAGTTTGGCCACCGCGCGAAGTGAGAAGACCGTCTGCCAGATCAACGGCCCGGATATCCTCAGGCACAGTATCCTGACGGATGAGGATCAGGGGCGTGTGCGGATCGCTCCGACGCAACTCATGAATCTGGGCCTCGGTAAAGACAGCCAGACCTGCCAGGGCCGAACCTGAGACGCCAATCCCCTTGGCCAGTACAGCCCGCTCCAGTTCCGGGCTGTCAACAAAGACATCGAAACGCTCCTTCTTCTTGATGGTGATCATATCCCGGGTCTGGAGGAGGTAGAGATCACCCGCCTCCGGCCCTTCAAAGGTGAACTCGATCTCCTGGGGATTCCAGCGCTTTTCATAGACCAGCCGGCGAGAGATATCCAACAACTCCTGATAGATTGCAGGGAAGCGCAGCTCCAAGCTCTCCTCACGTGAGCGGCCGTCAAGTTCGGCCTGCTCCACTGAGATAGGAAAGCTGGTGACCAGGCCCGAGACGATGTCCTCTCCCTGATCGCCGTAGGCATAATCACCCCACAGGGCCACTCGCTGCACCTTACGATAGGGATGGGAGGTAAAGACCACTCCTGAACCAGACCTGTTGCTGCGGTTGCCAAAGACCATGGCCTGGACAATGACGGCCGTACCCCAGGCATCGGACAGATCCATGATCTGCCGGTAATCTGAGGCCTTGGCCGTCTCCCAGGATTCAAAGACCTTTTCCATGGCCCCCACCAGCTGCAGCCAAGGATCATCGGGAATTCCCAGCCCCTGATTACGGATCAGTTTCTGGTAGTCCAAGGCCAGCTCCCGCATCTGCTCCGGGGTAAACTGCTGCTTCAGCGTCACCCCGTGTCGCTCCTTGGCCCGGTTCATCAGACCCTGAAAATCCTCACGCCGCATCCCCGAAACCATGGCCCAGGACTGGAGAAACCGGCGGTAATTGTCCCAGGCGAGATAGGCATTATCCTCCGCCCTGATTGACTCCTCTATGATCTCGACGTTCAGGCCCACATTGTGGATAGTGGCCATCATCCCGGGCATGGAGATTGCAGCCCCGCTGCGCACCGAGACCAGCAGCGGCCGCTCACCCGAGCCAAAGACCCGGCCGGTGAGCTGCTCAAGTTCAGTCAGGGCATTGCGGGCATGCTGCATGAACTCCTCCCGGGCCCTGGCAAAACCAAAGATCACCTCACGACAGCGAAAGACCTCAGTGGTAATGACAAAGGCCGGCGGTACCCGGATCTGCTCATTACTGAGCATCACCAAATTAAAGGCCTTATTGCCCAGATGAATCAGATCGCGGGTATAGGGATTCAGTCGAGTCAGGCTGGAGATCGCGTTCTCGGGATTATAGGTCATGAGCAGATCGAGCATCCGCTCATCCAGGACATTCCGCTGACTCTCCAGGGTATTGATGATCCGGGTGATGAAGTTGTCCAGGTGCTGCAGACCAAAAGTGGAGGCGATCAGGTCGCGGAGAAAGGCCTCGCTCAGCTGGTGTACGGTGTGTTCTGGCTCCGCATCATCCCGGAGCGAACGGTAACGGGTCAAGAGATTGTCCGAGCCAATCTGTGGGATCAGGATCGAAAGGTTATTCTGATGGATATTGGTGTAATAACTATATATTACATCCTTGACGCCCTCTGAGAGGCCACGAAAGATATCCAGGTACTGGGTATAGGAAAAGCGTTTGATCTGCAGGGAACTGCTGAGCAGGGAGACATAGGTCTCCAGGCTCCGCGAGATGATGCCATCCATCTGCAGGGCCCGAATAAAGAGACGCAGGGCCCTGACCACCCGGTAAAAGGTGGCCCGAGTGATAAAGGTCAGATTGATCTGCTCGGGCAGCTTCTCCAGGTAGATGCCAGCCAGGTTCTCGAGACGGAAGGTCAGGCTCAGGCTATCAAACTTGCGTTCCCGGTAGCGACCGTAGACTGAGGGGATATCCACGGCAATATGGCGTTTGTGATAGATCTCCTCGCGGACCTCAAATTTCTCGGGAGAGAGGATGGTCTGCTTGAGGTTTCCGATCACATCCAGGAGCGCTGCCAGGCATTGCTCGGACTCGCAATTTTCCAGGACCTCGAGCAGCCCCTCCATCTCAGGAAAGCCCTCGCGCGAGGCCTCGCGCAGCTCATGGAAGCCAAGATTGTACTTCTCGTGCAGGAGCTGAAACATCTGCACCAGCAGATCAAAACGTCTGAGCTCGGCCGGGGCCAGATCGGTCTGGGTGGCAAGGTACTTCTGCCGCTCGGGCCGCTGCCAGGCCAGGATGTCGTCTAGGCTGCGGAGTTCGAGTTGATCATAGATCCGCTTGGCAAGGCAATGCTGATCATCAATGAAGGGTCCGGTCGTGGGCACCTCGGCGTAGACCTCTTCTGGCAGGAAGGAAATGAGCACTGCCTTGTCCCGAGACTTCCAAAACAATAAAATGGCCTGGATAAAATCAACGATCAGATTTGAGCTCTCCACATGGCTCTGCTTACGCAGGAAGTGGATCAGGACATCACGACGCTTGTGGATCTCATCTAGCTCAGTGGACACCTCCCGTAGCTCACCCTCGGCCCCGATCTCGTTGAAGAAGACCGGCATCAGCTTGGTGAACTGCTTGGTCAGATTATAGATCGGCTCAATGGGATGATTGAGCAGTTGGGTGATGTCGCGCTGAAAAAGGTCGGTGTCCTTGACGCAGGTCCCGGAGAGCTTGAGGTTGATGATCAGGGCCGAAAATAGAGTGGAGCACCACTTGGGCTCCTGCATGATCAGATTGAGCCAGACCCGGATATTGGCCAGATGGGCCGGGTTGGTCAGGGGCTGCCAGTCCTCGTCCACGCCCCGAACATTGGCGTATTGAAAGCCAAAACGCACCACCTCCCAGAGGAAGGTCTCCACCATGCGGCTGTTGCCGCGATCAAAGACCTCACCACCCAGGACCTGGATGCACTGGAGCGAGGTATGGGGATAACGGCGAACATTGGCCTTGAGCAACTGAAAGGCGGTGAGAAGGAACTGCTCAATCTCCTCAAAGCTCTGCTGGCGAACCAGGAGCACCAGGCTGCGATTGATCTCGCGCAGGGTCTCCTCGTGGATGAGATAGAGTCCCTCTGTATCCATGATCCGGAAGAGAAAAAGGAGCTTCTGGTTTTCGGCAAAGCGCACATTTTCGGCACTGACCGGGCCGTTGTCCGGCTCCTGCCCGGCTTGGGCCAGACGGGCCGGGATCTCCCGGTGCAGTCTCACCATATCCACGTGGGCGGGCAGCGTAAGTATCTCCCGCAGGCCCTGGGCCGCGCTGCTGATCTGGATCCCGGCCAGGGTCTGCTGATGGGCGCGGATGGTCTCATGGGAGATGGCCGAGAACAGTTTGCCCGAATGAAAATCGCGACACAGGTCACCACAGCGCTCCAGAAACCAGGGCAGGGGATCTTCCTCCTCCAGCCAGTAGCCATAGTTGCGGACCAGGATGGCCCGCATCAACCGGGCAATGGGCCCATAGTCAAAGGTCACGCCCCCTGGCCGATCAAACTCCAACAGGCGAGCGGCCACCCGTTTCATGGGATGCTGCCCCTGGACAATGAGCAGCATGGCACGTGGCTGCTCCTCATTAAAACGGAGGAGTTCACGGAAATGGCCATTGAGCCCTTCCTGAAAACGAAGGAGCTGCTCATCATCAAATCCGGCCAGCACCTTCTCCACCCAGACCAGTTGGGCCTCAATGATCTGGGCCATGAGCGTCCTGTTTTTCAGACAATCACGCTGGGCCTCCAGAAACAGCTGACTGAACAGGGTAAAAGCTGCAGGTCCCTGTTCATGGCGGAAATAATGGTTGGAGTTTTTGAGCACATAACTGCGCAGCTGTGGCACCAGCAGCCCCCAGTTGCGATAAGGATGGCAGATCTCATAGAGGAGATGCTCGAGCGTGGCGTGAATTCCGCGGTAGCGGGCCACAACTTCCAGGAGGAGGAGCAGCTCAGGGCGAATCTCCACCTCATGGGCAGTTTCGGCCAGATTGGCCTTGAGGGCATTGCTCTCGATCTTGCTGGTTGCCTGCTGGTTACTCATAATTATGCTCTTTACCTCTACTCGCTCAGGCTCAGGCCGCCGGTTCCAGGACCAGGGCCAGGGCCTCATGGATGGTCTGGGGATAATGGACAATAAGATCGGAACGAATCTCTTCCGGGATCTCCAGGACATCCTTTTCATTGAGGAGCGGCAGGGCCAGCTCCAGAATCCCGGCCCGATGGGCGGCCAGGACCTTCTCAATGATCCCACCCACCGGCAGGACGTCACCACGGAGGGTGATCTCGCCGGTCATGGCCATATCCTGGCGCACCGGGCGGCCGCTGAGTACCGAGACCAGGGATGAGACCATGGCCACCCCGGCCGAGGGCCCGTCCTTGGGGATAGCCCCCTCGGGCACATGGATATGGATGTCAATATTGGCAAAGACGTCCTCATCAATGGCCAGCTCAGTGGCATGGGAACGGATATAGGTCAGGGCCGCGGTGGCCGACTCCTTCATCACCTCGCCCAGTTTACCGGTCAGGGTCAGAGAACCTTTCCCCTTCATCTTCGAGGCCTCTATAAACAGGATCTGGCCACCCACCGGGGTCCAGGCCAGCCCTGTGGCAAGCCCCGGTCCCCAACTCCTGGCCTTGATCTCAGAGAAGAAACGGGCCGGGCCCAGGAACTCATAGATATCAGCGGGTAATACACAGGTCTTGCCCGTCTCACCCCGGGCGATCCGGGCGGCCACCCCCCGACAGATGGCGGCCAGCTCCCGCTCCAGATTCCTGACCCCGGCCTCACGGGTATAGGACTCGGCCAAGACCCGGATGGTCTCATCCGGGATCTCCAGCTGTTCTGTACTCAGGGCATGCACCGCCAGCTGCTTGGGCAGGAGATGTTTGTGGGCAATGGCCACCTTTTCGTGGATGGTGTAGCCCGAGAGCTCCACCACCTCCATCCGATCGCGCAGGGGCCCGGGGATGGTATCGAGATAATTTGCCGTGGCAATAAACAGGACCCGGGAAAGGTCAAACTCCACATCGAGGTAATGGTCGGTAAAAGTCGAGTTCTGCTCCGGATCCAGGACCTCAAGCAGGGCCGAGGCCGGATCGCCACGAAAGTCATTGCCCAGTTTATCGATCTCATCGAGGAGAAAGACCGGATTGTTGGTCCCGACCTTTTTCAGGCTCTGAATGACCCGCCCGGGCAGGGCGCCAATATAGGTGCGCCGATGACCGCGGATCTCGGCCTCATCCCGAAGCCCACCCAATGCCATACGCACAAACTTGCGCCCCATGGTCCGGGCAATGGACTGGCCCAGCGAGGTCTTACCTACACCCGGCGGGCCGCTGAAACAGAGGATCGGGCCATGGATATCATCTTTTAGCTTCCGCACGGCCAGAAATTCAAGGATCCTCTTCTTGATCTTCTTGAGTCCGTAATGATCCTGGTCCAAGTCGACTTCCGCCTGAATCAGATCCAGGGTATCATCGCTGGACTCCTGCCAGGGCAGATCCAGCATCCAGTCAATGTAGTTACGCGTCCCCGAATACTCAGGTGAGGAGGGCTGGATCCGTTCCAGACGCCCCATCTCCTTTTTGAGCACCGCCTTGGCCTCAACACTGAGCTGCTTCTCCTCGATGCGGTGACGCAGCTCCACCAGTTCGACTTTATCCTCGTCCCCCTCGCCCAGCTCCTTGCGGATGGCCTTGAGCTGCTGGCGGAGAAAAAACTCTCGCTGCCGTTCGTCCATGTCCTTTTTCATGGTCGCCTGTAGCTCATTGCTCATCTCAATGGTCTCAAGTCGTTTGCTGAGCTCCCGGGCTACCCGCCCCAGCAACTCCTCCAGCTCCCGGATCTCGAGCAGCCCCTGCTCCTCTTCCATGGTCAGGTTGAGCTGCGAGATCACCAGATAACAGATATGATACGGGTTGGTCAGAGCGCTGACCGTCAGCTGCAGCTCCTCAGGTAGAGGGGCACCCCTGACCATCTTCTCAAACTGGCTGCGAATGGTGTGGACCAGGGCCTCGACCTTCTTCGAATCATTGATCTCCATCACAATCTCGGCCACCGTGGCCGTGAGATAGGGATCAGGCGCATGCACATCCACCAGGACGATCTTTTTGGTACCGCTGACCAAGACCTGATAGAAGTCCTCTTCCTTCTTGAGCTTGTGGATATAGCCCGCCACCCCGACCCGATAGATATCATCCGCATCAGGCAAGTCAGCCGATGCGGATGGGGCCTCGCGACTGGCCACCAGGGCGATCATCCGATCGGCCAGCAAGGCGTCATCGATCAGTTTCCGGGAGGACTCGCTGCTGACTCGCAGAGGAAAACCCATGCCCGGATAAAAGACAAAGCCATATACCGGTAGAACCGGCAAGACCTCGGGGATCTGCAACTCCATGGGATCAACCCTGCTGCTTGTCTCCAACTGTTCACTCATGGCCGTCCCCCCTCCATAGTGATGGTAATCCTGACCTTGTCCGCCTGGACCCGCTTGGGCAGAACCAGGACAAGAATCCCCTGAAGATAGCGAGACACGGCCCGGCTGCCATCAACCTGGACTGGTAACGAGACAGTCCGCTCAAAAATACCCTGCTCAATCTCCAGCTGGTGAACACAAGCGATCGCCTCCTGGGTCGGCAAGCGGCGGCGGCCGCTGATCCGGACCTGAAAATCTTCCACAAGGACCGAAAGTTCCTGGGGATCGATACCGGCCAGCTCCAGATAGAGGATCAGCTCTTCCTCGCCCTCATAGATATCAACGGCAGGTTGCCAGGCCGCCGATTTCATCATCCGAGCCAGCGACAGATTCCTGAGCATGCGTCCGCCCTGGGGCATCCTGGCCATCTCCTGCATTATTTTCTTTGACAGTGGATCCATCCCCGGCTCCCTCCTGCTCTTCAGCCGCAGAGTGCGTGACCTTGGGCCTCTCTCTGCGACAGCCATTTTTTAACGCAAATGCCCAGCTTGCTTCTACAGGGCCTTGCTCCGCTCCATATGCAGGATCAGATCAAGCATGCGGTTGGCATACCCCCACTCGTTGTCATACCAGCTCATGACCTTGACCATGGAGCCGATAACTCGGGTCGATGGTCCGTCAACGATAGAGGAATGACCGTTGCCCTGGAAATCAATGGAGACTAGGGGCAGATCGCTATAGCCAAGATAGCGACTGGCAGCCGAACTCAGGGCCTCCTTGACCTCGTCCACCGTGGTCTCGCGCTCCACCTCCATGACCACATCCACCATTGAGACATTGGGGGTCGGGACCCGCACGGCCAGACCGTCAAACTTCCCCTTGAGCTCTGGGATAACCAGGGCCACGGCCGCTGCGGCCCCTGTATTGGTGGGGATCATGGACAGACCTGCGGCCCGGGCCCGACGCAGATCGGTATGGGGGAAATCCAGGAGACGCTGATCCCCGGTATAGGCATGAATAGTGGTCATCAACCCCCGTTTGATGCCAAAATGATCAAGGATAACCCGAGCCACTGGGGCCAGACAGTTGGTGGTACAGGAGGCATTGGAGACCACATGATGAATGGTGGGGTCATACTCATCCTCATTGACCCCCATGACCAGGGTCTTGACCCCGCCCTTAGCCGGGGCCGAGATCACCACCTTGGACGCCCCACCACTCAGATGGGCCTGGGCCGCGTCAAGGTTACTAAAAAAACCTGTGCACTCGGCCACATACTCAACGCCATGTCGCTGCCAGGGGATATCGGTGGGACTGCGATGCCGGGTCACGGCCACCATGCGGCCATCAACCACGATCCCCTCCTCAGTGGCAGTCACCTCATGATCATAGGTCCCCATGATCGAATCGTACTTCAAGAGATGGGCCAGGGTCGGGATATCCGTCAGGTCATTGATGGCCACCACTTCAATCCCGGCAAACTCCGGATCCTTGCTCAAGGCCCGAAACATACTCCTGCCTATCCTGCCAAAACCGTTAATACCAATCTTGATTGTCATACCGATCTCCCACACTATGTTCAAGGCCTTTACTGCCCGTCAATTCTCCATAAATTGGCGAGGATAGGCCTTTTTATACAATTTCAGATACTGCTGCATCACCCGCTGCCAGGTATATTTATCCTGGATCAGCTGCACGGCCTGGTGCTGCATGGCTCGGAGCTGACCGGGTTTGCTGCGATATAAGTCCAAGGCTCGCTCCAGGGCCTGCAACAGCACCAGATGTCCGTCTCCTCCATAACTGAGACCGGTCTCGCCATCCACCACCTTGACCAGGCCACCCACCGCATGCACGATGGGCAGGTTAGCAAAGAGCTGGGCCATGAAATCGGTGAGACCACAGGGCTCGTAGCGGGATGGGATAAGAAAAAAATCACCGGCTGCATAGACCTGATTGGCCAGGATCGGATCATACCCCAGCAGGACACAGACCCGGCCGGGATGAGCCGCAGCCAAGGCCAGAACCGCCTGTTCCAGAACGCCCCCGCCAGTGCCCAAGAGGAGAAAGGCACACTCACCATCCTGCCCCAGAAGCCCGTCCAGGGCGGCCAGGAGGAGATCGACCCCCTTCTGCTCGCTGAGACGACCGACAAAGGTCAACAGGGGCCAGGTCTCGGGACAGTCCAGGTAACCGCCCTGCCGCACCCCGGGAATCGGGCTACTGGCGTTCGCACCACACCGGCTCAGGAGTGCGCGGCGACAGAGGAGCTTACCGGTCAGGGGGCCTGCGGCCGCTGGATCAAAGGCAGCTGCGATGCCACTGTACTCGGGGGTCCTGGGATCGTACTCACTGGGATCAATGCCATTGGTGATCCCGGCCAGCCGCACTCCCTGCTCAAGCAGGAGATGGCCGAGGAAGCCGGTCTGCTGGTCGTCATCGCTCTCCTGTAACTCCCGGGCATAATTTTCGCTGACCGTATTAAACTCAGCATAGGGGGCTGCCGCCAGGAAGGGATCAAAATCGCCACCCAGACAGCTCTCCTTGATGAGCTGTGCCGGCAGAGCGGTGACTGCCCGGGCAAAGTCCAGATCGCCCACCTCTTGGTGGTAGCCAAGACCGCCATTGTGGATGGTCACCAGAGTCCCGGTTTGCCTGAACAGATGCCGCAGACCCTCATTCTCGCGAATCATGGCCGGGATCAGGGCGGTGTGGCCGTCGTGGCAGTGGATGATGTCCGGCCGGGCCCCAAGCAAGAGCATGAGGGCCACACCGCCCTTCTGCAACAGGACATTCATGGCCAAGTAGTCGTAATGACCCTGACCCTGTTTCTGGAGGGGATTGCTCTGTTGATCGGCCAGGGTATAGGTATAGACCCCCTGTTTTTCGCGGAAGCGTTTTGAATCGAGGAGATAGATGGTCACCCGCTCCTGGCGTGCGCTCCAGACCCGCATCTGCTCGCGCCGCTCCTGACCGACATAGTCCATGTCCACCTCATACTCGAGGGGACGGCCTGAAGCCAAGGGATCGGCCAGCTGGGTAAACCCCAATGCCACCGGATCCATGAAGCCATAACAGGGCAGAACCACATGAACCCTGCGTCCCGGCCACCGGGCCAGAGCACGGGCCAGCTGGCGAACCATGTCCTTGACCCCACCGGCCCCGGCCAGGGTCCCATACTCACGGCTCAGCATCCAGATCGAGCAAATGACAGGAGAAGGAGATGCACCCATAATAACGTCCTGTTAGGCCTCCATGCCATCGATGACTGCCTGGCGCAGGAGATGATCGGCCAGGGTCAAGCGGACCATGGCCTCGCAGACCGGGATAATCCGAGGGATGGCCGAGATGTCGTGACGACCGCCAATGGTGATGCGCACCGCTTCATTGGCCAGGTTGACCGTCTGCTGCTCTTTGCCAATTGACGGGATGGGCTTGACCGCTACCCGCATAACCAGCTGCTCACCATTGGAGATCCCAGCCAGGATGCCACCGGCATTATTCCCCATAAAGCCGTCCGGGCCAATGGGATCATTGTTCTCGGAACCAAGCATATCGGCCACGGCAAAACCGGCACCGATCTCAACACCCTTCACCGCACCAATGGACATCAGGCCATGGGCCAGTTCGGCCTCAAGCTTGTCAAAGACCGGCTCTCCAAGACCGGCCGGACAATCGGCCACGATCTCTACGATCCCGCCCAGGGTGTCACCTGTAGCCCGGACCTCACGGACCCGCTCTTCCATGGCCGCTGCGGCCTGGGCATCGGGACAGAAAAAACGGTTCTGATCAATCTGATCCAGATCCCGCTCCTGGATTTTGATCCCGCCCAGGGCCACGGTATAGGCCCGGACCGTAAAGCCATATTTATCAAGGAGCAGGCGGGCAATCGCACCGGCCGCCACCCGGGCTGCGGTCTCTCGGGCCGAGGCCCTGCCGCCGCCACGGTGATCACGAATCCCATACTTACTGAGATAGGTGAGATCGCCGTGTCCCGGCCGGAATATCTCCCGCAGATGGTCATAGGACTTGGAGTGGGCATCCTGATTATAGATAGCCAGCGAGATGGGCGTACCGGTGGTCCGGGGCAGTTCTTCACCCGGCGGGGTAAAGATGCCGGAGAGGATCTCCACCCGATCCGCTTCCTTGCGCGGGCTGGAGGCCCCGCCCTGACCGGGCCGACGCCGATCCATCTCCCGTTGCAGGGCCACGGGATCAACCACCAGGCCCGGAGGACAACCGTCGATCACCGCCCCAACGCCGGTCCCATGTGATTCACCCCAGGTGGTCACCCGGAAGACCTTGCCAAATGTATTCCCTGCCATTATTTTTTCTCGGTTTGTCTTACACGTTCATCTTTTGGCGCAGCGTCAGCAAGCAATTCCGCAATCTGCACCACTGCCTGCTCCGGATCAATGCGGCCGCTGTCCACAATCCCGTCGGCCAGCTGCTGGTACAGGGGCTCACGTTCGGCCAGGACTGCGGCGACCTCGGCACACACCCCCTGGCCAGTGAGCGACGGACGCTGCCCGACAGTGGCCACATCACCAGTAATTCGCGCACAGATCACATCCTGATCGGCCCGCAACCAAATAACCACGCCCTTTTGCTTCAGTCCTTGCCACAGGGCCTGATGAAGCACCGCCCCACCACCGGTAGCAACCACGCAATGCCCTTGCCGGGCCAAGCCAGTCAAGACCTCGGCCTCGGCGGCACGAAACCCAGCCCAGCCCTCGGCAGCCACAATCTCAGCCACAGTCTGCCCCTTTTTTTCACAGATCAAGGCATCACTGTCAACAAAATCATAGCCCAGATGCGCGGCCAGCCTGAGCCCTATAGTGGTCTTGCCCACTGCCCGGTAACCAATCAGAAAAATCAACTCCATCAGCACGTTCTTCGTCAGCTCATTTCAAGGACAAGTCATTTAACGCCCATGACTCTCAACAGGAGGCCGGGCGATCCGGCCTCATACCAACCTTACCACATTCAGCACATTTACCACTTTTACCAGTTTTGCCACTTTTTTCTTCCAATCCATCTATACTATGCGGTAACATAACAGTGTGTCAAGATAAGACAAATTAGAATGTCTCCCCCTCGGGGGTCCCCCAACTCCCTTGACAGCTCCCGGGAGGGATGTTTATCATTCATATCATATGATTCCAAGGTATTGTTGCGCTTAACGAGACGAGCAAAAATCCCTTTTTCGAGAAACCATAACCCAAAGGTGCGCCCATGAAACAACTCGCCCTCCTGCTCATCCTCTCCCTGACCCTCTTGAGCACCTCCTGCGCCAACCAGGAAAACAACGCCCAGTCCGGCATTGGCCTTGGGGCCTTGGGCGGGGCACTCATCGGCCAGGCCATTGGCCATGACACCGAGGCCACCCTGATCGGGGCCGCGGTCGGCACCATGCTGGGCTACATCATCGGCAACGAGATGGACAAGTATGACCGTGAGCAGCTCAACCACACCTATGAACGCGGAGTCTCCGGCCAGAAAAATACCTGGAAAAACCCAGACACAGGCAATTCATACGAAGTTATACCTCAGCCGGCATACATCGAACCCAAGGCCAATAAGACCTGTCGCCAGGCCGAGATCATTGCTATCATCGACGGTAAGCCGGAACGCAGCTACACCACGGCCTGTCGTGACAACCAGGGTCGGTGGCAGCTGCAGAATTAATTCCTGCACCAAGCCTGTCTCCAGTACTATCTATCTGGTCAGAGGCCGGGAGTTCTACTCCCGGCCTCTGACCATTTTCAGCCCCAGGAACCCCATGCACCACACCAGCCTGACCCTCTCCACTCATCAACACATGGAGTGGGTCGACACAGCCCACACCATCATATGACCATGGACTTTGACCCGCACCAGATCTGCTTTGGCCTCAACCAGAAGATCGACCAACGCTCCTGTGCCTGGTTTCTCAGGTTGGCCGGCCAACAGGACTTTGCCGAGCTCCTCAGCAGTCGCATGAGCAGTAGCGAGATCCTGGCCTTGACCAACACCCTCACCGGCCTGTTCAAAGAGCACCTGAGCGAGGACGAATATCACACCCACTTCCTCCGGGAAGAAAGCCCCCATCATCCCGAGGAGAGCATCTAGCCATGGCCCACGCGCCCCTGACCGACCTGCGCAGTTTTATCGAGCTGCTCAAACGTGAAAACAATCTTCTGGTCATTGACCAGGAAGTTGACCCCAATCTTGAAATCGCCGAGATCCATAGACGGGTCATCGACCGCCAGGGCCCGGCCCTGTTATTCAGCAATGTCAAGGGGAGCCAGTTTCCGGTGGTCACCAATCTATTCGGCACCGGACACAGACTGGAGCTGGCCTTTGGCTCCCGGCCGCAAAATTTTGTCCGTGACCTGGTCCAGCTGACCGAACAGATGATGCCCCTGAAACTCAAGACCCTCTGGGAGCAGCGCCACCTCCTCCAGGAAGGACTTAAGATCGGATTAAAGACCCAGAAGAGCGGGCCGATCCTGGACCATTGCCAGGAGCAACCTGACCTCACCACCCTGCCCATGCTCACCTCCTGGCACAGCGATGGCGGCCCTTTTGTGACCCTGCCGCTGGTCTATACCGAGCACCCGGATGGGCGCGGCCACAACCTGGGTATGTACCGGATCCAGCGCCACGATGCCCAGACCACTGGCATCCACTGGCAGATCCACAAGGGCGGCGGCTACCATTACCATGCGGCCGAACAGCTGGGCCAAGCCCTGCCCATGACCCTCTATATCGGTGGCCCTCCGGCCCTGATGCTCGCGGCCATCGCCCCCCTGCCCGAAGACATCCCCGAGCTGATGCTCACCTCCCTGCTCCAGGGCAAAAAACTGAACATGGTCGCAGATCCGCGCGGCGGTCACAATCTGGTGAGCAATGTGGAGTTTGCGATCAAGGGCCAAGTCCCGCCCCATATCCGTCACCCGGAAGGCCCCTTTGGTGACCATTACGGCTACAACTCTCTGGAACACGACTACCCCATCTTCCAGGTCAGCCACCTCTATCACCGTACTGGTGCCATCTACCCGGCAACCGTGGTTGGCAGGCCGAGGCAGGAAGATTTTTTTATCGGTGATTTTCTCCAGGATCTCCTCTCCCCCCTCTTCCCCCTGGTCATGAAGGGCGTCAAAGAGCTCAAGACCTATGGAGAGGCTGGTTTTCACTGCCTGGCCGCAGCCCGGGTCGCTGACCGCTACCCGCGCGAGGCCTTTGCCTGCGGCCTGCGCATCCTGGGTGAGGGCCAGCTGTCCCTGACCAAGTTTCTCATCGCCACGGACGGGGATGTGGATCTGAACGATTTTGGCCAGCTCTGGTGCCATGTCCTGGAGCGCATCGACTGGCAGCGCGACCTCTTTGTCTTTGCCAATGTCTCCCAGGACACCCTTGACTATACCGGCCCCTCGGTCAACAAGGGTTCCAAGGCCATGATGTTGGGCCTGGGCAAGGAGAAGAAGCGCGAGCTGCCCCAAACCTTCAACACGTCCCTCCCCTTTGGCTGCAATCACCCCAAGGTCTTTCTCCCCGGCACCCTGGTGGTCCAAGGAACCCCCTACACCGAAGATCCGACACTTGCCAATAAGCTCTGCGCCTGGGCGGACCTGCAGGACTGGCCAGTGATCGTCCTGGTGGACAACAGTGGTGAGGCCACCAGCTCCATGCAGGAATTCATCTGGAGCGTATTCACCCGCTTTGAACCGGCAGCAGATATCCACGGAGCCGCAACCAGCGTCAACCGCTTCCATGTGGGCCTGACCCCGCCCATCGTCCTGGACTGCCGAATGAAGCCCTGGTACACCGAGGTCCTGGAGGTAGATGCAGCCACCAGGAAGCTGGTGGATGAGCGAAGCATGGACCTTCTGCCAGCCAATCTCCGATGAGCAAACCTGTCAGGCTGCAAAAATTCCTGGCCGACTGCGGCGTCTGCTCGCGGCGCAAGGCCGAGGAGCACATCCAGAATGGCAGGGTCAGAGTCGACGGCCAGGTGGTCACGGCCATGGGCGTGACTGTCGATCCGTCAACCCAGGAGGTGCGTTACAATAATCAGGCGATCGGCCAGCACGAGCCCCTGATCTACATCCTCCTCCACAAGCCAGTCGGCTATGTCACCACCCTCTCAGACCCCCAGGGTCGACCCATGGTCACTGATCTGGTGGCCGACATCCCCACTCGGGTTTTTCCCGTGGGCCGCCTCGACCTCGACACCTCAGGGGCCCTGCTCCTCACCAACGATGGTCAACTGGCCCAGCAGATCCAGCACCCCAGCCACGAGGTGACCAAGACCTACGAGGCCCTGGTTCTGGGCCGCCCCGGGCAGGACAAACTCAGACGACTGGAACGGGGGATCATGCTCGAGGGACAGCAGACGGCCCCAGCCCGGCTGCAAGTCACGAGAGAGCAAGGCAAGATGACCCGGATCGAGATCACGATCCACGAGGGCCGCAAACGTCAGGTCCGGAAGATGTTTCAGGCCATAGGTCACCGGGTGGTCGAACTCAAACGGGTGGCCTACGGCCGACTGCAGCTGGAAAATCTGCCGGTGGCCAAGTACCGTTTACTGGGGCCACAGGAGATCAAAAAAATATTTTTAAAGAAATTCCCTTTACAAAAGAAAAAATAGCTGATTAAATCTAAACAGTTATTATAGGGAGTTGAAGAGTAACTTACTTATTTTCGGGTCAATGACGATCCCGACATGCCCTCATGTTCCGATTGTAACTAGCTAGAATTGTTCGAATTTAAAGATCCAAAACCATCCATTCACCTCATTTGAAAAGTCACAGTTCCCAGGAACAGGAGTAAGGCATGAACAAATCAGAACTTATTGAATCCCTGTCAGAGAAAATCAATATTTCTCATCGGGAGGCAGCAGCTATCACCAATACCATCATCGATGCCATGACTGAGGCCCTGACCCGGGGGGAGAATATCGAGATTCGCGGCTTTGGCAGCTTCGTCATCAAGAACTACAGCTCCTACGAAGGCCGTAACCCCAAGAGCGGCAAAAAGATCAAGGTCAAGCCCAAGAAACTGCCCTTCTTCAAGGTTGGCAAGGATCTGCGTGAGCGGGTCAACAGCGACAGCTGAACCTGATTCATGGGGCAGCCCCTCTGGATCAGGCGGCCTGTCCCACAATTTCACCCACGAGATCATAGACCTGGGCCTCAGTGATGCGCACCTGGACGATATCACCAGGACTTGCCGCACCATCTGTGATATAGACACAACCGTCAATATCCGGGGCCTGGAAACGTGTCCGCCCCTCCAGTAACAGATCACTCTCCCGACTCAAGCCCTCAATCAATACTGGCTCCACCCGCCCCACATAGCGTTGCTGGAGCCCGGCCGAGACCTCGCTCTGCACCGCCATGATCCTGGCCATCCGCTCCTCCCCCTCTTCCTCACCCACCTGACCGTCAAACTGCACAGAAGGTGCCCCAGGTTCATTGGCATAGACAAAGGCCCCCACATGGTCTATCTGCGCCACCCGGAGAAAGGCCTCAAGCTCACGGACATCGGCCTCAGTCTCACCGGGAAAGCCAACCATCATCGTGGTCCGCAGGGCCACATGGGGCAGATAGCCACGGATCAGGGCGATCATTGAGTAGAGATCTTCTGTGGTATAGCGACGATTCATGCGGTGCAGGACCGAGGAACTCACGTGCTGCATGGGAATATCCAGATAGGGCAGGATCCTCTCTTCACTGGCCATGAGCTCCAGCAACCGTTCATCAATCCCAGCCGGATAGAGATAGAGGAGACGCAGCCAGGGAATGGTGCTGCGGCTCAGGAGAGCGCTGAGCAGGTCAGGCAGGGTGACGTTGGGACTGAGGTCATCCCCGTAGGCCGTAAGGTCCTGGGCAATGAGGCCCAGCTCACGCACCCCACCTGTTTCCAGGCGCGCGGCCTCAACACAGAGGTCATCAATGGTCCTACTGCGCAGATCACCGCGAATTGAGGGGATCAGGCAATAGGAACAGCGGTTATCGCAGCCCTCGGTGATCTTGAGCCAGCTCCGGAAAAACGGAGTGGAAACGCGACGAGGGAGCTTACTGTCCATGAGAAATGGTCCAGGCGTCCAGACCTTCTCTTCCTTACCCCTTTCCTCAGCCTGAGCCAGCACCGCAATTCGCTCGACAATTTCAGGCACCGCCTCGGTACCGAGAAAGAGATCCACCTCGGGCAATTCAGCGATGAGTTCAGCCCCGTAGCGCTGAACCAGACAACCAGTAACCACCAGCAGTTTAGTGGGATCCTCCTGCTTATACTCAGACAGATCCAGGATCTCTTCGATGGCCTCTTCCACTGCCGACTGAATAAAGCCGCAGGTATTGATCAGCAAGAGCTCGGCACGCTGTGGATCTTCCTCGATCTGCCATCCTGCCTGCTCAAGGAGGCCGAGCATGACCTCGGAATCAACCAGGTTTTTTGGACAGCCCAGGCTGACCAGATGTAAGCTAGGCATTTCCCTGCCCTCCCAAATTTTCTTCTGATAAATCTCCTGCAGCCATGAGTTCCAGGAGTTGAGTAATGGTCTGGTGCAGCCTGGCCCGGAACTCTGGTCGGGTGAAGCCTGGCGTCCACTCCTTTTGCCAAACCTCATCCGAGACCACAAAAAGCCCGGCCAGCTCCACCCCACGAAAGGTCGCCACTGAACACAGGGCCGTGTATTCCATATCCACGGCCACGATTCCATGCTCTTCCTGCAAGTTCCGGAGCCGTAGACGCCCCTCCCGATACGGGGCATCGGTGGACCAGAGCCGACCCGCATGACAGGTGAGATGCGCACGCTCCAGGGCGCGACGCAGCAAGGCGCACAACACAGGCGAGGGCTCAGGCTCAGACTCCGAGGAATAATAGGAGGAGGTCCCCTCGCCTGACAGCCCTTTACCAGCCAGCAGACAGTCGCCAATGGCCATGTCCGGCACCAGGGTGCCACACCAGCCAAAGAGAATGATACGTCGGGCCCCAAGAACGATCAGCTTTTCCAGGGCCATGACGGCCATGGGCGAGCCCACGGTCGGGCCAGCGACAAAAAAGCCTCCGTCCTGACTCACGGTTAAGCTACTGTTGAAGAGAAAGCGCTTGGTCCCGCCGTCGCGCAGGAGCTGTTCCCGGGCCACGGCCGCATCCTGGGGATTGGCAAAGAGGCAGCCCACCGCTGGCAACTCCTTTTCCTTACGCCCGCGCAGCGGTTCAATCACCATCTCTCCGCACTCGTGCTGGCTCATCGCTCCCCCTTTTCCATCCAAAGACCCTTTCCCTGCCCACTTACAAGCCTATATAACACATGCCACACATGGACGCCCAGAAGGGGTCCTCATGTTTTCATGGAACTCCTTGCAAGGGCACACTTGGCCCTCCTGAGGTGAAGGACTATCATCTCTGCCTGGGGCCGCGGAACCTGGCCGGCCATCCTGCTTACTCATACCCATCATTGTCTCTGCACACAACGCAAAAAGGCTGCAGATTTCTCTGCAGCCTTTTCCATCGATCCCCATCGATCCGAGAATCGATATGATCCAGTGCTTAGCCCATCAAGGGATTTGCATAGAGCAGGATCAGGGAGATTACCAGTCCGTAAATAGCAACAGACTCAGCAAGGGCCATACCGAGGATCATGAAGGTCATCAGTTTTGGCTGTACTTCGGGGTTACGGGCAAGACCCATGGTGGCACCCTGGCCAACATTACCAATACCAATACCAGCACCCAGACCGGCCAGGCCGATGGACAGGGCAGCACCAATACAAATCAAACCAATCATCAAATTACTTTCCATTGTTTTTCTCCTTGTTGAATAAATGGATTTTTTGGCCTTCTTCCTACAACTTTATCAAATTCCCGGCCCCGGGTCACAATGACCAGAGACCAGGAAGGTAAACCAGAATCAGTGGGCGTGCTCGTTGGCCTGAGTGATATAGACCACGGTCAGGAGGACAAAAACCATGGCCTGAACCAGGGAGACCAGGACACCGAGGACCATGATCGGCAGGGGGGCGAAGTATGCGCCGGCAAGCATGAAGAGGATGCCGAGCAGGGTCTCCTTGGCCATGATGTTTCCGAAAAGTCGAATGGACAGAGAGAGCAGACGGGCAAAGTTACTGATGAGCTCGATGGGCAGCATCAAGGGAATCAGGATGGGCATGGGTCCGAGGAAATGCTTGATATAGCCAATCCCATTGGCCCGCAGACCAATCACATGATGGGTGACCCAGACAATAAGGGTCAGGGCCAGGGTGGTATTAATAGACGAGGTGGGAGACATGAAGCCTGGGATCAGGCCGATCAGGTTGGCCACGGCGATGTACAGGGCAAAGGTGGCGATCATGGGGAAGAGCTTATCGGTCAGCTCACGGCCCATGTTCTCCAAGAAAAAATCTTCCATGCCGCCGATGAGAATTTCCCAGAAATTCTGCCCCTTACCCGGAACCATCTCCAGGTTACCCAGGGTCATCTTACCGACCACGACCAGGAAGATCATGGTGAACCAGGTATACGTCATATACGGCGCGCAAATCTGCTCGAGGAACCCATGACCCACCGGCCCATGCGGAATCGGCAGCCCCAGCTTCTCCAAAATAATTGAGATGAACAATATCGGATGTTCCATAACCCCGTTACCTCCCGCTGATAAAATAGCGTCCGGCCGCACTCACCGTGGCGAGTATGATCGTAAACACTACAGTTGACAGCCCCAGCAGCAACCCAAAGACATTGGCCCGGCCACTCTTGATGAGCAGCAGCAGGACCAGGCCGATGAGGGCCAGCCGAAGCCAAAATTTAATAATATATTTTGATTTCCCGATTTTCTTGGCCTGCTTCATGACCGTTGTTTCGGCCTCGATTTCAGTCTCAGCCTGACCCTGTTCAACAGCTTCAGGACGGGGCAGATCCAGGGAATTCATGAATCCCATGACATCCCGCTGGGTCGAGAGAAAACTCAAATTGGCCAAGACACCCCCGGCCGCAACCGACCAGGCAAAATCAAACGAAGACATAATGTACCAGGAACCGGCCGTCAGGACCGCCAGACACAGCCAGCTCAACAGCTGGATCCTCTTCAGGGAAATCAGTTCATCCAGCAACAGTCACACCAACCAAAGTCAATCCCGGTTCTGATATTTGACAATGTCATACAGGCTTTTAAAACCTGCGGCAATGCCAAACGCCAGACCGATAAAAGTAAACCAGGGGGCCGTTCGCCCGTCAAAGACCTTCTGGTCCAGATAAATGCCCAGGCCCATGCCGATAAAGATGGCCGCGACAAAGGTAAAACCGATGTGGCCATAATTCCCCAGTAAATGAATCATTTCCTTACTGAGTTTAGACATGATTTATACCACCTCTGCCTCTCGGCACAACTTCTTGGTGAACGATCAAATTTGTTAGCATGGCCACCAGTCAAAGTCAACGGTTTTTTTACGCATCCGCCAATTTTTTGAATGACCATTCAGTCATTTCAAGGGCCTTTTGCAACTGCTTATCACTGTGTGCCGCCGAGATAAATGCGGCCTCAAACTGGGACGGAGCAAGGTATATTCCCTGAGAAAGCATCTGGCGATAATGGCGGCCGTAACGATCCGTATCAGCCGTCATGGCCGAGTTGAAATCAATGACCAACGACTCAGTAAAGAAACCGGTCATCAACGATCCAACCCGGTTGAGTCGGACCGGAATTCCGACCCGCTCCGCGATCTCATTGAGACCTGCGGCAAAGCCTGCGGCCTTGGCATTGAGCCGGTCATAGAACCCATCCTCACTCAGAAGCTTCAGGGTGGCAATACCGGCGGCCATGGCCAGGGGGTTACCCGACAGAGTTCCGGCCTGATAGACCGGTCCGTCCGGGGCGATCTGGTCCATGATCTCGGCCTTACCGCCATAGGCTCCCACCGGCAGCCCGCCACCGATGATCTTGCCCAGACAGGTCAGATCAGGGGTCACACCATAGTACTGCTGGGCCCCGCCAAAGCTGAGACGGAAACCGGTAATCACCTCGTCAAAGATCAGGACAATGCCCAACTCGGCGGTCAATTCACGCAGGGTCTTGAGGAAGGTGGGGCCAGGCGCAACGCAGCCCATATTCCCGGCCACGGGCTCAACAATGACACAGGCAATCTCAAGCGCCGGGTCGCGCAGGGTCTGCTCGAGGGCGGCCTCATCATTATAAGGAATGGAAATGGTATTCCTGACGATCTCGTCAGGCACGCCAGGACTGCCGGGAATCCCCAGGGTCAGGACCCCGGAGCCGGCCTTGACCAGAAACGAATCGGCATGACCATGATAACAGCCGTCAAATTTGATCACCACCTTGCGGCCCGTATACCCACGGGCCAGACGGATGGCACTCATGGTTGCCTCGGTGCCCGAACTGACAAAACGGACCTTTTCCAGCGACGGCAGGGCATCGACCACCCGCTCAGCCAACTCGATCTCCGAGGGGGTCGGCGCTCCGAAACTGGTGCCGTGCTCCATGGCCTCACGCAGTGCGGCCAGAACCGTCGGGTGGGCATGACCAAGAATCATCGGGCCCCAGGAACAGACAAAATCAATGAACTCATTGCCGTCGACATCGGTCACGGTCGAACCGGCTGCTCGCTCAATAAAGAGCGGATCACACCCCACTGCCCGACAGGCCCTGACCGGACTGTTGACCCCACCGGGGATCACCCGCTGGGCCGCTGCAAACATCCGTTCGGAAATACTCGTCTTCATCCTTGACTCCTCTTTCACTCCCACCAGGCCCTGGCCCCAAAAGCAATGGCGTGTACCAAGCGCGTATTATTGTCAGATATACAAAGCAGATCAATGGCCTACCTGAGACCATCCACCCGTCGCAAAGGAGCACTATAGCACGCCCATCAGAAGGATGTCAAACACCTTCACCACCGGGTCGACCAGCCAATCTCCTCATATTTTCCTTGTCATGAAAAAGGGCAACGGTTACACTAACCAAGCCTTACCTGTGCCGATACGACTCCGGGCAGGTGCCGCTCATGAAACGGCCCTGGAGATCTCCTGAAACAGGACCAGATAACAAGACAAGGTAAATTGCCCGGATTAAACCGGGCAGTGCAGCACGACACAACCAACCACAAAACAACACTCTACGGACTCATTAATAAAGAGGAGAAGACCATGGCAAGTGACAAAATAAAAGCAGTCAATGACGCCGATTTCGATGCCACCACCGCTTCAGCCACTCCCACACTGGTGGATTTCTGGGCCCCCTGGTGTGGCCCCTGCAAGGCCATCGGCCCGGTGGTTGAAGACCTGGCCCAGGAGTACGCGGGCAAGGTCACCATCCTCAAGATGAACGTCGATGACAATCCGGCCACCCCTGGCCGTTTCGGCATTCGTGCCATCCCGACCCTGATCCTCTTCAAGAGCGGCGAAGTGGTCGACCAGATCACCGGCGCCGTGGGCAAGGCCCAACTCTCTGAGCTGATCAAAAAGGCCCTTTAATTCCCACCATTCCTGTCCGGACATCACTGTTCCGGACAGGAATGGCCTCCCCTTATTCCGCCCCCTGAACAACAATGGCCAAAACCCATTACCAGCTGATCATCCTGGGCGGCGGCCCCGCCGGACTGACCGCAGGTCTCTATGCGGCCCGGGCCCGTCTTGACCACCTCCTCATCGAAAAAGGGGCGGAGGGCGGCCAGGTCCTGCTCACCGACTGGGTCGACAACTATCCCGGTTTTCCTGACGGGCTGTCCGGCTTTGAGCTCTCTGAAAAGATGGCGGCCCATGCCAAACGCTTTGACCTCCAGACCCTGACCGCCAATGTCACGGCCATGGACCTGAGCGTGTCACCCAGACAACTGACCCTGGAAGATGGCTCCACCCTCAGCTGCGACACCCTGATCATCTGCACCGGAGCCCGGCCACGTCTGCTGGACGTCCCCGGGGAACAGGAGATGGCCGGCAAGGGCGTCTCCTACTGTGCCACCTGCGATGCCCCCTTCTACCGTGGCCTGCGCGTGGCCGTGGTCGGCGGCGGCAACACCGCGGTCCAGGAGGCTGGTCATCTGACTAAATTTGCCGAGCAGGTGACGATCATCCACCGCCGGGACACCCTGCGGGCCACCGGGATCATCCAGGAAAAGGCCTTTGCCAACCCCAAGATCGATTATATCTGGAACAGCCGGGTCACGGCCATCAGCGGTGAAAAGGGCGTTGAACAGCTCAAGCTTATCAACAATGACGGCCAGGAATCAACCCTGGACGTGGACGGCATCTTTGTCCTGGTCGGGGTGATCCCCAACAATGAAATGCTCCCGCTGGACCTGCTGACAGCCGACGAATATGGCTTTATCCCCACCGATGGCGAGATGCGAACGGCCGTCCCCGGAGTCATGGCCGCCGGTGACATCCGCAGCAAAGACGTCCGACAGATCATCAACGCTGCCGGCGAAGGGGCAACCGCTGTTTTGGCCGCAGAACACTACCTCAACTCAACGATTCAATAAGCAGACTCCTATGCGCCTCACTTCTCCCACCCGTCGATCGCCCCTCTCTGTTCTCTGTATCGCCCTGCTCACCCTTGTCCTTCTGAATGGCTGTGCCAAAATGGAGAGCCTGTTCGACTTCAGCTCCAGCAAACAGGAGACCCGGGAGGCCGTTGACAGCCTGACCCTCAAAGGCATGGACGAGTACAATGTCGGCGCTTATTTCAAGGCCCTCCAGTACTTTACAGAGATCCTGGAGAAATACCCCTTCAGTAAACAGGCAATGCTGGCTGAACTCAAAAGCGCTGACTGTAACTTCTACCTCGACCATTTTCCCGAGGCCCAGGCCCTGTACCAGAGTTTTGAGGAGCATTATCCCACCAACGAGGCCATCCCCTATGTCATGTACCAGATCGGGATGTGCAGCTATCAGCGCATCGACCGCATCGATCGTGACATCTCAGGGGCCACCGCCTCCATCCGTGATTTCTCACGCCTGCTGCGGACCTTCCCGGACTCGCCCTATACCCCTGAGGCCCAGGCACGCATTCGGGCCGCCCGGGAATTTTTGAGTAATCACGAATACTTCGTGGTCCAGTTCTACCTGCGTAACAACAAACTCGACCAGGGCGTACGACGCCTCAAGTACATCATCGCCGCTTATCCGGATGCCGAAGTCACCCCCCGGGCCCAGGAACTGCTCAACCAGATCGAAGGCGGCAATCCTCCCAAGGGTGGCCTTGCAGCCTGGTTCTCCGAGCTCTCTCTTCCGGACTGGCGCACCTGGCTGCCCGGCAAATAAGCCCTTCCGACAGACAAGCTTTTTGCAGTTCAAGGCAGGAGATCCTTGAGGGCAGATACGCTCAGCCAGAGACCTCTTCTCCCTCCAGATTCTCCATTCCCCAAGAGACCTCCATGGCCCGCACAGGGCAGATGGGGACACATTGACTGCAGCCAGTACATTTCTCAGGATCAAAAATAACCGCCATATCCGGCCGATGCAGCGACAAGGCCCCAACCGGGCAGACCCCGGTACAGGCCCCGCACTGGAAACATTTCTCATCGTCCCGACGGATACTGGCCGCCAGTCGCTCGACCTTCACCCCGAGGTCGGCCAGATAGGTCAAACCATTCTTGACATGATCCCTGGGTCCTTTGAGTTCAAGGATCATCAGGCCCTCGCGCTGAGGCAGGATATCGGCCTTGAGAATATTCACCTCAACGTCATACTGCTTGACCAGACGATAGACCACAGGATCATTGCTGGTCTCCTTGGGAAAACGAAGCAGATAAATTCGATTGTACACGTGCAGCCCCTTGTTCTTCTCTTAATCGTTCAGCGAAAACCTGTTCGCTCCCCACAAAAGCGGAATATCCCACTCCTGTCTGCCCCAGACCATCTCTTGCCACAACACGGTATTCATCCTACCTCAGCTGCCATCTGCCGCGCAAGCCCTGACACCAATTGAGCCAGTGGTCGATTGGTGTCAATGGTCAGCAACTGCCCGGGCAAGAGCTCATCCGGGGCCTGAAACCTGACCTTCTGCCGCAGATAGATCTCCCAGCGGCCATCAGAGATCGCACTGGGGTCCTGAGCCCGCTGATCCATGCGCTGACGCATCACCTCTTCGGCGCAGACACAGTGGACAAAAAGCAGCTGGCGGCCGGGCCGTTCCAGACGGGCCCGAAGCAGATCACGCTCGGCCAGGCTTTGATAAGAGCCGTCCAGAACCACGCAGGCCTGAGGGTCGGCCGCGAAATGGGTCGATGCCAGATCCAGCAGTCGATCATAGGTACGACGGGACGACTTGCTGCTGTAGATCCCCTGATCCATGGACTCACGCTGCCGGGCCACTGGCTGTATCCCGGCCATCTCCTTGCGCACCCGGTCAGAATTATAATAGACACAGCCTCGAGCCTCCGCCCAGGCCGCAGCCAGGGTCGACTTGCCGGTGGCAATCATCCCGAAGAAGACCAGCAGCCGGCCTTGCCCCTCTTCAGTCTTGGCCGGCACGGGCATATCCATGGGCCAGTTCAAAATAACGGCCCGCCTGGGCCAGACAGTTCTTGCGCACAGTTCCATCGACCACCGGGTCGGCGGCCGTAAACAAACCAATCTTACCCCGAACATAGGCCCGGTAACATTTATAAAAATTGAGCATCTGCAGCAGCCCCGCATCCTCTGAACGGGCGGCAAAACGATCAATAAACAGCCGCGAGAGCTCATTCAGACCATGGAAGTCCAGATCCATGGCCAGAAAAGCCACGTCGGCTGCCACATCCGAATAGCGGAAACGGTCGTTGAACTCGATGCAGTCAAAGATATGGATCTGACCGTCCAGACAGATATTGGCCGAGTACAGATCACCGTGACAGTCACGAATCCGACCGGCCAGAATCCGCTGTTCAAAAAGGTCTTCCCGGGCCAGAAAACGACGTCCGTATTCGCTGATCGCCTGAAACTGAACCCGACTCAAGGCACCCTGATCAACAAAACCCTCGGTCTGCTCAAAATTTTCCAGGACATTGACAGCCACGGCCTGGGCACGACCGAATTTCCGGATCGCCTCAGAGCCATCGGCCTGCTCGTAAAAAGGGACCAGCCGGTCAATGATGTGATCAAGATCGGACTCCCGCAACTTGCCTGCCGCAATGACCCGCGACATCATCCGCTCCTCGGGCATCCTGGCCATCTTCACCCCATACTCCAGAACCTCACCCGAACCGTTCAGGGCCAGAGCGCCATCTCCTCGGTTGATGGTCACGGTCTCAAGGTAGATATCAGGACACAGACGGCGATTCAACTGCAGTTCCTGCTCGCAGCAAGCCTTCCGCTTGGGCAGGGTGGAAAAATCCAGAAAACCAAAATTCACCGGCTTCTTCCATTTATAGACATACTCCCCGGCCACGGTCACAAAAGAGATGTGGGTCTGGATCAGCTCGACCGTCTCCACCGGATGGGGATAAACCGCTTGATCAAGTAAAAACGTTACATATTCGGGAAGTTGTTCAATGGACATCAGGCCCTCCAGTCATAGGGGATGAAAGCAGTTTTTCAGGCAACCGGTACAACGGAAACACTGACCACAAAAATGGTCGACCAGCCGCAACAGCGATACACTGTACCAGAATCAGATTCATCGGTAAAGCATGACAATTCCTTGTCCTTCACCCCTGAGCATGCTAGAGTTCTGCTGCTGAGTACGGAGCAAAAACCACTGCCCCCGTGCACGCATCACTGACCGGGAACACAGCATCTTTTGCCGGTGATCCCGGCGGTAGCAGAGGAGTTTTCAGCAAGTCGCATACCCCAGACACCCAGCCCATTTCCGGTAACGGCCCCGGCCATTTTCCCCTACCCAGAGAACCCTGCACATGGACCAGACAACCCTCCATCAGCTCCTGACCCTGGTCCAGAACGGCCGCTGCAGCGTGGCCGAAGCCGAGGCACAGCTCTGCCATCTGCCTGGAGAAACCCTTTCAGGCGCCTGTCTTGACCACCAGCGCAACCTGCGCACCAACCTGCCCGAGGTGATCTACGGAGAGTCCAAGAGCTGCGAGCAGATCATCACCATTGCCCAAGCCCTGCTCCTTCGCTCCGGCCCGGTCATGGCCACCCGGATTGCCCCGGACAAGGCGACCTCAATCCAGGACCAAGTGCCCGAACTCCATTACCATGCCCAGGCCCGGATGCTGACCGCAAGACCAGTCAGGCTCGACCCTGCGCAGGTACGCGGACCTATCGTTATTATCTGCGCCGGGACTTCGGACATGGCCGTGGCTGAAGAGGCCCGGGTCACCGCAGAAACCCTGGGCCATCCGGTTGAGGCCCTGCACGACGTGGGCGTAGCCGGTCTGCACCGTCTTCTGGCCCATCAGGAACTTCTACGCCAGGCCTCGGTGATCATTGCTGTGGCCGGCATGGAAGGGGCCCTGCCCAGCGTCATCGGTGGCCTCTGCTCCTGTCCGCTGATCGGGGTCCCGACCTCAGTGGGCTATGGCGCAAGCTTTGGCGGATTGTCCGCACTCCTGGCCATGCTCAACAGCTGCGCCCCGGGCCTGGGGGTGGTCAATATCGACAACGGTTTTGGCGCGGCCTGCCTGGCCGCAACCATTAACCGGACGCGATAAAAGACCTTGCCCACGCCCCCTGATCAAACTCCCTGAACCTATAAGAACAGGACTTGCAAGATCAAGTCAAGCGAGTATAATGGAACGATTTTATCGTCTTGATTTTTTAGCTTTTTAGGGCCTGTAAGAAAATAACTTGGCTGATATTACGCTTAGATTTGGGCCAGATTTGGATGCGGCGATTGAATAAAACCGCAGACGTAGCGGGGCTACGTTGAGGATTTTGTGATTGAGCCGCATCCAAAGATGACCCGAAGTTAAGATGCAAGATTGGCCAGGTTATTTATTTACAAGCCCTTAGCGGCTCTTATCAACTTTTGTCCTCTTTACAATCAAAAAAATATGAACTCAACGCTCAAACTCAAACTCGGTCTGCTCTTCTTTGTCATCATCCTGGCCGTGGTCACCGTTGTTCCCTCATTCTATGCGGAGACCCCCAGCTGGTGGAAAAAATACATGGCCCCGGAGGGACTGCGCCTGGGACTCGACCTCCAGGGAGGCATGCACCTGGTTCTCAAGGTCGACCTTGACAAGGCACAGGCCGACTCTCTGGAGTTGGCCGCGGCCGATCTCAAAGAAACGCTCAAGGAGCAGGGCGTAAGTGTTGTCCGCACCCCGGCCAGCCCCGGCACGGTCATCTTTACCCTGCCCAACCTCGGCGCCATGGACACGGTCACGGCCATGGTCCAGGACAACTTCCCCAATATCAACACCACGGTCGAGGCCGTGGCAGGTTCATTCCCCAAAATAACCCTGAGCCTCAAAGAGGCAGAGATCAAATTCATCCGCAGCAATGCGGTTAACCAGTCTCTTGAAATCATCCGCAATCGGATCGATCAGTTTGGTGTGGCCGAACCGGTGATCATCCGCCAGGGTGAGGATGAAATCGTGGTCCAGTTACCCGGGGTCAAAGATCCCAAGCGGGCCATGAAGCTTCTGGGCGAGACCGCCCAGCTTGAATTCAAGCTGGTGGCCGATGACGCCGGGCTCGATCTGAACCAGCTTATCGCCCAGACCGTGGAGACCAGACAGTGGCAGACGGGTGAACCGCTGCGCAAACTCAACCTGGCCCTGCAGAACCACCTGCCGCAAGACACGGAAATCACATTCGAAAAAGACATCGACCGCCAGACAGGGCGCGAAATCGTCCGCCCCATGCTCCTGGAGAGCCAGATCCTGATGACCGGAGAGATGGTCAAGAACGCCCAGGTGCGGATCGGCAGTCAATTCAACGAACCATACGTCAGTATTGATTTCACCGGTCGCGGCGGCAAGGTCTTTGCCCACCTGACCGAAAAAAACGTCGGCCGCCGAATGGCCATCGTCCTGGATGAGGCCGTCCGCTCAGCCCCGGTCATCCGCGAGAAAATCCTTGGTGGCTCGGCCCAGATCTCGGGCAGCTTCAGCCATGAAGAGGCCGCTGATCTGGCCATCGTCCTCCGGGTCGGGGCCCTGCCGGCACCGGTGGACATTATTCAGAACATGACCGTCGGTCCCAGCCTGGGGCGTGACTCCATCAACAAGGGGCTGATTTCAGGTGTGTTCGGGGCCCTGGTCGTTCTGGTCTTCATGACCATCTACTACCGACTCTCCGGGGTGATTGCCAATGCAGCCCTGACTCTCAACATCCTCTTTCTCTTCTCTGGCCTGGCCATACTCAACGCCACTCTGACCCTGCCTGGTATTGCCGGTATCATCCTCACCATCGGTATGGCCGTCGATGCCAATGTCCTGATCTTTGAACGGATACGGGAAGAGTACGCCTTAGGCAAGACCTTTAAATCCAGCATCCACGGTGGTTTTGACAAGGCCTTTTCCACCATTGTCGACTCCCAGGTCACCACCCTGATCACGGCCATGGCCCTGTTCCTGTTCGGCACCGGCCCGATCAAGGGTTTTGCCGTCACCCTCTCATTGGGTATCATCTTCAATCTGTTCACGGCCCTGTTCTGCTCCCGACTGTTCTTTGACATCATCTACCGTGGCAGAATGACAAAAGAACTGCATTTCCTTCAGTTCACCAGCAAGTCTAAAATCGACTTCATGAAACTGAAAAAAATTGCCTTCAGCGGGTCTGGAGTATTGATCCTGATTGGCCTGATCGCCTTTGTCCAGATCGCCCGGGGCAAGGCAAACATGGGGGTTGATTTCTCAGGGGGCTCCATGCTCCAGTACAAGGCCGAGCAATCCTTCAGCATGGACGAGGTCCGCCGGGCCTTTGGCGACAGCAGGATCGAAGGCCTGGACCTGCAGGAAGTCGAAAACGAACATCGCCTGATCGTCAAAGTCAAACGTTCAGAGAAAGTGGTTGCCAACCTGAGCGATCAAATCAGTGCCGCCCTGACCGATAAGCTAGGCGACAAGGGCTTCTTGCTCGAGAGTCAGTCCGAAATTGGCTCCTCAGTCAGCGATGTGTTGCGCAACAAGGCGATTCTGGCCATTGCCATCTCTTTGATCGGGGTCATCATCTATCTGGCCTTCAGATTTGACATGCGCTTTGGCCTGGCCGCGGCCGCGGCCACATTCCATGACGTCCTGGTGGTTCTGGCCCTGTGCTGGCTGCTCGACATTGAGATCACCCTGCTCATCGTCACCGCCCTGCTGACCCTGGCCGGCTATTCCATTAATGACTCGGTGGTCGTCTTTGATCGAATTCGGGAGAACATGGCTAGAACAGTGGATCAACCACTGGCCGCACACATCAACGACAGCATCAACCAGACACTCAGCCGCACAGTGATCACGGCGCTCACCACCTTGTTTGTTGTGGCGTCCCTGTTCTATTTTGGCGGCTCGGTCATCCATGACTTTTCCCTGGCCCTGTTCGCCGGAATCGTGGTCGGCACCTATTCATCGATTTTTGTGGCCAGCCCACTGCTGACGGTGTGGAAACCCAAAAATGGCTGAGACAGTAACGCACGAGCCGCCGCTGCTGCCCCAGAACGTCACCAGGATTGAAGCTGATGAGGTCTTTACCTTTGCCTGCCATCCCGGGGTGAGTTGCTTTACCGAATGCTGCCGCGAACTGGAACTGGCCCTGACCCCTTATGATTGCCTGCGCCTGAAACAGGCCACAGGCCTCACCTCCTCCGAGCTCCTGGACCGTTACGTGATCCAGGAGCAGGACAGCGGCGAGACCTTTCCCCGCTTCTACCTGACCATGGTCGATGATGGCCGGGCCAGCTGTGTCTTTGTCGGCCCGCAGGGCTGCACAATCTACCCGAACCGGCCCGCTGCCTGTCGCACCTATCCCATGGGCCGCGCTGCCAGCCGCCTGTCTGATGGCGGAATCGATATCTTTCATGTCCTGATCCGTGAGGCTCACTGCCTGGGATTTGCCGAACAGCAGGAGCATACGGCCACAAGCTACGACCAGGACCAGGGCCTTGAGCACTACAACCGCTTCAACGATGCCCTGACTGCGATCCTTCAGCACGAACAGGTTCGCCAGGGCAGGCAGTTCAGCCCGGAAGAGATCGAGCTCTTCACCCTGTCCCTCTACGACCTTGACCGCTTCCGCGATAAACTCCTGGCCGGAGAGCTCTCTACACCTGGGCCTCGTAAGGATCATCACAGCGAGCACGACCCAAAAGAGCACACCGACCTGCCCCCAGACGACGAAGCACTCCTCTTCTGGGGCATGAACTGGCTGCAGTCCAGACTTTTCAAGGGCTGAGAACAACATGCTCAAGCTGATCATCTTTGACTGCGACGGAGTCCTTTTTGACTCCAAAGAGGCCAACAGGGCCTATTACAACCACCTCCTGCAGGCCTTCAAACGGCCGCTCATGGACAGTGCGGAAGTCGATTATGTCCACATGCATAATGTCCACGAGTCAATCCGCCACATCTTCCGCCACTACCCGGACCAGGATCTGGAGGCGCTGAACCGCTACCGGAACAGCCTCGACTACTCCACCTTTTTCAAATACATGCAGATGGAGCCTGACCTGGTCGAATTTCTCGAACAGACCAGGAAACAGTATCACCTGGCCATCTCCACCAACCGGACCAACACTATGGAACCACTGCTCAAGGCCTATCACCTGGAGCAGTACTTTACCAAGGTGATGACCGCAGAAAATGCCAGGCGACCGAAACCGGCCCCTGATGCCCTGCTTGAGATCCTGGATTTCTACGACTGCCGGAGCGAAGAGGCCATCTACATCGGCGATTCGATCATCGATCAGGAGCACAGCGCCGGCTGTAACATGCGGTTGATCGCCTTCCGAAACCCGAAATTACGCGCTGAATACCACGTCAACTCTTTCCGGGAGATCCTGGATCTGCCACCCTTGCAAGATCTACCCAAAAAACCGTGAAGAGGACCACCTGAGCCTCCGTCTCAACCCAGCCGGCACATTCTTTTGGCCTTCTCAGGAAAAACAGATATAATCCAGAACAGACGCACAACAGCCCAGACAGCGATCAACACTCACCCCAGCAGAAACAAACGCAATGGCGGAAGCGGGACGATTCAAACATATCATCAGCCCCAAGAAGGCACCCGCAGCCCACGCGGCCAGAGGAGCTGTTACTTTTTTCGCCGAACGTGAGCAGTATCAAACCCGCTGGCCAGCGATCATTGCCGGCCTCGGAGTGTTGATCTTTCTCCTCATCCTGATTGCAACCTATCTCTCCACTGTCAGCCGCTTCCACCGGGTCGAAGACATCCACCAGGAATGCGTGACCCTGCTCGACAACCATCAATATGAAGCGGCAGAACAACGCTGCACCGAGGCCCTTGATCTCCTGCGCAGCACCTCTTTTATCAGTAATGACATCCAACAGGCCCTGGGTCAGGAGATCAAGCAGCTCCTCTACTCTGACCGTCTGCTTCTGGGGCTGGCCGGGGAGACCATCGTTGATGGCCGTTACCTGACCGAGTCTACCCGGGACCGCCTGATCCGCTTCCGCACCCTTTTGAAAAACGGCGATCTGGCTCTGTCCAACCAGAAGTGGGGCGAGGCCACTGACAACTACGCCCAGGCCATGACCATCAGCAGCACTCTCGATCTCATCCAGCCAGACATCCTCGCGGCGTTGAAGGACAAGCAGCACCTGTCCGGTTTTCAGCAATCAGTCAGCGCCGGACAAGACGCCCTGGACCGCCGGGACTGGCAACAGGCAAATCAGGCCTTCAAGGCCGCCCTGACCCTGAGCAATGGTCAGACCAATAACCAGTCCCCCTCCATTCAGGACCTGAAGCAACTGGTCAGGCTCAGCCAGTACAATCACCTGCGCTGGCAGGGACAGGAGCAGTACGACAGCCAGAACTGGACCGCCGCCATTCTCCTGCTCGAGCAGGGCGTGGATGAGAGCAGCAATGAGAGCGAGCGTATCGAACTGACCGAACTCCTGACCCGGGCCAGGCTGTATGGCGCCATCGACCGGGCCCAGAAGGCCGTCAGCCAGTCCCAGTGGGACCTGGCCATCAGCGAATATGAACAGGCCGCCCAGATGCTGGAAGATGGCCGGGAGCAGTTAGGTCTGAGTCAGCAGGCCGCTGAGAGCCGGACAAAACTGGCCCGGCTGAAACTCTACACCCAGATCATCAAAGAGAGGAGAGCGGCGACCGCCCACTTCCAGGCCCAGGACAAAGATGCAGCCATCACCGTCCTCAGCAGAGTATTGACCATCATTACTGAGCACCCGCTGGCCCAGGAAGAAGAGTTTCAGAAACAGAGGCAAGAGATTGAAGAGTTGATCGAAAAAACCAGGACTGAAATGATGGTGAGCAGACAGATTGCCTACCTCACCGACAACTACCAACGGCTGTTCATCAGCAACAACCCGGACCTGCTCCCCGCAAGCCTGTCTCGGCCCCAGGCCACCTTTCTCAAGAAGAAAGGCAGACAGCTGCTCTTCCAATTGCAATGCACGGAACAGAACTACACCGGACGGCCAGTCCGGCTCCTGTTGAATTACCTCTACGATCCAACCAGCGATCGCTGGAGTTTTTCAAGATAGCCCGGACACCCGATATCCCCTGCCCTCCACTCTCTGATCTGCACTGACAAGCAGAGTCCGTGCGGGCGAGAGGGGTTAATCGTGGTGATGGTGGTGATCGTGACCATGATGGTGATGGCTGTCATGATCACCAGGTCCGCCGGCCGTTTCCAGGGCATGAACCAGCAGATGCCCGGCCCGGGCCATGGCCGCCACTGCCTCTTCCACCAGAGCCGCCACCGGCTCATTCCCCTCACTCCGCAGGGCCTCAACCCACTTACGTGACTCCTCCATGTGCCCCTGATTGTGTTCAATCCAGTGCGGCAAAACCACTCGTACCTTTTGCAGAGCGTCCATTGTATTCCTCCGAAATCGACTGTAATAGTTGGTTGTGGCTGGCTAATTTGATCCAGCCATGCTGGTCAGGCAGTACTGTGAAGAGTTACTTTTTTTCAAGTATCACCCTGCCACCGAGAAAATCAATGGAGCGCAGCACAGCACCGGTCACCTCGGCCGGTGCTTCAAAAAAGGTACTGACGCGGATCAAGTCACCATCGACTTCAAGCAGGGTGGCCCCTTCAACAATGGTCTTCTCGGTCCCATTCTCCTGCAGAACGACTGTCATCTGGCACATAGTTTCACCTCAGATATTGATGGCGCTGTTTCGCGTCCATACCATGGCAAGGCTCCTTTGAAAACGGAGCGATTTTGTTTAAGAACACAGTTCAGTAAATACAAGGAGCGCAACATCAAGTTGAGATGTAAGCTTGATCGTTGGATTGTTGTACGGGCCACGCAGGACCTGGGCAACAGGCCAACTCTTCAAGGCGCCCTTAAATCAGAAAACGAAATTCTCCCTTGCCCAGCAGGTCATGGAGATGGAGAACCCCCTGGATCCGACCATCCAGTTCATCCACAATGGGCAGGGCCGTAATCTCATACCGCTGCATGATACTCAGGGCGTCTGCGGCCAGCATCGATCCTGAAATAAAGACCGGATCGGTGACCATGATCTCCGCAGCCGTCAGCCGGGCCAGATTCCTGCCCTCCACCAGAGAGCGACGGACGTCCCCATCAGTAATGATCCCCTGCAGGTGGTGCTGATCATCGACGATCAGCACCACGCCCACATTCTTGCGATTGAGAATGGCCACGGCGTCAAGTGCACTGTCCTGACCCTGGGCCGTGGGCACGGCCTCACCCTTGAGCATCACCTCCTCAACCCGAACCTTCAGACGTTCCCCCAGACTGCCACCGGGATGATTTTTACGAAAATCATCGGGCTGAAACTGCTTGCGCTTCAAAAGGACCACGGCCAGGGCATCCCCCATGGCCAGAGTCGCGGTGGTCGATGCGGTGGGAGCCAGTCCCAGGGGGCAGGCCTCCTTCGGGACGCCGATATCCAGGATCATACTGGCAGCACGGGCCAAGGTTGAGGACAGGCCACCTGTCATGGCAATAATCTGGTTTCCACGCCCTTTAAGACTGCCCAGAAGGGAGTTCAACTCTGCAGTTTCACCTGAATAGGAGATCGCCACCACCACATCGGTGGCCGCGACCATGCCCAGATCACCGTGCATGGCCTCCACTGGATGGAGAAAAAAGGATGGCGTCCCGGTACTGTTCAGGGTGGCAGTAATTTTCTGGCCCACCAGCCCGGATTTGCCGATGCCGGTGATCACCACCCGGGTCGGACAGGCAAGAATCAACTCCACGGCCTGCTCGAAGTCTGTTCCCAGCCGATCACGGACTGCGGCCAGCCCCTGCTCTTCAATCAAAAAGACCCCTCGTGCCTCTGCACAGGAGGTATTCATCTCCTCACTCACCCGTTCACCACTCCAGAAAAAAATCACACCTGCGACAGCCAGCGGAAAAAAATTCTGACTTCTGACTTCTGAAAGAGGTATATTACTTTTGTTTTTCAAATCCTGCCAGGAATTCATGTTTTTCCTTGACAATCCACGCACAGATTCAGCATTATATAGACTTTGATTATTATTTATTCACCAAGGATCAATCACCCTGGCTACAGGAAGTTGATCCCTTACTGACCAGCATGGCTGGACCACAATCGGCAGCCACAAGCAAGTATGAACGTTCGTTCCTTGGGCATGGCCAGTCACGGTCTCCGCTGAACTTTCATATAACATAAGGATAACAATGAGCAACCACCTCTTTACCTCCGAATCTGTCTCCGAGGGCCACCCGGACAAGGTCGCCGATCAGATTTCCGATGCCATCCTCGATGCCATTTTGAGCCAGGACAAAACGGCCCGGGTGGGCTGCGAGACCCTGGTCACCACCGGCATGGTCGTCATTGCCGGTGAAATCACCACCACAGCCTGGGTCGACATGCCCCAGGTGGTTCGCGATACCGTACGCGAGATCGGCTACAACTCCTCAGACATGGGCTTTGACTGGCAATCCTGCGCCGTCCTTACCTCCATTGACAAGCAGTCTCCCGACATCGCCCAGGGCGTGAACGAAGGCACCGGCGTCGATCTTGATCAGGGTGCCGGCGACCAGGGCCTGATGTTCGGCTATGCCTGCGACGAGACCAGTGTTCTCATGCCCATGCCCATCACCTACGCCCACCGTCTGACCAAACGCCAGGCCGATGTCCGCAAATCAGGCCGTCTGCCCTGGCTGCGCCCCGATGCCAAGAGCCAGGTCACCATCGAGTACGAAAACAATCGACCCAAGCGGATCGAGGCCGTGGTCCTCTCCACCCAGCACAACGATGTCGTCAAGTACGAAGATCTCAAGGAAGGTGTCATGGAAGAGATCATCAAGCCGATCCTGCCGAAAGAGATGCTTGACGCCAATACCAAGTTCTTTATCAACCCCACCGGTCGGTTTGTCATCGGCGGCCCGGTTGGCGACTGCGGGGTCACAGGACGAAAGATTATCGTTGATACCTACGGTGGCAGAGGCTCACACGGTGGCGGAGCCTTCTCCGGCAAAGATCCCTCCAAGGTCGACCGCTCCTCCTCCTACATGGGGAGATATGTGGCCAAGAACATCGTTGCCGCCGGACTGGCCCGTGAGTTGGAGGTCCAGATCGCTTACGCCATCGGTATCTCCCAGCCGGTGTCCATCAATGTCAACAGCTTTGGCACCGGCCGGATCCCAGATGATGCCATCAAGGCGCTGATCCTTGCCCACTTCGATCTGCGCCCCAAGGCCATCATCCAGCAGCTCGACCTGCTTCGCCCCATTTATCTGGCCACTGCCGCCTACGGTCATTTCGGCCGTGAGCACACAAACTTTACCTGGGAGCGAACCGATAAGGCCGAGCTCCTGAAGGATGCTGCCGGGCTCTAAGCAATTTGCCCCACCTTGAGAGAACACGCCCACCGGCCCTTGAATGCGGCCCGGTGGGCCTTTTCATTTTACAATATCAGTAAAAGGACACTGACATGAATGACACGATACAGGATTACAAAGTAGCCGACATGAACCAGGCCGATTGGGGTCGCAAGGAAATTGCCATTGCCGAGACCGAGATGCCGGGCCTGATGGCCCTCCGTGAACAGTACCACGACAGCCAGCCCCTCAAAGGGGCCAGGATCGCCGGCTGCCTGCACATGACCATCCAGACTGCAGTCCTGATGGAGACCCTGGTCGATCTGGGCGCCGAGGTCCGCTGGTCCTCATGCAACATTTTCTCCACCCAGGACCATGCGGCGGCAGCTATGGCGGCCGCAGGAATCCCGACCTTTGCCTGGAAGGGTGAAAACGAAGAGGAGTTCTGGTGGTGCATCGATCAGACCATCTTCGGCCCTGATGGCTGGCGGCCCAACATGATCCTGGACGATGGCGGCGACCTGACCCTGATCATGCATGAGAAATACACCGATGAGCTGAAGGCAATCCGCGGGATCAGCGAGGAGACAACCACAGGCGTCCACCGCCTCAATGAGATGGCCAAGGCCGGCCGTCTCATGTGCCCGGCCTTCAACGTCAATGACTCGGTCACCAAGTCCAAGTTCGACAACCTCTATGGCTGCCGTGAATCCTTGATCGACGGGATCAAGCGGGCCACAGATGTGATGATCGCGGGTAAAAACGCGGTGGTGGTTGGCTACGGCGACGTGGGCAAGGGCTGCGCTCAGGCCCTGCGCGGTATGGGTGCCACGGTCTATGTCACCGAGATCGATCCCATCTGCGCCCTGCAGGCCGCCATGGAGGGCTACAGAGTGGTAACCATGGACGAGGTCGCCCCCATCGGCAATATCTTCGTCACCTGTACCGGTAACCTGCAGGTCATCTCCCGCGCCCACATGGAGCAGATGCCCAATCAGGCCATTGTCTGCAACATCGGCCACTTCGATTCTGAAATCGATATCGCTGGTATCCGTGACCTTCCCTGGGAAAACATCAAGCCTCAGGTGGACCATGTCATCTTCCCGGATGGCAAACGGATCATCATCCTGGCCGAGGGCAGGCTGGTCAACCTGGGCTGCGCCACGGGCCATCCCAGTTTTGTCATGAGCAACTCTTTTGCCAACCAGGTCCTGGCCCAGATCGAGCTCTGGAATCACCCGGACCAGTATGAAAACAAGGTCTACTTCCTGCCCAAACACCTGGACGAGATGGTGGCCCGCCTCCACCTGGATAAGATCGGTGCCCACCTGACCACCCTGAGCCAGGAGCAGGCCGACTACATCGGGGTCCCCATGGAAGGGCCCTATAAGCCTGAATACTATCGCTATTAACCAGCATGGCTGGGCCAGAATGGCCAGCCACAAGCAACCATGAACGTTCGTTCTTCGGCATGGCCAGTCATGGTTGCCGATGAACGTTCATCTTAACCAGCAAGAGAAGGATTTAAACGATTTGATATAACCCCACCGGTTGACGATGCCGATACGGCATCGTCAACCGGTTTTTTTTATGGCAGAGAATCGGGCAGGACCAGACTCACGTCTCCTGAAATGACCGGATGGATCACTCCATCATCGCTTCGCACACGCAACTGCCCCTGCCCATCAATTCCTTCGGCCACGCCCTCAATCACCTGCCCATCCCCCCGCAACCACTGCGCACGCTGCCCTTTCAGGAAATCGCGCTCTTGCCAGCGAACCAGTATTTCAGCAAAACCAGACCGTTCAAACAGGGCCACCAGGCGGAGCACCGACTCGCGAATTGCAGAAAACACCTGCTCTACTTCAAAGTCTCGCCCGTCAGATGCAGCACAAAGAGAAATTGCCTGCGGAGCCAGTGTTATAAGATCTTTTGCCCCGCCTGAGATATTGAGGCCAATCCCGGCCAGGACATAATTGTCCACAGATCCTTGCTGCAAGGCTGAAGATTCAAGCAAGATTCCACCGCACTTCCGCCCGGACAAGAAGATATCATTGGGCCATTTCAGCTGCGGAGCAAGGCCAAAACCGGCCAACACCTCAGCCACTGCCACCCCCACAGCCAGAGTCAATTTCGGGTATTCTACAGGGTCCAGGACCGGACGAAGGATAATGGTGCAGTACAGGCCTAGACCGGGCAACGAGACCCAGGAACGACCCAGGCGACCACGACCGTTGGTCTGGGCTCGGGCCAGGACTGCATATCCGTGCGCTGCCCCGTCGCCGGCCAGTTGATGGGCCACACTGTTAGTGGATTCTGTGACCTCAAGAATCAGACAATCGTCCATTACGCCCCTTGCGGGTAAGCCAGCGTGGCTGGACCATATTAGCCAGCCACAACCAAGCATGAAAGTTCGTCACTTCGGCATGGCCAATAATGGTTTCCGATGAACTTTCTGATAAAAGGCATAAAAAAAAGGTGCAGAGGAAAACCCTCTGCACCTTCTCATTTCAGCGCTGAAAGACCAAAGAGCTTAGTTGACGCCCTTCTCCCCTTCCTCGTTTTTAACCCGTGCACATGCGGCATACATGGTGGTGGAACCGGAGGACCAGAAGGACAGCTTTCCCTCTTTCACCAGATCATTGGCCGCATTTTTGATCACCCGAGGCTTGGATTCGGGATCACATTTATAAAAATCCTTAACATAAAGCTGAGGCTTGGGTGCGGTCAAAGCTTTATTGAGGATTGCTGCTTTTAATTCTTCGATACTCATTGCCATAACACATACTCCTATAAGAGGGGTGAATTGGCAAGTAACCAACTTCAACAGTAGGCAGCGGACCCGCACAGGCGAGTCCGCTGCCAAAGCTCATGTCAATTACTTGATGTGGCTGGTGTACTTGAACTGGGTCGTTGTACGCCAGGTATCGTAGGCCAGACGGTAGTCATCAATGCTCTTGATGGTAAACGGAATGTTGCACTTTTCAAAGAACTTCTCCCAACCAATCCGCTCGGCCCACTCACCAAGACGCTCATATTTATTGGCGTTATTGGCATAGGTAACCAGGATATTCTTCACGGCTTCAACGGTCTCAGGCCAGCGCGGCGGAGTGTTGGGCAGGAAGGGGATAACCAGCTTGGAAAACTTGGGGGCCGACCGGGAGTTGGAGACCTTACCACCGACCAGGATGGCAATACCGTCACCTTCCGGATCAGCAAGAGGCATGGCCGGGCACATGGTGTAGCAGTTACCACAGAACATGCAGCGATCGGCATTGACCGCAACGGTCTTGACTTCCTCACCATTGACAGTGGCCTTGGCCGGCTTTACAGCACCCAGAGGACAGGCGGAGATGGCCAGAGGCAGCTCACAGACACCGGTAATACGTCCGTGATCAATCATGGGGGGCTTACGATGAACTCCCAGGATAGCGATATCAGATGCATGAACGGCACCACACATGTTCAGACAGCAGGCCAGGGCAATACGAACCTGGGCCGGCAATTTCATGGAGGTGAAGTACTCGAAAAGTTCGTCCATAACGGCCTTGACCACACCAGAGGCGTCAGTTGCAGGTGTATGACAGTGAACCCAACCCTGGGTATGAACGATATTGGTCACACCGGCGCCGGTACCACCGACCGGGAACTTATTCCCACGGCTGGCCAGATCGTCCAGCAGGGGCTGGACCTTGGCCTCTGAATCGACCATGAACTCAACGTTGTTCCGAGTGGTGAAGCGCAGGAAGCCATCACAGTGGGCATCAGCGATATCACACATCTCACGAATCAGTTCGATGGAGATCAGTCGAGCAGCACCTACACGAACGGTCCAGCACTCATCACCATTTTCGGCCTTGTGCATGAGCACGCCAGCCTTGGTGAGCTCGTGATAAAGCCATTTGCCCTTGTTGGCAGCAATGACCGGGGGATGAAATTTAGAATAATGTGGAGGACCGATATCTGTAATCCTGTCCACCATTGGATTTGCGGGATCATAACCCATAATAAACCTCCTTTATTTAATCAAGATTGTGAATGACGTGTTGACCTTAGGCAGCGTGACGTGCACGGAACTCATCAACATTACGATCGAAGCCACCCGGAACCTCTTCTTCATTCCAGAAAACGTAGGGATTCGAACGAGGCTCTCTCACATGCTGCGGCAGGGGCTCAAGTCCCATAACCTTGATGAAGGTCGGCAGACCCACACGCTGCATGGTCTCACCAACACGCTCACGGTTCTTGCCAACTTCCATCCACCAGTCCCAAATATTCTCGATCACCTCGATCACATTCTCAAACTCGTTATCGGCTGAAACCTCGATGAAGGGGATGATCATGGTGGCGAACTGCGCACCATCTAGGATCGGGGCCTTGGCACCGACACAGATGGTGGCACCCTGATGTGCACCCGGGCGCAGGGCACGAGGCATAACATTGATACAGTGCATGCAGCGGGTGCACTCACTGTTATCGATCTTCAACTCACCGCCTTCCATCCACATGCAGTTGGTGGGGCAGAGATCAATAACCTCTTTTTGGATGTCAAACTTACCCCAGTCACGATCGGCATGGGCGCCGCCGTTGGAGGGATAGTTCCCGGCAATGTACTCCTTGACAGCGGCCTGATCCATGCGGATATCATCACGCCAGGTACCGATAACAGCAAAGTCGGAACGGGCAATGGCAGCAACACAGTCATTGGGACAACCAGAGAATTTGAACTTAAACTTATACGGGAAGGCCGGACGATGAATCTCGTCCTGATAATGCATGGTCAGATGATGACAGGCCTCTTCCGTGTCATAGCAGGACCACTCACAGCGGGACTGACCAAGACAGTTGGCAGGGGTACGAAGGTTGGAACCGGAACCACCCAGATCCTGACCGATATCATGGGTCAGCTCATAGAAGAAGGGCTCCAGGGCCTCAGTGCGGCAGCCGAGCATGATCATGTCACCGGTGGAACCGTGCATGTTGGTCATACCAGAACCATATTTCTCCCACAAGGCGCAGATCTTGCGCAGATTCTCGGTGGAGTAATACTTGGATGCGGGCTGGTTGATACGAATGGTATGGAAATGCTCAACCCCGGGGAACTGTTTCGGGACATCTGAGTAACGACCAACGATACCGCCGCCGTAACCAAAGACACCTACGATACCACCGTGCTTCCAATGGGTGATTTTGTCCCTAAAAGACAGCTCGAGTTGACCAAGAATGTCCCAGCACTCGGGCTTTGTCTCGGCCTGACGCTTGATGTCGGTAACGAAGCTCGGCCACGGGCCTTTCTCAAGCTCATCCAACATGGGTGTGTCATGCTTTGCCATGAATGTTCCTCCTTTAAATTACGATTAAACTACAACCTTTACCAGAATTTACGTATCAACAGCTTCTGTCTCCGAACCTGCTGCGGAGCGATAACCCAATCGAACAAAAAACCAATGTTTCTCTGGTTTCTCCAAAAGTCACTTTCAGTGACTCTTTTGTGCAGAACTCTTTCTTAAAACAATACACCATTGAATGGTCATTCAGCGATCGACAATATCGCTGTAGCTTTCCTTTGTCAACAAAAAACAGACCCGCAAAACCCTCAGAAATGAACATCTATTCATTTTATAAAGGCGTCCTTTCGCGCCATTCCAGCCAGCAGAACATATTCCCCGCTGATCCCTCTGGTCTCGCCTGCCTCTCCAGCCCCCCCCCGCATGCAGGTCAGAATCTCGGCTGCCAGAACCTTTCCCAGCTGAACCCCTTCCTGATCAAAGGAATTAACATCCCAGCAAAAGCCCTGAAAGACAATCTTGGCCTCGTAAAGGGCCAGCAGGGTCCCCATGGCATGTGGCGTCAGCCGCTCACCCAGCAGGAGCAGACTGGGTCTGTTTCCCTGAAAGGCCCGGTTCGGATTGTCACTTGCGCGCCCCACGGCCAGTGCCAGAGACTGGGCCAGAAGATTAGCAACCAGCTTTTCCTGGGAGCTGCTACCCTCGCACTCCAGATCAACCCCATACTGACTGTGACGAAAACCGATAAATTCGATCGGCACGATCTCAGTCCCCTGATGAAGGAGCTGATAAAAGGCGTGCTGGCCATTGGTTCCAGGTTCCCCCCAGACCACCGGCCCGGTCTGGATCGTCACCTGCTCGCCATTGCGCCTCACGGACTTCCCGTTGGACTCCATGTCGCATTGCTGGAGATGGGCCGGAAATCGGTGCAGGGCCTGAGCGTAAGGCAGCACAGCCAGTGTTGAACAGCCGAGGTAATTGTGGTTCCAGATACCGATCAGGGCCAGGAGCAGGGCCGGATTCTTCTGCGGATCAGCCTCCTCTGCCAGACAGTCCATCTCAGCGGCCCCGCGGAGAAATTCCATGACCTGCTCAAAGCCAAGAGCAAAACCCAGGGCCACCAGGCCAACCATGGACGTGGCGCTGAACCGGCCACCGACACTCTCAGTCATGTAAAACGAGCGGAGATATCGGGCCGGATTATCCATGGGGCTACCCACCCCGGTCACACAGAGACAATGGCGGGCTGGATCCAGACCCTTGCGAACCAGAGCCGCCCGCACCAGGGCCTCATTGGTGGCGGTCTCCAGGGTCGAACCGCTCTTGGAAACCACGTTGACCAGGGTGGTGGCCAGATTGACCCGGGAGAGGACCGCGGCCGCGTCATCAGGATCAACGTTGGCGATAAAACAGACCTCACGTGCGGGAAGGCTGTAGGCCCGCAGGGCCTCAAACACCGCCCGCGGTCCAAGATCAGAACCTCCTATCCCTACCTGAATCAAGGTATCAAAGGGCTGGCCCTGCTCATTCAGCAACAGTCCCTGTTCCAGGTCCGCCAGAAAATGGTGCAGCTTTTCAAGCTCAACCGCAGCCGTTGCAGAGGCCCCGGGCTCAGCCGCCGGCTGGTCAAAGAGATCGCGACAGGCCGTATGAAGGACCTGACGATTCTCAGAGGGATACTTTTCAATCCGGTTGATGATCGCGCCCCGACGCATGGCCCGGAACTGCTCAACCAGACCGCATTGACCGGCCAGACGCGCAAGAGCAGCAAGCACTTCGTCATCAAGCCGCTCCATCCCGTAAAAGAGATCAAAGCCGAGAGCCGAGACCCGATAACGACGCAACCGATTCGCTGTCAGCGCTCCATCTGGAGTCAGGTCATAGGGTGACAGGGCCAGACGCGACAGATCCCCATGGGCCGGAGCCGTGATCAGAGAGTGAAAGCTGCCCATCACCGCTCCCGCTCAGCAAGTTCTATCGGCACGCCCGGCCTCGGCCAGGGTCCGCATCTCGGTCAAAACCGCACCATAATCCGTCTGACCATACACAGCAGAACCAGCCACAAAGATGTTTGCCCCGGCTTTGGCCACCTCATAGATTGTCGCTGGTGAAATCCCGCCATCCACCTCAATACCGATGGGCAGGCCCAGGCGTTCGATCCAGCCCTTCAGACCACGGATCTTGTCCAGGGTCGAGGGGATAAAGGATTGGCCGCCAAATCCCGGATTGACACTCATCAGCATCACCAGATCCACATCGGCCAGGATAAAATCGAGAGAGGTGAGAGGCGTGGCTGGATTCAGAACCACACCGGCCTTGCAGCCCAGTTCTTTGATCCGGGAAATGGTCCGGTGCAGATGAACACTGTTTTCCACATGCACCGTAATCCAATCGGCACCGGCCTGAGCAAAGGCCTCAATATAATCATCAGGATCGGTGATCATCAAATGGACGTCAATCACCTTTTTGGTGGCCCGACGCGCGGCAGCCGCCACCAGTGGTCCGATCGTGATATTAGGAACAAAATGGCCATCCATGACATCCACATGAATCACCTCGGCCCCGGCCTCATCCACGGCCCTGATCTCCTCTGCCAGCCGTCCAAAATCTGCCGACAAGATCGACGGTGCAAACTGTATTTCCTGCATCAACTCGTTCCTCTCTTCATAACCAGCTTGGCTGGACCAAATTGGCCAGCCATAACCAACCATGAAAGCTCGTCACTTCGGCATGGCCAGTCATGGCCTCCGATGAACTTTCGGGTAAATGGCATAATAATCCTTCCACGTTACTGCACACCGCCACACATCTCTGCCCCAGGGCGCCCAGCCTACTGCATGATCTCTCTTAGCAAAAAAACCAGCAGCCTGGCCACAGGGAAAATGCTCATGACACACGGCGCAGACCGCCCCCCGGCACAATTTCCACCAGACCGTCCAACTCCAACAGGAGCAGCAACTCGGCCACCCGGGCAGCACCAAGACCTGAGGCGGCAATCAATTCATCCCGACCCATGACATAGGGTTCGATCCGGGCCAGCAAGGCCGCAGCCTCAGGCTCAAGGTCAACCGCGCAGATGTCTACTGCCCTGGTCTCACCGGCAAGCGGGTGAACAACTCCCGAGAGCTCCTCCAGGATATCATCAAGAGAATGAACCAGCTTGGCCCCCTGCTGCAACAGCCAATGGGTGCCGACGCTCTTGAATGAATCGATCTGCCCGGGGACAGCAAAGACCTCCCTACCCTGATCAAGCGCCATCTCGGCCGTGATCAGCGAGCCGGACTTACGGGCGGCCTCCACCACAATCACCCCACGGCTGAGTCCGGCAATAATTCGATTACGGGCCGGAAAACGAAAGGCGTCCGGCCGCGTTCCCAATGGATATTCACTGACCAGGACACCTTTCTCGCGAATCTGGTCATAGAGTTTTTTGTTCAGCTGAGGATAGACCACATCCAGACCGCAGCCGAGCACACCAATGGTGCCACCACCTGCGTGCAGTGCCCCCCGATGCGCCGCGGCGTCGATCCCCAGGGCCAGGCCCGAGACCACAACCACACCGGCCGCAGAGAGACCGGCCGCAAGGGTTTCAGCAATCCGGAGCCCATAACTGGTGGCCGCCCTGGACCCGACCATGGCCACTGCATTGCAATTCAAGAACTCCAGCCGCCCCTGGGCAAAGAGAAGCGGCGGCGGCTGAAAGGTCTGGCGCAGCAGGTCAGGATAACCGGGGGCGTCATGAACCAGAAGACCAGCCCCCATGGCCTGCAACCGGACCAGTTCCTGCTCAGCCTCAATACGAAAAGGGTCTGCATGGGCCAGACTCGCCAGGACCTCGGCCCGAAGCCCCGGAACCCTGGCACGCTCCGCTGGAGTCGCCCGCAGCGCCGCGCCCGGATCTCCAAAGGTCTGAAGCAGACGCCAATATCCGGCCAGACCAAGCCCCGGCACCAGACTCAGAGTCAACCAGTCAAGGGAGTTGGTCATATAAAATCCTTGTTAAAATCACCCGGGCAGCAAGAAGACCACGCAGGCAGGGACACCAAGACTCGGGAAAGACGTCACAAACCAGGCGCGCGGAATGACAGCGGCGCCCTCTTGTTCAAAACCGCCCAGTTGATAAGGTTATACAGCTCATAACGACTGACGGCGGCGAACTGCAACAGAGGAGATAACAAAATGATACCGGAAAAATAACTGCGGGGCAAGGACAATGGAAACACGATGACCTGACGGTCCAGATCGAGGCCCCGACAACCAGATAAAGAAAAAAGGTAACTGTCCAGTAGCACCACAGCTGCTTCGCAGTCTCGCAAGGCTCGCTTAGCTGTCATCGGCCTGCTCATGTACTGATCAGTACACTTCGCAGACCTCTTTCGCGCATCTGCGGCACTGCTAAACAGTTACGGTTCCGGGTAAACGCCCGTTTCCAGCAATTACGGTGGATAGTTACGAAAAAAGAAAAGAGGGAGGGGGAAAACAGTTCAGTCGACCATAAAATCGCGCAACTCTTCGATACGGGAGGGATGTTTGAGCTTGCGAATGGCCTGGGCCTCAATCTGACGAATTCGCTCCCGGGTGACGGCAAAACACTTCCCGACCTCCTCCAGGGTATGATCGCAGGCCACGTCAATGCCGTAGCGCATCCGCAAGACTTTGGCCTCGCGGGGCGTCAGGGCATCCATGACGTTATGGAGACATTCCTTGAGACTCTCGACCATGGAGGCCTCATCGGGTCCGACCTGAGCACAATCTTCAATAAAGTCAGCTAGAAAGGTGTCGTCCTCGTCACCCACAGGGGTGTCAAGAGAGATGGCGTCACGGGCCGTTTTCAGAGCCGCCTTGACCTTCTCCACATCGGTGCCCAGATGATCGGCCATCTCCTCGGGGGTCGGCTCCCGATTTTCATCCCGGGCAAAATCCTTGGAGACCCGCAACAGGCGATTGATGGTCTCGATCATGTGCACAGGCAGACGAATGGTTCGCCCCTGATCAGCAATCCCACGGGTAATCGACTGACGAATCCACCAGGTGGCATAGGTGCTGAACTTATACCCCCGGTGATAATCGAATTTTTCCACGGCCTTCATCAGGCCGATATTCCCCTCCTGGATCAGATCAGGGAACTGAAGACCGCGATTGATAAACTTCTTGGAAACGGCAATCACCAGGCGGAGATTGGCCCGAACCAGAGACTCACGGGCCTGCTTGACCTGCTCACGCCCCATGGTCACCTCTTTCAGAGTCACCTCCAGGGCATGAAAGCCAAACCCCAGGGCCTCTCGCATCTCCCGGCCGATCCGCCGGTCAATCTCGGCCGGACTGAATTCCAGCCCCCCCTGTTCCGCCACAACCTGTTTATGATCGCGGACGACCTGGCTGCGCACCTGACTGAATCGCTTTTCCAGGTCAATCAGATTACAGGCAATCCCATTAATACAGCGGGGACAGACCAGCTCGTCGGCAAAAAGAGCGGCCACCTGGACTCCCAACTCCAGAATCTGGTTATAATAACGATCCGCCTCAACAGACTGATACTCAGAGGCCAGAAGTTGCTGCCTGAAACCTTCCCGCTCGCCTTCCAGGACCTGGGCCTCGGCAATTTGCTCCAGAAACCACTCCTGTTTATTTTCAAAGGCCGCCGGGGTGTTTTCAGAAAACCCCCTGAGAACCTGATTGATTTTAATTGCACCGGAGTTGAGTTGCTCGGCAAGCTCATTCAGGGCCAGAAGGGCCAGAGGGGTGGCAAGGACGGCGCGCTGAATCTGCTGGTGTCCAGCCTCCATGGACCTTGCCAGTTTCAGCTCATCCTCATGACTCAAAAGATCAAGCGTGCCCATCTCACGCAGGTAAATACTCATGGGATCGATGGAATGATCTCCCTGGCCTGTACCACTGCGGGCTATCCCTCGACCGGAACCACCAGAGACACCTTCATCGAGCTCGCAGTCATCTCCCAGATCATCGACCAGAAGCGTTCCATTGGCCAGGACCTCATCACCCTCTGAGCCGAAACCACCTTCGCTGTTGACATCAAAGAGACCGGTGAGATCCATGATCAGGGCATCATCTTTCCCGGATTGATCCTGCTTGCTCTTCTGAGGGGAACTATTCACTCCATCACCATTGTGTTTGGGGCCAGACATCAATTCCTTTCTCCCATCCAAAAGCGTCTTTTGTGAATTCCACAAAGAAAAATCGTATGATCACAGAAAATATACCAATAAAAATATTTTTATCAACAACTTATTATAGTTTCGTACAAACATTCCCCTCACCTGCCTCAAACAGGGCCCTGACCGCGCATTCGACTTTCAACTTCTTGTTTTTGCTTGAGCAAAACTGCAAGACGCCCCATATCTCGCTCCCGCTCGGCCCGGGCAATCTCCGCAATCAACTGCCGGGAGCAAATCTGCAATCGCTCCCGTTCGAGCCAGAGCAAAATCTCGGCCAATTCTTCTTCCGGTCCAGCCTCCGAGACCAATGAGTCTTCAATGCCTGACGCGGCCAGAAGCACTTCCGAGACATAGCGGCGTTCCGCCCCCTCCGGCAGGGCCGCAAGGAGATCCTCAGGCTCAACCTCACCCGCCCCTGCCTGCAGGGCCAGCAACTGGAGCAACAGGACCTCACCCATGGTCCCGGCCACCATCTCCCGCACCCCGGCCTGTTCGAGCCGGGCCAGGGCCTGTGGATACAATACCATATGGCTCACCAGCCGCTTCTGAACAGAAGACATGGGCTCGAGCCGCTCCTCGCGCCCCTTGGCCCGGAACACCGGCACCTCTGAAGGGACGGGGGCCTGAGACCGCGCCCCCTTCAACAGATCCGCCAACTGCCGCTGCTCCACCCCGAGCCGCTCGCTGAAATGGGCGATCACGACTGAACGCTGGAGCTCTGAGGCCGCTGCCTGGACCAGGGGACGAAGTTCCTCCATAATCCGACTCTTGCCATCCAGGGTCAGACCATGCTCAGCCACCAATTGCTCAAGGGCAAACTCCGGCAACTCCACGGCCGCATCCAGCAGATCATCCAGCCGAGCCCGCCCCAACTCACGAACAAAGGTATCCGGATCATGGCCCTCGGGAAGCAGGGCCACCCGTCCTTTGATCTGCTCTGCCAGAAAAAGGGGCACGGCACGACGCGCCGCCTTGACGCCGGCAACATCACCATCAAAAAGGAGAATCACTTCGTCGGAGAAGCGCTTCAACAACCCGAGTTGCTGCCGGGTAAGGGCCGTGCCCAGTGGAGCCACAACATTGGGACAACCATGAACCACCAGGGAGACACAGTCAAAATTGCCCTCCACCAGGACGACCCGGCCTCGCGCCCTGATTTCATCGCGTTGTTGAAAGAGACCCAGCAGGGTAGAACTTTTATCAAAGACCAGACTCTCCGGGGAGTTGAGATATTTAGGTTGACCTTCGCCGACGATCCGACCGCCAAAACCCACCACCCGGCCCCGCAGATCATAGAGCGGAAAAACGATCCGATCACGAAAACGGTCATAGCTCCCCCCCTGCTCCTTCCTGACCAGAAGCCCGGTGGCCTCGGCCGCCTTCAGCTGCTCACCTTTCAACCGGGTCCCGAGAAAATTCCAGCCGGCCTCTTCAACTGCCGGGGCATAACCGATTTGAAAACGCTCTTGAACCGCCTCCGGGATACCCCGCTCTTTCAGATAAAGACGGGCACGCGCAGCCCCGGGAGACTGAAGCAGACAGGTCCGGAAGAGACCTGCGGCCTCAAGATTTACCGCAAACATGGCCACACGTTGCCGATCCCGTTCCTGCTGGGCCGGAGACGATGTCCGTTCAGGCAGCTCGATCTGGGCCCGCCGGGCCAGCTCCTTCAAGGCCGCCGGAAAATCCAGGCTGTGATACTTCATCATAAACGAAAAAACGTCACCCGATTCGCCACAGCCGAAACAATGGAAAAACTGCTGGCCCGGATGGACCGAAAACGAAGGCGTCTTCTCCCCATGAAAGGGACAAAGCCCCAGATAGCGGGCCCCGGCCTTTTTCAGCTCCACCGTCTCGCCAATGATACGGACAATGTCCGAACCATCTTTGACCCGATCCTTGATCTCTTCAAATGTATCGTTCTGTCCCACCTGAACCCCAAAAAAGTAGCTGTTAGGCACTGCCACATCTGCCTTGGTCAGCGGCTGGCCCGGAGAGCTGGTTTATGCAGTTCGCAGGCCTCTCGCGCCCGACTGCCCCACTGCCGGACCGTCGCTGTTCGAGGCAGAACACACCGATTTTTGTCTTGCGCTGGAGACCTGCAAAAGAAAGATGCATCCCGAACGCGGAAAGGCTATACTGAGATCATACAACCAGGTCACCTCCACGCGCTGCACCACCCCGGTTGCCCGACCACTTCAACCTCTTACCCATGACCATGGAAGATCTTAACAAACTTCTTGCCTTTGAGGTAAAAAAAGAGATTGCTGATCGCTATTTCGGCTTCCGCAGAATCATCGAGGAAGACACCTCTCAGTACCAGCAAAACATCATCAACCAGGCCCTGAAGCTTGAAAAGACCATTGGCCTGGAACTCATCCGTATTTACGTGCTTCTTCGGGATGAAGCCCTGATTCAACGCTTTTTTCTCCTCACCGGACTCGGCGAAACCCTGTTCCACGACCCCTATGTCAACCAGTCACCCACCATCCGCCAACGGGTCCTGAGCGGTTTTGATTTCCCCGGACTGACCCGCAAATGGCGGCTGCGCAACTTGTTTCTGTTTCTCTATGATTCCCTGGAAACCGACATCAATGAGTACAGGGAACGCTTCACAGCCCTGGCCCTGGACCAGGAGACCATCAAGGAAGAGATTGAACTCTTCTACCGAAAAAACGACATCAGCGGGATCATGCTCTTTTTACGAAACATGGATGGTGATTCCGGCGGCCTCCTGGCGACCCCGCCAAACCAGGGGGGCGCAGAGGCGATACAGGACCGAATGCGCCTGACCCCACCCAATCCCGTTGAAAAACTGCTCCCCCTCCTGCAGGCCATCCCCCCCAGCCGTGACATCAAGGACCAGCTCAAGGCCCTGATCAATGAGGCCGCTGACCAGCAGCCCGATTTCGACCTGAAGGATCTGAAGGATTTGAAGATCGCTCCATAGCTCGGCGCACAACACGCCCGTCACCCTCCAAGACACCCCATTCCCAGCCCCTTCCTCAGGCAACAAAGACACCTCAGCCCTTCCAGCTCAACAAGAGCCAAATACGACACCCCGCACAGTTTGACTGACAAATCAACTCCTGCCTCAGGCGCGTAATACGCCCACATGTCCAGCAGCCGCAACGACATTCTCACACAAAATACTGTAAAAACAACATACTACCAAACAAAGCCACACAACCACAAACTCACCCCGACCCCATTTGCAGACTCACCCGGCAGCACGCCCTGGACAAAAGGCGCAACACAAGTCCTCACACACCACAACACCCCGCCACACAAGGATTTACAACTTTTTACACCCCAACAAATTATCATCTTCCACGGTCATAATCGGTAACATTTTCCGCTGAAAATGACCGCCATATATTATATTAACAACGTTTATTCAGTAAGATCAATAGCGGCAGACCCCTATGGCGCATTGTGCGCCCTACTCGTCTCCCCCTTAAGGCGTACAATGCGCCATAGAGGGGAGATGTTTTGAACTAAATTTTTAGCAATAAACCTTGAACATACCAGCTTGCAATATATTTTTTCACGACAGTTCAAAACGTTACCACAAAACACAGCTACACATCAGCCAGAACAACAGAACATGGCACACCTCTTGCTACATGGAAGACAAAGACAAACGGCGCCTCAAACGCCGACACGACCAAGGAGAACGCCATGACCGCACAAACTGCCACCACAACCCAGTCTCTGACCATTCGCAACTTTTTTCACACCAACGCCAGCATCATCAGCGACGGCTTCTTCCTGATCGTGGCCCTGACACTATTCATGCTCCTTGGCCCCCTGGCCGCTCCCATCGCAGTCATCGCCATCTACAACCTCCGTCAGAACCAGGGCGAAATGCCCGAGCCCGAGGTCGCAACCCAGAAAATCAAAAGCAATCACACCAATTGATCAAGTCACTCTTTGCCTACCGCCATATTAACTTGGAGTACACCATGACCAAAAATTTCTCGCTCACTGCAACTGCCGAACCCCGCATCGCCACCCCCCTTGTCAACAAGCTCATGCTGCTGATGGCCGGCTTCATCCTGATCGGAGTGGCAGGCGGCATCTATGCCCAGGCCATCGGACACCATCACGCCTTTGCCAATACCCGCGATATGCCCTGGGGCATGCTTATCGGCACCTACGCCTTTTTTGCCATCATCTCCACCGGTCTCTGCCTGCTGGCCGCCATCAGCCATATCTTCGGCGGCAACAAACTGGCCCCTCTAGGCAACCGGATGGTCTGGCTGTCCATCGTCGCCATCATGGGGGCCTTTACCGTCATCGGCCTTGAAATTGAAAATCCCTGGCGCATGCCCATCGGCAACATCTTCTTCCCCAACCTCACCTCGAATATCTGGTGGATGGGAACCCTGTACGGCATGGCCGTCGGCTTCATGTTCGTAGAATTCTACCTGATCCTGACCAAGAAGTACTCTGCCGCTGTCGTCCTTGGCGTCATGGGCGCCGTGGCCGAGGCCTCCGCCAACAGCAACCTGGGCGCTGTCTTTGCCTCACTGGGCTCACGCCCCTTCTGGTACGGCTCCCAGCTGCCCATCTTCTTCCTGGCAAGTGCATTCCTCTCCGGAGCATCCGCCATCATCGTTTTCACCTTCAGCGCCCACCTGCTGCGTCGCACAAAAATGAACCAGACGACCTTTGAGGGCATGCAGGCTGCCGGGAAGATCATGGGCCTGACGCTCTTCCTGATCGGTATTGCCACGGCCTGGAAATTCATCAATGCCCTGTGCGGCTCAGAAGAAACCATCCTGGCCGCCCGATCTCTGATCAACGGCCCTCTCTCCATCACCTTCTGGATCTTTGAGATCGGTATCGGCCTGGCCCTTCCCTTTGCCCTGCTGATGATCTCCAGAATGCACTCTATCCAGGCCATGTCCACTGCCGCCCTGATGGTCCTGATCGGCCAGTTCTTCTCCCGCTTCAATCTGGTTGCCGCAGGCGAGATCGTCCCCATCTATCTCGGCTATGACGACCTGCCTACCTATCTCTCCTACGTGCCCTCAGCTGCTGAATTTTCGCTGGTTGTCGGCGGCATCGGAGTCCTGGGACTGGGATTTCTTCTGGGCGAGCGCTTTTTTGGCAAGGCCTTTGATAGCCACAACAACCACTGAGCCGCAGACGCCGACCAAAAACCTGACAAACCAGACCTGAGCAAGAGTTTCGATTCAGCACGCGAGGACCGCCATGCACAGCACCGACACAGCCATCTTCTCTTCCGGGATCGCAGCCAAAATGCTCGATATCCACCCCCGCACTCTCCGCATCTACGAGGAGGCAGGACTGCTTACCCCGGCACGCAAAGGCCGATGGTCCGCCTTCACCACGAACGACCTGGAATGGATCAGCTGCCTGCGCGAAATGGTCCACACCCACGGGGTCTCCATCCCCGCCATCAAAAAACTGCTCAACTACACACCCTGCTGGAACATCACCGACTGTCCCTTTGAAAAACGCCAACATTGTTCGGCACTGCTGTCCAACGACCTGGCACCCAGGAAAGTCAGCCGAATCATCCCCTTCAAGCGACATGCGGCTGACCTGGCCGCCTGAACATCGACCACCAACCTGCCATACGCATAAAAGGGGAGATTCCGCCAGATACGGCACCTCCCCTTTTATGTTCTGTGCCGATCAGCAACAGGCACTGATCAGTTTCACGACCCGATCCGCAGGGCCCGACACAGCCCCGTGGCCACTGGCAACACCTTTAAAAAAACAACCTGAATCCTTTCTTTTTCTCCCGACCGGGAGCAATCAGGGCTTATCAGCCGCAGGAATCGGCATCGTTGGGATTATAGGTCCAGGAACCATTCCGGTACAGATAATCATTGACCAGAAGTCGATCTTCCTGGCTCAGACTGTCCCAGGAGCCATCCCGGGCACACTTGACCGAGCTATTGGCAAAAACCCGATTCCAGCCCTCGGAAGTCCGCGACTCACGCTGGATAAAGACCAGACCCTTGTCATTGCCACTGGCGTGACAGCTCTGGCAGAGTTCGCGGAACTTGATCCCGCCCATGCCCCACGGCTCACTCTCCCAGTCCAAGGACCCCTGGTCAAGCACCCGGCATTGCTGGGTCCCGGGATCTAATCGTTTTGTCGGCCTGGCCTGAACCCCGGTCGTAACCCCCCACACCAATACCATAGCCATCGCCACTGTCATCGTTATCCAACGCATCAGTCAACCTCCTGGTTCATGGGAATCTCCTTAATACAGTGATACACTGTCACACTCCAGTGTATCACTGTCACATCCAAAAAACCAAGCGGATTTTGTAAAAAGAGTTTACCCTGCGTCCTTATATGAAATTCATTGGAGATCACAGCCGGCCACGCCGAAGTTTTGGATTTCCATGGCTGGTTGCAGCAGGCCAGCCTGGTCCAGCCATGCTGGTTCGTGAGATATTTTTAACCTGCAGAGCAACCTCAGTAAGCCTTTCACCCCCCCTATTTATGCGTGCAGTTATCCAGCGGGTCAACCGCGCCCGGGTCCGCGTTGACCAGGAACTCATCAGCAGTATTGGCCCGGGCCTCCTGGTCCTGCTCGGCGTTCACAAGGACGACCAGGAAGACGATCTGAACTGGCTGGTGGACAAGACCTGCAACCTGCGGATCTTTGAGGATCACGAGGGCAAGATGAACCGCTCTCTGCTGGACACCATGGCCCATGGCAACCAGATGCTGGTAGTCTCTCAGTTCACTCTCTACGGGGACTGCCGCAAGGGAAGGCGACCTGGTTTTTCCGAGGCGGCACCGCCGGACCAGGCCAAACAATTTTACCTGCAGTTTATCGACCAGACCAGACAACGGGGCGTCCCCTGCGCTGGCGGCCGCTTCCAGGCACACATGGAGGTGGAACTCATCAACGATGGACCCGTCACTCTCATCCTTGACTCACGGCACCCTCAACCCGACCCCTCACAACCATGACCATGAATCCAACCAGCATCCCCGAGACATACACCCTCAAGCGCCAGGAACACATCAACGAAATCGACTCTGATGTCCTGCTCCTGGAACATGCACTCCTGGGCTGCCCTGTGGTGGCGATCAAGAACCAGGACAGCAACAAGACCTTTGCCGTGGCCTTTCACACCATCCCCACCGACTCCACCGGCGTGGCCCACATCCTCGAACATTCGGTGCTCATGGGGTCGCAGAAGTATCCGGTCAAGGATGTCTTCGGCGAAATCAACAAGGGCGGGCTGATGACCTTCCTCAACGCCATGACCGGCTCGGATGTCACCTACTATCCCTTTGCCACCCGTAATCTCAAGGAATATTACAACATCATGGACGTCTATTGTGACGTCACCCTCAACCCCCTGCTCAGCCGTGCAACCTTTGAACAGGAGGGCTGGCATTATCACCAGGAGTCCGCAGACGCACCCCTCCAGTTCCAGGGCGTGGTCTACAATGAGATGAAGGGTGCCTTTTCCAACCCCACCCGCCTCCTCTTCCACCACATCTTCGCGGCTCTGATGCCTGGCTCCACCTATGCCCACGAGTCCGGTGGCGACCCTGAACGGATTCCGGACCTGAACCACGAGGCCTTCTGCGCCTTTCACGCCCAGCATTATCACCCCTCCAACGCCGTGTTTTTCCTCTACGGCAACGCGCCACTGGCCGACGAGTTAAACCTGCTGCACGACAAATTCCTCAGCCGCTTTCCCGAGGCCCGTCAACGGGCCCTGACCGAACCTGGGGAAGAGACGCATCAGATCCAGTACATCAAAGATTGCTACGGGGTTGACTCTTCAGATTTAAAGGAAAAGACCTTTCTGGCCGTGGGCTCCCGGGTCTCGACCGTGGACAGACGCGAAGAAAATGCCGCCTTCCAGGTGATCGCCAATATCCTCTTCAACTCCGACGCCTCGCCGCTCAAAAACACCATTATCAGCAGCGGCCTGTGCAAGGATTTTGGTGGCCTATATCTTTCGACCTCAAGCGCCAAGACCTTCATGATCACCTACCTGGTGGGGAGCGAACCGGAACATCGCGACCAGTTCCTGGCCCTGTACCAGAAGGCCCTCACCAGCATGATCGAAGAGGGACTCGACCGCGAACTGCTGCTCTCCGAACTCAACAAGTTCGAGTTCGCCCTGCGCGAGGAGGCCAGCCGGGCCCAGCGCGGCCTTGATCTCATCGGTCGGCTCATGCCCGCCTTCAAATACGACACCGACCCCTTCGAATCCCTGAATCTGGAACCGCTCTTCCGCTCCATCCGCCACAAGGCCCTGGAAGAAAACTTCTTCGAGACCCTGATCCGCGACTATCTCCTGAACAACCAGGCCACGGTGGTGGTGACCCTGAGCCCGGACCCGGACAAGGGGGCCAAGACCAGGGCCACTGAAGAGCAGCGTCTCCAGGCCCACGCCGCAGCCCTTGACAACAACGGACGACAGGCCCTGATCCACCGCACCCAGGAAATGATGGCCGCGCAACAGGCACCCAACAGCAGCAAGACCCTGGCCCTGCTCCCCCGGCTGACACTCGCCGACCTTGAACGCCGGATCAGCGTTCACACAGTCACCCCGACCTCGATCTTTGGAGTGGAAGTCCTGGTGAATGACCTGCCCACCGAGCAGATCTCTTACGTGGACATGGGGTTTGACCTTTCCGGAGTCCCGGCCCGGCTCCTGCCCTATGTCAATCTGTTTGCCACCATCATCACCGAGGTCGGTACCCGCGGAAAAGACTACCGCCGGTTTGCCCGCGAGCTTGGGATCTGTACCGGTGACTTCTCGCACGACCTCAACAACTACACCCAGGCCCGGAACCCAAAGAGCACCCGCCCGATCCTCTGGTTCCACATGAAATGTCTGCCCGAATATCAGGAGCAGGCCCTGCAACTCATGGCCGAGGTCTTCAGCAGTCCGGCCCTGGACGACCGCACCCGCATCCGCGAGATTGTACTCCGCGAATGTGCCTGGTCGGAGCACAACGCCCAGAGCGAGGGCTACAACCTGGCCACGGCCCTGGCCTTTGCCCACCTGAGCCAGTCGGGAATTCATAACGAGTTGACCGCCGGGGTCACCAACTACCGCAAGGAACTGCAACTGGCCCGTGACTATGCCGCCCAGGAGGAGGAATTCCTGGCCGCCCTGCAGGAAATGGCCGCTCTTATCTTCAACCGCGCCAATCTGGTGTTAGGCATCACCGCCGACCAGAAACAGGTCTCCCGTTTTGCCAACCACGGCAATTGCCTGGTTGAGGCCCTGGGCCAGCATCCCCTTCTCCCGCAGACAGTCGCCATCGAGGGGCTGGCCCGACACGAGGCCCTGATCAGCTCTGCCGAGGTGGTCTTCGCGGTCCTGGCCGGCAATGTCTTTCCTGAAGGCCAGGGCTACCGCGGCCAGTTCGAGGTCCTCAAGACCTATCTCAGTCGTGACTTTCTGTGGAATACGGTCCGGCAGATGGGCGGGGCGTACGGCTGCTTTATCCAGTTCAGCCACATCAGTGGCAACCTGGCCTTTGTCAGCTATCGCGATCCCCAGGTCCGCAAGACCTATGACAGCTACCAGTCCGTCCCGGCAGCCGTGGCCCGGCTGGATCTCGACCCGCAGGTCCTGGAACAGCTGATCATCGGCACCTATGGCAACTTCACTCCCCACCAGGGGCCGTCCGGGCGTGGAGCCACGGCCCGCAACGAATACCTGAGCGGCATTACGGCCACAGACAAACAGCAGCAGATCGACGAGATCATCAGCACCACCAGCGCTGATCTCAGGAGCTTTGCCCCGGCCCTGAGCCAGATGATTGAACAGGGCCACCGGACCATCATCGGCAACCGCAGCAGGATCGAGGACGACGGCAAGCTGTTTGACAGAATCAGCGATCTGTGAGGCTGGGGACTGGGCAATCACGACCCAAGATAATTCAAACCATCATCCTCAGTTCACTCACCTCAAGAACAACACTCATCACACGCCATGGACACACAAAACAATCACTTTGACCAGGCAGCCCAGGACTGGGACAAAAAACAGATGCGGGTGCAACTGGCCCACGCCATCAGTCAGGCCATTGGCACACTCCCCCTGAACCGGGAGATGAAAGCACTGGAGTACGGCTGTGGCACCGGCCTGGTGGGCCTGCCCCTGGCTCCACGTCTGGCTCACCTCACAGCAGCCGACACCTCAGAGGGGATGCTCAAGACCCTGCAGGAGAAGATCAAGCGCGAACAGATCAGCAACGTCACCCCGATCCACCTGGACCTGAGCCAGGAAACCTGTGCCGACCGCTTCGACCTGATCTTCTGCTCCATGACCCTGCACCACATCGAACACAACCAACTCGTCCTGCAACGCTTTGTGGAGATGCTGAGGCCCGGCGGCCTTCTGGCCGTGGCCGACCTTGAGACCGAGGACGGCTCATTTCACAGCTCCGAAGTCCAGGGTGTGAAGCATCACGGTTTTGACAGCCACCAGCTGATCCATCTGGTCACCTCTTCTGGTCTCCAAAAGGCCCAGACCCGGGAAGTTCATCAGATCATCAAAAAAGACAAGGCCGGTAATTCACGCACCTTCCCCATCTTTCTCCTGACCGGAGAAAAGAGGCCAGAAGACTCTGAAAAAATATAACTCTTCACTGATGTCTCTAACCAAAAATTTATTTATCTGATGACCAGAAATGGAAAGAGGCAGGAGCAGGAAGGTCCCTGACCGGCGTATCTGAAACATGGGCGACGAAACGTCGTTCATGTTTCGGGCGAATCGTAGCTGGACAGGGACCTTCCTGCTCCTGCCGGGCCAAGCTCACCCCCATAAACCTGTATTTGAAAATCTCGACGAGCTGTTTGTTCAAGCCCCACGTTACGTGCCCCCCCTGTTCACTCGTCAAAATCCCAAGGAAAAATTTTCAATCACAGAACAGAGGCCAGAACGACCAACTCACCAGCATGGCTGGATCAAAATGGCCAGCCACAACAAACCATAAAAGTTCGTTACTCCAGCATGGCCAGTTATGGTCTCCCATGAACTCTCATATTAATATTGAGCAAGCACAGGGTCATCTGCAGCCAGGTCTCGCCCTGTCCTTTTCCCTGTCCCAGATTCCCATTTTGTGGTAACTATATTCGCCCGTTCAATTTACTTTCGGCAAAGAGATCCATCATCACGATGCGGGGAGATTCCCCGTTCATTTTCAGCAAGGAGCAGAACATGCAATACTCTTCAGAAGTACAAGAGATGTGTCCTGTGGCCCAGGGGACCAACCACGGCCCGTCTCCCATCCCGCAGGAGGGCGGCTGGACCCAGGCCCGAGAAATCAAGGACATCAAGGGCCTGACCCACGGCATCGGCTGGTGCGCCCCACATCAGGGGGCCTGCAAGCTCACCCTCAACATCAAGGACGGAATCATCGAAGAGGCCCTGATCGAGACCATCGGCTGCACCGGCATGACCCATTCAGCGGCCATGGCCTCGGAAATCCTGCCCGGCAAGACCATTCTTGAGGCCATGAATACCGATCTGGTCTGCGATGCCATCAATACGGCCATGCGCGAGCTCTTCCTGCAGATCGTCTACGGCCGCAGCCAGACCGCCTTTTCCGAGGGTGGCCTGCCCATCGGTGCCGGTCTTGAGGATCTGGGCAAGGGATTGCGTTCAGTGGTCGGTACCACCTATGGCACCCGGGCCAAGGGTCCCCGGTATCTGGATGTGACCGAGGGCTATATCATGGAACTGGGTCTGGACAGTGATAACGAGATCATCGGCTACCGTTTTGTCCACCTGGGGCGCATGATGGAGGCCATCAAAAAAGGTGAGGCTCCGGCCCTGGCCCTGGTCAACGCCACCGGCACATACGGCCGCTTTGATGATGCAGTCAAAACCATTGATCCGCGCAAGGAATAGGGAGAATCGCCATGGCATTATTTGAAAGCTACGAGCGGCGGATCGAGCAGATCACGCCGGTTCTGGAAAAATACGGGATGAAAGATCTGGACGAGGCCAAGAACGTCTGTAGCGACTACGGGGTCGATGTGGCCGCGATCGTGCGCGGTGTGCAGCCCATCTGTTTCGAAAACGCCTGCTGGGCCTATACCTTGGGTGCAGCCATTGCCATCAAGAAGGGACAGACCAAGGCCGTTGACATCGCCGCCACCTTGGGCGAAGGGCTGCAGGCCTTCTGCATCCCAGGCTCTGTGGCCGATCACCGTCAGGTGGGCATCGGACACGGAAATCTGGGCTCCATGCTCCTGCGGGAAGAGACCAGGTGTTTTGCCTTTATTGCCGGACACGAATCCTTTGCCGCGGCCGAAGGCGCCATCGGCATTGCCCGTTCAGCCAACCGGGTGCGCACGGAACCACTCCGGGTCATTCTCAACGGTCTGGGCAAAGATGCGGCCCACATCATCTCACGCATCAACGGCTTCACCCATGTGGAAACCCAATATGACTACATCCGCAGCGAACTCACCGTGGTGAAGAAAAAGGCCTACTCAAAGGGTGAGCGCAGCAAGGTCAACTGCTACGGGGCCGATGATGTGCGGGAAGGAGTGGCCATCAACCACCTGGAAGGCGTCGATGTCTCCATCACCGGCAACTCCACCAACCCCACCCGCTTCCAGCACCCGGTGGCCGGCACCTATAAGAAGGAATGCGTTCAGCAGGGCAAGCGTTACTTCTCCGTGGCTTCGGGCGGCGGCACCGGCCGGACTCTGCACCCTGACAACATGGGCGCAGGCCCCGCCTCCTACGGCATGACCGACACCATGGGCCGGATGCACTCCGATGCCCAGTTCGCCGGTTCCTCTTCCGTCCCGGCCCACGTGGAGATGATGGGGCTGATCGGCATGGGCAACAACCCCATGGTTGGCGCCACTGTCTCTGTGGCCGTGGCCGTGGAACAGGCATCATAAACAATAACCTGCAGCCAAGAACACCAAAAGGCCGGGTCTGGATGAATCCAGACCCGGCCTTTTTTATCGAAAAGCACCACTCCCAGTGCTATCTGTAGGAGTTCAGCCAAAACCCACCTCCAGATCATAGAGCTGTTTCATCTGTTCCCGAATCCATTCTTCAGCCTGCGCCCGTTGCCTGAAAACGCCCGTCTTCCAGCTCAGGCTCTCGGCATAGGCCTCCCACATCCGCGCCAGCCCAAAGACAACGTCGCTGGTGCCACAGATGGCCACCACCAGATGGGGCATGATTCCGTCGGTCTCCTGGTTCAGTTTCAGCACATCTTTCACATCTTCAATCGCAACATCCACCTCATCCACCGCCATGAAATCAAGCAGACTGTAACGGTACCTGCTGATCGCCTCCCGCGTGGTCAGCACCTCTTCCACCGAGGCCAGGAATTCAGCAGCCGTTACCGTGCCGCTGAACGTCCTCAGTATCCCCTGATTATTATCGAGTAACTGTATCTGATGCGCCATACCGTCCCCTTCCTCAACCCTCTGCGCCCTGCAGATACCCGCTCATCAGAGTAGTCATGCAGACCTCAGCCCTGAACCCGTTGCCACGCCCCTCGGGACATCCCTCTATTTTTCTGCTGTGCCCTGTTCAGGCCCGGTCATCTCATGGATTTTTTCACGACCCTTCTGCCACCACTTGATTGCACCCTCACGGGTTCGCTGCCAGAGACTGCCGGTACCCTCCCGGGTCTTGTTCGCAGCCTCTTCGCCGACCTCGACACTTTTCTCCTTGACCGTCGCACCAACGTCCTTGGTCTTATCCCAGGTCTCGGCGCTCACCTCTTTGGTCTTCTCCCAGATCGTCAGCGATGACTCCTTGCCGGCCTCACCCACGGCTCTGGCCGCCTCACCCATCTCCTGCCCGGCCTTCTGCCAGGCCCCTGGCTGATCACCAGCGGCCTCAACAGCAGGCACGGCAAAGACAAACACACTCACAACAATCAGGCAACACATGCCGTTCCATCCATATCGTATCATCATACTCCTCATCTGTTCATTACACTATCTGCAAGGATATCATCAAGCGACCCTGCCTGTCCAGTCTCCTTACTCAACAAAAAATTGTATCAAGTCCCCTTGGCCATGTCCAGAAAAAGAATGATTCTCCTTTTAATCCTTGCTAAGGTAGCTACTGAGAGTATTTAAATTCAAATCCATGGCCATCCGGCCAATGAGATCACCCATTGCACGCAAAGACACACCCTTGACAACTCAAGCCGCCAAAGCACCCCGTTCGTCCCGCTACGCCGCTGCCGAGGTCCTGTGCCGCCGCCGGCAGCGACGGGAACCCGTCACCCTCATCCTGGACGAAGTGGCCGAGGTCTGCGCCCTGGCGCCCAACGACCGGCAACTGGCCATGAACATGATCTACGGAGTCCTGCGCCAGCAGGAGTATCTGGAGACTCTGCTTCAACAGTTCTGCCGTCAGCCCCTGTCCCGGCTCAAACCCTTTGTCCGCCAGACCCTCCTGATTGGCCTCTACCAAATTATCTTTCTCGACCGGATACCCGATTCGGCTGCGGTCAATGAGGCAGTCAAGGCCCTGCAGGCGGCCCGACTCCCCAAACAACTCCAGGGCCTGGTCAACGGCATCCTGAGAAACGCGGTGCGGCAGCGGGCCGAACTCCCGACACCCGATGATGGTGACACTCTCTCTCATCCCTTTCTCAATCATCCGCCCTGGCTTACTCACCGCTGGTCCAACCGCTATGGACAAGAACGGATGGAGGAGATCTGCCAGGCCAACAACCAACAGCAACCCCTGGTCCTTCAGGTCAACATTGGTCGCTGCAGCCGTGCTCAACTGCGCCACCAACTCGAGTTGACAGGGCTGACCATTCGCGATGGCCGCTACAGCCCCGACAGTCTCATCCTGGACGGATTCAGCGGTCGAATCGAGAGCCTGCCCGGCTTTGAGCAGGGATTTTTCCAGGTCCAGGGCGAGGCCGCCCAACTGGCAGTCCACCTCATGGCCCCTCTTCTACCGGGCGGGAGCTATCTTGACGGCTGTGCCGGACTGGGCGGCAAGACCAGCCAACTCCTGACCGCCTGCCGAAACGCTGGTCATCAGAATCCTGCAGACGAGGCCCGACTCCAGGCCGTGGAACCTGAGGCCGGACGTCGCAAAAAATTCCAGGCCAACCTTGAACGCCTCCACCCAGATTATCCACTCAGCCCCTTTCCTGGCACCCTCCAGGAGTTCAGTAGCCAGGCCCCACGGCCATTTGACGGCATCCTCATTGACGCGCCCTGCTCCGGAACAGGGGTCATTGGCCGCCAGCCGGACATCCGCTGGAACCGTCTGGAATCAGAGCTCAAACGCTACCAGGAAACCCAGCTCGAAATCCTGACCCTGGCCGCAGGTCTGCTTGCCCCTCAAGGAATCCTGGTCTATGCCACCTGTTCTCTGGAACCCGAAGAAAACCAGGAGGTGATCGATCTGTTCCTGGCCAGACAACCAAACTTTCAACTGAGTGACTGCGCCTCGCACCTTCCGTCAACGGCCAGCCCACTGATTCAAGGGCCTTTTTTCGCCCCGACCCCGGACCAGGGGACTGACGGTTTTTTCGCCGCCCGCCTGGTCCGCAACCAAAACCGATCATAACATCATCCAAGGAACCCACCATGGCCCACATTCTCCTGTCCCTCTCCCTGTTCCTGACCCTGCTCCTGGGCGCCTGTGCGGACCTGCCCCCCACCGGGCGCCTGGCAAGCGACCCGACGATTCAAGACATCTTTGACTCCGGCCAGATCCCTGCAGAGCACACCTATTACACCATGGGTTCTCGGGTCCACCCCGAGGCGATCATCGGGCTTCGCCAGCCCTACCGTCTGCGCTCCGAGATCTGGACGCCCATCGATCTGAACGAGCAGCAATTTCGCGACTGGTTATTCTGGTTCAAGATTGGAGAAACCCCGACCTGCACCCACAGCGGCGGTCTTCTCATCACTCCGGATGGCCAGTCCGCCGGGGTCTGGTATTCCAAAAAAACCCTTGGGACCATCTGGGAGCCGGAGCAGAGCGTGATCACCGTCTCCCCCTTTTCTTCACCCGAGGGCTCTCCCTGCCGTCATCAGGAAAATGTAGACAACCGGTAATCATGCCATGACAGACCCAGCAACAATCACGAAAGAGAACGTCATGAAGAGATCTCCCATTGCCCTTCTGGTTCTGCTCGCCCTCAGCCTGCCACTTGTTCAGTCGGCCTGCAGCGCAGACGACACCATCAACATCATCACGAACAGTGGCAAAGACTGTCCCACCTCCATCCAGGCCAGCATGACCACACTGATCAACGAGGCCCGGGCCCAGGCCCGAACATGCGGCAACATCAACTATAGCGCGACCCTGCCCGTGACCTGGAACACCCTTCTGGCCATTGCCGCCATCGGCCACTCCCAGGACATGGCCAGCCATGACTTCTCCAGCCATATCGGCTCCGACGGCCTCGATGCTCTCACCCGGGTCGAGGCCGCCGGATACGAACCAGCGGCCCTCGGCGAAAATATCGGCGCCGGTCAGACTCAAATCAGTGAAATAATCAATGGCTGGCTGGGCAGTGAGGGACACTGTCGCAATATCATGAGCCCCCTGTTTACCGAGATCGGGGCAGGTTGTGCCAGTAACGATGCCTCCTATTACGGGACCTACTGGACCCTGGAGTTGGCCAGGCCGCGCTAAACAGCTGAAATTTCTCTTTGCGCTCCCGGGCCTGCTGGGGTATTTTCTACCAAAACGAGAAACCAGCCTGATTCAAAGTATGGTTCAGTCTGAATCCTGGTCGACTCGGCTCAGGCGGCCTGTTGACCAGATTTTTTTATTGGACTCTCACCGTGAGTGTTACACGTCCCCCTTCAATACGATCAGGATCAGAAACAATGGCAGAAATCAAGAGCACCATGGAAATGGTCATGGAACGGGCCGCCCGAATTGCGGCCAAGACAAGTGTCACACCGGCCGATGACAACCATGAAGAGAGCGGAATGCGGCTGGCCGCCCGCTACATGAACCACGAAATCAAAGACCTGGGGCAGGCCCTGAAAGAACAGAACCCAGCCCACCAGATGAGCATCCGCCGCGGAACGGCAAAAATCCTGCTGCGCAACATCGTCCTTCCCCGCGATGAAATGCTTTTGGCCAGCAGCCTGCTGGCCATGCAGGGGCTTCTGGACATGAAACAACACACTGGCGACATGACCGCAATCTGCACTGAACTTCAGCAGATCCTCGAACAATACGGCGACCACAAACAACAGATGCGACAACAACTGGAGGACGCGATCCGGGGACAGATGGAAAAGAAAGGCGGCGATCAGGCCGGACTGGATGGTGATCCCATGGGCATGAACCCGGCGCTCCATCCACAATTCCAGGCCGAATGGTCCAAGATGCTGAACAGCCTCAACAGCCAATACGGCCAAGCCCTGGATCAGCGCAAAGAACTGCTCGGCCAGCACTTCAAATAAACCAGCATGGCTGGACCAAATTGGCCAACCACACCCAACCATGAACGTTCGTTCCTCCTGCATGGCCAATGATGGTCTTCGATGAGCTTTCGGATAAAATGTTCTGCTTTCTTTTCTGATCCCATGACCGAGCAACGCATCCGCACCATCCAGGCCAGACTTCGACGCAACCATCTGGATGCCATCCTGGTCAGCCAACCTGAAAACCGCCGCTATCTCTCGGGCTACAGCGCACCTGACCATTCCATCAGCGAGAGTTCAGGCCACCTGCTGATTCCGGCCCGCCAGGACCCCTGGCTGCTCACCGATTTCCGCTTTCAGCAGCAGGCCACAGCCGAGGCCAAAGCGTGCCGGGTCGAGCTCTACCCCAAGGGCCTGCTCAAGCTGCTCGGCCAGCTCCTGCCCGATCTGGGGATCTGGCGTCTGGCCTTTGAGAGTCATTACACCCTGCATGCCTCCGCCCTGAAACTCAGCGAACTGACCGACAGACTGGGCATCAATCTGCAACCGTTGAGCGGCTGGGTTGAGGCTCTGCGCCTGATCAAAGATGAAGATGAGATCAATCGTATCCGGGACGCCGTGGCCCTGAACGAGAAGGTCTTTCAGCAGATCCGGCAGACCCTCGCGCCGGGACTGAGCGAAATCGAAGTCGCCCTGGCCATTGAAAACGAGATGCGCCTCCAGGGCGCTGAAGGTCCGAGCTTTGCAACCATCGTTGCCAGCGGTCCCAACAGCGCCCTGCCGCATGCCGTCCCGAGCCGGGCAGTTATCACCAATGAGGATCCGCTCATGATCGACATGGGGCTGATTCTGGATGGCTACTGTTCAGACATGACCCGGACGTTTTCCCTGGGCCCGGCAAGTGAGAAATACCTCAAAATTCACCGCCTGGTTCGCACAGCTCAGCTGGCGGCCATGGCCGAAATCCGAGCCGGAGTCCCGGCTGCGACAGTCGACCGCGCAGCCCGAAAGATCATCACCCATGGGGGGTACGGCGACTCCTTTGGCCATGCCCTGGGCCACGGGGTGGGTCTGGCCGTTCATGAAGAACCACGCCTCTCTGCCCGAAACAGGTGCCACCTGCGAGCAGGCATGGTAGTCACCGTCGAGCCAGGCATCTATCTTCCGGATTGGGGCGGTGTCCGTCTGGAAAACATGGTCGTCATCCGCGAGGATGGCTGCGAACTCCTGAACAGGGACCAGACCGGACTTGACCTCTGATCTGCCCAGAACAGCCTTTTCATCAATTCAACGCTTCAATACATCAAAGCAAACGGAACCCCTCATGAGCGAACCCAAATACTTTGTCCTTGATACCAACGTCATCCTCCACAACGCCGACGCCTTCGCCTCCTTTGACGATAACATCGTCATTCTGCCCATGACCGTCATCGAGGAACTCGACGGCTTCAAACGTCACAACGATGAGCTGGGCCGCAACGCCCGCCACGCCATCCGCCAGCTTGACGCCCTGCGCACCCGCGGCAGCCTCAAGGATGGGGTTATCATGGACAACGGCGGGACCCTGAGGATCATCGTCGAAAAAAAGGACATGCCCGGGTCCTGCATGGACATGGGCATTGCCGACAACGGCATCCTGGCAGTGGCCAACACCCTGCACCTGGAGAAGAAAAAGGTGATCTTCGTCTCCAAGGACATCAACGCCCGGCTCAAGGGGGATGCCCTGGGGATCCAAGTCATGGATTTTGAGCAGCAGAAGTCCAATTTTGATGACCTCTACCGGGGCTGGAGTGAGCAGGAGGTCAGTGCCGAGCAGATCGATCTCTTCCATCGGGAAAAACAGCTGGTTGATGATCAATTCAATTTTCGCATCAATGAGTTCATCCTGCTCAAGGATGCGAGCAACCCCAAACACAGCGGCATAGGTCGGATTACGGCCGACCACACCCTGACCCAACTCAATCCGACCTTTGATTCCGCCTGGCATATCCGACCCCGCTCCAAAGAACAGCGCATGGCCCTGGAACTGCTCATGGACCCGACCATTGCCCTGGTCACCCTGATCGGCACGGCCGGGACCGGCAAGACCCTGCTGGCACTGGCAGCCGGACTGGAGCTGGTCTTGAACAAGGAGAGCTACGAAAAGCTCCTGGTCTCACGACCGATCATTCCCATGGGCAAAGACATCGGCTATCTCCCCGGGACAAAAGATGAAAAACTCAATCTCTGGATGCAACCGATCTTCGACAACCTGACCTACCTGATGAAAGACGGACACAAGGCCGAAGAGGGCAGCATTCAGGGTCGGGTCAATCAACTGATCAAAAATCAGATGATTGAGCTCGAGGCCCTGACCTATATTCGCGGCCGGTCAATCCCGGATCAATTTGTCATTGTAGATGAGGCCCAGAACCTGACCCCGCACGAGGTCAAGACTATCATCTCCCGGGCCGGCGAGAACACCAAGATGATCTTGACCGGCGATCCCGAACAGATCGACAATCCCTATCTCGACTCATCATCCAACGGTCTGAGCTATATTGTCGACCGCCTCAAGGGCCAGGAGATTTACGGCCACGTTACCCTGAGCAAGAGTGAACGCAGTCCGCTCTCCGGAATGGCCGCAACCTATCTCTGATCACAGCACAACCATTCGGACCTCTATCCTTTGCCATTCCCGACCCTAACCCAACCGGGCATCGTTGTTCAGGGGTTCTGTCAGTATATAGACAGGGAGTTACCGGCGCAGTTATTCAATGCCCCACCAGGCTCTCTTTCCGATTCACCCTCTACATTCATTGACTCTTATGCGCCAGTTTGTCATCGACGACCTCTCTCCCATGGAGCGCGACAATATCGACTCCTATCTCAAGCGAACCCTCAAACATGGGCCGATGATCGGCCTCTACTGGATAGTTATTCCACCGGATCTGTACAGCGAAAAACAGCAGGGCCATGACGAGTGCGGCCCCTTCTATCTCGGGGTTGAGGTGAGCAAGGAGGCGGTCTGCTTCGAGTTTCTGGTTCGGAGCGAGTCCAACCTCCACTGCGACTGTATTGCCCATGCCAGCCCGATCCAGCGCCAGTTTGTCCTCGACTTTATCGACCGGATGGTCGATGAGGAGATGATCCGCTCCTGACCGACCAGGATTCACACAGTTCGCCATGGGTCTTCAACAAGTCTTCAGGCAAGCAGCGGTCATCTCCTGCCCTCCCGACCAGAATTGATAAAAAACTTGCAAAACCGAGTCGTGCAGTTTACAAGATTCAGGAATAACTCCTAATCATCAATTACCAATAATTCACATGTACGAATCAACTTCCCAGAAGACAGCCCAGGCAACTTCACCCTGTGACGACTCGTCGCTCATGGCCATCAATGAGGCGCAACAGCGTTATTGCCGTGGCCTGGAAGAGATGTTCAAGGTCGCACGTGCCATCACCACCACCACTGACATCAAGGCCCTGCACCGGGTCATTGTCACCCATGCCAAGGCCCTCCTGACCTTTGATTTTTCCAGCCTCCTCCTGGTCTCAGAAAAGCAAAACTGTCTGATCCAACAGGACTACCTTGGTTTTCCGCAGAACACCATGGATGGATTTTTCCTGAAGGAGGGCCAGGGCCTGGCCACTTACGCGGCCACACAGCAGGGGCCGGCAAGCGTGGCAGACTTTAGCTGCGAGACCCGTTTTTCCATCCCCCAGGTGGTACGGGATCTGAAGATCCGTTCAGCCCTGGCAGTACCGATGATGATGGAAGGCAAGGTCATCGGCATTCTGATCGGCCACACCCTGAGCCTGCGCCATTTCAGTCAGGCAGAAACAGACCTCTACACCGGCCTGGCCAATCAGGCTGCCCTGGCCCTGCACAATGCCTGGTCGGTCAAGAAACTGCAGGAATCAGAAGAACGCTTCCACGATCTGTTTGACAACTCACTGGACCTGATCCAGATCACCGGTGGTGACGGCCGGCTCATCTATGTCAACCAGGCCTGGCAGCAGACCCTGGGGTATCACGCCGAAGAGGCCGTGGGCCGCTCGGTCTTCGACATCATCCATCCGGAAGAAAAGGAGCATTGCCTGAGCGAGTTCCAACGCCTGTGTCTCGGCCAGGAGAGCCGCTCGGTCGGGACGGCCTTCTGCAGCAAATCAGGGGAGAAAATTCCCGTGGAAGGCAACATCAACTGCCGACTCAGCAACAACCGGCTGATCTCCACGCGCGGCATTTTCCGCAATATCTCGGAACGCAAAAAGATGGAGGCCCGACTGCGGGAAATGATCATCAGCGACGAGTTGACCGGGCTGCTCAACCGCCGCGGTTTCTTCTCCCAGGGCCGGGCCCAGCTGGCCATCGCCGAACGCAACAACAGCCCCCTGCTCCTGCTCTACGCCGATCTCGACAACATGAAGGCCATCAACGACCTACAGGGTCATGAGACCGGGGACCAGGCCCTGATCGCCACCGCAACCCTGCTGAAAAACACCTTCCGCCAGGGCGATCTCATTGCCCGCCTGGGCGGTGATGAATTCGTGGTCCTGCTCACCTCATCCATCGGAACAGACCCGGAAGAGTCTGTCCTGACCAAACTCGAGCACCAGCTCAATCAGTTCAACGAGCAGAATTCACACCCCTATCGCCTGGAGATCAGCCTGGGTCTGGCCCGCTACCAGCCCGAGAATCCCTGCACCTTTGACCAGCTGCTCTCTCAGGCCGATCAGCAGATGTACGAACAAAAAAAGATCCGAAAAGAGCGGACAAGACTCAGCTGAATCTCGTCACTGCCACTCTTTTCCGGTTGTCTTCAGTCTGTCAATTTGCTATTTTCTGGCCATTATCCCCTTTATTTTTCGGAACAGTCCTTCTTTTTTATCAATTTTTCAATCCATACCAGGGCCGGCCTGCAGCCGCCGCAAACCTGATTCCTGCCAAGGAGCCCCCATGCAGAATTTTGTTGATTCCACCCCCGAGTTCATTGAAGGCACATACCAGAAGATGGAGGCCAATCTGGCCATAGTCCGCCAACGCCTGGGCCGCCCCCTGACCTACGGCGAGAAGATCATCTATGGTCACCTGGACGCCCCGGAGACTGCAGAACTGACTGCCGGTGTCTCCTATATCAAGACCCGGCCGGACCGGATCGCCCTGCAGGACGCCACCGCCCAGATGGCCATTCTTCAGTTCATGCTGGCTGAAAAAGACGAGGCCGCCGTCCCGGTCACGGTTCACTGCGATCATCTGATCAGGGCCCAGCAGGGGGCCAACAACGACCTGCGCCTGGCCCGGGAAGAGAACCGGGAGGTCTACGACTTCCTGGCCTCGGCCTCACAGCGTTACGGATTTGGCTGCTGGCTGCCGGGCGCGGGCATCATCCATCAGGTGGTCATGGAACAGTACGGCTTCCCCGGCCTGATGATGCTGGGTACCGACTCACACACACCCAATGCCGGCGGGATCGGGGCCTTTGCTTCGGGCGTGGGTGGGGCAGATGCCGTGGATGTGATGGTCGGCATGCCCTGGGAAGTCCTTCATCCGAAATTCGTCGGCGTCCGTCTGAGCGGCAGCCTCCAGGGCTGGGCCGCCCCCAAAGACGTCATCCTCATGCTCCTGGGGATGCTGACCACGGCCGGCGGCACCAACCGGGTCTTTGAGTACTTTGGTGATGGCGCGGCCACACTCTCCTGTACGGGCAAGGCCACCATCTGCAACATGGGGGCCGAACTGGGTGCCACCACCTCGACCTTCCCCTATGACACCCACATGGCCGCCTACCTGCGGGCCTGCGGGCGAAGTGATGCCGCTGATCTTGCCGAACAATACGCCCATCTTCTGGCCGCAGATCCCGAGGTCCTGGCCAGCCCCGAGAAATACTACGACCAGGTGATCGACATTGATCTCTCCACCCTGGAGCCGCACGTGGTCGGTCCCCACTCACCGGACCGAGCCTCCACCGTGGCCAACATGAAGGCCCACATCGAAGAAGGGGGCTTTCCTGCTAATGTCACCTATGCCCTGGTGGGCTCCTGCACCAACTCCTCCTATGAGGATATGGGCCGGATCGCGGCCATGGCCGAACAGATCTCCGCCCACGGAGCAAAACTGAAGATCCCGATGCTGATCACCCCGGGCTCGGAGCAGGTCAGGGCCACCATCGAGCGCGACGGCCAGCTGGCCAGCCTCGAGGCCATCGGCGCCACGGTCCTGGCCAATGCCTGCGGCCCCTGTATCGGTCAGTGGAAACGGCAGGACATCGAACCGGGCTTTGCCAACTCGATCATCACCTCCTATAACCGCAACTTTCCCAAACGCAACGACGGCAATGCCGGGACCTGTGGCTTTATCGCCAGCCCCGAAACCTGCCTGGCCTATGCCCTGTTCGGTGACTTCACACTCAATCCCTACACCACACCAATCACCGGCAGTGATGGCTCCACCTTTCTCCTGACCGCGCCCGGAAACGTGGCCGAGGTCCCGAAAAATGGCCTGATTCGCGATGACCAGGGTCTGCTGCCGCAGGTCGAGGAGCGAAGCGCAGTCTCAGTCCAGGTGTCCCCTGACTCTGAACGTCTGGCCCTGCTCACCCCCTTTGCCCCCTGGGACGGCCAGGACCTGATCGGTCTGCGCCTGCTTTTGAAGGCCAGGGGCAAGTGCACCACCGACCATATTTCACCGGCCGGCCCCTGGCTCCGCTTCCGTGGTCATCTCGACCACATCTCCGACAACATGTTCAGCGGCGCCACCAACGCCTTCAGCGGCGAGACCGGTCAGGGCATCAATCAGCTGACTGGGGCAACCCAAGGGTTCAGCGAGATCGCCCGGGCCTATCTGACCCGGGGCGACAACTGGCTGGCCGTGGGTGATGCCAACTACGGCGAAGGCTCATCTCGTGAGCATGCGGCCATGAGCCCGCGCCATATGGGTGGCCGGGTGGTCATCACCCGCAGTTTTGCCCGCATCCATGAGACCAATCTCAAGAAACAGGGTATGCTGCCCCTGACCTTCAGCGATCCGGCCGATTATGACCTGGTCCAGGAGGGTGACCTGGTTGACATCATGGGTCTTTCCAAACTGGCCCCGGGCAGCAAACTGACCGGCATCTTCCACCACCTGGATGGAGGCAAAGAGCAGATCGTCCTCAGCCACTCGCTGAACCACGAACAGATCGACTGGTTCAAGGCCGGTTCTGCCCTGAACTTCCTCGGTCAAAGCTGAGCTTCTATCTTCCTGTCCGTCCTGGGTCATTATTACCCAGGACGGGCAGGGTTGTCGGGGAAAAAAGTTCCACCCGCTCGCTCCAGCCACTTTCACCCATCCCCCTGCCATCCGCCGCATGTCCCGTCAATCCTGAGTTCGACCGAAATTCACCTGACTGGCACAAATTCTGCTTGCATTCATCAAAGCGAACAGCGAGAATTATCAGCATTTATATGAAAGTTCATCGGAGACCATGACTGGCCAGGCCGAAGGTGCGAACTTTCATGGGTGGTTGTGGCTGGCTCATGTGGTCCAGACACGCTGCCGTTGGACCGTTACAACCTGTTATCGTTCCAGAGAGTGAGGCGAGTCAATCTCAACTCCATGCCTGGGAGTATTCCACCATTTATCGGGAGAATTCCATGTCCTTAGTCGTAGCAACAAACCTGACCAAGACCTATGTCTCCGGCGACATCGAGGTCAAGGCGATCCGCGGAGTCGATTTCACCATCAAACCCGCTTCCTTTGTCTCCTTTGTCGGCCCCTCGGGCAGCGGCAAGTCTACGCTGCTGAACATGATCGGCTGCCTCGATCCACCCACCAGCGGTTCCCTGGTGGTGACCGGTCAGGACGTCACCCATATCTCATCTAAAGATTCGGCTAAATTCCGAGGCGATCATATCGGTTTCATCTTCCAGGACTTCAACCTGATTCCTGTCCTGACCGTCTTTGAAAACATCGAATATCCCTTGCAAATGGTCCAGAACTGGCCTGCTGAACAGCGACGGCAACGGGTCGAGGAACTGCTGACGGCCGTGGGCATGGAAGGCCAGGGCAACAAACTGCCCAGCCAGATCTCCGGTGGCCAGAAACAGCGGGTCGCCGTGGCCCGGGCCCTGTCCTCCAAGGCCAAACTGATCCTGGCCGATGAACCCACTGCCAATCTTGACCGGGTCACCGCCTTTAAAATTATCGACCTGATGAAAAAGATGCGCGACGAATTTTCAACCTCCTTTGTCTTTTCTACCCATGATCCCAAGGTGGTCGAAAACGCCGAGATCGTCTACACCCTCGAAGACGGACAATTCACGAACTGACACAGCCTCCAAGGAGACAACCATGCTCAATATTATCAAAATGGCGGCCCGGAACCTGCGCCGTTACCTCAGAAGGACCCTGCTGACCTCGGCCCTGATCACCCTGGGAGTGGTCTCAGTCCTCCTCTTTATCTCGGTCTCAGGCTCGTTCAAGGGGATGATGGTCGGCCAGATCACCGATTCCATGCTCGGCCATCTGCAGATCCACCGCAAAGGCTACCTTTCATCCATTGACAATCTGCCCCTGAACATGAATCTGTCCGGCAAACAGTTGGGCAAAATCACGGAGATCCTCGACCGCAACGAGGCCATTGAGGCCTACTCCATGCGGATCAAGTTCGGGGCCATGTTTTCAAATTATAACGAGACCACCAATATCCGTCTCAATGCCATTGATCCTGAACAGGAGCTGAAGACAGTACCTCTCCTGGGCGACCGCATCCTCGACGGTGAAAAAGAGGGACTTCTGAATCCAGGTGAGATCCTGGTCCCGGAATTGATCGCCAAGGGCATGAAGGTGACAATCGGTGACTCCATTGTCCTGGTGGCCACCAACAAGGACGGCTCGGTCAATGGCCAGCCCTTTACCGTCCGCGGCATCCTGGAGAGTATTTCCGGTCCGGGCGGCCGTGACGGCTATATCAGACTTGCCGATGCCCGAACCCTGCTCCGCATGGAAGAACAGGAGATCAGCGAGATCGCCATCCGCCTCACCGGACTGGACCAGCTGGTACCGGTCTTCAAACAGCTTGAGACCACCCTGTCCGGGTTCAAAAATAAGATGGACAAACCGGTCTTTGAGGTCCATACTTGGGAGAAGATTTCACCCTTTTTCAATATCGCCCGGATGATCGACCTGATGACCTTTTTTATCAAGATCATGCTGGTGGCCATTGTTCTGGTGAGTATCATGAACGTCATGATCATGGCCGTCTATGAACGGATCAACGAGATCGGGACCATTGCCGCCATCGGCACCTCTCCGAGCAAGATCCTGGCCCTGTTCCTGACCGAGGGCTTCCTTCTGGGCCTTCTGGGGACCTCCATCGGGGTGTCCATCAGCCTCGCTTCCATTGCGATCATGAACATCACCCAGATCAGCTTTGACTTCGGCCGCCAGACTGGACTCATCCTGACCCCGACCATTGCCGCAGGTGACGTGATTGCCGTCTCACTGATCGTCATTGGCATTGCGGTCCTCGGCAGTCTGCAGCCGGCCTGGAAGGCCTCGCATATGGACCCGATCGATGCCCTGCGCCACGTTTAGCCACAAGGCAGAAATCAGAAGTCAGAAATCAGAGGACAGATCAACACAAGTCCGTAAGACTTATACATCCAGCCTTGGCTGCCCTTGCCGGGGCTCGGTCGGGAGTGGCCTGGCAGACAATTCGCAGCGACCGCAGAAAAGCGAGGACGTCTGCAGGGCCACTCCCGACCGAGACCGTATCCGGAACAGGCACTAAGGCGTCAATAATCAACCACAAGCGAACGTACTGTTATTTCATTTATATTCATTGGGAAACAATCATGAAATTCACACAAACTCTCATCCTCAGTCTTACGGCCTGCTGCGCCGTCCTCTTCAGCCTCTCTCCGGCAATGGCCGTGGACGGCAACGAGATTCTCCGCCAGGTGGACCGGAACATGCAGCCCGAAACGTATGAGATGTACCGCAAACTGATCAATATCGAACCTGACGGGACCCAGAAAGAGTTTGTCCTCTACTCGGTCAAGAAGGGGGCCAACAAGGTCGTCGCCCTGTTTCTCGACCCGGCCAGTGAAAAGGGGCGGGCCACCCTGCGCCTGGACGATAACATGTGGCTCTACATCCCCAACGTAGGTAAGCCCTTACGGATCACCAGCCTGCAATCGGTGGTGGGCGGAGTCTTCAACAACTCCGACATCCTCCGTCTGGATTACGGTCAGGAGTACAATGCAGTTGACATCATGGACGAGGGTGAGACCTACACACTGACTCTCAAGGCCAAAACCGCGTCCGTGGCCTATGACAACCTGAAGATGATCGTCGACAAAAAAAATCTTCTGCCCACCACCATTGAGTGCTATGCGGCCAGCGGCTTGCTGATCAAAACCCTGCACTACTCTAAGATCAAGGACTTTGGTGACGGCATGGTCCGACCCTCGATGCTTGAGACCGACAGCCCGCTCTACAAGAATTATCGCTCGGTCATGCTCTGGGCCAAGATTGCCAAAAAAGAATTGGCCGATGAGGTCTTCAGCCTCAACTACCTGTCCAGGATTGGGGAGCTGCGCTGACGAATATGACTGTTTTGGCTCCCCGCCTGTCTCTGGCCGCTGCCCTCCTGACCCTGCTTGGACTGTTACACCCGGCAGCAGCCAGAAGTAGTGATGAGTTCAGCTTTGATCTTGCGGCCTTTGAAAAGAAACCTCTGGAATGGGGCGGATTTGCCGAGATCAAATTCGAACATATGGACATTGGCCAGAACTCGGCCCTGGCCAGACTGAATCTTTACGACCAGCCTCGGGCGGATCTTGAGCGGCTGAGCACGGCCCTGCAACTGGATGGCCGCTACAGCCGTGACAGTATGACCGTCAACTGGGTTGTCACGGCCACGGCCCAGCAGGATCAGCTGGCCTGGGCCGACACGGCCGATATCTACGAAGCCGCGCTTGAGCTCAAGCCTTCGCCGTCAATCAGCATTACGGCCGGGAAAAAATCGTATAAATGGGGCAAGGGCTATGCCTGGAATCCAGCAGGCCTTATCAACCGGCCCAAAGACGCCAACAACCCTGAAGAGGCCCTTGAAGGCTACATCGGAGCTGAGGTCGACCTGATCCGCAGCATGGACGGTCCCTTACGGACCATGGCCCTGACTGGAGTTGCCCTGCCGGTCTGGCAGGGTGTCAACGAGGACTTTGGCGAGGAGAATCATGTCAATCTGGCAGCCAAACTCTACCTCCTCTACCGCGATACCGATATCGACCTGATGCTCTTTGAGGGTGACAGCCGATCCAGTCGCTACGGCATTGATTTTTCAAGAAACCTGGCCACAAATTTCGAGATTCACGGCGAACTGGCTTACATTCCTGCCCTCCAGCAGTCGGTCCTGCAAGACAATAATACCCTGGCCAGCCGTGAACGATCCGCCCTTTCAACCCTTCTTGGCCTGCGCTACCTGAACGAAACAGACCTGACGACAATCATCGAATACTTCCATAACGGCGGCGGCTACAGCGAAGGTGAACTGGCGCAATTTCTGAGCCTGATCCAGGATGGCTATACCGAATTCCTGGCCAGCGGCAGCGAGTCTCTGCTGGACCAGGCCGACCTGGTCAGTCAGCGTGGCTATGGTCGAGCTCAGCCGGGCCGGAATTATTTCTACGTCAAGCTGACCCAGAAAGAGCCATTTGATCTCCTCTACGTCTCTCCCGGCCTGACCGCCATCGTCAACCTCGACGATGAGAGCTGGTCCCTGAGTCCGGAGCTGGCCTACACCGGCTGGACCAACTGGGAGCTGCGCCTCCGTCTGTCGCTCACCCAGGGTGATGCCCTGACCGAGTTCGGCAGCAAGATGTTTCACAACAAGGGGGAGATCCGCCTCCGCTACTTCTTCTGACCAGCCAGATCCCTTTCTTTCGCATGACAACAGGAGCATCCTGTTGTTGCCAAAAAACAGATGGCAGGTTTTCAAGATACTGTCATACCCGCATCCTGCCAATCTGGCCCGGCCCGGCCCACAAAACGCTTGCAGCCTTTTGTTGACCAAGGGTAACCAGAACACGCCCCGCTTTGCTGCTGATCCATTTCCCAAAAAATTCCCAGCCCCCCCTTGACGCTCTCAAAAGAACCGGGTATAGAGACTGACTGACTACTCAGTTAAAAACTGAACAGCCGATGAACCGGACCATAAATGAAAAAAAAACTGAGTAAAAAAGAAGCGATCCTTGAGTCTGCTACCCAGCTCTTTTCACAAAAGGGTTACCGAACCACCTCCATGAGCGAGGTTGCCAGAGAGGCTGGTGTTGCAGATGGCACCATCTTTTATCACTTCAAGACCAAGGAGGAGTTGTTTCTTGCCGTCCTGGAGAATTTCAAGAATGAGCTGATTGCCGAATTCTCCACTTATCTGGACGGCAGAGAATTTCAGACCGGCCTGGAGAAAATCGAAGATCTGCTCTCGTTCTACATTTCCCTGGTGAACCGCCTCGAAGACCGTTTCCTTCTCCTCCACCGCCACTTTCCCTACACCCTGGCAAAAAACAATCCGGCCTGCAAAAGCCACCTGGAGGAGATTTATGACTCACTGATTACCGTCTTCGAACAGGGAATCGTCCAGGGTCAGGCAGATGGTTCCATCGACGATCTCCCTGCCAGGACCATGGCTATGATCATCTTTACCCTGGTAGACGGCATGGTCCGCCTTTACTCCTATCATATCTATCAGAACGGGCCACACTACAACGACCTCATCGCATCCTGCCGCAGGATGTTGAAAAAATAACTTTAACAAAGGTGATCTAATGCTCACGAAAATTTTTCCATTCCTTGCCTGGTTCAAGGGGTACAACGGCGCTACGCTCCGCACAGACGCCATTGCCGGCCTGACCGTGGCCCTGGTCCTGATCCCCCAGTCCATGGCCTATGCCCAGCTGGCTGGTCTGCCCGCCTATTACGGCCTCTACGCGGCCTTCCTGCCACCGATGGTTGCCGCCCTGTTCGGCTCCAGTCGTCAGCTGGCCACCGGACCTGTGGCCGTGGTCTCGCTGATGTCAGCCGCCTCGCTCGAGCCCCTGGCCACAGCCGGAGGTCCGGAGTTCATTGCCTACTCCATCCTCCTGGCCATGATCGTTGGTATCTTCCAGTTTTCACTGGGCGTTCTGCGCCTGGGCCTGGTGGTCAACTTTCTCTCCCATCCGGTGGTCAACGGCTTTACCAATGCAGCGGCGATCATCATTGCCTCTTCTCAGTTCTCGAAATTCTTCGGCGTTTACGTCGACAAGGCCCCGCACCACTATGACACCATGATTCGGGTGGTCCAGGCAGCCATGGACTTCACCCACCTGCCGACCCTGGCCTTTGGAGTTGGCGCGGTGGCAATCATGGTCATCCTCAAACGCATTAACCCGCGGATTCCCAATGTCCTGGTGGCCGTTGCCGTCTGTACCCTGATCTCATACTACAGTGGCTTCAACAAAGACGCTCAGGTCCCGGTCAGCGCCATTGACCTGCGCGGTCTGGATCATGCCGTTGAAGAATTCAATCACTCCGTGGCCGAGATCAACCAGCTGGGCAACGAACGGGCGGTACTCAACAAGGAACTTGACCGCCTCATCAAGGATGAGAAAAGCGGCCACGGCCCCTCTCTGACCCTGATTGAGACCAAAAACAAGATCAACCTGCTCACCGGCCAGATGGATGCGGCCAAAGAGCACAGCCATCTCCTGCGCAAGGAACTGCGGGGTCTCAAATTTGAAGCGGCCGGAAGCGGCGATTCACTGACCTTTTACAGCCATGACGCCCTGCCCGCTGGAGTCACCACCGACGGCAAGATCTGGCGGCTCAAGGTCGGCAACTCACCCCTGAAGAGCGACAATCTGCCCCTTATGGGCGGCGGTGCCGTAGTCGGCAAGATCCCCGAGGGCCTGCCCACATTCGCCATGCCCAACCTGTCCATTAACTCGTTTATCAAACTGCTGCCCACGGCGATCATCATCTCACTCCTGGGCTTCATGGAGGCCATTGCCATTGCCAAGGCCATGGCCACCAAGACCGGCCAGAAACTTGACCCCAACCAGGAGTTGATCGGCCAGGGTCTGTCCAATATCCTGGGCTCCATCGGCTCCAGTTACGCCTGTTCCGGTTCCTTCTCCCGCTCGGCAGTCAACCTGCAGGCCGGCGCCATTTCCGGCGTCTCAAGCGTCATCACCAGTGTCGTGGTGGTCATCACCCTGCTCTTTTTGACCCCGCTCCTCTATCATCTGCCCCAGGCAGTCCTGGCCGCAGTCATCATGATGGCAGTCATCGGCCTGGTCAACACCCACGGTTTTGTCCATGCCTGGAAGGCCCAGTGGTATGACGGCGCCATCTCGATCATCACCTTTCTGGTCACCCTGGCCTATGCCCCGCATCTGGACAAGGGAATCATGGTCGGTGTGGCCCTGTCCATGGGTGTATTCCTCTACAAGTCCATGCGTCCGGTGGTGGCCAAACTCTCCCTCTCCGAGGATATGGTTCTCAAGAGTGCCGAGCATTACCATCTCCAGGGCTGTCGCCACATCGCGGTCGTCCGCTTTGACGGTGCCCTCTTCTTTGCCAATGCCAGCTACCTTGACGAGCAGGTCATCCGTTTCAGGACCGAGCAACCGGACCTGCGCCACATCCTCCTGGACGCCAGCGGCATCAATGACATGGACGCCTCGGGCGAAGAAGCCCTGGCCCTCCTGGTTGACCGGATGCGGGCCGCCAAACTTGGTTTCGGTATCAGCAGTGTCAAGGATACGGTCCTCAGGGTCATGCACCGCACCCATCTCTACGACAAAATTGGCCGCGAAAATATTTATCCTGACAGTAAGACGGCAGTTAATGATATAATCTATAGAATCCATCAGCATTCTGATTTGCCTGAAGAGGGATGTAGCAACTGCCCCCTGACCCAGTATCTTCCGCAATAAGCGAATCAACGTTCCATAAAGGAGAAATCATATGCCCTGCGTCACCATATTCAGCTGCGATTTTTGTCATGGAAGCTCTGTGGTCAAGGAAGTCCTGGACCGGACCGGCTACCGCCTGGTCACCGACAACAATCTGATCAGCGAGGCCTGCAAACTCTCGGGATTGAGCAGTGCCAAAATCGAGTCGGCCTTCACGCCCCAGACTTCCATCTTCAACAAATTTACCCATGAAAAAGAGCATGCCATGGCCTATCTCAAGCTGGCCATGGCCAACCTTCTTTCCGGCCACAAACAGCTCTTTGCCGGTTATCTGGGCCTGCTTGTCCCCCGGGACATCTCCCACATCCTCAATGTCTGTCTGGTGGGTGATGCCCCCTTTCGTCTCAAGGTCGCCAACGAAGACCAGGGACTGAGCGAAAAAGAGGCCACCAAGGTCATCAACCAGTTGGACAGCGAACGGGCCCACTGGGTCAACAACATCTACAGCACCGAAGACCCCTGGGATCGGTCGCTCTATGACATGGTTATCCCCATGAGCAAGACCTCGGTCAAAGATGCGGCCGTCCTGATCGAAGAGTACCTGAACAAGGATATTCTCACCCCCACCGACACCAGCAAGAGACGGGCAGCCGATTTCCTCCTCGCAGCCCAGGTCGAAGTGGCTCTGGCCAAGGAAGGACACAACGTTGACGTCGCGGCCAACCGGGGAAAAATTTCCCTGACCATCAACAAGAATGTCCTGATGCTGAGCCGCCTCAAAGAAGAGCTCAAGACCATTGCCAGCCAGGTATCCGGAGTTGAATCGGTGGAAAGTGAGATCGGCAAAGGATTCCACAAATCTGATATTTACCGCAAATACAACTTTGATGTTCCCTCCAAGGTCCTGCTCATTGACGATGAACGGGAATTTGTCCAGACCCTGTCTGAACGGCTGACCCTCAGGGACATGGGATCGGCAGTGGCCGAGGATGGTGAATCCGCCCTTAAGATGATCGCCCAAGATCGCCCCGAGGTCATCGTCCTTGATCTGAAGATGCCGGGGATTGACGGTATCGAGGTCCTGCGCCGGGTCAAGGCCAGCTATCCCGAGGTTGAGGTCATCATCCTCACCGGACACGGCTCCGAGGCCGATCGCAAGACCTGCATGGAACTGGGCGCCATAGCCTATATGCATAAGCCGATTGATATCGACAAGCTGAGCCGGACCCTGGAGGAGGCCAACCAGAAGGTCCAGCAGGCCAAACAAAAATCAGTCAACTGACCAGCATGGCTGGACCAGATTAGCCAGCCACAACCAACCATGAAAGTTCGTTACTCCGTCATGGCCAAGGATGGTCATCGATGAACTTTCATACATAAAGGACAGGTTCCCTCTATGGGATTTCTGAATCAGTTCAAGCCGATTTTCTGGGACCATCAGTCCACCAAATCAGGGCCGTTCAAGAGCCTCTTTGATTTCAGATCCCTGTGGAGAAAGCGGGTCATCCTTCTGGTCGCCGTGGCCCTGGGCCCGCTCATCTCTCTGGCTATCTTTGACCACATGGTGACCCGCTATGATGCAGAACAGGAGATTCATCTGCGCACGGCCCGACTGGTCTCCAACAGTCGGCGCACGGTCTCCTTCTTTCTGGACAAACGCAAATCTGCCCTGGACTTTGTCCTCAAGCATCACCCCTTTGAAATCCTCATTGACCAGGAGCATTTCAAGGTCCTGCTCACGGATCTCAACGCCACCATCGGCGGCTTCACCGACCTTGGGCTGATCACCACAGCAGGAGACCAGTTTCGATATAGCGGCCCCTACGACCTGATGGACCAGAATTACGCCGGTGAGGCCTGGTTTCAGGAAGTCCTGGAAAAGGGAATCTACATCAGCAATGTCTTCCGCGGCTTTCGTGACACCCCTCACCTGGTCATTGCCATCAAGTATCAACTGGATGGCAATGACTATGTCTTCCGGGCCACGGTCGACACCGAGCGCTTCAACCAGTTGCTCTCGGAAGTCACACCGGGCGGCAACGGTGACGTTTTTCTCATCAATTCCCAGGGCGTACTCCAGACTCCGACCCGGTCACACGGAAAGGTCATGGACACCATTGAACTGCCGATTCCGGAATACTCTGAACACACCCGAGTCATTGAAGTCGTTGACAAAACGGGTGAACGCTTTATCGTCGGATACGCCTACCTGAAAGACACCCCGTTCATCCTGATGATCACCGAGCAGAAATCCGTGCTCATGGCCCCCTGGCTCAAGACCAGAATCGTGATCATCACCTTTCTTGCCATCGGCATGTTCGGTATCCTGCTGGTCATCTACTTTGTCGCCACCCACCTGGTGACCCAGATATTCACCGCCGACCTGAGGCGCTCCCAGACCCTGCGCGAGGTGGAACATACCAGCCGCCTGGCCTCCATCGGTCGCCTGTCTGCAGGTGTGGCCCATGAGATCAACAACCCCCTGGCCATCATCAATGAAAAGGCCGGGCTGCTCAAGGATCTCATCACCTATCGGGAAGAGTATAAAAAGGACCAGAAACTCATCGTTCACCTGGATTCAATCCTGGCCTCGGTTGAACGCTGCGGCAGCATCACCAAGCGTCTTCTGGGATTTGCCCGTCATCTGGACGTCACTATCCAGAAGATCAACCTCCGGGCGGTCATCGAGGATGTACTCGGTTTCCTGACCAAGGAGGCAGAGTACAGAAGCATCACCGTTGACCTCAGAGTCGACGAGACCATCCCCGACTTTGAAACCGACCGTGGCAAGCTCCAGCAGATCCTGCTGAATCTGATCAACAACGCCTTTGCGGCCATGCAGGACGGCGGGACCCTTGATGTCCGGGCCAGACCGGCCGACTCGGACATGATCAAGATCAGCGTCACAGACGATGGCTCCGGTATTCCCGAGGCCGATCTGAAAAAAATATACGAGCCCTTTTTCTCCACCAAAACCACAAAGGGCGGAACCGGTCTCGGCCTGTCCATCACCTACGGGCTGATCCAGGAACTGGGTGCAACGGTCGAAGTTGAAAGCGAGGTCGGTGTCGGCACTCAATTTCTGATCACCCTTCCCCTGCACCACACTAGAAAGGAATGAACATGAATATCTTACTGGTCGATGACGAACAGGAACTGGTCTCCACGCTTGCCGAGAGACTTTCCATCCGCGGGATTGAGGCCGACTGGACCAGCAGCGGTGAAGAGGCTTTGGTCAAGGTAACGGATCAGGCCTACGACCTGGCTGTCCTGGACGTCAAGATGCCCAAGATCAGCGGACTTGAGCTCCAGGCTGAAATGGAAAAGATCCGGCCGGAACTCAAGTACATCTTCATGACCGGCCATGGCTCTGAAAGGGACTTTCGCTCCGGCTCCAGTGACACCAGGACCATCTGCTACCTGATCAAACCAGTTAACATTGACATCCTGATCAGCAAGATCAAGGAGGCATTGGCTCGTTAGCAGGTCAGCAGCAGGCCCCCCGGATCCCTGCCACGCGCGCTGGCACAGTTCACTCCCACCAACCACTGACACACCAGCAGGCTGGACCAAAATGGCTCACCACAAACAACCACGAACGTTCGTTCCTTCGGCATGGCCAATGATGGTCTTTGCTGAACTTTCATGGAAAAGGAAGGCTGACCGCTGAAAACATGGGCCATTCCGGCCAATACAACTCAACGACTCGTACTGGAGGTATCATGGCTGACCACTGGCAGACTTTGGGGGAGGAAGGCATCCAGTTCATGGGCAAGATGTCGGCATCCATCTCCCACGAACTGAAGAATGTCCTGGCAATCATCAATGAGAATGCGGGCTTACTGAATGATTTCTGCCGCATGTCTGAACGAGGCATGGACATCGACCCGGAACGACTGGCCAAGGTCTCGGACAACATCACCAGGCAGGTGCAACGGGCCGACGTCATCCTCAAGAACATGAACCTCTTTGCCCACTCAACCGATACACCGTTGACCGTAGTCGACCTTCATGCAACCCTGGCCATGGTCATCAAACTGGCCACCCGTTTTGCTGCCAACCGGGTCATCCAACTGAAGCTGGTCCCGGCCTCCGAACCGCTCACCATCACCACCCGTCCCTTTCTCCTGGAAAACCTGATCTGGCGCTGCCTGGATATGAGCATGAATGTGGCCGGGGTAGAGAAAACCATCACCTTGAGTGTTATTGCCGGGAAAGATCAGTCCGTCATCCGCTTCCAGGGCCTGGGGAGCCAACTTGAGGAAAGATCAACAATCTTTCCAAGCCCACAAGACACTGATCTGTTGACTATCCTGCAATCTACTCTTACAATAGATTCAGCTGTTGGCGAACTGACACTGACCCTGCCTCAAGCGACCAGCAACTGACGAAGGCTCTTTTGAACAATGAAAAATTTTGCTCGGGCGGAAAGTGCGGCAAGGACGTCAATTGCCGTATCTATTTGACCTGATGTCATTATTCCTTTTGCCGCAATGTAGAAATCAGGCAAAAGGACAATTTTCCAAGGTGGCCTGAATTGAACCATTTGCTGAAGGAGCAATCATATGTCTGAACGAATTTTGCTTGTCGATGATGAAAAAGATTTCGTAGAAACCCTGGCCGAACGCATGCGTTCCCGTGACATGACCGTCTCGACGGCGACCTCTGCCGCTGGCGCCCTTGATCTGATTGAGGAAAAGTCCTTCGACGCCATTGTCCTGGATCTGCAGATGCCGGGCATGGATGGGTTGGAGGCCCTGGAGATGATCAAGGCCAAAAATCCCAATCTCCAGGTCATCCTGCTCACTGGCCAGGCAACGGTTGAAAAAGGAATCCAGGCCATGAAACTCGGGGCCATGGACCTCCTTGAAAAACCGGCGGATATTGACACGTTGACCGAAAAAATCAAAAAAGCCAGCGCCAAAAAAATGGTCCTGGTCAATGAAGAGACAGAAAAGAAAATAAAGGAAATCATGGGCGGTAAGGGCTGGTAAACGCCCCCTGACCTTCTCCTGAAAGACAAAAGGCCTCATGCCCCGTATGTTACCGGGACATGAGGCCTTTTGTGTTCAACACTCTGATAAGCCTGATCTGTTTTTACTGGACCACTGCCGCAATCTTTTCCAGCAGCAGCCCCACGTCGAGTGGCTTGTCAAGAAAGTCAAAGGCACCGCCTTCCATGGCCTCAATCCCGGTCATAGAGGCTCCATGGCCGATCAGGCAAATGACCCGCATCCGGGGCGCATGATCTCTGAGTCGGTCCAAGGCGTCCAAGGCATCCATATCCTGGATTTGCACGTCAAGCAGAAGAACATCCGGCGGCTCAGCCAGGACCACGGCCAATCCCTCCTGACCGGAACCCACCGCCAGAGCCCGATACCCGCCTGCAACAAGGCGCTGAATCAGGTTTTCGGCCAGTTCCACGTCCGGATCAATAATAAGAATTCGCGACGGATGCATTTTTCTTCCCGCTCCATCCAATACTTCCCACCACTTGAAGCGAACCGGTAATGACCTGTTACTCCCGGTCATCAAAACCGACTGCCCGCCTCAACCTGATTGTCTTACCCTGTCTTCTGAGAGCCCGGCAGAATCACTCCCGGTTCCAACTCCCCCCTGGCCGCCAGTTCCAGGGCCTTGGCGTACGGCCCGATCACCGCATCAAGGACGCGGACCCCTTTCCATGACAAAAACTTCTGATGTCGCTCCTCAATCCCGCCACAGACCAGAACACCGACCTCTTCTTTCATGATCAATCGGCACAGTTCTTCGGCGGATGGCTGCGAGACCAGGAAGGTCTTGGGCGCGCCCTGACGCTCACCCTGGCGGTAGACAGCCATCACCGTCTCGGTCACCATATCAAAACGACCAGCAATGGCCTCATCCTCGACAGTAACCAGAATTTTCATCACTCCAGATGACTCGTTCATTCCCGGATATCCTTAATCCGAAAGTTCATCGGAGACCATCATTGGCCATGCCGAAGGTGCGAACTTTCATGGTTAGTTGTGGCTGGGACCTTTCTGGACCGGCCATACTGATCAGGACAGACCATGCAGGGTCAATTTCCGCCACAGGGTGGTCCGACCCCAGCCCAGGATCTTGGCCGCCTGCGAACGATTGCCGCCGGTTTTTTTCATGGCGTCGAGGATCATCTCTTTTTCAATCCCACGCCAGCCGGAACCAACTGTTGTAACTGGATCCAGCACCTTCTTCCCTGGAGGGGGCGGTGGCAAGTTGTTTTTTCTGGCCACGGCAGGCCCTTGCATGGCTTCCTGCTGCCGATCTTCACCGGGCTGGACAAAGAGATAGGCAGGCAGACATTCCGGGTTGATCTTGTGCCCCTGACAGATATTGACGCAGTACTCAACAATATTGCGTAATTCCCGGACATTGCCGGGGAAACCATAGGTCTCGAGCAGCTCAAAGACCGAGGGGTCACAGCCCGTCATCCCCTTGTTTAACTGACCGCTCAATTCATGGAGAAAGGCATCAAAGAGCAGACGCAGATCACCGGCCCGCTCGCGCAGAGGCGGCAGGTGCAGACGGAGGACATTCAGTCGGTAAAAGAGATCCTCCCGGAAAATTCCTGCCTCGACCTGGCTCCTCAGAGCGCGATGAGTGGCGGCAATCACCCGGACATCCACCTGGATTTTTTTGGTCCCGCCCACCGGATAAAAGGCCTTGTCATCGAGGACCGACAGGAGTTTGACCTGCAGTTGCAGGGGCAAATCGCCGATCTCAGTGAGGAAGATGGTCCCATGCTGGGCCATCCGGAACATCCCAGGGGTATCCTTGACCGCTCCGGTGAATGCACCACGCACATGACCAAAGAGCTCAGACTCCAGCAGGGCCTCGGGCAGGGCCCCGCAGTTGATCTTGATAAAAGGGTGCCGAGCCCGCTTGGATCGCTTGTGGATGGCCTCGGCAATCATATCCTTACCGGTCCCGGTTTCCCCGGTAATCAACACTGAGGCATCGGTCTGGGCCATGACCGGCAAAAGGTCAAAGACCTTCAGCATCTCCTTGCTGTGACCAAGGATATGATCCTTCCCCGCTCCTCCCCGACCGTCAGGACTGGTCTGCTGCAAGGAGATATCTTCCAGAACCAGGAGCAGTCCGACCCGCTTCTGCTCCTGGTTGCTCAAGGGCGAAATGGTGAAGCGGATCGGGATCTTCCGGCGATGAATGGTCAGGATATCGCCTTCGGCAACCACAGGCTCACCCGTGGCCAGGACCTGACGGAACAACTCACCTTTGCGCCCCAGGCTACTGCGAAAGATAAAATCGCCGTAGACCCCGCTGGCATCTTGAGACGAATAGCCGGTCAGGCGCTCCAGAGCGGTATTCATCTCGACGATACAGAGCCTGGTGTCAAGCACGGCCACCCCATGGGGAATCCCGTTCACCACCTCCTGAAACGTCAGCTGTGTGCAAAATGAGAGTTCGGACACACCCCTACCTGCTCTGAACAATTTGCAAAAAGAACTCCCAACCGTGTTGTGGTTCCATGTCAACAGTATGACCAAAACGCAAAGGCCAGCAGCTCGACCACTGGACGTGTTATCACCACCATTTCCAAAGCCGCAAGTCAGAAATTAAAACATGGAACGATTGATCATGAAATGAACCCAGATCGAGGCCGCATAGCCCAGGGCAATGACCGGGGTCCATTTGAGATGGCCGCCAAAGGTGTACATGCCCCGCGCCTGACCCATAAGGGCCACACCGGCAGCCGAGCCGATGGAGAGCAGACTGCCCCCAACACCGGCCGTCAGGGTCACCAGCAGCCACTGGCCCTGGGACATCTCAGGCATCATGGTCAGCACGGCAAACATCACCGGGATATTGTCAACAATGGCCGAGAGGATCCCAACCATGATATTGGCCGGCGTCGCCCCCCAGCCGGCGTACATGGTATGGGAGACCAGAGCAAGGTAACCGATAAACCCGAGACCACCAACGCAGAGGATAACCCCGTAGAAAAACATCAGGGTATCCCATTCGGCCCGGGCAATATTCCTGAAGATATCAAACGGGACCGTATCACCCAGCTGCTCCCCGGCCTTGCCCTCGTCGAAGCCCCCTGTACCGTGGCCGTTTTTGTGGGTCTTCTTGAGATAATAGCCATAGATCTTGAGATAGGAGAGACCGGTCATCATGCCCATCATCGGGGGCAGATGGAGGAAATTATGGAAACTGACCGCAGTGGCAATGGTCATCAGGAAGAGCACCATGACCACCACGGCTCCACGTTTCATATTGACATTGATCTCACAGGTGGCCGGGCTGATATTGGGTACGGCAAAGCTCATGATCAGGGCCGGGATAAACCAGTTGACCACCGAGGGGATGAAGAGATTAAAAAATGTCCAGAAATCGACGATCCCCTTCTGCCAGACCATAAGCGTCGTAATATCGCCAAAGGGGCTGAAGGCCCCACCGGCATTGGCACCGACCACGATATTGATACAGGCCAGAGTGACAAACTTCGCGTTATCCTTGCCAATGGCCATGACCACCGCGCACATGAGCAGGGCCGTGGTCAGGTTGTCGGCCACCGGTGAGATAAAAAAGGCAAGCAGTCCAGTGATCCAGAACAGTTTTCGGAAAGAAAAGCCGGCACAGACCAGCCGGACCCGCAGGGCCTCAAAGATCTGTCGTTCCTCCATGGCGTTGATATAGGTCATGGCCACGAGGAGGAAGAGAAACAACTCGGCATACTCGAGAATATTATGACGCACCGCCACTTCTGCGGCATGGGTCAAGCCGTGACTGGCATACAGATAGGCAATAATCCCCCAGATCAGACCAGCGGCCAGCAGGACCGGTTTTGATTTCCGCAGATGGGTGTACTCTTCGGCCATGACCAGCAGATAGGCCACCACAAAAATAGCAAGAGAGGTATAGCCGACCCAGCTTTTAGTCAGATCCAGATGCTCGCTCCCCGCACCACCGCTGGCCCACACAACCATCGGCAGAAAGAGGACACCCAGCAGGGACAGAACAATCCCGGTGATTTTCTTCATTTTTCTTCCTTTTGCTTAAATGAGACAGAACAAACCGCCGGTCATCAGACACTCTGAACAACCGGCGGTTTCACAAACAGACCAAAGCCTTCTGAATTATCATTGAAATATCAGTCAAATACCTGCGATAAATTTTTTCACAGACCTTGATCTTGAACGAAAATCTTCATCTTGCAAGAGACTCGTCATATTACCCTTTTTTACATCGCCTGAGGCACAAAAATCGTCATCCCCATCAACGGCCAGACCACCGTCACGGCCAGCCATACCACAGCCATCAGCAGGACACTGGTTGGGATACCCCATTTGAAAAATTCGGCAGAGGTGAACTGTTTAGAGTTATAGGCAATGGCATTGGGAGCCGCTCCCACCAGGGTGAGAAAGGGCATACCGGCCGTGACCAGCGAGGAGTAGAGGATGACCTCTCCGGTCACATTCAGGTACGGGGCCACAACCAGGGCCACGGGCAGGGAGATGGCAATGGCAGCCACGTTCATGATGAAGTTGGTCATGATCAGGACAAAAAAGGCCATCCCGAGAATAAAGACGATGGGCGCCGAGTTCTGAAACAGGATCAGCCAGTTGACCGCCATCCACTTGGCAGCTCCCGTATCCCAGAGGCAGAAACCAATGGACATGGCCCCGGCAAAGAGAAGGATGATATTCCAGGGAATCTCTTCCAGGTCCTCAACGGTCAGGATATTAACGATGAAAAAAGCGATGGTAGAGAGGAGCAGGATGCCGGTCTTGTGCAGACCAGCCAGAGCCGGAACAAAATTCTTCAGGGCAATGACCAGAACGGCGGTGAAAATGATCGAGGCCGCCAGAATCTCTTTCCTTGACCAGCCCCCGAGTTCACTATACATCCGAGTCGCCTTGGCCTTGAGGCCGGGAATCGTTGCCCGCTCAGGTTTCAGAGCCAGCATGAAGAATCCCCAGAGGAGAAAGGTCATGAGCCAGCCAATGGGGGCCATGTACGTGGTCAGGGCAAAGAAGGAGATATCAACGTTTGTGATATCCTTGTAAAAACCAAGGGCCACAGCACCACGGGCCGCCCCGAGCAGGGTTACAATGGAGCCGGCACCGGCCACATAGGCCATACCGATGAACATACTCTTGCCAAACTGGGTGGGCTTATCTTCATCGGAGTAAAGGGAATGGATAGCCATGAGCAGAGGGAACATGGTTGCCGCCACCGCGGTATGGGCCATGAGATGCGTCATGGCAGCAGTCATGACAAAGCAGCCCAGCAGGATCATGCTGGTCCTCTCGCCGACGATGGAGAGCATCTTGTAGGCGATCCGTTTGGTCAGACCGGTCTTGGTGAAGACCATACCGATGACAATGGACCCGAAGATGAAAAGAACTGAGGGGTCCATGTAATCTTTGAAGGCCACCTTGGGATCACGGATCAGATACAGGGCCTGAAGGACACCGATGGCCAGACTGGTCACCCCGATGGGTACAACTTCAAAGACCCACCAGGTGGCGGCCAGCAGGAAGACGGCAATGGCCCCCTTGGCCTCCTTGCTGAGGACAAAATGCTCACCCAGCGGATCAATGGCATCCGGCAGCGGTGGGCAATAATAAACAATTAAAAAAAGGGCAACACCAATGCCCATAAAGAGATACCGCTTCCAGTCAAACGGCTCTGTTGAATCAGATACAGTTATGATTTGTGCACTCATTATTGACCTCTTGTCTCCTTTTCCATTAATCCCGGACACACTGACCATTAATGGCTGTAAAGATTTCGGCAAAACGGATAACGCCGAGCACCTCACCCCCATCGACCACCGGCAGGACACATTCACTACCGGCCAGCATAATCATCATCACCTTTAACAACGGGGTGTCCAGAGGGATGGCGGTCCCGACCTTGGACATGCAGTCCTTGACCTGTTTGCCATACTGACGGCTGCACTGTTTGAAGAATTTGTCTTCCAGGAGAAAGGCCAGATTCGGGAAATCTGTTCCCTTGCCCTGATAATCTTTCATCTGGACAATTTCAGTGATCTCGCTGGCAATTCCTTTCACGATATCGCGCAGGGTCAGTTGACCTGTCAGCTGATTATTCTCATTCACCACCAGCAGAGAGGTATACCGTAACAGCCCCCGCTCACCGGCGGTAAATGAACCAACAGTAGCAACAGCATCCTTGAGAGTCTTGTCCTCACTGATATGAGGAAAGCGCTCCAGCGGAATCATATAATCCTTTAAAAACAGAGTCTCTGCGGTCATACTTTTTCTCCTTGATTCATGCCATCCACGACCCAGACCTGCGGCACGGAATGGCTGAGCTGGGGCAGTTGTCTTCTACCCCCCACAATACACAAAACTTCTTTTCCACTCCCTGACCAGCATGGCTGGACCAAATTGGCCTGCCGCAACCGACCATGAACGTTCGTTCCTTCGGCATGATCATTCGGGGTCTCAGGCAAATTCTCACATACAACAACGCGCCAACCCTCCTCTTGCTTTCTTCCCCGTGAACAGATCAATCAACACCATTACCATCCCGTATCGACATATCCCTTCGAGCATATCACACAAACAATTCAAACGAAACAATATGAATCACATTGCCCCGCCCCCAAAACAATTGTCCGCTATTCAGGCCCAAGCGACCAATATCTTGACCAGACGAACTGCGACCCTGCAGTAATCAGCCTGAACAGCGAAACATGACCCATAAAGCAATGACCATGCCAGTGCGGGCAATATCTTGATTGAACGAATAATAACAGCCAGTTAAGCACACAACAGCAGGCACTCCGCCCCCGGAACAAGATCGGAACGTTATGGAACGATCGGAAACACCAACGCCTGTCAAAAAACAGCGCTAAGGGGCCAGCACCCGGGAACGAAACACAAACCAATCCGGATTGTTTCACAATGGAACATTAAGAAACGAAGCAACCATGGTCAAGTTGGCCAAAACTCGGCCAGTCTCAAGCTGACTCCGACAAGGAGGCCTCCTTGCGGCCAATCACATGACGCACCAGGCCGTAAAGACGAGCCAGGAGATAGAAGAAAAGGGACGCCAGGGCCAGTGCCGCTAACTGGGTCGACGACAGGGGGGCAATCTTGAAGACGGTATGCAGGGGGCTATACATCAGAACAAACTGCAGACCGATGGAAAAGAGCATGGCCAGCCAGACCCAGGGGTTGGTGAACAGGGGGACCTGATAGTCGCGGCGGATGACAAAGATCAGAACGGTTTCATACAGGACCACGAAGTTGAAGACCATGGTCTGGGCCACGATCAATTCCGGGCCCGTCTCCCGACCACCAAACAGGACGAACAGGACCAGGGCCACAGCCGTGCCGGCCACGCCCAGGGAACCCAGGAGCAGCAGCCTGGCCGGCGGCAGAATACTCTCGTCCGCCGACTTGGGACGACGAAGCATGATGTCCCGACCATAGGGATCAACACTGAAGGCCAGGGCCGGGGCACCATCGGTGATCATGTTGATCCACAGAAGGAGGATGGCGGTCAGCGGCAGGTTCAGTCCCAGCAGCACAGCCGTAAAGATGATCAGGACCTCCCCCAGATTACCGGAGAGCAAAAGCATGATCGACTTCTGAATGTTGTCGTAAATTCCACGCCCCTCCTCGATGGCATTGACAATGTGCGTGAAACTGTCATCGAGCAGGACAAAGTCCGAGGCCTCCTTGGCCACCTCGGTGCCGCTGCCCACGGCAATGCCGATATTGGCCTTTTTCAGGGCCGGGGCATCATTGACCCCATCCCCGGTCATGGCCACCACATGGCCCATCTCCTGCAAGGCGGTGACAATCCGCTGCTTGTGCTCAGGCACCACCCGGGCAAAGATATTGGTACCATCGGCCAGAACGGCTATCAGTTGCTGCTGATCCATGGCCTCCAACTGCTCGCCGCTGCAGACCTTGCCCGTGATCCCGATCTCCCGACCAATGGCCGCGGCCGTGGCCTGATAATCGCCGGTCGCCATGATCACCCGAATTCCGGCGGCATGGGTCCGTCTGATGGACTCGTGAACGTCCTTGCGCGGTGGATCAATCATGGCCTGGAGACCGATAAAAACCAGGTCCTGTTCGATAAATCCCTCAGGCCCTGCCACAGCCCTGCGGGCAAAACCCAGGACCCGGAGGGCCTGTCCGGCATAGCGGTCATTTTCGGCACCAATGAGCTGTCGGGTCTCAGCAGTCAGGGGTATTTCCTGTCCATTGCGCAGGGCCCGGGCGCAACAGGCCAGCAGTTGATCAGGCGCCCCCTTGGTATACATGGCCTGTGAGCCATCCTCCTCATGAACCAGAACACTCATCAACTTGCGATCCGAATCAAAGGGCAATTCGTCGACCCGCCTGACTACCGCCTCCTGCCCGGCCTTGGCGGCACTGACCAGCAGCGCCCCCTCGGTGGGATCACCCAGGACCTGCCACTGCCCTTCCTTTTCCTCCAGAGTGGCATTATTACAGATCAACCCGGCATGGAAGAGCAGGGGGGCGACATGCCCACTGACCTCCCCCTCGGGCGCATACCCCGAACCGCCCAGAGCTGTTTCACCGTCCAGGGTCCAGCCATGGCGGACAGTCATCTGATTTTCAGTCAAGGTCCCGGTCTTGTCCGTACAGATCACATCACAACTGCCCAGGGTCTCCACCGAACGCAGACGCCTGACCAGGGCCTTCCGGGCCAGCAAGCGTTTGACCCCGACACTGAGGGCAATGGTCACCACGGCCGGCAGGGCCGTGGGCACTGCGGCCACGGCCAAGCTCACTCCTATCAGCAGAAAAGAAAAAAAGAGCTCCCGGTTCAGGCCCTGATCCAGAGTGGCCTTGGTGATCAGCAGCGTAAAGACCACGACACAGACCCCGATGATCACCAGCCCCAGGCGCTGTCCAAAACGGCGCAGACGCAACTGGAGCGGCGTCATTTCGTCGGCGACCGCACTGATCAGAGTGCTGATCTTGCCGATCTCGGTCTCCATGCCGATGGCCGTGACCACGGCCAGACCATTGCCAGTCACCACCGCTGTCGTGGCAAAGAGCATGTTATGCTGATCTCCGAGCTGAACCTGGCCGCTCAAGGGAACAAATATTTTTTCCACCGGGACCGACTCGCCAGTGAGCGAGGCCTCCTCCGCCTTGAGCCGAACCGCCTCAATCAGACGAACATCCGCCGGAACCTTGTCACCTGCCTCAACCACAATCAGATCACCGACCACCAGGTCCCGGGCTGCTATCCGATGACGGCGGCCATCCCGCAGCACCACAGCCTGCAAGGCGCTGATTCGCTTCAGGGCCGCCAGCGACCGATGGGCGCTCAACTCCTGAAAAAAACCAATCAGGGCATTGGCCAGCAGGATAATCAGGATCAGAATGGAATCGGCATACTCGCCAATGAGCAGCGAAAAGAAAACGGCAAAGAGCAGGATATAGATGATGAAATCCTTGAACTGGTCAACAAAGAGACGCAGGGGATTGAGCGGGGCCGCACTCTCCAGTTCGTTGGCCCCATCACGAGCCAGACGGGCAGTTGCCTCAGCAACCGTCAGTCCGGAACGACTCGAGCCCAACCCATGAAGCAATTCCTCTTCGGTCTGCTGGTAATAATTTTTCACCATTATTATTCCTCCTGCCTGATTATATGACCAGAGCGCCTCACTCCACAAGAGTCGGACAAAAAAAAAGCCCGTCGGCAGACACCGACAGGCTTCTCAAATCAATAAACCAGTATGGCTGGACCAGAACGGCCAGCCACAACTAACCATGAACGTTCATTCCTCCGGCATGGCCAGTGATGGTCTCAGATGAACTTTCGGATAAACAACAGATCAATCGGCAGTCTCCATGACCCGTCCACAACAGAGGGGAATCGCATCGCCGCCTTTGAGTTGCATGTACTTGTTACAGGTGCTGCAGATCACCGTGCACTCCTCCACGGCCTGATCAGCGCTGTAGGTGGTCGCTCCGGCCACACCTTCAATAACAAACCGGGCCAGATTCTCCTTCATGGGGATATATTCACCAATGGCCGTCAACCGCTTGTTTTCATGGGCACAATCAACCACCACCCGCCACAGGGTCTCAAGCGAGGCCGTTTCCTGCTCTGTTTCCGGCAGAAACTCAACAACATTTTTATCGATATGAATCTTCATTACACTCCTCTGGTCAAAAAATCAGCGGAAAACAGACCAGACCAAACACATCTGCCTCTTCCCGCAATAAAGGCCTGCCACCCACACGCAAGCGGCTTCAGCCCCTGTTTGCCTTCAGGGCCTGGCCCACCTTGCGGCCCAGTTCGACACAGGCCCCGAGATCGCTCTTTTCAGGGACATACTTGACCCTGAGCCCCTCATCCACCACCTCGAACTTCATTTCCTCCATGGCCCCGTTCAACAGTTTGACCGCCTCACCTGACCAGCCAAAGGAACCAAAGGCAGCGCCAATCTTGTTGGTGGGCCGCAGACCGCGCATATACATGAGAAAACCGGCCATTCTCGGCAGAAGACCATTGTTCAGGGTCGAACAGCCGAGCACAATAGCACTGGCATCCAGGACATCGCTCATCACATCACTGCGATGGCAATACCGCAGATTCAGGAGCTTGACCGAAACGCCCTCATCCTGGAGTCCGGCAGCCACCTCTTTGGCCATCTTTTCGGTGGAATGCCACATGGTGTCGTAGATGATCAGGGCATTCCCCTTTCCCTCATTACGACTCCAGCGGTCATAGGCCTCGATGGCCATCATCGGATTCGAGCGCCACACCACCCCGTGATCAGGAGCAATCATCTTGATTTCCAGGCCGATCTCCTGAACCTTGGCAATCAATTTCCTGACCAGAGGCGAGTACAATGTCAGGATATTGGCGTAATACTTGGTCATTTCGTCCATGAGCACGGCCTGACTGATCTCGTCATCAAAGCGCTCGCTGGTGGCCAGGTGCATGCCAAAGGCATCACTGGAAAAGAGGATCTTGTCCTCAACCACATAGGTGAACATGGAATCGGGCCAGTGCAGCATCCTGGTCTCAAGAAAGGAGAGGGTCTTGCTGCCCAGGCTGATGTCCTCACCTGGAACCGCGATCTGATAGGGCCAGTCATCCCGATGAAAATGCTGACGCAGGGCCTTCTCGCCCATCTTTGAGCAGATGATTTTTTCAGGCTGGATCAGGTCGATCATATCCGGCAGAGAACCGGAATGATCCATCTCCACATGATTGACCACAATATAATCGATCTTCTTGGGATCAACGATCTCACTGATCCGGCTGATCAGATCCGCCTTCATGGAACTCTTGACCGTATCAATCAGGGTGATCTTCTCATCCATGATCAGATAGGCGTTATATGTGGTTCCTCGATTTGTGGAATAGCCATGAAAATCACGGACATCCCAGTCAACAGCCCCCACCCAGTAAATTTTGTCAGTCAATTTAATCGGATTCAACGTCCTTTCCTCCTGCTCTTTCTCTCATACCCGACAGAGGGCACACGACCCCCTCATAAAAAAATGGCCGGCCCCAAGGGTTTCCAGGGGACCGGCCAAACCCATCAGACTTCGCTGAAATCGTCCTTGCCCGCCCCGCAGATCGGGCACTCCCAATCATCGGGCAGGCTGTCAAAGTCGGTCCCTGGCTCGACACCAGCCGCAGGATCACCGACCTCAGGATCATAGACATAGCCACAGATATCACAACGATATTTTTTCATCCAAATCTCTCCATAAAATCAATAAGATTAACGCATAATGAATGGCACCATAACCACTCAGATTCACTTCGTCATGGCGCATGTCCCTAAATCCCTACTGAGCAGCCTCCCGGCAATTGCCACGAATCCATCAGACGTTGACAGCCGGCGCCGCGTCAACTCAGGCCTTCCACAGACCATGCAGATTACAGTGCGCCCGGGCCGTCACATCTTCGGCATCAATGGCAAAGACGGCCTGCGGAGCGTCGCCGGGCTTCAAGAATTCACGATAACAGGTATTCCCGGCAATCAGTTCAATCCACTCGATATAGTGCTTCGCATCCATGGGATGGGCCACAGTGCCGAGAACGACCTTATAGCCGCCATCAACCGGAGTGATTACCGGCACATGTTTTTCCTTGGCCGCATCCACGGTATTCTCAACAAGTTCGACCATGGGCGCCCCGCAACAGCTGAGATCGCCGCCACCGGCATGGACCACTTCCACCACATTTCCACAGATCTCACATTTATAGACACCAAGCATCTTTGCCATTATTCATCCTCCTGGTTTTGATCAATTAACATGCTTCAGGAAAAACAGGCCCCCCTGCCCCTGAATCCACAAACAAATACCGCGGTCTCTGGCGCCTCTTGCATACTGATCTTTTCGCTCAATCTCTGCTCTATACTCAAAATTTTATCCTTTGGGATATCAATCAGATGCCCTGGGATAAATTTTTTTCACATGGATTGATACCGAACGAAAATCTTCATCCTGCAAAAGGCTCACTTCTTACCAGTTTTCCGCCAGCAACTCATAATAATTATATGAATGGGCACAGGCCGGACATTTTTCCGGCGCCGCATGGCCTTCATGCCGATACCCGCACTTGGAGCAGTACCAGCTCGCCACGCTTTCAGTCTTGAAGATCCTCTCCTTCCTGATATTCTCGATAAAGGCGCTGTAGGTCCGATCATGCTGCTTTTCGGCCACGGCAATGGCACGCATGGTCGCAGCTATAGACGGAAAGCCTTCCACCTGAGCCATCTCGGCAAACTCGGGATACATGAATTCATGCTCATGCCGTTCACCGGCCGCTGCGGCCTGGAGATTTTCCAAGGTCGTGCCGATCGTCCCTGCCGGATAGGCAGCGGTAATCAGGACATCGCCACCCTCGAGAAATTTGAACAGGGCCTTGGCATGAACCTGCTCCTGAGCGGCAGTCCGCTCAAAAATGGCTGCGATCTGCACATACCCGTCCTTGATGGCCTGTTTGGCAAAATACACATAGCGATTCCGCGCCTGTGACTCACCAGCAAAGGCAATGAGAAGATTCTTTTCGGTTTGAGTCCCCTTAATTGACACCATGATCTCAATACTCCCTTCAGTTTAAAATATTCATTTCCCGCATCTGTCCAGCGCAGCACAACAGAGCCGTTGTCTTCGGGCCCCCAATGCATGACTTTCACGCAAAGGCCTCTTTGACACATCTGCAGTCCTGCCCCGGACAGTTACAACTCGAGGCAGAATGCACACTTCGCCTACCGCCTTGATCCGGGTTGTCACCGCGCCATCAAAGGGCCTTGCGACCGACCTCTGTGATCTGATACTTGCAGCGAACCGGACTGTCCACATAACCGTTTTTTTTGAGCGCGGAGATCTGGGCACTGACCGTCTTGCTCTCCAGCCCCGTGGCTGCGGCAATATCCTTGCTGCCGCAGGGGGCAGCACAGCTGGCCATAGCGCCAAGAACCTTTTTCTGCTCTTCGTTTAATCCTGATGACTTACATCCACATCCGCATCCCATAACTGTTTCTCCTTGCTTTTCTAATTGCTGACACCTGGGACAGAGACCTGAGAATTCAACTCTGCACCCTGTTATAGTATACCCATCTATTATCTCATGAGAAGAGTAATCTCTTTTTTTTTGCTCCAGATTCAGATTGTCCACCCGACGACAACGAACACAGACCACGTGTTCATGCTCACCGACCTCGGCCTCAAAACACTTCTGGCGACCGCTGACGTCAAGCTTGGAGATCAAACCGGCCTCGGCCAGAAAATCAAGGTTCCGGTAGACCGTACCCAGGCTGATCCGCGGCATGACTCGCCGCACCCGCTCATAAACCTCATCGGCAGTCAAATGGATCTTGCTGGTCTGCAAAACATCAAGAATCATCAGCCGCTGATTTGTCATCCGCATGGTCATCTCCTTAATTGATAATTATTACCAATAATAGGTGGTAAAGATTGCCAAGTCAATATTAATTTTTTCTTTTTTGCCCTGGCTTACGCTTCGTGGTATAGAAAAAGCCATGAAACCTATCCTTGAAATCATTGCGCTCCATAAAAAATTCAAGAGGGAGCCTGCCGTAGATGGGGTCTCGTTCGCCGTCCGCGAGGGCATCTGCTTCGGCCTGCTCGGCCCCAACGGCGCGGGCAAGACCACAACGCTCGAGATCGTTGAAGACATCATCCTCCCGGACAGCGGTGAGATCCTTTACCAGGGCCAACCCCGCAGCCTCTCCTTCCGTGAGGAGATCGGCATCCAGTTCCAGCACACCTCGCTCCTCAACTTTCTCACTGTGGCTGAGACCCTGGACTCATTTCACCGCCTCTATCAGAAACCGGAGCAGCTCACCACCCTGATCAGCCGCTGCGAACTCGAATCCCTGCTTGCCAGGCGTAACAACCAGCTCTCCGGCGGCCAGCTCCAGCGTTTGATGCTGGCCCTGGCCCTGATCAACCGACCGCAGCTGATCTTCCTTGACGAGCCCTCCACCGGTCTTGACCCCCAGTCACGCCGTAACCTCTGGGAAATTGTCCAGCAGATCAAAAAGGAAGGAAAGACCATTATCCTGACCACTCACTCCATGGAAGAGGCCGAGTATCTCTGCGATGAGATCGCGATCATGGACCAGGGCAAGATCATTGCCTGGGACACCCCGAGCAGCCTGATCAAGACCCATTGTCACGGCAGCTCCATTCGCCTGCCCACCTCCGCGCTGCACCTGGACCTGGACCGCCTGCCCTTCCCCTGGACCACCCGCAACAGCAGCGTCATCCTCGAAGTCAATGAATTGCATGAGGCCATGAACACCCTGCTCGACCTGGATGTGGACCTGAGTGAGATGAGCATCCACAGCCCCAACCTGGAAGACGTCTTCCTGGCCCTGACCGGCCGTAAACTGCGAGACTGAGGCCATGAACTTCAAACGGATGTGGGCCATGTTTCAGGCCCGGAATCATGAATTTTTTCGCGATCGCGCCGCCTTTGGCTGGAATTTCGCCTTCCCCTTTCTGATCATTCTCGGCTTTGGCCTGATCTTCAGTAATCGGGACCACCAGACCTTCAAGGTCGGAATCTTCCCGGCTGTGCCTTTGCTTGAGGCACAGACCTCCGGGGCCATTCCCCAGACATTTCTCGAGAGCAACTATCTGGAGTTCATCGAATTTTCTGATCAGGCACGAGGCGAAGAGCGCCTACGCCACCACAAGATCGATCTGCTTATCGAGCGCACGTCCCCGGGCCCCCGCTACTGGATCAATGATTCGTCGCCCACCGGCTATCTGGCCGAGCAGCTGCTCCTGGCCGCCCTGCTCCCCGCTGATCAGTTTCCCCTGCGCCAGCTGGTCAACGGACAGCAGAGCCGTTACCTGGATTGGCTCTTCCCTGGTATCCTGGCCATGAACATGATGTTTTCTGCCCTCTGGGGCGTGGGCTACGTGGTGGTCCGCTACCGCAAAAACGGGACCCTGAAACGGCTCAAGGCCACTCCGCTTACGGCCCTGGAATACCTGAGCGCCCAGATGCTCTCCCGGATCTTTCTCCTCCTTTTCACCACCACCATTGTCTGGTTCGGGGCCGACCTGATCTTCCATTTCCAGGTCCAGGGCAGCTACCTGCTGATCTTCTTCCTCTTCTTCCTGGGGGGCCTGAGCCTGTGCAGTATCGGACTGGTCCTGGCGGCCCGGGGGACCAGTGAAGAGTTCACCAGCGGGGTGCTCAACTTTATCAGCTGGCCCATGATGTTTCTCTCCGAGGTCTGGTTCTCACTGGAGGGTTCGCCGGTCTGGATTCAGAAAATCGCCCTGCTCTTTCCCCTGACCCACCTGCTGAACGCGGTTCGCCGGGTCATGAGCGAGGGTGCCGACCTGATGGCGGTCCAGGTCGAGTGTCTGGCCCTGGCAGGTTTTACCATCATATTCCTGACCATTGCCGCCCTGATCTTCTCCTGGAACGATTAGATGCCTGCACCGTTCATCGACTGCCATCTCCATCTCCAGGACAAACGCTATCAGGGGCAGCAGAAACTGGTGATCGAACGTGCCCGGGCTGCGGGCGTGGGATTACTCTTCTGCAACGGCAGCTGCGAGGAAGACTGGGACGAGACCCTGGCCCTGGCAGCCGGCAACCAAGAGGTAATTCCCTTTCTGGGCATCCATCCCTGGGCGGCTGAAGGGGTGAGTGAAAACTGGGACGAAAAACTGTACAACCTGCTGAAAGACCACCAGGTCGGTATTGGAGAGATCGGTCTTGACCGCCAATGCGGGGTTGATTTCGCCCGGCAGGAGCAGGTCTTTGTCAGGCAGCTGCAACTGGCCCTGGAGCTGGGACGGCCACTGGCCATTCACTGCCTGAAGGCCTGGGGCCGTTTACTGGAAATCCTGAAGGGGGTCAAGGCAACACTGCCCCCCCTGATGATCCACTCCTTTGGCGGCTCAGCCGAGGTCATGGACCTCCTGCTGAAACAAGGGGCCTATATCTCCTTCAGCGCCCGCCTGGCCGAACAACCCCGGCTGAGGAACTGCTGCCGGGCCATCCCGGCCGAGCGGCTGCTCCTGGAGACCGACAGCCCGGACCAGCTCCGCCGCAGCCTCTGCCCAGAGGCCGGAGAAGGAACACTCAATGAACCGGTCCTGATCCCCAGGCTCTACCGCCTGGTTGCGGCCATCCGGGGTACAGACAACGATCAATTCCGGCAACAGGTGTGGGACAATGGCACGCTTTTCGCGCATCCGCTCATATCTCGGCGATAAAGGCTTTGCCCGGCTTCAGCAGGCCTCGGTCACCATTGTCGGCCTCGGGGCCGTGGGAGGATATTGCTGCGAGGCCCTGGCCCGGGCCGGGATCGGCACCCTGCGTCTGGTAGACTTTGACATCATCCAACCCTCGAACATCAATCGCCAGATCCTGGCCCTGGAGACCACCCTGGGACGCCCCAAGGTCCAGGTCGCGGCCGAACGGGTCCTGGCGATCAATCCAGAGTGCCGGGTCGAGCCCCTCCAGCTCTTTGCCGATGAGGCGACACTGGCAACGATTTTCAGCCCGGCGCCCACAATCCTGGTGGATGCCATCGACTCACTGGGCCCCAAGGTCCAACTCCTGACCGAGGCCCATCGCCGGGGAATCCCGGTCATCTCTTCCATGGGGGCGGCCCTGCGCTCAGACCCTGGCCAGATCCGGATCGGCGATCTGATGGAGAGCAAAAACTGCCCCCTGGCCCGGCGCATGCGTCAGCGGCTCAGAAAGAACGGCATCGAACGAGGCATCCGCTGTGTCTATTCCACGGAAGAAATTGACTTCGCCTACCAGGGCCCGGTCCACCCCGAACCCGACGCGCCCTGCCACGACCGGGGCAGACCCCGCAACACCCTGGGCAGCCTGCCCACCCTCACCGGTATCTTCGGCCTGATGATCGCCAACGAGGTGATCTTGACCCTGGCTCGAGACCCTCAAACAGCTCAGCCGAAATCTGAAGGGCGCCAAATTATCTCAAGAGAAACAGATCCAGCCAAGTCAACGTAAATTCTCTCAATCTGGCTGCGATGGTGCAGGATTTTGACAAAACACCAGTTTCAACAAAATCAACCAGCAGAACTTCTTGGGTATCCAATGTGTTTCAATCCACGCCCCCCGTGCGGGGGGCGACCACGGCGAGCAGCTCTTGTTTCGCTTCAGCCTTGTTTCAATCCACGCCCCCCGTGCGGGGGGCGACCCGCATGGGGCGACAGACATTCTTGCGGTCAGTTGGTTTCAATCCACGCCCCCCGTGCGGGGGGCGACTTAATCAACCCGGCCACTGAGGAGAAGCAGGACGTTTCAATCCACGCCCCCCGTGCGGGGGGCGACTATATGGATGATACAAAACCAAAACATGCAGGCGGTTTCAATCCACGCCCCCCGTGCGGGGGGCGACAGGAGGAAAAGGCCGAGTTTTCTGATATCGTAGGAGTTTCAATCCACGCCCCCCGTGCGGGGGGCGACGAGAGTATTGGGCTATCCCGCTGGCCACCATCGAGTTTCAATCCACGCCCCCCGTGCGGGGGGCGACCAGTCGCCCTTGATCACATCCACGAAGGAGGTGGAGTTTCAATCCACGCCCCCCGTGCGGGGGGCGACGTAACTGGCATGGGGGATTCCTCACATTGCGAATGTTTCAATCCACGCCCCCCGTGCGGGGGGCGACCGCCTGATTGCCAAGAAACTCAAGTACCATAACCTGTTTCAATCCACGCCCCCCGTGCGGGGGGCGACGTCAGTGATGTTCTTGACCTTACCTTCAATGATGCTGTTTCAATCCACGCCCCCCGTGCGGGGGGCGACGTACTGGTGTGAGGAATGCTGCAATAATGGCCATGTTTCAATCCACGCCCCCCGTGCGGGGGGCGACGGCCATGGGGTACGGCACTTCACAAGGGGCAAGAGTTTCAATCCACGCCCCCCGTGCGGGGGGCGACAAGTCGGATTTAACGGAGTTGCATTCCAGGTTATTGTTTCAATCCACGCCCCCCGTGCGGGGGGCGACGTGCCGGTGCTACTCGACCCCGGAGTGCTGGCGGAGTTTCAATCCACGCCCCCCGTGCGGGGGGCGACGGCGTCTTTTGCGGCCTGCTCGGCTGAGTAGATGTAGTTTCAATCCACGCCCCCCGTGCGGGGGGCGACTCGGCCCAGAGTGAGGTGGGCAGATCGCCGATGGTGTTTCAATCCACGCCCCCCGTGCGGGGGGCGACACAGCCAGTTTTCATCACAGATATCAATATTAGTGTTTCAATCCACGCCCCCCGTGCGGGGGGCGACATAATTCATATTGACCATTTCTTTTGTCATATATGTTTCAATCCACGCCCCCCGTGCGGGGGGCGACCATTACAAGTGGGTCAAAAGGTGGATATCTTCGATGTTTCAATCCACGCCCCCCGTGCGGGGGGCGACTGAAACAGGATTGGTTGTGGTTGGTGTCCAATATGTTTCAATCCACGCCCCCCGTGCGGGGGGCGACCATTACAAGTGGGTCAAAAGGTGGATATCTTCGATGTTTCAATCCACGCCCCCCGTGCGGGGGGCGACTGCCGATTTTACATTGAAGATTTCTGGAAAAATGGTTTCAATCCACGCCCCCCGTGCGGGGGGCGACCTAAAATTTACACCCGGGCAAAAGGTGAGGCAGAGTTTCAATCCACGCCCCCCGTGCGGGGGGCGACCTCAGAACCTTACGAGATGGATTAATTTTTGGTCTGTTTCAATCCACGCCCCCCGTGCGGGGGGCGACAACGGAACTGGTTTAATGGGAGAAGCTGGTCCTGTTTCAATCCACGCCCCCCGTGCGGGGGGCGACAGGCATCTACCTGCTCCTTGGCCCATTGGTGCTTGGTGTTTCAATCCACGCCCCCCGTGCGGGGGGCGACGACCAGGGCGAGCTCCTACAGATCACCGAGAACCTGTTTCAATCCACGCCCCCCGTGCGGGGGGCGACTCGATAGCCTCGCTTGCGTTGTTGGTGATGTTGTTGTTTCAATCCACGCCCCCCGTGCGGGGGGCGACGGTGATGAGATGATCCTTCCATGATGACCCGGTCGTTTCAATCCACGCCCCCCGTGCGGGGGGCGACACAGCCAAAGCGCACCGGCTGGCGCTCGAATCTGTTTCAATCCACGCCCCCCGTGCGGGGGGCGACTCACTTGTTCGTGACATAGCAGTGAACGTAGATGGTTTCAATCCACGCCCCCCGTGCGGGGGGCGACAAACCCTCGTGGTAGATACAATCGACTGGCTAGAGTTTCAATCCACGCCCCCCGTGCGGGGGGCGACATAGGCCGTGGAAAGCCGATGTCAGTAGTACCAAGTTTCAATCCACGCCCCCCGTGCGGGGGGCGACCTCCGTTTGTGCTGGCAACACAAATACCCGGAGGTTTCAATCCACGCCCCCCGTGCGGGGGGCGACGTGGTGCCACAAAGGACTGGCCACCGTCCAGCTACAGTTTCAATCCACGCCCCCCGTGCGGGGGGCGACTGCAAAATACAGATTATAAGGCTCAGGATGCAGTGTTTCAATCCACGCCCCCCGTGCGGGGGGCGACGTAATGGGCGGCGGAGGCATCCCCGCAACCCCAGGCGTTTCAATCCACGCCCCCCGTGCGGGGGGCGACTCGTGCCGATGGAGTTCAAGGTACTGATCAAACCCGTTTCAATCCACGCCCCCCGTGCGGGGGGCGACACGGGACTGGAGAAGCTCCCGACCGAGATCCAACTGTTTCAATCCACGCCCCCCGTGCGGGGGGCGACTGTTCTCTTAATGATAGCTGACGACATCTCGAAGTTTCAATCCACGCCCCCCGTGCGGGGGGCGACATGGACAAATGAGAGATACAAACGTCTTGTTGAGTTTCAATCCACGCCCCCCGTGCGGGGGGCGACGACATAATGCGCCAGATCACCGGCGACGAAGAAGTTTCAATCCACGCCCCCCGTGCGGGGGGCGACTTCCATGGACTTCTTCCACTCCTTGGGGTCCAACGTTTCAATCCACGCCCCCCGTGCGGGGGGCGACAACTGTGGTCTTTGCTTCAAGTGGTGCTAAACTGGTTTCAATCCACGCCCCCCGTGCGGGGGGCGACAGTACTTCAAAATAACTTCATTAAATCAACACGTAAAACCCTCTTTAACGCGAACGAACAAGCAATTTTCATCAAAACACTCTCTTTCAAAAAGAGTACAAATATTACTGCAACTAAATCAGCACATTAAATCACCTGCGAACAGTCTGAAAAAACCATGTCCGCTTTAGGTTCGCGCACCTCCTTTATTTATAAAATAAGCGGACCTTCTGGATCATAACCAGGCTTAGCCCCCACATGCTCAACCCGCCTTTTCCAGTTACTGCCAAGAAAATAAAAACGGAGACTATCCTGGCTTTCATCAACTTCATCAATCAACCGTGCACGCAACGCTGACCACTGCCCTGGATCTACCAGACATTCAAAAATGGAAAACTGTACCCGCTGCCCGCAATTCTCACAGGCTCTAGCCACGCGCCGCAAGCGCTTACGCCCTGCCGCGGTTTCCGTTTTGACATCATACGTTACCAATACCAGCATTTCAGCCTCGCTTCCTACTTCCAAAAATAGGGTGGATACCCATCCAGATCACCACGCAGATAACGACTTAGCAACAGGGCCTGCACATAAGGTAACAAGCCAAGTGCGACCTTTTCATTAATGAAGGGATGCTGCAACTCTTCCTGTTTTCTCTTTTGATAGGCAATCAGTACCTCCTTACGAGTGTCATCATCCATGGCCACCGCACCAGTTTCCGTGGTCTTGAATCCCTTGCCCTTGATCTGTTGTCGATTAACCAATGAAAGAGCCAGGCGATCGGCAAGTACCGGCCGCAACTCCTCCATAAGATCAAGGGCCAGACTTGGCCTTCCCGGTCGATCCCGGTGCAGAAACCCAACTGCAGGATCAAGCCCCACCGTTTCCAACGCCGAACGGACATCATGCACCAGCAGTGTATACAGAAAGGACATCAACGCATTCATATTATCCAGCGGCGGCCTTCGACTCCGTTCCCGAAAGAAAAACTCTCCTTTCCGGGACACAATGAGATGATCAAACACACCAAAATAGCGCCGGGCCGCATCCCCCTCCATACCCCGGACACTATCAAGTGATTGTTCCTCCTGAAGCATTATCAGAGTGCGCCCCAAGGAATCAGCTGCACCCTTGACTTCCGTACTGCCCGCCATCCCTGGATGATCCCGCAAGGCACGAAGAAGCACGATCCGCTGATTGGCGACCTTGGCAGTGACCACGACTCGGGCAATAGCTGCCGATTGACAGGGATCGTCAGACCTTCGATACTGCTCCCGTCGCAAAAGCACATTTCCCGAAACCGGCCCCTCAACTCTGGCCCAGAACCTTCCGTACTCGCTCAAAAACGAGATCCTCACTCCTCGCTCGGCGCAAAGCTGCATCAGCGGTGGTGAACAGGAGACCTGACCGAAACAGACAATAGAGGCCAAGGTATGGATCGGAATCCGGAGGCGCGTAGCACGTTCCACCCGGACGGCCACGGTCTCACCGTCCCGCGCCAGATAGGCACCTTGAGTTGTTACATAGAGGGTATTGAGTAGATGTCGCATAACTACCTCATATCTCCTGAACAAAGGCCTTAGCCATGTACCCCTGGACGCTCCGACGTGACCCGGTTACTTTCGGCATACAGATGGAGAACATGGAACAACTCTCGCATTTCTTTTCATACCGTGCCTGGGGGGTTTGGCCACTGCTGATCAATTCATGCAGCCGCCGCGCCGTCTCCCTGGTCTTTTCCCGCAAGGCCAGAGCAAAGCCCACAACAAGACGCCGATGCGGTTTCCCGTAATAGATAGCCCCTTCCGGCACCACCACTCCCAGCATCTCCTCAAGGCAAAGGGCCTGAGCACAGAGCTGAACCAGATCACAATCATTCTGCTTGGGCTTGCCCCGCTTATACTCCACCGGAAATGGCCGCCAGATCGAAGTTGCATCGGGATTTTTATCTCTCTTCCGATGGAACTCCACAACGTCCGCCTTGCCCGAAAGACCGAGCACCAAGGAACGAAGGAGTAGACCATTCACCGTTCGAACCAGTCCTCGAGACTCCCGACCAGCCTCATCGACCCGCTCGTGCAAGATGCGGCCCTCAGCAGTGAAACGGTTTTCCACCCAGACCTGCTCAATGTGGATTAAGGCACACTGACGCTCACAAAATAACAGATGCTGAAGCGCAGAAAGCGGAAGAAGTTCATCTTCGTTGAACATTATTTATCCTTGATTCGTCGGGACGTCTTCGCCGCCAAGCGTTTCCGGCCCTCCGGCTCGGTCAGATAATTGCCCGGGGTCACCACCTTTTCTTTCGTCTCCTGTTCAAGCTTTTCCCGTGCTTCACCGGCAATCCGACCACCTTTACGGGCTGCAGTCTTGCTCTCTCCAAACCCCTGAGCATCATGCCTGCGGGTGATCTCGGTTGTAGCGGCCTCGCCGAGCATAGAGAAGATCAGTTCCAGATCGGTCATATGATCGCGCAGATTTTCCCGTTCCAGCCCCTTCAAATTCTTGTATTCAGTTGGAGTGACCCCGAAGGCCGCTTTGGATATTTCAGCGGTGAGGATAGAGTATTCCAATTTCCCGTTGACGCCCCTCTTTTGCCATTCATCGGTCAATTCAGCACGAACAGCAATGCCGCGCATCCGCTTCTCGATCCAGGCATCGGAATAACCCTTGGCCCGGTACAAAGCCTTGGTCCGTTTGGTGGCCAGTTCCGGGTCTTCGATCTCCTGCACCCGTTCATACCCAACCTTGGCCAGCCAGCGCTTGAAGGGCTCGGCCTTGGATGAGGGGATGGACTGGATGATGCGGAAGATGCCCTCGGTGTTGGCCATTTCCGTCTGATATTTTTTGCCGTCGGTAGATTCCAGTTTGAGTTGTCGACAAAGTGTCGACAACTCAAACTGGGTGGCCACAAGCTCCCGCTTTTTCATGCGATACCAGTAATCACGGGGCTTATCGCTATCCGTCAAGGCCGCAATCACGTCAACGACGGCGAAATGCCATTCATCATCATGCAGGATTCTGCGGATTTCCTTGTCTTTGAAGACAATGGGTTTGGTTTCCATATCAGATTTCGTCACCCAAAATTACATTTTTTCGCAACCATACCATCACCTCTGGGGATATATCCGCTTGCTTTGATAGAAATTAAAAGCCATCAATTATTTCAGGTTCCAATCCATCCAAATTGTTCAAAACATAACTACCATCTGGATTTACTGATAATGTTTTGTGAACCTTTGCCGAAGAAAACTGGCCAGATTTACTATTATGTTTCCACCAGAAAACCTTCTCAACCGCCATACTGCCTTCAGGGCGAGCTGACGAAGCATCCCCTTCAAAGAGTTTCGGCAATAAACCTTTAACGATTTCGGCATCATTGTCGTTGAACCCCGTCCTCACCGCCAGTTGCGGGGTCATGCTACCAAATGTGACATAAAAAGCGCGATCCACCCGATGCTTCATGCCCATGGTGTCAGAACCTTTTTTTGTACCGTCACCTTCGCCACTAACGCTCTTAGTGATTTGCATACTGGTGATGCTGACCGGTTCAACGCTGAAAGCCGATTGGATGGTAACCGGGCCACGAATAGGAATGGAAACGCCATCTTTCGCCTCGTTTTTAAATGCAAACAGTTGGCCAAAGGCTCTAACATCCAGCCATTTTTCGCAGGCCAATCTGGCCGTGGCATCAGGAGATATCTTTTTGCGATCAAAGGCATCTTTCCCCAGACCAAATTCTGCCGACTCAGCCCGGACTTTCAAACTCGGCATGCCATCAATTTTTTTTTCGTCAGACTGAACAAAGATTGTGTGTCCGGCGTCCTGCATGCGATCTCGGATTTTACGCTTCAGGCAAACATCGGATACCTCTCCATACCCGTCATAGTCAGTCCGAGGGCGATTCCCATTCAGTGGATCTCCGTTTGGATTGGCATTTTTCACCCTGAAAATAACCGCGAAATCAATCTTGTTATCTAAGCTCATATCTTCCTCCTTTTGCTTAATCTTCTTGGGTTGTTTCTGTTTGAGTAGTCCGGTAAACCATCCGCTGGCAGTGGTACCCCAGCAGAAACTCTCCGGAAAGCGATTTGTCACTGGTAAAATCATCAGACTTGAAGTCCGAAGTCACTGCATCAATCTCTTTTTTTCTGTTTGTCAAAAACCCGGGCCGCGAGCTTTGCAGACGTTGCACATAAGGCTGAAGCCCCAAGTATATATTTCGCCAAGTTGAAGAGGGTCTGTCAGCAAAACGCTGCATCAGTCTGGCGGCGTTTGTTGGACGATTCTCGCCACCAACCGCTAAAGCAATTTCTTCGATACGTTCAGCAATCGCCAACAAACGCCCATACAGGTAATCTCTTGATCTGTTGTCCTCTTCCAGTGCCATAGCAAATTTTCTCCTTTGATTTTCATCTGGATGCCGCTGATGAAACCCGCGATACAAAGCGCAGGTGACACCTAAATTTCTCTCCCACTCCCAATGTTCACAGTTATTTCTATTACTAGCCCGCCTGATCGCAGAATCCATGATATCTCCAGGGAAAGGACTCCCATCAAGGATGCAGGGTAAAATACGTTCATGCAGGCTTTTTTTCAGGGTGTCGTTGCTTTTCAGGATATCTCCATAGGCTGCCTCAGCGATACTCCTGGGCACCGGCGTGCTAATCGGCCAAATCGTTTTACTGCCCGACTTTTTTCCATTTTTTTTATCGGGTAATTCTATGGAATGGCGCTGAGGCCATGCGAACTGGGTGTGCCATTTTTCGAGCCGTTCTAAAAATTCGCTGGCCAGCAGTTCCCTATAATAAATGATCCCCATGCGACCTGGAGTTGCAGAATCCAAGCCCATCACAACTATTTGATCATTGAGTTTTAATCTGCCCCGATATCCAGCAAGATATTTGTTAAATTGATGGGCAAATGATTCACCTAAATCAATACTGTGATCGACACTGCTTTCCTGCTGGTCATTATCTTCAACCTGTAACGTCACCGGTTTCCCGAGAAGAGACCACGAATCTTCCAGGAGCGCGGGAATGGATTTTCCGGAAACAGCCCAGGCAACATATACCTGCTCACCATTGCGATACCCTTGCCGGGAAATGAGCCATCGTAAAGCGTTGTGGGCTTTCTGGGTGACGTCAAAACTTATTCCAACCGCCTGTGCACCATCCTTGTCCGTAAACCGACCTCGGAAGGTAAATCCTGCTGAATCATTGGAAGAAACAAGCTTTGCCTTATCTCCAGTATGGCGTAATTTCGCAGGGTGATTGACCGCGAGAGGTTTGTCTTGGCCGGTTACATAACAAAAATCAGGTTTGCCAGAGGTCAGAGCTTCAAAATCAATCCAACTTTGCTGCAAGCTCAAATCATTCCAGGTGGAACTATCCAGCTCGCCCTCTTTTTCTACAGACCAACAAACCAAAGCATCTCCCTGCTCAATCTCAGGTTTATCTTTGTTTAGACGTTTTTCTTTTGGGAGAGTAGGTAGAACTTTAAAAACCAAGGGCTGAGGGTTATCCTTATCGACTTCAAAAGGCCAATAAGCTATTAGTTTATTGGCCTTATCTGTATGTAGGACTTTTGCTGCAACAAGATCTGCAACCACTTGTCCCTTTTGGATGTAGTTGTAAACCGCCCTGGCCTTGTCATGTGCATGGCTTGAGGTACACCACTTGGCAAGCTGTTGCTCATAAGAAGAAAAATACGGCTTTTTTCTCCCTCCATATTCATGATAATCCTTTGCGATATATTGAATTTTATCGGCTAATGGATGAGGTGCTTCACCACTACCTCTACTGGCTGAACTTTCAGTGGCTGGTAAAACTATCCGCGTTTTCTCCAAAACAGATGCTCTTTCAAATTTGCCATTGCCGTCGATAACAATATTGATATGGGCATTTTGTAAGGTATGGCTTGTTGGCATCATTTTTTGGTCTTCAGGCAAATCCAGCCCGGCCGCTGTCTCATAGGTCTCATACAACTTCGCCATCCAGCTCATAACCGCGCCTCTTCCTGTTCAACGGGCAAGACATTCTCACCCAAGCCAAATTCCTTGGGGATCATTTTACGGACAAAACGGCTTACTTCACACTCTTCCGGTCTTGGAAATTCAAGAATACCTTTTCGCATGACGGCATGCCAGAAACGGCTGTTCAGTTCCTCCTTTCCGGTTTCATCGGGGTAATCAAAACCGTGGAACATCAAGCCGAAACCAAGCTCATCGATTTCATCGTAGGGACCTTGTCCCTCACCAAACTCACAAGGTTCCACATACCCTTGGCAATCGCGGGTACCGAGGAAGATGTCCTGCCGCCCCCCCTTTTCCAGCATCCTTTTGACAATGCTGAAATGCTTGCCATCAATTTGGTCTTTGATCAGTGCCGGTTGATGGTCATTCCATTCAAAATGCGCCTTAACCTGGTATTCCACATCATGAAGAAAGGTGTAAATCGCCAGACTATTGCCACCACCCCAGACCAGAGGCTTGGTCCCTTTTGTCTGGGTGCGTAACGGTTTCATAACCCGGACTTTATCAACATGCCAGATGATGGTCGGTTTCCAGTAAATGGACTTCAGCACCCCCTTGATGGCCTCATAGGTGGGGACATGGTAGGAGCATTTCTCTCCACCGGTTTTGGTTACTGGATCGGTAAACAGCGCGTACCGTCCCCACAACCGGAAACTGATATCGTTTTTCATCCCTCTTTCCTCCCTAAGCATTCAGGAATTTCATGGTACTGACTTCTTCTACAGACAACCCAAAGTCATGGTTATAGTGACGCTCGTCAAGATAATAAATTTCCTCACCTGGCTGCACCTGTCTTACAGCCCTCACTTCCTTCAACTTCCGCATGATATTGGGAAACACATTCACACTGAACTTCTGAGCCCGTTTGAGTAATTGGTAAGCCTTTACAGGTTCTGGCGCGGCACAGAGCCCGGCAATAATTTTTATGCCTTCTCCAAAAGGCACGATAACCGCCTCTGTCGGGGCATCAATCGTCTTAAAAATTTTTCCTGCTGTGTTGAAAGACTGCTGAAGTTTCAGAGCATTTTTGACCCGGCCGATGTTTCTGGAATTGTCACTGAGCAAGCTTAACAAGCTGTCCTCCCGGCCGGCTTGATCAGCCGTCACCGGATAAACCATCTCATCGGCCCGGCTGTAGAAATAATAGGAAAAATACAAACTCATCACTTCCGGATCCAGCAAATCGGCATCAATTTTTTCCGACAAAACCCGCAAGGCTTTGTCACGGCCTTCCTTGATATCGTGGAGCATATCAATTGCTTCTTCCCGAGGGTTGACGACATGCACGGTTGCCTGCGGCAATCTTCCGTTCCTATTGCATCGCCCGGCTGCCTGGGCAATGGAATCCAAACCTGCCAGAAAGCGGATAACCGAGGCAAAATCCACATCAACCCCCGCTTCGATCAATTGAGTGCTGATACAGATCACCGGCAAGCCATCATTCAAACGTTGCCGGACCTGATCCAGAATCACCTTGCGGTGAGCCGGACAGAGACTGGTGCTGAGATGAAACAGACTCCCGGGTTCTACTTTGTCCTTGCATGACTCAAACAGAAGTTGCGCCCATTTTTTGGTATTGACTATGACGAGGCAACTGCCCTTTTGCACATATTCATTTACAGCCAGCTCGGACAACTCTGCCTCTGTCCATCCAGCCGGACGGACTTTGTTGCTGATTGCCACCCTTTTGAGCTGGTTGAACAGTCCGGCAACATTCTCGACCAGCTCATTTTCTTTGGGAATGGTCAATTGCCCTTTTTCAGGTGACCTCAGCTTATCGAGCAAAGGTTGCGTTGCGGTACAAAGGACAACCGTGGTGCTTGCCTGACAAACAAGAAAATTAACGGCATTACAGTAAAGATGAACGCAACTGATCGGCAAGGTCTGGATTTCATCGAACACCAGAACCGATCTTGCCAGCTGGTGCATCTTCCTGGCCCCCCGCGTCCCCCCACTGAACAGGACATCGAGAAACTGGACCATGGTCGTGAAGACAATGGGGGCATCCCAGTTCTCGGCAATGAGTTTGTCGCGCCAGGTCTGTCGTTCCGGCTCAAGGTTAGAATGATGTTCGAGCACCCAGGGGGCTTTATCACCCTCAACCTCAAGCAAGTCGCGAATGGCCTGGGCATTTTGTTCGATGATCGAGGTATAAGGGATGATATAGATGATGCGATCAAGGTTGTGTTTCTGGGCATGGTGCAGGGCGTAACGCATGCTGGAATATGTTTTGCCACCGCCGGTTGGCACCGTAAGCGTGAAAATCCCTTGTGGATCAAGTGCCCTCGCCCTGCACCGATCTGAAATTGACCTGCGGATCGAGTCAATTTCATGCCGGACTGGCAGGTTAGTGAGCTTGCTTTCAAGGCGTTGAATGGCGACCGGCCAGTCAACACAGCCTTGCGACCGCAAACTTTCATTGCCCGGATTTTCAAAATCGGCACTGTTTATTCTGTCCGCTTCAATCAGGCAACTGAACAAGAATCGAGTCCACAGACCAATATTGAAATGCTTAACGATCTCGGATTGATTTTTCCCGGGATCAACCAATTTAAAGATTTGTTGCGAACACTCTTGAATAAGGGTCGGCGTGGCGAGAAAATTCAGCCTCATTAATACCTCGCTGTCTACCGACCCCATACACTCCTGAAGATGAGTCTTTGCAACGTCTTTGCGCATCCTGGCAGCAAAACCATTTTCCCCTCCCGGTTTCAGACAATCGATCAACCCACCATGGTGAGAGGCAAGACAGAGCGCCAGTACTTGCCCTGCCAACTCCCCTTGCGGACCATATCGATGAAAGTTTTCCCATATCCACTGGGCTCCCGCGCTGGAGTGATCAATTTTGCCCCTAAGCGCTGAAGCATCGACATATTCATCATCAACGTCAGGATCCAACATTCCGGTGGCCGACTGGATGTATGTCTGGAATTGTTTGCTATATTTGCCAAGGTCATGAAGCAGCCCCAGCAATTCCCCGGCATCAGGGACACCAATTTTTTCAGACAAGCGCCGACAAATCAGGGAAACATCCTCCAGATGTTCGCGGACAGATTGTTCTGTCTGATCAGATTTCCTGCAGTGAGCGATGAAACTATTTGGATCCATACAACAAACTCCTTTAATACAGCTTGGCCCTGAATTAGTAACAATTCAGCTAAATAAGCTCCAAACGATAACAATCATTGATAGATAACCAACAATTGAACAACTAAAAATCCGCTGAATGGACAATCTGGTCAGTATTATTTTCCATCTCCAACCTCCCAACATTCTCCATCCTCTCATTCCCCGCAATACCCATCAAAGACAACCGCGCAATCCTTCCTGCGCAGGCAAAGAACCCGCTATGCGCCGATCCGCAAGCCCTCGCCCGACAAGGGCTGTTCCTCAACATGGAAGAACCAGCAGTCATCAGCCGTGAGTCCTTCTTGGGGCAGATAATAGCCGCTTATTGTCGATGGATCGCTGGTCAATTCAATGGATGGCTCAAGGCTGCCGGCAGCCACATGCCTGCGGGCAGTCTTCATTGCCCGCTGCAAAGAGCAGGGACGCCACAGCCGGGAGAACAAAGCAGCGAGAATCAATTTCATTCCAACCATTGCCGCCACTGATCTTGAGTCACAACTGTTACCCCAAAGAGACCGCATACCCGCATCGTGTGGCCGGTGCCGCCCTTCATGGGATCAACGGAATTAACAAAGAATAGACCCGCATCTGCCGGAGCGAGTCCGTGGTCCAGTGAGCCGATCACTTTGACGGTATCGCGCATGAGGTAACGGGCCTTCGCTGCCAGGGACGGTATCCGCATCCTGTTGTTCATCAGAGACGCACAACCAGGGGAGGCTGAAACGGCTGCTTGTACTGCCTGCTCTTCAACAGATTCCGACATTTCTGTCATGGCACAGAAGGATGCTCCCGGGGCAATATTTTTCTTTTTGTGCCCGGTATACGGCAGCACATATTGGAGTCGTGTCGAATCAACCTGGCCGATTCCTTTGGCAAAGGCAGTATCTGTTCCATCGGCGTTACCGGTTCTAAAAATTGCATGCGGGAAGGTCCTGGCAAGCCAGACTCCACAGGCAATGACTACGGGCCTATCCACTTCCGGCAAGGCGCGAATACCCTCCACCAGAATGACAGGGTGTTCTTTTTCGTTCATAGACTGGATAAAGTCAGACGACTGCATTGGCTTGCTTTCCTTATTAAAGTTTCCACCTTGGTCGGAAAACCTGGACAAAATTATTTTTGCGTCTCCAGCGTCCCGGAACTATCCATCCTCTCATTCTACACTCGGGGTGGATCAAAACATGATCCAGTACTCATTTTTTCTTTTTTATTTTTCATACTTTTTCAGCGCAGCCGCCAACCTGTCCTTGATCTCACGGCACGGTGCATTCGACGCAATCATCTCGACAACGCCGCTCACAAACCGGCCAACCAGGCCAGATAATCCGCCAGAATTTCAGGTGCCACATCCTTGAGCGCACGGCGAGCCGCGACCATCGATGGATGGTCGCCAAGGCTCCTGGCCAGCTCGGCCTGACGCAGCCATTCGCAGGCCCGCGCCTCTGTGCCGGCGGGTGGACAGGGCAGCTCGACCAAGGGAAAGATCCCGGCAAAAAAGCCGTAGATCGGGGCCAGGGTCGGACCGTATTCCATGATGACTCCCTCCAGTTGCGGGAGGGGAATGGTCCCGGCAGCAATCTCATGGGGTGCGAGGAGCAGCGCTGCGGCATACTCGACGCGGGCGACATCTTCCCTGCCCTGCCGCCAGAGGGCATCGCCAAGATAACGGTGCAGGAGACCGTTACCTGGGTGGTCCTCAAGAAGAACGCGCAGAGACCTTGCGGCCGCCCTGTTTTCACCAAGCTGCAACTGCAGATATCCACGACAGAGATTGGGCGCTTGATACCATCGCTCACCGTCTTTCATCTGCATCAGGAGGGACAGAAGAGAATGCAAGAGCGAGTGGTGCAAATCATGATGATTTCCGGAATTCACAAAGGGAAACGCCGCAACGTGCTCCCACAACAAGATCAGGGCCGCCTCCGGCGACAGCCCGGCTGCCTCCTGAAATTTCGCTTGCCAAAATTCTGTCTCTTCCAGCCCACGCTCGCCCTCTGCATGGCCCGGGCAGAGGGCAAGTGCCTGGGAAAAATGAGACCTCGCCTCTGCAAAATCAAACTGAGCCAGGCTCTGATAGCCCTGGCCAACCGCCATACTGTCCAATTCAAAAAGATTAAGCTGCACTGTGCATTCTCGTCCTTTGAGTTCTGTCACCCAACACTGCCGTAGTGATTTCTTTTATTATACCCACGAGGGTGGCTCAAAATATGATCCACCGTCTTTTTTTATTCTTTTTATTTTTCATACTGCTTCAGAGCGGTTGTCAATCTGTCCTTGATCTCCCGGCGCAGTTCAGTCGGGGCCATCACCTCAACATCCGGGCCATAACGCAAAATATCCAGCACCAGTTCGCGGGGGTCACCATACGGCAGGCTGAGTTGATAAGAGCCGTCATCCAGGAAGCATCCCCGCTGCTCCGGGTGCCACTGTTCCTCGGCTACCCAACGGGCGCGCTGCGGGGTAAAACGGAGGATGGCAGTCTGCGTCGCTGGGCCGGAAAAAATTCCAAAGGCTCCGGTATAATGGCGATCCAGTTGCCCATCTGGAATTTCCATTGCCTCTTCCGCAAGCACGACAGGATCACGGATACGGTCAAGGGCCAAAGTCCGCAAGGCCTCGGCCTGATGGCACCAGGTGTCGAGATACCAGTTTTCTCGGTAATAGATGAGACGCTGGGGGGAGACAATCCGGCCGGAGAGACGATCTTCGACCCGATTATGATAGTGCAGGGCCAATTTGCGGCGCTGGAGGGTGGCTGAAGCGACAGTCTGAAAATTTTCGGGCAAACAGGCTCGCGCGCCCATACTGTGAAAACGAAACCGACGGAAGACGTCACCCGTGGCCACATTGTGAGTCTGCAGGATAGATTCAATCCGCTGACGAAAGAGAGAAAACTCCTGCCGAAGCAGGCCAGGCTGCATGCACCTCAGCAATTCATGAACGGTGAGCAGGGCCTGGAGTTCGGCAAGGCTGAACCAGAGACCGGGCAACTCGTGCTGACCAGAACCTGTCCGATCCAGGATATAACCGTTTTGGGCCTGATCATAACGAATAGGCGCTGCCATCTCATGACGAAGTTTGCCGATCATCCGCTTGACCGTGGGCCGGGAACATTCCATCCGCCCCTCCAACTCGCGCATGGTGATCGGATAACGACGGGAATGGAGAATGGCATGCAGTTGGTAAATACGGTCAAACGAGTTCATTCTTTTCTCCTGCAAAGGGATAAGTGGAGATCAGAGACTTTTCTCTCTTGCCTTTACCAAAGAAGCATACAACCGTTTTACCCCAAACGACAAATAAACATGGAAATTTTTAGACCGGACAACTTATTTTATTCGATGATAATGGACGTCTCTTTCTCAACCATCCACTTTGGCTGACGACCATGGATAAGATCTGCAGGAATAGCAAGAGGGACATCCTATATTCCGCCTGTGACAAATCTCGTCGCGGATCTCTCTTTGATAATTACGACAGTTGTAAGATGAAATTGGGAGTGTCGTGCTGCGACTACATCGACCGGGTAGAAAGAGACCTTTTCAAGGTGCCTCGGCTTGCTTATCCAGATCATGATGGGTCTCTTCCAGGAGCTTCACCGGAGAATGCAAAAACTCGTCCGAGCGGCCACGAGGGTCATAAAACTCAGGGTTATAGGCGCGGATCAGATTCAAATGCTCCCAGCGGGTGAGATAGTATTGGATCAGGGCCGGCAGTTCGGTATAGACCGTGGCCTCGGGCTCAGGATCAACAAAGCTGGAGGCCTCCAGTTTTGCCGCAGACAGGGTCTGATTGCAGTAAAAATTTTCCAGAAACATCAGCTCACCCGGCATCCGGGCCTCGACTCCGATCCGGTTCAATCCCCTGACCAGCCATTGCAGACAGTTCTTGCCGACCCGAGCCACGGGATAGGGCAGATAAATCTCCCTGGGGGTCTTCAATTCAAGATATGATTTAATGGTCAGAATCAACTGAGCCAGGGCCACCGGGTTCCGATCAACAACATTATAGGTCTGACCGGAAAACTCTGCCCGATGCTCCAGGAGATGATCGACCAGGAAAGGAATCTTCCTGACATTGGTGTAGGAATGCATGACCCCGGGACGGGTAAAGAGCAGGGGCAGAGCCCGATTGACAATGGCAAAAAAGAGCCGATGAAATCCCTGGATTTTATGATCATGCTCTCCGTAGACAATGGCCAGGCGCAGGATCGTGACATCAAGACCATGCCGGCGATGGAGATGCTCCAGGGTCAGCTCGGCCATGAGCTTGGACTTGGCGTAATTGCCCAGCCCGGCGCCCAGGGGCAATCGATCCTCCTCCCGGAGATCATCACCATTGGGCAGAGTGGCGGAGGAACTGATATGAATATAGGGGATACCCAGTGCCAACGCAGCTTTGGCCAGATTAATCGTCCCCTGATAGTTGACCTCAAAGGCCAGCTGAGGATCACTGTCGATGGCGGCAATGGCCGCGTTGACAATGAAGGCCGGGCGATGCTCCTGCAGGTAATCGGCAATATCACCAGGTGCGACCAGACTCATTTTTTTGCTATTGGGGGCTAAAACATCATACTCTCCCGCCCGCCGGGTCTTGAAATAATGGACCAGACAGCCGCCAACCAGGCCGGAACCACCGATGACCAGACCGATCTGTCTGGGTTTTGATATACCTCCTGCCATCCGTTACTCCTTCAGTCGTTTGTCCAGCTCATCGGCCAGATAGCCCAGATGTTTACCCTCTTCCTCAGCCAGGAATTCAAACAATTCCCGGCTCTGCTCATCCCCGGCCAACCGCCCCAGGCGACTGTACAGATCCAGGGCCTGCGTCTCAAGCATCATGCCCAGATAGAAGATATCCTTGACATCAGCAATCTGGGGACCGAAGTGGGCCATCATCCGGGCCTGATCAAAACCACCCTCAACAGCGCCCGCCTCGGTCTCCAGGGCCGCATCGGCCAGGCCCTCAGGGGCAAAGCGCGCACGCAGTTGCGCCTTGTGTCCCTCCTCAAAACGGGCCAACCGCTCGAGAACCTTCCGATCCCTGGCCTCAACCACCCGATCCACCAGGGCCAGATACAACTGACGCAGTCCCTCTTCCATGGCATAGGCCATGACAAAGACAGAAGAAAAATCCCGGTCGACAAAAAACTCCAGCCCCTGTTCCTCAGGACCTGCGGCCTTCTGTCCCTGCCAGGCGACGATCCCACCGCTGATATTGTACACCTCCTGAAAATCAGCGCCCAGAAGGAGCTGACTGGCCGCCTTGCTCCGCACCCCGGAATGGCAATAGACCAGCACCGGCATCTTACGATCAAGTTCACCCAGGCGACCGGACAACTCCTTGACTGGAATCAACCGGCAGCCGGGGATATGACCCTGCTCATACTCAGTGGGTCGGCGGACATCCAGAAGCTGATAGTCCGCAGCCAATCGCACTGCCATAAACTGCCGGGCTTCTTCCGGGGTCATGTTGCTGCTGGAGGTAAAGAGATTTTTCCAGTTCATACAGTCAACTCCTCATACAGGGCCTCGTTATAGCCCACATAACAGGTCGTCCCCTGCCGCAGCGTCGGGGCGCGGAGATTGCCGGTCCGCCCCAGGGCCGCTGCCAGCAGTTCATCCCGAACAGACTCGCCGGGCCGGACATACTCAAGGACCTTCTTGCCCTTGGCCACCCGGACCAACTTTGCCTGAGCAAAGAGCTTCCAGGCCGCCTCATCTTGTAACACACTCTTGCGCGCATCCACTTCCTGAACGATCATCGCACCTGCCTGTTCCAGAGCCGCACGGGCCTTGAGACAAGAGGTTCAGCCCTTCCGGAAATAGGCCCAGTCAATCTTCATCTTTCTCTCCCTTGGTTTGCCTGATTGCCTGTAAACAAAAAAACACCTGACCCGCCCGACAGGTCTTCCTGAGCGATGCTGACCAGTATAGCCACAATCCTTACTGAAACTGTTCAATAAACTTGCGATCAATCCAGTCCTTGATCCTGAAGGCCAGACGACCACTGAGATTCAGCCAGCGTTTGCGCAACACCCCCTTCCCCTGACCAAGATTAAAGATCAGAAGATAATCGCCCCCCGGATCAAACGCCTGCAGCGGCTGACCCTGGATCATGGCCTTGAGATTATGAAAGAGGACCGGGTTTTCGCGCACTGCATACACCCCGACCTTGTCCAGTTCCTGCTCCTGAAAGGAGATACAGTCACCTCCACCAAAGATCTCGGGAAAGTCGACATGCTGGAGAAAACGATTCACCAGCAACCCCCCGTCCGGCCCCACCGCCATTCCCGCCGCCTTGAAAAAAGGCGAGGGATGGACACCGGTGGCCAGGAGGATAAAATCGAGGGCCTCACTCTGCTCACCATCAAAGACCAGCCGCATGTCCTCGATCCGCTGCAGATAACCATTTTCAATGATCTCCACCCCGGCCCGTTCCAGGAAGGAACGGCTTTTGTCACGGACCGCCTCCGGGAAGCGACCCATAAACCTGTGACCGGCGTAGAGGTACACCTGGGCCGGATGGCTGCTCTCAACCAGCAACTGCCTCAGATTACCGGAAATCTCAGCCCCGGCCGGGCCACCACCAACCACGGCCACCTTGAGTGGCCGCAAGGTCGACTGGGTCGCAATGACCTCTCGGGCCTCATATAATCGCTCAATGGGTTTGACCGTGAAAATCCGTTCCTGGTCGCCGCTGATCTCGGGCAATTGCACACTGCTGCCGGTATTAAAGGAGACCAGGTCATAATCAACCTGCGCCCCGGAGGCCAATGCCAAGCGTCGTTGCTTGGGGTCCACGGCCACAATCGTATCCCGGACAAAGATCCCCCCCTGGGCCTCCACCTGGGTCCGGGTGGCAAAGCGGATCTCATCAGGTTCATAGGTGGTGCCGAGCATCCCCGGCCCCATGCCCGAGTAATAGTGGTAGTCCGAGGGTCCGATCACGGTCACTCGCCAGTCCAACTCGACAAAGTCCCTGAGATGGGCCAGGGACACCATGTGGGCGTGACCGCCACCGGCCAGAACCAGATGCTGTGTCATACACTGCCTCCTTCAAAAATACGCCTGGATACTCCACGGGCCAGTCACCACCATCAAACCAGCATGGCTGGACCAGATTAGCCCGCCACAACTAACCATGAACGTTCGTCACTTCGGCATGGCCGGTCATGGTCTCCCATGACCTTTCGGATCAACCGCAAAACCGGAGCTGATCTGCGGGGTTGATCTGGTCAACGACGCTGAAAAAAGAACATGGCCACCAGGAGCAGCGCAAGTCCGGGATAGATGATCGGCTCAGGCCAGGGCTGCCCCAGCACACGGTTGATCACCAGGACCAGGGGCGGGTAGAGATAGGAATAGGCCATGACCCGGGTCGGTCCCAGATACAGGATAGCATACTGACTGATGAAAAAACTAATGATCGTTGAAAAAACCGCCAGGTAAAAAATTCCACTCCAGATTTTGAACGAAATCCCAGCCCAGTCAACTCCGCTCAGTTGGTGACCGCAGAAGAGCAAGAGCCAGCCACAGGCGGTCACCATGATCCAGAAGGTCATCACGGCCATGGACTCACCCCGATGCAGGAGACGGATCAGGGGGGTATAGAGGGCCATGACCAGGCAACCACCCAAAAAGATCAGGTCGCCCTGATTCCAGTTCATGGCCAGAAGCTGGCCGGGATCGCCCCGAAAAAGAACCCACACGGCGCCGACCCCGCTCAGGACCAAGGCCACCATTCGACCATCCAGCCGCTCACCCACCAGAACCCGGGCATAGAGGGCCGAGATCGCAGGAACCAGGGTGAAGATCACACTGGTATTCAGGGCAGTGGTGGTGCGCAGGGCCTGGAACATGGCCCAGAAAAAGATGACCAGGACACCGCTCACCAGGCTGTAGCGAATCAGGGCCGAGACCTTGACATCAAGGCCATGGCGCCAGTAAATAAAGGGAGCAAAGAGGGCCGTGCCCATTGCAAAACGGACCAGGGTCAGGATCGCCGGATCGAGTCCCCCGGCAATGGCCTCGCCGACAGTGAACGACCCTGCGACCAGAACGGCGCAGAAGAACATCAACAGATGAATCACAACGATCGGTTTTTGGGTCATGGAACTCCTGTCAACGGGCCAGACTTGTCCGCCGCGACAGCAGCGAGTATGATAAACAACTGGTGGCTCAATTCTGCAAAGCCTTCTCAGTTCTCGTTCCAACCAGCATCGCTGGGCCAGAACGGCTGAACAAAAATGGCCAACCATGAAAGTTCACTGCTTCGGCATGGCCAGCCATGGTCTCCGATGAACTTTCATATAAATCGGTTCACTCCACCTGCGACAAAGATTTTTCATACAGGAGCGTTCGGCCCACCAGATCCCACTACATTTTTTTCAGGAGCATGCTGCATGGAAATCATCCTTATCGCGGCCATGGCCGCCAACCGGGCCATCGGCCGCAACAACCAGATTCCCTGGCACCTGCCCGACGACCTGCACTGGTTCAAGGCGACCACCATGGGTCATCCTCTGATCATGGGCCGCAAGACCCATGAATCCATCGGCCATGCGCTGCCGGGCCGGGAAAACATCGTCCTCAGCCGCTCACGCGGCATCCTTTTCGCGGGCTGCACCGTGCTCCACGATCTGAGATCAGCTCTGGAACATTGCCGAAGGCAGGGCGCCCAAAAGGTTTTTATCATCGGCGGAGAGCAGATCTTCAAGGACGGCCTGAAACTGGCCGACACCATCCTGCTCAATATTCTGGAACGCAGGGCAGAGGGCGATGTCTTCTTTCCCCCTTTTACCAAAGACGGCTTCACGCTCCAGGAGCAGGTCCCTGTCCCGGGCCAGGAGCCCTATACCCGCTGCCGCTATACCCGGAACAACTGACCGGGATGCCCCAGAAAACAGGGAAAGAGCAAATCTGCCGGCGCCATCAGGGCTTGATATAGGCGTACCCCGCCTTTTGCAGATCAATCAGGGCCACAATCCCGGCCGGGATAATTTCGACACCGGCAATCAAGCGGACGGGATCGACCTCGAATCGCTTCAGGGCATTGGCACAGGCCTGCAGGCGAACGCCCTGAAACGCCAAGGCCTTGATCCGCTCGAGAAAAGGGGCCGCATTGTCCCTGGCAAGCAGGGCCACGGCCGGACCATTGACCAGAATGATCAGGTCATGCTCCTGGCCTGGAATGGCACCGAGAAGATTGATCACATTGTTAAGGGCCAGATTAAAAACCGGCTCGGCATTCTGATCCACATGAAAGACTGCACTGTATTGCATCACTCACTCTCGTCAAAAAAGATGGCGTCGTAACAATTTCGGAACTGACAACCAGTTCATCGAAAAAGAAAAAACAGACAATGACCAAAGGTGGCTGGTCTGCTGGAGCAGATTTTTCTGCTGATAACCATTGCCAAATTTGTCCATTCCCGTATGATATCGCTCACCCATCAGCCATCTGGCAACAAATGGAAGCAAACCACACGGACAGATCCTGCAACCGTGGCTGCCCCGCCATAAACCTGATGTCCAGTCAAGGCTCAGCTGCCACCACCATCTTTAACAGATTCAACAGGTCACGTACAATTGGAAAATTTTATCCTGATCACCATCTGCCTCGGCGCCGGCCTGATCCTCCAGCGTTTCAAGATCTTTGCGCCCCAGGCCCCACTGGCATTGAACCTCTATGTCATCTGGATTGCCCTCCCCGCCCTCATCCTGAAGCAGGTGCCGACCCTGGCCTTTTCCACGGAGCTCCTGGTTCCAGTCATCCTGCCCTGGCTGATGGTGGTTATCGGAGGCGTACTGGTACTGGCCGCGGCCCGGATAATGCACTGGTCACGGGAGATCACGGGCATTCTGCTTCTCACCGTGCCCCTGGGCAATACCTCCTTTCTCGGTATTCCGATGATCACCGCCCTGTTCGGCGAGGACATGCTCCCCTACGGGATCATCTACGACCAGTTCGGCTCCTTCATGGCCCTGGCCACTTACGGCACCCTGATTCTCGCCCTGTACGGCAACAGCCGCAACAGCCCCAACTGGCGCCAGGTCGGGTACAAGATCATCACCTTTCCGCCTTTTATTTCCCTGACCCTGGCCCTGCTCCTGGGGCCATACCTCCAGCACCCGACTCTGGCCGAATCCTTCAGCAAGATCGGTTCCTCTCTGGTTCCGGTGGTCATGTTCGCCATTGGCCTGCAACTCAAGATCCGCCTGGCCCCCGGCAACACCCTTCCTTTTGTGTACGGCTTGACGGCCAAGCTGATCCTGGCCCCGCTCATCGGGCTGGCCCTCTGCCGGGCGGCAGGAATCGACACTCCGGCCGCCACCATCGCCATTTTTGAGTCTGGAATGCCGCCCATGGTCACGGCCGGAGCCCTGGCCATCAGCGCCGGACTGGCCCCGGAACTGGCTGCAGCCCTGACCGGCTGGGGAATCCTGGCCGCCTTTGTCACCCTGCCCGCGCTCGCCTATCTCCTGTAACCCCAAGCTGGCCCAAAGACGGACAGCAGATCATGGCGATTCATCTGCCGGTGATTCATCTTGACAGTGATCAACAACTGACTACTATCAAAGGAAGGGCAATAACTCACCTGCCCCTTTGCCACAGCCAGCTCCGCTCAAATCATCTTTATTGATATCAGAGGTTTTTACACTCATCTTGAACAACTGAGGAGGCAACCATGAGTATCATCACAGCTGTCCACGCTAGAGAGATTCTTGATTCCCGCGGCAATCCAACGGTTGAAGTCGATGTCACCCTGAACAGCGGCGAAATGGGCCGTGCCTCTGTTCCATCCGGGGCCTCCACCGGTCTCCGCGAGGCCGTGGAGTTGCGTGACCATGACCCAGGCCGCTACCAGGGCCGGGGCGTACTCAAGGCCGTCACGGCCGTCAATCTGATCATCGGCCCGGCCCTGCTGGGCACAAGCACCCTCGATCAGTCTGGCATCGATGCCAAGATGCGGGAGATGGACGGAACCGCCAACAAGGCGGTCTTCGGGGCCAACGCAATCCTCGGGGTCTCCATGGCCACCGCCCGGGCTGCGGCCATGGCCAGAAAGCTCCCTCTGTTCCGCTCGCTCAGCCACACCGAGGTCGACCTCCTGCCCGCCCCCTGCTTCAATATCCTGAACGGCGGGGCACATGCCGACAACAACATGGACTTTCAGGAGTTCAAACTGGTCCCTGTGGGAGCCCCCTCATTCAGCGAAGCATTACGCATGGGTACCGAGGTCTATCATGTCCTGAAAGGATTGCTGGTGGAACAGGGATACAGCACCGGTATCGGTGATGAAGGCGGCTTTGCCCCTAATCTCAAGGGCAACGAGCAGGCCGTGGAACTGATCCTTGAGGCAGTGGCCCGGGCCGGTTACCGCGCCCCGGAAGACATGGCCATTGCCCTTGACCCGGCGGTCAGCGAACTCTGGGTCGACGATCATTACGAGCTGAACAAGTCGGGTGGTGGCCACAAAAGTTCCGAGCAGATGATCGATCTCTGGGCATCATGGGTCCGGCAATACCCGATTATCTCCATCGAAGACGGCCTGGCCCAGGAGGACTGGGCCGGCTGGCAGGAGTTGACCCTGCGCCTGGGTGAGAGGCTGCAGCTGGTGGGTGACGATATCTTCTGCACCAACCCGGCCATCATCTCCAGGGCCATTGAACAAAAGGTCGGCAATGCGGTCCTGATCAAAATGAATCAGATCGGGACGGTCAGTGAGACCCTGGAAGCCATGCAGATTGCCCGGGCCGCCGGCTACACCTGCTATATCAGCCATCGCTCAGGCGAGACCAGCGACGACTTTATCGCCGACCTGGCCGTGGCCACCGGCGCCGGACAGATCAAGACCGGCGCCCCCTGCCGGGGTGAGCGGCTGGCTAAGTACAACCAGCTCCTGCGCATCGAAGAACTGCTGGGCGACAAGGCCCGCTACAATGGCTGGGCAAACTTCAAGAAAACAGGCCATTGAGCCATGCCCAGGGCTTTGCAGGCTTTCTGAAAAAAGAGCTCACATCGACATGCGAGCTAACTCCTTAGCCTGACAAAAGAACTCAGAAATACGCCCTGAAGAGGATCAAAAAAGTCGACTTTCCGCTCCGTTCATGGTTCATTGCCGAATACATATGCTCGCAAGCTCGTTCCGACTTTCCAGCAGAATACAGGTAAATGCAACGATTACGAACCCTTTCCCTGGTTATCATGCTCACCCTCTCTCTGATTTTTGCCTGGATGTTTCAGGACCACTTCAGCCCGCCACTGATACGGCCGCTGCCATACATCCCGGCGCAGATTCAGAGCGCAGACCTGGATTTTTCCGATATCCGCACGGTCAGCGACAAGAAAAAACGTTTCTTTGAATTCATGCGTCCGATCATCGAACATGAAAATATCAGGATTATGGAACAGAGACTGCGTCTGCAGAATACGCCGGCCAAAAAAATAAACAAGAAATGGCTGGCCAGACTGGCCCGGGATTACGGGGTCAAGATGGGCACTATTGAAGAGACCCGCAAAAAACTGCTGACCCGGGTCGATATCATCCCCCTGGAACTGGCTCTGGCACAGAGTGCCAACGAAAGTTCCTGGGGCCAGTCCCGCTTTGCCCTTGAGGCCAACAACATGTTTGGTCAATGGTGCCTGACCGCTGGCTGCGGTCTGGTCCCCAGGCAACGCGACGAGGATCAAACGCATGAGGTGAGCACTTATTCCAGTGTAAACGATTCAGTACGCAGTTACCTGTTGCTTCTGAACTCTGGAAAAGCCTTTCATAAGCTGCGCCTGATTCGCCGGCAACATCGCGACAAGAAAAAACAGTTGAATGCCCTGGCGCTGGCTGAGGGACTGTCCGGCTATTCGGCCCGCGGCCAGAGCTATATTCGTGAAATCCAGTCCATAATCCGCATCAACAAAAACATGATGAGGCCCACGAAACCAAGCTTTCCACCCATTGTCGACACCTTTTCTAGCCCTTCCAAGGTCTCATTCAAACAGTAATCGTCCCCGTCAGAAGAATTTCAAGGGCGGCATTGGCCTGGAGGTGCGCCACGATCCCCAGTCGCGGCGCTGAAAGCCCCAAGGTCTCAAGACCGCCACTCTGCTGATCGCCACAGATCACCAGCCGGCCGCGAACCTGCGTGACCAGCCGCGCACTCCCGCCAAAACCGGCCAGCCCGGAGCCGGTGATGATATAACGGTCGGGAAAGGCGCCAAGCCAGGTCCGCACGACCATGGCCTTGTCCGCCGAGCGATCAAAGGCCTCGACCAGGAGATCGGCCTCACCAAACAGTTCAGTGACATTCGTGGCCACAACCTTCTCAGGATGCAGGATTAATTCGGCGTGGGGATTGATACGCAGGAGGTTCTCGGCCAGGGCCTCAACCTTGAGCCTGCCCAGCTGTTCCCTGAAGTAATACTGACGGTTGAGGTTACTCAACTCTACCCGGTCAAAATCGGCAATGACCAGCCGCTGCACTCCGGCCCGCAGCAGGCTGACCGCGATATTCGAGCCCAGGCCCCCGGCCCCGGCAATGGCCACAGTCCGGCCGGCCAGACGGTCCAGGGACCCAGGAGGGTTTCTGGAATAGAGCTCACCCAGATAAATCTCACGCGCATCCGAGACTGCCATCACATCTGCCCGGTCAGATGCTGAAGAATGGCCACACCGGCCATGACCGCGGTCTCGGCCCGCAGGACAAGAGGACCAAGAGAGACACTGACATACCCGGCTGCCCGGGCCTCATCAACTTCGGCCGCAGTCAGCCCGCCTTCAGGCCCGACCAGCAGGTGAATCAGGGAGAAGGCGGCAAGATCAGGCAGTCCGGCAAGTCTGCCCTGCTCCTCTTCTTCCCAGAACAACAACCTTAACTCCCGAGCCGTGGCCACCGGCCCAGCACACAGGTCAGCCCAGGTCACGGCCGGGAGAATTTCCATGGGATCGGGCCGGGCACATTGCTTGCAAGACTCCTCAACAATCCTCTGCCAGCGTTCTTCCCGCCTGGCCCGGCCCTTGACATCACCGAGCCCGCCCTGACAGCGGGCTGCAGCAACACCTTGATAGGCAGCCACCCCAAGCTCGGTGCATTTCTGCACGGCCAGATCCATTTTCTTGTTTCTGATCAGGGCCTGGTGGATAAAAAGGGCCGGACCCGCTGGGCGCGTACATTCAGCCGAGCCCAGAAGCCGAACACGGACCCGCAGGCCCAGTTCAGCGACCTCGGCCTGATAACTGCGACCGCTGCCATCAAAAAGCTGGATTCGAGCGCCCAGACCCAGGCGGAAGACCCTGAGCAGATGATGCGACTCGGCCTCTGAAAGCGAAACATGGTCGCCGTCCCGACTCTCCGGTTCAAAAAAAAATCGGCGCATTGAAAGCCTGCGACTCAGCTCAGATCTCAGTGACCGTGCAGGCCCCGGTGGGACAGACTTCAACACAGGTCTCACAGCCAATGCACTCATCGGCATTCACCGGATCAGACTTGCCATCCACCAGTTCATAGACCCCGGCCGGACAGGCGTTGATACACTCCTCACTCCCCTGACATTTATCCTTATCAACAACAACTTCCCACATGGCACATCCTCCTGTTCCATTGATTGACAAAAAATAATGACATCGCAACCATTCCCATAGACTTCATCGTGATCTGTTTTGCCCGCTTTGCCGGCTGCCCGTATAGCCTTGGCCACTGACAAGCAAGCTCACCGAAAATCGATCACGATCCTTCTATCGAAATGTTCACCAGGCCACTCCACCACTTGTTATACATCCATCAAGCATGACCTCATAACGCATGTTCAAAAACTTCGTTTCCCGGCGTCAAGCAAACCGCTTTGTGCGGCGACACTCATTCTTGCTAGATTTCCTGGGGGATTTCCAACTCTTTCATATTCTGGTTCTCAGGAAGCTTTTTGCAAGGTTTGTTTACTTGGGATCATTGGATCTTATTCGTTCAAACTCCTGCTTATTGGGTAGGCCAGATTCACCCCAATTGCATTTTCTATCATTTGAGTTTGTACCAAAGGATGAGATCAGTTTGCCAAGATTACATGATTTGCACTGAGGACAGCAGACTTTTTCTTGCCCCTTTGTTAATTTTTCAAATGTATGACTACAATCTCTACACTCAAATTCAAAAATCGGCATGGGCTATTCCTTTTATATCCAAACGGATTGATTTTTTTAATCTTGGCTTATCCCACCGCCGAACATTTTTTATCCGAAAGTTCATCGAAGACCATCATTGGCCATGCCGGAGTAACGAACGTTCATAGTTGTTTGTGGTTGGCCATGTTGAACCAGCCATGCCGGTTATTCTAGCACAGGCCCTCGAGCCAGACCAAACAATTATTTTCGGTAACTGGTCAGCGGCACCCTATTTTAGAACGATTATTGTCGAAGCAGACACAGAGCCGCCCACTCCTCCCGCTCTTCCCGGCGACTGACAACGCACCCCAGACGCCCAAAGGTAGCACTGATGGCTGTGGCCTGTTCTCCATGCAGAATCCCGGAAAGGATCAGGGTTCCGCCCGGCCGGAGCAGGCGGACCAGAACCGGGGCCATCTCCTGGAGAACATCATGAATGATATTGGCAACGATCAGGTCAAAGGGGCCGGACACCTCTGTCAGGTCCTGCGCTGAAACCGTTACCCGATCGTCCAGATGGTTCAACTCCACATTCTCCCGCGCGGCCGTCACCGCCAGGGGATCATTATCAATGGCCGTGACCGCTTTTGCCCCAAACAAGGCCGCGCCCATGGCCAGAATTCCGGTGCCGGTGCCCACATCCAGGACAATGCCAGCCGGCTTCTCACCAAGACTCTCCCGGAGGAGCAGGAGAGACAGGGCCGTCGTGGCATGATGGCCGGTACCAAAGGCCATGCCCGGGTCCATGGTCAGGACCAGTTCTTCAGCCTGCGGCTCATACGGCTCCCAGGTCGGGGCAATGATCAATCCGGGGAGGATGGGAAAGGGGGCAAAATGGACCTTCCAGGACTGGGACCAGTCTTCGTCCGCCAGCAGCTCAGCACTGACCCCAGGCGTTTCCACTCCAAAAATATCGGCCAGCATGGCCACATGATCCTCGATTTCCCGCACCCGCTCTGCCCGTTTCCGGGCATCGGGGTCCGCCTCTTCAAAAAAACCGTTCACCACCACTACCGGGCCGGGAGGATCAATGGTCATCTCCACCCCAACCCCACCAAGACCCTCGAGAAAATCACTGACCGCCTCGGCCATCATCCGAGGGCTGGTCACGGCCACGTGCAGGCGACTGTGCACGACCTGTTCATCTGCTTTCATTGTCACCTCTCAAGTCATCCACGACCACTCGTTCCCGAGCTGCAACGACTTTGATCAAAAATATTTATAAATATCATCAAGGATAGTTCTTGACAGGATACGGGTAGCTGTTATTTTTCTCGAATATCAATTATACTTATGCGATCTGACTGCGGTTCGTCGCCACCATTCATGCAAGAATTGAATGACGCGGCCCTCCCGCACAGCCGACCATTACCTGACTGCCATCTGAGCGCCACCTATGGAACATACTATACACTTTTTACCCGATGATGTCCGCATCAAGGTGGTAGACGGAGAAAATCTGCTCACTGCGGCAGCGGCGGCCGGTGTCTATATCCATGCCTTTTGCGGAGGCGACGGAGTCTGCGGCAAATGCAAGGTCCATCTTGAGCAGGGTGAGGTCAAGTCCGAGTCTGCTGCCTCGCTCAAACAGAAAGATTATGAAAATGGTGTCCGCCTGGCCTGCAAGTCCACGGTCACCTCAGACATCACCGTCCGTATCCCGGAGATCATCAAGGCCGATGGCCAGGCCCTGAAGCGCCAGCCCAAGACCACCCGGGCCATTTCAGCCCGCTCTCTGGAAAACCTGGTCGGCACCTGGTCGGTCGACCCACCCGTGGGCAAACTCTTTCTCAAACTGCCACCGCCCACCGTCGATGACAATATCTCGGACATGCAGCGACTGATGCGGGCAATCAAGGCCACCCAGCCCGACGGCCCCGAGCCCAACTACGATCACCCCCAACTGATCCGGGAGCTCTCCACCGACCTGCGCGAGGCCAACTGGGAAGTGACCGCCATCCTGCTGCACGGCAAAGGCGCCAACGAACCGGACCGGATCATCGGCGTGGAACCGGGCGACACCACTGACCGCCTCTATGGCCTGGCCGTGGACATCGGCACCACCACCGTCGGCGGAGTCCTGATCGATCTCAACAGCGGTGAGATCATTGCCGAGGCCTCGGGCTACAACTCCCAGGTCGGATACGGCGAGGACGTGATCTCACGGATGATCTACGCGGCCCGGCCCGGCGGCCTCAAGGGCCTGCAGGCCAAGGTGGTTTACACCATCAATGCCATCATCGAAGAGGTCTGCAAAAAGGTTTACATCAGCCCCAGCGATATCAGCTACATCATGGCCGCGGGCAACACGGTCATGGCCCACCTGCTCCTGGGCATCAACCCCAGATATATCCGCGAGGCCCCATACGTCCCCTCGGTCAGCCAGTTCCCACTGACCCGGGCCGCAGATCTGGGCATCACTGCCCACCCCTCTGTGCGCCTCTTTCTCTACCCCTGCGTCTCTTCGTATGTGGGCGGGGACATCATTGCCGGAGTCCATGCCTGCCAGATGCATGAGAGTGATGAGATTTCACTCTTTATCGACATCGGCACCAACGGTGAGATCGTGGTCGGCAACAGGGACTGGATGGTCTGCTCGGCCTGCTCGGCCGGACCGGCCTTTGAAGGCGGCGGCATCAAATACGGAATGCGCGCCAGCCAGGGGGCAATCGAAAATTTCCAGATCCAGCCCGAGACCTTTGATCCGATGATCGTCACCATCGGCCAGACCAAGCCCCGGGGCATCTGCGGCTCAGGCCTGATCTCCATTGTCTCTGAACTCCTTGAGGCCGGGGTCATCGACCCCCAGGGCAAGTTCCGCCGCGACCTGAACCACCCCCGAATCCGCGAGGGCGAAGACCGCTGGGAGTACGTTCTGGCCTGGGACCGGGATTCAATGATCGGTGAGGACATCGTCATCACCGAGGTCGATCTGGACAACCTGATCCGGGCCAAAGGGGCCATGTATGCCGGCTACCAGACCCTGCTCGACTCGGTGGGCCTGACCTTCAACGATCTCGACCGGGTCATCCTGGCCGGGAACTTCGGTGCCTACATCGATCTTGAACGGGGCATTGCCATTGGCCTGCTTCCGGACATAGACCGGGACCGTTTCTATTATCTGGGCAACGCCTCCATGCTTGGCTGCCAGATCAGTCTCACCGACCACCGCCGCTTCCGCAGCCGGGTGGTCGTCCGAAGCCTGATGACCAACATCGAACTGGCTGAAAACCCGGACTTCATGAATCATTACATGGCCGCTCTGTTCCTGCCGCACACCGACCTCAGCCTCTTTCCCACGGCCAAGGCCCATCACCGCTCAGGCCGCTGAACAACAGGCCGGGAGATGCGTTGACAAAACAATCAAAAAAAACTAAACTACAGTACTTTATTGTACAATCAACCTCAGACCAAGAACGAGCGTAAGGAGAATCATATGTCACAGAAAGTAATGGCTATTGCCGAAAGCATCAACATCATGGGCAAACGCAGCGGCGAGGCCATGAAAGCACGAATTCAAGGACCCGTTCAGGAGATGGCCCGTGAGGAGACTGCGGCAGGGGCCTCTTACCTCGATCTCAATATCGGCCCGGCCCGCAAGGACGGCACCGAGCTCATGCCCTGGATCGTCCAGACCGTTGAGGCCGCCTCGGACCTGCCCCTCTGTCTTGACACCACCAATATGGATGCCATGGCCGCCGGCTTCAAGATCGTCAAAAACCGCGAGGCTGCAATTATGAACTCCATCTCGGCCCAGCCCGAGCGCATGGAGAAGATGATCCCCGTGGCCGCCGAAATGGGCTGTAACGTCATTGCCCTGCTCTGGGGAGCCGATGGCATGCCCCGGGACTCCAACGAGCGCGCGGCCATGGCTGTAGACCTGATGATGGCCCTGGCCGAGGCCGGAATCCCCAATGAGAAGATGCTCTTTGATCCCATCGGTACCCCGATCACCTTGGGCGCCGACCAGATCGCCTCAGGTCTCGAGTTCATGATGATGCTGCCTGAGATCGCCCCGGGCGCCGGTTCAACGGTCGGCCTGTCAAACGTCTCCAACGGAGTGGCCGATCACCTGCGCAAGTACCTGGACCGCACCTACCTGATCATGCTCATGAAATACGGGATCACCACCGCCATTGTCAACGCCTATGACACCGAGCTCATGGCCATCTGCAAGGGTGAACGCCAGAACTACGTAGACATGGTCCATGCCATGATGGACGGGGTTGATCCCGATCCATCCAGCCTTGATAAGATCGGTCTCCAGCATTACAAGACCTACAAGGCCCTGTCCGGTCAGTCTGTCTTTTCCGAGTCCTGGCTGGAACTGTAAGCAACAGGGCTCTTTCCGCCGGAGTTTTTCCAAGAGCCCCTTTCAATAACTGAAAGGGGCTCTTGGCCGTTCGGCCATTTTGATTTGAAGTGCTGTCATGTCTGAACCGCTGACCCACCACCTGGTGTACGGGATCCTGAAGGACTACCTGACCGGTGAAGAACTGACCGACACCGATGACGAACGGGCACGTCAGGAACTGGCACGATTAATGGTTGAAGACAGGGGCTGGGCCGCTGAGGAACTGGCCCCACGCCGCTTCATTGAAACCCTCTTTTCCAGCCAGTTTGTCCGCTCGACCATTGAGCTCTGCGCCAGCCTGGATGGCCGAACCGTCCTGGTGGTCCGCTACGGCCCCGGCTCCCTGGTCAGCCGCGAGCGGGGTGCCATTGCCGCAGCCCGGGTTTTGGAAAAAGAGTACCGTATTCCCCTGGCCTTGGTCACCAACGGCCGCGACGCCGAACTGCTGGACACCGGCAGCGGCGAGATTCTCAAGACCGGAATGGAGGCCCTTCCGACCCGGGCAGAGGCACTGGCCATGCTGCCTGAGCTGGTCTTTGCCGAGCCGCCCCGGGACAAAAGGCGAGAAGGGGAATTACGCATTCTCAATACCTTTGACGTGGAAATCTGCTGCCGCAGATGAACAACCAAACAGTCCCATTCAGATTATCCTGCCAACCGACGCATATAAGGAAGACACCATGAGCCCACACGCCTCACCCTGGACAAAATCAAGCTGGCAGCAACACACCGTCCTGCAGCAGCCCAACTGGCCAGACAAGGCCGCCCTGGCCGAGGTCCTGGCCGATCTTGCCATCAGACCGCCCCTGGTCTTTGCCGGAGAAATTCGGGTCCTGAAAGACCTGCTGGCCAAGGCCTCCCGTGGCGATGCCTTCCTGATCCAGGGGGGTGACTGCTCCGAGGATTTTTCCCAGGTCACGGCCCCCAAAATCCGTGAAACGCTCAAGGTACTGCTCCAGATGGCGGTGGTCCTGACCTATGCCGGTGGCAAGCCCGTGGTCAAGGTGGGCCGCATCGCCGGTCAGTTTGCCAAGCCCCGCTCAGCCGACACGGAAATGGTCAATGGGGTCGAGCTCCCCTCGTACCGCGGCGACATGGTCAATTCAGCCGAACCGATTGCCGCGTCCCGAATTCCCGATCCCAGACGGATCAGGGAGGGGTATTACATGGCCGCCTCGACCCTCAACCTGCTGAGGGCCTTTACCCGCGGCGGCTTTGCCTCCCTGCAGCGAGTCCACGCCTGGAACCAGGAATTTGTGTCCCAGTCACCCATGGGCCGCTCCTATGACCGACTGGCCAAACAGATCAGCCAGGCCATGCAATTCATGGAGACCATCGGCATCCCCACCGACACCCCGCAGATCCGCCAGGCTCAGTTCTTTACCTCGCATGAGGCCCTGCTCCTGGGCTACGAAGAGGCCATGACCCGTGAAGACTCCACCAGCGGCGGCTGGTATGACTGCTCGGCCCACATGCTGTGGATCGGGGAGCGGACCCGGCAGATCGACGGGGCCCATGTGGAGTTCCTGCGCGGGGTCCTCAACCCCATCGGGGTCAAGATCGGCCCGGACTACGACCTGGACAACGTCAAACGTTTGATCGAGGCGCTCAACCCGGCCAACGAGGCCGGTCGTCTGACCCTGATCACCCGTCTGGGCATGAAGAACATCGAGAAGGCCCTGCCGCCCCTGCTGCGCGAGGCCAAACGTGAAGGCTATAACATCGTCTGGAGCTGTGACCCGATGCACGCCAACACCTATACCGCCCCCTCCGGACTCAAGAGCCGCAGCTTCAACGATATCCTCTCGGAGATCACCTGCTTTTTCGAGACCCACTGGTCCGAGGGCACCGTTCCCGGCGGCATTCACCTGGAGATGACCGGTGAAAACGTGACCGAGTGCACAGGTGGTGCCCGTAACATCATTGACTCCGAGCTCTCCAACAACTACCTGACCACCTGCGACCCGCGCCTCAATGCCGAGCAGAGCCTTGAAGTGGCCTTCCAGATTGCGGAGATGATCAGAAGTTGAGACAAACCGCTTGAGATGAACGTTCATCGGAGTCCATGACTGGACATGCCGAAGGAGTGAACGTCCATGGTTGCATGTGGCTGGCCATTTTGGTCCAGCCATGCTGGTTAGATCGCAGGAACAGGGGAGAACAGGCCCGCATTGTCTCCCCTGTTCCTGTTTTGCAGGCAACTCCTTCCCCTTTGGCGACTGCATGGGCCTGAGCCCCTTTCTTGTCTTTTTCATCTACATCGGCTACGGTGCAGCCTTTTTTGCCATCGGTGTGGCCATTATCTCGCGCCACAAGACCTTTACCAATGTCCGCATTGCCGGCCTGTTCTGGCTGCTGGCCGTTTTCGCCTTCCTCCATGGCAGCCAGGAATGGCTGGAGTTGTTTCGTCATCTCCAACTCCCGGGGACTGAACCCCTGATCCCTGGTATCCGCAAGCTCAGCCTCACCCTGCTCTCACTTTCCTTTCTCTTTCTCTTTCTCTTCGGCATCAACCTGCACGGAGTGCTCAAACCCCGAAGCCACCCCTGGTTCTTTCTCCACATCGTCCTGCTCCTCACTCTGGCAGGCTCACTCCTGTTGATCCACCGCTTCACAGACCATGACAGCCTGGTCATGGTTTTCGAGTATGATCTGCGCCGACTGCTGGGTTTCCCTGCCACCCTGCTCACCGGCACTGGTTTCCTCCTCTACGGCCGACGCCTGCGCCGCCTGAGTGTCAAGGGTGCTGGAAATTTTGCTGGTGCCGGAATCGCCTTTATCGTCTACGGGATCTGGGCCGGACTGGTTCCCTCAGGGAGCTGGATTTTTCTGCCCGTGGAAGTCTGGCGCGGGCTGTCGGCCCTGGTCATCCTCCATTTCATCATGTATGCCCTTGATAACTTCCTGGACGAACGAGAGGCCCTGATCACCCGGCAGCTGAGCCTGGCGGCCCGCTCGGAAAAACTGAGCGCCGTGGGCCGGCTGGCTGCAGGGATCGCCCATGAGATTAATAATCCACTGGCCAATGTCTCCTTGAACCTGGAACTGCTGGCCAAAGACCCAACCGTGAGCACCAGTCTTCCACCCAAGGCCATGAAACGACTGGCGACCATCGCCCGCAACGTGGACAAAAGCGCGGCCATCGCTCGTGAGCTGCTCCTCTTTGCCGGACAGCGGGAGGAACAGCTCGATCTGGAACCGGTCAAGCTGGACACGGTCATTCACAATGCCTGGCAGCTGGCCAGCCACCGGAGCAAAAATCACCGCCTGCACTGCAAGCTGGACTCGATTCGAACCATCAACGGAATCCCACTCAAACTTGAAGAGCTGTTTCTCAACCTCTTTCTTAATGCGATGGACGCCATGGTCGATGGCGGCACCATTGAGGTGGCCGGAGACCAGCTTGAAGCGCAGACGATTCTCACGATCATGGACCGCGGCAGCGGCATCGACCCTGAAAAACTGGGTCTGATCATGGAACCCTTTTTCAGCACCAAAGAGATCGGCAAGGGGACCGGTCTCGGACTGGCTATCTGTTACGGAATCATGGAGTTGCACCACGGCAGCATAGAGGTTACCTCCCGCAAGGGCGGCGGCACCGTGATCACCCTGACCTTCCCCTGACCCCAGAAGACAACGCTTATGGAAACGATCCTGGTAATCGACGACGACCACGACCTGCGCACCACCCTCATAGAGGTCCTGGAAGATGGAGGGCTAACCGCACAGGGCGCGGAAAATGCAGACCTGGCCCTGACTCTGCTGGAGCAGGAGACCTTCCATCTGGTCCTGCTGGACATGGTCATGCCAGGGACCGACGGCATGTCTGCCATCCCCCTGATCCGCAAAAAAGCACCCAAAACCCGGATCATTGTCATGACCGCCTTTTCTTCAATCCAGAACGCGGTTCAGGCCCTGCAGCGCGGGGCCGATGACTATCTGGTCAAGCCGTTCAAGATTGACGCCCTGATGCTTTCGGTACGAAAAAATCTGCAGGAGGCCCGCTTTCAGGAATGCGATGAATCCGTTGACATGGACGGTGTCTTTCAGGGGTTGGCCAATATCCTGCGGCGCCAGATCCTGATCCTCCTCCATCACCAGGGTAAGACCCGCTTCATGGACCTGGTCCGGGCCCTGGAGATCAAAGACCACACCAAGGTCAATTTTCACCTCAAGGTCCTGCGTGAGACTGGATTTATTGATCAGGATATCCGCAAGCTTTACTCACTGACCACCAATGGCAGAAGGGCCGCTGAATGCCTCAGCTTTATCAGCAAAAACATGTAGATACCCATAAGTTGTGGAAAAAACTTCACAACTTATGGGTATCTTGTCAACATAATTTCTCTAGTTTTCCTTGCCCTGTTCTCCTACCCTGAATCATGAGTAAAAGTCCGGAGCTCCACTGACCACGGACACGGTCCATCCAGGAGAGGACCGCACAAGAAATCACATGCAGCAAGGGGGGGAATCAGCAATGAGAAAAACATTCGCAGCAGTTGCCATTGGCGGACTGGTCGTCATGGCCGGAACCACGGGACAGGCCGCCGACTATGTCGGCAGCGAGCAGTGTTTTCAGTGCCATCAGGAACAGTTCAATGACTGGCAGTCCAGCGGCCATCCCTGGAAATTGAGAAAGGTGGAAAAGGCTCGCTACTCCAAACTGCCTCTGCCCCCAGGCTGGTCCTGGGATGATATCTCTTACGTGATCGGCGGTGCCAACAAGAAGGCCAGATTCATCGACAATCAGGGCTATATCGTCACCACGGCCAAAGATGGTTCTGAGGCCAAAACCCAGTATAACATCAACGACGGCAGCTGGTCCTTCTACCACCAGGGTGAGAAAAAACCGTACAAATGCGGCCCCTGCCACATGACCGGCTACAACAAGGAAGGCAATCAGGACGGCCTGCCGGGTATGATCGGCACCTGGGCCGAAGACGGAATCGGTTGTGAGGAATGCCACGGCCCGGCCAGCGAGCACGTCGCCAAACCGGCCAAAACCAATATTGTCACCAATGCCTCAGCCGAGGCCTGCGGAAAATGTCACCAGCGCGGTGGGATGGGACCTGAGCCCCCGGCCAAGGGCGGCTTTATTCAGCACCATGAGCAGATGAATGAACTCAAGGCCGGCGCCCATAAGGATCTGAGTTGCGTCGAGTGCCATAATCCCCACCAGCGCGCCATCCTGGTCAAGAATAACTGTGCGGAATGCCACGGCGATGTGGCTGAAAAATTTGCCAAAAACATCCACAGCCAGCAGGGTACCACCTGTGTCGAGTGTCACATGCCAAAGGTCAGCAAGAGCGCGATCAGCGTTGCCAGCTATGTGGGCGATGTCCGGACCCATATCATGAAGCTCAATACTGATCCGACGGCCAGCATGTTCACTACCGTCGAAGAAAAGGGCAAGAAATCCACCTTTGCCAAGGGCTTTATCACCCTCGACTATGCCTGTTTGAGTTGCCATGGCAGCCGCGACCGGCAGTGGGCCAGCAAATACGGAACCGGCTTCCACAACAAATAAGTTCTTTCTCAATCACTCCTCTCAACTTCAACCAGTAAGGGGGCCAGGCCGAAATTCGGTTTGCCCCCCTTGCTGCGTTCAGAACAGACAATAATTTTCATGGAACAAGCCGGGTGATCCCGGACAGGACAGCAACAGGAAGAGAGCGGAAGGAAGAAGAATGACCGGCGACATGAACACAACACTTTTCCAATGGATTCATTCAGGGGCCGGAACACGGCCGGTTCTGGATACCTTTGCCATTCTGGTCGCGGAAGGAGGCCCCTATCTGCTGATTATCCTGTTTGGCATGTTATGGCTGACCAACAACAAAAAGATCACCCTGCTTGAAGCAACCGAGACCGCCATGATCGGCCTGATGACCAACCAGTTGATCGGCCTTTTTTATTTTCATCCCCGCCCCTTTATGATCGGCCTGGGCACCCCTCTTTTTCCCCATGGCCCGGAGTCCTCTTTCCCCAGCGATCATGCCACGTTCATGTTTGCCGCCACCTTTTATCTCCTCACCGCCGGGGGGTTGGCGACCTCGGCTTGGGCACTGCTCCTGCTCACTGCCCTGACCGCCTGGGCACGGGTGTACAGCGGCGTCCATTTCCCCTTTGACATGGCCGGCAGCCTGGTGGTCGGACTGACCAGCACCTGGTTGATGCGCTGGCTTACCCCATCCCTGCGCCCCTGGAACACGAAACTGCTCCAGATCAGTGAGCAATTCCTCCCCCCCTTTTTCCGGACAAAAGGCCAGGACACCAAAAAACAGTAACCCGGAATACCCTCCAGTGCCAAAAACCAGACAGATACTCATCTCTGTCCTTCAACCTGACGTCACCCAGGCGATCGTTCTGGTTTTGCTGATCAACTTTCTTGCTCTGACCAAAATGAGCTTCTGCCCACCTCAGGGCTGATCGCTTCTTGACCACAATCTCTTACATCTTTTTCTGGCGGGCAGACAGACGTTCTGACACCTTGCTGCCAATGACAAAGGCCGCGCCGATCAGAAACAAGTTTTTCACGATATACTGTCCCTCAAGGGTGAGGACAAAAGGGACCGAACGAAAACAGACCTCTGGCAGGACCACAAGGGGCAGGAAGGTGCCGGGCAGTTCAATGAGTAACAGAAAAAGGGCCAGGCGATGCAAGGGCCTGTACAGCAGGCCGATTCCTATGGCCACCTCCCAGTATCCAAGGACCGTCAAGACCAGATCGGGAGGGAAAAAATAGACCGTTCGTTTGATCAATTCTTCTTCAGGACTCATCCCGAGAGGCTTTAGCAGCCCAAACCAGATAAAGATCAGGGCCAGAGACGTTTTCAGCAGGACCAGACAATACCTGTCCATCCAGGCTGAAATCCTTTGGTCCATTCCAACAAACCAGTGTGTCATGATCTTTTTCAATGGAGTCCTCCCTCATTCTCCGAATGAAAGCCCAGAGGGCCAAGTTTGCCGGGATGGCAGAAGAGCAGCAGGACATGGGACAGATTGCACTGATATTTTTTGTAGATAAGCTGTTCACCCAACGCCAGTAGAGAACAGAAATCATCTTCATTCAGGATGGAGTTCCCTGCTCGGGCCAGATAGACCAGGCAATCGACACAGATATGAAATGAACCAGCATCGTCATCATTGACCATTTCCCAGCAGGCCTTTTTGAGGTCTTCACCCGGAACAGAAGTACTCTGTGCAGTGCACTGGATGATTTTCCAACATGGCAATTCCGGCTGCAGAGACATGCACCCCTCCTGGGTTATCGTTTATCCTGAAAATATGAACGGGATCTATCAGGCTGTTTTAGAACTTTTTTCCGGCAGCCAGCACCTCGTGCTTTAACCACAGAGTACAGAGCAAAAGGCAGATTCTTCTTTACCGCTTTCCTTTCTCTTTAACGCCTTCTCTTTATGTAGTAAAATTTATAATAAAAATGCTTAGCATTAAAAAAATTAATACAACGTCTACTTTACAGGAGTTCATATGCCGGTAACTGCCCGTCAACTTGAGATTTTTACTGCAGTCGTGGACAGTGGCCAGGTCACAAAAGCGGCTCAACGTCTCCTGATCACTCAATCGGCCGTCAGTCTTGCCTTAAGCGAGATGGAAAATCAGTTGGGAGGGCCTCTCTTTGACCGCTCTGGCCGCCGCCTGGAACTGAACGACAGAGGCCGGTACCTTCTCCCCCTGAGCCGCGAACTTCTGGACAAGTTGCAGGACCTGGATCGATTGATGAATGAAAAAGAGGGCCAGTTCGTCGGTTCTCTGCAACTGGTGGCCAGTTCAACGGTCGGGAATTACGTCTTACCCTATCTGATCACCGCCTTTAAAAGCATGCATCCCGATGTCCATTTCAACATGCTGGTCTGTAACACCAAGGCAGCAGAGAAACTGATCATTGACCGGGTGGTCGATCTTGGTTTTGTGGAGGGGAAGGTCAACAATGAACAGATTACGGTCACCAACTGGTTTCAGGACGAGCTCGTCCTGATCGGTCGTGCCGCAAACAGCGGAGAATCAGAGGAGATCTGTCAGGTGGAAACCGATCTCAAAAAATATAAATGGGTGATGCGGGAGGCCGGGTCTGGAACGGCCCAGATCTTCAAGACCAAACTGGGCAGGCATGTCGTTGACCTCAATGTGGTCATGGAACTGGGACACACTGAGGCCATCAAAAAGGCCGTAGAGGCGGGTGCCGGGATCGGTTGTCTTTCAAAGCTGACGGTCTGTCGAGCAATCAGCCGGGGTCGCCTGCGGCAAATCCCGCTTGAAGGAGTGGACATGAAACGTCAACTGCATATCATCCAGCACAAAAACAAGGCAACAACCCGTCTGATGAACGAATTTCTCGATTTCTGTTTTCTGTTAAGTCAGTGCAGTGAGGGACAGACCTGTCTTTCGTCCCCGGAAAATTTTCAAGAGCTGGTTCTTCAGTTCAGCGGGCAGGAATAAGGCGAGCAGGCAGGGTCAACCATTCCCCACCTGCTCGCAGATGGTGACAAAGCTTGCCGGATCAAGACTGGCCTCACCGACAAAGACCCCTGACAGTCCTGGCAGGAGGGCATAATGGCCCACATTCCCGGGATTCAGGGCACCACCATAGACCACGGGCCGGTTGGGATGAATCCGGGCAATAAAGGCAGCGGCCTCGGCCACCTTGGCCGGTTGCTCCGGGACCCGAACGCTGTTGGCCTCCACCGGGCCATAGGCCAGGATCATCTCCGGGGTGTCGACGTCATTTAAGGCCGTCAACTGCGACATGGTATAGGGTGAATCAATACAGACAATGGGCGTCAGACCCGCATCCACGGTCTCGCTCAATTTATTGCCCGTATCCTGGGAGGTTTCACGGAAATACCGCCGGCGCTCTGAATGACCGATGATCACATAATCGACCATATCCTTGATCATATCGGCAGCCACTGCCCCGGTATAGGCACCCAGGGGGAAAGGTGAGATATCCTGGGCCGCCAGCTTGACCTGTTCCAGATCCAGGGCCGGAATCAGTTGCGACAGGGGTTGCAGACAGATAAACGATGGGGCGATGATCACCTCCAGCCCGGGAATCGGACGATAGAGCCTGGCGAACTCACCAAACCACCTGCGGGCCTCCTCGCCCAGCATCAGACTCTTCCAGTTTCCAATCACATAGCGTTTCACATCTTCACCTTTTCTGAAGGTTCATCCAGCCATCAGGGCCTGCTCAATCCGCTGCCGGATTTCCTGGATCAGCGCCCCTGTAATCACTATTTTTTTGCGCCGCGACTGCTGGCCGCTGTGCAGGACAATTCTCTTTTTCGGAATCTTGAAGAATGAGGCCAGGAAGGCGATCACCGCCTTATTGGCCTTGCTGTCCACAGGCGGGGCAGTAATTGCCAGCTTCAAGGCCTGATCATGGATACCGAGCAGACCATTCCGGGAGGCCCGGGGCTGGACATGAACCGCCAGCAGCACAGTCCCGTCATCTCGCTGGGTCAGATACGACAAACCAGGCCCTTGAATCTTCCCTTCAACCGAGACCCATGGCAAACTGCTTCAGGGTCGGGACCAGAAAGCTCTGCAGGAACATGATGGCCATGATCAGGAGCATGGGGGAAAAATCGATTCCCCCCATACTCAAGGGGAGAAAACGACGAATCTTGGCCAGCGGCGGTTCAGTGATTTCATGGAGAAAGCGGACCACTGGATTGTAAGGGTCGGCATTGACCCAGGAAATCACGGCCCGACCAATGATCATCCACATGTAGATGGTGAGCAGAAAATCAATGAGCTGGGCCACCGCCATCAAAAAATTATTGATTACAAACATCTCTTCTCCACTCTCCTTGCTGTTGATGATTCGGCTCAGACCGCCTCTTGATCAGGCAACCGTGCTGCCCGGGGCCACCGGCCCACTCACCGCAGTCAGAACCAGACGTGACGCCCCATTCTCTTCAATCTTGGCGGCCAGGACCATGCCCTGGGATTCAATCCCCATCAGCCGGACCGGTTTGAGGTTGGCAACAATGATCACCTGACGCCCGATCACCTCGTCCGGGCTGTACGACTGAGCTATCCCGGCAACAATGGTCCGCTGTTCAGGGGCCATGACCGTCAGTTTGAGAAGGCGATCGGATTTTTTGACCCGTTCAGCGGCCACGATCTCAGCCACCCGCAATTCCACCTGCTGAAACTGATCAAAGGTGATGACGTTCTCGGTCGCTGCCGCGCCTCCCTTTTCTTTACCCTGCGCCGGAGGCGTCTTGCTTTTCCTGGCCACGGCCGGGGCCGACTGTTTCTTCTTCTGATCCATCCGTGGAAACAGGGAAGGAGTGGCCTGCAGCCTGGTCCCAACCGGAATCAGGCCCCAGACACCAGCAGTATCAAGGCCCTTGAGACAGGCGTCATCTTCTGCAAGCCCCAGACCAGCTGCCATTTTGGCACTGGTCGTCGGCATCACCGGCCGCAGGACAAGGGCCAGGAGGCGCAGGGCCTCGGCCAGATTATAGAGGACGCTGCCCAGCCGTCCCGCCTGACTTGCATCCTGGGCCAGGGTCCAGGGCTCATTGACCACTATATACTTGTTGGCCTGGGCCACCAGCTCCCAGACCGAACGAAGGGCGCGATGAAACTCAAAGTCCTTCATATGACTGCGATAGCTGGCCAGCATCGAGGTGGCGGTCTTTCGCAGCAGGACATCGGTTTCATCATCAACGCTGTGGGCCGGAACCGTCGAATCCACATACTTGGCAAGCATGGCCAGAGAGCGACTGAAGAGATTTCCAAGGTCATTGGCCAGATCAGAGTTCTGGCGGGCAACGATCCCATCACTGCTGAACGAGGCATCAAGGCCAAAGGACATCTCGCGCAGGATAAAATAACGGAGGGTATCAACTCCATACTCCTCCACCAATTCTGCCGGCCGGACCACGTTTCCGATACTCTTGGACATCTTGGTCTCATCCACGTTCCAATACCCGTGCACATGCAGGCGCTGATAGAGCGGTGCGCCCATGGCCAGGAGCATGGTCGGCCAGAAGATGGCGTGGGGCTTGAGGATATCCTTGGCAATCACATGCTCGGCCCCAGCCCAGAAGTCAGCAAAATCGGGCCCATCAGGATAGCCAAGCCCACTCAGATAGTTGATCAGGGCATCGAACCAGACATAGGTGACAAAGTTTTCATCAAAGGGCAGGGAGATGCCCCAGGTCAGGCGCGAGGTCGGCCGGGAAATACAGAGATCCTCCAGGGGCTCACTCAAAAAGGACAAGACCTCATTGCGATAGCGTTCTGGAGTGATAAATTCGGGATGGGCCTGGATGTGATCAATCAACTGCTGCTGATAGCGGGACATCCTGAAAAAATAATTCTGCTCACTGATCTCATCGGGTGGCAGCTGGTGGTCTGGACAGAGCCCTTTCTCCAGCTCTTTTTCGGTGAGAAAGCGCTCACACCCCTTGCAGTAGAGACCGGTATACTCACCAAAGTAGATATCACCCTGATCATAGACCTGCTGCAAAATATTCTGGACGGTGCGGATATGTCCAGGGTCAGTGGTGCGGATAAAATTTTCAGGTTCAATGGTCAACTGCGGCCAGGTCTCACGAAACAGCGCACTGATCCGGTCCACATACTCGCGGGGACTGACCCCCTCGCGCGCGGCGGCCTCGGCAATCTTGTCGCCATGTTCATCGGTGCCGGTCTGCAGACGAACACGCTCACCGCAGAGGCGCATGAAGCGACTGTAGGTATCGGCCACAATGGTGGTATAGGCATGCCCGAGATGCGGCTGGGCATTGACGTAATAGATGGGGGTGGTGATATAGGTGGTCATTGAATGCTTCCTTTACCGGCACACGAGTTGTGACGAACGTTTCACACCGCCTGCGGGGGTGAAGTTTTGTTGAGCAATGCTGGGCAGTCACCCTTTTTTGAGCTCTCCTGCTCAAAGCGGGAAAGCGGTGTACTCTACCTTGAGCTGGAACGATTCAGCTACAACCCAGAAAATAGAATAACATGCTGAACTGTAACTGTTTAACGCCGCCTCATATCCAAGGAAGAGGCCTGTGAGCTATACACCCGTATGTAAACAAGCCGATGACGCAGGAGATGGGGTGCGCTGAACAGTTACTATTTTTTTGTCTTTTTATCGATCCGAACAACCTCATAGTCCTGCCACTGCTCCGCGGTCAGGGTTATCTGCTCCCCCTCACCATTTCTGACCAGAAGGGTCTGCTGCAGGGGATGCTGACGCAGGACCTGATAGCTCTGTCCTTTGATCTCGATCTTCCGCCCGGCCCGCGGCATGGCGCGACGCTCCTGTTTATAGGTCTCATACTCATAGGTCAGACAGCAGAGCAGCCGGTTACAGAGCCCGGAGATCTTGGCCGGGTTCAGGGGCAGATCCTGCTCTTTGGCCATTTTGATGGAGACCGAATCAAACTTTTTGATAAAAGACGAGCAGCACAACTCCCGGCCGCAGATTCCCAGACCGCCGATCATCTTGGTCTCATGCCGAACCCCGACCTGACGCATCTCCACCCGGGTATGAAATTGCTGAACCAGATCCTTGACCAGATCCCGAAAATCGACCCGATTATTGGCCGTAAAATAAAAGATGATCTTGCTGCCATTGAAAAAGCGTTCAACCCGAACCAGACGCATGGCCAGTTTATGTGCACCAATCAATTCAGTACAGAACTCAAAGGCCTGGGCCTCAGCCGCGGGCAGGGCCTCAAAACGATTTTTTTCATCAGCGGTGGCCCGGCGAATCAACTCTTCGGCGGTCCTTGGCCGACCGCCAGCTTCACGACAGGACGGGGCCGAACAGACCACCTGAGCCGGTTCCAGACCATGGTCTGTCTTGATCATCACCGCCTCGCCAGAAGCCACTCCGGCCACAGTTGAGGAGGACGTAAACTCCTGGCCCTCATGACGATAGCGGATTCGGTAAAAGTACAACTCTCCGGTCGGGCCCTGGGCCTCGTCCTGAGCCTGCTTGTCTTCCTGATTTTCGACCATGATTCCTCGAGTTATTTCCAGAGCCAGACCCACAAGCCCTATTGCAAAAGATGAAAGAGCAGGATCTCACAGACCAGGGTTCGATTACACTGACGGGCCAGTTCCTGTTCCGCCCGATCAACAGCCTGCAGTCTAGCAAAAAGATCTCTGGAATTCCAGTGTTTCAACGACTCTCTCGCCAAAGCCGAGATCGGGACCGAGCCCTGGATCACGACAGAAGAGCCGCCGACATCAGGCGCCAGAAGGTCACGGAACCAGAGTCTGAGCAGGGCAAAGAGCGACAACAACTCATCCCCCAGAGCGGACATCCGCTCTGCGACCAGGAGAACCCGGCCACTGGCATTGTCCAGACTCATGGCCGGGTCCATGAGCAGCTGCAGCACCTCACTGCGTAACTCCAGCAGATCAGCGCGGTGCAGGCGCAGGGCCCGGCCCGGACTGCCCTCAGCCAACCGGGCCAGAAGCCCGGCCTCCTCTGCTCCGAGCTCTGGTAATTCTTTTTGCAGAATTGCCACGGTCTGGGGCAGGCTGAGACTGAAAAACGGCAAGACCTGACACCGTGAGCAGATGGTATCCAGCAGTTCACGCCCCCCGTCAGCAGTCAAAATCAGCAGATTCTGCGCAGGCGGCTCTTCCAGGGTCTTGAGCAGACTGTTGGCTGCTGCCGCCCGCATGGTATGAATATCCTCAATCAGGATGACCCGGACCCGCGACTCATAGGGCGGAAAGCCAAGCGATCGACTCATCGCCCGGATTCGATCGATCTTGATCGTCCCTTTCTCCGGTGAAATCACCTGAAAATCTGGCTGATTGGACGAGAGAAACTTGCGGCAGGAGCCACAACGCCCACAGGGCTCAAGACCCGCTGGATCGGCACAGTTGACCCTGGCGGCCAGCCGCTCAGCAAAAAGGCGCTTGCCGACACCATCGGGGCCCCGGAAGAGATAGGCATGGGCCAGACGATCCGAGACAAGACTCCGCTCAAGCAGACGACAGGCCTTTTCCTGGCCCAGGAGCCGGGGAAAAGAGGGAGCGCCGGTCAGATCCAATTGCCCAGTCATTATCAACAGCCCCTGTCAGAAGAGACGCTGCTGAGGTGAAGGGGCCGGGGGCGCAACCGCCTTGTCCGGTTCAGCTATCTCCTCCTCGACCGCCAGCGGTCCCAGATACAGGTACCGCTCCAGAGAACGCTGGTAGTCGGTCCACTGACCACCCGGCTCACTGATCTTGCGTCGCAATTGCTCCATCAGGTTCATCTTGGCATCCAGGTCATCGACAAAACTGAGGACAAAGGCCTCAGGGGTCATGGGCAGGGTCGGCGAACCAAACTCCAGACGGCCATGATGGCTGAGGATCAGATGCTGCACCTGCTCAAGCAGGGGGGGTGGAAATCCCTTGATCCGGCCAGCGGCCTCAGCCACGGCCTCGCTGCCCATGACCAGATGGCCCTTGAGCCGCCCCCGGTCGCTGTACTCAATCACCCCGAGCTCCATGGAAAGCTCCCAGACCTTGCCCAGATCATGGAGCAGGGCACCGGTCAGGAGCAGACAGCGATCAATACCCGGATAATGACCGGCAATGCGATCGGCCAGCTGGGCCACGGAAAGGGAATGCTCGAGCAGGCCACCCAGATAGGCATGATGGATCCCCTTGGCCGCCGGGGCCTCGAGAAAGAGCTCCCAGATCTCGCCTTGCCTGAAAAAACGATTCAGCAGTTTCCGCAAAAAGGGCTCACGGACAGAGGCCACCAGTTGCTGGATCTGGCCGGCCATTGCCTCACGATCCCCGGGACAGGCCGGCACATAATCGGCCGCCTCCACCTGATCCGGCGGACAGGGCTGGACCCCATCGATCTTCAACTGCAGCTGATCACGGTAAGACTGGACCTGGGCCACGACCCGGACCACGGCTCCAACCCGGCAGAACTCGGCCAGGCGGACGGCGTCATCCCAGCTCACTCCGGGAAGCTCTCCGCTGCGGTCCATCAGAGTCAATGAAAGATAGGGCTTGCCCGCCTTGGTCTCACCCAGACGGACGCTCTTGATCAGAAACAGCTCACTGATCCGTTCGCTCTCCTGGAGTTGATCAACATACCGTTGCTTGCCCACCCCACCGTCCTCCTGTCGGTTTTCTTCATCCGCCAATCTGAACATCACTCCCACCACACGGTTCTGCCACCATCAGACATTAAAACGAAAGAGAATACAGTCGCCATCAGCAACAATATAATTCTTGCCCTCGGAACGCATCTTGCCCTGCTCCTTGGCCCGGTTCTCACCGCCACAGGCCACATAGTCGTCATAGGCAATGGTCTCGGCCCGAATAAAACCACGCTCAAAATCAGAATGGATCTTGCCCGCGGCATTGGGGGCCGTGCTTCCCTTGGGAATGGTCCAGGCCCGGGTCTCCTTCTCGCCAACAGTAAAAAAGGTAATCAGGCCCAGCAGATCATACCCGGCCTTGATCAGCCGGTTGAGTCCTGGCTCACTCATGCCCATATCGGCCAGAAACTCACGCTGTTCTGCCGCATCAAGCTGACTCAACTCCTGTTCAATGTTCCCGGCAATGACCACCACCCCGTCTCCGGTCGCAGCTGCCACGGCCTCAAGACGCCGCACATGCTCGTTGCCGCCGAGCACATCTTCTTCGGCCACATTCGCCACATAGAGGACAGGCTTGGCCGAGAGCAGACAGAGCTCAGTCAGCCAGGCCCGTTCCTGTTCACCATCAATGGTCAAGCTCCGGGCCTCCCGGCCCTCGGCCAGGACATCGCGCAGTCGCTCCAGAAAGACGGCCTGGGCCTTGAAACCCTTGTCACCGGATTTGGCCTGGGACAGGGCCTTTTTCAACCGTTTCTCAACGGTATCCAGGTCGGACAGAATCAGCTCCAGGGTAATCACCTCCCGGTCGCGATCCGGATCAATCGAACCATCCACATGGACCACGTTGTCATCTTCAAAACAACGGACCACATGAATGATGGCGTCCACCTGGCGAATGTGCCCGAGAAACTGATTTCCCAACCCCTCACCCTGGCTGGCACCTTTGACCAGACCGGCAATATCGACAAACTCCATCTGGGTCGGCACCTCATTTCTGGTGGCAACCATCCGGGACAAGACATCCAACCGCGGATCAGGGACCGGAACAATGCCGACATTTGGCTCAATGGTACAGAAGGGATAATTTTCCGCATCAATCCCGGCAGCGGTCAGGGCATTAAAGATGGTCGATTTACCCACATTGGGCAGACCAACTATGCCGCAGCGAAACCCCATAACTCTCTCCTTTCAAATCACACCGGACAGGCACCCAGCAGCAGCGGCCCGGAATGGAATACATTCTGTTTGGTGTGCATGCTTTTAAAAAATCGCATGCAGACATAAAAAAAGGAGCACCAAGGCCCAAAACTGCCCGGGCCACTCCTCTTGACTGACAAAAAATAAATAAAGTAGTATAATCGGCAGAGAAGTAAAATGCCCCTCTTTTTAACGTTCACTGGACTCCGCGCCCATGAGGGCTTCCTGGCCATGCCCGATTCACTGCTGATCACTGATTGCTGTCTGCTCCAGGAGGTCCAGGGACCTGTGCTGGAGGAGGCCTATCTCCTGTGCGAACAGGGGATAATCAGCTCAGCCGGGCCCATGTCCGCCCTCAAGCGACCAGCAGGAGTACAGACGATCAATGGCCACGGGCGGCTGGTACTCCCGGGCCTGATCAACGGCCATGGCCACTCCGCCATGACCCTCTTCCGGGGATTGGCCGACGACCTGGAACTGGGGACCTGGCTGAGCGACCATATCTTCCCGGCCGAGGCCAGCCACGTGAGCCCGGAGATGGTCTACTGGTGCAGCAAGCTTGCCGCAGCCGAGATGCTCCTCTCCGGCACCACCACCGTGGCCGACGCCTATTTCTACGAAGACGAGGCCATCCGCGCCTATATTGACAGCGGTATCCGGGCAGTGGCCGCGCACGGAATAATCGACTTCCCGGCCCCTGGTGTCCCGGACCCGACCAGGAATATCGAGGCCGTGGCTGCATTTATTGACCGTCATGCCGGAGCAAACCCACTCATAACCCCGGCCGTCTTTGCCCATGCCCCCTACACCTGCAGCAACACCACCCTGCAGGCTGCCAAGAATCTGGCCAGGACGCGAGGCGTCTCCTTTTTCATCCACGCAGCCGAGACCCGGACCGAACAGAAACTCATTGCCAAGCCTTTGGGCAGCAGCCCCATTCGTCATCTGGCCGCCCTGGACCTGCTCGACCAGCAGACCATCCTGGTCCACTGCGTCTGGCTTGACGATGACGACCTGGAGATCATTGCCCGCAGCGGAGCCAGGGTGGTCGTCTGCCCCCAGAGCAACCAGAAACTGGCCTCGGGCAGGCCCAGGGCCAGCGAGATGATTGACAGAGGCATCCCTGTGGGCCTGGGCACGGACGGGGCAGCCAGCAACAACAGCCTGGACCTCTTTCAGGAGATGGACCTGCTGGCCAAGGGCGAAAAGGTCAGGACCCTTTCCGCAACCGCCCTGTCGGCCCGTCAAGCCCTGGCCTGCACCACGACGCAGGGGGCCTTGGTCCTTGGCCCGGCAGGTGCCGGTCTGGGCCGCCTGCATCCTGGCTGCCCGGCAGATCTGATCCTGATCAACCTGGAACAACCGCACCTGCAGCCCTTTTACAGTCAGGACACCCTGGTCTACTCGGCTTCAGGCGCTGATGTGGACAGTGTGATCATCAACGGCCGCCTGATCGTCCACGAACGGCAGATCCTGAGCTTTGACCTGGACGAATGCCTGCAACAGGTCCGTGCCCTGGCCGTACCCCTCACCCGCTCCAGGCCCAGACCATGAGCCGCCAGCAGAGCAAACGCCAGCAGCCTGCTGCTTCACCCCGGAACCTGGGCCTTGCCTTTCGAATCTACACGCTGCTCTGGCAGATCGCCCTGCCCCTGCTCCATCGCAACCCGCGCCTCCAGGAAGGCTGGCCCGAACGCATCCTCAGCACGCCACCCCCCAGAGCAGATATCTGGATCCAGGCCGCCTCGGTGGGCGAGGCCTATCTGGTCCGGGAACTGCTCAAACACTGTGACCCGAACCGGTCCCAGACCCTGCTCCTGACCAGCAACACCGCCCAGGGCCTGGCGATCCTGCAAGAGTGTCAACACCGATGCAGCACCACTCACCCCAAGCTCATGATCCACTGCCGATCCTTCCCCTTTGATCGCCCCCGGATCATGGCCCGGGCTTTGGACGCCATCCAACCACGCCTGGTGGTCCTTCTGGAGAGCGAGATCTGGCCTGGCCTGCTGCGCGCCTGCAAGGAGCGAGAGATCAGGACCCTGCTCGTCAACGGCCGCATCAATAGTCGCAGCCTCAGAAATTACCGAATCTGGCCCGGACTCTGGCGCGCCCTGCGACCAGACCGGGTCCTGGCCATATCAGAGATCGACCATGAACGTTTCGCCCTGCTCTTCGGCCCGGCCAGGGTCGAGACCATGCACAATATCAAGTTTGATCATCTCCTGGCCGAGCAGGACGATAACCAGCAGCCCAACCCCTTGGCCGAACTGCTCAGGCCAGAGCGCCCCTTCCTGGTCCTGGGTTCGATCCGCAAAGAGGAAGAGGACGACATTGCCCGGTTGATTACGGTCCTGCTGAAACGGGAGACACGGCTGGTCATCGGGCTCTTCCCCCGCCATCTCCACCGCCTGCAGGCCTGGGAGAAACGCCTCTCCGGCCTCGGCCTGCCCTGGCAACTGCGCTCCGCCACCATCCGCCCCGTCCGCAGTGGCCGGATCATCCTCTGGGACAGGATCGGTGAACTTCGTGACTCCTATACCCTGGCCCGGGCGGCCCTGGTCGGCGGAACCATCGCCCGCCTCGGCGGCCAGAACTTTCTTGAGCCCCTGCGCTGCGGCCTGAGACCGGTCATCGGCCCACACTGGACGGATTTTCGCTGGGTGGGCGAGGAGATCATTACAGAGGGATTGGTCCACCAGGTTGGAGACTGGCAAGGGGCAGCCGTTCAGCTGCTGGCCGACCTCACCAGCCCATACGACCGGCTCTCCATACAGAAGCAGGCCAGGAGCTATTTTCAGGCCCGACAGGGCGGCAGCCAGGCAGCCTGGAACGCGGTCGAATCGATGCTCACAAAAGGCCATTCCTGAACAAGAGGTTCTTGCGCAAGAATGGCTGCCTGGCTCAGGATGCCCTACAGCAGCAGCTTCATCAGCACAAAGCCGCCGATGAGCAGGACCATGAACAGGACAGAGAGGAGATTGAAGTACTTCTCGAGAAAAGAACGGACAGGAGGCCCGAACTTCCAGATAAAGGCCGCCACCAGAAAAAAACGGGCCGAGCGGGAAATGAGCGAGACCAGCATAAACGTCGGGAAATTCAGATCAAAGGCCCCGGCCGTGATGGTGAACAGCTTATAGGGCAGCGGGGTAAAACCAGCCGCCCCCACGGCCCAGACATCGTACTCCTGATAGAGGCCACGGACCACCTCATACTTCTCGGTCAGGCCGTAAAAGTTCATGACCATTGTTCCGACACTGTCCATGAACCACATACCCAGGGCATAACCAAAGGCCCCACCCACCACCGAGCCTGCGGCACAGATAGCGGCATAGCGAAAGGCCTTGTGCGGAGCGGCAAGACAGAGGGCAATCAGAAAGACATCAGGGGGGATCGGAAAAAACGAGGACTCAATAAAGGCAATCAGAAAGAGCGCCCAGAGTCCATACGGGGTCTGAATCCACTCCATGCCCAGGTCATAGAGCCGTCGGATCAGGCCGGGACGCCCCGGCTGTTCAGCCATTCCAGCCATGGGCCCCCACCAGATCCACAAAACGAACCTGCTCAATGGTTTGGATCTCGAGCTCTTCTCCCAGCTTATGCACCAGCTTCAGCTCCTGAACGCCCTGGTCTCCCACCGGGATCACCATCCGACCGCCATCGGCCAGCTGCTCGAGCAGCGGCTCAGGAATAGATGGACCACCCGCTGTCACCATGATCGCATCATAGGGGGCATGATCAGGCCAGCCCATGGTGCCGTCATCGAGTTTGGAAAGGATATTGTAACAGCGCAGGCGGTCAAAAAGCTTCCGGGCTCCGGCCAAAAGGCCGTTGATCCGCTCCACGGTATAGACTTTTTCAGAGAGACGGGAGAGAATCGTGGCCTGATAGCCGGAACCGGTCCCGATCTCCAGGACCTGCTCACTGCCCGTCAGTTGCAGGGCCTCGGTCATGCAGGCCACGATATAGGGCTGGGAAATGGTCTGATCGCCAGCAATGGGCAGGGGATAATCGCCATAGGCCTGGCCCTGCATGGCATCATCGACAAAGAGATGCCTGGGGACCTGCCCCATGACATCCAGAACCCGCTGATCACTGATCCCGCGCGGGATCAGCTGCTCCCGGACCATCCGCTCCCGGGCCATCTCAAAGAGATCACTCACCAGACTGCTGCCACTCAAAATCATTGCGCCAGGAGGCATCCTGCCTGCTCTGGTATTCATAGCGGCAATCCAGCACCTGCTCGCCCTGCACAAGCACCACAATCCGCTGGGCGCCGGGGCTCTTGAAAAAACGATCAGCATAGGGCAGGGACTGCAGGCGGGCAGGACTCTGCTCGTGATAGATCCATTCTTCCTGATTATCAGCGACCTGACTCCGGGAGTCGGGCTCCCCGAGCAGGGTCAGGAGTTCCTGACGACTGGTCTCACCCTTTTGAATCAGACTGACATCCGAGACAAGATGGCGAACCGGACGGGTATGACAGCCCAGAATCTGAGTCAGACTCAGGGCCAGGACAAGAAACAAAGAGCAACGATACAATGAGATGGACATGCGAACTCCCCCTTAACCAGCAAGGCTGGTCTCAAATGGCCAGCCACAACCAACCATGAAAGCTCGCACCTTCGGTCTGGTCGGTCATGGTTTCCGACAAACTTTCGAATAAAAAATAAAAAACGGTTGGCCAGGAATCCAAAGGATTTCACTGATCAACCGTTGATATAGCCTGAATGACCACTTTTTTCAATGCTTCATCACATGGTGAATGGCCGTCATTCCTACCCAGGTAAAAATCCCTTGCCCGGGCTCAGACACTGAGGGCGGCAGACCAGGGAAGGCGCGTTGGCGCACTTGCCCCTGATCTTCCACACAACAGGCAGGATCTGCAGCAATGATCCACCCAGGCTACGGCAGGTCAAAGACCCAGCAAGAGGCAGTCAATGAGCCAGCATCACTCAGACACCCGCAGCGCGATTGAGGATCTTATAGTTCCGCTCCACCAGGGTCAGGGGATCGACCACCAGACCGGCCTGAATCATGGCATTGTCATAGATCTGCTCGGCCACGGCCTGGGCAAAGGGCTCATCACTCTTCTGCAACTCAGCCAGGCGCTTGATCAGAGGATTGGCCGGATTGATCTCCAGATTCTTTTTGCCGGCCTCAGGGGCCATGCCCTTTTCCAGACGACTGACAGCCATGATCCGCTCCATGGATGAGGTCATATAGCCATCGGGATTCACGATCATGGCCGGAGAATCCACCAGCCGCTTGGAGATAATGACCTCTTTGACCTTTTCCGCCAGGGTCTTTTTCAACCAACTGACCAGAACCGCGCTACTGCCCTCATCCATGGTCTCCTGCTGCGGTTCGCCCTGATCTTCGGCAGAACGCTTGTCCTCGCCCAGGTCCAGATCGGCGCGATCGGCTGAAACCAGTTTCTTCCCCTCAAACTCACCCAGGTGATTGAGGACAAAGTCATCAATGGGCTCCAAGGTATAGAGGATCTCAATATCGCGGCGCCTGAACATCTCCACATAGGGTCCGGCCTCGATGGCCGCCCGATTCGGGCCACTGATGTAATAGATGGTCTCCTGGCCCTCACCCATGCGCTCGACATACTCGGCCAGGGCGACCGGGATTCCGGCCTCAGAGCGCGATGACTCAAAACGGATCAGTTTGCCCAACTCCTTCTGGAACTCATAGTCCGAGGTCACTCCTTCTTTCAGATAAATGCCAAAAATCTTCCAGAACTCAAGATAGGCTGCCGGATCTTTTTTGGCCTCCTCGTCCAGGTACTTCAAAAAGCGTTTGGTGATGACCCTCCGCACCTTGGCCAGCAGGGCATTGTCCTGCAGGGACTGGCGGGAGATATTCAGGGGCAGATCTTCACTGTCGACCACTCCTTTAAGAAAACGCAGCCACTCCGGCAAGATATGCTTGGAATGCTGATCGATCAGGACCCGCTGGCAATACAGATTGACCCCGGGATCGACCCGCCCGAACCCCAGATGCTCAAAGTTATCCCTGGGCACAAAGAGCAGGGCATTGATGGCCAGGGGCACATCGGCTGAGAAGTGCAGGCGGTACATGGGGTCGGTGGCCGCATTCCCGACAAACTTATAGAATTCGGCATACTCCTCCTCACTGATCTCACTACGGTTTCTGGTCCACAGGGCCTGGACCGTATTGACCACCTCACCCTCAAGCTTGATGGGGAATGAGACAAACGAGGAGTACTGTTTGATGATCTGCTCCACCTTCCACTTCTCACCATACTCGTGGGCGTCATCTTTGAGCTCGACAATGATCCGGGTTCCACGGTGCAGACCTTTCTCCTCGCTGATGGTATAGCTGCCGCTGCCGTCCGAGGCCCATTCATGGCCCTCGGAACCGTCCCAGGAACGGCTCTGAACCCGAACCCGCTGACCGGCCATGAAGGCGGCATAAAAACCGACGCCAAACTGACCGATCAGGTTCACATCCTTGCGGGCGGCCTCGGCCAGCTGAGTAAGAAAAGTATTGGAACCGGAATGGGCAATGGTGCCGAGGTTGGCCTCAAGCTCGGCCCGGCTCATGCCGATCCCGGTATCGCTGATGGCAAAGGTGTGCTTGTCCTTGTCCAGATCAATGGTGATCTCCAGGGGCATATGGGCGTCAAAAAGATCCTCGACCGTAAGACTCTCGTGACGAAACTTCTCCAGGGCATCAGCGGCATTGGAGATCAGTTCCCGAATGAAGACATCCCGTTCCGTATAGAGAGAATTAATAACGATATCAAGAAGTTTTTTGGTTTCTGCCTGAAATTCGTGGGTGGTGGTCTGACTGGTCATGATCGATTCCTTTCCTTGTGTTGACAAACTCATGGGTACCTTGAAAAATTACCGGAACGACTGAACACTGCCTAGAGATGAGAGGTGACGCTTGACCAGGCAGATGCTGATCTTGTTGCCTGCCAGGCACACAATACGCCACGACCCAATCGACCAGGATTGTTCCAAGGCCACTCCGGTCCATATACTGTATGGCTGAAGGCTGCGGACACCCATCCGGAGAGCCCGGGCAATTCCATTGCTTTTTCAGCCAAAGTCGGCGAAAATGATAAGCATGGAGGACAGACTGTCAAGCCTTGTCCTTTGCCCCAGTGTCCAGTCAAGAGTAAAATGTCACAGCTGAGCCTTGACTGGACACTGGATGCGTCAAACCCATCATTCTTCGGCCCAGGAGGCACGCCATGAACATTATAGCCTTCGGTGATATTCACATGTCCCTTGGCAACTTTGCCCAGATCCCCGGGATCAAAACTGCCGATCAGATCATCCTGACCGGCGACCTGACCAACTTCGGGGGCCGACTCGAGGCCAAAGAAATCCTCAACCAGGTTATGACCATCAACCCAAGGGTCCTGGGACTGCTGGGCAATCTCGACCACTTTGAGATCAACACCTATCTCGACGAACTGGACATCAACCTGCACGCCCAGGCCCGCCTCCTCCAGCGCCAGGTCTGCCTGATGGGCCTGGGTGGCTCCAATCCCACCCCTTTCAAGACCCCGACCGAGTTCACGGAAGAAGAGTTGAGCGCCGGCCTGACACAGGCCCACGAACAGGCCCGGACCTTCATGGCCCTGTCCAAACCCGGGGGCCACCCCAAAATCCCCCTGATCCTGGTCTCACACACCCCGCCCCTCAACACCAAGACCGACCGACTGACCAACGGAGCCCACGTGGGTTCGGCCGCAGTCCGCCACTTCATCGAAGAGCAGCAACCGGACCTCTGCCTCTGCGGTCATATCCACGAGGCCAAGGGCGAAGACTGGATCGGCCGGACCCATATTCTCAATTCAGGTATGATCCACGACGACCATGGCTGGGTCGAAATCACCATTGACAGCCAGGGCCATGTCCAGGCGGTTCTCCGATGAAGCGTCGGGTCAATACTCTGATTATCGGGGCCGGACTCTCCGGACTGAGCGTGGCCCATGGGCTTTCCCAGGAATGCCCCGGTCATCAGTTCCTGATCATCGACGCGACAAATCGCTGCGGCGGGGCCATCCGCAGCCATCAAGAGCAGGGGTACCTGGCCGAGGCCGGTCCCCATGGCTTCCTGGACAACTGTAACGAGAGCAATTGTCTCCTGCAGGAAACCGGCCTGGACCGGGAATGCCTCAAGGCACCCTTGAGCCGCTTTGTCCGTTATGTCTGCCTGGACAATCAGTTGCGCCTCATCCCCCAGAGCCCGCCCAAGATCATCAAGGCCCCCTTGATCTCCCCCCTGGCCAAACTCCGGGTCCTGGGTGACCTGTTCAAAAAGCCGCTGGCCGGGGAGCCCACCGTGGCCCAATGGGTCGAACACCGCTTTGGTCGGGCCCTGCTCCCCTTTGCCGACGCTGTCTTTACCGGCACCTATGCAGGAGACATTGAACGGCTGGTCATGGACGGGGTCATGCCCGGGGTGCGCAAACTGGAACGTGATCATGGCTCAGTGATCCGCGGAATGCTGGCCAAACTCAGACAGAACAAGGGCAAGAAGAACGGGCCTGTGGGGCTGCCGGCCATGACCAGCTTCCCCACAGGCATGGAACGCCTGCCCCAGCGCCTGAGTCAGAAGCTGGAGCCCGGACGGGAGCTGGAACTTGGCTGCCGGGTTGAGCAGATCCGCTCCAGCCAGGAAGGCTGGCTGGTCGAGGCCGGTGATTTGAGCGTTGTGGCCGACAATCTGGTCCTGGCCCTGCCCATCAACGCGGCCCTGAAACTGACCGCCAGCCTGACAATGGCCGGTGATCCGCCATTGCTGACACAGGTTCCCGAGGCCTGGATCGCCACCATTGCCTGTGGTTTTGACCAGCGAAGTCAGCTACCGCCAGGCTTTGGCTACCTGACCCCCGAGCAGGAGGGCCGTTTTACCCTGGGCACCCTGTTTTCATCCAACATGTTCCCCGGCAGGACCCCGGAAGGCCACATCCTCTTTGAGATCCTGGTCGGTGGTCGCCGCCACCCGGAACACCTGGAACTTGACGACGATGAAATGACCAGCAGGGCCCTGGCCGATGTCCGCACCCTGCTGAACCTCAAAGGCGAACCCGCCTGGACCAGAGTCCTCCGCCCCCAGGGCGGAATTCCGCAACTTGAGGCCGGCTATCCGGCCCTGCTGGCCTGGCGCGACCGACTGACGGCCAGGTATCCGGGCCTGTATCTCAATGGCTTTGGCTGGGAGGGCATCGGGCTGAACGATATGATGAAAACGGCCGCCCGCACGGCTGCGGCCATCCGGGACAAACAACAGGGCAGGGGCGAAGAGGCAGAGCTCAAAAAAATATATTTTTAGGGCCAGGTTCAGGCAAAAGATGTTCTGGAAGGGACTCGGCAAATAGTGATGTACCTGGGGTGCGTGACCAGGATGATGCAAAAATGGAGCGGGTTTTTCCTACAACTGCTCCATTTTTCTGTTAAGAAGATCGAGCTGGGCCGATACTGAATGGTCACGCATGGCACGTTCGCTCACCACCTTGATGGAGTGCAGGACCGTGGCATGATCCCGGTTGAAGACCCGGCCGATATCGGCCAATGATTCCTGGGTATGCTTACGGCTCAGATACATGGCCACCTGACGGGGAAAAACCACGGACTGCTTGCGCGAACGGGACTGCAGCTCCTGAATGGCGACCTTGAACTGCCCGCCGACAAACTCTCCAATCAGGGCCGTTGTCAGGATCTGAGGGACCCCGACGATCCCCTCCACTGTTTCGCGGATACAGTCCATCTCAAGAGCGCCCTTGCTGATCACGCTCCGGGCGCGAATGGCCACCAGAGCCGATTCAATCTGCCGCACATCACCCTGAATATGCTGGGCAATATAATCAAGCTGCTCCTCGGCCAGGTCAAGACCATGCAGAGCCGCCTTATGCTGAACAATACGCAACCGGGTTGAAAGATCCGGGGCTTCGATACGGGTGACCAGGCCGGCTGCCATCCGGGAACGCAGATCATCATCTATTCCCTGCAGGTCACGCGGCGCACTCTTGGCCGTAAAAATAACCCGCTTGCCGCCCTTGATCAGCGAATCAAGCAGTTCATTGAGCTCTTCCTGGGTCTTCTTCTTGCCGGTCAGGGCCTGGATATCCTCCACCAGAAGGATATCACAACAGTCATGATACTTCCTCTTGAAGCGATCCATGGTGTTTGCCTTGATCTCCCGAATCATCTCCCCTGAAAACTGCTGGGCCGTCAGATAATGGAGGCGGGTCATGGGGGAAGTGGCCAGAATACGATGGGCCACGGCATGGGTGAGATGGCTCTTGCCAAGACCGGTGGAGCTGTTGATATAGAGGCAGGGCCCAACACTGTCATCGCCATCGACCACGGCCCGACAGGCCGCCTGGGCCAGACAATTGCTGTCTCCGACCATAAAGGAATCAAAGGTATAACGGGGATGCAGGGAACGGACTACGGAGCCACCGGCCGGAACATGGGGCAGGCGGAGCTGGTTGCCGGGCGTTACCGGGGGCAGGCTTTTCCGACCTGACGCACTGAGCAGGACCTGACGCCTGCCGCCATCCAGTTGACAGACGGCCTCCTGGATCTGCGCCAGATGGTGGCAGGCCAGATGGGCGCGATAATAGGGGTCAGGGCAGACCAATTCCAGCTGATCATCTGTACTGCGAGCACAGGTCAGTGGCTTGATCCAAAGTTCGAAAATATTTCCGGGCAGCGTCTCCCGAAGAATTGTTTTTGCTTTCTCCCACACCATACAAAAGTCCCTAACACCTACACGTTAAAATTGAGCCAGAACTTCATTTCAGGCAATTGACGCTAATTCCCGTCAATACAAAGAACTCTTCCCAGCTAACAAAATTGTATGCACAACCAGTTGAACAGAACAAAAGAGGCGAATGCCTTTGATCCACACCCCCAGACATCGAAGAACAACCGGATCAAATCATGACGGGAATATAAACTCAAAAATCCTCTTGTCGTCAACGACAGCTAACGGAAATTTAACAATCGACACAAAAGGTTATACGGTCAGCGCAAACCCATGCCACCACCCGGGTTCCAAGAAATCAGCCCCATAACCCCCCTGATTCACAGGCATTAAAAAAGACCCTGCTGTTTCATTGTCATCTTGCCCAGTTACCGGGAAGAAGACTGGAAATCAAGAGTTTTATTTTTATCTTTAACGCAATATTATTAAATATTACTCAAAATAACTAAAAAAAGCATAAATTTCTACTGGCCAATAGTCGAAGAACCTCACTACAACGGCCAGTAGCGGGACAAACATTCCCCCGCTCTTTTTTAAAAAAATTATGCCGATCCAACTCAAGGTGGAAAGCGGAGCACACTATCCAAACTGTAACTCGAGCGCAGTGCATTCATGCCACCCGGGCCACGGTCACAACCTCAACCGCACTCACCCCGGCCGCCAGCAGCACTCGGGCACATTCATTCACGGTGGTCCCGGTGGTCAGGACATCATCGACCAGAAAAACTCGCCTTCCCCGGATTGACCGTGGTCGGGAAACAGCAAATGCCCCAGCCAGATTCTTTCGCCGGGCCACGCCGTCAAGGGTGGTCTGTGGTGGTGTATGACGAACTCGCAGGAGGGTTTGGGGCAGGATGACACCCCTGCTCTCCGGAAAAAATAGTTCGGCCAGGAGCAGGGACTGATTAAACCCCCGATCCATAAGGCGCTTTCGATGCAGGGGGACAGGCACGACCCTGTCTGACTCCAGGTCCAGGGACAACTGCCCCTGCAGGGGACGGATCAATTCGGCCAGGACCGGAAGAGTGGAAAAATCAGCCCGGTACTTCAAGCCATGGAGGATATCGGCCAGTGGCTCCTCATAGACAAATTCTGCCCGAGCCCGGTGGAACAATGGCGGACTCCCAAGACATGCTCCACAGACATGGCCATCACCGGCAGCAGGAAAGAGCGACATGCCGCAACGAGAACAAAAGGGAGGCTTCAACCGGGGAATACGGTTCAGACAGGCGGCACAGAGTTGCCCGGCCAGGTCCAGGGGAAGACCACAGAGGAAACAGCAACGGGGAAAGACAAGCCCCAGAGCACCACTCAACCAGTTTTTCCCACTCACTCTGATTGCACCCCCTTCACAACACAAACCAGTGTGTCACACATCCTCTGGCCATGACACCAGACAGTTCTTTTTAAAAAAAAGTCTCACCTGTCAGGGACTGGTCTGCCCCCAGGCCCTGTGAACATGATACCGACACGCCATATCATCCATTTTCGACATCAGCATTCGACATCCGCCTTATTCAAGCAGGATATGTTATCGCCTCCCGGGCGTCAAGCCTCGCGCCCGGGATGTTTTACAAGCACCTCAACTGAACAGCCACCTGTCGCCCTTACCCCGCTGACCCACGAACATTGTCCTGCTCAGCGGCAAAAACTCTTTTCATGATGAACGTCGCTGTTGTTTTCTTTCCTCCTCACCAAGTCTTGTCGCGGCAGCAGATGAGAACTTCTCTGAAAAAAATTGTTTTTCTTGCAAAAAGAAATGCTATTCTATAGAAACCATCTATGTTGATAGTGACGGAAGCGTTCCGGCAATTGTCATAAATCCCTCCCTACTGAATGCTCAAGAAAGAGGGTCACCCCTTTTGACCACACTTACCAGACAGGCGGTCGTGCAACAGACACCTCTAAAACCCCGCAAACTCATCGGCGTCCTGATCGGTGGCTCCGGCCTCATCGGTGGAACTCTGGCCCACTACTTCAAGACCCAGACTCCCGACACCATCGAGCTTCGGGCTCCAAGCAGCAAAAAGCTGTCGATCCGGAATGCCGGTGATATCCGGGATTATTTCAAACGGGTCCGGCCCAACTTTGTCATCAATACCGCCATTGCCCCCATTGACGCGGACGGCCAGCTCTCCTTCGAGGTCAACTACCTGGGAGCCCTGAATCTGGCCCGGGCCACGGCCGCCCTCGAGATTCCCTATATCCACATCAGCTCGGCTGCCACCCTGCCCAACGGAGAGAACCTGACCGAAGAAGACCAGCTGCCGCTCTCCGGCAGCCTTAACAACTACGCCAAGTCCAAGCTGATGACTGAAAAGACCCTGCGCCATATGCACCGGACTGCGGGCCTTGATTACACCAGTATCCGCCTGGGCGTGGTCTACGGCGAGCACGATCACAAAATCCAGGGTTTTCACCGGCTCTTCTTCTCCATTGCCGATGAATCCATGCCCGTGCTCTTCACCAAAAAAGGGGTGATCCACTCCTACTCCAGTTCCAACAAACTGCCCTACTTTGTCCACCATATTCTGAAAAACCGGCGTGAGTTTTCAGGCGAGACCTATCACTTTGTCGACAAAGACCCGGTGGAACTGGCCAACCTGATCCTGACCATCAAGTCCTATCTGGAGCTCAAGACCCCGCGCGAGATCTACGTGCCCTACCCCCTGGCCACCGCAGGCAAAAAATTTCTGGAAATTCTGCTCAAGGTCTTCTCCCGCATCGGCCTCAAAGGCAGCCTGCCAGCCGAGCTCCTGTTTCTGGAGAGCTTTTATAAGAGTCAGACCCTCTCATCCCTGAAACTGCGACAGTCAAGCTTTGTCGACCCCATGCCCGAAGAGAGCATCTACGCCCGCTTACCGGCTCTGGTCATCTACTACCTGACCCGCTGGGGCCACCAGAATCTGATCACCACCTGGAATAGCGAGATGATTCTCTCCAGTTCCCGTGACGATGATTTTCGGGCCAATCCCGAGGAGCTCCTCCACTCAATCCATATGGATTCGACCTCACCTTTTCGGGAATTGCACCCCCTCGATCCATAACCTCCATCCTCACTCTCATGTCACCCTTTGCCCTGTTCCGCGGCCTTCTCCTGTTACCGGCCATCCCGATCTTCACCCTGATCTGCTGCCTGGCCATCCTCTGCGGGATCTTTATCCTGCGCCAGAGCCAGGAAACAATACAACTCTATCCACGGCTCTGGGCTCGATCCATCTGTCGACTGGCCGGGGTCCGGGTAACGATCAGCGGAGCTGAACGACTCGATCCCGACACCACCTACATCTACTGCGCCAACCACCTGAGCCAGTTTGACATCTTCAGCTTTCAGGGCTATTTTCCCCTCTCATTCCGCTGGCTGGCCAAAAAGGAACTCTCCCGCATCCCCCTGCTCGGAGCGGCCATGCATCATGCCGGCACTGTCTTTGTTAATCGCACCCAAGGCCGCCAGGCCCTGAAGAGCCTGGACCAGGCCGCCGCAAAGATCAACCATGGGACTTCGGTCCTGATCTTTCCCGAAGGAACCCGCTCGGCCGATGGTCAGCTCCATCCATTCAAAGGCGGGGCCATGCTTCTGGGAATCAAGGCCGGAACACCACTGGTCCCTATGGCCATCAAGGGATCTTACGAGATCCTGCCCAAAGGCGCCTGGTGGCCGCACTCAGGGACCATCACCATCACCATCGGCGAGCCAGTCACCAGCTCTGCTTACAACAGTCGCCAGAAGCAGGAACTGGCTCAACTCATCCACGACCGGGTGGCCGACCTGCTCGCCCCAGAGGCCTGAAACTCCCCACAGCCGCAGCCAGGTTTTTTCACCATAACCGGCTGCTCCCTTTGCAAAAACAATCAAACATGGCATAATGTCTTGATTCTCAACCTGAGACAGACCAGACTCCATTCATCCGGCCAGGAACGCAGCGGACTGAAGAGTGGCCCCCAAGGGCCCCTTTGCTCCTGTACGCCCCTTCCTGTTCCCTTTTTTCTGCTTTCATAGGACCTAATACATCATGTCGCAAAGCCACCATTTCTCCCTTCGCTCTCTGCTCTGCTCACTGCTGCTTGCCCTGCTGGTCACCCTGGGTCACACTGGGCCGGCCTCAGCCCTGGAGCAGAACGCCAGCTTCCCCCCTCTGAAGATCAACAGCCTCCAGTCTGGCCAGGACCTGGGCACCCTGGCCGACCAGAACCTGACTACGGTCCTCTCCAGATATGCCTTTACCATGCTCTCCCGCGATGCAGCCAGCCAGTTGCTTGACTACAACGGCAGCTGGCCACCGCCCGCCCCGGCCCTCCAGAAACTGAGCCAGCACACAGGTCAAGACTATGTGGCCATCGGCAGCCTGACTCTGCTCGGTCAACAGATCAGCCTCGACTACAGGGTCTATGACCTTCTGGCCCCAGGGACCCCGAAATACTTTTTCGAGGCCCGTCCGGCCCTGACCGATCTTACAGCAGCTCTTGACGCCATCTTGAAAAAGGTGGTCAGCCACACCAGCCGTGAAGCACTCATCGCAACGATTACAGTCAGCGGCAGCGAGCGCATCGACTCCGGGGCCATCCTGCGTAAAATCAGCAGCCAGACCGGGGACATCTACTCACAGGCGACCCTGCGCCGCGACCTCAAGGCCATCTTCGACATGGGTTATTTTGAAGATGTCCGTATCCAGGTGGAACAGGGCCAGCAAGGGAGGGAAATCACCTTCGAGGTCCAGGAAAAGCCGGTTCTGGCCCAAATTGAGTTCACGGGCATTGACCAGGAATACGAAGAAGACGCCCGGGCCGCGGCCAACCTCAAGACCAACACCATCCTGAATCAGAGTCGCATCAACCAGGCGGCCGCTGCCGTCCAGAATTTCCTGAAATCCAAGGGCTATTACGAGACCACCGTCATCCCGGAGATCAGCTACCCCACCCCCGGCCAGGCCACCCTGCGCTTCGTTGTCAGCCAGGGCGACAAACTCTATATCCATGAGATCAGCTTTATCGGCAACACAACCTTTGGCACAGATGAGCTCAGAGACCAGCTTGAGACCGGCACCAAAGGCTGGTTTTCCTGGCTGTCCGGCAAGGGTCTGCTCAACATGGACGAACTGCGCCAGGATGCGGCCCGGATCAATATCTTCTACAACAACCAGGGGTTTCTTGAGGCCAAGGTGGCCGACCCCCAGGTCCGCCAGGAAGACAAGACCCTGTATGTCAGCTTCATCATTGAAGAGGGCGTTCGCTATCGCATGGGCACGGTGGATTTCAGCGGCGACCTGATCAGCGACAAGGAGGTCCTGCGGCAGTTGCTCACCTTTCCGGATGAGGAGTTTGTGAACAAGAAGGGTATCCGGGATGACATGCTCAAGATCACTGACCATTACTCTGAAAAGGGATATGCCTTTGCCGATGTCAAACCGCAAATGACCAAAGGCTCGGCCCCGGACCAGCTGGACATCACGCTCAAGATCGACAAGGGTGAGCTGGTCTATATCGACCGGATCATGATCAGCGGCAATTCCCGGACCCGGGACAATGTCATCCGCCGCGAGATGAAAATTGAAGAGGGGGGAGTCTTTGACTCCAAGGCCCTGCGCACCAGCAGTCAGAAACTGCAGCGGCTGGAGTTCTTTGAAGACGTCTCTGTCACCCCCCAACCCACCGGTGACCCGGCCCTGATGGACATCGTGGTCGAGGTCAAGGAGAAAAACACCGGACAGTTCAGTATCGGCATGGGGTACAGCTCGGTGGATAACCTGGTCCTCATGGGTGAAGTTTCGGAAAACAACTTTCTGGGTCGGGGCGACCGGCTCTCATTCAAGGCCGACATCAGCGGCACCAACACCCGCTACAACCTGAGTTACACCAATCCCCGCTTCCGCGACTCGCAGCTGAGCTGGGGCATCGACCTGTTCAACTGGGTCACTGAATATGATGATTATGACAAGGGCTCCAAGGGCGGGGCCATCCGTTTTGGCTACCCCCTGTGGGAAAAATGGCGCTGGTTCGGCAGCTACAGCTTCACCGACTCCCAGCTGAGCAATATTTCGGATACCGCCTCATGGCTCATTGTCCAGTCCCAGGACCTGGAGATCACCAGCGCCCTCAACTTCTCCGTCAGCCGCGACACCCGTGACCGACTGACAGCGCCCACCTCAGGCTCCCGCCACCAGATCAGCGTCAAATACGCCGGCGGTCCTCTTGGCGGCGATGCCCAGTTCACCAAACTTGAGGCCTCCACCGGCTGGTACTTCCCTCTCCCCTGGAGCACCGTCTTTCACATCAAGGGCGCGGCCGGCCAGATCTGGGAAAACGAGAACGACAAGCTCCCGGTCTACGAACGCTTTTTCCTGGGCGGGATGAACACCATCCGCGGCTTTGATTACGGTGATGCCAGCCCCATTGATCCGGTCAGCCTCGAGCACATCGGCGGCGACAAGATGTGGTATGCCAACATCGAATATGTCTTTCCGCTGCTCAAAGAGGCCGGAGTCCAGGGCGCCCTGTTCTACGACCTGGGTCGATCCATGGACAATGACGAAGACTGGACAGTACAAGATCTCGACCACTCCGTGGGCTTTGAGTTCCGCTGGCTTTCACCCATGGGGCCGCTGCGCCTGATCTGGGGCTTCAATCTTGATCCGGCCCCGGACGAAGACGAGTCCATGTGGGATTTCTCCATCGGCGGAATGTTCTAGAACGTAACCGGCATGGCTGGACCAAAATTCTGGCTCTGATGACGGGTTCCGCAACACTGAATCCACCTTTCTTTGAATGATTTCCACCGGCTGTGGCCTTCCCACAGCCGGTTCTTTTTTTCTTGTGCCATGCCTATACTCTCAACATCTGACCTGCCCAAGCCCCAGGAGACCTGCACCATCTCGGGTCTGAGGGGGAGCAGCGCCACCTTGCTGGCCGCGACCCTGGCCCGGCAACAACCCTGCTGCTGCATCCTGCCCGACGAACAGCTGACCGGTCCCTTTGAAGAAGACCTCCGTCTCTTTTATCCCGGGCCGATCCTCACCTATCCGGCCCAGGAGACCCCACCCTACACCCCGCTTTCACCCGATCAGCAGACCACGGCCAGCCGGCTTTCGGTCCTTTCCCGCTTGCAGGAGCAGAACAGCCCCTTTGTCATGGTGATCTCGACCGAGGCCCTGATGCGCAAGGTCATGCCGCGACAGGTCCTGGGGATGACCACCGAACTGATCATGGCAGGCGAAGATTGCGACCGGGATCAGCTGCTCGCAGCACTGATCAGAGGTGGCTACGAACAAGTCGCCCTGGTTCAGAGCCCGGGAGACTTCTCTGTGCGGGGCGGGATCATCGATATCTATCCACCGGCCTTCAGCGAGGGTATCAATACCGGGGGCAGTGCTCCCCTGCAGCCAACCAGTGATGGCCCCATCCGCCTCGATTTTTTTGGCGACACCATTGAATCCATCCGCCTCTTTGACCCCTACAGCCAACGCTCGCAGCGGGAGCTGGCCGAGGCCATCCTTTTGCCGGTCAGCGACGTCCTGTTTCCCGAAGGTCCGGCAATGAGCGCTCTTATGGAAGAGCTCTATCGTCTTGAAGAACAGGAGGGCTGGAACCCTGATGAGGGCGGTCAGCTGCGGGAGCAGATCAGGCGCAGGTTCCGCTTTGCCGGAATCGAGGCCTTTTTGCCCCTGTTCTACGGTACGCAGCAGACTGCAACCGTCCTTGATTACCTTTCTCCCGAGACCAGACTCTTCTCCCTTGACCCCCTGGCCCAGAGTCAGGCGGCAGCCCTGATCGATGAACGGGTCCAGGCAAACTATCAGGAGATCCGGGCCAGAAAGAGCCCGGCCCTGGTCCCGGAGCGCCTCTTTCTCAGTGGGGAAGAGCTGGCCCGGGCCATGGCCACATTCCCGCAGACCCTCTGCTCCGACTTTCCAGACTCGGCCGACCATGTCCTGAGCATCTCCTCGGCCAACCACCAACTGCTCAAGCAGGAGATCACCCTCCAGCGCCGCAAACAGGGCTTGTTGCCGACCTTGAGCGGTCAGATCCACAGCTGGCAGGAACAGGGCGACCGGGTCATCCTCTGCTGCCGCTCAGCCCGACATGCCCAGACCATCACCGAACTCCTGGGGCAACACCAGCACCAGATCGAGGCCATCCCCGCCCCCTTGTCCAACGAAGACCTGCAACGACACAACCCGGGTCACCTGCTGATCTGCGACCAGCCCTTGAGCCAGGGCTTCAGCCTGATTCACGACAAATTACACCTGCTCTCGGAAAGCGAACTCTTTGGCGAGATGCGCCTGGGCAGCCGCAAAAAGGCCAAACAGCAGACCGGTGAGCCTGTCCGCTTTGCCGAGCTCAGTGACGGTCACGTGGTGGTCCACCGCGACCACGGCCTGGGCATCTATCGCGGCCTGGAAACCATGGAGATCCAGGGGATCATCAATGACTTCATGCTCATTGAGTACCGGGACCAGGATCGCCTCTACCTGCCGGTAGACCGCCTCAATCTGATCAGCCGCTACGAAGGTCTGACCGATCGGGCGCCCCGGATCGACAAGCTTGGCAGCCAGGCCTGGAAGACGACCACGGCCAAGGTCAAGGAAGAGGTGTGGAAGGTGGCCCATGAACTGCTGGACATCTACGCCACCCGTGAGATCCGCCAGGGCAAACGCTTCTCCCCACCCGGCAGCCTCTTTCATGAACTGGAAGAGTCCTTTCCCTATGACGAGACCCCGGGCCAGGCCCGGGCCATCACCGAGACCATTGACGACCTGACCTCAGAGCGGCCCATGGATCGGCTGATCTGCGGCGATGTGGGCTACGGCAAGACCGAGGTGGCGATCCGCGCCGCAGTCAAGGTGGTGGAAGACGGGTGTCAGGTGGCGATCCTGGTGCCGACCACGGTCCTTGCGGAACAGCACGCCAAGACCTTCCTGGAACGACTGCAGGGCTTTGGCATGACCGTGGATTGCCTCAACCGCTTCCGGACTTCGGCTGAACAGCGCAGAATCACAAAAGATCTGACCGCCGGCCGGATCGATATCATCATCGGCACCCATCGTCTGCTCTCCAAAGACATCTCCTTCCGCAACCTGGGTCTGCTGATCGTGGATGAAGAGCACCGCTTCGGGGTCAGCCACAAGGAAAAGATCAAGAAGATCAAGGCCGAGGTCGACGTCCTCACCCTGACCGCCACGCCCATCCCCCGGACCCTGCAGATGTCGCTCCTGGGTATCCGCGATCTGTCGGTGATCTCCACCCCGCCGGCCGAACGACGGCCGGTCAAGACCTTTGTGGCCCGTTACGACGAGCTGGTCATCAAGGAAGCGATCAGCCGCGAACTGCGGCGGGGCGGCCAGGTCTTCCTGGTCCATAACCGGGTCCGTTCCATTCACAAGATGGCCGCCACGATCCAGCGCCTGGTGCCCGAGGCCCGGATCGCCGTGGGTCACGGCCAGATGGAGGGCAAGGAACTCGAAGGGATCATGGTCGATTTCGTCAACCGCAAAACCGATGTCCTGGTCTGCACCACGATCATTGAATCCGGGCTCGACATTCCCTCGGCCAACACGATCATCATCAACCGCGCCGACACCCTGGGGCTGGCCGGAATCTACCAACTGAGGGGCCGGGTCGGCCGCAGCGCCACCCAGTCCTTTGCCTACCTCCTGGTGCCCTCACTCGATGCCCTGAGCAAGGACTCGAAAGAGCGGCTGCGGGCCCTGATGGATGCCAATGAACTGGGCGCCGGCTTCAAACTGGCCATGAGTGATCTCCAGATCCGCGGCGGCGGCAACCTGCTTGGCATCTCCCAGAGCGGCCAGATCGCGGCCATCGGCTATGACCTCTACCTTGACCTGCTCCAGCGAACCGTGGCCGACCTCAAGGCTCGGGCCGCAGCCGGCCTTGACTACGAGGCCACAGAAGAGATCGATCCGGAAATCAACCTGCATCTCTCGGCCTATATCCCCGAAACCTACATCCCGGATATCAGCCAGCGTTACATCAGCTACCGCCGCATCGCCGCCCTGAGCACTGCAGACGACGAGGCGGCCGGCGATCTCATGGATGAACTGGCCGACCGGTACGGCCCCATTCCAGCCGAGACCCGCAACCTCCTCCACATCGTCCGGCTCAAGAAAGGACTGATCCGCCTGCGGATCGCCAAACTGGAACGGGGGCCTGGAAATCTGGTCTTCTCCTTTCTCAACCAGACACCGCTGGCCCCGTCCCTGCTCCTGAACTGGCTGGACAAGATGGGCAAAAAACAGAAGACCAGGTATCGTCTGACCCAGGATGGCCGGCTGATCATCAACCTTGACCAGGGTCAGGGCGGCGATCTCTTTGGCCTGATCGAACAGGCCCTGCACCAGCTCGAACAGCTCATCCCCTCTGGCCCGGAAATATTGCCATGACCGAAAACACCCTGCCTGCGCCCCCCCAGATCCACCCGGATTTTTCCTGGGACGAGATCGACACCATTCTTCTGGACATGGACGGCACCCTGCTGGACAAGTACTTTGACGACCATTTCTGGGAGGAATACGTGCCCAAGGTCTTTGCCAGGACCCATAACCTGACCCCGGCCGAGGCCCGCAAACAGCTGCTGGCCCGTTACAAACAGGTGGAGTCCACCCTGCAGTGGTGCGATCTCGACTACTGGTCAGACCAGTTGGGCCTGGACATCCCCGAACTCAAGTGCAAGACCGATCACCTGATTCAGGTCCACCCCTACGTCATTGATTTTCTGGAATTCCTGCACGAGATGGGCAAGGAGGTGCATCTGGTGACCAACGCTCACTCCAAGACCCTGGAGATCAAGATGCGCAAGACCAGACTGGGCAAATGGTTCGACCGCATCGTCTGCGCCGAGGAACTGGGGGAGGCCAAGGAACAGCCGATCTTCTGGGAACGGCTCGAGGGGTTGCTGGGCTATGACAAGAAGCGGACCCTGCTGGCCGACGACACGGCCAAGGTCCTCCATTCGGCCCGTGAATACGGCATGGGGCACCTGCTCTTCGTGGCCCGGCCCAGTTCGCGGCTGCCGGTCCACTATTCAGATCAGTATCCGTCCATCGTCACCTTTGACGAGTTGATCACCCGGCGCATCAATCCTTAGGGACTCGGCAAATACTGATGAACCCGAAAACGGGATGCGTTATGGTCTGTCAGTATGTTCCGCGTCCCTTAGAGCCACTTTTTTCTCTTGAAATAGCTCAGCAGGACAAAGGGAATCACCAGAAAGGTGGCCCAGAGCGCTGGATACGCCCAGCGCCATTTGAGCTCCGGCATGTACTCAAAGTTCATGCCGTAGATGCCCACCAGAAAGGTCAGCGGGATAAAGATTGAGGCAAAGACCGTCAAAACCTTCATGGTCTCATTCATCTTGTTGCTGATGCTGGAGATATAGATCTCCAGCAGACCGGAGAGGATATCACGATATGATTCAATGGACTCAATGATCCGGATCGCGTGATCAGAGACATCCCTCAGGTAAACAAAGGTTTTTTCATGAATCAGCTCAGATTCACTGCGCAGCATTGCCGCCATCAACTCCCTGATGGGCGAGACATATCGCCTGATGGTAATCAGTTCCCTTTTCAGCCGCTGGATCGAATTCAGGGTACTTTTGGTTGATTCCGAGTTCAACAGACTCAGTTCCAGCGAGGTGGTGGCATCATCGAGAGTATCGATCAGGATGAAACACTGATCAACGATCGTATCCAGGATCGCGTAGGTCAGATAATCGGACCCCTGACTCCTGAACCGGCCTTTACTGGTCTGGATTCGCTGAATGATGGGCTGAAAGAGTTGATCCGCTTTTTCCTTGAATGTGATGACGATATTCTTGAGCACCAGCAGACTGACCTGCTCATAACTGACTGAAAAATCATCCTCTTCTTCTGGAATTAAACTCTTGAGCACGATATAGAGATACTCATCATACTCCTCAAACTTCGGCCGCTGGTGAGTATTGAGAATATCTTCAAGCACCAGTTGATGGATGCCGAACATGGCCCCGATCTGTTCGACGATCTCGACATTGGCAAGGCCCTCAATAACGACCCAGGTAACGGTTTCACTCTCCTTGTATGGCAGGAGTTCAGCGATGGATTGAATCTGCCGCTCTTCGACATTTTCTTTCGTATAATCTATCACTGACATTCGGGTCATCGTGGTCAGCACATCCCCGATATGGATCAGTGAACCAGGCGGCAGGCCCACCTTGTCCGAAATATTTCTGGCAGATTCAGTCATCTCGTGCCACTCCTCAATATCTGAATTACGGCTCCTTCAACGCTTTCGCCAACCAGCACGGCTGAACCAGAAAGGGCCCTCCAACTGACCCAAGAGGGGTGCAGCGGGAAGGCCCTTTTTTCCCCAGCCCATCACCTTACGCTGGATCTATTCCTGAACGGTGCAAGGAAGGGGAACGTCACCGTTACTGTTTCTTGTGGCAGGTGGAGCAGGATGTCCCCTTAGGAACGTTCTGTTCCTTGTGGCAGGGCCAGCAGAATTTCTTGTGAAAATCATTGCCCGTCCCGCTCTTGTTCTCGATACTGACCACCAGCTCGCCGCCGCCTGCCTCGTTCTTGTGGCACTTGGCGCAGACCAGCACGGCCTGATGCTGGTGATGAGGAAAGATCACCGCCTCTTTTTTCCCCTCCACCTGAAAGGCCTCTTTCAGATCAATGGTCTCCGGGCCGCCCTGGGCCGCAGATGTGACCCCGGACAGGGCCAACAGCGACAGAAGACAAAAACCAGCCAGGACAGCCACTCTGTTTAATCGTTTTTCTATTCTACTCTTCATTTACACCTTCTCCTTCTCAATACGTTCAATGCAACAGATTCTGAAGACATTTTCGAGTCATGGCCTGCCTACAGCAGGCCGAGACGGTTCAGCATATACAGGGCCCCGCGATAGGAAAGCACAATCACCGCCAGCCAGGACACAATCAATACAGTCGTTATCATCACATTCTCCTTATTTCATGGAATCGATACGCTCGGAACAGGCCCGTAACAGCTCCAAGACCCGTTACGAGCCCATCTTGTTCCCTTGATCAATAGGCCTCTTCGTCCACGACCTCATGGGCCGCCAGTTTCTGTCCATCCATCTGGCGCCAGACGTAGACCACATAGGCCAGAACCAGCGGGATCATCAGGGCCACATAGGTCATGGTCACCAAAGTATAGTGGCTGGACGAGGCATTATAGATGGTCAGGCTCGACTGGAGATCCGTCAGCGAGGGGTAAAACGCGGTCTGATTATAACCGGCCAGAGAAAACAGGGAGAGCCCCACCAGGACCGTACCCAGGCCACCCGGCCAGATCCCTTTGGAGCTGTCGCGATGAACGGTCAGCCAGACCGAAAGGACCACCAGCACCAGCCCCGTGAGGAGCAGGCCCAGGACCAAGGGCATGGCCAGGAGATTGCCCAGATACTTGTACGCCACCACTTCGATAACCCCGTTTTCTCCAATCCCATAGCCTGAACGGAGCAGCAGAGAGACCAGGACATAGAGCAGGAACGGCAGGGCGCAGCAGAAGTTGGTGCGCACGGATCGACGCAGCCGCCCCTGGAAGGATTCCATGGCAGAAAAATTAATATTGTTGAGCAGATACATGCCGCCTAAAATCCGGGCATTGAAGACCAGAAACAGCCCCAAAGACAGATTGAACAGGGAAAAGGCCGCTTCAAGTCCGCGCAGGGGATGATCCCAGGTCACCTGGTTGTAGAGATTCAGGCTGAAGTTTGACCCGCTGAAAAAGGTGGCCACTGCCGCCCCGATCAGGAGCAATCCCAGGGAACCGTTGATAAAGAGGAAGAGCTCATAGGTGCGGGTTCCCAGGAAATTCCCCGGTTTTTTGCGATACTCATAGCTCACCGCCTGGATGATAAAGGTAAAAAGAATGATCATCCACACCCAGTAGGCCCCGCCAAAGCTGGTGGCGTAGAACTTGGGGAACGCGGCAAACAAGGCGCCGCCGAACAGGACCAGAGTGGTGAAGGTCAGCTCCCACTTCCGGCCCAGGGAATTGATGACCAGGGACTTTTCCACGTCATTTTTGGCCACCTGCCAGAGCAGCGTCTGACCGCCCTGGACAAAGTTGAGAAAGAGAAAAAGCGAGCCGACCACAGCGCAGATCAGCCACCAGAGCTGCTGCAGGGTTGTATAGTCAAGATTGGAAAACATATCAATGGCCCTCCGGTCCGATGGAAATCTGTTTGAGCATGATCTTGACCTCGGCGATCAAGAGCAGGGTGAAGAGGCCAAGAAACATGAAAAAGGTGGTCTGGACATTGCCCACGTCAAGATTGGTGGTCGCCACCGACACCGGCATCATCCCCTGAATGGCCCAGGGCTGACGGCCGACCTCGGCCACCACCCAGCCCGCCTGCTGGGCAACCGTCCCCAGCAGAAGCGACAGCAGACCCACGGGCAGGAGCCAACGCTGCTCTTCCAACTGCCCCTTATACAGAAAGAAGAGATAGGCCAGAAACAGGACCGGGAAAAAGCTGCCCAGAACAACCATGATATGAAAGGCATAGAAGGAGATGGCCACCGGTGGCACCGCCTCCTCAGGTGTGGCCAGATAGCCATAGCCCAGGTATTCACTGTTGGCCCGGAAACGGACCAGGGCCGACTCGGCCGAGAAGACATCACCACTTTGCCGCGCCAGTTTATAGGTCGCCAGATCTCCGACAGCGGCCCGGCCAAGTTTCATCTTGTCCACCACACCCATCACGCCATAGGTCGCATTGCCATAGACCAGGTCGTCAATCCCCGGCACAAAGGAGCCGGGCTCGCGGTTGGAAAGGATGGAGAGCAGACCCGGGATCTTGACTTCAAAGAGGAAGGGGTCAAGGTCGTCACCTGGTTTTTTGGCCGGATTGAGCAATCCGGCCGCCACCAGTCCAGCCCCCTCCTCACCCTGATACAGGCCTTCAAAGGCGGCCAGTTTCATGGGCTGGGTCGAAGCGGCTGTAAAGGCCGATTCGTCACCGGTATAGCCGACATAGACAGAGGCCAGCAGGCCGAAGACAGCGGCCACGACAATGGAACGCTTGGCCATGTCCTGATGTTTTTTCTGAATCAGGTACCAGGAGGAGATGGTCAGGACAAAAAGCGAGGCCAGGACAAAGGCCGAACTGGTGGTATGGGTGAACTTGGCCACGGCCGTGGGAGAGAAGAGGACGGCCCAGAAGTTCTCCATCTCAAAACGGACGGTCTCAGGATTGAAGACCATGCCCACGGGGTCCTGCATCCAGCCGTTGGCCACCAGAATCCACAGGGCCGAGAGATTGGAGCCCACGGCCACCATCCAGGTGGAAAAAAGATGAAAGCCTTTGGAGACCCGGTTCCAGCCAAAGAACATGACCGCAAAAAAGGTGGCCTCAAGGAAAAAGGCCAGGATACCCTCGATGGCCAGAGGCGCCCCAAAGATATCGCCGACCATCCAGGAATAGTTGGACCAGTTGGTGCCGAACTGAAACTCAAGGATGATGCCGGTGGCCACGCCGATGGCAAAGTTGATGCCAAACAGGGTCATCCAGAAGCGGGTCAGGGAACGCCACCGCTCATCACCGGTCCGGACATAGATCGACTCGAAAAAGGCGCACAAAAACGACAACCCCAAGGTCAGGGGCACAAAGATCCAGTGATACATGGCGGTCAGCGCAAACTGCGCCCGCGACCAGTTCACCAGACTGAGATCCACATCAATCATACATTTTCCTCCTTCTCCTCTACCTTATTCATTCTGGGCCGATCTGGACGTGATTTCCTCCAGGACATGGCTGGCCCGCTCTTGATCCGTACTGAATTCAGTGGCCAGAAAATCTGGAAAAAAGAACAACTTGAGAACCGCAAACATGATCAGCAGCTTGAGCAGAATAATTTTCCACAGGGTGCGGCCAACCGTCATCCGCCGAAAGCCATCGCAGTAAAAACTGCAGACCCGTCGTACAATACCCTGCTGAGATCCGACCCCTGTGCTCAATGCTCCGCTCCCAATGATTCTCTTTCCCTTGCACAAAGATGGTGTCAGCCCATTGCAGGGTCTCCCCTCCCGTGGCCCTTGCAAGCGACCCAGGCAGATACATCTGCCTGGCCCCACACGCAAGACCCCACTACGAGGCAGGAGATCTGAATGGTTACCACACCATCCTCAATCACTATTATGCACAGAACAGAGTCAATAACAAGGGTCCTGGCCAACACCCCGGGCAGGGACATCCGGACCATCAAAAAAACCACTCAGCCCCCTCACCCGATGACTCTCTTCGTTGTTACTTCTATCGCACCCGACCCGGCTAGTCAAGAACAATTCCTATTAGTGAAAACTTTTTGCTTTTCAGCTGTGCTTCTCATATACTTGAAAAAGTGTAACCGTATCACCCCACCACCTGCACCATTGATCTGTTCCGGTACAGGTGTGCAGTTCACAGACCTCTTCCCGCTCCATGGGATGACGCCTAAGCAGCTCCGGTTGGTGGGGAGCAAGATGTTTCCCCCATTCCGCTGAATCATTCACGATAAGGTATGGCTTGCCATACTGCACCCAGACAGCCAACACACCCAGGAGATATCATGACCCCACTCCAACTCATCCCTGCCCCCGATCCTCTCCAGGTCCCCTGGGGCTGGTTCCAGATCCTGCTGACTGTCACCTTCTTCTTTCATCTGCTGGCCATGAACCTGATGCTCGGCGGGACCCTGATCAATTTTTTCCGCCATGTCCGGGGACGATGCCCGGTGGACGATCTGGAGGACACGGCGCACAAGATCCCCTTTTCGGTGGCCTTTGCCGTCAACTTCGGGGTCGCGCCCCTGCTCTTTCTGCAGGTGCTGCATGGCCAGTTCATCTATACCAGCTCGGTCCTCATGGCCTCGTTCTGGCTCCTGGTCCTGCCCCTGCTCATCTCGGCCTATGGAAGCAGCTACCTCTACAGCTTCAATTTTCGCCGTCTGGGTGGCTGGCACAGCGCGCTCACCGGCCTGATGGCCCTGCTGATGCTGGCCGTGGCCTTCATCTTCACCTGCAACCTGAGCCTGACCCTCAACCCCGCGGCCTGGTCCACCTATTTTGACCGACCGGACGGGTTCATCCTCAATCTCTCCAACCCCATCCTGTTCCCCCGTTTTCTCCACTCCCTGCTCGGCTCCATTGCTGTGGCCGGCCTGGGTCTTGGCCTCTGGCACGACTGGCAGGCCAGGCACGGAAACAGCGCCGCAGCAACACTGATCCCAGCTGACCTGCGCTGGTTCAGCATCAGCACCATGATCAACTTCGCCTTTGGTTTCTGGTACTTTGCCAGTCAACCCGAATCAATACGCAGCGCCCCGGGAATGGGGGGCACCGTGCTGATCCTCTTGCTGCTCACAGGAATCACCTGCGCCATCATGGCCCTGATCGCGGCCGGCACCCTCCGGGTCCGGGCCGCGGCCCTCTGGGCCCTGCTGACGTTGACCTTCATGGTCCTGGTCCGCGAAGTGGTCCGGGGCCTGCTTCTCTCTCCCTGGCGCAGCAGCGTGGATGCGGCCGTCACCCCCCACCAGTACTCGCCCCTGCTCTTTTTCCTCCTGACCCTGGCGGGCGGTCTCCTCCTGATCTGGTTTATGATCCGTCTGGTTCGTTCCGATACTCAGACCGACACCAAGGAGGCCCGCTCATGAACTATCCCATCTGGCAGCTCGATGCCTTTGGCGGTGGCCTGTTCATCGCCCTGATCGCCGTCTTCCATGTCTTCATCTCCCATTTCGCCGTGGGTGGCGGCCTCTTTCTGGTGATCATGGAACACAAGGGGCTGGCCGAAAACTCCAGCGCCATCCTCAGGTATGTCAAGCGCCACACCAAATTCTTCCTCATCCTGACCATGGTCTTCGGCGGCATGACCGGTGTCGGCATCTGGCTGACCATCTCCCTGCTCAACCCCTCGGCCACCTCCCACCTGATCCATACCTTTGTCTTTCTCTGGGGGGCGGAATGGGTCTTTTTTCTGGCCGAGATCGTCGCCCTGCTCTTTTATTATTACACCTTTGATCGCCTCAGTCCGCGCAACCACCTGCTCCTGGGCTGGATCTATTTCGCCTGTGCCTGGTTGTCGCTCTTTCTCATCAACGGCATCATCGACTACATGCTCACCCCTGGCGCCTGGCTGGAGAACCAAAACGTCTGGAGCGGCTTTTTCAACCCGACCTTCTGGCCGGCCCTGTTCTTCCGCACCTTCCTGGCCCTGATGATCGCCGGCCTCTTCGGTCTGGTGACCAGCAGCTGGGTCAAAGACCGCGACGTCCGTCACACCCTGGTTGCCTACTCGGGTCGCTGGCTCCTTATCCCGCTGGTCCTCCTGGTTCTTTCGGCCCTGTGGTACAAGGCGGCCCTGCCCCCGGCCCAGCAGGAAATGATCTTTCAGACCGCACCGGAGCTCAAACCCTTCCTGCTTCTTTTCGCCTGGCTCTCCCCGATCTTTGTCGCTCTGGGCCTGATCCTGGCCGTTGTCCGGCCAGCGGCCATCCAGCGGCCCCTGGCCATCATCCTGCTCGTCTGCGGCCTGTGCTACATCGGCAGTTTTGAATTTATCCGTGAAGGCGGCCGCCGGCCCTTCATCATCCACGATTACCTCTACTCCAATTCCATCCTGAAAGATGATCTGGCCACGACCAGGGAGCGCGGCGTTCTCAACACGGCACGCTGGGTCAGAACCTCTGAGATCACCGGCGAAAACCGCAAAGAGGCCGGCCGTGAACTCTTCAACCTCCTCTGTCTCCCCTGCCACTCGGTGGGCGGGGTGCTCAACGACATCATTCCCCGGGTGCAGGTCTTCACCCCGGAGGGCATGGACTCCTTCCTGGGCGCCATGGGTCATGTGAACCCTTATATGCCGCCCTTCCCCGGTAACCGGGAAGAGCAGGTGATCCTGGCCGACTATCTGACCTCCAGCCTGACCCCGCCCCGCTCATATGCAAACCTGGTCCCGGCCACCGACCTGACCAGCCCGCTGGACTTTGATCCGGCTGAGGCCACCCATGTCCTGCTGGCCTCAGCAGACCGGAGCATGACCATGAGTTCACAGCCGCAGATCTCAGGCATTGATCTCTCCTTTGCCCCGCCACAGATCCAGGCCCAGCTGATCGCACGCGACCCCAGCCCAACCGTGCTCAATGATAACGCTTCCATCAGCTACCAGACCCTGGGCCATGAACCACCCCTGAGCGGTGAACTGATCAGCACAGGCAACGGCCTGTTCAGCGCCCGCCTGCCCGACCTGAATCCAGGACAAAACCCCTTCAGCCCCCATGTGATCGTCGACCTCGTGGCCATGCTGGATGGCCAGGAGGTTGCCCGGACCAGGACCCGGATCAGGCTCTCCACTGAACTGGGCTGCCGCAACTGCCATGGCGGCTCCTGGAGCACCAATGGCGCTGGCCTGTCCCGGGAGACCGCGACCCACATCCTGGCCGCCCACGACCGGCGCAGCAGCACCCATCTGAGCCGCGCCCATGAGGCCGGGCAGATCATTGTCTGCAGCGACTGCCACCAGAGCGGCGCCCGGGCAGGACGCCCCGAGACCCTCAACCTGTCGGCGGCCATGCACGGCTTTCATGCGGGCTTTCTCGCCTTTAATCCTGAAAGCTGCAGCAACTGCCACGCCAGTGGCCAAGATTCGGCCAGCCAGACCTTTGACGGTCTGCACGCAGGCCTTGGTCTTGAATGCAGCAACTGCCACGGCATGATCAGCGACCACGCAGCAGGCCTCCTCAAAAACGAGGCCAATCTGGGCAAGACCCTGGCCAGCAAACGCCTGAGCCAACTGGCCGGGACCGGAGCCGTCGACCAGAACGAAATTCTGCCCCGCAGCCCCTGGACCATGGAACCCGACTGCCTCAACTGCCATCAGGACTTTGCCCCGCCCGAGACCATGGACGGCTTCAATACCTGGACCGCGGACGCGCCAGGCCTCTTTCACAACCGCAGCGATGTGTCAGGCAGCCTGGCCTGCACCTCCTGTCACGGCCCGGCCCACGGGATCTATCCGGCTGGCAGCGAGCCAAGCGGCCAGGCCGGAGTCCTCCAGCCCCTGCAATACCAGGGATCGCCCTATCCCATTGCCGCAGACCGAGGCTGCGCGATCTGCCACACCATGGACATGGAGGATGAACTGCACCACCCGGGCAGCCTGGCCAGGTTCCGTAACCGGCTCGACTGAAAGGTCTGCTGAAAAGAATGACTCAAGAGGACTCAATCCTGATGGATTAAAATTTTATTGATGCCCTGATAACTGATGACAGGGAGAAGGTCGTTTTCCTTCCTGCCGGCCCCGGGCTAGCAGAAAAAACACCCAACCTCTTCCGGTCAGCTCTACCCCATTATGTGTTTTATTTTGTGGCACAACTAACCGTACATGTCCAACTTGGAGGTTAACCATAGATACTATCACATATACTTCGGCACGTGGCAACTTGGCAAAAAAATGAAAAAAGTTTCTTATGATCACTTTCCTGTGATTATAACCCGTAAGGCAGCTCAACCGGTTGTAATGATGTATCCAGAGGATTTTGAGGCCCTTGAAGAGACTGCCTACTTGTTAAGAAGCCCTAAAAATGCTCGCCGACTTCTTGAGTCAGTAGCTGAACTTGAAAGGGACAAAGGTTCTGAAAGGGAGCTTGTAAATTAAAGCTCATATTTTCAGAAACCGCATGGAACGATTACCTTTACTGGCAGCATACCGACAAAAAAATATTAAAACCTGGAAATAGAGAAACGAGTCCAACAACAACCAAACCATGATCCGCTTCATATTTCCCTGTCATCCAGGAACAATCATCCCTTGACTGTGTACCTTTTCAACCGTTGCTCAATATCCCCGCCCAGCACCTGAACATCATGTGCCGGCACTGCACATTCGGCACAGACCCTCTGCCAGTCCGCGACCGCTTCAGAGACCTCGGCCAGGACCTCCAGGGCCGCCTGCCGCCGCTTGATGCCAAAATACTTTGCCTCGGCCAGGAGAGACTCGCCATCTCGCGGCCTGCTGTCAAGACCGATCTGCAAGACATGCTCCTGATTGAAACCGATGTTCGGCACCAGATCAAAGGCCGGGCTCAGATGCCAGCCCTGATCGTCGTGCAGCATACAGAAATTCTTGAGATGGTCATCGGTGTTCCCGACCAGCACATTGAGCAGCATCTGCCTGTAGAGCATCTGCAAATCGACCTGCGGGGCCGCGGCCACCTGTTTGATGATCTCCGCCAGGTCCCTGTACCCGGCCGTATAGTAACCATCGGCCTTGAGCAGTGACTGCATGCTGATCAGATGGTTGCGGCCGCCGGCCTCATTGATGTCAAAACGCCTGACCAGCAGACACCTGCGGGGTCCCAGCGAGACCAGACGGGTCTGGGCCGCCCTGATCCCTGCCCGACGGGCCATTTCCATCACGGCAGCTTCGAGCGCGACCACATCGAGCTGGTCTCTGACGCTGGCAAATTTGGCCAGCCAGGCGCCGCTGTCATCGACCACAAGCGCCTTGGGTCTGGCCCCGCCCGGAGAACTGCCCGCCTGAAACAGGAGGGCGAACTCATCGTTGGCCGCGGCCTGCGGATCCTGCTCAAATTTTTCGGCCAGAAGGGCAAGCTCTGCCAGGTGGCGGCTGGAGACCCCGGCGGTCTGGGGCGGTGGCTCGTCTCCTGCACTATAGACCAGGGCGCCCAGTCCCTGATCACCAAGGAGCCGCAGAAGATGGGGGACCCGCTGTTCGGTCCGGCCAAGCCGGAAGCGCCGGGCCATGATGGTCCGCCCCCAGTCATCCGGGAGGCTGTCTTCAAAGACACCGTGGACGCCGGAGTGGGGCCGGTCGGCATCAAAGAAGCGGGGCAGCAGGGGCAGATGCAGGGGGTCAAGGGCAAAGGCGCCTGTGCTTTGCAGATAGTCCGGCAGATATCGGAATTGCCCGACCAGGGAGCCCCGTTCATCCGGGTCCTTCACGGCCAGCTCCCCGACCTGCACGGTGCCGCCACCAGGCAGGGTCAACCAGACCTTCAACTGAGTGATCATTTTTTCTCCTGTCGTTTCCTGCCGGCCCGCTGCCGTTGGACTTTCTCCTGGCTCAGCTGGGCGAACAGATCTTCAGGCGGGGCCAGCAGCTCCTCCCATCCGGCAAGTCTGCCCAGCAGACAGCTCGCCTCAAGCCAGTTGCCGATAGGCGTCCCGGGGAAACCCCGTTCCATTTTGCTGTACGACTGCCGGGTCAGCCCCAGCCGCTGCGCAAACAACTCCTGACTCTCATTGCGCTCCAGACGTGCCGCCTTCAGGCGCTGGCCAAGTCCCTGCAACAGGGGTTCAATATCTATATGTTTGTTAATCATAATTAACCTTATACCTAATATATGGGCATTATGTAAACTATTTTTTACATAATAAACCAAAACCCATCGCACAGACACAGGGTTGCCAAGGATCAACACCTTTCCCGGCCAGCCTCCAGAGCCCCTGTCATGCGATCTGCACCATGCGCACCAAAACCGCCTGGGAGGTGACGGAAGGGGCAAACGGAACTGATTTAATACAGTGCCAGCCGGAGAAAGGAGCTGTTCAAGGCGGTGTGAAGGGTGGAGAAATTCTATAAGTGCTCCAATTGAATGACTTCGTGAATCAGTAAATAGATGGATCGGGGTGAGGCCGGGAGGTGTCGCACCATTGGCGTCCGGGTCGGGGGGGTATCTTCCTTAAACAAAAAAAAGGGGGCCGTTCCTATGACTTGGAACGGCCCCCCTTTTTTCAGGCGGTTATCAGGCAGACAGTTTCTACCAGGTGCGAACAGGACCGGTATCGATATGGACAAAATTTGATTTGGGATAATAGCCGACCCCGCCCCGCCGCAGCGACCGGGCGACGTTGCGCAACTCGCGGGTCGAAAGCCCGGGCAGACGAATATCAAGGGCCTGGCCGGTCATGTGATAACTGTGGCGGGCCACCCCACGACTGGTCTTGCGCAGCATGGCATTGGTCTTGGGCGAACGATAGCCGGACAGGACCTCAAAGACATCACTATGATCACAGGCGTACTGAATGTCGGCCAGGGTCTCAATCAGGTCCAGATCGATAGTATGCTGTTCACCGGTCCGGTGGTCTCGAAGAAACTTCTGGACCTGCCCCAGAGAGTTGTCATTCCGCTGACGGCCAAGCCGGGTAAAGAGCTCCAGACGCTCACCCGTATGCGGATTATGGAGGGTAATTGCCTTTTTTCTGGCCCTGAGCTTGGTCTCAATGGTCAACAGACGGCGCTGATCCTGCTTTTTCTTTTCCATCTCTGCCTTGAGCACCGGCACCGCCAGACTCTGCAGCGGGGCAGCTACCCACAAGGCACCAACCAGCTGAGCCGAAACCGTCAGAAAACGGCGCCGACTCAGGCACGACACTCCTTCAAGAGATTCCTTCATAACACAATGACTGATAATGGTAATTCATCGAATGGACATCATTGGCCATCCCCAAAATTCCCGTTTGAATTCTCGATTTCCTTCCCGTTCAGGTTCCCGGTTGGCGACATCACCGGAAACAGGGCCTCAACCAGACGTTGATCACGACCATAAATATCTTTATTTAAATGAAAAGAACCTTCCTTGTCAAGCCATGTTGTCTGATAAGTAATATGAACCGGCAGAGGGTCCGGGGTCGTGATAATCGCATTGCCACCCTGGGCCAGCACCTCCTCGACCCGTTCCCGGTCCCAACCGGTTCGCTCTCCATCCAAAACAAAACCAGCTAGATCAATAGGATAGCTGACACGAACACAGCCATGGCTGAAGCCCCGTTCGGCCCGGTTAAAGAGCTGTCTGGACGGAGTATCATGGAGATAGATATCATAATGGTTGGGAAAAACAAATTTTGCCCGCCCGAGGGCATTCCAGGGTCCGGGGTCCTGACGAAGCTTAAAGCGCACCATTTCCTCGGGTGTGACCTTTTTCCAGTTAATGGCCGTTGAGACCAACTCCCGGGCGTCACGGCCCCAACCTGAAAAAAGACGGATATGACGTTTGTCCAGAATCCTGGCATCCCGCTGCAGTTTTGGCAGATACTCATCGCGGGCAATGGACGGCGGCAGGGTCCAGTAGGGATTCAGCTCCACATACTTGATAGAATCACTGAAAACAGGGGTCTGGTTCTGCTTCTGACCGACGATGACCGCCATGTCCAGTTTGACCTCGCCACCCGCCACGGCCAGCAGATGATAATTGGCAATGTTGACCAGAAGATAGCGTTCGCCCAGTTCATGCTCCTGCCAGCGCCAACGCTCCATGTTCAGGACGATGCGACGAATCACCTCATCCACCGGGATATTCATGGCCAGCCGAGTCTGGTGGCCGACTTCTCCGTCACTGGCCAGCCCGTGCCGCTCCTGGAAACGGCGTACGGCCCGTTCCAGTTTTTTATCAAAATAATTTCCAGGAAAAAGTCCCGCTTCCAGATCACCACTGGCCAGCAGACGGGCTCGCACGGCTGGAATACGCTTGTCCTGATCGTCAGGCCGGATGGTCGGGCCAGCCGGGATCTTGCGCCAGCCTCCCTCGGCCGCCAGCAGCCGATAATGGGCCAACATCTTTTTCAGGCCTTTGTAATAGCGGTGTGGCGGAGACAATGCGTTCAGATAGACCCTCAGGTCAGCCACGGCCAGGACCTCGCTCATCACCGCGACACTGTCAAACTGCTCGTTGCCGGCCTCGGCAAAAAGCGTGGGATCAACAAGCAGGGGCCGAATCCGGCCATAGCGACTATCATGAATATAGTTGAGCAGACCACGGGTCAGCAAGACATCCAGACGGGCCAGAGCCCCGGGATCACGGCCCGACCATTCCTGACCGATCTCCAGAACCCCGTAATCTTCAGGTTCAAGTCCATCTTCTGCGGCCTGTTCCAGGAAAGAGCGGATAACCTGGGCCCGTACGCCTGGACCGTTGGAATCCACCCACAGGGGTTTGGCATCATGCTGATTATAGACCGCGCTGATATGGACGTTCTCCCGGCCCGGCAGGGGCAGCGGCGTCTGGTCAACCAGCGGGAGGATGGTCAGGCGGTTTTCCAGTTCCTGGACCAGGGCAATGCCCAGCTCAGTTCCACTGACAGCTGCCGCCGGTCGAACGACAACGAGCAGGCCGACGCACAACAGACTGAATTGAAAAACAAATTTTGCAATCGACATATATTTTCGTCAAGAAGAAATGATCCGCTCAGGCCAGTTCAGAATGAACCTTAATGCGATCGATCACCATAGCAGAGCGCAAGCCAAACAACAAGAAAGGAAAAAATCCTAATCCCATAAATCTGTGCTGCCGACCCTGATAAACCAATAACAATTTTCACCTACCGGAAGTAGTGTTTTTTTTCAGAGACGGCCATGCATATGGTATGCTTACTGAGAAAAACAGGGCAGCAGGGGAGTCTCTCTCTCTTCATGTCAAGCCATCAGGCCTGGCCGTGCTTGAACATCAGCCATCTTTCCGGTATAAAAAAAGATCAACATGCAATAATACCTTTTTCAGCATCCGCACTATCGAACCAAGGGAGCACTCCATGGGCAAACTGAACGACCTTTTCACAGAGAGCATCAATACCCCTGAGACCTTCTGGGCCGAGGCCGCCCGGGGAATTGAGTGGAACAAGACCTGGGACAAGATCCTGGACAACTCCCGCCCCCCTTTCTCCCAGTGGTTTGCAGGAGCAACGCTCAACACCTGTTACAATGCCGTTGATCGTCATGTGGCTCAGGGCCGTGGCGCCCAGACCGCCATCATCTACGACAGTCCGGTCACAGACACCATCCGCAAAATCAGCTATGCCGAACTCCAGGACCAGGTGGCCCGTTTTGCCGGGGTCCTGCAGGGTCAGGGCGTCAGTAAGGGCGACACGGTAATCATCTACATGCCCATGATCCCGGAGGCGGCCGTGGCCATGCTCGCCTGCGCCCGGATCGGCGCCGTCCATTCCGTGGTCTTCGGCGGATTTGCCGCCAATGAGCTGGCCCTGCGGATTGATCACGCCCAGCCCAAGGTCCTGGTCACCGCCTCAGGCGCCATCGAGGGCAAAAAAATCCTGGCCTATAAACCACTGGTGGACCGGGCCATCGAGCTCTCCAGCCACCAGCCCGAACACTGCATCGTCTTCCAGCGCGACTTTGTCCAGGCCGAACTGCGGCCCGGCCGTGACCTCGACTGGCAGGCACTGGCCTCTGCCGCCAGCCCGGTAGACTGCGTCAGCGTCGCGGCTACCGATCCCCTCTACATCCTCTACACCTCCGGGACCACCGGCATGCCCAAGGGCGTCATGCGCGACAACGGCGGCCACGCCGTGGCCCTGCACTGGTCCATGAAAAACATCTACGATATCGATGCTGGCGACGTCTTCTGGTCGGCCTCGGATGTGGGCTGGGTGGTGGGCCATTCCTACATCGTCTACGGCCCCCTGCTCAAAGGAGCGACCACCATCATATACGAGGGCAAGCCCATCGGCACGCCGGACGCCGGTGCCTTCTGGCGGGTGATCTCCGAACATCGGGTCAAGGCCCTGTTCACCGCGCCCACGGCCTTCCGGGCCATCAAGAAAGAAGATCCCCAGGGCGAGTTGATCAAAAAATATGATCTGAGCTCATTTGAGGCCCTGTATCTGGCCGGAGAACGGCTCGACCCCGACACCTACCACTGGGCCTGCGGGCTGCTGCAGATCCCGGTCATCGACCACTGGTGGCAGACCGAGACCGGCTGGGCCATTGTTGCCAACTGTCGCGGCATCGAAGAGATGCCGGTCAAGGCCGGCTCACCCACTCGTCCGGTCCCGGGCTTTGATGTCCGCGTGCTCGACAACGAGGGCAAAGAGGCCCCCGCCGGCCAGGAGGGCAACATTGTCATCAAACTGCCCCTGCCGCCCGGGACCCTGGCCACCCTGTGGCGGAACGAGGAACGCTTTGTCAAATCCTACATGACCGCCTTCCCCGGCTACTATGAAACCAGCGATGGAGGCTATATCGACAAAGACGGCTATGTCTTTGTCATGGGAAGGATGGACGACGTGATCAACATCGCCGGCCACCGCCTGTCCACCGGGGCCATGGAAGAGGTGATCTCCACCCATCAGGATATTGCCGAATGCGCGGTCATCGGGGTTGATGACCAGCTCAAGGGCCAGCAGCCGGTTGGGCTCTTCGTCCTCAAGGCCGGGGTTGAACGTGACCCCGAGGAGATCAAGACAGAACTGGTCAAGATGGTGCGCGAGGCCATCGGCCCCATTGCCTGTTTTCGCCAGTCCTCACCGGTTGCCCGGCTGCCCAAGACCCGGAGCGGCAAGATCCTGCGCGGGACCATGCGCTCCATCGCCAATGGCAAGGAATACCGGATGCCATCGACCATCGATGATTCGACCTCGCTGGACGAGATCAACACCACCTTGAAAGGAATGGGATATCCCCGGTGACAGGTCTCAGGACACCGGGGACAAAAGAGAAGAAACAGCGGCTGCCCCAGCTGTTTCTTCATCGATTGAGCTCTCAGGAATAATCCATGCATCTCCACGAATATCAGGCCAAAGCGTTGTTCCGTGAAGTTGGCATCCCGGTCCCTGATGGCCAGGTCATTGACGAACCTCGCCAACTGCTGCCGCTCATCGACGAGTTGGGCCTGCCGCTGGTGATCAAGGCCCAGGTTCTGGCCGGGGGCCGGGGCAAGGGCGGCGGCGTCCGTCTGGTTCGGACTGCAAGCGAGGCCCAGGCGGCAGCGACCGAGATCCTGGGCATGGAACTGGTCACGGCCCAGACAGGCGACCAAGGGAAAACCGTGCGCAAGGTCATGGTGGAGCAGGGCATTGATATCACCCGTGAGCTCTACCTTTCCCTGCTCATCGACCGGGACCGGGCAGAGATCGTGATCATTGGCAGCCAGGATGGCGGCATGGCCATCGAGGAAGTGGCCGCCCGCAGCCCGGAGAGGATCATCCGCGTTCAGGTCAATCCCCTGATCGGACTCCAGGGTTATCACCTCCGCCAACTGGCCTTCGGCCTTGAACTCTCCCCGCAACTCAGCCGGGAACTGGCCAGCCTGCTCCAGAAGCTCTATCCCTTTTTCATGACGTACGACTGCAGCCAGCTGGAGATCAATCCACTGGTTGTCACCAGCACAGGCCAGCTCCTGGCCGTGGATGCCAAGGTCGAGATCGACTCCAACAGCCTCTATCGCCACCCGGAACTTGCGGCCCTGGCCGAACCGGACGACCAGGACCCTCTGGAGGCCGAGGCCCGGGCCATCGGCCTTAACTACATCCGCCTGGACGGAACCATCGGCACCATTGTCAACGGGGCCGGTCTGGCCATGGCCACCATGGATTTGATCAAACAGGCCGGGGCCGAACCGGCCAACTTTCTTGATGTGGGCGGCGGCGCCAGCGCCGAGATGATCGAAAAGGGCTTCAGGCTCCTGCTCAGCGACCAGCGGGTCAGGGCCATCTTCATCAACATCTTCGGTGGCATCCTCCGCTGCGATGCCCTGGCCCGGGGCGTGGTCCAGGCAGCCCGAAGCACTGGCCTTACTCTGCCGGTGATCGTCCGCATGGAGGGCACCAATGTGGACGAGGGTCGCCGCATTCTCGCCGAGTCCGGCCTGACCCTGACCATTGTCTCCACCCTCACCGATGCCGTCCGCGAACTGACCAATCTGAAGGACCTGCAATGAAGCATACACAAACCTTTTTTCTGACCTGCCTGATCACCCTGCTCCTGACCCTGCCCCTCCAGGCCCAGGAACCACAGATTATTGCCGACCAGGGCCAGACAGGCGCCCTGCCCGCCCCGAGCCTGGCCGCACTCACTCTGGCTGCGGCCCTGGGCTGTGACGGGGCCCGGCTCGGTCTGGTCTTGAGTCAGGACAATCAGGTCATGGTCCTCTCCACGATCGATCTTGGCGGGATCACCGATGTCGCAACACGTTTTCCTGACCGGGCAAAGACCGAGAACAGCTTCCCGGCCTTTGCCCTTTCCCTGGCCGAACTCCGCCAGCTTGCCTGGCAGAGCGCCCCCCCCTATCACCACGGCCCGATCACCCTGAATGAGGTCCTGGCCCTGCAACGTCTGCTCAAAGACCGCCTGGGCCGAGACCTCATCCTGAACCTGGAGCTGCGTCAGCCCCGGCAGCACCAGCTGGCCGGTCACGACCTCGCCCGGGCCGTGCTCGAGACCATCCGGGCTGCCGGCCACAGCGGACGGGTGGATTCTCTTCGCCTGCAAAGCTATGATCATGAAGAACTCCGCCGCCTGCGCCAGGATCTGCTCCCGGAATACGGGCTGAATCTGGATCTGATCCAGCTCATCGATGACAACGATGGCCAGGAGGCCCAGGTCGAACAATGGGGGGTCTGGCTGCCCTACAACTATGACTGGATGTTGAGCCGCTCCGGCCTGCGTCTGCTGGCCACCCTGGTTCAGGGAATCGGCCTTGACCAGTCCCGGTTGGCTGATGCCTCCGGCACCCCGCTGCCCGGCGACACCCTCGCCGATCTCAAGACCCTGGGGCTCACGCTTCAGGTCCGTGGACTTGACCAGGGACGACTGCCCTCTCATGCCCAGGATCTGACCCAACTGGCCGACCTGTTCACCACTCTGATCCCGGCCGACAGCCTGATCACCGACAACTGCGGGCAGCTGGCCCAGGCCCGGCGCCAGCGCCTCTTGAATCCGCAGACCCAGAACATCAGGCCCCCAATCGATCTCATCCCGGCTCCGGTCCCGTTGCCTGCGCCCTTTCTGCAACGCTGAGCACTGAGCATATGGCCATTTTTGCTGATCATCACACCCGACTCCTGGTCCAGGGCATCACCGGCCGTGAGGGGTCCTTTCACACCCGGCAATGCCGCGACTACGGCAGCAATGTGGTGGCCGGAGTCACTCCGGGCAAGGGGGGCCAGGACCTGGATGGAATCCCGATTTTTAACACCGTGGCCACAGCCAGAACCGCGACCGGGGCCAACGCCTCCATGATCCTGGTTCCGCCCTCCTTTGCCGCCGACGCAATCATGGAGGCCATTGACGCCGGGATTGAATTGATCATCTGCATCACCGAGGGTGTCCCGGTCCTGGATATGCTCCGAATCAAACATTACCTGGCCCTGAAACCCTCCCGGCTCATCGGCCCCAACTGCCCGGGGATCATCAGCCCCGGGGCCTGCAAGATCGGGATCATGCCCGGGGCCATCCACACCCCGGGCGGCCCCATGGGCGTGGTCTCCCGCTCGGGGACACTGACCTATGAAGTGGTGCATCAGCTGAGCCTGGTCGGTCTTGGCCAGTCCAGCTGTATCGGAATCGGCGGCGACCCGATCATCGGTATCACCTTCATCGACTGCCTCCAGGCCTTTGAGGCCGATCCTGAAACCCGGGGCGTGGTTCTGGTGGGTGAGATCGGCGGCAATGCCGAAGAAGAGGCAGCACTCTGGATCAAGGCCCATATGAGCAAGCCGGTGATCGGCTTTATTGCCGGGCTTACGGCCCCACCAGGCCGCCGCATGGGCCATGCCGGGGCCATTGTCAGCCACGGCATGGGCACGGCCGCAGCCAAACTGATAGCCCTGCGCGAGGCCGAAGTCGAGGTCTGCGAACATCTGGGTGAGCTGGGAGAGGTCTGCGCCCGGGTTATGGCCCAGACAGCGATGTAGAGAGGGTTGCGACTGATCGCGATTTTATAATACAGGTTTATGGTGGTGAGCTTGGTTACGGGAGTGAGCTTGGCCCGGTGGGAGCAGGAAGGTCCCTGGCCAGCTACGCTCCGCCCGAAACATGAACGACTTATCAGTCGCCCATGTTTCAGATACGCCGGCCAGGGACCTTCCTGCTCCCACCTCTTTCCATTCCTGGTCGAACAAGTAGATTTATGGTTGGATCAATATGGCCAGCCACAACCAACCGTGAAAGTTCTTTCCTTCGGCATGGCCAATGATGGTCTCCGATGAACTTTCGAATAAAACCCGGCAATCATGCACGCTAACAACTCTTCGAAATTATGAGCACAACCACACCGCACAGAGTCCTGATCGCCAAACCCGGCCTCGACGGCCATGACCGGGGCGCCAAATTCATTGCCCGGGCCCTGCGCGATCATGGCTTTGAGGTGATCTACACCGGTATCCGCCGCAGTCCGGAAGAAATCGCGGCCGCGGCCATCCAGGAAGATGTGGCGGCCATCGGCCTCTCCTCCCTGTCAGGGGCCCATCTCCGCCTCTTTCCAGCAGTCCTGACCGCCCTGAAAAATCAGGGCGCCGGTGACATCCCGGTCCTGGGCGGCGGGGTCATCCCGGATGAAGACATCAAGACCTTGCTGGCTGCCGGCCTGCACGCCATATTCACCCCCGGCACGCCGGCCGCGACCATCATCGAGGCCTTTCGTGCCGCCTGTCAAACAGGGTCCCATTCGGACAGCGACGACTGACCATGAAGACGGACGAGCTCCTGACCGGCTTGCGCAACCGCGATCCCCGGGCCATCGGCCGGATCATCTCCCAGGTGGAGAACAACGGGCCGCAATGCCGGGCCATCCTGGCCGCTCTGGATCCAGCAGCCATGGACAGCACTCTGGTGCTGGGCATCACCGGTCCACCCGGGGCCGGGAAATCAACCCTGACCGGCTGCCTGATCCGTCATCTGCGCGGACAAGGCAGCCGCCTGGGCATCATTGCCGTTGACCCCTCCTCACCCATCAGCGGCGGGGCCCTGCTCGGCGATCGCATCCGGATCATGGATCACGCCCTGGACCCTGACGTGATCGTCCGCTCCATGGCCAGTCGTGGTCGTCTGGGCGGGCTCTGTGCCACGGCCGGGGCTGTCGTCCGTGTCCTGGCCGCGGCAGGCTGCGAAGTGATCCTCATTGAGACCGTGGGCGTCGGCCAGTCGGAAATGGATATCGTCCGCCTGGCCGACCTGACCTTGATGGTCATGGCCCCGGGCTTTGGCGATGACATCCAGGCCATGAAGGCCGGACTCCTGGAGGTGACCGACCTGCTGGTGGCCAACAAGGGTGATCAGCCGGGCAGCGAGGCCCTGTGTCTGGAAATGAGCGCCGCCTTCCGCGACCGCAGCCGGGCCGACGGGATCGAGCGGGTGATCCAGACCGTGGCTGCCCAGAATAAAGGGACAAGCACCCTGATGAACCAGATCAACACCCTCAATGCTCGTCACCTGGAGATCGGCATTCGGGCGACACGACGACAGCAGTCGCAGGAAATCGAGACCCTGGACTGGTGCCTGGAACTCCTTCGGCCCCAGCTCCTTGCGGCCATCCGTGGCCACGAACAACCTCTTGACCCGCGTCTGCGGGCCGAGCAACTCATCACAGACAGGGATCATGACCGACAGCAACAGCCTCAGTGATTGGCAGAAACAGGAGTTGGCCAGCAGCCTCAGCCGTTTCCCCGAACGGAAGAAGACCTTCACCCGCCACGGCGGAGAAGAGATCCAGCGGCTGGCCCTGCCCGAAGAAATAGACGAGGAATACGAGCGACAGCTCGGCTTTCCCGGCCGCTACCCCTTTACCCGCGGGGTCCAGCCCACCATGCACCGGGGCCGCTTATGGACCATGCGCCAGTATGCGGGCTTTTCCACGGCGGCCGAGTCCAATCTGCGCTATCGTTACCTCCTGGAACAGGGAACCACGGGCCTGTCCGTGGCCTTTGATCTGCCCACCCAGATCGGCTACGACTCCGACGACCCCATGGCCCTGGGCGAAGTGGGCAAGGTGGGGGTGGCCATCGACACCCTGGCCGACATGGAAGTCCTGTTTCAGGAAATCCCCCTGGGGGAGATCTCCACCTCCATGACCATCAACTCCCCGGCCATCGTCCTTCTGGCCATGTATATTGTTGTGGCCGAAAAGCAGGGGGTGGCCACAGACCAGCTGCGGGGCACCATCCAGAACGATGTCCTCAAGGAATATGTGGCCCGGGGCACCTACATCTTTCCACCCCGCCCGTCCCTGCGCCTGATCACCAATATCTTCCAGTGGTGCGGCACCCACGCCCCGCTCTTCAACACCATCTCCATCTCGGGCTACCACATCCGCGAGGCCGGGTCCACCGCAGCCCAGGAGGTGGGTCTGACCCTGGCCAACGGCATCACCTATGTCCAGACCGCACTCGACGCCGGACTTGAGCTGGATCAGTTTGCCCGGCGCCTGGCCTTTTTCTTCAACGCCTCCTCCAACCTCCTGGAAGAAGTGGCCAAGTTTCGGGCCGCGCGTCGGCTCTGGGCCCGAATCATGAAAAACCGTTTCGAGGCCAGGAACCCGGCCTCGCAGATGCTTCGCTTTCACTCCCAGACCGCGGGCAGCAGCCTCACGGCCCAGCAGGTGGACAACAACATCGTCCGGGTCACCATTCAGGCCCTGGCCGCAGTCCTGGGCGGGACCCAGAGCCTGCACACCAACTCCCGGGATGAGGCCCTGGGCTTGCCCACCGAAGATTCGGTACGCACTGCACTGCGCACCCAGCAGATCATTGCCCACGAGTCTGGCATCGCCGAAACCATTGACCCCCTGGCTGGATCTTATTATATCGAGCAGCTCACCGATCAGATTGAGCTGGAGGCCGAGGAACTGATCGCCACCATTGAAGAGGCAGGTGGGGTGGTCGCGGCCATTGAAAACGGTCTGATCCAGCGCCGGATCGAGGAGAGCGCCTACCAGTACCAGCTGGAAGTGGAACAGGGCGAACGGGTCATTGTCGGGGTCAACAAATTTCAGGAGAGCGCGGAAGAACGACCGCCCCTGCACCGGGTCGACCCGGCCGTGGAAGACGAGCAGGTCGGACGGCTGGCCGCGGTCCGGGCTGGCCGCGACAACGTAGAGGTAGACCGACTGCTGGCCGAACTGAAGATGGCCGCCCAGTCGGGAGAGGACAATCTGATGGAACCGATCCTGGCCGCGGTCCGGGCCTACGCCTCACTGGGCGAGATCTGCCTGGTCCTGCGTGAAGTCTTTGGTGAATACCGGGATTAGTTGACAGAAATAGAATTAATTATCGGGATGTTTAAATAGGGGGTTATGGCGGTGGGCTTGGCCCGGCAGGCACAGGAAGCGAGGACGTCTGCAGGGCCTGATTCGCCCGAGACCCTAACTCTGAACCATATGCCTACACCCAAGGCCACTGACAGGACCCACAACTCCAACCCTGACAGATTGAGAAAAATCAGCAAAATTCACCCAACACAATTATGTTACAAAAAATCGATCACCTGGGCATTGCCGTCCACTCCATCGCCACGGCCCGCCTCTTTTATGAGCAGGTTCTGGGCCTGACCTGCGAGCATGAGGAAGAGGTGGCCAGCCAGCAGGTCAAGACCGCCTTTTTTACGGTGGGCGAGACCCACATCGAGTTGCTGGAACCCACCAGCCCCGAGAGCCCTGTTGCCAAGTTTTTGGCCAGCCGGGGTGAGGGGATCCATCATGTGGCCTATGCCTGCGACGACCTTGCAGGCCAGCTGGTCCAGGCCAGAGAGGCCGGCTGCCGCCTGATCCATGAAACCCCGATCGTCGGGGCCGGCAACAAACAGATCGCCTTTCTCCACCCCAAGTCCAGCCACGGTGTGCTCACCGAACTCTGCAGCGGAGAAGCCTGATGAACAGACATCTTGACCAGTTAATGAAACTGCGCGACGAGGCCCGCCTGGGTGGCGGCCAGGAACGCATCGACAAGATCCACAGCCAGGGGCGGATGACCGCCCGCGAACGGATCGACCTCCTCCTGGACCCCGGCTCCTTCGAGGAATTCGACATGTTCGTGACCCACCGCAGCCACGACTTCGGCATGGCAGACAAGGTCTACCCCGGAGACGGCGTGGTCACCGGCTACGGCACGGTGAACGGCCGCCTGGTCTATGTCTATGCCCAGGACCCCACCATCCTCGGCGGCTCTCTCTCCGAGACCATGGCCGAAAAGATCTGCAAAGTCATGGACCTGGCCATCAAAAACGGGGCGCCGGTCATCGGGCTCAACGACTCGGGCGGCGCCCGAATCCAGGAGGGAATCGAGAGTCTGGCCGGATATTCCGATATCTTTCTGCGCAACGTCAAAGCCTCGGGCGTGGTCCCGCAGATCTCGGCCATCTTCGGTCCCTGCGCCGGGGGGGCGGTCTACTCACCGGCACTGACCGACTTTATCATCATGGTCCGCACCTTTTCCTACATGTTCCTCACCGGACCCAAGGTGGTCAAATCCGTGACCCATGAGGATGTCACCGTCGAGGAACTGGGCGGTGCCGACATGCACGCCTCCCGCAGCGGGGTGGCCGACTACGCCGCGGAATCAGGGGTGGAGGCCGTCCTCTATGTCAAGCGCCTGCTCTCCTTTCTCCCCCAGAATAACGTTGAGACCCCGGCCCTGGTCCCCACTCTCGACCCCCCGGACCGCCGTGCCGAAGAGCTCAATGCGCTCATCCCGAGCAACACCCATCAGGCCTACGACATGAAGGAGGTCATCCTCCAGACCGTTGATGACCACGATTTCTTCGAGATCAAGCCAGATTTTGCCCCCAATATCATTATCGGTTATGGCCGCTACAACGGGCGCACCGTCGGGATCGTCGCCAACCAGCCGTCCTCCCTCTCCGGGGTCCTGGACATCAACTCCTCGATCAAGGCGGCCCGTTTTGTTCGTTTCTGCGACTGCTTCAACATCCCGGTGGTGACCTTTGTCGATGTCCCCGGCTTCCTACCCGGGACCGCCCAGGAATACGGCGGGGCCATCCGACACGGGGCCAAGCTTCTCTTTGCCTATGCCGAAGCTACCATTCCCAAGGTGACGGTGATCACCCGCAAGGCCTACGGCGGCGCTTACTGCGTCATGTCATCCAAACACCTGCGCGGCGATATCAACTTTGCCTGGCCCTGCGCCGAAATCGCTGTCATGGGCGCCAAGGGAGCCGTCGAGATCCTTTACGGCCGTGAGGCGCGGCTCAGCGCCGATCCTGTGGCCTTTCTCCTGGAAAAAGAGGAGGAATACCAGAATGCCGTGGCCAACCCCTATGTGGCGGCCCGGCGCGGATATGTGGATGACATCATTGAACCGTCCAGGACCCGTTTCAGGATCATCAAGTCACTGGAGATGCTGCGCAACAAGCATGACTCCAACCCCATGAAAAAACACGGCAATATCCCGCTGTAGAACGGAAACAACGACCATGAATTTCCTGCAAACAGGCCTTGCCGCCCTCAACGAACCCGGTTTCAACGCCCTGACCTTTTCCCTCTTCGGGATGGGGCTGGTCTTCGCCGGTCTGGTGGTCATCAGCCTGTACATAACGCTTCTGCCCAAACTCCTGCACCTGTCCCGGACCCGGCCCAGAAAAAAAACCGGCCCGATCCCCCCGGCCACACCAGACCACGACCCGGAGATCCTGCTGGCCATTGCCACGGCCCTGCATTTGCAGAGCAACTTCCCTGATGAAAACTCACGATTGACCTGGAAGAGCCATGGCGATCTTGAATCGCCGTGGCTGGTCTCCAAACGCATGCACACCCTGGCCCAGCGTAAACTTCAATCCAGCCCGTGGAGACAGGGATGAAACAATACAGACTCACCATCAACCAGACCCCATACACCGTCCGTATCCTCGAAGTCCATGATGATCGGGTAGTGGCCGAGGTCAACGGCTGTGAACATGTGGTCGGCATCGAGGCCATCGAAAATGTCGGGCTCGCGACAAACGCCCAGGCACCTGCCCAGCCCGGACACACGGCAGCCCCGCCCGCCAGTTCCTCTCAGACGCCTACCGGACCCTCATCGGTCTCCCTTCCTGATGCGCCAGGGACGGTGACGACCCCCATGCCCGGACAGATCATCGCCCTCCATGTCAACCAGGGCGATCGGGTGAAAAAAGGCCAGAAACTCCTGATCCTTGAGGCCATGAAACTGGAAAACGTGATCACGGCCACGGGTGACGGGGCCGTGACCGAAATCCTGGTGGCCGAAGGTGACGTGGTCTCCCAGGGTCAGCCCCTGCTGATCCTGAGCTGAACAAGAAGGAGAGAAGACGTGGACCTGACCATCTTTCTGCACAACTCCGGCTTCTACCACCTGGAGTGGACCAACCTGGTGATGATCTGTGTGGGTGTTCTGTTCATCTACCTGGCGGTCACCAAGGACTACGAGCCCCTGCTCCTGGTCCCCATCGGTTTTGGCATGGTGGTCGGCAATATCCCGCCGATCACCGGGATGCCGCTTTCGGTCTATGCCGAGGGCTCGGTCTTTTATTACATCTACCTGGGGGTGATGAAGGGGATTTATCCCCCTCTGATCTTCCTGGGGATCGGGGCCATGACCGATTTTTCGACCATGCTCTCCAATCCCAAGCTGACCTTATTGGGGGCAGCGGCCCAGATCGGTGTTTTCCTTACCTTTATCGGGGCCTTGATCCTGGGTTTCACCAAGGCCGAGGCCGGAGCGATCGGGATCATCGGCGGGGCTGACGGCCCCACGGCCATCTTTCTCTCTTCAATGCTGGCCCCGCAACTCCTGGGGCCCATCGCCATTGCCGCCTATTCTTACATGGCCCTGGTCCCGGTGATCCAGCCGCCGATCATGTATCTGCTGACCACCAAGGCGGAACGGCGCATCCACATGAAACCGCCGCGTCTGGTCTCCAAACGGGAGAAGATCATCTTCCCCATCGTCGCCTTTCTGATCTGCGCCCTGATCGCCCCTGGCTCCATGACCCTGCTGGGCATGCTCTTCTTCGGCAACCTGCTCAAAGAATCCATGGTCACGGAACGGCTGGCCAATACCGCCCGCAACGCCCTGATCGATACGGTCACCATCCTCCTCGGGTTTTCCGTGGGGGCCTCAACCCAGGCCCAGACCTTTCTCACTCCGCAGTCAATCCTGATCTTCGGACTTGGGGCGGTCTCATTCATCATCGCCACCATGGGGGGAATCCTCTTTGCCAAGCTGATGAATCTCTTTCTCAAGGACAAGATCAATCCCCTGCTCGGTGCGGCCGGGGTCTCGGCCGTCCCCGACTCGGCCCGGGTCGTCCATGCAGTGGGACTCAAGTCGGATCCCACCAACTTTCTGCTCATGCATGCCATGGCCCCCAACGTCGCCGGAGTAATCGGCTCAGCCATTGCTGCAGGTGTCCTCTGGTCAGCCCTGGGGGGTTTCTAGTTCATTGAAAGAAAGGGATTTTCTAAAAGTCGTTACTGACTGCGAAAACGCCAGAACATAACCGGCAGAACCTGCCGTGGTTTCCCATTGTTTCCATCATCAACCGAACATTGCGAGAGAAAGCCTTTCATCAGCCATCTTCTCAATGCACTGAACAGAGAAAATAGGGGACAGACCACGATATTTCCTTGGTATTCGCCTCCTGGGCCTAGCCGCCCTGGTGCCGGTAATTGAAGAGATCTTCTGGCGCTATTTTCTGCTGAGAAGGATGATTTCGCCGAAATGGCAGGAGCAGAAACCGATTGTTTTTACGCTGAAATCATTCCTGTGAGTGACCCTGCTTTTCACCCTGTCCGAACCGGATTGTTTGTTTGTGTGTCAAATAATACCGTGGTCTGTCCCCTATTTATCTGCTATTTATCCTCTATTTATCCTGCCCAAAACCCCTCCTTTTCCCCCTCCGTTTAAAGAATACTCTTCAGCCATTGCTGAATAGTCTCTAAATCAGCGCCCACTTCCCCCTGTCCAAACAAGTCAACATACTGATATCATAGCGTATCAACATCATGGCACATTCCTTGCTTATGGATGCCAGGTCAATCATGACCTGCGAATCGGAGACAAGAAATGAAACGAACACCCTGCCTGCGGGCCGTGCTTGCCCTGACCATTCTGTTTGCACCTGTGGCCATTTCTGCCGGTGAAAACATCCCACCCTCCCCCCTGCTGGAGCAATTGATTGAGATTGCCCTGACAGAGAATTCCGGGCTCAAGGCCTCGGAAAATCGCCTGCAGATTTTTGAAAACAAGATCCCGCCGGCCGGTTCCTTTAACGACCCGACTCTTTCCTTTGGCCTCAGCAACTATCCGGTGGACACCCTCAATGACAATCAGACACCCATGACCGGTAAAAGCATCAAACTCTCCCAGGCCTTTCCATTTCCAGGGAAACTCGCAGCCCGAGAAATGGCCGCGGAGCAACAGGCACAGTGGTACCAGGGCATGCTTGCGGACAACAGACTGCAGGTCATCCGCAAGATCAAAGAGAGTTACTATTCTCTGTACTCTCTGAACAAGGCCATCCTGATCACGGAAAAAAATATCAGTCTCTTAAAAGACTTCATCCGTCTGACAGAGACCAGTTATGAAACAGGAAAGGGCCTTCAGCAGGATGTGCTCAGGGCTCAGATGGAACACGCGGTCCTGATCGACCGGCTCTATACTTTCAGACAGCAACACCAGTCAGCCCTGGCCGAGATGGAACGTACCCTGAACCAGTCGCTGCCCTTTTCATTAAGCGACCTCCCTGATTTCAATTTTCCAGACCTGCCACCCTCTTCAGCCGATCTGGAGCAGACAGCCGAGGAAAACAGGCCTCTGCTCTCCTCATATCAGGCCGTGATCAGGCAATATCAGGCCCAGAAAGAACTGGCCAAACTCGATTTCAACCCGGACCTGAAAGTGGGGCTGGCTTACACCTTCAGGGAACGAACAGCGGCCGACAGAGGCACTGATTTTGTCGGCATTGAACTGGGCATGGACCTGCCCGTCTACAGGGCCAAGCGAAACGCCGCCGTGGCCGAGGCAGAGGCAGGCAGAAGGATGGCCATTGAACAGTACAGAGACATCCAGACAACAATTCTCTTCAACATCCATGACGAATACAGCCGGCTGGAGAAGGCGTACGCTCAGTTCAATCTCTATAAAAGCGGAATCCTCCCCCTGGCCCGGCAGAATTTTGAAGCGGTCCTGAGCGGTTACCAGGTGGGGAAGAACAGCTTTCTGGCCCTGCTGGAGAGTCAGAAGGCCGTCAACAATTACGAAATGGAATATTACAGAGCCCTGGCAGAAGGCCAGCGTTCCTGGGCCAGGCTTGAGGCAGAAACCGGGATGGCCCTGAGCACATCCCCGGTACAACAGGAATCAAACGCCTTGGATCAGATCCAAAACTGAGCAACATGGCTGGACCAAATGGCCAGCCATAACAAACCATGAAATTTCATCACTTCGGCATAGCCTGTCATGCTCTTCGATGAACTTTTGGATAAAGGAAAACAGATATGCCAAACAATGCCACTTGGTCTCTCACGCTTCTCCTCACCGTCATGCAGGTTCTCGTCTTCCCTGTCTTTCACTTTGAACAGAACAGCAAGGGCCTGCATCTGGACTGGTTCGGGGAACTCTCGGTCGCCCATGCGGACAACCATCAGTATACCTGCAGCATGCATCCCTTTGTCCTCCAGGATGAACCGGGCAACTGCCCGATCTGTGGCATGACCCTTGTTCCGGTGAGGTCTGATCTCTCCGGTCCCTCAAACAGCAAGGCGATTTCCATAGATCCCGTCACCCAGCAGAACATGGGAATCCGTTCCGCCACTGTGGGCAGGCGCAGCCTGCACAGAACCATTCGCACTGTGGGCCTGGTCGGTTATGAGGAATCGCGCCAGTATTCTGTGAACTCAAAGACTGACGGCTGGATAGAACGATTATACGTCAATGAAACCGGTAAGTTTGTAAAAAAAGGTGAGCCTCTGCTGGAAATTTACAGCCCGGAGTTGATCGCCGCCCAGGAGGAATTTCTGCTCTCTCTGCGCAACAGCACCGCCCTCAAGAACAACACCATTCCAGACATGAGCGCAAGCGCGGACCGGCTCCTTGAATCATCCCGGAAACGGCTCCGCTACTGGGATATCAGCGAGCAACAGATCAACCGGCTCGCCCAGAGCGGCGAGGTCCTGAAGACCCTTGTACTGCATGCGACTTATGACGGCATTATCACCCAGAAAAAAGTAGTGCAGGGCATGTTTGTGAAAGCAGGTATGGAACTCATCCAGGTCTCAGACATCTCAAGTGTCTGGGTCTATGCCGATATTTATGAAAATGAACTGCCCTGGGCAAAGGCGGGACAAAAGGCCAAGGTTTTTCTGCCCTACTTGAGTGAGCCCATCCAGGGTTCGGTGAGCACCGTTTATCCCTATGTCGACCCCAAAACCCGCACCATCAAGGTGCGAATCGATCTGGCCAATAACAACCTTGAACTGAGGCCGGACATGTATGTCAGTGTTTACCTGGAGGCGCACGCTGTACAGGATGTCCTGGCCATTCCCATGGAAGCCGTGATCAATTCAGGCAACACAAAAAGAGTTTTCCTGGCCCTGGCCGACGGAAAATTTGAACCACGGGAGGTTGAGCTTGGTCTGCAGGGCGATAAAGGCTTTGTCGAGATCATCAGTGGTCTTGCTGAAAACGACCAGGTCGTCATCTCGGCCCAGTTCCTTCTGGACTCTGAAAGCACCACCCGGGAGGCCATTCAAAAAATGTGGAAACCAAAAACCATCACGCCTCCTGCCACCCAGGATGCACAAGGGGCAAACGCTGATCCGATCAAAAACGACAGCAAGGGCTCCCTGGAAGAATTATTCAAGTAATCCCAGTGGATGCCACGATCAATCAAACCAGCAAGGCTGAACCATATTGGCCAGTCACAACCAACCATGAACGTTCACAATTTCGACATGGCCAGTCATGGTCTTCGATGAACTTTCAGATAAACAGGCAGCTACATAAAGGCATACATCCATGCTCGAGAAAATAATTGACTGGTCTGTCCACAACAAGTTCATGGTCGTCCTGCTGACAGGATTCATGATCCTGGCCGGAGGCTATTCCCTGAAAAACACACCCATTGATGCCATCCCCGATCTTTCTGATGTGCAGGTGATTATCTTCACCGAATTTCCCGGCCAGGCCCCTCAGGTTGTGGAAGATCAGGTGACATATCCCCTCACCACCCAGATGCTGGCCGTCCCCCAGGCAAAAGTCGTCCGCGGATATTCTTTTTTCGGATATTCCTTTGTCTATGTCATCTTTGAAGACGGTACCGACATCTACTGGGCACGCTCCAGGGTTCTGGAATATCTCAACTATGCCAGCGGCAAACTCCCCCGTGGAGTCACGCCAAGTCTTGGTCCTGATGCAACCGGCGTCGGCTGGGTTTATGAATATGTCCTGGAAAGCAACAAGCACGATCTGCAACAGCTTCGCTCCATTCAGGACTGGTATCTGCGGTATGAGCTGGCGGCGGTCAAGGGCGTCTCAGAAGTTGCCAGTATCGGCGGGTATGTCAAGCAGTATCAGGTGGAAGTTGACCCCAATCGCCTCCTGGCCTACCACATCACCATTCCCCAGATCCGCAAGGCCATTCAGCAGAGCAATAATGATGTCGGCGGTCGTCTGATTGAAATGGGTGAAACCGAATTCATGGTGCGCGGTCTCGGCTACTTGCAGTCAACCAGTGATATTGAGCAGGTTGTTGTCAGCACTGACCAGAAGGGAACACCCATTCTGATCAAAGACCTGGCACAGGTGACCCTGGGACCGGAATTGAGACGAGGTGTCGCCGAACTCGACGGCAAAGGTGAGACCGTGGGCGGTATCGTGGTCATGCGTTATGGCGAAAATGCCCTGACTGTCATCAAGGACGTCCAGGCCAAGCTGGAGTCTCTCAAAAGCGGGCTACCCGATGGGGTACGGATAAAAGCAGTATATGACCGCTCAGGTCTCATCGAAAGGGCCGTGGATACCCTGAAGGAAAAACTGATTGAGGAAAGCATTGTCGTGGCCATTGTGACGGCTCTCTTTCTCTATCATCTACCCAGCGCCCTGGTGGCGATCGTGACCATTCCGATCGCCATTCTCATGGCCTTCAGCATCATGCATGCCCAGGGGATCAACGCCAACATCATGAGCCTGGGAGGGATCGCCATTGCCATCGGGGCCATGGTCGATGCGGCAATCATCATGATTGAAAATGCCCATAAACACCTGGAGCGGGACCGGGACAAAAAACCGCATGCGGAAATCTTGCTGGCCTCGGCCAAGGAGGTCGGCCCCACCCTGTTTTTTTCCCTGCTGGTGATCACCGTCTCCTTTCTGCCCGTTTTCACCCTTCAGGAACAGTCGGGTCGTCTGTTCAAACCGCTGGCATTCACCAAAACCTATGCCATGGCTGCAGCCGCCCTGCTGTCCATTACCCTGGTGCCAGTGCTCATGAGCTGGTTCATCCGGGGCAAGATCAAACCCGAGGAAGAAAATCCTATCAATCGTCTCCTGATCCGCATCTACCATCCGGTCGTTGATTTTGTCCTGAACTGGCGAAAGGCAACCCTGCTGCTGACAACCATCCTGATTCTTTCCATCGCCTGGCCATTGAGCAAGATGGGTTCCGAGTTCATGCCACCGTTGAACGAGGGTGATCTTCTCTATATGCCCACAACAAAGCCTGGTATTTCCATCACCAAGGCCAAGGAGCTCTTGCAGCAGACCGATCGCATTATTGCAACGTTCCCTGAAGTGGAACGAGTCTTTGGAAAAATCGGCCGGGCAGAGACAGCAACAGACTCGGCCCCGCTCTCCATGGTCGAAACAACCATTCTGCTCAAACCGGAAGACGAATGGCGCAAGGTCCCGGCCAAACGATTTTTCAGCGGCTGGCCACCCTGGATCAAGACGCCACTGGCAAGAGTCTTTCCGGAAGAAAAAAGCATCACCGCAGAACAGCTGATAGAACAGCTCAACGATGCCATTCAATTTCCCGGGCTCACCAACGCCTGGACCATGCCCATCAAGACACGAATAGACATGCTGTCCACGGGTATCAAGACCCCTGTGGGCATCAAGGTCATGGGTGATGATCTGACTGTGCTGAACCAAATCGGAGAGGAGATAGAGGCACTGGTCAGCACCTTACCTGGCACCTTGAGTGCCTATTCCGAACGGGTAACAGGGGGGAATTATCTTGATTTCAATATCGATCGGGCAGCTGCGGCCCGCTACGGCCTCACCGTGGGAGAGATTCAGGATGTCATCCAATCCGCCATCGGCGGCATGAACGTGACCCAGACCGTGGAAGGATTGGAACGCTATCCGGTCAACATTCGGTATCTGCAGGATTACAGAAATGATTTGCCGGCCCTGCACCGCGTCCTGGTGCCATTACGGGACGGAACCCACATCCCCATTTCCCAGGTGGCCACCATAACCACCACCAAGGGGCCACCGGCAATCAAGAGCGAGAATGCCCGCCGGACGGCCTGGGTCTATGTTGATATCAAGGGAATTGACATTGGTACCTATGTCAAAAATGCACAGGCCGCAGTGGGCCAGGCGATCAAATTACCTGCGGGCTACTCAATCATCTGGAGCGGTCAGTTTGAGTATATGGAGGCCGCCAAAAAACGATTGATGCTGGTCATCCCTCTGACCATCGTCATCATTTTTGTCATCATCTATATGAGCACAAAATCACTGATCAAGACGGCCATTGTTTTTCTGGCTGTACCATTTTCACTGGTGGGGGCATTCTGGTTTCTCTACCTGCTGGGATATCACACCTCGGTCGCCGTCTGGGTGGGCATCATCGCCCTGGCCGGGCTGGATGCCGAAACAGGAGTGGTCATGCTGCTCTATCTTGATATTTCCCACAAGATCTGGAGAGACAATGGCCGCTTGCACACCAAGGGCGACCTGGTGCAAGCCATTCACCATGGGGCGGTCAAACGGATACGCCCTAAGATCATGACGATATCAGTCATCATCGCGGGCCTGCTCCCGATCATGTGGAGCCATGGCGCAGGCGCCGATGTCATGAAACGAATTGCCGCACCCATGGTGGGCGGTGTCGTGACCTCGGGCATGATGGAACTGCTCGTCTATCCGGTGATCTTTTTCATCTGGCGTGCCCGCAAACTGAAGCCCAGCATGACGCCGACGTCACTGAAGGAAATCGCCGGGACATAAAACATAACTTTTCCCAGGCAGCGCGGAATAGTCCGCAATCACGTACAATAATGAGGATATAAAAATGAGGAAAAAACAAACGGTTCTGGCTGGTCTTCTCGTTCTTTTTGGTTTTGCAGCAAGTGCCGGAGCCATGGACATACACTCGTACCATGGAACAGCTCAACAGGAGAGCACAACCACAGACAGTGAGCAGGTCATGCTTGAGAACAACACCAGCAATGGAGTCATGGCCATGGCTCATCTACAGGATATCACCAAAAAAATGGCCAAGTACAACCAGGACAAGACCCATCACCTGATGATCATGTTCAAGGATGCGTCCTCTGAAACTATTTTTGATTCAGGCCTGGTTGCCGTGAAGGTCATCGACCCGGCCGGCACCGAATCTCCAGCCGTAAAAATGCTGGGCATGGATGGAAGCTTTGGGGCCGATCTTGTACTGGCCCAGAAAGGAAAATATACCTTTGAAGTGGGGACAAAACTGGGTGACAACACAACACGTCAGTTCCGTTTTCAACACACCATGAATTAAACCAACCAGCAGAGCTGGACCAGATTGGCCCGCCACAACCAACCATGAACGTTTATTCCTACGACATGGCCAATGATGGTCTCCCATGAACTTTCGGATAAACTGACAAGGCCTTCTCTGTGAAAGAGGAGGCCTTATCAGCCAGAAACAAGGAACATTCCACCTCCTGCTCCTGAGAGAAATGCACCAAAAGGTGCGTGACCTATTTCTGCCGCAAGATATCGCGGATCTCTGTCAGAAGCATTTCTTCCTTTGAAGGGGCGGGGGGAGGCGGTGGAGCTGCTGCTGCCTCTTCCTGTTTCTTTAAGGAGTTCATTGCCTTGATCACCATGAAAATGGCAAGGGCAATGATGACAAAATCAAGAACGGTTTGAATGAATTTACCATAATTTATGGTGACAGCGGCCGCGCCATCCACGGCCACCTTCAGGGTCATTGCAAGGTCTGAGAAATCAACACCGCCAATCAGCAGACCTATGGGCGGCATGATCACATCGGCGACAAAGGAAGATACTATTTTCCCGAAAGCCCCGCCGATAATGATACCCACGGCCATGTCCATCACATTCCCGCGCATTGCAAACTTCTTGAATTCCTGCATCATACCCATTGATTTTCCTCCCTGAGGATTAAAGTGCTTTCCAGTACACCGAGTATAAACTAGCGCCATTCTGGTCTGTTCCCTATTCATTGACGGCGTTATGATCAGATGGTAAAAACAAGAAAGTAGTGAATTTTACGGCCGCTTTATTACACTAAGGGAAAGGGAATAGAGGATATCCCCATTGCCGCCCTTTGCTTCCAAAGTTTAATGTGAATCCATGCGTTATTTTATATGGGGGTTTTTCTGGATAGCAGTATATCTTGGCCTGGCCTTGTCCCCCTGCCTGATTCTGCTGCATGGTGATATGCCTGGCGGCTACGGTTTCTGGTGGGACTTTTCCATGGCACTGGGCTTTGCTGCTGCATCAATGATTGCCCTGATGTTTTTCCTGACAGCCCGGTTCAAGCGGGCAGCCCTGCCGTTTGGCGTTGATATTGTCTATTATTTTCACAAATATATATCCCTGCTGCTCTTCCTGTTTGCTGCTACGCATACGATAATTCTTCTGGTAACTGAGCCGGTTGTTTGGGTAATGCTCAGACCTGAACAGCTCAACAGGTATATGGCAGCGGGTATCGTTTCCCTTTTCATACTCGCGCTTATTGTTTTTTCGTCTCTGTTGCGGAAGCAGCTTCAGATACATTATGAAAACTGGCGCCTGGTTCATGCTCTTTTTGCTGTTGCCGCTTTTATCCTCGCCTTGGTTCATATTGAAGGTGTCGGATACTATGTAGCTACACCGGCCAAACGCATAATATGGGGAACGATTATGGGGTGCTGGCTGCTCCTTCTTCTTTATGTCCGCCTTGTCAAACCTGCCTTGCTTCTCCGTACCCCCTATAGAGTAAAAGAAGTTATACCTGAAAAAGGCAATGCTTATACCTTGGTCATCGTCCCTGATCAGCATCAGGGGATTGATTTCCAGCCCGGCCAGTTTGCCTGGCTTAGCATGTATCATTCACCATTCAGTATGAAAGAACATCCCTTTTCTATTTCATCCAACCCGGAACAAAAAAACGAACTTCATTTTACTATCAAGGAATTGGGCGATTTTACCAGGCGAATAAAATATGCTACTCCAGGGGAGGCAGTTTATATTGACGGCCCGTACGGATCATTCAGCATAGACAGACATCCATCAGCACCTGGGTATGTGTTTATTGCCGGAGGTATCGGCATCGCACCGGTCAGGAGTATGCTTTGCAGCCTGAAAGAGAGGAATGATGGCCGGAACCATATTTTGTTTTTCGCCGGCAGTACTATGGAAAAATTGACTTTTCATAACGAACTTGATGCCCTGCAGGATGAAATGAATTTGAAGATTATATACCTGCTGGAACATCCTCCTGTAGATTGGTCGGGAGAGTCAGGTTTTTTAAGCATAAACATATTAGAACGTCACCTGCCGAGAAATTACCAGGAACTTGAGTACTTTATCTGTGGGCCTGTGCCGATGATTCATCTGGCTGAAAAGGAACTGCATACAATCGGAGTGCCCCTGCACCATTTGCACTCAGAACTGTTTGATTTTGTCTGATAGGACGATTACGCCATGCGCCTTATGCTTGCGAAAACTCTTGTTGCATTGACCGGTGTGATGATAATTGCTGTTGCTCTGGTCTTTGCCATCGTCCAGAACAGTTGACCAGATTCTGCCGACAAATTGGCTAAATAGGGGACAGGCTCTCAACAGACGGAAGTCGAAAGTCAAGACGAAGGCAACTCCCAGTTAATTGGCGATTTGGACTGATCCTGCAAATATGCATTTGCTTTGGAAAAATGCTTATTACCAAAAAAACCTCGATGCGCAGATAAAGGGGACGGGTGAACCGACTGCAGTACCAGGTGACGCTTTTTGTCAATAATCGCACCTTTTTTTTGGGCATAACTGCCCCATAAGAAAAACACCAGCCCGGAATGTTCTCTGTTCAGCGTTTCAATAATAGAATCAGTGAAATGTTCCCACCCCTTTCCCTGATGAGAAGCCGCCCTGTTCTTTTCCACAGTCAACACACTGTTTAACAGAAGTACTCCCTGTTCTGCCCAGCTGTTGAGACATCCATGTCGGCTCGGAGCAATTCCAAGATCCGTGTGGATTTCTTTGAAAATATTTTTAAGAGATGGCGGAAGTGGTACCCCCGGCATCACTGAAAAACACAAGCCGTGTGCCTGTCCCGGACCGTGATATGGGTCCTGCCCGATTATCACAACTTTCACTTCCTCAAAAGGAGTCAGGTTCATGGCATTAAAGATGTTTTTTCCTTCCGGGTAAATGATCTTTCCGGCCCGTTTCTCCTGGATCAGGAACTGTCTGAGGTTTTGCATATACTTTTTTTCAAATTCACCTCCGATCCGACTCTTCCAGGAAGTTCTCAACTGAACACGATCTTGTATCTCAGACATTGCCCACACCTCATAAATAGGGGACAGACCACAATATTTTTCTGGCCAACAGAACTAAACTGCGGTAAGCATATCACATGCCACGACGACCTCGCATTATCATACCAGATGTTCCTCTGCATATCATTCAGCGCGGAAACAATCGCCAGCCCTGTTTTTACAGCGACGAAGATTACTCCCTCTACCTTGAGTGGTTGCAGGAATACAGCCTCGACTCAGGCTGTTCCATACACGCCTATGTGTTGATGACAAACCATGTCCACCTGCTTTTGACCCCTGCAGACGCCACTAGCGCCGGCCTGCTCATGAAACGATTGGGACAACGATATGTACAATATATCAACCGGACATATCAGCGGAGCGGGACCCTCTGGGAAGGACGCTTCCGCTCCTGTATCGTCCAGCGGGAAGACTATCTGCTCACCTGTCAACGGTACATCGAGATGAATCCGGTGCGCGCGGGCATTGTCGAGCATACCGGCGAGTATCGATGGTCAAGCTACGCCTTTCATGGCCAGGGGAAAAAATCGTCCCTGCTGACCCACCATCCCGTCTATCTCAGCATTGACCGAAACAAAGCAAAGAGGCAGGAGGCCTACCGGAATCTTTTTGCCCATGAACTGGAGTCTGAGGTCATTGATCAGATTCGTCACGCCACCAACGGGAACTTTGCCTTGGGAACTGCCCGCTTCACTGATGAAATCGCCGCAACCCTTGGTCGCCGGGTGACTCCTGGCAAGGCAGGAAGACCACAAAAGATTGCAACAGAAGAGAAGAATGAATAAACGTGGTCTGTCCCCTATTGATCTGGTGACCGAACAGGGCTATGAAACCCTGACTCCGATTCAGGCCCAGGCAATCCCGGCGGTTCTGGCTGGTCGGGATGTGATGGCGGCCGCCCAGACCGGGACCGGCAAAACAGCCAGCTTTGCCCTGCCGCTTTTGGAGCGCCTGTCAACAGGTCCGCGGGTCCAGGCCAATCAGGCCCGTGCCCTGATCCTGACCCCCACCCGCGAGTTGGCAGCCCAGGTCCGGGAGAGCCTGGTCATCTATGGCAGACACCTCCCCCTGACCTCGGCCGTCGTCTATGGCGGGGTGAAGATCAATCCACAGATGATGGCACTGCGCCGGGGCGTTGATGTCCTGGTGGCAACCCCTGGCCGACTCCTGGATCTATACCGCCAGAATGCAGTCAGATTTACGCAGTTGGAAGTGCTGGTCCTGGATGAAGCCGACCGAATGCTGGACATGGGATTTCTCAACGATATTCGCAAGATCCTGGCATTGCTCCCTCAAAAGCGTCAGACGCTGATGTTCTCTGCGACTTTTTCTGATGAAATTCGCAAGCTTGCCAATGGATTGGTCCACAATCCGGTTGAGATTTCAATCAGCCCACGCAATCCCACGGTCAAGGCTGTGGAGCAGTGGCTCTGTCCGGTGGACAAAAGCCGAAAACCGATCCTGCTCACTCACCTGATTCATGACAAGCAATGGCAGCAGGTCCTGGTCTTTACCCGGACCAAACAGGGCGCCAACCGCTTAACCCATTATCTGGAAACAAAGGGGATTCAAGCCACTGCCATCCATGGCAATAAAAGTCAGGCCCTGCGCAGCAAGGCTCTGGCCGATTTCAAGGCCGGCGAGGTGCACGTGCTGGTGGCAACAGATATCGCCGCCCGCGGCCTCGATATTGAGCAACTGCCGCAGGTGGTGAATTTTGATCTGCCCCATATCGCAGAAGACTATGTGCACCGGATCGGTCGCACAGGTCGGGCAGGTTCCAGTGGTCAGGCCGTGTCGCTGGTCAGCGCGGACGAGTTCAAACAACTCCTGGAGATTGAGCACCTGCTGGGAGAATTGCTGGAACGGAGATATATTCATGGCTTTGAGCCGGTCCACGATCTCCCGGCGTCTCGCCTGGACCTGCGTTCTAAAAAACCCAAAAAACCAAAGAAACCCAAGGCAGAACACCACGATGGACAGCGGACCGGTGAGAGCGGCCAGGAGCATCAACCCAGAGGCAGGAAGTCCAGTAAAAAAAAACCGCCGAAAGTCGGTGGCCGGAACCGAGGAGGTCAGCAATCTGAGGACACCACCAGACGCAGCAAGAACAGCCTCCCGGCAACCGGCGAGGCCACCGGGAGCAGGAACCGGCGTTCGCGTTGACTCTTCCACCACCAGTTCACGCCGTCTGCCTGAGACACGTTCAGGATTTCTGTGCGGCCCTGGTTAAAAACTGGTCCAGTTGATTTGCAAAGAGTTGCCGATCCGTCTTGTTGAGCGTCGGTGGCCCTCCTGTCTCGATACCACTGGCCCGCAGACTGTCCAGAAAATCTCTCATCCCCAGCCGGGCACGAATATTCTCCACTGAATACATTTCGCCACGAGGATTCAGGGCCCAGCCCCCTTTCTCAATCACGTCCGCCGCCAGAGGGATATCAGCGGTGATAACCAGATCACCCGCAGCCAGTCGTTTGATGATCTCATGGTCGGCAACATCCAGGCCGGCTCGTACCTGAACAAATCGAATGCAGCGTGACACAGGAATACGCACGGGGCGATTGGCCACCAGGGTCATCTGCACCCCGGTACGCACAGCCGCCTTAAATAAAATCTCCTTGATCACCGCAGGACAGGCATCCGCGTCCACCCATATTTCCATCTCAATTCGCCTCGTTGCTCAATACAAAGACCAGACCCGCTCCCCGGCCGTGATGATCATCACCCAGACCGCTCATGTTTTTCTGCCGGCATAAAACTGATCATAGATGAGAGTGAGAAGCAAGGCAAAGACCACGGAAGTCGTGCCGATCAAAACATTGTAAAAAGGTGGGGCCGTCAGGGCCAACCGGATCATGAGGGTGGCCAGGGCATAGCCCGAGTTTCGAAAAACAGCTCGAAACCCTGGCTGAAAGCATTGGGCAATAAGAACCAGCAGGATATCGCTGAAGATAAGGACCGTGTAAAAATTCTGAAAAAAATGAAACAATCCCTGGCCGCTCACCAGGAGCCAGACATTATAGAGGCCCATGACAAAAAAGATGATCAGCAGTGCAAAGGCCACAATCTTTTTTGAGGCAATAAAACGGTACAGGGCCACACCTGATTTCAGGGATTTTGCCGGGCCGCCCTGCAGTCTCAGGTAAAGGCCCAGCAGGGCAAAAATGGCGATGGAACCACCCCCGTCAGCAAGAATCCTCCAGAAAACATCGATCTGGCCGACAATCGAGATAGGTTCCGGCAAGAGAGACAACTCCTTGAACGAGTTTCGGATAAAGATAAGGGCGAGGATCTCAAACTGTTTTCCCAATGCCTTTGAGATGGAACAGGGCAGGGTAAAGATGAGACTGACCACCTCCATAATCAGGACAAAGGTAAAGGCCAGGTTGATGGCCATATAGTGTGACACGGGGAGCTGTGCCGCGAGTGCGGATGGCAGCATCCCCTGGCGATTGAGTTCTATAGCCCCGAGACTCAGGAGAAAAAAAACCACCAGCAATCCGGCCACGGCTCGCTCTGTAGTGTCCCTTTCCCAAAAACGATGCAGGGGATCAAAGACATGAGTCGTTGCATCAAATATTCTGTCCATAAAATGAATCAGACCTGTTTTTCTATTGGGGTGTTATGACCCCGATGTTTCCTCACCGCTCATTTAAAAGTATATCAACAACAGGGCTGAATAGTAAATATTTTCGTAACTATCCAGCAAGGCAACCGGGGTCCCCGGCATTTATTTCAAAGCAACAACTGAAAAATCAACTTATTGTATTGTCGAATTTATTTCTGTTGTTATTTTATATGAAAGTTCCTGTAACTTGTTGAAATTGCTAACAGGTGAAAGATTATTCGACATTGCTCCTCGATGAGCACACATCACTTTCATGCTTCGTTGTTCCCGCCTGCGGGGATGGGAGTTAGAAGCTTAATAACGGAAACAGGCGTTTAGCCCGGAACCGTAACTGTTCAGCAGTGCCGCAGATGCGCGAAAGAGGTCTGTGAAGTGTACTGATCAGTACATGAGCAGGCCGATGACAACGCAGGTAAGCGAGCTTGCGAGACTCCGGATGTGGTGCTGCTTCCAAGTAACAAAATGTTGGGCCTAGCACGGAACCAGCTGAAACCCCATGCTTTTTGCCCTGTTTTGGAGATTTTTCAAAGCTCGTTTTTGATGGGCCTCTTCCTGGGCGTTAAAGACTGATTCATCAAATTGTTTTCCGGTTTTCACTAAATGATAAATAATGCGAGCGAGCTTATGAGCAGTATCAGTGATTGCACTTGGCGCTCCATCTCTTGCTCGTTTTCTTCGATAGTAATTGCCGAGATATGACTGGCTACGCCATAATGACATGGCTGATATTTGTAACGCTTTAGAGAGCCTGTTTTTTCCTGGAAGAGTATGAGAGGATAATACTTTTCCGCCGCTTATTTTATTACCAGGGCATAAATTTAACCACGATGCAAAGTTTCCAGCTGTAGGGAATTTGGAGACATCACAGCCAACCTCAGCAAAAAATACATGGGCGGTTACCGCACTTATTCCCTCTATTTGGGTAAGGTCAGTACCGAGAATTCTATACATATGAGTACGCAAATCAAAATCTGGTTCATTCCCTTTACCTCTTCTAGGTGACGAGGTGGATGGGGGTGGTGGATTTTTATCTACGTCAATATGAGAATCGATATTGCTTAAGTGGCTTTCAATTTCACGATCGCACTCTGCTATCATTTGTTGATAATGGCGATAAACCTGCAAAGATTGTTTAAGGGTAAAAACATGCTCAGGCAGATAATCACCCTCAAGGGACTTTGAAATGGTATCTTGAGTGGCTCTGATTCTACTATTTTTTAAAGCAGCAAGTTTCTGAGCGTTACGCTCACCTGATAATATGGCATCGAGGATAGCTAAACCTGTGACACCTGTAATATCGCTTATCACATTGTGAAGCTGTAAATTCATTTGAGTGAGGGCTTTCTGCATATGCTGAATACATGAGGCCGCTGTCTTTACTAATCCATCTCGATGTCGTAGCAATGATCGAACTGCACAAACTTCTTGAGGTGGACGATATGATCCACGCAAAAGGCCAACAGAATGCAAGTATTGCAACCACTGACAATCTTGAACATCGGTCTTGCGCCCTGGAACATTCTTGACATGATGGGCATTGACGAGGACAACCTCAAAATTATAACTCTCAAGAATTTGAAAAACTGGAATCCAATAGACACCGGTGGACTCCATGGCAATAGAATCTATGCTGCAAGCTTTTAACCATTTCGCAGCATCATGTAAATCTGTTGTAAATGTGCCAAAGCAACGGACGGAATGTGGATCTCTATCATCAGGGACAGCAATATAAATTTCAGTGGCCCCGATATCAATACCAGCCGCATTTTCTTTAATGACATGCAACATCTTAACTCTTTTGATTTTTGTCTTCCGCTTCTGAGCCATACCCATTCCTCCAAAATGCAATGGTGATGGCCGAGAGTGCAAGAATAAGTATTCTTCCAAGCGGGATAGAGCATCAATGAGAACTAGCTGATGAACTTCACCAATAATAAAGGCACAAAACTCGGAACCATGCTGGACAACGGGTTGCCCTTCAATAATGAGCAGACACCAATGCGTTGCCGGACTACTTCCATCACCGTTTTTCTGATGGATATTATGATAGCATATCATGAAAAAAAGTTACTTTGAAAATAAATGCCGGGGACCCCGGTTGCTGTGCTGGACAGTTACATATTTTCAATCGTTGTTTCATGACAATGGTTTTTTTTTGATATCCTTGATGGCATTCTAACAATTTCGACCTCCTTCATGGTGTCTCTTTTTTTAGGCCTGACTTTTTTTATTTAGTGCATATGTTATTAATTAACATTGCCAAGCGCATGAGTTGAAGTTATTAATAATCAAAACTCTCTTACAGGAAGGTCATATGAAGAACTCGAAACACGTGGTTTGCCCTCACTGTGGGGCGACCAACCGTATCCCTGATTCTCGGCTTGCCGATACTCCACATTGCGGCAAATGCAGGGAACTGCTTTTTACAGGTCAACCCGTCGAATTGACCGCAACCAATTTCCCAAAACATCTCAGCCGTAATGATATCCCTCTGCTTGTCGATTTCTGGGCACCCTGGTGCGGACCCTGTAAGATGATGGGCCCGGCCTTTCTACAGGCCGCCGGGCAATTGGAACCCCATGTACGGTTGGCCAAGGTCGATACAGAGTCTCAACCAACAATTGGGGGGCAGTTTGCCATCCGTTCCATCCCAACCATGATTCTCTTCGTCAACGGCATCGAAAAGGCCCGTCAAGCGGGAGCAATGGACAGTACAAGAATTATCAGCTGGGTACAGAGGCAGTTGGCATAGGATGAAACTCCAATCGAACTTTTTTCAAAGCAGACGATACTGATAAGATTTATGCAATACTCACTCCGATTAGGGGGAGGCATTGCTGTTTATGCAAGATTGATGGAATCGTAACAACATTTTCTCTCATAAAGGGTTCAAGAGAACCCGGAACGCACAAGGAGTATGACATGTTTGAAGTGGATGTAGACAAGGACAAATGTACCGGCTGCGAAGAATGTATCAGCAATTGTCCAGCGTCAGTGCTTGAGTTGGTTGATGGAAAATCCGAACCGGTCAACATGGATGAATGTCTGGGCTGTGAGACCTGTGTCGAGGTCTGTCCGGAGGGTGCTATTACGGTCACTGAGCTATAAAAAACGGTCCAAAAAGGCGGCAGAAACACCACCAATGACCTCTCCCGCCGAACAGATGAAAGGAACCCTGCTATGTCAAAAATAACGAAGATTCTTTACGCGACTGATTTATCCGCAAGTGCAAAGGCTGCATTCAAATGGGCCATGAGCCTTGCTGAACAGTATGATGCCTCAATCACTGTTATCCATGTCATCCCCGATTTGACTGAAGAGATGTCAGCCTCCGCCGGATATGACCTGGCGGCACATTTTGGTGCCGATCGACTTGCCGAATTCAACGAGGAAGGTCGAGCCAATGCCTTTACCGCTGTCAGAGAACGAATTCAAAACGTCTGCACGGAAATGGAAAAAGATTTCTCCAAGTGCCGGACCAATCTCAACAATATCATCATCAAGGTCGGCCATCCAGTACGGAATATTATCACTGCTGCAGAAGAAGGTGGCTATGATATCGTTGTATTGGGGACGCATGGCCATGGCTTGATCGGCGATTTGATGCTTGGCTCAGTCGCCCGTGGAGTTGTCCATAAATGCTCAATTCCTGTCCTCACGGTCAGGCTTCCTCCTGAATAAGAGGTCTCGTCCCCTTGCGGGACATGTGGTTTCTTCTTGAACAAGACCCTACCCCACCACCTTGGTTTTATGACCGCACCCAGCCCTGGATGGCACTGTCTTTTTCTTTGGGATGGGGTCACAATTGGGCTGATCAGGCCTCAATCAAAAAAACTGATCACAGAGGAAATGGGGGGCTCATTCCAGGGCACGAGCTGGAATGCCTTTGATCTGGCCTCTGTGACCCGTTGGACATGTGACCGATGAAACTTGCTGCTATTCCATATAAGTATCGTGAATAATTCACCATCTTTGATCATGAAAAAAAACCGGCAGCAACACACACCACAAAGGCCCACCTTCAATAAAGTGCTCCGGAAAAGTTGTCTCTCGTTCTGGGGCATGACTCCCATGCTCTTGGGGGTTATCGGCCTCGTCGGTCTCTTTCAGGAAGCGGTGACTCCCAGTTTACTCACCTCCCTGTTTCGAGGAACCCCCCTCTACGACACCTTGATCGGCACCTTGTCCGGCGCGGTGGCAGTGGGAACTCCGGTCGTCAGCTACCTGCTCGGCGGAGAACTGCTGGAGCAGGGAATCTCACTCTATGCGATCACTGCCTTTATTCTCTCCTGGGTCACCCTGGGTCTGACCCAGTTACCGGCCGAGATCGAGATCTTCGGAGGCAGCTTTACTCTGTGTCGCAATATTCTGTCCTTTCTCTTCACCATGCTCATAGCGGCTCTGACCACTCTGACCGTGCAGGTATTATCATGAAGAAACAGGACAGGTCCTCTGCTTTTCGCGGCACATACCTCTTTCTGGCCGTTTGCTTGTTCTACGCCCTTCTTTTTCTGGTCAGCAGCAAAACAGCAGTTCCGGCTCTGGGAAAAAGTGGTGCCATCCTGATAAAGATTCTACCCATTTTTGTGGTCGTGATCGTATTGACCGCCCTGCTCAACTTCCTGTTGCAACCCCAAAAAATCGCAAGACATCTCGGCCATGAATGCGGGGCAAAGGGTTGGCTCTGGGCACTGGCCGCTGGCGTGATCAGCCATGGGCCCATGTATGCATGGTACCCACTGCTTGAAGATCTGAGGGAGCACGGCATGCGCGACGCCTTGATTGTGGTCTTTTTTGCCTCCCGGGCCATCAAAATACCACTCCTGCCGATGATGATCGATTATTTCGGTGCGCTCTTTACCATCGTGCTTTCATTTTATATACTGATAGGAGCACTGGCTCAGGGGATATTGCTGGAACTCTTCCAGGCCAAAAAGCTTCAATCAGGAGCGGATTGATTATGGAATACAAAGATTATTATAAAATCCTTGGACTTGAGCGGGATGTCGCCCAGGACAAAATCAAACAGGCCTATCGCAAGATGGCCCGAAAATTCCACCCGGACATCAACAAGGACCCTGGCGCAGAAGAAAAATTTAAGGAAGTCAGTGAATCCTATGAGGTCCTCAATGATCCTGAAAAACGGGCGGCCTACGATAAATTTGGCAGCAACTGGAAACAGGGTCAGGACTTTCACCCACCACCCAACTGGGATGCTGGCTTTGAATTTTCCGGTGCAGGTCCTGCCGGACAGGGACAGACTGATTTCAGTGATTTTTTCTCACAACTCTTTGGCTCCGGCCAATTCCGCCAATCGCGTACCGCCTCTTTTGCAAGCACCGGAGACGATCAGCATGCCCGTATTCTCATCACCCTGATGGAGGCCTGGCAGGGGGCTCAAAAAACATTCACCCTGACCAAACCGGAGATCAATGCCCAGGGGCAACTGATCAATCGCCAACACACCATCACGGTCACCATTCCCAAGGGGGTCACGGAAGGTCAAAGAATACGCCTTCAGGGCCAGGGGCTGTCCGGCCACGGAGGGGGGCGTCACGGTGATCTTTATCTGGAAATCTCTCTGGAGAGACATCCCCTTTTTACGGCCGACAAACGAGATATCCATCTGACTCTGCCGGTGACCCCATGGGAAGCGGCCCTGGGCCAGACAACCGAGTGTCCCACCCTGGGCGGTCAGGTCAAAATAAACATTCCGGCAAACTCACAATCCGGCCGCAAATTACGTCTCAGGGGTCGCGGTCTCTGCAGCGCCACGCACAACGGTGATCAGATCGTCACCCTGCAGATCGTTATCCCGGAGGCCAAAACAGAGAAGGAAAAAGAGTTCTACCGACAGATGGCCAGCACCATGCCGATGAATCCCCGCCAGTTCATGAGAGGATACTGAAATGAAAAATCAAGTGTGTGTCTCACATGTTCTGCTGCTTGATGAAAACACCAGTTACACCCTCCAGGAATTATGTGACTTCTGCAGCCAGAGCACAGAGCTGATCATGGAAATGATTAACGAGGGCATCATTGTTCCGCCCGGCCCCACCCCAAACCAGTGGCGATTCGGCCTGAGGGAGATCCAGCGCATACAAACCGCACACCGCCTTATTCGTGATCTGCGGATCAACATGGCCGGTGCGGCTCTTGCCCTGGATTTACTGGAAGAATTGGAAGAATTACGGCGAGCGGTTCGCAACTGACACAGAGTTGATCGAAGCCAGCCTCGCCCTTGACATTGCTCATCACAGAGAGATATCATTCCAGGAGGACACCGTGAAAATTGTCATTGTTGGCGCTGGGGCATTAGGCGGATTATTCGGGGCCTCGCTCAGCCAGGGCGGCCAGGAGATTGTTTTTGTTGAGCCCAATCAGGCTGTTGTCAGGGCGATCAATGAAAAAGGGATCGGTGTCGTCAGCCATGAACTCCTGGGCGCTCAGGGTCTGCAGTACTTTCCGGCCCGTGCCGTCAGCAGCGGCCAGGAGATCCAACAATGCGACCTGCTGTTCATGGCCGTAAAAACCTATAATACCCAGGAGGCAACCCGTCAGATTGCCCACCTCGTCGGACCGGACTCTCCCCTGATCACCCTGCAGAACGGACTCGGGTATATTGAACTCATGGGGAAAATTTGCGATCCAGCCAATATTATTTCAGGATTTACCTCCATGGGCGGAACGGCACTCGGCCCTGGTGAAGTGATGAATGACGGCACCGGCCCAACCTACCTGGGCGACCAACAAAACAGCAACGGGGACCGCCTCGCACAAATATGCGCCATCCTCAATAAAAGCGGGCTCCCTGCCAAAGAAGTAACGGATATTGTCAGCCGCAGGTGGAACCGGGTGCTTGTCCATGCGGCAATTAATCCGGTTTCTGCCCTCCTGCACTGTCGCAACAGCCAACTCCTCGACAGTCTGCACCCTCTTTCGCTCATGAAACGACTGATCGATGAAGGACGCGATATCGCCGAGGCTCGAGGGATCGATCTGGGTGAGGTGGATCACTATGAAATGTTGTTTGCAACCTGCCGTGACAAGGCCAACCATCTTTCGCCCATGCTTCAGGACATCCTGAACGGCAGGAAAACAGAGATCGATGCCCTGAACGGTATTCTGTGTCGGTATGCCAGGCAAACGGGCGTCCCGGCTCAGAGCCATCTCACCATCTATGAACTCATTAAAAGTCTTGAGAAAGAAGCAGACATCCCCAACATCCAGTGAGAGAGGTTTGAAAATGGCTGATTGGCAGAAAATACTGGTTGCAGTCGATGACAGCCCCATGTCTGAACGGGTTGCCGATTATGTGGGCCGCGTTGTCTTCGGGCACAAAGATGTACAAATTTGCCTGCTTCATGTCTATCCTGAACCGCCCCCCTATTTTTACCAGGAGGGACACAACCTGAAAGAATACCAGCAGGAACAGGAAAACGTGGCCCAAAAGGTCTTCCAGCGCCTTTTTCCTGTCTTGGCACGACACAGTCTTGCCCCTGAAACGATCCAGACCAGTTGTCATATGGCTGAGGGCATCAGCTTGAGTAAAGAAATTCTCTTGCTGCGCGAGCAGGAGAATTTCGGGACTCTGGTTCTTGGCAGACGGGGGATATCCAAGGCAGAGGAGTTTCTTTTTGGCTCAATTTCTACCGCGATCTTACGCGAAAGCCATGATTTTACTGTCTGGATTGTCTCCTGACCTTTTCTTCTGCGGACACCGCCATGGCTCACCCCCCCCAAACCCTTCAGGATATACCTCAAGACATCGTTGCGTTGTTCAAGGCGCACCGGGTCAGCAAATCCCTGCGCAGGCAACCCAAGGTCTACAGCGACACCTCAAATTTCACCTCTATTGATTACGGAGACATCATCCACGTGGATGACCGTTACTTTCTCATCACCGCCTATGCCGTGGAAGGACGCTTCGGGGTGGACGATCAGCCGAAGCAATGGGTCCCTAAAGTCCATGATCTGGTCAACGGTCAGTCACTGATCCTGAAACTTGTCTTTCACGAAACGTTTTCAGTGAATATAGGCGATTTTACTATCCCCTGTTACCGGAGCCCTGAAAAAGAGGCCAGGATTCTCGAGTACACCCAGGGACATGAACGATTCATGCAGGGATACAGTGTGGAAGATGAGGCGGGTAATCTGGTGCGGATTCTTGATGTGGTGCGAGGGCGAAGATTGGATAAATTTGTCTACGGCGAGCAATGCTCCCATGAAGAGTATTTTCATTCATTGTTTCCGGCTATCCTGCAGGAATTTCTAGAATGTGCCCGGGCCATAACATTTTTACATCAGGGAGGGTTCCGCCATGGAGATATCCGGCGTGATCATATCTATGTGGAATTCGACACCGGCCTGTTTCGCTGGATAGATTTTGATTACGATTTCTATCTGCCGGAGCGCCCCTTTACCCTGGACATCCTCGAACTCGGAAACCTGCTCATGTTTCTCATTGCCAGGGGAGATTACCGGGAAAGAGACCTGCTCGAGAACCCTTCAGTTGGTCAGGCAGCATTCAACACCCTTTGCCCGGATGATTATTCGTTACTTGCCAGAAACAAGATTGTCAATCTGCAGAAAATATTCCCTTACGTCCCGACGCAACTCAATAATATCTGCATGCATTTCTCAAAAAAAGCAACGGTCTGGTATGACACGGCCAATGAATTTTGTCAGGATCTGGAAAAGGTCGCCGACTCTTTTCATTGATGGCCTGGACTTGCATAGTGTCCCTGTTTATTCTGCCGTTCTTTGATGATCTGAATCACTTCCCGATTAAAGGCACACTCGCAAACAACCTCACAGCGAGCAAGTTGTTTTTCATCAAGACAATACCGGGGGCATTCCGGCTCCCCTGTTCTTCGTTCGGCATATCTTTGACCTGACTGGAGTTTGACAAATCAGGTTGCTGAAACACGACAAAGCTCTCATCATACCAGTTCAACTGAACAAAACAGGATCAGCGAGAGAGACGAGACACAGGTCTCACTCACACTGCACATGACAACGGGGGGGATAATGGCAGAGAAGGGCCATACAATCGGGCAAATCACGATCAACTGGCTGCGGGGCGGGGATTTCCACCTGGACGGCGGAACCATGTTCGGACCTGTCCCCAAGGTCCTCTGGGAACAGCGGATAACACCTGCGGCCGATAACACCATTCACATGGTCAACGACCCCCTGCTCATCCAGACTCAGGGGCACAACATCATTGTCGACTGCGGACTGGGCAATAAACTGACCGCAAAACAGAAGGACATCTTTCAGCTCTCCAGCCCCTGGCTGCTGACTGAGGACCTGGAGGCTCTGGGCCTACGGCGGCAGGACATTGATCTGGTGATCCTTACCCACTTCGACTTCGATCACGGGGGTGGTGTGGTCAGGCACGACCAGAACGGCCAACTGGAGTTGACCTTTCCCAGAGCCCGTCACCTCCTGCAGGAGAGCGAGTGGCAGGATGTTCAGAATCCCTGCCGCCGCGCCCAATCCACCTATTGGCCCATCAACTTCGAGACCTTGGCAGCCAGCGGTCAACTGGAACTGATCGCCGGCGACAAGACGGTCTGCCCGGGCGTGAGCGTGCGCCACACCGGTGGCCATACCCGCGGTCACCAGATCGTTGAAATAGCCTCAGAGGAGCAGCTGGCGGTCCATCTGGGCGATTTGTTCCCGATGGCTGCCCATGCCAATCCCCTGTGGGTCATGGCCTATGACAATTTCCCCCTCGAGGTCATTGAGCAGAAGGAACAGCTCATGGCCGAGTATCGAGCAAAAAACGCCTGGTTCACCCTCTATCATGACCCACAGGTCCGAGCCTGCCACCTGGATGAACACAATCATGTGCGGGAGTTCTGGCCGACGACTTCTTGATCCGGAAACAAGCGGCCCACAAAATGCCACCCTACCGTACGTGGTGAGGTCTCTTGAACAGAACGGAACAACCAGGGGACGGGGTATTGCCTCCAGGCCACACAATAAAAAGTCCGGGACAGCGGATCAACCGTTCCGGGCAATGGCCCGGCTCATGCCCATGATCAAGACAAAGGCCAGGGCCAGCATGACCAGCAGGGAGGCCAGAAACAGTCGCCAGCCAAGATACTGAAAGATGATTCCAGGAGCAAATGAGCCGATAGTCCCACCCAGATAATAGCAGGAGATATAGAGTCCGTTGGCAAGGCCCCGGTTCTCTTCCACCAGACGATTGACATAGCCAGAGAGCAGGGAATGGGCCATGAACATGCCGAAACAGAAGGCAAACATGGTCAACCCCATCAACCATTGCACCTCGACCATGAGGAGCAGGGTTGCCGCGCCAAAGATCAGCAGCCCGACCCGCACCGCCCGCACCTCAGAGCCGAAAAAACGAATCATCCGCCCGGCATTGGCCGCCGCCAGCAGGCCCATGGAATACCCGAGATAAAAAAGACCGATGCCAGACTCACTAAAATTTGGATCGATGCGCTTGAGTTCAAAGGGCAGGAAATTCATCACTGCGGCAAAGACATAGAAAATGCAGAATATGGCGCTATAGAGCCAGATCAGGGGGGGATTTGCCAGCAGACGTCGCAGTTTGCCCAGATCAGGGCGGCTGTAATTGAGATTGACGTCCCTCTCCAGCTTGTCCATTAAAAAAAAGAAAATCAGCAGGGCGACCCCCAGAACCGCAAAGAAAAAGCGCCACCCCAGCAGATCGGTGAACAGACCCGACAAGAAACGGCCAAGAAAGCCACCCAGGATCGTGGCCCCGATATAAGAGGCAATCGCCTGCTGCACCTCCTCACGGGGTGAGATATAGGCGATATAGCTCATCAGCGAAGTGAGGATCGCAGGGATGAGAAAACCCTGTGCTCCGCGAATCAGCAGGAGCCAGAGATAACTGTCGGTCACGGAAAAGGCCAACTCCAGCAGACCGAGACAGAGGACCGCCCCGCGCAGCAGATGTTTGGCGGAAAAGGATTCCAGAATAAAACCGTAGGCCAGGGGGGCGAATCCCAAGGGCAGCATCATCAGGGTGGTGAAGAGGACGGCCTGAAAACCGGTCAGACCAAATTCCTGCTGGAAGACCGGCTGGATCGGTTGAGCCGCATAAAGCGAGCAGATGGTGAGGATCGCGCCCAGATAGATGAGTGACTGGGGAGACTGGAGAGTGCGACGGCGCATGGCAGGGTTGGGGCTCAGTCTCTGGAGGGTTCAGCCGGCAGTCGCCAGGCCAGGAGTACAGCTCCTGCAGCCATGACCGCAGCCATCAGGAAACTGCTGGAGAAACTGCCCGAACGCTCGGCCAGGACCCCGGCCAGAAAGGGACCGCTGATCTGGCCAAGACCAAAGACAAAGGTCACAAAACCGAAGATGGCAGCCACCTGCGCCGGGGGGGCATAGTCCCCGATCAGGGCGGACATGATGGTCGGAACGCTCCAGGCCACAATCCCGAAACAGAAAATAGAGAGATAGAGAAAGACCTGAGGCAGGTCAAAACCAGCCAGGAGATAGGCGATGGTCTGGATACAAAAGACCAGGATCAGCCCGGCCCGGCGCCCGAAGCGGTCAGAAAAACTTCCGAAGACCGGGCCGGAAAAGAGACTCAAAAAACCGACCCAGGACCAGAACTGACCGGCCGTGCTCTCGGCAATCCCCCGCTCCTGGACCAGGGTGGTGACAATAAATGTCGCGTAGATCACATAGGTGAAACCAAAGAGAAAATAGAGGGCCCCGCAGTGCAGGACCCGTGGGGAACGAAGACTCAAACGAGGGTGTTCCCGTTCCGGAACAGCCAAACTCTCGCTGCCCCCGCCCACCGGGTCCAGTCCCAGTTCCCGGGGATGATCGCGAAGGATGAGAAAACAGATCAGCCCGATGAGCAGGACCAGGCCCCCCAGGACCTGCCAGCTGAGTCGCCAGCCCTCGACATAATTCAGGTTCAGCCAGGGGACCAGCTGGCCGCTCAGGATAATGGCAAATCCACTGCCCACGGCCACCAATCCTGCCGCCCTGCCCCGCCGGGCTTTGGTAAACCAGGCGGTGATCGTGGCCATGATCGGAATATTGGCCAGGGCACTGCCCATGCCGGTGATAATATAGAGGACAATCACCACCCCCAGGCTCTCGGCCCGGGAAATGGCCAGCATGGACAGCCCGATCACCAGCAGGGCCGCAGTGATCAGGCGACGACTGCCAAAGCGGCTGTTCAGACGGCCACAGACCAGGATCGCGGCCAGATAACCGGCAAAATTCAGGGTCGAGATCAGCCCCATCTGGCCATACGAAAGAGACAGGGCCTTGCCCATGGAGGGCAGGAGCATTCCCAGGGAAAACCGACCAATCCCGAGACAGGCCAGGACGCAGAGATTGCCGGCCACCACCACATACCAGCCGTAGTGAATGGTGGAACCGGACCGGGGCGCAGCCAATTAAAACAGCCGGTTATTGAGGGCCAGGGAAGAGAGCGAGAGCATGCCCACCAGTTCGCCCCTGTCTTCAACCGGAGCCCGACGCACCCCGGCGTGGAGGAGCAGGCGCGCGGCATAGCGTATATCCATCTCGGCTGAAACCGGAATGACCGGCTTACTCATGATCTCGTACACATTGACCTCAGCGGCCTGGCGACCGGCCACCAAAACCTCACGAATGATGTCCTGCAACACGAGAATGCCCCAGACATCATCGGGATTGCGTTTTTCAACAAGCAGGGACCGCACCTGCTCGTGGCGCATCTTGGCCACAGCCTCGGCCACCGTGGCCATCCCATCAATAAAGACCAGTTTCAGGTCCATCACTTCCCGGGTCCGCACGATCTCTTTTTTTTCTACACTCATCGTATCCTCATTATTTTCCTGCTGTTTTCGGAATGGATCTGGCCACACTAGAAATATTGATCACGGACCTCTTCTTTAAAACGCTCCATCTGACTCTCAAGCCCGATCACCTGGTCCACGGCCAGGACCATGGCAATACCGGTTCCAGGCTGATCAAAACGACCTGCCGTACCAATGGCATCAAGAATGGTACGGACCACATGTTCCTCGACCAGCAAGAGAATGATATCGGTCTGGGCCTCAAGCGAGAGGCCAAAAAAGGTCTTGGCTTCATGAATCCCTGTCCCCCGGGCCGGGATAATCGTCGCCCCCGTGGCCCCGGCCTTCTTGGCCGCATCGACAATTTCATCGGTGAGACCGGCCTTAACCGAGGCAAGAATCATCTTGAATCGCATCAGTTTTTCTCCTTTATTTTGATATTCCTGCGGCCTTGAGCCCACTGGACATACTGGGCATAACCGAGGACGGTGATAATGGGAAACAGGCTGGCAAAGGCAATCAGACCAAAGCCGTCCAGGGCCGGATTGCGGCCGGGGACGGTCGAGGCAAGGCCCAGGCCCAGGGCCGCCACCAGAGGCACAGTCACCGTGGAGGTGGTCACCCCGCCCGAATCGTAGGCCAGGGCAATAATCTGCCGGGGCGCGAACACGGTCTGGAGTATGACTACCACGTAACCGATCATGATGTAGAGATAGAGCGGAGTCCCCGTGACAATACGAAAGGTCCCCAGGGCAATGCCCAGGGCCACGCCCACGGCCACGGTGATCCGCAGGCCCCACTGGCTGATGCTGCCGCCCGAGACCTCGTTGGCCTTATAGGCCACTGCAATCAGAGAGGGCTCGGCAATGGTGGTGGCAAAGCCGATCATCGCCGCAAACAGATAGACCCAGCCATACGCCTGCCAGACGGCCGTCTCGACCTCGGCCCCGGACGGACCATACAGAAAGAGCGGATCAGAAAGCTGGGTGGCCATGATTTTCCCCAGGGGGAAAAGGGCCTTTTCCAACCCGGCCAGAAAGAGCGCCAGCCCGATGACCACGTAAATACCGCCCACCACCAGACGACCAAGATGAGGGATCGGCTGCCGCAGAACTGCCAACTGGAAAAAGACGATCAACAGAAGAATGGGCAGGACATCACGACAGGTCGAGATGAGGATGCCGGCAAATTCAAGAAGAAAGGTCATGGGCAGCGCCTTCAGGAGAAGACCAGAATGCCGTACCCCATGACAAAGATCATGGGCAGCAGGGAGGCAAAGGCAATCAGACCAAAGCCATCAACCAGGGGACTGCGGCCACGGATGATCGAGGCCAGGCCCACACCCAGGGCCGCCACCAGGGGCACGGTGATGGTCGAGGTCGTCACCCCGCCGGCGTCGTAGGCAATGCCGATAATCTCGGCCGGGGCAAAAAAGGTCATGCACATGACCATGACATATCCGCTGATGATCAACACATGAATCGGCCAGCCCCTCAGAATCCGCAGGACACCGATCAGAATGGCCAGGCCCACCGAGATCGCCACCGTGATCCTCAGACCAAAGGCATAGCTGGTCCGCGCCTGTTCATCATCCTGGATCAGGCCACCGGCTGAAGCGATATCAGCGGCCTCACCAACCACGGCAATCAAAGCCGGTTCGGCCACGGTGGTGGAAAAGCCCAGGGCAAAGGAGAAAATCAGGAGCCAGGACAGACTGCCCTTCCGGGCCAGTGCCGTGGCCATGGCCTCACCGATGGGAAAGAGACCCATCTCAAGCCCCTGGATAAAAAGAGCGAGGCCGGCCACCACCAGCAAGGCGCCGACGATGACATCGCCCACCTGCGGCAGGGGCTGTCGGAGAACAATGAGCTGAAAAAAGGCAATAACCAGGATGATCGGCAGCAGATCAGTCAGGGCCCCCCACAGCTTTTTGACGATCAGGCGGCCGATGATCTTGATGGTATAGGCCTTCACAAGTGTCTCCTGCCGGCATCAGTGCCCTGGTTTTTGAACGGATGAAACTCCCCTGCCTTCTTCTCCAGAGGATCAACCCGTTAAAAGAATAGCAACTATCACGGCCGCAAACAATCTTTTTCGGGGCCGCTTCCCTCTCGGGCCCCCGATTTCCCAAGTCCTCGAAAGAATTCTCTCCCCATCCAATGACACCCTTGCGACTGTCAAATTTATCTTTGTAATATCAAGTTGATATTTGAAAAGACTTTTCACTATCCATTTTTTTCAACAAAAGTTTTATTTTTGCCAACGTCCTTTAACGCAGCACGATTCAGGTCGTTTTCAGAAATGGTCTTCGGTATAATCGAATCATGCCAACATCCATGAACCAGCAACAAACAGGGACCTACCAGCAGATCGAAGCGGTGATTGCCCTGATCGGAGAACACTTTCGGGACCAGCCGGGGCTGGATCAGATGGCCGCAGTTGCGGGTCTCAGCCGTTTTCACCTGGAACGACTCTTTATGGAATGGGCCGGGATCACACCCGGCCAGTTTGTCCGCTTCCTGACCCTGGAATACGCCCGGAAACAGTTGATCCATTCCCGGTCATTACTGAAAACGGCCTCCCGTGCGGGACTCTCTGGTCCCGGCCGTCCCCACAACCTGTCCATCACCTTTGAGGCCATGACAGCGGGTGAGTCCAGACAACAGGGCAAAGGGATACACATCCGCTCCAGCCTGGCCCCCTGCCCTTTCGGGACCTGCCTGCTGGCGCGGACCGAGCGCGGGATCTGCCACCTGAGTTTTTGGGATGATGATGAGCGAGAACGTTCGCGCCATGAACTGCAGAGCCGATGGCCCGAAGCGATACTGATTGAGGACGACAAGACAGGACAACAACTGATTGAAACGATTTTCGCAACGGACAAGACAGGACCCGACCGCCCCCTTCATCTCCTGCTCCGAGGCAGCAACTTTCAGATCCAGGTCTGGCAGGCCCTGCTGAGCCTGCCGCCCGCAACCCTGATCAGTTACCAGGATCTGGCGTATCTCCTTGGCCGTCCCAGCAGCGTTCGGGCCGTGGCCGGGGCTGTGGCCCGCAATCCCATTGCCTGGCTCATTCCCTGCCACCGGGTCATCAAAAAGTCAGGGCAGATCCACAACTACCGCTGGGGCCCCCTCCGCAAACGGGCCATGCTCATCTGGGAAGGGACACAGGCATGAGAAAGGACCTGGCAAAGCGCATCGGGCCACTGCCCTGTAAATACAGGTCAGACCAGAGACGAGTTCCGGGCGCCATCAAGGAGCAATGCGGGCCACAATGGTTCGGACATTTCCCTGTTCATCGTCCCGTCCCTGAACATGACTGTACCTGTCATTCCGTTCCATTTTTTTGATGATTGACGGCCCCTGCCCCAGGCCCAGTTCAAAGACCAGGTAGCCACCAGGCCTGATATATCTGACCGCCTCGGTGATTAATTTTTGCAGAATCGAGATCCCGAACCCCCCGCCATCAAAGGCCATGGCCGGCTCATGACCTGAAATTTCCTCCGGCATCAGAGAGACCTTCTTGCTCGATATATACGGCGGATTACAACTCAGCACATCGACCCGTTGGTCAAACTGGCCATCGGCAAAAGGTTCCAGAAGATTGCCCTGCCGGAACTCAACCCGGTCGGCAAGACCTGTAAACTCACCATTGCGGGTGGCCAGGGCGACCGCCGCGTCCGACAGGTCAGCCCCGTACACCAAGGCCCTGGGGAAGCGGCTGGCATAGAGCAGGGCCAAATTTCCACACCCGGTACAGACATCTATGATCACGGGATGCTCGGTTTGACACCGGGCGATCAAGTCCAGGGCGGCAGTGGCCAGAATCTCGGTTTCCTTCCTGGGAATAAGGGCATCAGGGCCAGCCAGCAATTCCATTCCACAAAAATTCTGCCGCCCGGTCAGATGAGCCAGAGGCGTGCCTGTACGCCACGCACCAATCAAGTCCTGCAGATGATCCTGGGCAGGAGTTGAGAGCTTTGGCAGCTCACAGTGCACCGCCAGCTCGGCCGATTTTGCTTCTCCGGCCGCCATCATCCACAGGGCCTTCAAGATGCTCTCGGGCGTCTCCTCCGGCTTATCCGGCAGACTTGCAAAGCCGTCTCTGATCTCCAGCAGCAACTGATCAAAATCGTCTTCCGCCATTCCCTCTCCCCTTCTTTTTCAACACGTTCCAGGACTTGTGCAGCCAGAACAGACCGCTGGAATGGCTTTCGCAATCCAAAAGATGCTCATGGACAGCCAAGGTCCAGGTACCCCTCATCTGACACATGGGCCGTCTTATTTCATGCACCACTCATAGGCATTCTGAAACATGCGCATCCAGGGGCTGACCGTCATATCCCGCATTTCAAAGGGCAGATAATGGGCCTGCCAGCCCAGGAAACAGCGTTCGGGGTGCGGCATCATGGCCAGGTGACGGCCATCGGGTGAGCAGAGCCCGGCCAGACCATCAGGCGAGCCATTGGGGTTAAAAGGATAGGCCTCGGTGGGCGCGCCAAAGTCGTTCGCATAACGGATGGGGGCCAGGTTCGCGTCCAGGACCTGATCACGCAGATCCTGATCCGGAAAATGGAGCAGACCTTCACCATGATCAACATGGATACCAAAGACCAGTTCATCCATGCCCTGGAGCATGATCGCCGGGCTCTGCTCGACACGAACCGTGGTCCAGCGTGATTCAAAGCGACCTGAACGATTGTGGATGAAGCGGGGCTGCTGCTCGGGTGTGATTCCGCGCCACGGCACCCAACCCAGGAGGCCGAAGAGCTGGCAACCGTTGCAGACCCCCAGACTGAAAGTGTCGGGCCGATTGTAAAAATCATCAAACATCACCTTCAGACGTTCGTTGAAGAGGATGGTCGCGGCCCAGCCCTTGGCCGATTCCGGGACATCGGCATAGGAAAAACCGCCAACTGCGGCCAACCCCCGGAAGTCAGCAAGATCAATGGTTCCGGCCAGCAGATCGGCCATGCACACGTCCCAGGGCTCAAAACCCGCGGCATGGAAGGCCGAGGTCATCTCACGATCGGAATTGGAGCCCTCATCGCGCAGAATGGCCACCCTGGGCTTGTCGCTGCGCTGCAGGATCTCAGGATCGGTTTGCTCCGGCACAAAACTTATATTATAGGCCGGGCCGGTTCGGTCATAGATGGTCCCCTTTTCTTCATCGGCACAGACCGGATCACACTGCAGGCGATCAAGCTGATGACTGGTCTCCTCCCACACCCGGCGCAACTCGATCATGGCCAGGTCAAGGACCAGCTCGTGGTTGCAGCGGATACGGATCTGTTTTTCAGCCGTGCTCCGTCCCAGGACCTGACAGGGGATCTCCTGATCTGCCAGCAGGCCAGTCAGCTGATCCAGGGCCTCTGGGCGACACTCAATAACCAGCCCCAGCTCCTCAGAAAAAAGGGCGGCCAGAGCTGAAGCTGTGGTCTCCATCTCCAGTTCCAGGCCGCAGTTTCCACTGAAGGCCATCTCGAGAACCGTGGTGATCAGACCACCATCACTGCGATCATGCCCGGCCAGAATCATATCCTGATCAATGAGATCCTGAACGGTCAGAAAGGCCTTTTTCAGCAGAGCCGTATCATCAAGGTCAGGGGATTGATCACCGATCTGGCCATAGACCTGGGCCAGGGCTGAACCACCAAGGCGGGCCTTGCCCGGGGCCAGATCGATCAGGAGCAGCCAACTCCCCGGCTGCTTGATATCCGGCGTCACCACCTTGCGGATATCCGGCATGGCCGCATAGGCCGAGATCACCAGCTGACGCGGCGACTTGACCGTTTCTTTGCCAACCATGGTGGCCATGGAAAGCGAGTCCTTACCGCCGTCCACGGCCATGCCCACGCCGATCATGGCATCCCGCATGGCCAGAGCCGCGTCGACCATGGCCGCGCCCTCCCCGGCCAGCTTGGGGGCCCACATCCAGTTGGCCGAGCACTTGACCTGCTCCAGATCCTCGATTCGGGCCCAGACCAGATTGGTCAAGGATTCGCCCACGGCCATCCGGGCCCCGGCCGCCGGATCGACCAGCATCTTGATCGGCTGTTCACCAATGGCCATGGCCCCGCCGGTGAGTCCGAAATGGCTCTGGGCAACCACGGCCACATCGGCAACCGTGAGCTGCAGGGGGCCACAGCATTGCTGGCGCGCGATCAATCCGGTGACCGCCCGATCGACCTTATTGGTGAGAAAACGCTTCGACCCCACCGAGACCAGGCGCAAGACTCGATCCAATGCCACGGAGACACTCAGATCAGCAGGCAGGGCCAGGGGCTTCCCACCGCTGGGAGCCCGCTGATCCGTAAAGGTCTTCTGGGGGATACTGCCCAGCAGGACATCAAGCTCGATATCCACCGGTGTGGAGTCATCCAGCTCATCATGGAGGACAAAGCGCAGATCACCCGTGACCTCGCCCAGGACCTCGCAGGCCACCTTTTCCCGTTCACAGATCCCCTGGAAGCGCGCAATATTCTCGGCCCGGATCAAGAAGCCATTCCGCTCCTGATACTCGGCCACATAGATCTCAAGCACCGACATGGTCGGATCACCGACCCGCATCCTGCGAACCTCGACCCGGCCACCGGAACGTTCCACCAATTCCTTCAGGACATTGGCCGGCCCCCCTGCGCCCTGGTCATGGATCACATCGATCAGGGTCTTGTCGCCCATCTCGTTGCAGGCACGGATGACCCGGTTCATCTTCTGCTCCATCTCGGCATCGCCGCGCTGAACCGCGTTGAAATCAAGCTCAGAGGCGTTCTCGCCCTGAAGCATGGATGAGGCCGCACCGCCGCCGAAACCCACCCGGTAGGCGGGCCCGCCTACCTGAACGATGAGCATTCCCTTTTCTTCCCGGTTCTTTTCAATATGGCGGTCATCGATCTGACCCATGCCTGCGGTGAACATCACCGGCTTCAGGAAGCCCCAGCGTTCACCCCCAGACAGACGCAGGTCAAAGGAACGGGTAAACCCCTGGATCAGGGGCTCACCAAACTTATTGCCGTAATCCGAGGCCCCGTTACTGGCCTCAATCTCGATCTGCAGGGCCGAGGCCAGATTGTCCGGACAAGGATAGTGCTCCTCCCAGGCAAGATCGTAGCCCGGGATATGGAGATTGGCCACGCAATAGCCCGTGGTCCCGGCAATCACAAAGCCGCCACGACCGGTCCCCTGAACATCGCGAATGCGCCCTCCGGTTCCGGTCTCAGCCCCGGGAAAGGGAGCCACGCCGGTCGGGAAGTTATGGGTCTCGGCGGTGAGCAGGATATGACAGCGGACAGAAGCCGGGACAAAAGGCGCCGGTTGGCCAGGGGTCTGGGGATAGATGGTCGACACATCATATCCTGCCACCACACTTGAATTATCCTTGAAGGCAATCAGCGATCCCTTGGGATTGGCCGTCAAGGTCTCCGTAACCACTTCAAAAAGGGTGCCCTCGATCTCCTCACCATCAATGATCTGCCGCCCTTTAAAAAAACCATGGCGCGAGTGTTCCGAGTTGGCGTTGTTGAGGTCCATGATCTCGACAATGGTCGGATTCCGGTCGTGGCGTTTGACAAAATAGTCGTAGTAAAAATTGCGGTCCCACTCGTCCATGGAGATTCCGGGGATCTTGAGCAGGGCATCCGGACCACCACCCTTCAGATCGACATCATAGACCGGCTCGGGGCTGATCCCGGTCTCAAAGGTGGTCAGCGGTTCAACATAGACACACTCGGTCATCCGGTCGTGATGGGCGGCAATAAAGTCATCAAGATCAGCGTCATTAGGCACCAGATAGCGGCGCGAACGCTCGACCCGGGTAATGCTGTCCAGCCCGGTGGCCCGACAGATGGAGACCATATTGGATGACCAGGCCGTGGCAAAATTCAGGCGTGGACCGACCTCAACCACCCGAGCGCCGCCAAGGACAGGAGAAAGCGAAACCGTGTCGATGAGAAAACCGTCCGCCAGGATCAGACGCAGACGATCCAGTTCCTGATCGCTCAGGGCGTGCGTAGACTCCACGTTAAAGCAGAGGGCTCGGGTGTCATCAATCCTGCGGTAGAGCTGCCGTACTGTCGCTGCCATGGCCATTCCTTTTCTCTTTTTTATTATTTACGTATCTTACTGAAATTCAGCCACATTTCTCTTTCTATCCAGAAAAAGTATGACCCGTCGTTGATGATGGTTTCGGAACAATTTTGATCTGATTGTGGCCTCTTTCCTACTTTCCCGGCTGCCCCACTTACCATCCAGTGTCCAGTCAAGAGTGAAATGTCGCAATATTGCGCCGGTGTTTTTGGTGCATGCAAGGCGCGGCGTCAGGCGCATAGCAGCGCTATGTAACTCAAACCTCAACGAAGCAGGCGCAAAAAACAACAAGCAATATGCGGCAGCTGAGCCTTGACTGGACACTAGCATGAACCAATAAAATATTCTTCAGCAAAGTCGCCTCAACGTCCAACGGGCTGATCCAGCTGAGCCGCGGCCTGGACCTGCTGCGCCTTTCTCAGCCCTGCCCGGTTCAGGGCCTGAAGATCAAGACCACCACATTTCAGCGAAATCGCTCCAAAGGCGCAGGCCTCATTCAGGCAGCGCAGGCACCGGATACACTCGGGGCTGTCAAAGTCTTTGTTAAACTGGATGCCCATGGGACAGACCTGGGCGCACACCCCGCAATCGGTACACTTTTCCTTGTCGAGCCTCAGTTGAATCAGACTGATCCGGTTAAACAGGCCATAAAAGGCGCCTAAGGGACAGGTGGTCCGGCAGAAGGGTCTGCTGGTCACCACACTCCACCCCATAAAGATCGTCATCCAGAACAGCTTATTGTAGAAGAGCAGGCCAACGGTTGCCCGCAGATCAGGCTGGAGCAGGAGCATGGGGATACCGGCCTCGAGCGTACCGGCCGGGCAGACATACTTGCAGAACCAGGGGCTGCCCATGGCCCACTCGTTGGTCAGAAAAAGGGGGAAAAGAATGACAAAGAAAAGGAGCATGCCGTACTTCACGTAACGGAGCGCCTTGGGGACCGCCGGAAACTTGACCGACGGTATCTTATGAAGCAGTTCCTGAACCAGACCAAAGGGACAGAGCCAGCCGCAGGGCAGACGACCGGCCAGCGATCCGATCAATCCGATACTGCCGAAGACATACGAACCGACATAGAACGACCCTGTCTCCAGGGAAAAGCGGACACTCAAGAGCAGCTGCTGGATGGCACCGATGGGGCAGTAGGTGGTGGAAGCCGGGCAGGAGTAGCAGTTCAGACCCGGTGAACAGAGGATTTTCATCGGGCCCTGATAGATATTGCGGGTGAACGGGAACATCCAGTAACCGTTCGAGAGCAGGGCCGCCAGGGTCTGGATCAGTTTGCGTACCGTCTCCATGTCATCTCACCCGATCCCGATACACGACAGACAGATATTCCAGGCCTGCTCCAGGACCCGCTGCGGTTCATTGACATTGATGCCGATCAGAAACAAGATCAGCGAGACCGTTAGAGGAATAAGCCACTGACGGCTGGCCTTTTTGTTTTTTTTCATGATTTCAGACCAAGAGGGTCATAAAAAAAGGAAAACCAGGGCGTTGAGCACCTGACACTTCGTCGCCCCATCAGGGGTCACGGCGGATTACCGAGAGAATCTTGTCTCCGATATGAACATCCTTGTCACGACGGTCATCGATGGAGATCTGGGTCACCACCCGAATGGCCCCCTGCTCAAAAGGCGTCTCATAAATGGAGGCGGCCAGATGCAGAAGATATTTGGGTTCACCCTCCACCAGGGTTCCCATATCATTGAGCCGGAACACGGCCCCCTTTTCTTCCAGTTTTTTTTGAATGGCAAGGACATAGTCACCTACCCCCGGCTCGCTGGTTCCCATGGGAATCACGGTCAGTTGCATCAAGGCCATTACAATTACTCCTCAGTTCAAATGAATGGCGTCGGAATCATTCCGATCCAATTTTGCGCGACACATTTTCTCTCATTCACCGTAGAGTCTGTTCCCCCTCACTCACAGGTCAACTGACCAACATGGCTAAACCAGAATGGTCAGCCACCACCGACTCTTGAGGTCGTTTCGCTCCAGGCAAGCGAGTGCCAAGCGTTGTGGAAAATTCTTCCCTTCTCTTCCCACCTGGACTCAAAATACAAAGAACAATGGAACACATTCTGTCGAAAATCATTGTTATCCCTGGATCAACGCAATCAGACGCTCCAGGTCATCGAGAGAATAATATTCGATTTCAAGTTTGCCTCGACCGCCATTCTGGACAATGGCCACCTTGGAATGCAGTCGGTTGGTGAGCTGGTTGGACAGGGCCTGGGAATAGGAGGCCGGAATTGCCCCGCTTACCGCGGATGGCTTGCTTCTCACCTGTCGGTCGGCATTCAGAGCCTTACGAATTAATCGTTCAGCCTGCCGAACAGACAACTTCTTGTCAACAATCTGGTCCCGGACCTCTTTCATCAAAGCCGGATCATCCATGAGCCGCAACAGGGACCGCGCATGCCCCTCGGACAGAACTCCAGCCTGGAGATCGCTTTTGACAAAACCAGGGAGTTGCAATAATCTCAGTAGGTTAGCGACTGCAGATCGACTCTTTCCTACCTTCTTGGCCGCCTGATCCTGGGTGTAGCCAAATTTTTCGATCAGCTTTTCATAGGCCTCCGCCTCTTCCACCGCATTGAGATCCTTGCGTTGGACATTTTCGATCACGGCCAACTCCAGAAAATCATCATCATTCACATCATCACGGACCACAACCGGCACCCGTGTCAACCCTGCCCGCCTGGCCGCCCGCAGACGCCGTTCACCTGCGACCAGCTCATACTGATTATTGGCCACCGCAACCACAATCAAGGGCTGGATGATTCCATTTTCCTCAATGGAGCGGGTCAGCTCATCAAGACCTTCCTCATCGAAGACCGTACGAGGCTGATGCTTGTTGGGAACGATGCAGTCCACATCGCACTCAAAATATTTCTCCTGTTCTTCCTCCTGGGAAAAAAGCAGGCCGACGCCCTGCCCCAAGCCTGTTTTCTTTACCATCTCCTCTCCCTACTTCTTCTGATTTCTGAGAAACTCAGTTGCCAGCTGCAGATAGGCCTGGGCCCCGGAAGAGCGCAGGTCATAATCAATAATGGTCTGGCCATGACTGGGACACTCACTGAGCCGGACATTCCGCGGAATAATGGTCTTAAAGACCTGCTTGCCAAAATGACGGGCGACCTCGTCCGCCACCTGAAAGGTCAGTTTGTTCCGACGATCATACATGGTCAACAACAACCCCTCAATAAACAAGTCTGGATTAAGTCGTTTTTTGACCGAACGAATGGTATTGACCAGTTGAGCCAGGCCCTCCAGGGCATAATACTCACACTGCATGGGAATCAGAGCCGAATGGGCACAGGTCAGGGCATTGACCGTCAACAGGCCAAGCGACGGAGGACAGTCGATCAAGATAAAGTCAAACTGGTCCACCACAGGAGCCAGCAGCCTCTCCAGACAGCGTTCCCGCTGGTCAACCCCCACCAGTTCAACTTCTGCCGCCGCCAGATCAATACTGGCAGGAATCACACTCAAATAAGGCACATCCGTGGTCACCATGATATCGGCCAAAGGTACCCCACCCGTATAACTGTGATAGAGATGGCGCTTCAACTCTCGCACACGAATCCCAAGGCCGCTGGACCCGTTTCCCTGGGGGTCTGAGTCAAGCAGCAGTACCTTTTTTTTCTTTTTCGCCAAGGCCGCGGCCAGACTGACAGCTGAGGTGGTCTTGCCAACCCCACCCTTCTGATTGGCAACCGCTACAATTTTTGCCATTTGAGACTCACCCATACATCATGCTCCATAACCCAAAGGACAGACACCATTTTCCACCGCAACACTTCAAAATAAAGGCAAAAAGCAGAGCACTCTGTCCCGAACCGTACCTGTCAAACACCCCACAGATGCGCAAAAAAGACCTGCAAACCATAAACCGCCCACCCTCTCTGAACAGGGCTACAACAAAAGCAGCCCCAGCACGGCTGACCAATTCCTCCTCCACTGACTCACTGACGACTTGACCTTAGATCTGGCCAGGAACGGAAAGAGGCAGGAGCAGGAAGGTCCCTGACCGGCGTATCTAAAACATGGGCGACGGATAAGTCGTTCATGTTTTGGGCGAAGCGTAGCTGGGCAGGGACCTTCCTGCTCCTGCCGGGCAATGCCACCGCCATGCACCTGTATTTTAAAATCACGAAAAAAATCACTGCTTCTGTTTGTATCCCATAACGCATCCACAAACAACAACAATTGCATAATTTTCAAACTTTCCACTCAATCCAACCCTCACAACCCACAAACAACTTCAATAAATCTACAAAAACAAAACAGGCCGAAACAACAATCCGCCCTTCCTGCAATTACCGTCAATACATCCAACAGAAACAGTAAAAAAATCTCTCACGGCCCACAACTTTCTGACCCATACGATTAAACAATCCCTCCACGTAACGGCCCTACACACCCGTCCAAATCATTCCTTATCGTTGACACCTTCCCCGGCGTTCACCTCTGCCACAAACACTCCCGCAACACGTCCCCACTAAACTCTTTTGATCGTAGCAGGGATTAACTCCCCCGAGCCCTCACTGCTTGCTTTTTTGCAATCCTGCCGATACAATACCCCACACTTTACCCTTGTCAGGGGACTTGGCCTTGCCCTCTGTTTCACGTGAAACAATCTAGCGTATCAACCAAAATGGACAGCGACTTTCTTATCATCGGCACCGGCATTGCCGGACTTTCATTTGCCCTGCGTGTAGCTGATCTGGGCACGGTCACCTTGATCACCAAGAAAAAAAAGGCTGACACCGCCACCAATCTCGCCCAAGGTGGGATAGCCGCGGTCCTCAGCGCCGATGACTCCAAGGAACTGCACGAGCAGGACACCCATGAAGCCGGCGCCGGGCTCTGCAAACCGGACGTGGTCAGGATGGTGGTCGACGAAGGACCAGACCGGGTCAGAGAGCTGATGGAACTGGGGGTCAACTTTGTCGAAAATGGTCAGGACTCGTCAGGTCTTGACCTGGGCAGGGAAGGGGGGCACAGTCGCCGCAGGGTCGCTCATGCCTACGACCTCACTGGCCATGAAATTGAACAGGCCCTGCTCAGTCAGATCAAGTCCCATCCTGGTATTACTCTCCAGGAAAATCACAGCGCCATCGACCTGCTCATGGCCACTGACGATCAGGGTGAACAATTCTGCGCCGGGGCCTATGTCCTGGACGAGAAGGCCCATCAGGTCAAGGTCTACCGGGCTCGACTGACCACCCTCTGTACCGGAGGCACCGGCAAGGTCTATCTCTACACCACCAACCCGGACATCGCCACCGGCGATGGTCTGGCCATGGCCTTCCGGGCCGGGGCAGTCCTGGCCAACCTGGAGTTTGTTCAGTTCCACCCAACCTGCCTGTACCACCCAAAAGCCAAGAATTTCCTTATATCTGAGGCTGTTAGAGGGGAGGGTGGCATTATCAAGGATCACAAAGGGGTGGCCTTTATGGTCAAATATGACCCCCGTCAGGACCTGGCCACCCGTGACACCGTAGCTCGTGCCATCGACCAGGAACTCAAGAGCAGCGGGGCCGACTGCGTCTTTCTGGATATTACGCATAAGAGCCGGGAATTCCTTGAAAAAAGGTTCCCTACCATTTTCAATCGCTGCCTGGAACTGGGCATTGATATCAGCAAGGAACCCATCCCTGTGGTTCCGGCCGCCCATTACATGTGCGGTGGGGTCGAGACAGACCTCTCAGGAAAGACTTCAATCAAAAATCTCCTGGCCCTGGGCGAGACCGCCTGTACAGGACTGCATGGCGGCAATCGGCTGGCCAGCAACTCCCTGCTGGAAGGAATCGTCTACGCCAAGCGGGCCGCGGACTACAGTCACCAGATCTGGCCCGTTCTGAGTCGCAAAAATTTGCCCGAGGTCGAGCCCTGGAAGGCAGGTGAAGCCGAGTCGATGGACGAAGAGATCCTTATTAATCACAACTGGGACCTGATTCGACGGATCATGTGGAACTATGTGGGAATTGTCCGCCGGGTCCAGCGCCTGGAACTGGCCCGTAGCAGAATGCAGGAGATCGAGCAGGAGATCGAGCAGCATTACTGGAACTATCTGATCAGCCCCAACATGATTGAACTTCGCAATATTACACTTATTTCCCTTTTGATTATCCAGGCGGCACTGGCGCGGAAGGAATCAAGAGGGCTCCATTATCTCATTGATTTTCAGACACAAAAAGATGAGTTCCTCCATGATACCCGTTTTTGCAAGACCGACCAGGGCAAGAACTGGCAGATCAGGCAACTTAGCGCATCCACGTTAAAGAGACCACAGGCATGACGATCCACCAGATTGAGGCGTCAGAGGCCAGTCGACGCTGTAACCCCGACGACTTCAGTTTCGAGAATACCGCAGAACTCGAAAAACTGACCCAAATAATCGGCCAGGAACGGGCCCTGGAGGCCTTGGATTTTGGGATCAGCATCCGCCGTCCCGGCTTTAACCTCTTTGTCATCGGACCTGAAGGGAGTGGCCGACACAGCGTCATTCAGTCATTCATAGCCAGCCGTGCCCAGGAGGACAGTCTACCCAGCGACTGGTGCTATGTCCAACAGTTCAAACAGCCACACAGTCCACTGGCCCTGAAATTTGAGTCCGGCATGGGCCACGTCTTCAAACACGATATCGATGAATTGATCAGCACCCTCAAGACCACTCTGCCACGAGTCTTTGAAGGCGAAGCCTATCTGACCCGAAACAACAGAATCAACCACACTCTGCAGCAAAATATTGAAAGGCTCTATACCGAGGTTGAAAACCGGGCAAAGAACGAAAAAATAGCCGTGGTCAAGACCGAAGACGGCATCTTGTTCACAGCCATGGACAAACAGGAAACTGCCTTAAATCTCAATGAATTCCTCAAACTTGACGACCAGACACGTAAACGGTTCGAGACCCTGATTGAAAAATATCAGGAAGAGCTTCAGCAGGCCATCCAGACGATCAGCATACTCAAGCGAAAAGCAGAAGAGGACAAACAGCAGCTCAAACAGAACGCGGCTAGAGACACGGTTTTCCCGTTGATCGATACCCTGAAACATAAGTACGGACTCAACAAACCAACCCTCCAATATCTCCAGGAGGTGGAGCAGCAGATCATCGAACAGGTAGACAGCTTTTTTCGTCAGCCCGAAAGTGAAAATCCCATCATTCAGCTGGTCTCGCAGCCCCCCTCCTTTGACCAGTACAAGGTCAACGTCCTGGTTTCAAACCAGGAGCCAGGGGCACCGGTGATTTATGAAGACCTGCCCAACTATCCAAACCTGCACGGCCGCATCGAACAGCAGGCAACCATGGGCGTCCTCAGTACCCATTTCTCACTGATCAAGCCAGGGGCACTGCATCGGGCCAACGGTGGCTATCTGATCATTGATGCCGCCCGTCTCCTCAGCCAGCCCTTTGCCTATGAAGGACTCAAGCGGACCCTGCGCTCCGGTCAGATCCGTATCGAACCGGTGGAGCGATTGCAGGGCCTGATGAGCACGGTCACCCTGGAACCACAACCCATCCCCCTCGACATCAAGGTCATCCTGGTCGGCGATCCATGGGTCTACTATCTGCTCAACCATCACGATCCTGAGTTCCCGGCACTGTTCAAGGTCCAGGCCGAATTTGAGGAAGATATGAATCGCACCACGAACAGCCTGCAACTGTTCGGCAGCCTGATCGGCACCATCGCCCGGGACCAGGAACTGCTTCCCCTGCATCGCACGGCTGTGGCCCGGGTCATTGATGAGGCCGGGCGCAGGGCAGGGGACCACGACAAGCTCTCTCTCCATATCCGCGAACTGGCCGATCTGATCCAGGAGGCCGACCACCTGACCCGGAATAAACTGCACTCCGTCATCAGCGCCATGGAGATCAACGAGGCCCTGACGGCCACCCGTCGTCGCGCGGGCCGAATACGCGACCGGATCGCCGAAACCATTGACCTGGAAATCCACCGGATCGAGACCAGCGGCGCCAGAATCGGTCAGGTCAACGGCCTGTCATTCATCGATCTCGGCAACGACATGTTCGGCTGCCCAACCCAGATCACGGCCACGACCCGGCCCGGTGACGGTGAAATCGTCGATATCGAACGGGAAGTGGAACTGGGCGGCCCAGCTCACTCCAAAGGAGTACTGATCCTTGGCGCCTTCCTGGGTTCCCATTATGCCCGTTCCATCCCATTGAGTCTGCACGCCAGCGTGGTCTTTGAACAATCCTATGGCGAGGTCGACGGCGACAGCGCCTCCTGCGCCGAACTCTGCGCCCTGCTCTCATCCCTGGCCCAGATCCCGATCAAACAGGGCCTGGCCATCACAGGCTCCATCAGTCAGTTGGGCAATATCCAGGCCATCGGCGGGGTCAATGAGAAGATCGAGGGCTTTTTTGATCTCTGCCAGAGACGGGGTTTCAGTGAAGAGCAGGGGGTGATCATCCCAGCCACCAATATCCGCCATCTGATGCTCAAGCAGGAAGTGGTCGATGCCATTGCAGCCGGGACCTTCAGCCTTTACGGGGTGGAACACGTAGACGAGGCCATTGAGCTGCTGACTGGTCTTCAGGCCGGAAAGCGTGATTCGGAGGGCAACTATCCCGAAGGCTCCCTCAACCAGCTTATCGAAGAGACCCTGTTCCGATTTGCCTCTGATATCCAGGAATTCAAAAAAAGCAGCGAGTGCGAGTGCAGAGAAGAAGACAACGTGGAAGAAAGCTGTTAAAAAAAACGAATGCGTTATACCCTGCTCATCCCCAATCTGATTTCGTCCAGTCGCCTGGTCCTGGCTTGGTGGTTCCCCCTGGCCCCGGAATACCTGTGGCTGTGGATCATCATGGCCAGCGCCTTCAGCGACCTGCTGGACGGCTTTCTGGCCCGGCGCTGGAACAGCCAGACCTGGCAGGGTGGGCTCCTGGATGCGATCACCGACAAACTCTTCGTGCTCGTGGCCATGCTCACCTTTGCCGCGGCCGGCAAATTTGCCTACGGCTGGATTCCCCTGCTCTTGAGCCGCGATCTGACCGTGGCCGCAGTCGCCGCCTACGCCGCCTGCAATCGTTCATGGCATTCATTCTACAACATGGGCTCCCGGTTGACAGGAAAACTGGCCACCGCAGTCCAATTGCTGTTCCTGGCCTCTGTCGCCGTGTGGCCGCAGATGGCACTGCCGGCCCTGATCCCGACCATCGCCGTCAGCCTCTTGGCAGCCCTGGATTATGGCCGTGTTTTTGGCCGGACCCTGCGCCAACTGGACAAAAAGTAACCAGTTAACACCTCAACTCCGCTAAAGGAGATGAATGAAGACAGTCATTACAATCCTCCTTTTTCTTCTCTGGCTCAACCTGATGCCGCCCCTGGCGGCCCTGATCTTCGGTTCCTGGGGGAAACACCCCCTCGACAACAACCAAACCTGGATTGACGGCTCCCCCATCTTCGGGGCCAACAAGACGGTCCGGGGCATCCTGGCCAGCCTGATCGGCGGAACCCTGGCCGCGCCCCTGCTGGGTCTGCACTGGTGGGACGGCACCCTTATTGCAGCCCTGGCCATGACGGGCGATCTGGTCTCCAGCTTCTGCAAGCGGCGCTTCAAACGAAAGAGCGGCGAAGACGTCTTTTTCGTCGACCAGGTATTCGAAGGACTCCTTCCCCTGCTCTTGCTCAAAAGCCGCCTGGGGCTTTCCACAGCCCATATGCTGGACACCCTCCTGGTCTTTGTCGTCCTGGCCTATTTAAGCTCCCGCTTCTGGCACTATATCCTCTTCAAACCGACCGCGCGCGACTATCCGACGACAGTCCGCTCCACGGTTCGCCGCCATGAATGGCGGGCCTGCCATGTCCCCCTGGCGCGCTGGAAGACCCTGCTCAACCTGACCAGCTTTCTCTCCAACCGCTTCCTGTTTACCTGGTTTTTCACCCTGACCGGTCTCTATGAGCGGGGGATCAACAACACCCTCAACATGCAGATCCGCCGCCATCATTTACATTTTGCCAACTTGCCGCCGGCCTTTGCCGGATTCCGCATCCTGCTCCTCACCGACCTTCACCTCGACAGCCTGAGCCAGTTAACCGAGCATATCGTCAACAAGATCAAAGAACTCGATTATGATCTCTGTCTGATCGGCGGAGATATCCGCATGGAAATTTATGGTCCGACCGCTCCCTGCCTGCGCCACTTGCGCCATCTGGTCCCGGCCATCAACTGTCCGTACGGGGTCCTGGGCATACTCGGGAACCACGACTCCATCGAGATGGTCCCGGACCTGGAAGAGGCCGGGATCACCATGCTCATCAACGACTCCTGGGAGATCAAAAAAAACGGAGACAGCCTCTGGATTGTCGGGGTTGACGATCCCCATTATTATAAAATGGCCAATGCGGACGAGGCCTACCGCCGCGTGCCCGAGGATGTCTTTTCCATTTTTCTGGCCCACTCACCCGAAGCCTATGAGGCCGCGTCCGCGCACAACGCCGCCCTCTACCTCTGCGGCCACACCCATGGCGGCCAGATCTGCCTGCCCAACCAGCGCCCACTGATCACCAACAGCAGCGCCCCACGCCACACGGCGGCCGGTCGCTGGCAGTACCAGCAGATGACCGGGATCACCAGTCGCGGCACCGGTGCCTCATCGGTCCCGCTGCGCTTCAACTGCCCCGGCGAAATCCTGCTCATCACCCTGGACCAACTCCCACAACAACCAGACTGATCACATAATCAGTGGGAATGACCACGTCCTTCGTGGCCAGAACCCCGCCTATGGGCATGCCATAGCCCAGATGAGCATCGGGCATGATCGCCACATGGGAGTGAATAAAGGGCAGATTGGCCAGGTTACGGGCCTGGGCCATGGCCCCTTCTTCCATGTCATCCAACCACAGCTTGATCGGCTTCGGCTCACTCCTGACAATCTTTTCCATAGCCTTTATACCTCCGCGACCCGAATCAACGATACCGCCACCACAGGGTGATTATAGCACACCCAAGGCCCGGGTCCACCGTCCAAACAGCAGCCTCCCTGCCTCCCAGTTTATTTTCAAACGACCATTCACTTTTTTCGCCGAAGGCCATATACTATCAGCAAGGCTGGACCAGATTGGCCAGCCACAACCAACCATGAAAGTTCGTTACTCCGGTATGGTCAATGATGATCTTTCAGATAAAAGACCAGGCAACGATTCACCGACGACAACCCTCTACGAACTGGTCGAACGGTCGAACGGTCAATCTCTTGAACGGAATGGGTCGAGGCGGCTCAAGCTCACCACCATAAACCTGTATTGTAAAATCTCGCCGAGGGATGACAAAGGGAACTCGTCGTTTCCAAAGGAAACTTGAAAACAGGTTGTCAGACATCACCACGGCTGTGCATCCTGCACTGCCACAACAGAACCACGGAACTGTTATGGAGATGCACTTTCCCCAAGACCGTCCAATTGGCTCCCGACCCCAGCGCCGAACTCTGCCCATCCTCCAGAGCCTGCTTCTGGTCCTCTTTGGACTCACCCTTCCGTTCCCGGCCCTGGGAAGTTCACCCGCCCCAGAAGCCCTCATCCTGACCATCAACGGCGGAATTGGCCCGGCCGTCAGCGATTATATACGCAAGGGACTGGAACGGGCCGCCACTGAGAATTATGCGCTGGTCATCCTGCAGATGGATACGCCCGGTGGTCTCGACAGCTCCATGCGGACCATTATCAAGGCAATCCTGACCTCGCCGGTTCCGGTTGTCTCCCATGTCTGGCCCGAAGGTTCACGGGCGGCCAGCGCCGGCACCTATATCCTTTACGCCTCCCATGTGGCGGCCATGGCCCCGGCCACTAATCTGGGCGCCGCTACCCCCGTGAGCATCGGCGGTCTGCCGCACCTGCCCGAGCCAGCACCCGAGACCGGGCAGGAAGGGGAGGGCGCCCCACCTCCGCCAGCCACTGATCCCATGAAGGCCAAGATCATCAACGATGCCGCGGCCTATATCAAATCTCTGGCCGTCCGGCACAACCGCAACCAGGAGTGGGCCGAACAGGCCGTACGCGAGAGCGTCAGCCTCACTGCGACCGAGGCCCTGCAACTGGGGGTGATCGATCTGATCGCCGCCGATCTGGATGACCTGCTCCGGCAGATCCACGGCCGGACAGTCAGGCTCGATTCCGGGCCGCTGACCCTGCAGACCCTCGGCCTGCAGATCATCCGCCATGACCCGGACTGGCGCGACCGGCTCCTGGCTGCCGTCAGTGATCCCAATATCGCCTATATCCTCCTCCTGGTCGGTCTCTACGGCCTGATCTTCGAGGCCACCCACCCAGGCGCCCTCCTGCCCGGGATCGCCGGTGCCATCGCCCTGCTCCTGGCCCTCTACACCTTCCAGATCCTGCCGGTCAACTACGCCGGCCTGGGACTGCTCATTCTGGGCCTGGCCCTGATGATCGCCGAGGCCTTTGCCCCCAGCTTCGGCGTCCTCGGTTTGGGCGGGATCGCGTCCTTTGTCTTCGGCTCGATCATTCTGGTGGAAGACGAAGAGCTGCGCATCTCCCTCCATCTGATCACAGCCACGGCCCTGAGCTCGGCCGCCTTTCTCTTCTGGCTGACCAGCCGAATCTACCGTCTCCGCCGTCAGGCAGTGCGCTGCGGCACTGAAGAGCTTCTGAGCCTGATTGCCACAGCCAGCGACAATTTTTCAGATTCAGGCTGGGTCCTGGTTCGTGGCGAATCGTGGCAGGCGGATTGCGGCACCCCGGTCCATAAAGGCCAGCAGATGCGCATTGTCGGCCGAGACGGTCTGCGCCTGCAGGTTGAACCTCTCAAAGAACCCCTCAACAAGGAGTCCTGACATGATCACCATCCCCTATCTGTTACCCGTCATTCTGCTCATCGGCGTGATCGCCATCTCCCTCAAAATCGTGCCGGAGTACGAACGACTGGTGGTCTTCTTTCTCGGCCGCTTCCAGGTGGTCAAGAAACCGGGCCTGCGCATGGTCATTCCCGGCGTTCAACAGGCGGTGCGGGTCGATCTCAGGGTGATCACCATGGACGTGCCCAGTCAGGATGTAATCTCACGCGACAATGTCACGGTCCGGGTCAATGCGGTCCTCTACTTTCGGGTCGTGGATCCGGAACGGGCAATCATTCAGGTGGAAGACTACTACAACGCCACCAGCCAGCTGGCCCAGACCACCCTGCGCTCGGTCCTGGGTCAGCATGAACTGGACGAGATGCTCTCAGAACGGGAAAAAATGAACCGCGACCTGCAGAAGATCATCGACCTGCAGACCGACGCCTGGGGCATCAAGGTCAGCAATGTGGAGATCAAGCACGTGGATCTCAACGAGTCCATGATCCGGGCGATTGCCAAACAGGCCGAGGCCGAGCGTGAGCGGCGGGCCAAGATCATCCATGCCGAGGGCGAGCTCCAGGCCTCTGAAAAACTGGTGGCCGCGGCCGATGTTCTCTCCCGCAACCCCCAGGCTCTGCAACTCCGGTATCTGCAGACCTTGAATGATATCTCCAACGAAAACAGCACCACCATCGTCTTTCCCCTGCCCATCGACACCATCATGGCCCTTATGGGCCGCAAGGGGACGACCTCGGACTAACAGGCCCACCTGACCGACCACGCAGGCCCAGTCCCCTTGGTCAACCAGGGATCATTGGAGATCGCAGGCCATTTTTCAGCTGTTGGCAAAGATTTTTCAGCTGAGACTTTTCAGCTTTCGCGGCCAACCATCCTCGGGTAGTATATCAGGATCAAAGGAGCAGCCAGAGCCCCGGACACCACCAGGACCCCGGCAGACCGTGAACTGAAAGACCAGCCACAAGGAACGACCATGGAAGCAATCGACTGCATTACCACCCGCAAAAGCATTCGCAAATTCACTGACCAGCCGGTCAGCAGAGAACTGATCATGGACGTGATTCGCACGGCACAGCAGAGCCCATCTTACAAGAACAGCCAGCCCTGGGAAGTGGCTGTGGTCAGTGGGGACAAAAAGGAAGGCTTGAGCCGGCTGATGATCGATCTTCTGGCAACAGACACGGCCGCCACCCCGGACCTGGCCGCCCCGACCTCCTGGCCTGCCCCCGAACAGGCCAGGATCAAAGAACTGTTCCAGATGCGCCTTGAGGCCACCGGCATTGATCTCAGCGCCCCGGCCATCATCAAGAAGGCCAAGAGGGCCAATTTCTCTTTTTATGGGGCTCCCCTGGCCGTCTATCTCTACCAGGAAAGCTCTCTTTCGGAATGGTCACTCTTTGATCTGGGCCTCTTTGCCCAATCCCTGATGCTGGCCGCCCACGGGAAAGGATTGGGCAGTGTCCCCCAGGCCTTTATCACCGACTATTCCGCCGAGGTCAAAGAATATCTGGGAATTCCGGCCACGAAACGGCTGGTCCTGGGACTGAGTGTCGGCTACCCGGACATGGAATCCTCAGTCAACAAACTGACCACCAGCCGCGCACCGGCAGAAGAGATCACCACCTGGTTTGAATGATAAGCGTCTGTGCATCCCCTGCGCTGAGGCCAAACAGCCCGCAATCAGATAATTTTCTCCAGCTTTTTGATCTGCTCATACTCACCCAGGACCACCAGAGTATCCCCTTTGAGAATAATGGTGCTGGGATTGGGGTTAAACTGCATCTCGCCCAGGCTGCGCTTGATGGCCACAACAATCAGATCAAAATCGCGACGGATACTGGAATCCATCAGGGTCTGATTGACCATGCGGCTGCCATCGGAGACACCCAGTTCCTCAAGCCGCAGACCAAGCTCGCCGCCGCTGACAGTCAGATCGATAAAATCGGTGACCGTGGGCTTGAGGACGTGATGGGCCATACGACAGGCCCCGATATAATAGGGAGAGATCACCTTGTCGGCCCCGGCCCGGATGAGCTTGGTCTCTCCGCCCTCAGCCCCGCTGGAGCGGGCCATGATATAGAGACTGGAGTTGAGACCCCGGGCCGAAAGGGTGATATAGACATTGTTGGCATCCGACGAGACCACGGCAATCAACCCCTTGGCCTGCTTGACCCCGGCCTTGAGAAGCATGTCATCGTTTGAGGCCTCCCCCTCAAGGAAGAGGTAATTAAGGTCATTCAGGGCCAGAAGGACCTTCGGGTCGCTCTCAATGACCACAAAGGGCTTGCCGGCCTCATGCAGCAACCGGCAGATGACCCGACCGATCCGGCCGAAGCCGCAGACAATATAGTGGTCATGCAACCCCTGAACCTTCTTCTTCATATGCATCCTCCCGTATACCGCACGTAACTCCCCTTCGACCACCGCCTCGGTAATCTTGCTGAACACGAACATGACAAAACCCACCCCGACCAGGATCAGAACCATGGTGAAGAGTCGCCCACCTGGACTGAGATGAACCACCTCGCCATAACCGACCGTACTGATGGTGATCAGGGTCATATAGAGACCATCGACAAAGGTGCTGTGCTCCAGAAACATATAACCAAAGGCACCAAAAAGAAGGATGCCCAGGAGCATAAGTGTGGCCGTTATTGATTTATGCATCGATCAGTGATCTCACGGCCGAAATACGGCGCAGAAGGGGATGAATTTCAGGAAACTCGACAAACAGCCAGACTTTCTTTTAAGATTGTCGCTCTGAGATTGCAAACAAAATATTGCCCGGCCACCCAAAGAAAACCGCCCGGCAATTTGAAATAATGCACAAAATAACGCTTGACGCCCCTGAACGGCCGCCGTAAAAATATCGTCACTATCGAAGCAGCAGCGCATCTGTCGTTGTCATCGACCTGCTGTCATCAGCGGACTCCAACTCGCAGGAATTTTTCAATCAAGTCAAGCAATTCTGAATAGTTACACAACAGGAAAACAAACAGCCTTCCACAATCTCTTTGCAGGAATTCACCATGAACACGTACAAAATTCACCCCATTGTCATGGGCACCAAGGTCTTTGACAAAGGCATGATGACCTATCAACACGACTACGGCACCCCCTACACCATCCCCATCTACTGCTGGTATATCGAAGGTGGCGACAAGAAGATCCTGGTCGACACCGGCGAGTTGCGTCCGATCCAGTCAGCCGACCGGGAAACAAACATCGGCGGCAAGATCTACACCTTTGAAGAAGGGCTGGCCCAGTGGGGCCTGATCCCAACCGACATTGATCTGGTCATCCACACCCATTTGCACGCCGATCATTGCGAAAATGACTACAAATGCGAAAACGCGGTCTTTTGCATCCATGAACAGGAACTGGCCACCATTCGCAACTGCCACCCTCTGGACTACCGCTATGTGGAAGACTATATCTACGAAATCGAGCAGAACGGGCAGATCCAGGTGATCAAGCAGGACTGTGAGATCGTTCCCGGAATTTCGGTCATGCACACCCCGGCCCATACTCCGGGCGGGCTCACAATCTTCATCGAGACCGAACAGGGCAGGGCGGCCATCACCGGGTTCTGTGTGATCAGGGAGAACTTTGAGCCACCGGCCGCAATCCGGGCCATGGAGATGGAAGTGATCCCGCCCGGTACCAGTATCAACACCTATGAGGCCTACGACCTGCTCCTGAAGGTGAGGGATCTGGCCGACATAATCCTGCCTCTGCACGAACCCGAGTTTGCCGGCATCGACACCATCGGCTGACCAGGATTACGGACACACCGTTTGCCCGCTCTCCAGGGATCAGCAGATCAGACACCTGTGTTTACGCCACCCTCTTCCCCCGGATCGGCCCTTTTCCCTGCTTGACCGGAAATGGGCTGGCCTTTCAGGTCGCACCGATGATCAACGAACAGCAAAAACCCATGTTCCGCTTTCTCATGGTCATGACCATGGCCGCTGTCATCGGTCTGCAGACCTGGATGATCCTGTTCAACAACTTTGCTGTTGAAATCGCAGGGCTGGATGGCAGCCAGGTGGGGCTGCTTCAGTCGATCCGGGAGATCCCCGGGTTTCTGGCGCTCCTGGCCATCTATGTGATGCTGCTCATCAGCGAACACCGCCTGGCCGCCCTGTCCGTGATCCTCCTGGGGCTGGGCACCATGTTTGCAGGTTATTTCCCGTCCATGGGAGGCCTGATCTGCACCACCCTGATCATGAGCTTTGGCTTCCACTATTTCGAGACCTGTAACCAGTCCCTGACCCTGCAGTACTTTGACAAGGCCACCGCGCCCCTGGTCTTCGGGCGCCTGCGCAGCCTGGGTGCTGCGGCCAATATCGTGGCCGCCGTGCTCCTCTTCACCCTGGGCTTTTTTCTCGATTACAAGGCCATGTATCTGGGGATGGGCAGCCTGGTGACGGCAGCCGGTATCTGGGCTCTGTTCCAAGACCCGTCACACACCGGAATCGTGCCCCAGCATCGCAAGATGATCTTCCGCCGCCGTTATGGACTGTACTACTTTCTCACCTTTATGGCCGGGGCCAGGCGCCAGATCTTCATCGCCTTTTCCGTGCTCCTCCTGGTCAAGATCTTCCACTTTTCCCTGCGCGAGGTGGCCATCCTTTTCGTGCTCAACAACGTGGTGAATTACTTCCTCAGCCCTCTCATCGGCCGGGCCATCGTCCGTTTTGGTGAGCGCAAAGTGCTGAGCCTGGAATACGCCGGCCTGATCCTGGTCTTTCTCACCTACGCCCTGACCCAATCCAAGGCCGTGGTCATCGGGATGTATATCCTCGACCACATCCTCTTCAACTTCGCCATCGCCATCCGCACCTATTTTCAGAAGGTGGCTGACCCCCAGGACATTGCCCCAAGTATGGCCATGGGTTTCACCATCAACCACATTGCCGCCGTGGTCCTGCCGGTTCTGGGCGGTCTGGCCTGGATGATCGACCACCGTATCCCCTTCATTGCCGGGGCAGCCATGAGCCTGATCTCGCTGGTGGCCGTACAGTGGATTCCAAATTTCAGTGACCGGCCAGACATATCCACTGACTGATCCTCCTCACCCTCAATACACCCAGGACCCACGGCACCTGGCCTCCCCCTGTCGGGGACAAGAATGAGCACTGCCACACATCCCCAACAGACTCAAAAGACTCCGGGTTGACTGTTCTGCGAATAAATATTCTCAACAATCACAGAAACAATTTGATGCGACAACCAGGTTCCTGTACTCTTCTTACTGAAGCGGGGAGTCAAACAAGAAGAAAAATTGCGACAAAGAAAATCATGACATATCATTTTCTTCACCGACAGAGTTTTGCCATCCTTTTTTTCCTGCTCGCAGGTTTTCTCCTGGCCTTGCCCCAGCCATCTCAGGCCACCTCTCCACCCCCGGAAATCCTTCTGGTCAACTCTTACCACGAGGGCTACAAGGGAACGGATGATATCGTGGCCGGCTTTCGTTCTATCCTGAACACCTCCCTGCCTGATGTCTCTATCAAAACAGAGTATCTCGACTCCAAGAATAACTCCGGAGAAGTTTACAACAAAAAGCTGGTTGAACTGCTGCGGACAAAATACCGGGAAAATCATTTTGAACTGATTGTTGCCACCGATGATTATGCCTTCAATATTGTTGAAAAATACTACGATGAATTATTCGCGTCCACTCCCGTTGTCTTTTGTGGCACCAATGCATTTGACTTAAAACGACTGACAGGCAAGGCTGATTTCGTCGGCGTTGACGAACGTCCCAGTTTTAAGGAAACCATCGAACTCATCACCCAACTCCGACCACAAACCAGGCGTATTGTCGTCATTCATGATGATTCCCTGGTCGGCCAGATCAACAGCGCTACGTTTCGTCTTGAGGCAGCTGGATTTACCCAGAAGATCGAATTTGAATATCTGGCCGGTTTACTGGAGGAAGACCTGCTGGACCGCATCCAGACGCTCTCTTCTGATACCGCAGTCTTTTATTTTGCCTCCTTTATCATGGATCACAAAGGCCATGTGTACAGCAGTGGAGATGCCCTGAAAAATCTGGCGGCCCACAGCCCTGTGCCCATCTTTGGCGGCTGGGAATTCAATCTGGGCCATGGCATTATCGGTGGCAAGCTGATCAATCTCTTCGAACATGGAACCTTGGCCGGGAGCCTGGCCGTAGAGATCTTGACTGAACATAATCCTGATTCCCTGCCCAAACTCTCACCCAGCCCGAATCAGTTCATGTTTGATGACCTGGAGCTGCAACGGTTTGAGATTAAAGACAAACAACTGCCGCCTGAGAGTATCATCATCAACCGGCCGCCAACATTTTATCAGCAGAATCGGGCAGACATTTTCATTGCGCTCTCGGTCCTGCTGACCATCATCGTCAGTGGTTCTTTTGTGATCCTCTATCAGAGCCGGTTAAGGCTTCGCAAGTCTTATGAGGAGCAGCTGCAAATAGAAAAATCTCTGCGCGCATCGCAAGCTGATCTCGAACAGGCCATGGCAGAGGTCAAGACATTGCGCGGCATACTGCCAATCTGTTCATTCTGTAAAAAAATACGAGATGAGGAAGGGGAGTATACACAGATAGAGATGTATATCCACAAACACTCAGGTGTGGATTTCAGCCATACGATCTGCCCGAATTGCATGAAAAAACATTATCCGGAATACTCAGACTGAAGGAACACTATCCATTTCCCCCATCTGGTAAAACAAAACGGGCAACCAGGATAAACCTGATTGCCCGTTTTATATTGATGGCGTCCCCAACCGGATTTGAACCGGTGTTGCCGGCGTGAAAGGCCGGTGTCCTGGACCCGACTAGACGATGGGGACGGGTATGTGCTGGTGGGTCGTGTGCGACTCGAACGCACGACTCTCTGCTTAAAAGGCAGATACTCTACCGACTGAGTTAACGACCCCCTGAAACGGATTTTTATACCGATTCTAAGCCGTAGTGTCAAGCCGAAATAAAGATTGTCGGCAATTTATCATTTGGATTTGAGGCCGTCAAGCAGGAAACAGCATGCTCCCCGTTTTCCTCTCACTATCCGCAGAGGACAAAGAGAGGCAGGCCAGTGGGCTGAAATCAGTTGTGAGGCTCGGGCAGGAATGCTATATATTCGTTCTTAAACGTGCCCCACAGGTGGGGACGTCTGCTTTTCACAGGTTAACGTTGAGATCAAGGATGGGCAAATGGGATTTTTAAAGGGTACCGCGGGTTTTGTTCGCTTCGCAATTGAGGGTGAGTTACCCAAGCCGTTCTGGGATTTTGTGGCCGAACGGGTAACAGCCTTTTCCTTTAAGGATATTGACGACACCTATGACGAATTTTCCATCGGCTGGGTCTCGATCCATAACATGTTCGATTCCCAGTTCAACTTCGCATCATACGCCAACGGGGACTATGTGACCCTGGCTCTGCGTATCGACGAACGCAAAGTCTCGCCGGCCATCCTCAAAAAGTTTGTGGACAAGGAAGAGGAACGGATCAAAAAAGAAAAACAAATCCCCAAAATCAGCCGAACCATGCGCACCGAGATCAAGGAGCGGGTACGGGTCGAACTGATGCGCCGGGCCATCCCACTCCCAGCGGTCTATGAACTGTACTGGAATGTGGCCGACTCAACCCTGATTTTCTTCAGTACCAGCAGCAAGGCCCACACCCTGCTCGAAGATCTGTTTAAGGAGACCTTTGGCCTGACCCTGATCCAGCAGATCCCCTACAACACGGCCGAGCACCTTCTGGACGAAGCAGGCACAACACACCTGGCCCGGGTCAGCCCTGCGATCTTTGTCTGAGTCCCCGCCTTCATTCCTGCCATCCTCATTTAACATACGGACCCCCAACATCATGGATCTTGTCGACCTGATCATTGAAAAACGATTTCTCGGCCAGGAGTTTCTCACCTGGCTGTGGTGGAAGAGCGAAGAACGCGGCGGCGGGGTCGAACTGCCGGGCCAGGGCGATATCCTGGTGGTGTTTGAAAAACACATGCTCCTGGAATACGGCGAAGGCGAGGCCAATGAAAAACTGATCTGCCGCGGTCTGCAAACCGAACTCCAGGAGGCACGTACCGGTTTGACCATGGGCAAGAAGCTGGAACAGGCCCGAGTTCGCCTGGCCCAGAACGATCATGAATGGAACGTGACCCTGACCGCCACCCTCATGGAATTCCGCAGCGTCCGCCTGCCCAAGACCGGGGACACCGAGCAGGGCGGCAACAATCCCGAGGAACTTGAAGGCATGGTCCTTGAACGGATCTTCCTCTTTGAGGAGCTGGTTCGTCTGGTCAATGACCTGTTCCGCCTCTTCCTGACCATCCGGGTCAGCGACCAATGGCACGACGAACTGCTCAAAATCAGGGCCTGGGTCAAACGCACCAGCGCCACCTGAAAGCGCATTTCATGAAACAAGCAACGCAATGGTATTGTTATGAAATTTGAAACAGTTATCGGGCTTGAGATTCATGCCCAACTCAAGACCAACACCAAGATCTTCTGCGGTTGCGCCACCACCTTTGGAAAGGCACCCAACACCCAGACCTGCCCGGTCTGCCTGGGTCTGCCTGGCACCCTGCCGGTTCTGAACAGGCAAGTAGTCGAATTTGCCATCAAAATGGGACTGGCCACCGACTCGCACATCAACCGTTTCAATCAGTTCGCCCGCAAGAATTATTTCTATCCCGACCTGCCCAAGGGCTACCAGACCTCGCAGTTCGATCTGCCGATCATCGAACGCGGCCAGGTGGAAATCGAGGTCGACGGAAAGAGCAGGACCATCGGTATCACCCGCATGCACATGGAAGAGGATGCCGGCAAGCTGATCCACGATGAGCGCGAACCACTCTCCTATGTCGATCTCAACCGCACCGGCACCCCGCTCCTGGAGATCGTCTCCGAACCTGACCTGCGCTCTCCCGAAGAGGCTTACGCCTATCTGCGCAAGATCCACGCTATCCTCCGCTATCTGGACATCTGCGACGGCAACATGCAGGAGGGCAGTTTCCGCTGTGATGCCAACATCTCCCTCAGACCTGTGGGCCAGGAAGCACTCGGGACACGGACTGAGCTCAAGAACATGAACTCCTTTCGCAATGTCCAGAATGCTCTCGAATATGAGGTCCGCCGCCAGCGCGACATCCTCCTGGACGGCGGCACAATCACCCAGGCGACCCTGCTCTGGGACGCCGACCGCAACCGGACCGAGTCCATGCGCAGCAAGGAAGAGGCCCATGATTACCGCTACTTCCCCTGCCCGGACCTGGTTCCTGTCCAGATCGACGAAGAGTGGATCGAGCGGGTGCGCGCCACCCTGCCGGAACTGCCGGACCAGCGCAAGGACCGTTTTATCAGCGCCTACGAACTGCCCGAATACGATGCCGGTCTGCTCACCGCCTCCCGCGAGCTGGCCGACTATTTTGAGGCCACGGTCCAGGCCGGGGCCCAGGCCAAAAAGGCCTCCAACTGGATCATGTCCGAGTTGCTGCGCGAACTCAAGGGCGAGGAAATTTCCAGCTGTCCCATCAAACCTGAACAGCTGGGCGCTCTGCTGAACATGGTCGAAGAGGGGACTATCAACGGCAAGATCGCCAAAACCGTCTTCCAGGAAATGATGGCCAGCGGCAAGGACCCCGAGCGTGTGGTCAGGGAAAAGAACCTGATCCAGGTCTCGGATGAGGGCGAGATCCTGGCCATGGTGCGCGAGATCATTGCCGCAAACCTCGACCAGGTGGTGGAATTCAAGGGTGGCAAGACCAAGCTCATGGGCTTCTTTGTCGGCCAGTTGATGCAAAAGACCAAGGGCAAGGCCAATCCCAAGATGGCCAATGACTTGTTCACACAAGAATTGGCGTCCTGGACGGCACGCCGAATTCTCTGACCAGCGTCACCTTGCCGCCGCTTCCTTTTCTCCCGCAATGGAACCAAACATCCGTTGCAGGCCATAAGTGACCACGCCTGAGTGACGTACTTTCATATTTTGCTGTAGCTGGCGAATTTGATCCAGCAATGCTGATGAGATGGAGTCAAACCCCATGGAGAAAGAACAGTGGCAGGAAAAAGGCCAGGGCCATCGGCAACGGCTGCGGGACCGCTTCCTTGAGCGCGGCCTGGAAAACTTTACCGACGCCGAGGTCCTGGAACTGCTCCTCACCTTTGGCACCCCGCGCAGCGACTGCAAAGAGGCGGCCCGGACAGCCCTGAAGGAGTTCGACTCTCTGGCCGCAGTCCTTGAAGCCCCGCTCCCGGCCCTGCAGAAGATCAAGGGCATCGGCCCCAAAAACGGTTTTGCCATCCACTTTGTCCAGGCCACGGCCCGCCGCTACCTGGCCGCACGGCTGAAAGGCAAACGCTACCTCCACTCATCCGGCGATGTCCGTGATTTTCTCGTCCACTCCCTGCGCGGCCTGAAAAAGGAGGTCTTTCAGGTCATCTTCCTCGATACGGCCCACGCCATCATCGACACCAGGACCGTGGCCGAGGGGACCATCAACGTCAACACCATCTACCCGCGCGAACTCCTGCACCAGGCCCTGGAGCTGAACGCCGCCGCCCTGATCCTGGCCCACAACCACCCCTCGGGCAATCTCCAGCCCTCTTCCCAGGACCTCCAGCTGACCCGCAGCCTCTGCCTGATCGGCTCATTCATGCACATCCAGATCCTCGACCACCTGATCATCGGCGACGGCTGCTACTCCATGGCCGATCAAGGCCTGATGGAGGACCTGCGGCAGGATGCGGTCCGGGCAGCCGAGACCCTGCGCTGAACACCAAGGTGACCTGCCTCTACATCCACATCCCGTTCTGCCTGCAGAAATGCGCCTACTGCTCCTTTGTCTCCTTCAGCGGCCAGGAAAAACTCTTTGACCGCTATGTCGAGGCCCTCTGCCGGGAAGCTGGGCAGACCGCAGTTCAAGCCGGCAGGGCTTTAGAGACGATTGCCCCGCTCGAAACCCTGTTCTTTGGCGGTGGCACCCCCAGTCTCTTACCAGCTGCATTGATCAGCCGGATCATTGACCGCTGCCGCCAACTGTTCACGTTCAGCCCGACAATCGAGCTCTCGCTCGAGGCCAATCCTGGAACGATCGACGAGGATGGCCTGGCCAAACTGCGACGGGCAGGAGTTAACCGTCTGTCCGTGGGAATCCAGAGCTTCGACGACCGCGAACTGCAGGCCCTGGGTCGTGCCCACACCCGGGCGCAGGCCCTGGATGCAGTCAAAAACGCCCGAAAGGCCGGGTTTGACAATCTCAGCCTGGACCTGATGTCAGGCCTGCCCGGCCAGTCCCCGGTCTCCTGGCGCCAGACTCTGGAACAGGCTCTGGACCTCAGGCCGGAACACCTCTCCTGCTACCAGCTGACCATTGAAGAGGACACCCCCTTTGCCCGCCTTCAGGATCAGGGCTGTCTGATCCTGCCCCAGGAAGAGGCAATCGCGGCCATGGACGAGTTGACCCTGTCCCTGTGTTCTGAGGCCGGGCTTGAACGGTATGAAATCTCCAATTTTGCCCGACCGGACAAAAAATGCCGGCACAACCTCAACTACTGGCACAATCTCCCCTATCTCGCCTTGGGGGCCGGGGCGGTCTCATACGACAACCAGCGGCGGTCACGACGGACCAGCAATCCCCGGCGCTACTGCGAGCTTCTGGAGACAGGGAATTCCGTTATTGTGGAGGAGGAAGAATTGGATATGGAGGCCTCTTTCCGGGAAACCATGATCATGGGCCTGCGCCTGACCCGGGGTATCGATCTCAACGACCTGCAAAGCCGCTTCGGGCTCGATCCCCGCATCTATTACGGTAAGACCCTTGAGCACCTGATCAACCAGGGATTGCTGCACCTCAACCAGGAGCGGCTGCGCCTGACCACCCACGGTCTGATTTTTGCCAACCAGGTCATGGCCGAACTGGTCTGAGCAGGGTCAACAGGATTCTATTCCGACAGACCCTGTTCAGTCGGTCCTTCAAGGGCCAGAAAGTTGAGGGTGGCGTGCACCGTAAACAAGGGGAAAAGCAGAGCAATAACAAAGATATTGAGCACCGGAATCATCCCCAGCAGGGCCGCCAGCAGCCCCAGACGCAGGGCGGCCAGCCAGTGCCCTCTGAGCCAGGCCATCTTGCGGCCCAGAGTCCAGCGACGGCGGGCAGTGGGATAGTCGATAAACATCAGGGCCGAACACCAGCTGTAGATGAGCACAACCAGGACCTGGCCGATAAGAGGAATAAAGTTGAGGCCAAAGGCCAGTACCGACAGCAGCACTCCCACCAGGGCAATCTTCAATCCTTCACGGAGATCAACGAGAACGCCAATCCAGGTAAGGGGGGCGTCTGCTTCAAACTCCCGGCCCGCCTTTTTCTTCTCAACAGCGGTACTGAGAAAGACATACCCGGGGGTGGTCAGGGTATAGGCAAGAAAAAAGGCGAGATAAAAGGCAATCAGCCGACTCAAGACCAGAAAAAGCCATTTCAGAATCTGCCAGCCCTGAAACTTAATCCAGCCCCAGATCCCGACCGCCTCCGGGCCCTGCTGGAAAAAATTTCCGGTCAATTGATCCATCAGGGTTGTGGTCAACAGATACCCACCCCAGGTCAATCCCAGGGTCACGGCCACCAGAAGCAGGCTCCAGCCCATGATCCGGCCACTGGTCAACAGAAACCGGGCTGCCTGCCCCAAAGAGACCCAAGGGTTGACGGATGATGGCAGGGCAGGGGAACGGGGCATAATTCAGACCTCAGTATAATTTTAAAAACGGAACTTTCGGAGAAAAAAACAACCGGAATCGCCGCGCAACGCTGGCAATTTCAGCCGACTCTCGGTATTCTCTTACAGGAATAGGAAATATTTTTCAAGATGCCCTCAAGACAATTCAGACCCACAGTCCTGCGGGACCTTTTGCCGGCAGGGACATACCGACCGTAAGCCCTTGTCCGCACCAGGCACTGCTCCCTGGCTGATCAGAATCGTGACACAGCCCTCGCGGTCATGACTGCGAGGTTGGCTGATACAATCTCCTACAAATCAATCACGGTATTCTCAACACTCTTCACTCTGCCCAACCACATGAACAGCAGTAAAAAAACAAAAATCACCTATGCTTGCCGGGAATGTGGCTTTCAGAGCCGCAAATGGCTGGGCCGCTGTTCCCAATGCGGTGAGTGGGAAAGCCTGGTGGAAGAGATCGTGCTCCCTCCAACCGCCACGCCAGGCATCGCGGTCTCGGGGGCACCCCAGCCTCTGCATCTGGCCCCTGACAACGAAGAAGAACGGATTACCACTAACATTGCCGAACTCGACCGGGCCTTGGGAGGCGGCATTGTTCCGGGCTCGGTGATCCTGATCGGCGGCGATCCCGGGATCGGCAAATCAACTCTCCTCCTCCACCTTTTGGCCGCTGTGGCTCGTGATGACCGGCAGGTCCTCTATGTCACGGGTGAAGAATCGGCCAGCCAGATCAAGATGCGGGCAAAGCGCCTGGGGGCCCTGCATCCGGCCGTCTACCTGGCCTGTGAAAACCAGGTCGAGGCAATCACGGCCATGACTCTGGCCATGCGCCCCGGTCTTCTGGCCGTGGATTCGATTCAGACCCTGTCCTGCGCTGACATCGGTTCGGCTCCAGGCTCGGTCACCCAGGTCCGGGAATCTGCGGCCCGCCTCCTGCAACTGGCCAAACGGGAAAACATCCCCCTGATCCTCATCGGCCATGTCACCAAGGATGGCGGTCTGGCCGGTCCCAAGATCCTGGAACACATGGTCGACACGGTCCTCTCTTTTGAAGGCGAGCGCAGCCATGCCTTCCGTATCCTGCGGGCGACCAAAAACCGTTATGGCTCCACCAACGAGATCGGGGTCTTTGAGATGAAAGAGGAAGGACTGGTGGAGGTCAGCAATCCCTCAGAGATCTTCCTGGCCGAACGGCCTCTCAATACCGCGGGCTCCGTGGTCCTGCCAAGCCTAGAGGGCACCCGGCCGATCCTGGTCGAAGTCCAGGCCCTGGTCAGCCCCAGCAACCTGGGCACGGCCAGACGCACGGCCATCGGCGCCGACCCCCAACGATTATCCCTGCTCTGTGCCGTTCTGGAGAAAAAAGCGGATCTCAACCTCTATGGCCACGACATCTTTCTCAATATCGCCGGTGGCATCCGTATCGATGAACCGGCCCTGGACCTGGGCGTGATCTCCGCTTTGGCCTCAAGTCTTCTGGACCGACCCATTCCCTCGACCACCGTGGTCTGCGGTGAGATCGGCCTGGCCGGGGAAGTGCGGGCCGTGGGTCAGATCGAATCCCGAATCAGAGAGGCCGAACGCCTGGGGTTCAAACGCTTTATCATGCCCCGCAGCAACCACGAGCGACTGACCACCCATTTTTCCATGAAATTACTCGGCATCAGCACCATTCAGGAATTACTTGACCAGCTCTTTCTTTGATCTCATCGCCCTGACGGATCCAACTCAAACCACCACTCCATGAACTTCACCCTGAACATCACAGTACAGAGAACCCGACCCACTGCTACCGCAGACATGTCCTCCCTTTGGCAGCCCAACAGGCTTGCCGGAAACAGATCAGTTATCTCATGAATATCAAAGCAGAACTCTTCCAGCCGACCGTCTTTGGGCGGGCAGGGCAACCATCACAATCCTGGCGGCGGCTGGAACATAACCAGACCCCCATCTATGTCCAGCCCGAGGGCCCGGACTGGCTGGTCCCCACCAGGCGCGGCGACCGTCTCCTGCAAACTCTCCTTATCCACCCCGATCCAGCCGCTGCCGCCGCCCTGTCTCCCGGACGACCAGGTGAAAGCGCAAGCCAGCTCTTCTACGACCTCAATCGCCTGCAACACAGTCTGAACAGCCATCCTCCGGCCCCCTATCTCGGCCGCAGAGACGAACTGCACCTGGACGCCCTGCGCGAATGCTGGTTTCATCTCACTGACCAGTGCAATCTCAGCTGCTGCCACTGCCTGTTTTCAGCCTCCCCGGCCAAAAAAAGATATCTGCCCCTGCAAGACCTGCGGGCGGCCACGGACCAGGCCCTGGCCCTGGGCTGCCGCATCTTCTACTTTACCGGGGGCGAGCCTCTGCTCTATCCCGGCCTGTTCGAGTACCTGCGCCACCTTCTGGCCCGCAACCCGGAGGTCCACGCGGTCATCCTCACCAACGGCCTGCTCCTGGCAGAACTTCTCCCGAAGTTCCATGACCTGGAACGCCTTCACCTCCAGGTCAGCCTGGACGGCCTGGAAAAGAGCCACGATCTTCTCCGCGGCCGGGGCAGTTTCAAGGCCCTGATGGACAACCTGGCCGTTCTGCAGCAGGCCGGGTGCCAGACAACCCTGTCCGTGGCCGTGAGCCGGGAAAACATTGCGGATCTGCCCCAACTCATGGAGCTTGCCGCCGCAAATGGAGCTTTGAACATCCATCTGCTCTATCACTTCATCCGCGGCAAGGGGAGCGCCGAACAGTTCGTCAGGCCAGACGAAATCTTTCCAAAACTCCTGGCCGCCTGGCAACGGGCCGATGAATTGGGGATCGTCATCGACAACATCGAGACCATCCGCAGCCAGGTCTTTGCCAGCCCCGGGACCCGGTACGATCTGTCCAATACCGGCTGGGAATCCCTGGCCGTGGGACCAGACGGGGTCATCTATCCCTCACCGGCCCTGGTGGGGCTTAAAGAAACCGCCTGCGGCCCACTCTCCGATGGCCTGGAGCAGGTCTGGCGTTTCAGCTCGGTCATGAACGACCTGCGGGCCTCCTCGCTCGTGGACAGCCGGACAACCCAGACCAATCCCCTGAAATTTCTCATTGGGGGGGGAGACATCGACCACAGCTTCCTGCATGGCGGAACCTGGACCGGACACGACCCCTACATGGAACTCTACAACCTGATCGCTCTGGAACTGATCAGCCGGCAAACCCGGCAGTACAGCAACCACAACCAGGGACTGATCCGTCTGCGCATGGGCGATGTCCGCCAGGACTGCCTGAATGAAGACTCAGGCGAGCAGACTGTGGCGCTCACCCACTGTAATTGTGTGATCTCCATCAGTCACAATGACGGCCACGGTCAGGTCCGGGAGTTCTACAGCCAGGCGGCCCTGACGGCCAACGACGAGATCGTCAATCCCCTGGCCCCGGCCCAGGCCAGGGCCGACTTTATTCCCACCGAATCGCGCAAACGCTCCTATGGCTGCGGCAGTCCGGTTACCGATGCCGTCCCCCGGCCTGGAGAGACCGTGGTCGATCTCGGTTCCGGCTCCGGAGTTGAATGCTTCATGGCAGCAGATGCCGTAGGTGATCAAGGCCGGGTGATCGGTATTGACATGACCGACGAGATGCTGATTCTGGCCCGCGAGGCCCAAGGCGAGGTGGCGGCCCGCCTTGGGTATGACATTGTCGAGTTCCGCAAAGGCCTGCTCGAGGAAATACCGCTGGCCGATAACACGGCCGATGCGATCATCTCCAACTGTGTCATCAATCTCAGCCCGGACAAGCGCATGACCTACCAGGAAATTGTCCGGGTCCTCAAGCCAGGCGGTCGACTTGTGGTCTCAGACATCGTCACCGACAGCTCAATTCCACCACGAATCCGCAACAATATCCGCTATCGCGATGAATGTCTGGGGGGGGCCATGCAGCAGGAAGAGCTGCTCCTGATGATGGAGAGTGCCGGACTGACCACCATCCGTCAGCTCAAGCGTTTCCCTTACCGCCGGGTCGAAGGCATGGATTTTTTCTCACTCACCTACGAGGCGCGAAAACCCCGGACGATCAGAGACGACAAACAGCTGGAGGTCATCTACCGTGGCCCGCACGGGGGGATCTACAGCGAAGCGGGCACCCTGCTCCTCAAGGGGTGCCGAACGACCATCAAGGCTGGCGAGATTGACCAGCTGGATGATTCGGTCTTTATCCTGGGCCAACAGGGTGAAGTCACGAACCTGCTTATGAAGGACTGCTGCTGCACGCCCCAGAGCCTCGTCCAACCAGTCGACTCCGTTGCCAGTCAGCCGGCAGCCGACCGACCCTCATCCCGGCCCCGACTGAAATCCGGATGCATGGTCTGCGGCGCAGATGTCTGTTATTTTCACGAACCAGTAGAGATGGGTTGCAGCTACTGCGGCACCCTCTCCCTGGCCGACGCGTGCTGCACCAGCAGCCATTTTGTCTGTGATCACTGTCATCAGGAAAGCGGCCTTGCCGTCATCAAGTCGGCGTGCAGAACCAGCCAGGAACGAGACCTGCTCGGTCTGCTCCAGGCCATTCGCAGCCACCCGGCCCTGCCCACCCATGGCCCCGAGCATCACGCCCTGATTCCGGGTATCATCATTGCAAGTTTTCGCAACTGCGGTGGCCGGGTGGATGACGAGACCCTGATGGGGGCCATTGAACGCGGGGCCTCTGTGCCCGGTGGCGTCTGTGGTTTCTGGGGAACCTGTGGCGCGGCCATCGGGGCGGGGATCGGAGTGGCGGCCCTGCTCGAGGCCACACCGCTGACCCCGGGACCACGGCAGCTGGCCCAGCGTCTCAGTGGACAGATCCTGACCAGGGTCAGCCAGTATCGCGGCGGCCGCTGCTGTCAGCGTGAAAGCTTCATCGCTCTGCGTGAGACAGCCCGCATGTCAGAGGAAATCTTGGGAATTGAACTGCCTGCTCAAAAACAGATTCACTGCGATCAGTACCTGCACAACCGTGAATGCATCCGCAAGCAGTGTCCACTCTGGGCGCAGCGGCAGACCGATCTCAACAAAGAGGACTTCAGCCCCTTCAAGATGATCTGAAGGGCAGCCGGCCACAACAGAACATATCGGAATTATAAAACTTCCAGCCCCCCAGCCTGGCTCCTTTGGGGACGTCTGATTCATAAAAAACGCCCCAAAGAGGGCTGGATAGCAAACCAGGACCATGCAATACCAATGAAAAAAGTAGAATACCGAGACCAGGCCCTGAAGATTCTGCCCTGGGTCTGCGCCAGCTGCGGCCGTGATTTTTCCGGTAAAAAACTGCGCGAACTGACCGTCCATCACAAGGATCATAACTACAAGAACAATCCACCCGATGGCAGCAACTGGGAACTGTTATGCCTCTACTGCCACGACAACGAGCATTCGCGCTCCCTGGATGCCGAATGGCTGCCGACCCACGATTCAGATCAAGACAAAAAAACCGTATCCACCCACACCCCTTTCGCTGATCTCATGAAAAAGCTTCGTGGCCCAGAACAGGACAAATAAAACAACGAGGCAGAATAAGTATTGTTCCTTAAGAGAACGTTGCAACAATCCAGACGGCCTTATGACGACACCATCAACACCTATAACTTTTCTCTTCCAGACCGATCCCCACCAATTCAGGAGATGTCCATGTTCACCGGATTCCGCCCGTCCCGATTATTCCTGACCCTGGCCTTGACCCTTTTCTTGCCCCAGGCCCTGGCCCTGGCTCAGCCACCAGTGGAGCCGCCCCCGCCCGAATGTGGCCCTCTCCTGGAAAACCAATGCCAGAGCTGTCATTATCTGCCCCGGGTTTGCAGCAAGCTCGGCAAGAAGAGCAGCCGCGGCTGGCAGGCGACCATCCGGGTCATGGTTCGCCGCGGCGCCATGATCAGCGCCGAAGACCAGGCCAGGCTTGCTGACTGCCTGGCCCAATCTGAACCGGGAATTGTGGCCGCCTGTAAAAAATGATGGCGAGTCATGCAAAAACAGATACATACATAAAAAGCTGTCGACAAGAACGGCAAAAATTGTTCATATACCCAAATCGTTCCCCAGAGACATCGCTCTTACCATCCCATCCATTTGCACCAGGAGAACACCATGGAAGATCACGGACACGCAGCCCCCGAGGAAGACCACTCAGTCACCATCAAGGTCGGAATCTTTTTTATCGCAGTCATCATCTCACTGTTTATCATCGGCGCGATAAATTAACCTGCACAGATTACAGGATCACCCACCGTCCGGAGTCCTGACTCCTGGCGGTTTTGTTTTTTGGCCCGTCAGCAGAATTTATGGTGGTGAGCTTGGCCTGGTGGAACCCGGAAGGTCCCTGGCCGGCTACGCTCCGCCCGAAACATGAACGACTTATCCGTCGCCCCTATTTCAGATACGCCGGTCAGGGACCTTCCTGATTCCACCTCTTCCCATTCCTGATCAGATAGATAGATTCAGGGTTGGGCAGTAAGTGAAAAGTTACCGTTTTTATTTCCAGAATACAGAAAAATGACCAAGAAAAAAACATATGCCGTGGCCTGCGGCCGCAAGATCGGTCTATTTACCAGCTGGCCTGAAGCCGAGGCCCAGGTCAAAGGATTTGCCGGGGCAAGATTCAAGGGTTTTGCAAGTCGGCTGGAAGCGGAAGGCTGGCTCCAGGAGCAAAGCCAAGGTGGAGGAAGAGCGGTTAACAGTCGGCCCGTTCGACAAAAACCAATCCCGCGCCGAGCGCCTCAAGCCACAACCGAACACGAGAGCACTGAAGAGAGCCGCGGGATACTCATCTACACAGACGGGGGCTGTTCGGGCAACCCCGGCCCGGGTGGCTACGGGGCAATCATCCGCGATCAAGGCCAGGAGAAAGAGTTGAGTGGCGGTTTCCGTCTGACCACCAACAACCGCATGGAGATGATGGCCTGCGTTGCCGCCCTCCGTTCCTTGAAGGGGTGTGCCCGGTCCATCATCCTCTATTCAGATTCCAGCTATGTGGTCAACGCCATCAACAAAGGCTGGGCCAGATCCTGGCAACGGCGAGGCTGGGTCAAGTCTGACCACAAACCAGCCCTCAACCCGGATCTCTGGCAGGAAATCCTGGAACTGATTGCACCGCTCAGCATCGAATTCCGCTGGGTCAAAGGACACTCGGGCAACCCGCTTAACGAACGCTGCGACCAACTGGCAGTGGCCGCCAGCAAGGACATTCATCTGCCGCCGGATGCCCCCTACGAACTCCACAAAAGCCAGGGCGCTGACTGATGATGGCGTCATAACAACTGACTGCCTCTTACTCGCTCATTGCCAATTGCTCCAGGGCGTGGCGAATATGGCCACAGAAAATCTCCGCAATCCCCGGCAGCAGGCCAATTCCCTCGCTGATCACTTCAACATCCACTCCTGACCGATCCAGCCGACTCTGCCACGACTCAGCTCCCTCACCGACGAGATCACGATGAAAGTGCATTCCCGCGGTCAACAGAAAAGGGACAAGACAGACCTGCTGGTACCTCCCCGCTACAATCTCTGCCACCACCTCGGATGCTCCACCGGGAAACTTTTCAACCACCCCGACAAAGACCCGATTGCCGAATCTGCGACGGAGAAATGACTCCAGCGCCGGAAAGGCGGTCCAGGCCGGATGGCTGGTCCCATGGCCGACCAGAAGAATGGCCTGCCCGAGCCTGGATTCGATCAGGGGCGCAAGACAATGGGCCACCGCCCGGTAATCCTCGGGGCTGTAAAGCAGAGGTGCTCCGATAGCCGTAGCCAGCGTGGCACGGGAACCCAGGTGACGGAGGCGGACATAGCCGGCCGCAGGCAGAATGTGAAGCGACTGAACCACGACCTGCTTCACGCCCTGGTCAACAAGCTGCTCCACGACCAGCTCCGGTGCGGGAAAACAATTCTGCCCCTGGGCCCGAATAAGCTCCCGGACCCGCTCCGAGGTCCCGACCCAATACAGCGGATGACCAGCAAAGTGACCCCTGACCACCCGCTCAAAATGATCATAAACAACTCGGGAAGCGGTTGTGCTCCCATAGGCAGCCATGACAATAGGCGTCAGCTTCAATAGAGTACCTCACTGATTTAAAGGACAAAACATAACTCTTCAACAGTACCCCATCTTCACCCAGTCTGGCCTTCTTACATACACAGAGACATGTCTGGGGAAGTCCAGAATGAACGAACCTGCAACACTGATGACCCGTTACCGTTCTAATCTTACTGTTATTCTTGATCATTATGCTGAACAGTCCAGACAAAACAATCAATGTCATCCTGAGTTTAGATGATCTTGAACTGTCACGCTCTTTTTTTTTAAAAAAATACCACAGGGTAGGAAAGTGAGTCCGCAAGCCATCGTCGCGGGATGATTAAATTTTTGAACCAAGGCCTGTCAGCAAGCCTGGAAAAAGCAAAGATAATTCATTGACATGGGGCCACAAATGCGATAGTACAAATAATTGAAGTTGATTTGCTCAAAGAGAATCTCCTCTCATGGAAACTCTACAAGCACTGGCTTTAGGCAACTCAAGTTGCTGTGTATGACTTCCGATTCTCAAACAGAAGCGGACGCCGTAAAAATTAAATTTTGTAGGAGGGAACAATGGTTAAAAGATTTTCCATGCTGGCTCTGGCCGGCCTCATCGCTCTGCCCGCACTGGCATCAGCCAGCGCAGGCCCCAACGCCAATGACCTTGAGCGCAAGATCGAAGAGTTGAGCCTTCAGCTCGACCAGCTCAAATCAGCAATGGCTAAACAAGGCGAGAACACTGTCTCCAAAAGCGACTTCACTGACCTCGCCGACACGGTCGAGAGCCTGGACGAGCGTTCAGAAGCCTGGGACCTGTCTTCCCGCTTCAGCTTTTACGGCGATTTCCGCGCCCGTCTTGACAGCCTTGATGCCAAATCAGCCAGCGCTTACAGCGCCGGTGATGTTGCAGGTGGCATGGTAACAGCATTAACAGCTCCTTCCCCTTACGGCTTTGGCATGACCCTCCCGATCACCACTGCCGAGCTTCAGGGAGCCATGGCCAATGTCTATGCAATGGCTCCTACTGCAGCAGAACGTGCAGGCATGTTTGCCATGTTAGGTGTAACTCCGACTGCCGCCTCTGATTTTAACAACGACACCGTCTTCACCAACCGTTTCCGCCTGAACATGCGAGTCCAGGCCACTGAAGGCATCGAGTTCAAAGCCCGTCTGGCCATGTACAAGGCCTGGGGTATGCAGAGCAACCCCACCGCTGAGGCAGGTGGACCCTACACCATGGACAGCTTCAGCTGGGACGGCAACACGACCCGTCAGCCCGGTACAAGCGCCCTCTATGTCGATCGCGCCTTCCTGAACTGGAACAATATCGGTGGAAACCCCGTATGGTTCTCCATTGGTCGTCGCCCGACCACAGACGGTCCTCCGGCCCACATCCGCATGGGTTCAAGCACCCGTCTGGCCACCCCTGTTTCTGTCATGGATTACCCATTTGACGGTATTTCCGTTGGGTATGCCTACCGTTGGGGCAATGAGGACATGGGCACCGGTCGTATCCGTTTCTGCTACGGTCGTGGATTTGACGCTGGGGTCGAAACCGATGGTACCGGTCTCAACGACATGGATTTTGCCGGTCTGAGCTGGGATGTCATGAAAAAGGGCAACCGCTTCCTGAACGTCCAGTCCTTTATGGCCTACAACCTGGTCAACACCCCCGATGGCGTCACCTTCCAGAACCCCTTTGAAATGGCTGGAATTTTTGAAGGCAACGGAATCCTTGACAAGGCCAATCTTGGTGACATCATGCACACATCTGCTGTGTATCACGACAAGATCGGCAACATCAACTACTACGGTTCTGCTGCCTGGAGTCGCACCATGCCTAAGGGTTATGACGAAGTTGGTAACTCTCTGCTTGGTTCCTGGTGGGCCCCTGAAGAAGATCAGGATGGTTACATGATCCAGGTCGGCGCCCGTTATGACATCGACAATATGGGCCTGAAACTGGGCGCTGAGTACAACCAGGGTTCCGAGTACTGGGTTTCCATGTCTCCCGGACATGATGACCTTTACAACTCCAAACTGGCCACCCGTGGTAATGTTGTTGAGTTGTACGGTATCTATGACATCCCGGCCGGACCTGCCGTTTCCAAGTTTGGCAGCGCCTTCATCCGCTTCGGATATCAGCATTACGAGTATGACTACACCGGCAGCGGTAGCTGGCTGGGTGCCCCGGTTGATCTCGACGATCTGACCAGCGATCCCTTCAATGCTCAGTTCTTTGCACCGATCGAGTCTCAGGATCAGTTCTACGTGACCTTTGAGGCCACCTTCTAATTCAGTTTTCTGAATAGAAGTTACACCCTAAAGGGGGGAAGGTGCTGCATGCAGCACCTTCCCCCCTTTTTTTATTCTACTCCCATGCCAACAACAGATCTGAACAAACTCCATGCCCCATGGGACCCAAGCCTGGTCACAGCCGTCTGTCTTGACCGACACAACGGCACCGGTGCTGCCCCCTATGATTCACTGAACATCAGCTTCGGAGTGGGTGACCTGCCTCAAACAGTGCGTGCCAATCGGGAGCTCGTCAAACAGACTCTGGGAATTGAACGACTGGTCTCGACCCGTCAAGTCCATGGCGGCCGAATCCTGACTCTCGACCAGCCACTCAGCATTGATCAGGAATTTAACGGGTATGACGCCCTGATCACCAGGCAACCGGGCCTTGGGCTGATGATCCAACAGGCCGACTGCCAGGCCATACTCCTGTTCGACCCGCTCACCCCGGCCGTGGCCGCCATCCATTGCGGCTGGCGGGGCAGTGTCCTGAATATCATTGCCAGAACCATTCGGGCTATGACAGACGCCTTCCACACCAAGCCAGCACACCTCAGGGCCTTTATTTCGCCCTCACTTGGCCCCTGCTGTGCCGAGTTCATCAATTACCGCACAGAACTTCCCTCAGCCTTTCACCGCTTCCAGGTTCGCACCAATCATTTCGACTTCTGGCAGATCTCACGCCTGCAACTGAGCGATGCCGGAGTAAAGCCGGAAAATATCGATCAGGCAGGAATCTGTACCGCCTGCTCGCCAGACTACTTTTCCTACCGCCGTGCCTGCCGCATGAGCAATGGCATCACTGGCCGCAACGGCTCTGTCATTGCCTTGCGCTGATAACAGAGCAACCCGGTTCAGCAAGCACTGCAAAAACAAAAAGACCAGAAGAGCTGGCGTCTCAAAGAGATACAAACCTATCTGGTCTTTTAACCCCGCCCTGGCCCTGCCATACTCAAGACACAGAACAGCTGACCGGCTCATTAAACAAACTATTTTTCAGCACACGTCTCGACTGTCGACCGAAACTCGACGATCATCGGCACATGGTCCGAGAGCTGGATATCAGGCACCTGGCAGTTGACCGCCTCAAGTTCCTGACTGTGGAGAATAAAATCAAGCTGCCGATGTGGGGCATGACTGGGATACGAGGGACGGGCCTCAGGATTTGCATCACACAGACCCGTGGCGGCCAGAAAAAGATCCAACTCCCGATTCCCGCCAAAGGTATTGAAATCTCCGGCCAGGATCACAGGTTTTTTCCTGCCCATGAGCAACCGATGCAGATACTCAAGCTGCTGATGACGATGCCGGTATTTGAGAGAGAGATGAACGATAAAAATGACAGCATCTTCCAGTTCCACCTCAATCACCAGCCGCTTGATCCCTTCACTGAAGTAATGGAAACGATGACTGATAATGGGTGTCCGGCTGAGCAGGGCATTGGATTGCTTGTTGAGAACCGGAACCCGCTGGGCCAGAGAGGCATTCCGATACTTGCTTTCCACCACATGGGAATAGCCAAGATCCCGAGCAAGATAAGCTGCCTGACAACTCCATCCGGAACGATAAGAACCGGAATCTACTTCGACCAGGGCAACAATATCCGGATCGACCGAGCGAATAAACGTACTGATCTGACCCAGCTTGGCGGCCGTGGATTTAAAGAAACCAGCATAAGGCAAGGGCAGATGAAAGTTGGCCCCACGCCCTGTGGCATAACGGATATTGTAGAGGAGGAATCGCATGGACAAAATAATACCGGTTTCCACTGAAATACACAACCGACAGCAAGAAAAAGACAGCACCTCAAGCCTGGGCTTTTTTCCCGGCAGTCAATGTGGTACAGTTCCGAAAAACATCAACCATTCCCTCGTACTCTGCCAAGGAACCACACCATGACCATCATCAAGATCGGATCACGTAAAAGCAAGCTTGCCATGTGGCAGACCGATACGGTCGCGGCCATGCTCGAGGCCAGCGGCCTGACCACGGAAATCAGCAGCATGGAGACCCGGGGTGACAAGATCCTTGATGTCTCAATCGCCAAGATCGGCAGCAAAGGTGTTTTCACCGAAGAGCTGGAAGAGCAACTGGCCAACGGCACTACCGACATTGCGGTGCACAGCGCCAAGGACATGCAGTCAATCCTGCCCCAGGGTTTTCAGCTGATCGCCTTCACCGAGCGGGAAAAGGTCAATGACGTCCTGGTCGGTCTGAATGGCGATATCGATCTTGACGACCCGAAACGGTCCTTGATCATCGGCACCTCATCGGTCCGCCGCAAGGCTCTGCTCAAGCACCACTACCCCCATGTCCAGACTGTAGAGATGCGCGGCAACCTCCAGACTCGGATCAAAAAGATGCGTGACGGGGCCTGTGACGCCCTGATGCTGGCCTATGCCGGGGTCAAACGCATGGAATACGATCATATGATCATCAAAATCTTTGATGAAAAACTGTTCATTCCACCTGTTGGTCAGGGCTGCATCGCCATAGAGGCCGCCGGGACTCTCGCCCCGGACAAACTCAAGCAGGTGCGCAACTGCCTCAATAACCCGGACAGCGAAAGCTGCCTGCTGGCCGAGCGAGCCTATCTGCGAAAACTTGAAGGAGGCTGCTCGATCCCAGCCTTTGGTCTGGCCGTACTTGAGGGCAATCAGCTGCACCTGACCGGCGGACTGGCCAGCCTTGACGGCAGCACCATCCTCAGCAGGACCGAGAGCGGTCCACGAGAAGAGGCCGAGCTGATCGGCCAACGCCTGGGTGATTATATTCTCAAGAACGGCGGTCGGTCGATGCTGGCCGAGATTCGCAAAGCGCAGGGTTGATGAGAAAGGTGCAAGGTTGAAGGATAGAGGAAAGGATCGCTTTAAAGAAAGGGGAAACGGTTTCAAGGTAGGTTGCTCGGCCGGGGAGCGAAGCTCTTCCTCCGGCTAAGCTTCGCCTGCACCGTTCTGCGAACGTTGCAGATACGCCGGTGAAAGAGCTTCACTCCCCGGCCTTTTTCTTTCCTGGTCGACACAGACTGAACTCAGCCAAATTTGGACGAGATTAACTCGGTGGAAGCTTGGAGTCAGGTCAGGAAGGTATCTGACCTGCGTATTCAGGCCGCAGGCCTGGGCGGAGCCTTAGCAGGACAGATACCTTCCTGACCTGACGGACAACCTAATACCCCTCCCACAAAAAATCAGCTCACGACCGGTCGAGCGGCACAGAGCCGACGCAACCAGTCCAGCCACTGCTCAAAACCCTCTCCACTTACAGCCGAACATTCGATCATCTCCAACTCCGGATTAATCCGCAACGCCTCACGCCGAGCCTCATCCAGAGAAAAATCAAAGTAGGGCAGCAGGTCGGTCTTGCTGATCAAAAAGAGCTGCGAGGTACTGAAGGCCTTGGGGTACTTGGCTGGCTTGTCCGAGCCCTCGGGGACCGAAACCGTCACCATCCGCTGATGCTCGCCCAGATCAAAGGCGGCCGGACAGACCAGATTACCAACATTTTCAATAAAGAGGAGCTTGATGTCCGAACCACCCACCTCATGTTCCAAAAGATGCAGACCTCGATGAACCTGGGCTGCATCCAGGTGACAGGCGCCACCCGTCGTCAATTGCACGGCCGGCACCCCCTTGGCCCGAATCCGATCGGCGTCACGCTCCGTCTCTATATCCCCCTCAATAACCCCGATTCGTATCTCAGCATCCAGGGCCTCAATGGTCTTTTCCAGGAGGGTGGTCTTACCGGAACCAGGACTGGAAATCATGTTGATGACCACCAACCCGCGGCTGTCAAAATGTTTGCGGTTCTCCCGAGCCAGGGCCCGGTTGGCCGCAAACAGACTCTCATGGACATCCACCCGCTGCCGGACTCCGCTTTTTCCATGCCCATGTTCATGGGCACAGCCACACGCTTCACACATGTATCACCTCAACTTTTATTGATGACGTAGCAACCATTCCGATTTCCTTCATCACAGCACATTCTCGGGGTCCACACTTCCCCTCCTACTCCATCTCCACCTGCCGCAAGATCACATCATCTCCCCCCAGGGGAAAGATATCGCGCGAACCACAGCAGGGGCACTCCTCGGGCCGGGCATCGCCATCCATATCCTGTTCATCGGAGCAGGCCCGACAACCATAACGCTGGGGCGAGCGCAGGATTACCAGCTCGGCCTCTCGGGTCAGAGCGGCCAGCGGGGCCAGGGCCTCAAAACCAAAACTGAACGAATCGACGACCACCCCGGAAAAAGGCCCGATTTCCATGGTCACCCGGAGAATTCGACCAGCCCCATTCTCCGCTGCCAGTTTCTCCAACTGGGCCATCAATCCCTGGACCAGAGAAAATTCATGCATCCTGTCTCACCGCCTGCCGAACAGAGAGGCCGTCGGCCTCCAGCCGCCGAACAATCTGTTGACTCAACTCAGCAACCAGAGGAGCAAGCGTGGCCGAAAGCTCCACTCCACCCTCCAGGTCCTCGGGGACCACACAGTAAAACTCCAGTTCCGCTGGTGCCGCATTGCGCAAGCGGCAGATATCAAGGATCTCGAGTAAACCCAGCTGATGCGGTGACATCCGCCCCCGCGCCCCGGAGGCACGTAACTCATCTCCTGAAAACCGATGAATGGAACCGGGGGCCGCCGACAGGGCGATGACATCAATGACCAGGACCGTATCGTGTTCTTCCAGAAAAGGGGCCAGATAGATCCCGGCCGTCCCGGCATCGAGGAGCTCCACGCTGTCTGGAAACTGATACCGTTCCTGGAGATAACGGATGACATGGACCCCAAACCCCTCATCAGACAGGAGAAGATTGCCGATCCCAAGGATTCCATACTGGGTCTTTGGTGTATTCATTGCACATTTACCTCAACAGATCCGCGGCAGAGGTTCACCGTGCAGCGGCGTAATGATTCGCGTTCCACCGATCATGGTCCGCATGGTCACCTGGGCTGCGCGACCGTGCCCCATGGTCCCGATAATGGCGCTCTCGCCACCGCCCTCCTGGGCCCGAAGCAACTCAAGGGCCGCATCCGCCACCTCAGGGGCAACCACGGCCAACAGCTTGCCCTCGTTGGCCAGATAGAGTGGATCAAGCCCCAACAGCTCACAGCCCCCCCGGACCTCCGGACGCAAGGGCAGGGCGCTCTCGTCGATCTCGACACTGCAGCCGGCTGCCGCACCAATTTCACCCAGGACCGTGGCCACACCACCCCGGGTGGGATCACGCAGGACGTGGACAGAACCGGTTTTCAAACCGGCAAGCAGGGCCGCAACCATCCGGTGCAGGGCCATGGAATCACTTCTGAGACAACCGCCAAGCGCCAGCCCGGCCCGACAGGCCATAATAGTCAGCCCATGATCACCCATGGTCCCGGAAAGAATGATCCGGTCTCCCGGACGGGCCAGGCGCGACGACAGCTCAATCTCATCGGCCACCAGACCCACGCCCGAGGTGTTGATAAACAGCTTGTCGGCCTTGCCTCGAGGCACAACCTTGGTGTCACCGGTGAGTATCGGAACCCCACTTTCCCGAGTGGCCCGGGCAACTGAGGCAATGACCCGTTCCAGCACCGCCATCTCCAACCCCTCTTCCAGGATCAGACCCAGGGTCAGGCCCAGGGGCCGGGCACCACGCATGGCCAGGTCGTTGATGGTTCCGTGCACGGCCAGAGAGCCGATATCACCGCCGGGAAAAAACAGGGGATCAACCACATAACTGTCGGTGGTCAGGGCCAGACGCCCCGGGCCATTGGGAATGACAGCACTGTCTTCCAGGGCCGCCAGGACAGGGTGATCGAGATATTTCAGAAACAGGGAGGAGATCAGCTGCTGACTGGCCAGACCGCCGCTGCCGTGATCAAGAAGGATGGTTTGTGGAGATGACATCATATGGCTCGATTGAGGGCAGATGGAGAATAGTTATAATAGGCAGCGCAGGTTCCTTCACTGGAGACCATGCAGGGGCCAATCGGGGTTGCGGGGGTACAGCGCAGGCCAAAGAGCGGACATGCAGGGGGGCGGGCCCGGCCCTGAAGAATCCGGCCACAGAGACAGCCCCGAACCTCTTCTGCCAAGGGCACTTCGACTGCCAGAGCTTCCTGGGCATCGTGGGCCCGATAGGGGGTGCGCAACTGAAGGCCACTGCCGGGAATAACACCCAGACCCCGCCACTCCATGTCCACCGGCTCAAAGACCTCAGCCACCAGGGCCTGGGCCTGACAATTACCGGCCCGACTGACCACCCGGGTATAGGCATTCTCAACCTCGGCCCGGCCCTCTTCAAACTGACGGACCAGAAGGAGCAGGGCCTGGAGGATATCAACCGGTTCAAAGCCACCGACCACGCAGGGCAGGTGATAACGATCGACCAATGGCCTGTAGGCATCCGACCCGATGATGGCACTCACATGACCGGGACAGAGGAGGCCGTCAATGGTCTGGGCCGGATCACCAAAGAGGGCCATGAGTGGTGGCGGCATCAATTTCTGGGTGACAAAGACAAAAAAATTATTCAGCCCCTCTTCCTGAGCCAGACGGACAGTGGCTGCAACACCCGGGGTGGTGGTCTCAAATCCGACCCCGAGAAATACCACGGTTTGAGCGGGATGGCTGCGGGCCAGAGCCAGCCCGTCCATGGGTGAATAGACCACCTCGATCCGGGCGCCCTGAGAACGGGCATGGGCCAGGGAGGTCCCGTCGCTGCCCGGGACCCGGACCAGATCGCCAAAGGTAGCCAGAATCACTCCCGGGCGACCGGCCAGGCTGAGAAAGGCATCGACATGGGCGGCCGAGGTCACACAGACCGGGCAACCAGGCCCGGAGACCAGCTCCAGCCCCTCGGGCAGAAGTGAGCGCAGACCAGTGCGGAAAACGGCCATGGTGTGGGTGCCGCAGACCTCCATGATCCGCCGAGGCCGGGTCATGGTCCGGTCCAGGGCTGCGGCCAGATCACGGGCCAGGGCCTGATCACGGAACTCATCGACATATTTCATGAAAAACGCTTTTCCTCCTGGCGATCCAGGCCATCGGCCATCTCCCGCATCAGCCGGAGATTTGTTGCCGCCTCTTCCGGTTCCAGGGTATGGATGGCAAACCCGGCATGGATGATCACATAATCGCCCACCAGCGGCCGCCGGTCCACAATATCCAGCCGAACCTCCCGCTGAATGCCCTCCAGTTCAACCAGGGCGGCCCAATCACTGATTTCACACACCCGCATCGGTACGGCCAGACACATGGCGCAACCCTCCTATGACGGCCTGGCCCAGCGAAAGCCCCCCGTCATTGACGGGAATCCGCTGGCCGGTATAGACCTGAAAATTTTCCTGCTCCAAGGCGGCAGTCAAGCCCTCCAGGAGCAGCCGGTTCTGCAGACAGCCACCCGCCAGGACCACGATCCGCTCCTGATCCCTTGGCATTCCGGCAAGCACAGCCTGCACCACACTGGCAATCAGCCATTGATGAAAGGCCAGGGCCAGCAGACCCGGGGCCATTCCACCCCGCACCTGTTCACTCAACTGACGGATCATTCCAGCAAGTCCGATCCGCAACAGGCCCTCGTCCTGACGCAGGTCCACGGGCCAGACAGGCAGTTCTTCAGCAACCACCCTGTCCTGCGCCTGCCGGGCCAGGGCCTCCAGTTCCATGGCCGCCTGACCCTCGTAATCAACAAACAGGCGCAGTCCCAGCAGGGCGGCCACCGCATCAAAGAGACGGCCACAACTCGACGTGAGCGGCGTATTCAGGCCCTGAGCAATCATGGTTTCCACCACCCGCAGCTGGTCGTTCTCGACCTGCTGCAGGGCCGGAACCAAGGCCGCATCCATACCGCCGGGGCCAAAGGCATGGATCAGCGCGGCCAGTCCCATGCGCCAGGGCGCGGTCACTGCCGCATCACCACCGGGCAGGGACAGCAGATCAAAACTGGCCAGCCGCTGATAGTCACCAGGATTGGTCAAAAGAATTTCACCACCCCAGATGGTTTTGTCCGGCCCATACCCGGTGCCGTCCAGGGCCACGCCCACAACTGTCCGATCCAGGCCATGTTCGGCCATGACCGCCACCACATGGGCATGATGATGCTGCACCCGGTACAGCGGCAGACCCAAGTCCTGACCATAACGACTGCTCAGATAGTCGGGATGGAGATCACAGACCACACACTCAGGCTCGATCCTGAGCAGACGCTGCTGATGGGCAATGGACTCCTGATAAAAATCCAGCACCTCAAGACAGTCCAGATCGCCGATATGCTGACTGACCTGGGCCGCCTGTCCTGCCGCCAGACAGAATGTGGATTTGAGGCCACCACCGCAGGCCAGCAGAGGCGGCAAATTCCAGGGCAGGACCACGGGCTCCGGAACATATCCCCGGGCCCGGCGAATGAGATGCGCTCTGCCGTTCATGACCCGGACCACTGAATCATCAACCCGGTTGACGATCTCCCGGTCATGAAGAAGAAAGCCATCGGCAATTCCAGCCAGCCGCACTCTCGCCTCATCATTCCCGGCACAGATCGGCTCTCCACTGCGATTGCCGCTGGTCATCACCAGGATCTCGGGACAGCCTGAAGTCCGGAAGAGCAATTCGTGGAGCGGCGTATAGGGCAGCATCACTCCCAATTCGCTCACTCCCGGCGCCAGGTTTGATGCCAGGCCCCTGTCTCGTTTGCCGGGGGCCAGGACAATGGGGCGCTGCAAACCCAGGAGCAGTTCCTCACTCAAGGAATCCAGGTCACAGACCTCACGCAGGCAGGCGAGATCCACACCCATCACGGCCAGAGATTTGCTCGGCCGTTTCTTACGCCGGCGCAGACGGGTCACAGCCTCAGTGGATGCCGCATCGACTGCCAGATGGAAACCACCCAGACCGCGCAGGGCCACAATCCCGCCTGAGACCAACACCGCAACCGCGGCAGCCAGAACCTCAGGTGTTGTCAGAACAGACCCCGAGGAATCATGCCAGGACAGGGAGGGCCCACAGACCGGACAGGCATTGGGCTGGGCATGAAACCGCCGATCACAAGGGTCATCATACTCGGCCCGGCAATCCGCGCAAAGGGGAAAGGAACGCATGGAGGTCTCGGGCCGGTCATAGGGAATGGTCGCCACGATCGAGAAGCGCGGACCGCAATTGGTGCAGTTGATGAAGGGATAGCCGTGGCGGCGGTCAGCGGGATCAAACAATTCCCGGCTGCAATCCACACACAGGGCCACATCGGGTGGGATCAGGGCCTGGGACGAACCAGTCCCGCTGCTGGTCAGAATGGAGAAATCCAGCCGGGGCTGAAGCGCCACAAAGGGGGTCTGCTGCAAAGAAAGAATCCGAGATAGGGGAGGGGCCTCGGTCGTCAGTGCCGAGACAAAGGCTTCGAGGCGCTCTTGAGGAGCTTCGGCCTGGATCAGAACCCCCTCCCCTGTATTGGTGATGGTCCCGGCGACACCCAGACGCCGGGCCAATCGATAGACAAAGGGCCGGAAGCCCACGCCCTGGACTGTGCCCCGGACGGTGATGGCCAGCCCCTCTGCCCGCATTAATGCTGGCGTTCCTTGAACTTCCGACCACTGAAGATTGACGAGATTATTCCTTCCGGTGCCTTGACTTCGTTCCAGACCACCAGATAAATATGGATCAGGGCAAAGAGCAGGAAATACCACATCAGGAGATGATGGACAAAACGGGCCTGCTGCTGACTGCCGAAGATTGCCCCGCCAAGCCCCTGCCAGAAGGCACTTTCGGCATAGCGGAGGAAAAAACCGCTGGCCACCTGAAACAGGGCAACCAGCAGAGTGAGCAGATAGGTCATCCCGGCCAGGACATTATGACCCATGCGTTCTTCCTTGTTCGGGTTCAGATACAGATAATAGAGCAGCGTTGAAAACAGGTTCCGCAGATTACGGCCAGTCACCGGCAGAAGATCCCCCAACCGCTCATAACGATTGCCGAACAGAAGCAGATAGATCCTGACCAGAACCGCACCGCTGAACAGACAGGCGGCCAGAAAGTGCCAGTTGCGCATGGCCAGCATGGGCATAGCCGCCACGCCCTCAAGGGTGGTGCCGGTCCACGGACTGTTGATATACAGGCCCGTGACCGCCAGGGCGCTGATCGAAATGACCAGGGCCCAATGATACAACCGGAGCAAGACGCCCCAGACACGGATGGTCTCATAACTCATGTCATCCTCCTTGGCCGGAGCACGGCCGTTTCAGGAGCACGCAAGGAACCAGAGCGGACAGCGACTGACTCGACACCCGCCGGCACCCCTCTTCTAAACCGCCTTGACCCGGATGGTCTCCCGACCCTCTGGATCAAGCAGGTGCACGGCACAGGCAATGCACGGGTCAAACGAATGAATGGTCCGCAACACCTCCAGGGGTTTTTCGGCATCAGCAATGGGGTTCCCGACCAGCGAGGCCTCATAGGGCCCGGGCTGATCGTTCTCGTCTCGTGGTCCGGCGTTCCAGGTCGAGGGAACCACGCATTGATAATTCTTGATCTTACCATCCTGGATAACAATCCAATGTGAGAGGGCCCCTCGTGGTGCTTCGTGGAAGCCGAAACCACGCTGTTCACCCTTGGGGAAGACCGGTGGTTCAAAGATATCCAGGTCCCCGCGACCGATATTGTCCACTAAGAGCTGCCAATGCTTGAGCGCCAGATCCGCCAGCATTGAGGCTCTAACCGCCCGGGCCACATGACGGCCCAGGGTGGAATGAAGGATTCCCGGACCGAGCTTGACTCCAGCCACCGAGCCCACCAGGGCCAACGCCTGGTCCACGTTCCTGATGATTTCAGGATGACCCTGAGCATATCCCACCAGCAGCTGGGCCAGAGGACCCACCTGCATGGGCCGACCATTAAAGCGCGGAGCCTTGAGCCAGCTGTACCTGCCCTCCGCGTCAAACTCGCTGTAATTTGGAACCGTATCCTCTTCATAGGGGTGACGGGTCCAGTCGCCCTTATACCAGGCACGGCTGATATTCTCGGCCACGCCATCACGAAACGCGGCATCGTTGAAACTGCTGATGGATGTCACCGTACTCAGATCGCCATCAACAATGGTCCCGCCGGGCAGATCAAATTTGGTGGCCTTGGTGTCGAGGACCATATCCGGCACGGCCAGATAATTGGTCACCCCGGCGCCATAGGGCAGCCAGTCGGCATACAAGGCTCCCACAGCCGCCACATCGGGCAGATAGACCTGCTGGATGAATCCTCTGACCTCTTCAGTCAATTGCTTGATCCAATAGAGACGCTCCATGTTCAGGGCCGTGGAACTGTCCGGATTGAGGGCTGTGGTTACCCCGCCCACCACCACATTCTGGATATGCGGGTTCTTGCCGGAAATAATGGCCAGGGCCTGAGAGGCCTTGCGCTGATAGTCCAGGGCCTCCAGATAATGGGCCACGGCCATCAGATTAGCCTCGGGCGGCAACTTCATGGCCGGATGGCCCCAATAGCCGTTGGCAAAGGGACCGAGCTGACCACTGTCAACGATCCCCTGGACCTGGGCCTGGACTGCCTTGAAACGCTTGGCACTGTTCCCCGGCCACTCGGACAGACTGGAGGCCAGGGCCGCTGTTTTGACCGGGTCCGCCTGCAAGGCCGAGACCACATCAACCCAGTCCAGGGCAGAAAGGACATAGAAATGAACGATATGATCCTGCAGGGCATGCAATGACATGACCAGATTCCGGAGATACTGGGCATTCATGGGGATTTCAAGGCCAAGTGCATTCTCCACGCAGCGCACAGAGGCCAAGGCGTGAACCGTGGTACAGACTCCGCAGATCCGCTGGGTAAAGGCCCAGGCGTCGCGCGGATCACGGCCCTGGAGGATAACCTCAATCCCACGCCACATCTGTCCCGAAGACCAGGCCTTGGTCACCAGGCCCTGATCGACCTCAACATCAATACGCAGATGGCCTTCAATCCGGGTAATGGGATCTATGGTGATTCGCTGTGCCATGGTTTACACCTCCTCCTCGGAACTGTTGCTGGAACATTTGCATTGAGCGATCCGTTTGACCGCCCCAACCACCGCATGCACACCAACAGCGGCCGCGGCCAGACCCAGGACTGTTTTACCGGCACTGTCCACATTTGTCACCGGACTGCCCGGCAACTTGACCCCGGGCAATCGCTCATAAAAGGGGGTCATGGTGTCCCAGAAATTCGGTTCTGTACAACCGATACAACCATGGCCAACGCTGACCGGCCAGACATCCACATCATTGAAACGGGCTGTCGGGCAGTTGGCAAAGGTCCCCGGTCCCTTGCAGCCGACCTTGTAAAGACAGTACCCGTTGCGATGGCCGTGATCTCCAAACTGTTCAACATAACGGCCCTCGTCAAAATGGGCGCGACGCTCACAATGATCATGATTCCGGCGACCATAGGCGAAAAGCGGCCGACCGAGCTTGTCAGTGGGCGGCAGGCGTTTAAAGGTCAGATAATGGAGGACCGTGCCCATGAATGAGACCGGGTTGGGCGGGCAACCGGGAATATTGATGATCGGAGTGGTGGAGACCAGATCACGAACACCAACAGCCCCGGTGGGATTTGGGGCTGCGGCCTGCACCCCGCCATACGAGGCGCAGCTGCCAATGGCAATCACTGCGGCGGCCTTGGGAGCCACCTCGGCCAGGATCTCCATGGCCGGACGTCCACCAATCTGGCAATAAATGCCCTTATCCTTGGTGGGAATGGCCCCCTCAACCACACACAGGAATTTTCCCGCATATTGATCCAGGGTGTCGTGAAGACTCTTTTCGGCCTGATACCCGGCCGCAGCCATCACTGTCTCGTGATAATCAAGAGAGATGATCTCCAGGATCAGACGGCCGATATCCGGATGCGAGGACCGGAGCAGGGACTCGGTACAGCCGGTGCATTCCTGGAAATGGAGCCAGATCACCGGTGGCCGCTTTGCCGATGCCGCCGCCTCAACCATCCGGGGGATCATGGCCTCGGAGAGCCCCATGGCCGCAGCCACCATGGTACACCCTTTGATAAAACCACGTCGGTTCAGACTCAGGCCTAGATTATTTCCCTTGTCACTGTCTGCCATCGTAACCTCCTTGATGAAGACTCTTCACCATCAGTATCCGAGAACACGGGGGGGCCGTAACGCTCCTCTCCATGTCCAACCAGGTCTAGCAACAGAATTCAAAAAACAAAGGCCCTTCGATCAGCCCGATTCAACAAAGCACGAACAAAAAGCCCAGATAAGATTTTTTAGGGAAAAGATTTTTTTCCCTGTTTCAATCTTATGTCCGCAAAAAGACCTTTGTCAAACGGAAATTGCCGGGAAAATCAGGACAAAAAAGAACAGAAGCAGGAGGGGCAGACAAAAGCGTTCTGAATGCGGCAGGTTAAAACAACCGCGGCGGGGCCTGAGAAAAATAAAAATTTCAGAAAAAAATGTGTAAATTGACGAAAACTCCCACGAAGTAGCAGTTACCTGTTCTTCTTTTTACCATGGGATGATCGATTTTTGAGACCGAAGATGCCTTCCTGGTGCTTGCTGCTGAATGCCGGTCGTATACCGCCGCTGGACTGCCCCCTGCGACCATGCTTATTGGATTGACGCCCCTGCTCCTCAGCAGGCACCGGCGCTCTGGCAACATCCAGAAGTTGCTCAGGGATTGACTGTTCGCCGAGAGCATCCTGCCAGCAGGCAAAAAAAAGTGAACATTTTTCAAAATAACTCTTCTTCTTCAGCCACTTGGGCCATCCGCCACTTCCATCTTGATAATGCTGGATAAAATAGGGGAGGTTGGAAAGCAGGGTCACCATCTCCTGACGAATGGAGCGGCGCAGGTTCAGCTGAACACCGATCTCCTCGTCCAAAGCCTCACGCAACTGTTTGGAAAACTGAAAGGCTGCCGCCCCTTTGAGACGCTGACCCACCAGATCAAAACGGACATTAGCCCAGGGAATCAGGAGAAAAGCAAGCAGGAAATCATTGTGGAGCGGCTGACCGCCACTCTCTTTAGCCTTCCTGGTCAGCCGATCAATGACTGCCACCACCCGGCGCAACTGCTCACAACAGGACTCATCACCACAGGCCTTCTCACACAACGTTCGCTCATAAAGAGGCAGGATATCAAATAACAGACCCGAATCCAGGGCCAGTTTCAGCCAGGTCTCAAAATAACCACCATGCAGATCCCTGAACAGTTCATCGCGCAGACGCGATGGTGGACAAAGGAGCAATTTGTGATGGTGCTCACAGATGGTCTGCCAGCTTTTCTCCTCAATCCGGAAGTTGTTGCGGGCTGCATGACGGATGGCCCTGAGCATGCGCACCGGATCATTGTTGATCCGCCGGTCCGGGTCACCAACGATCCTGATCAAGGAATGATCAAGATCGTCAATCCCACCCACGTGATCAATGATGGTCTTGTTATCAATCTCAAAAAAGAGGGAGTTGATGGTCAGATCACGACGCTGGGCGTCCTGGTCCAGGGTACCGAAGGTGTTGTTGGGGGCCAGGACCGCCTGGGGTCCGTCCAGGTCATGCTCGCTCAGCGAACGCAGGGTCGAGACCTCAATCACCTTGTTGTTATGAAAAAAGACCTGCACCAGACGAAAACGGCTGCCGATGGTGCGGCTGTTGCGGAACAGCTTGCGGATCTGCCCTGGCCGGGCATCTGTGCTGATGTCAAAGTCCTTGGGGACGGTCCCGAGATAGAGATCACGAACGCCCCCGCCCACCAGATAGGCGGCAAAACCGGCCTCACCCAGACGGCGCAGAACCGTCAGGGCATCGCGGTCAATCTGCTCCAGGGTAATGGGGTGTTCAGAGGATGGAAGCACCCGAGGGAGGGAACCGGGCACTGTCTTATGGCCTGCGACCTGTTTCGGCGAATCAGTCATCTTCTGGATCGTTGTCCCTCAGACCGCACGGGGGGCAAAACCGTGCCCCTCTTTATAAACCGATTCGGCCTCAGAGACGAAACGGCGGAAGATCTCGGCCACCGGCAGAATCTCCTTCATCTTGTAGGTATTGGCCCCGGCAAAGACCAGGCCATGCTCGATATCCCCATCTCTGGCGGCCCGGAGTCGTTCGCTGATACAGTAATGGTGATCGCATTTTTTAAGACATTTATAATCACACCGCTTGGTGCTCACGTCCTCACCCGCGGCCATGGCCCGAATAAAGGGGGTATTGATGGCCCGGCCCGGCATGCCCACAGGCGAGGAGGTCAGGACGATATCCTCCTTTTTGGCGTTCAGAAAGGCCTGCTTGAAGTTGTCGTCCACATCGCATTCCTCACTCAGGACAAAACGGGAGGCAATCTGAATGCCGTCGGCACCGTACTGATCCATCATTTCAGCCATTTCATAGCCATTGGTGATTCCACCTGCGGCAATCAGCGGGACATTCTTGACTACATCGCGGATCGCCGGGAAGATCTCACGCAGAGGCCGGTCAGTGCCAAGATGTCCACCGGCCTCGGTGGCCTCGACAATCACTGCCGCGGCGCCGAGACGTTCGGCCAACTTGGCCATACCCGGCGTGGAGACGATCATGATGATGGGGGTGTTGTGCTCGCGCCCCAGTTTAAAGATATCCCGGGAAAAACCAGCACCGGTGATAATCAGATCTACCCCAACTTCCATGGCAGCCATGACGGTGTTGTAGAAATTTTTCATGGCGTACATGATATTCACGCCAACAACTCCCGTTGTGTTTGCCTTGGCCTTGAGGATATCGGCTTTCAGCTCTTCCACAGGAATCGCAGAGCCGCCAATGACTCCAATACCGCCGCAATTGGCAACGGGTGCAGCCAATGCCGCCGTGGATACACGAATGGACATGCCGCCCTGAATCAAGGGGATAGGAGCGGTCAGACCTGCAATTTTTAACGGCGGCAATTTCATCTTGTTTTGTTTAACTCCTGTTGCTTCGTCTTGAAAATGGGTTATTTTATCAACAGCAAAAGAAAATAATGACCTGCTTACCGGTTTTTGTCAAGCATGATGGTATCAGTCATCATTTCAACCTCCTGGGCCGAAACGCCATAATGAGAAGAAACAGACCCGGCAGCCGCCATGCTTCCCCCGGAGATAATGTGTTTTTTTGTGATCAGGAACCACCGCCCTTGACTTTTTTCATGCTTTGAGTTTATTTTTAATTCTTTTTGCCCAAGATACATGATCAGCAGTGGAGACGACAATTGTGAAGCTCAAGGCCCTGAACGGCTTTAAAGATATCCTCCCCGGAGAGGTGGAACTGTGGCAGGGCGTGGAGACCATGGCTCGGCAGATCTTTACCCGCTTCGGCTTTTCCGAGATCCGGATGCCGATTCTGGAAAAGACGGAGCTCTTTGCCCGCTCCATCGGAGAAGCCACCGATATCGTTGAAAAAGAGATGTACACCTTCAGCGACAAGCAGATCACCATGCGCCCCGAGGCCACGGCCTCCCTGCTGCGCGCCTATCTCGAACACGGACTCCATGTCCAGAAACCGGTCCAGCGACTGTTCACCATCGGCCCCATGTTTCGCCACGAACGACCGCAAAAGGGCCGCCTGAGGCAGTTTCACCAGATGGATGCCGAGGTGCTGGGTGCTGAAAGCCCCCTGGTGGACGTTGAACTCATGTCCATGGGCTCCATGTTCCTGGATCAACTGGGGCTCTCCGTCACCCTGGAGCTTAACTCCCTGGGATGCCCCGCCTGCCGTCCCGCCTTCCGGGAAAAGCTTCTCGCCTTTATTGACGCGCGACACGAGGCCCTCTGCGACGACTGCCAACGGCGCAGCGCCACAAACCCCCTGCGGGTCCTGGACTGCAAGAACCGGAACTGCAGGCACCAGGTCGAAGAAGCGCCCTCGATCCAGGAGCACCTCTGCCAGGAGTGTGCAGATCATTTTCAGGCGGTCCAACAGGGCCTGCAACAGTTGAATGTCGACTACTCACTGAACAAATTCATGGTGCGCGGGCTTGATTACTACACCCGCACCACCTTTGAATTCATCACCAGCGATCTTGGAGCCCAGGCCGCGGTCGGCGCCGGCGGCCGCTATGACGGACTCATCGAGCGGCTGGGTGGCCCGGCTATCCCCGGGATCGGCTTTGCCTTGGGCCTGGAACGGCTGATCCTGCTCCTGCAGCAGAAAAATGAAACCACCCTGACCAGCCACTGCGATCTGTTTATTGCGGGCCTGGGCCAGGCGGCCTCGAGCCTGGCCTTCAGCCTGGTCCACACCTTGCGCCGCAATCATCTGCACGTCCTCATGGACCTTGAAGACCGGGGCCTTAAAAACCAGATGAAACAGGCCAACAGGGCCGGGGCCGGCCACGTCCTGATCATCGGCGAAGAAGAGCTGGAAAAAGGCCAGGCCATCCTCAGAAACATGGTCAGTCAGGAACAGCAGATGATCACGCTGCCAGGCCAGATCCAGGACCGACAAACCACCATCGACGCCCTGCTCACAATCATCAACGGCTGACACAACAAGCAGCCATCAACCTTCACGCATACGGAAACAACTCTCATGGACGTACTGGGGACAATGCGCAGGACTCACTCCTGCAACGATCTGAACTCGAGCAATATCGGCGAAGAAATCATTCTCATGGGATGGGTCCTCAGGCGGCGGGATCACGGCGGGGTCATCTTCATCGACCTGCGCGACCGCCATGGCCTGACCCAGATCGTCTTCAATCCCGAGACCAACAGTGAGGTCCACGCCAAGGCCCACCAGGTGCGCAGTGAATGGGTCCTGGCCGTCCGCGGCACCGTGGTTGCCCGCCTTGAGGGCATGGCCAACCCCAAACTTGCCACCGGCGAGATCGAGATCATGGTCAACGAACTGCGCATCCTCAACCCCAGCGCCACTCCGCCCTTTCCTCTGGATGAAGAGACCGAGGTCTCCGAAAACCTGCGCCTCCAGTATCGCTACCTGGATCTGCGCCGGCCGGAGATGGCCCGCAACCTGGTGCTGCGGCACAAGGCCACCCAGGCCATCCGCACCTATCTCAATGACAAGGATTTTCTGGAGATCGAGACCCCGATGCTCACCCGCTCGACCCCGGAAGGGGCACGCGATTACCTGGTGCCCAGCCGGGTCAGTGCCGGTAAGTTCTATGCCCTGCCCCAGTCGCCCCAGCTGTTCAAACAGCTGCTGATGATCGCCGGCATGGACCGCTATTACCAGATCGTCAAATGTTTCCGGGACGAGGACCTGCGCGCCGACCGCCAGCCCGAGTTCACCCAGATCGATATGGAGCTGGCCTTCGTCGATGAGGAGCAGGTGATCGAGATCAACGAGGGCATGATCCAGAACCTGTTCCAGGCCACCCTCTCTCTGGATGTGGCCCCGCCCTTTAAACGGATCACCTATCACGAGGCCATGAATCGCTTCGGCACCGACCGGCCCGACACCCGGTTTGGTTTCGAGATCTGTGACCTGAGCGACATTGCCCGCACCTGCTCCTTCAAAGTCTTCCGGGATACGGCCGACAGCGGAGGCACCGTCAGGGCCATCAACGCCAAGGGGTGCGCCACCTTCTCACGCAAGGACCTGGACGGCCTCACCGATTACGTGGCCCAGTTCGGCGCCAAGGGTCTGGCCTGGGTCAAGATGAAGGCGGATGGCGAATGGCAGTCCCCCATTGCCAAATTCTTCAGTGACGAGGAACGGGCCGCCATGACCCTGGCCCTTGATGCCGTGGAGGGAGATCTCCTCTTTTTCGGGGCAGACAAACCCTCCGTGGTCTTCCAGGCCCTGGGTGAGTTGCGGGTGGAACTGGCCCGGCGGCTGGGTCTGCTCAAGCCCGGAACCTTCAACTTTATCTGGGTCACCGACTTTCCCCTGGTGGAATATGACGAACGGGAGAAACGCTACCAGGCCCTGCATCACCCCTTTACAGCCCCACGGGAACAAGACCTGGAGCTGTTGGTAAGCGATCCGGCCGCTGTCCTGAGTCGGGCCTACGACCTGGTCCTGAACGGCACTGAAATAGGTGGTGGCTCCATTCGTATCCACCAGAAAGAGATCCAGAATCAGGTTCTGAGCGTCCTGGGGATCACGCCCGAAGAGGCCGATGACAAGTTCGGTTTCCTCCTGAAGGCCCTGGATCTCGGCGCACCGCCCCATGGCGGCCTGGCCTTCGGTCTTGACCGACTGATGATGATCATTACCGGCCGCGATTCGATCCGTGACGTCATCGCCTTCCCCAAGACCCAGAAGGCCTCCTGCCCGCTGACTGATGCCCCGGCCTCAGTGGCCCGCAAGCAGTTGACCGAGTTGTATCTGCGCCCTGACTGGAAGGAGTAAAGGATTCCACGTTACTAAATGTCATCCCTGCTCGCATTTGATCGAAAACATCTCTGGCACCCCTACACCTCCATGACCAAGCCTCTGCCGGTCCATGAGGTGGTGGCGGCCCGGGGAGTACGGCTGCAACTGGCCGATGGCCGGGAGCTGATCGACGGCATGTCCTCATGGTGGGCGGCCATCCACGGCTACAACCACCCGCAGCTCAACCAGTCCGCCATCGACCAGCTGGGTAAAATGTCCCATGTGATGTTCGGCGGACTGACCCACGAACCCGCGGTCACATTGGGCCGCAGGCTGGTGGAGCTGAGTCCGGCCGGACTGGAGCAGGTCTTCTTCTGCGATTCAGGGTCGGTCAGTGTGGAAGTGGCGATCAAGATGGCCCTGCAATACTGGCAGGCCAGGGGGGAAGAGGGAAAAAACCGTTTACTGACCATCAACGGCGGCTACCACGGAGACACCTTCGGGGCCATGGCCGTGTGCGATCCGACAAGCGGCATGCACTACCTCTTCCGGGACGTCCTGCCCCAACACCTGTTCGCCCCACTGGTGGCCTGCGGCTTTGCCGATCCCTGGGACCCAAAGGCCCTCACCGGCTTTGCCGAACTCATCGAGAACAACCACCAGCAGCTGGCAGCCGTGATCCTTGAGCCCATTGTCCAGGGGGCAGGGGGCATGCGCTTCTATCACCCCGACTTTCTGGCCGGAGTCCGCCTGCTCTGTGACCAGTTTCAAGTCCTGCTCATTGTTGATGAAATCGCCACCGGCTTTGGCCGCACCGGTAAACTTTTCGCCTGTGAACATGCAGGAATCAGCCCGGATATCATTTGCCTGGGCAAGGCACTCACAGGCGGCTATCTCAGCCTGGCCGCAACCCTGAGCACCACCCATATTGCCAAGACCATTTCCAGCAACCCGCCTGGACTGTTCATGCACGGCCCGACCTTCATGGCCAACCCGCTGGCCTGTGCCATTGCCGGCGCCTCCATCCAACTCCTGCTCAACTCCCCCTGGCAGGAGCAGATCCAGACCATGGCAACCATCATGGCCGAGGAACTGGCACCCCTCCGTGACCTGCCTGAGGTAAAAGATGTCCGGGTCCTGGGGGGAATCGGGGTAGTGGAGATGCTGCGCGAGGTGGATGTGGCCTGGCTGCAGCAGGAATTCATCGCCCAGGGTGTCTGGCTCAGGCCCTTTGGCCGACTGGTCTACATCATGCCGCCCTACATCATCAGCAATAACGATCTGCGTCAGCTCACCCGGGCCATGGTAACAGTGCTCAGCGCAATCCAGCCGCAGAAATAAGGACGCACAGTTTCCTGCAGTCCACCCGCTCACGCCTTTTCAAAGGCGATCTTGGTCCCCACCCGATTGTGCAGCAATTCGTCCAAGAGCCGTTCAGCGGCCGACCAGGTATACTGCGGATACTCCCGCGCCGCCTCGGCCAGTTTGGCGGCAAAGATCTCTCTGAGACCCCGACCGACCTCGCGGGCGTGAATGCCGATGCCCTCATGCTCGATAAACAGAAGGGCATCGGTCAGGTCGGCCAGTTTGACGATCAGCAGATGCTCGGGATTACGACGACGCATCTCCTCACGCATCTCACCCAGCCAGGGGGCAATCTCCTTCTCAATCATCCGGATGGGATTCTTGTCACCGCTGATCGCCTCGATATGACGCTTGAGGGGGCTGGGCAGATCGCCCATGAGCAGTTCCGGGGTATCATGGAGAGAGGCATAGTCCATGATCCGCAGAAGACCGGAATCATCCAGGGCCCCTCCCAGGATCTCCTTGGCCAGACGGTTTGAAAGGCGGGTCACCATATAGTGATGTTCGGCCAGGGTCTGGTTACGGGTCGTGCGCACACTGTGCCAGCGGGTCACATGACCGCTGCGGGCCAGATCGGCAAACTCAAGTCTGGGCAAGGTCTTCATTTATTTCTCCATCAATCTGCACGGCCAAATCCCACCAGTTTTTTCTTCAACGATCGCCCCCCGTTACCAGCCATATTCCGCCAGTTGAACCAGAAACAAGCCAACTCCGTAAAAAACCATTACCCCGGCCAGAGCACCTGCCGCCAGTTTTTCAACGGGACCGGATCGCAGCCACACTCCAATCATAAACCGCCAGTGCGCCTCGCGCACCACCATTCGTCCCGTAACCGGAATCACCACCTGGCCAAAGGGAGAGGACACCAATCTGATCTTCTTTTCCATACCGCACCTCCTCAAGGTTTGTTGTTCTTAAACCAAGGATAAACGGCATGGGTACTCACAGAGTGACTACCCCCCTGAAAAAATTACCGGCTCACAGATTTTTTTTTTACCAGTGTCCAGTCAAAGCTCCCCGTACAGCCCAGACATGGCCGCAATCTCCCGGGCCACCCTGAGACGCAAATGCTCCGGGCCGACCACCCGGGCCATGGCGCCATACTGCAGGACCTTCATCACCACCTCCCGATCATCACTGACCGGCAGACTGAGGAGCAGGCCATCCGCCCGCTCCTCCAGGCGCTGGTCCCGATGCCAGCGCTGATGACGAACCAGTTCGGCGGCAGTCCCGGTGAAAAGGAGTTCGGCCTCATAGAGGACCTCGCCCTTGAAGATACCAAAAGACTGGGCCAGTGAGGCGTCAGCCGTTGCCTGATCATGGAGGTTTTTCTCCGAATCAAGCACGGCTGCGCTGATTCGAGCCAGGTGAAAAAGGCGGGGGGCCTGGCGCAGGACGCACCAGGCAAAGAGATACCAGCGCCCCTGGTAATTGACGAGCCGCAAAGGCCCGACCTTCCGGGCACTGACCTCACCACGGGCCGAACGATACTGAAAGCAAAGCATCTGCCCATCGGCCATGGCCTGAAGCATCGTCTCGAAAACGGCCGGCGCCACTGGCTCGACCTCGACAAACTCACAGTAAAGACTCTCCACCAGACGACTGTGACCAGGGATGAGCAGCGTTCCCAGGCGGTTTTCCAGCCGTTTCAACTCCGGCAGATCGACCAGACCGGCCTCCTCGGCCAGCTTATTGAGGAGGCTGAGGAGCAGGAGAATCCGCGGACTCTGCTCAAAGGGCAGAGAAAATCCTTCCTCGCTGTAATAAAAACCGTTTTTGTGCTGATCAAAAAGGATAGGGGCCAGAAGACGGTCCCGGAGATAGGCGATGTCACGACGGGCCGTGGCCAGCGACACCTCAAAACGGGCCGCCAGACCAGGGGCATTGGGATAGCGTTTGTTTTTCAGATCCTGGTGAAAAACATAGACACGCTCAAGGACACTCATGGCTCAATGGGGGTGCCACGGGCATTACCGGCGAGGTTTGCGGCGATGCTTGACCGGCAATATTTTAAGTTGTTCCCGATACTTGGCAACGGTGCGCCGGGCAACCTGGATGTTCTTTGCCGCCAGCATCTCAGAGAGGGTATTATCACTCAGTGGTTTATACGGATCTTCCTCCTGAATCATCACCCGGAGCCGTTCACGAATGGACTCGGCAGCCACGTCATCCCCATTATCCCGACTCAGGGCAGTGGAGAAGAAATACTTCAATTCAAAAATTCCCTGGGGACAGTCAACATACTTATTGGAGGTCACGCGGCTGATGGTCGACTCATGCATCCCGATATCCTCAGCCACATCCCGAAGAATCAGGGGCCTGAGATATTTGGGGCCCTGATCGAAAAAGTCGCGCTGAAAGTGGAGAATACTCTCCATGGTCCGATAGATGGTGCGCTGCCGCTGATAGATGGATTTAATAAACCACTCGGCATTCCGGACCTTGTCCTTGATGTAGCTGTTCGACTCCTTTTCCTTAAACTGCTCATCCTGCAGGAGTTCAAGATAGACGGTTGAAAGTTTCAGCTTGGGCAGATCATCTTCGTTGAGATAGATGACAAACTCCCCGTCAATCTTTCGAATATAGACATCCGGGACGATATAGTTGACGGCATCCTGGTTAAAGGCCAGGCCGGGGTAGGGGGTCAATTCGCTGGTAATAAAGTCGATGGCCCGCATGATCTCGGGCTGGCGACAGCCAAGGGCCCGGGCCATGGCCTTGTAGTTACGGGTCTGCAGATGATCCAGGTGATGTCGGACAATATCGGCGGCCAGAGAATCGCCCTTTCCCAGCCGTTCCAGCTGCAGCACCAGAGATTCCGAGACATCGCGCGCGCCAATGCCTGGCGGGTCCAGATCCTGAATCACCTCCAGGACATACTCGGCCTCATCGCGGTCACAATCGGTCAGGGCCATGATTTCCGGCAGTTCAACCTCGAGGAAACCATAGCGATTCAGGTTGCCGGCAATGAACAGGGCAATTTCCTTCTCCCGAACGTCCAGATCGCTGTGGGCCAGCTGCCAGCGGATATGGGCCAGCAGACCGGGTTTTTCCGAGATAAAGTCAAACTGGCTCGGGGCATCAGCCGCCGGGGTCTCGTGGGCAAAAGAAAAGTTGGAATCAAAGGTGTTGGAATAGTCCTCCCAGTTGGTGTCAGGCAGGGCGTCACTGGTGGCAGACAGCTCTCGGGTCACCGGTGACTCGAGTCCATTATCCCCGGCTTCGGTGGTCGAGGAGAGGCTCTGGGGATTTTCGCGAAGATCCTGGTAATCGAAATCCTCTTCCAGGGCCGGGTTCTGCTCAATCTCGGCCTGCAGGGCATCGCTCAACTCCAGGCGATTCAGCTGCAGGAGCTTGATCGCCTGGCGCAACTGAGGTGTCATCACCAGTTTCTGGCTTAATTTCAGCTGCTGTTTCAGTTCCATCATCATATGATCAACCGCTTACATGCGAAAATTCTCACCCAGGTACATCTTGCGGGCAATTTCACTTTCAATAATATCACCGGCCACCCCGTGAGTCAGAATTTGACCGTTGTTCATGATATAGGCCATGTCGCAGACCTGAAGGGTTTCGCGGACATTGTGATCAGAAATCAGAATTCCCAGCCCCTTGTCCCGCAGCCCGACAATAATCTTCTGCAGATCGGCCACGGCCAGGGGATCAATCCCGGCAAAGGGTTCATCCAGGAGGATAAACTTGGGCCTGGTCGCCAGGGCCCGCATGATCTCGACCCGCCGCCGCTCGCCGCCACTCAGGGCATGACCCTTGTTGTGCCGCAGATACTCGATCTTGAGATCAGCCATCAACTCATCAATCCGCTGATTGATCTGCTCGGCCGGCACCCCCAAGGGCTCAAGTATGATACGGACATTCTCCTCGACGGTCAGTTTCTTGAAGACCGACGGCTCCTGGGCCAGATAGGAGAGGCCCTTGAGGGCCCGTTTATGGATGGGCAGACCGGTTATGTCCTCACCATCCAAAAGGATTCGGCCCTGGTCCGGACGAACAAACCCGGCAATGGAATAAAATGTGGTCGTCTTGCCGGCGCCGTTGGGTCCAAGCAAACCGACCACCCAGCCGGTACGCACCTGCAGGCTGACCCCGTCGACCACGGTTCGTCCGCGGTAACGCTTGACAATATTATCTGTTTCCAGCTGGGCCATGATCTCTGTTCAGCGAGGAATGATCGTGGCCTTGACTCGGCCGCCACCCTGGCCGTCCGGCGTCTTCTGCTGATCGCCAAAGACCTCGGAACGCCCCTGGTCCAGGTAATAATGCATGGTCGCCCCGGCTACCAGATTTTCACCCTGCCAGGCCTTGGCATCACCTGTGATGATCACCTTGCGCTCATCGGCCAGATAATCCATCCGTTGCCCGGTGCCCCGCCAGTCGCCCCGAGTCATCTCGACATTACCAATACACTGAAGCTTGTCGATCTCCCGCTGTTCCTGCCCGCTGTCGTCTTTATAATAAACCGTCATCTCGTCGCTGAGGATGCGTACATCTCCCTGACGGGCGTCAACATTGCCGCTGAAGAGAATGGTGTTGCTCGTATTGAGCGAGACCATGCGATCAGCCTCGATATGAATGGGATCTTTTGCCTCGGCTGCGACCGCAGAACCAATCCCTGAAGCCAGCACCCCGGCAACAAGCACGAGCAACAGGACTCCCCCTGGCTGCAACCAATCATAATTCCGAAGACTTATTCTCATTAACGACATCCACCACCTGCCTGAGTATCTAAGTGTCACCAAAACGCCCCATCGCCTCCATGCAAATAACGAGCCTACATTACCCGCAAAAAAAATGCTTGTAAAGAAATGGCGCAATTAAAGAGAAAATGTGGCTCTTCCGCAGAATCTGTGGGTAGATTTCAGGACATGGAGACCTGAACAGCTATCCGGTTAATGAGAAAAAAGAGCACCCCGTCTTCAGATCTGGCATTATGGGTTTCCACCAAGAAATCCAGTGTCAGAAAAGGAGAACGGGATGCTACTCAAGACTATCTTAAATCGGATCCAATTGCATCATGGTTTTGTGTATGGCACTGTCTGTCTGGTTAAAAAGGCATCGCGATTGCTCATTGAAATCGAAATCAAGCCTCGCAAGGGAAGTCGTCCTCTTTGTACAGCTTGCGGCAGATCAGGTCCCGGTTATGATACCTTGAAGGTGCGGCGCTTCGAGTTTGTGCCATTGTGGGGGATTGCCGTATTCTTCCTTTATGCCATGCGGCGGGTAGATTGCCCTCAATGTGGCATAAAGGTAGAACGGGTTCCCTGGGCCGAGGGCAAGAATCACCTGACCACCACCTATGTCTGGTTCCTTGCCAAATGGGCGAAACGCCTTTCCTGGAAGGAGGTAGCTGATGCATTCCAGACCAAATGGGACAACGTTTTTCGCTCCGTGAAAATGGCTGTTGCCTGGGGCCTGGCCAACCGTAATCTGGACAACATAACCGCAATCGGCATCGACGAAATCTGTTGGAGGAAAAAAGGTTCCAAGTTTCTGACGCTGGTTTACCAGATCGACAACGGCTGCAAGAGACTCCTTTGGATTGGCAAAGATCGCACGAAGAAAACCCTTATAGGCTTCTTCGAAGAGTTCGGCCCGGATCGTTCGTTATTGCTCCGTTTCATCTGTACCGACATGTGGAAACCTTATCTGCTGGTGGTAACCGAGAAGGCAGGGCAGGCTCTCAATATTCTGGATCGTTTTCATATAATGAGCCACATGAACAAGGCCATCGACAAGGTACGAGCAACAGAAGCCAGAACACTAAAAGCCACAGGGCAGGAGCCGGTACTTACCGGCAGTCGCTGGTGTCTGCTCAAGCGACCCGAGAACTGTACGGAAAATCAGACCGCTAAACTTCAGGAGCTTGTAGCCATCAACCTGAAGACGGTGCGAGCCTACCTCCTTAAAGAGGATTTTCAACGATTCTGGAACTACAAAAGCGCCGGATGGGCCGCCAAGTTCCTTGATGATTGGTGCAAACGAACCATGCGTTCACGTATCGACCCGATGAAAAAGATAGCCCGGATGCTGCGCTCTCACCGAGGCCTAATTCTCAACTGGTTTCGAGCAAAAGAACTGATAGCCCTGGGTGCTGTGGAGGGCCTCAACAACAAAGCTAAAGTGACCACGAAAAGGGCGTATGGATTCAAGAGCTTTGATGTTATTAAACTAGCATTATATCATACACTTGGGAATCTTCCCGAGCCGGACGTCACCCACAGATTCTGCGGATGAACCAAACTGATCAGCATCCTGATCATGCTTGGCCTGGCCCTGTTGAGCGGCTCATCATTTTTCCCGGGACTGATGCCGCTCCAGCGGCCGCTGCTTTTCACCCTGCTGGCCGCCATTCCACTGCTCCTGCTGAGCGGCGGCCTGCTGGCCCCACTGGAATTACTCAAACATATCGGTAATGTCGTTTCTTACGCCCGAATCATGGCCATTGGCCTGACGTCAGTGCTTCTGGCCCAGGTGGCCAACAATATGGTCGGGATCATGGGCAGTGTCTGGCTGGGGATATGTGCCGGAATCATGCTCCACGCCTTCAATATTATTCTGGGTATCTTTGCCCCAACCATCCATGCCCTGCGCCTCCATTATGTGGAATTTTTCAGCAAGATCGCAGGTGACGACGGTCGTGAATATAAACCATTGGCCACAACGAAGGACGGCGGTGGCATGGCAAATTAGGGTCTGTAAGAAAATAACTTGGCTGATATTACGCTTAGATTGGCCAGGTTATTTACAGCCGCTTAGAGAGGAACAGTCAGTATCACCTAAAGCCACCACAAGCAACCACAAGGAGGATGCATATGGAAGGAGTAATCGGTTATGAGAAAGCGATTATCGCTTTGGCCGCTGCCCTGGCCCTTGGCCTGAGTGCCATTGCCACGGCCTGGGCTCAATCAAAGATAGGGGCGGCCGGAGCCGGAACCCTGGCTGAAAACCCTGAGTTGAGGGCCACAATTATTATCATGATTGCCATCCCTGAAACAATGGTCATCCTCGGATTTGTGGTGGCGACCATGATCCTGACCATGAAATGACATGAGCCATTCCGCTTTACTTGATGACCTGCGGGCCCGGGGTGAGCAGCAGATCGCAACTCTGCGCCGGCAGGCCAGAGAGAAAATTGATTCCTTACGCGCCGAAGCAGACCAGCAGCTGGCCGAAGCAGAAAGCCAGTGCCAACTTACAGCCGGGCAAAGCCGTGAGACTGTCCGCCGCAAGATGGCTGTAACCGCTCAGCGCCAGGCCTCACTTATTGCCACCAGGGCAGAACAGAAGCTGAACAACCGGTTATATGGCTTGGGGATCAAACTGCTGAATGGGCTGCACGATCCGGACCGGGCGATTCTATTGTCCAGGCTGGCCGCTGAAATCTCAGACAACAACTGGCAGACAATCATCGTCCATCCCGATGACCAGGCCGTGGCCCGCAAGCTCTTTCCGCAGGCCGAGATCTTGACGAACCAGGACATCTGCGGAGGTCTGATCGCCAGCAGCAGCCATGGCAGGATCACCGTCATCAACACCCTGGAGAAAAGGCTGGAACGTCTCTGGCCCCAGCTGGCACCTGAAATTCTTCAAGACGTGGTCACCCATGAACAGCGCACTTGATCTTCTGACCACGATCCATCGGCAAGGCTACCCGACCGACTACCTTGTGGCCAGACTCCGGGCCAGAAGCAAAACATTTGCCGGGCGCTGTCCGGCCGGGCGTGGCGATGAGGCCTGGCTCGAACTGCGCAGAGAGTATAGCTGGCTGTTTCGACAGATGAACGTCAGTCTCAGAAAGCAACTGGCTCCGGTTTTTTTCTATTTTGAATTGAGAAACCTCTTTGCAGCCCTTCGTTTCTGTGCTGGGGCCGACCGTGACGGCCTGCACACCACCCTGGACCACAGTCTGCTGGGTGAGCAATTGCAGTTCGTCCTGAAAAAAGACCAACCGTTTACAGCCACATTAACCGGACTGGACACCTTGTTATCCCGGTATGGCTTTGGCTTCAACCGCCTTGATCACATTTGGCAGACTGGTGACCTGGGACACGTGGAAGCGATTATCTTCAGCCGGTTCATGGAATTTGTCCAGCGCCAGAATCCCTGTCTGGTGATCCGTCATTTTCTCCAACAGCTGCTTGAACGCCATCATCTGCTTCTGCTGTCCAAAAGGCAGCACTGGCAGTTGGACAATTCCAGATCGACAGCCGCTCAGCCTTTTTCTGTGCAGCAACGGCTCAAACGCTCTCTTGAGAGACTGACCAGACAAGATCAGGCCGTACAACAGGACCCGGCCCGCCTGGACACCCTGCTCCTTCGGATCATGCTCAGGGATTGTTCTCGACAGGCCCGGTCATCAGAGCCCCTGGCCATGTTTCTGGCCTATCTCTATTTCTGCTGGATGACGGCCAGAGATTGCGGAATCAGAGGCCTTGTTCCTCTGCTGAATAATGTTCAGATTGAAATGGAACTGGTCACATGAAGAACATTCTTTTTATTACTCCGGAGGATGCCCACTTTGGTTTTACCCTGAGCGGCGTCGAACAGTTGGTCACTGACCCGATCGGCATCAGTGATACCGTTGCCGGTGCGATAGCTGAGTCATCTGCTGGCCTGATCTTTGTGGATGAACGCCTCTATCATCATCTTGACCAGGAATGGCTGGAGGGCCTCGAACGGCACTGGCCCGGACTGATCATTGTCTTACCGGCACCGGAAAAGCTCTCAGTACTCCCCGAAGACTACGCCATGGATCTCATCAGCAAGGCCATTGGCTACCAGGTCAGGTTACAGATATGAAAGGTCAAATTATCGGAATTTCCGGACCAACCGTTACGGTCAACATTCCGGATCTCAAACTTTATGACCGGGTCCGTCTCGGCCTGGAACGCCTTCAAGGAGAAGTGGTCCACCTTTCTTCCGGTCAGGCCAGAGTCCAGGTCTATGAAGATACCCGTGGCCTGGCCCTGGGCGAACCGGCGGAGGGAATGGGCCGTCCTCTGTCGGCACAGCTGGGGCCGGGACTGCTGACCGGAATTTTTGACGGGCTGCAGCGGCCCCTGTCACGAATGGCCGCAGCACACGGACCTTTTATCCGCCCGGGCAAATTGCTCTCACCCCTGGCACTCGATAAAAGCTGGCAGTTTACTCCGGATCGAGCAGTCGGGGATACAGTGGTTGTTGGCGAGGTGATCGGGACCATCGCCGAAGGAAGTTATTTCCATCCCATCCATGCCGCTCTGGCCGGAACACTTACTATGATCGCTTCAGGGCCGGTTGTCCTTAAAGATCCTATCGCCCTCCTGACCGATGGCATCAAGCTTTTTGCCCATGAAGAATGGCCCATCCGCCAGCCCCGCCCCTATCGGGAGAAGCTGGCGCCCACCGTCCCGCTCATTACCGGCCACCGGATCATTGATTTTCTCTTTCCGCTGGCCAAGGGCGGTACGGCCATCCTCCCAGGAGGTTTTGGAACCGGCAAGACCATCCTTGAACAATCCATTGCCAAATTTGCCGACGTGGATGTGGTCGTCTATGCTGGATGCGGCGAACGCGGCAATGAAATGGCCGAGATGCTTGAAGAGTTCAGCGAACTGGCCGATCCCTGGAGCGGAAATCGATTGATGGACCGAACCATTCTGGTGGCCAACACCTCAAATATGCCGGTCGCCGCCCGGGAGGCCTCGATCTATACGGCCGTGACCATGGCCGAGTATTACCGGGACATGGGGTGCCATGTGCTGTTACTGGCCGACAGTATTTCGCGCTGGGCCGAGGCCTTGCGGGAAATCTCCTCGGCCATGGAAGAGATGCCCGGCGAAGAGGGCTACCCCACCTACCTGGCCTCTCGTCTGGCCGGATTTTTTGCCCGGGCAGGTGTGGTTGAGACCATGAGCGGCAAGATCGGCTCGTTGAGCATCATCCTGTCCGTCTCACCCCCGGGCGGTGATTTCACCGAGCCAGCCACCCAGGCGTGCCTGCGGACCTCGGGCGCCTTTCTGATGCTGGATACCGCCCTGGCCCACCGACGCCACTATCCAGCCATCAACTGGTTTCAGAGTTTTTCTCTGTATGATGCTGACATGGTGGGTTATTTCGAAAAAGAGGTATCACCTGCCTGGAACCACAACCGTCAAAAATGTCAGGCCTTGCTGCAGCGAGACGAACAACTCCGTGAGGTGGCGGCCATTGTCGGGGCCGAAGGCTTACAGGACAGCGATCATCTCCTGCTGGAAGTGGCCGAGCGGATTCGCCAGGACTTTTTGTGCCAGAATTCCTACTCAGATGACGCCTTCTCAACCCCGGAGCTGACCGCCGAAAAGATCCACAACATTATCACCTGGGGAGAGGCGGCCGAAAAAAGACTGGCCGACGGAGAAGACCTGGCCGTGATCCTTGACAAGGGCAAACCATGAGACTGGCCGAACACCAATATAAAACAATCTCGTCGATCCGCAGCCAGCTGCTCATGGTCGAACAGGTCACGGCAGTGCGCCTGGGCGAGGTGGTCCGGGTCATTGGACCCGATGGCCAGAGCCAGGAGGGAGAGGTACTGCTGATTGACGGCCACACCGTCCTGATCCAGATCTTTGGGGAATGCCGGGGCCTTGACCTGAAAGAATCGACAGTGATCTTCACGGATGCCATCAAGCAGGCGCCCCTGTCGCCCCATATGCTGAACCGGGTCTTCAACGGCTCCTTTCTCCCCATTGATGGACTGCCGACTCCGCTGCCCGAAAAATGGGTTCCGGTGGCCGGGGTGCCGATCAATCCCACCAGCCGGGCCCGTCCCGAGGAGTTTATCGAGACCGGCTTTTCTGCCATCGATGGCCTCAGTACCTTGGTCAAGGGGCAAAAACTGCCGATTTTCTCCTGCGCCGGCCTGCCCGCCAAGGAGATCGCCGCCGCGATCCTCAAAAACTGCACCCTGACTGGGGCGGACCAGGGACAAAAACAGGCAGTGGTCTTCGTGGCGCTCGGGCTCAGCCACTATGAATATTCCTTCTACATAAAGACCCTGACCGCAATCGAGACCAATTTTGTGGCCTTTATCAATCTCTCCAGTGATCCTGTGGTCGAACGCCTGCTGGCCCCGAGATTTGGTCTGACCGTGGCCGAGTATCTGGCCTTTGAAAAAGATATGGATGTCCTGGTGGTGATCACCGATATGACCAATTACTGCGACGCCCTGCGCGAAATTTCCACATCCCGCGAGGAACTCCCAGGGCGCCGCGGTTATCCTGGTTATATGTATTCTGATCTGGCCTCACTTTTCGAGCGGGCCGGACGGATCAAAGACCGGGCAGGGTCCGTCACCATGCTGCCGATTGTAACGATGCCCGAGGATGATATCACTCACCCGATCCCCGATCTGACCGGTTACATCACCGAAGGCCAGATCGTTCTCAGTCGGGATCTGCACCGGCAGGGGATCTTCCCGCCAATCGACGTCCTGCCCAGTCTCTCCCGCCTGATGCAGCAGGGAATCGGTAAGGGGCGAACCAGAGACGATCATCGGCAGATAGCCAACCGCCTCTATAAATATTATGCCAAGGGTCGGGATCTGCGCGGTCTGGAGGCAATCGTCGGCCGCGACGGCATGAGTGGTAGCGACCGCAATATCCTCGATTTCAGCGAGACCTTTGAGAAAGAATTTGTCAACCAGGGCGCTTCCCGCCGGTCAATCAGCGCCACTCTGGACGCTGGTCTGGCCATTCTGAAACGCTATGGGCTGGAGGACACATGATCCACCCGAACCGGACCTATCTGCTTCAGCAAAAGGAAAAGCGGTCTGCTGTTGAAAAGAGCCTGAACATCATCAAGGCCCGACGCCAGGCCCTGATCGCAGAGTTTCTGGCCTCGGCCAAACCCTTTCTGGTATCACGTCGGGAGATAGCCACCGAGTACCGGCGGGCCATTGAGGAACTGCAGATCAGTCTGGCCCGGGAAAGCCGAAGTGGAATCGCTTCAATTGCCGAAGTCAGCAAACAGGAGGTGATCGTCACCATAGAACCGCGTAACATTCTTGGGGTCAGATTCAAGGAGGCAATCATCTCCAGTTCCATCCGCCGGAAGGCCGATCAGCGCAACTACAATATCGCCATGACCTCACCCCACCTGGAAGAGGCTATTTCACATTTTGAAACCGTCACCGCAGACATGCTCAAGGTAGCGGCCTTTGAGAGCAAACTCAAAAAGCTGAGCCGGGATATCCGGCAACTCTCCCGTAAATCACGAGTGCTTGAACAGCGGGTGCTGCCGGCGCTTGGCCGCAACCTGAAGATGGCAAGTCAATACATCAGCGAACGGGAACGGGAAGATTATTATCGCCTGAAAAAATTCAAGGATATGCAGGCGGCCTGACTGATTCTTTTGCCACAGCCGACCTGACCACCAGGCAAAAAAGCCCAGGCCGACAAGAGAAATCGGTCCGCCCATGCACCCACAAATTGCCCCTGTAGCCCCCCACTCTCGGACCGGCCCCGCTCGGATCAGCGGACAACATTCACCGTAGCCGGCCCACGTTGCACGGTCCGGTGGTATTCCACTGCCGGGGCGCCAAAGACCATTGCAAATCCCACCAGATGATCTTCAGGTATGCCTATCCGGGCGCCAAGGCTTGGACAAAGGGCCAGGGCCATCATGAACATGCCATCCCAGAGCGTGCCGACACCCCGGGCATGGGCCATCAACTGAAAAGTGGTCAAGGCAATGTGGGTATCCTGTATCGGACAGGGGGAGTCTTTTGGGGCACTCGTTACCAGCAGATGGGGTGCACCCCTGAAGATAATATCCTTTCGTTCATCCCGCCAGGACTTGACCGCAAAACCAAGATACTGCCCGACCAGACCCGGCGGCAGTGTTCCGGCATCTTTGAGTTGAGTGAGTTGCCCCAGCACTTCATCGCGCAGGACATTCATCACCTGACGCTCCTTGACCACCGTAAACAGCACATCCTCCACGTTAATACCGGTGGGAGCATAACAGGCAATATTGAGCAGTTCATCAATCAACTCCGGGGGCAGCTCTCTGTCCTGGTAACGGCGCACCGATCTTCGCCCCTTGATCAACACCTCAATGCCGAGAGGATCAGGCAGCTTGTCGGTCAACGGGATGCTGTCTGCGGCATCCAGCCCGAGGATGGAGACCGCAGCCGTCGGACAAATGGTCAGACAATGCTGACAACGATAACATCCGGCCTCATTGGTGAGGACCGGATACTCCTCCATACTGATCACCCCGGCCGGACAATCTTCCACACATTCGCCGCATTGAATGCAACGCTCGGTATCTATACTAAACTGAACCATGTGAAACTCCTTATCTGGTGTTCGTGAGACAATACACTCCAGTCGAGCCTTTTGCTAAAGGATCACCTGCCATCCTATTCATCGTATCCCATAAAGACATCCGTGCGTATCCGCCCTGCCAGTATATCCATTGCCCCCAAGGCCTTTTTTACCGCCTCAACCATGACCGGTGGACCAGAAATCATATAAGTCGCCTCCCGGTATTCCGGGATCTTCCGCATGATCAATTCTGCTGTCACGAATCCCTGACAGGCCCCCTTGACCCCTGTGGTGTCCGACAAAACATGAACCAGCCGATATCCGGGAAGCTTGATATGTTCCAGCTCTTCCCTGAAGGCGATATCTTCCCTGTTCAGGTTCCCATAGACCAGAACAATCCGGCATTGCTCATCTGGCGTTTTTTCCCGGCTCTTCAGGATACTCCGGATCGGGGTGATACCGATCCCTCCGGCCAGCATCACGATATATCTGGAAGATTCATCGCATGAGAATTGACCGTATGGCCCCTTGACAGTGATCTTCTCTCCTGGTTTCAGGGATTCCAGCCGTTGACAATAGGGGCTACCGGTCATCCGTTTGGTGAATTCTATAAATCCGGTCTCTTCCGGACAATCACTCATGGAGAGGGGATGGACCAGGCCTTCACCCAGATCCACCATCATGAATTGCCCGGCCGCATAGATTAATTTTGCAGGGGTCTTAAATCGATAACTGACCGAGGCCGGAGTCCGTTCCAGGCGCTCAAGAAATTCACATCTGTATTCCATCATCCAAGACCTCAAAAAGAGTCATTTTCAGGGCATTTAAAACAGGTCCCCGTAACATCTTTCACCACAATCACAAGACTACACCCTCTCATCACTCTGCATGAAAGACAAGCACGGCCTCCGGGTCACGGCTGATGATCTGGCGGGCGACCTTGGCCGATACCACCTCATAGCCGTTCCCGAACGTGACAATGGCCAGCTGCCCCTGACTGAGTTGCTCGGCCATCTCTTCTGTGACATAAATCCGCTTGATCTTGTTCTGATCAACAAAATTATATCGTTCACCCCGCGCGTCCTGATCCAGGCGATTCTCGACAATCAGCTGTCTGACCTGAGCCTTCAGCTCCCGTTGCCGATCGTCCTCGGCGCGCTGCAGATTGAGTTCCCGGTTACGTCGTGCCTGCGCCTCCTGCTCCTCTCTGGCCCTGGCACTCACCTCGGCCGTGCTGTCTTCCTTGTTCTGTTTGCGACTCTTATATTTTTCCTGTTTGACCTTCTTGACCTGTTTTTTACTGACCAGACCGGCTTTAAGCAACTGGTCCTGGAACGGATTTCCCATACTCTTGTCCTCACAAGGGTGCCACAAAATGAATCGGCTGCCAGATCAAGCCACCACATATTCTCCCTGCTCGTGTCCATCACTCCACAGAACAGGGTCTCATCAACTCTCTCTTTATCATAATGAGAGAATCCCGTCTTGCAAAGTAAGTTTATCCCAAAAAAACCTGCAACGGCCAGAGCAAGAAGTTTCTTGTTTTTAAAAGAGATTCAGCTATAAATGACTGACAGCCTCTCCGACAAGCAACTAACCATCGATTTCCCCATGCCTGAAAACCACTCATCCCTCGGCGTTCATATCCGTCTGCTCCTGACCATGCTGTTTTGGGGTGGAACGTTTGTTGCCGGTCGCCTCCTGGCCGAAGAGCTGCATCCACTGATTGCCTCCTCGCTCCGTTTCATTCTGGCCTCGGGCATGCTCCTGACCACAATCCTGGTACGTGACCATTCCCTGCCCCGGCTCAAGTGGAAACAGTGGTGGGCGTTGACCCTGCTCGGTCTCACAGGTGTTTTTGCCTACAACATCTTCTATTTCACCGGACTTCAGACCATAGAGGCCGGCCGGGCCTCCATGATCATGGCCGTAAATCCGGTGATCACGGCCTTTCTGGCCATGCTGTTTTTTGCTGAACGGGGCAGCATTTCAAAAAGCGTGGGGATGATGGTGGCTGTCATTGGAGTCCTGATCGTCATCTCCAAAGGGGCGCCTGCCGCTCTTTTTCAGGGAGAGAGCATTGGGACAGGTGAGCTCTGCATGATTGGCTGCGTGTTGAGTTGGTCTGCCTACACCCTCATCGGCAAACGTCTCCTTACAGACATCAAACCCCTGGTTGCGGTGGCCTATTCCTGTACTCTTGGCGCCCTCTTCCTCAGCGCAGCGGCCCTGTTCAGCGGCCATCTGACAGAAATCAGGGATTTGAGCGCAGCAGGCGCCGGCTATATCCTGTACTTTGCCCTTTTCGGCACAACCCTGGGGTTTCTCTGGTTTTATGATGGAGTCAAAATACTCGGGGCCGGCCGGGCGTCCATGTACATCAATCTGGTTCCGGTCAGCGGTGTCGTGTTTGGCGCCCTGCTCCTTGGTGAACGGCCGGGGAGTTCTCTCTTTATCGGTGGAACACTGGTCTTTGCCGGACTCTATTTCATCAATCGCAGACCTTCCCGTGCACTCCTTCCGAAAACAAGCTGATCCAATGGCCAACATCATTCCTGAAGATATCCAGAAAGACCTGGAACAGGCTGCAGCCCTGCACCTCCGTGCCACTTCCGATTACAAAAAATGTCTGGAATTCAACAAGCTGATGTCCGACCTCCTGGGAAGACTGGAAGATGCCAACTGTAACAGAATGGCCGACAGGGTGATGACCATACTCCTTGAGTGCAACCCCAAAGAGGGGACCAGTTGTGAAAAAGCAACCATCGTCGGCGAAAAAATAAAGAAATTATCATCGGGATGAGGGGCTGGACTGTTTCTCATTCCTTGCTGAACGCAGGGCCTTGCAGCAAATCTTGTTTGAGCCCCTTCCCCTTGCACCGCTGCCCATCTCAAAGCCACCACACCCTTTCATCAACCAACGGCAACCTGCCCTCAGGTATTGCACGTCTTGCCGGTGATCTTCGGAAAACCGCCCAGGGTGAAACTCTGCCCACAACCACACGTGGTTTTGGTATTGGAATTTGTGAACTTCAGGCCACCGTTGATCAAATCGTCAGAGTAATCGATGACCAGGCCATCAAGAAATTTCACACTCTCGGTATCGGTCACAATCCGGATTTTCCCGGCCGTATGGACCACGCTCTCGCCGGCCTTCATCTCACTGGTGATGTCAGCACCATAGGTCAGACCGGCACATCCTCCTTCTTTCACCGCAACACGCAAAAACTGAATGGCCTCAAGCTTGCTGTTCAGCATCTTTTCTGCTTTTTCCAGAATAGTGATCTTCATAACATCCTCCCGAGTTAATTTTTAATTCATGGCACAGGCATACTACAAGTATCAGCAGTGCACAGTGATATGTCAATGTACTCCTGACAGAGAGGCAGTCACAAGAGTCATTATCAATCATTAATCTCCACACTTTCTGTCAGGACTTTCTCGTCTGAGAAATCCCGGGCAATCTGAATAAATTGTTCTTCTACAGCCAGAAACGCCTCGACCAGAGCTGGGTCAAAATGATTGCCGCTTCCCTGACATATAATTTCCCTGGCCTTGGCATGGGAAAAGGCCTCCTTATAGACCCGCCTGGAGATCAAGGCATCATAGACATCCGCCAGGGCCATGATGCGGCCAGACAGAGGAATTTCTTTTTCCAGTAGCCCCTTGGGATAGCCGCTGCCGTCCCATTTCTCATGGTGCCCATAGGCAATCTCCCGGGCAACCCGGAGAAAGGAATTGGAGCCAAGACTTTCTTCGGCGACCTTCAGGGCATCTCCACCCAGGGTTGCATGGGTCTTCATGATTTCAAACTCTTTCACTGTCAACCGGCCCGGCTTTAACAGGATATTATCTGGAATACCCACTTTGCCGATATCATGCAGCGGCGCTGACTTATACAGCAGATAGATGGTTTCCGGATCAAGTGCAGCGCTGAGATCCGGCATATCTTTCAGATATTCCGCCAACTTCTTGACATAGCGTTGGGTACGCAGGAGATGGGCACCGGTTTCATTGTCCCGGGTCTCGGCCAGTGAGGCCAGACTCATGATCGTGACATCCCGGGTCATGCGCAACTCTTCGGTCTTCTCCTTCAGGCCAACGATCATCAGATTGGTGTGCTTGGCCATGACCCCGAATTCATCATTGGTACTGATGGGCACTGCTCCGTCAAAACAGCCGGCCGTGACCTGTTTGAGTACCGAATTCTCATTGTCAAAAAACGTCTGCAGGTTCCTGGCAAAGGAGATGATCAGATTCATCACACACCCCAGGATGACCAGAAAGACAAAACCAAGTTCCTTAAGAATGTTCTGCTGGGCCTGAGCAAGACTGATGGTCTCTCCCACAGTGATCAACCAGTCAATATCTTTGTTGATCACCAGAAAGAGAATCCCCATGATAAAGAAAGAACAGGCAGCAGCAAAGATGGCCAGCTTGGTCGGCAGAGGGAAATAACGATGTTCCGGATCAAGATCAATGTTCTGGTGACTGAAGAGAATGGTCAGTTGCCGTTCATGGGACAGGGCCATATCAATGGCCATAAAGAAACCAACCGTGGTCATTGCCAGGACAAGCTTGGTTCCGCTGCTGATGGGAAAGACATAGACCAGGCGGTTAAAGATCATCAGTAAAATTCCGATGACAATCATGAGCAGGAATTCAAGCCAGAAAACCCGGAAGGTCTGCTGCTGATAGGGTGCCTGATCAACCAGACGTGTCCGAAGGGGACGACGGATAAACCAGACCACCACAAGACTTATGATCAAAGGAGTCAGGAGTTGTGATATTGACAAACTCTCAAGAAAAGGGCAAACTTGGCCTCCGTATAGACTGATAATAAAGGTAATGAAGACATAATGCAGGATGAGGCGCATACTCTTTCTCGTTCGTTATAAAGATTTCAATCTCATTGGCAGGCCGATCCTGGCCCATGCCCGGAGGAGCAAGAGATTCTTCCACCCTTGCCCTTTCCCCTTTTCCTCATTACCCTGACCCGATGACCAACACCTCCTTTACCCCTCTGGATGTTTACAAGATCCTGCCGCAAACCAATTGTCGCAAATGCCTCCTGCCCTCATGCCTGGCATTTGCGGCGGGGATTGTGGCCGGCAGCAGAAAGCTCACAGACTGCCCGGATCTTGACCGGGGTACCATCGCTGACTTCCAGGCCAGACATCAGGCCCCGGGGCCCAAGGAGACGAACCAGGCAGAGTTCGTCGACACCTTACAAAAAAAAATGGCCGGGCTTGATCTTGCAGCCGTTGCCCCCCTGATCGGAGCCACCGTTCACAAAGACACCATCATCATCAATTCACTGGGCAAAGATTTCATCCTGGATCACCAGGGCAACATGACCTCGGAATGCCATATCATTCCCTGGGTACAAATCCCGCTTCTTTCTTACATCACCAACAAAAGACATGCAGACATCAGCGGCAACTGGGTGTCATTTCGGGAAATAAAAGGCGGAATTGACTGGCAGGGCCTTTTTACCAGCCGTTGCGAAGAACCATTGCGAAGACTGGCAGATAACAACCCGGACCTGCTCACTGATCTGATTGGTCTGTTCATGGGCAAGGCCATTGACTGGTATGAAGCAGATATTGCCCTCATCCTCTACCCCTTCCCCAAAATTCCCATCCTTATCTGTTACCAGGCCCCGGAAGACGACCTGCAATCAAAGCTCACCATCTTTTTTGATGCCTGCTGCAACACCAACCTCCACATCAAATCCATCTTCACCCTCTGTTCAGGCCTGGTACAGATGTTCAGCAAGATTGCCGAACATCACAACTGATTGTGCGGCCCCTGTTGCCCATTTGGATTGGGCAACAGACTGAATCTTTGTGATCTGTCCGCTCACCTGGGTAACGTCAATTACACCCAGCAAGGGATACGAAAGACACTCCCCCCCTTTTTCCTTTATGCTACGAAGAAAAATAACGGCAGATTCGGCTCAGCATGGCATAGGGCATGCCAAAGATCCTGCCCAAGATCCTCTGCCGGGGCAGGCGGCCGAGAGTTGTCCGTCCACGACCCAGCTTAAAGTCCGAATGGAACTTGTTGCCACATGAAGGGCAGGCCATGAGCATCCCACCGATGCGGCCTGGTATCCTGAGTTTCTGGCCGCATTCCGGACATTTCTTTTCAATATGATCAGTCATTATGTCAGCCAACTACTCCTCATAAATCATTTTCTTGGTCATTTCACCGTCCACAACAAAATCCTGGCCGGTGATGAAACCCGCCATGTCCGCAGGGATTTGCTCAACTGGATTTTATTTCAGTTGTTGATCGGCAACAATGACGCACACGGGAAAAACATTTTATGACCGATTATCGTTCACCAGCTATCAGAATAACAATTCCACTCCAAATCCCCCTACTCCTTAGCCAGGAGGCATTCCAGCTTGAGACTTCGATCCAATTTTACCGCATCTCATTGCAATAGTTACAGGGTTTCTGTATAATTCATCATTAAATAGCACAGTATCACTGGATATCCAGTACTGGAAAACCAGGAGGCTTCCCGAGGAACCATCCTCATATCTCACCTTGGCTAACCTTCCAGATTATCAATAGCGTCACACTTAGAATGGGTAGACTTGAAGCTATGCAAAAAAAATCTTTTTTTGAAACGAATCAGCACCTCAAAGATCCTGCGAAATACAGATCCGCTCTGCTTGCAAATGTTGCCAGCTCCACCGCAATTGAGACGAATGAAGGCATTGAGACCGTTGTGAAAAAATTAACTGCTACCCTAGAAAGCATCTCTCCCGCTAAACGCCTGACGCAGAAACGCTACTCTCGATAATATCAGTAAAAATGACTTCCATCGGTTTATAGTTCCGATCAAGCCCTGCCTGTACCGCCGCAAAATACTTTTCCTTCTGTTCGTTTATTACCCTGAAGTCCAGCAAGGGTAGACCTGCCTGCAAAGCCATCAATGTTGCCAACAACGGGAAACCCGCCCATTCCCCTCACGAAATGGATGAATTAAAACCAACTCCACATGAACCTCGGCTATGGCCCCCCACAACTTCTTCTCTTTTTTCAAAAACACAAGGTGTATATCTCAGCAGCTGGTCCTGCTCCAATTGCCCCATCAAATTCACCACATGCGCTGCCATTGCAAAGGTGAATCCCCCCTTGCTGATATTAACCTGACGATATTGACCGGCCCATTCATAGATCGCCCCTAACCATATTTTATGAATACGGCAAATATCATCTGCCGTGAACCGGTGCTCCTGGTCGAATTCTCGAAGAATAGTATCCGTGGCGTCTGCCAAGGCATTGGCCTCAATATTATTCATCTCCGCTGGATCAGTAACACCATGGATGTTTCGCAAGACCTTATTGAAAGAACCTGGCTCAAGCTGGGCCTCTACGCGTCCTGACACATTATATCTACCTTTATCCTTCACACAATCACCGCCCAATAAATACTGTCCCTACATATCTCCACTTGACCCAGAGTGTTGCCACAACTAAAGTGGACCCCCTTCAATTTGAACTGTTAAGGATTCCTTAACAGTTAACCGAGGCTCCAGTTCTCCTTCCTCAAAAATATTCTTCAGGTGGAGGTTGATATTCGGCACCGTGGTCTGAAACAACTCGGCCATATGCTTCTGAGAAAGCCAGACGGCTTCATTCTGAAGCTGGACTTCAATTTTGGTCTGGCCGTTTTCTGACTGAAATCAAAGTTAAAGAAGCTGCCAAGTCCACCCACCCCTCGGTCAGCCAGTAGATTTCGGGGATAATAGAAGAAAAGATAACAACGGCGTGATCTCAATATGTCGTCAAGTTGGGAGGCAGTTGGTAAGATAATTTTCCAACCATCGAAGAGGTAAGATTGAGCTCCAGCCATGACTCCAAGAAAACAACCCTCTAAGACTTTCACTTTCAACCAACCACAAAACTCTTGGCCAATCCCTCCAAGGTCATGTTCACGGTAATTTCATCATGGGGGATCAACACATATCGCCATGGCTTGCCACCGTGGCTGGCCGCATAGTCTGTGGCATTGGCGCACCACTTCACTGCCGCTTCCTTTTTAGCCAGCACTACCGGGTCATTCATCTGATTGCTGGCTTTGGGCTCCAGCATGTAAATCGTATCAAGAGTTTCAGCCACGAAGTCAGGCTGATATTCCATAGGAGTTGTTCCTTGACGGTAATAGATCTGAAATTGCCTCTTGGCCGGTTTAAACCATTTCAGTACATCTCGTTCGAGAACCACTGCCAGTCTACGCTCCGCCTCTGAGTCAAACTTTTGGGTTGGGAACAGACACCGTGCAAAACCTCCAAACAGATATTTTGCCATATTGCTTTTATCCACCGGTGATGTTCGATAATTCGCAGTGGGCTCGGCGACCAGATGGGCATAGGCGCTTTGCCGAAGATCAGTAAAACCACAGCTCACTTTTACCTCCAGTTCCCCCTTTTCTTCCCAGAAGTGATCCTGCATCTGGGCATGGATAAATCTGGCAATCTCATGCTGATGACAACGCAACACCTTGCTCACATCTTCTTCCAAAAGATAGCTTTGAAAATGGGTCACGGTTTGAGTAGCCAGGTCATAGAGGAGTTCGGCATGATCGTCATAGGAGATCTCGTTGAAGTCAACCAGACCACTGACCACATAGTCCTCCAGCCGCTCTTCCTCGATGCCGCCCTTGCCCATGGCCACTACTTCACGGTGATCGGTACGCAGATGTTGAATCCACAACTCCTCGGAAACAGCCTGATATTTCAATGATTCCAAGTTGAGGGTAAACGCCCTGAACCCGGACTTGACCTCACCCGTGGGCACGACCAAAATACGCGGGATATCGATGGTCTGCGCCATAATCATCTCTGTAGTTTTGGCCACAACTGCTGCAATATCCGGTCGTTCTGCAAACCCCTCCAAGACCTGTTGCACCGGTTGTCGCCCTTCAACCGCCTTGACTATAAGCGCCTGAATGTCAGGGTTTTTGAGATGGGCCAGGGACGGCAACGTTTGCGGCTGGTTTCCATATGTCCTGATCACCTCCCAGGCCAGCCTGGCAATCTCCTGATCCTCCTGTTTGGTGAAATATGGGGCTTCGTCGCCACCAGCCACCATTGTACTGCTAGTCACATTGGGCGGTTTCAATCCCAGCTTATTGGCCAGTTGCGACTGCGAGACCACCGTCACGGTCTTCTTTACCAGTTCTTCTCCATCAATCACCAGCGCCTGCAAATGAATGGCAGACCCTGGACGATTGGCCTCGTCGATAATTTCGTGAAACTTATCATGGGCTACAATATTCAACCGGTCCACCACTGTGTTGCCAGTGCGCTTACCGTAAGGCAGCCGTAACCCTCGGCCGATGGATTGCTCGATAAGGATGCGGGCATTTGCAGCCCGCAACGGTATGATGGTATAGAGATTGGTTACGTCCCACCCCTCTTTCAGCATATTGACGTGAATGACGATCTCTGTCGGTTCGGAGGTTGCCTCCACCTTGAGCAGCCGTTCGATCATCTCTTCCTCATCCTTGCCGGTTCGACTTGAGTCAACCTGAATAACCTTATCCCGGTAATGACCGGCAAAGAAGGCCTCGGATTGAATCAAGGTCAACAACTGTCCGGCGTGGGTGGTATCACGGGCAATCACCAGCACGAAAGGCTTGACAATGGGGTTGTCGGTCTCCCGGGCAAAGGTTTCCAGTTCCACCTTGACGCTTTCGTGCAGCCGCACACCATCTTCAAGTTTCAGCAGCTCGATTTCCTCCAGCGACATCCCGGCTGGATTGAAGTCCTTACGGGTCACCACTGCCGGTTCTTTCACAAAACCATCGGCCATGGCACGGCCCAAGGCATAATCGTAGATGACGTTCTTGAATGGCACCGGTCCCTTGGCGGTTTCCACAAACGGCGTGGCGGTCAGTTCCAGACCAAGGATTGGTTTGAGGTCATTAATGGCCCGCACCCCGGCACTGGCCCGGTAACGATGCGATTCATCCATCAACAGGACCAGATCCGGCAGTCCGGCCAGGTAATCGAAATAACTCTCGCCGATATACTCGGAGAGCCGCTTAATTTTGGGAGATTTCCCGCCCCGCACCTCAGAGTTGATCTTGGAGATATTAAATATGTTGATGTGGACGCCGGCATGTATGCCGGGCAACCAGCCTGAACGTACCCCGACCCCGCTCTCATAGGTATCGCCAGTAATGACTACGGGTGGATCAGTGACAAACTCGGCGATCCCCTTGAAGACATATTTCGGAGTATTCGGCGTAAAATCGGCAATCAGCTTATTGTAAATCGTGAGGCTCGGAGCCAAGACAAAGAAGTTGTTGATGCCATGGGCAAGGTGCAAATAACTGACAAAGGCCCCCATCAGTCGGGTCTTGCCAACTCCGGTGGCAAGGGCGAAACAGAGAGACGGAAACTCGCGCTCGAAATCGGTGACCGACGGGAACTCGCTGCGGACCACATCCAGAATGGCAGCGACATCCACCTCCTTGCCTGGAGGTGTAATCTCGGTGATGCGATGCAAAATTTCCAGAGAGGTGCGCTGAGGCGGCCTGAGCGACAGGCGACCGGATATGGCGTTGACATGGCGGTTCATGGCTCCAGCTCCTTTTTCTGTTCTTTTTGCAGCTCAAAACGTTGCCGGGCTTGGACCATGGCCTTATGGAGCTCCTGTTCAAGAATCTCGCGGGATGGCAGTTCGGTCAGGTACTCAGCTACCCTGATGCCGCTTTTTTCCAACTCAAGCAGCTCGACCGTCTCTCGTTTTTTTTCGGCGCAGAGGATAAGGCCGATGGGCGGCTCTTCGCCTGGCTGTCGTTCGTATCGGTCCAGCCAGCGCAGATACAGTTCCATCTGCCCCTTGTCCGCCGGTTTGAACTTGTCAAGCTTGAGTTCAATGGCCACCAACCGTTTGAGTTTTCGGTGAAAGAAAAGCAAGTCGAGGTAGTAATCGTCATTGTCCACCTGGATACGCTTCTGGCGGGCGACAAAGGTGAAGCCCACCCCAAGCTCCAGAAGAAACTGCTCCAGCTCCCGCAAGATGGCGTCTTCCAGGTCTTTTTCCAGATACCGGTCTTTCAGGCCAAGAAAATCGAGTAAATACGGGTCGCGGAAGACCAGATCGGGAGTAAGCCGGTCTTCGTCGCGTAGGGCGTCAAGTTCCAGGCGGATCAGCTCGTCGGGCTTGCTGGACAAGGCTGTGCGCTCGAAAAGCATTGAACCGATCTTTTTGCGCAGGGTCCGGACGCTCCACTGTTCGATCCTGCACAACTCGGCATAAAAATCCCGCTGGAGAGAATCCTTCTGGTAAATGATCTCCTTGAAATGGGACCAACTCAATTGTCTCGACAGCGTAGAGACAATCTGTTCATCGGGGAAGTTCTCCGTAAAACGCATCATGTGACGAAGATTCTTCTCGGAAAAATTACCTCCGAACTCTTCGGTTAATTGTCTCGACACCGTCGAGACAATTGCTTCTCCATAGCCTGCCCGCTCGCCCTGGAGAACCTCTTCGTTGACCCGGTTGCCAATGCGCCAGTAGAGCATGGTCAGGGCGGCGTTGACCGTAGTGGCGACGATGGATCGGGTTTCCTCAATCAGACTACGCAGATCATGAAAGAGCGCATCGGGATGTTGAGCCGGTGTTTTTTCCACGGTCATGGCGCCACCTCACTGAACAGGGAAAGCTGTCCCGGTTCCGCCGGTTTTTGCGGCAGGTTCTCGACCTTGAGGCTGTAGTCATCATGGCCCCATTCGCAGCGGCTAAGCACTTGGCGGGGGATCTTTTTAACCGTGAGATTGGCATAGTCGTCCCGACCACGGAAGGCGGTGCAAAGCACCAGAAGCGATCGCTCCCGCCCCACCTCATCGGCAAGTTGCTGCAACTGTTCGTGGGTAAGGCTGGCAGTGGTGATATAGATAAAATCCTGCTCGGTGGAGTGGCCGTGCTGCCAGTAGATGGAGTCGGACGGCGCGTAGGTGAAGCCCTCCAGCTTGCAAAGGGCCTCGGCCAGCATGGCCGCGTTATAGGTTTGGTTGATCACCCAGTTACCCCAGCGGTCTTTTTCAAGCAGCGATGGGGCCAGGCGGTAGTAGCGGAAACCACCGCCGCCTTTCCAGTCGACGCTCTTAGAGATACCGCCTGGGTCTTCACCAGCGATGACTTTTTGGAGACGCGGAATGATGTGGGTTTGGCAGTGTTCGCCCAGTTCCACCATGATCCAGCGCCGTCCCATCTTGTGGGCCACTGCGCCGGTGGTGCCGGAACCGGCAAAGGAGTCGAGGACCAAGTCGCCTTGTTCAGTACAAATCTCCAAAACACGGCAAATAAGGTCTTCTGGCTTGGGTGTATCGAACACCCCTTCCTCGCCAAAGAGTGTTTTCTGATGAGCCTTTGTTTGACGTGTCGTATCTAAGTCATTCCAAATTGTCGGGTGCGGTCTGGAAGGATTTGTTGGTGCAAATTCACGCGTGTAGGGAACCCACCTCTTGCTCCCATCCTGCTCGCGCAGCTTCCAAACTAACCCACCTCTTTCGATCAATTCATCAACTGCTTTCTTACCAAGCGCCCAACGCGCCTCTCTCCCATCATCATGAATAGGAAAAATTTCTGTCCCGTCAGGTGCTGCAATCGGGAAAAACATTGATGGTCGATCTGATCGCAAACTACTCTTCCCATTTTTTTTCAAGAGACGGTCACGATAAGGGCGGTCGCTTTCCGAGTCTGGCTGCCGATAAGCGTCCAGGATGGAGATATCTCGTCGCTGCTTGAAACCTTGCGAGCCTGATGTCTTGCTAAAGCACAGGACGTATTCGTGATCCGGCGCAACCGCCCCCTTATTGTCGTTCGGACTATCGACTTTTTTCCAAATGAACGAAGTTATGAAGCATCCTCGCCCGAACACCTCATCACACAACACCTTCAGGTAATGGGCCTCGTTATCGTCAATGGTAATCCATAAGGAACCGTCCTCCGAAAGCAGCCGCCGTATGATCTCCAACCGGTCGCGCATCAGCGACAGCCAGATGGAATGCTCAACCCCGTCGTCGTAATGGGTGAAGGCGGAGCCGGTGTTGTACGGTGGGTCGATAAACACGCACTTCACCTTACCGCTGAACTCCTGTTCCAAGGCCTTCAAGGCCAGCAGGTTATCACCGAAGATCAGCCGGTTGTCGAAGATATCGTTTTCCGTCACCCGATGCGATGCATGATAAGACAACTCCGGATCTTCCAGCAGAATACGCGGTTCCAGCCTCGGCCGCTCCTCCTTGCCAATCCAGGTCAGTTCGAGTTTTTGTTTCTTACTCATAAAAATTACCCTGCTGGTTCTATCAAAAGATTACCTTTTCAGAGGGAAAGGCTTTCCCTCCCCAACCACATAATGACTTCATATTTGCCTCCTCCGCAGAATCTGTGGGCAGGTGGCAGTAAAAAATAGAGCATTGCTTCTCCCTGTGGGGTTAGGATGGGTTTGCGAAAATCAATCCATTCCACAAAAGAAAAGCAATGCTAATTAAGACTCTACTGAACAAAGTCGAACGATTCAAGTCGTTCGTTTACGGCACCGTCTGTATCATGCTGGTTGGTGGCAAGGAAGCCCTGATCATTGACGTTGAGGAAGAGCAGGAACAGAAAGGAACCGATCAGTTTGTTCCCATCGCTGAACGAGTGGTCCTTGATCACGAACTAGAGGAGGTGGACCGCCTATTCTTCGTAGCTGGGTTACAGGCCCTGGCCTCCGAAGGTCTGGTCGATATTGCAGAGTATGCCTTGTAGATGCTGCTCCCGTTCCTGGCCAATGAGATCACTTGCCTCGCCCCTGACCATCAATTCACTTTTAAGGGTGCTGACAGCCTTGATCGTCTTGCCATAATCATGGTCTCTCCGGAATGGATGACACCCTCTCGGCAGTTACAGCCGATCTCCATCATACTGAAGAAGCAGGGACCAGGATTTTGCAGGCATGCGTGAAAAATTCGTTCTATTCAGCTCCGGGCCACCATACTCAGTGCATCCTGCGGGCAGGTGTTGCGACAGAGGCCGCAGCCGAAACATTTTTCCGCATCAATCTCGGCCCAAAACTCTCCCCCGGAGCCATTGCCGCTGATGGCGTGAAAGTGACAGGCCTCCTCGCAGCTGCCGCAGCCGTTACAGAGACCGGTATCGACCAAGGCCATCTCTTCGCCGCGAAACATGGTCTCCACATCAATGGCCAAAGTGCGCAGCCCCAGACAATCACCGGGCTGGCAATTACAGATGGCTCCCACAAAAGGAGTGATCATAGTCCAGATGGTATGGACGGCCCCCTCTTTTTCCAAGGCCTCCATCTGACTGATTGCGGCCTCGGGAGTGACGCTCTCCAGGCCCATGTCCGGGGCCGTGCCAAAATAGCTCATATCAAGGTCCTGATACCATGTTTCAGAAGTATAGCTGACACTGTAGCAGCAGCGAGCCTCCTTTTTCAACGCGGCCCAGCGGCAGGCGCAGGGTATCCTGACCACGGTTGCCGCCTGACCGACAATCTCCCTGATATCCTCGATGGTCACCACCTGGCCGAAATGTTCCTCACCGGCCTTGGCCACCATCTGGCGCACCAGACGATCCGGCAGCGTTTTCTTTTTCTGGTAGATGGTTTCAAGCCGGCCGATGGTGACGATCCCTTCGTCGATGGTATTCGTGAAGAAATCTTTGACATATTGTCGCCGATTCAGATCAGCCATCAGGTCCTTGGCATAATTAGCCGCATTTTTAAACCAGACCTGTCCGTCACCATGTTTGGTACAAAATTCACACATCGTATTCCTGTCCCCGGATCAAAGGATGCTGCTGTTCTATTCCACCATCCAACAACTCATTACCTGATGAGCCTCTTACAAAAATGAATCTCCAACTGCCCTTACAGTACAACATGGCCCAAAAACCAAAATTGACATTGCATGTCATGAAACGTATTCTGAATCAGAAGGATTTTTCACTATAAAAGAATGGAGCGCCCTATGATCGAGCTGTTACAGTGGACCAATGAGTATAGCGTCGGAGTGGCTGACATTGATGATCAACACAAAAAACTGTTTCAGCTGATCAATGAATTTCTAAAATCCATTGCAAAAAATGAGCAGAAACAAGCCATTACGACAGCAATCGAGAAGATGTCGAGCTATGTTGAGTATCACTTCAAGCACGAAGAAACGTATCTCAAAAAACACCCTGAATACAGTCAGCACCATAAAGAGCATGGGGCCTTTGCCATTAAAACGCTCAAACTGATACCCCTCGTCAATACTGAACCATCTGCCGCTGACCGCGAACTTCTTGAATATCTGGTTGTCTGGTTACAAAATCACGTCCTTGGAACGGATATCAAACATTTTCGTTATCTGAAGGAAAACAAATTGATCTGACCGACACACTCTTGATGAAATCAGCATTGTAACAGGGACCCAAGACGGCATTGACGGCCAAATTGAATACGAAACGTTGTTCCCTGCTGATGGAATAAACGAAATGAACGACCTTCAAGGGTCATGCGGCTCCTTGAAGTGGACCCCAGACAGAAACAAATTTTTCTTTCACTGCGCGAAGGCTGAACAAGATGAAAAACACAGAGGCAATCACCAACCTGCTGAAACTGTACAACGCCCCCTTTTCCGCCGTAAAGGCCAATAAAATCATGATAGCCCTGGGGCTGCTTATTGAAAAAGAGCGGGCAAGCACAAAATATGCCGGCAAAATGAAAAAGTACAAGGCCCTTACCGAACAGGGGCTGCAATACGGGATAAACGTGGAAAATCCTAGCAGTCCAGGTCAGACCACTCCTCATTACTTTGTCGATACATTTGAGCAACTACTCTTGCTGATTCGTAATTATTCATCGTAATGCACAGAATAGCGAATCAATAGAACGTAAAGTGTGGTCCGCCTGAACGGGTGATGACGCTCGACGACCGGGAAGGCCGACCTGCAAATAGCCACTCTCGGCCTCAAGCGGTCTGTGCCGATCTTCACAAGAGACCCAAGGTGTCAAATCAGCGGCTCAATCATTCTCTTCATCAAAGATGTCAGGATAATGTTTCTTGGCGCAGTCAGGGCAGATTCCATGGCTGAATTCAGCGTCTGTATGTTTGCTGACAAAGGACTCGATCTGCTCATAAAATCCTTTGTCATCCCTGATCTTTTTACAGAATGAACAAATGGGGATGATTCCGCGCAGAGTCTTGATCTCAGCCAGTGCCTGCGTCAGATCGCTGATCAATTGCTCCCGTTCCTGCTCGCCCAATTTCCGCTCCGTGATATCTTCCCCTGAAAACAGAAGACCCTCAACATGACCGGCATCGTCGGTCAGCAGGGTATGGCGATATGCAACCAGACGTTCATTTCCTTTGGCCGTCAACACCAGATTTTCGTAATACTCAACAGATCCACCAGGACCAATAATCAGTTCTTTAAAAAGGGCGCTGAGTTCTTCAACCAGCCTGGCCGGCAAGAAATTATCAAACCAGTTGGCTCCTAATGCCTCTTCTTCCGAGACCTCCAGGAGGAGGCAGCCCATGTGGTTGATTAGTATAATTTCTCCCTGTGGATTCAGGGCACACAGCATGACTCCTGCCGTATCCAGATATTTCTGGGCCCTGTCCTTTTCCTGCTGGAGTTGTCGGGTACGTTCAAGAACCTTCTGTTCCAGGCTCTGATTAATCCGGTCGACCTCCTGACGAGAGGCCTTGAGGCCATCAACCATCATGGAAAAAGAATTTTGCAGGACCTTAAATTCATCATTCCGGGTACTTCTGAACCGGAAGTGTGAACTCTCAATGCGTTCCAGGTTCACCTGTTCGATATCAGTCTTTAACTGTTCAAGGGGTCGGCCCAGCAACCGGCGGATCACAACCAGGAATATGAACCACAGGGCAATGGTCTTGATGACCGAATTCACCAGAATCAGATAAAATCCATACTCAACCCGCTTGAGAATAAGTCTCTGGCTCGAGTAGACCACCCATTCACCCAGCATATGTTCCTGACCATGCTCGTCGACATATGATACAGGAAATATCTGTTCTGAAAGCGAAGACAGGATCTTCCCAGTTCCTTCCGGTCTGGTCCGTTCGCCATTCTTTTCAACGAGAACCGGAGAATCCGCCTGTTCGAGAATGATACCGATGGCCATGAGTTCATCACCCTTGTCATCAATTACCTTTACCCCCTGAATTCCCGCATTATTGTAACGAGGGAGGTGGCGTGACGCCGAATGTTTCATACAGCCCGATTTGCTTCTTCGTCATTTCGCCAACCTGCAGCTTTTTTCCAGGCAATTCAAAGCATTCAATAACATCCAGCTCATCCAACACTTCCTGCAGTGTGTAGTCCTTGAATAGGTTTTTTTCCTGCATACTTTTTGTGATATACGAGAGGAAAATCAAGGCGATGAACTCCACAAAAAGCTTTCCGTCCAAACTCTGTTCTGAGGAAACGGCCACCCTTCGGAGATTGAGCCTTTCTTTCAGGTTCCCGAATGCCTTTTCCACCAGATCCTTGTTCCGATAAATATCCAAGGCGTTAATCGCTTCTTTGATCTCATTGCTCATTAGGGCAAAATATCCGTAGTTGCGTTTAGCTTCTTCCAGAACATCTTCCCTTACGCGTACTTTTGTGCCTCGTACTGGAGTGTTGCTGATGTCAAAATATTTTGCATAGTATTTTTCATGGTCGGCCTGCCGCCGGTTGTTCTCCAGTTCGTCTTGCCAGGCGACCAGACGACCAATGAGGGATTGCTCTTCCGCCAGAGCCCGCTCCGGCGAAAAATACAGATGCAGGTACATCCGACGCTCCCCCTTGAGGGTATCTCCTTTATAAGGACGGTCTTGCCTATAGTCCCAGGTAATGGGCACAGTGGTGGCATACAGGTTGTGGGCCGGGCTGTAACAGGTAAAAGCCCGCATGGTTTCTCGAACTTCATCCAGATGGGTTTTTACCAGATTCAACGACAGCTTGGCTGCGATCAAAAACTTCAAGTGTTGTCTATACAGATCATTGATATTGGCTGCGCTGAAGAAGCCACGATCCAGGACTACCTTTATTTTTTCATAGCCGAGACGGTTCAGGTCGGCCAGCAGTTTACGAATGGTTTTCACATCCTGAATGTTACCCGCCAGTTTCCGGTAATAGAAGGGCAGGCGCGATTCCTGCCCGAAGAGCAGTGCCAAGTTGATCTGCGCCAGTGGGTCGTGCTCCTTGTTCTTTCCGTAGCGAACCTGCCTGAGACATTGAGAATAACTGGAAACGGAGGTGGTGTCGTAGGCCAGATATTCTTTCTCCACCCGACGCTTGCCCTGGAGTTGAAAAAAACGCTGCCGGGCCTCCTCCGTGATCGAAGCGAACAGTTCGCTGCTTCGTTGAGAGGAAATGGAACTGCCATAAGGATGACGGTGAACGGCTGCCCAACGAGGGAAACGGCTCAAGGGGTTCCTGTCCTCCAGAATTAGGTAATAGGCGATGGACAAAATCTGCCTATACCGATCGGGGAAGCATTTTCTCAAGTCATCGGCCACACCAGTAATCTCCCCGATGCTATCGAAAAAGTGAGTTGCTCCGTAAAAACTCCTGGCCATCAGGCTGATTGGAACCGGCCCTCGTTTTATTGGTCCTGTCGTCGTCGGAACTTTCCTTGTTCTGGTCGCAATGATCTTTTGGGTTTCAGGATCTACCCGTCCAATGCATTTGCGCCTGGCACGAGATTGTTGCTTCTCCTTGTCCCAGAACGAGATGGACTCATAGGCATATATTATTCCGGTTTTTTTATTGGTCTGATACACGATAGTGGCCATATGCGATCCTCCTTTCCTCGTTACACATAAAACATTGTAACGAGGAAAAAACAAGCGGAATCGCAATTATTATTCTAATATTATTGGAAATTTCTCAAAACATCGTTACAATTTCACGGGAATCCAGGTTACCCCGGAAACAACCGATATCTCTCCCATCCCGATCAGGATCGAGTACAACTGATCATCATTGAAGGTCCACATCGCCTGCGATATACCCTCGCCAAAGGTCAAAGGCAGGTTCAGAATTTCAAAGGCAATACTTTTTTTCTCATGAAAATACTCAGCAGTCAGCTGGGTTATGGTCACAATGACTGTAACCACAAAATACAGGCCGAATATGACCGTCAACAGTCGAAAGGCGACAGAATTCCTGAAGTTGATCTGTTCAAAAACCATAAAGATATTTCCCGACTATTTTGAGGTGGACAACAAGTTTTTCTCAAAACCTTTTCTGACAGCTTCTCTCTCTCGCGGATCAAAGTGCCACATCTGCATGATCTGCAGATATTCAGGGGTCGGGATCACCTGGTCCAGCACCCTGTCCAGATCACGGATGACCTTGCGGCCCCAGTCGGTCTTGGGACAGGCAATATACGTTGAGCTCCCTTCGGGTGACTCCTCAATGGCAATACTGCCAAGCTCAGTGGTATAGGATTTCTCAAATTCCCGAGACAGGTAATTGACAACAAAGGGATATTCAATCGTGTAATCCGTTCGACCGGCCAGGAGCATTTGAATGATGTTTTTGTCCGCAATGGCCAGCTTCTGAATATTTGCGCCATGATCTCTGAAATGTTGATCAAGGATTGAATAGTAAGACCTTTTTTTTACGATAATCCCCTTCAAATCGCTCTGTTCCAGCAGGTTGATAATTGACAGGGACTCAGGGTTGCCAAGCTTTTCAATTGTGTCCTTTCTCATGATCACCCGGAGTGGCAGGGCCCAGGAAATAGCCCTGGAAAATTCAGTATATTCCTCCCGATCGGGTGTTTTGATTGCAAACATATTGCAAATCTGACTGTTGCCCTCTTGCAACTCTGTCCAGAACCGTCCCCAGTTCATGACAATCGTCTTATGCTCGTACTGGGGCAGATTTTTCTGGTAGATGTCCAGCAAAGCATCAAACCGGCCCTGTCCCCGATCATCACCGTCAAGAATCTGTATTGGCGGCCAATGGACAGCAAGCCAGGTCAGGGTCTCCTGCGCCCCGGCACTGCAGGTGCTCATGAAGATCACAACCAGAAAAAAGAGACATTTCCTCATTCATTTCTCCTGCATGTTAACTGGATGATGCAATTCTGGTGAGCTCATAACACGTGGAGTCCAGAATGATCATATCACAAAACCCCTCCTGCCTGACAAACAAAAAATATTTCAGGAATATGTGGTCGGCAATCTCTGGGACTCTTCACTTTTGATCATTGCCTGGACCAGGATGAAATGATGGGGCCCACAACCGATGACCTGGTCTCTCTGCCCCATGATCTCCTGAAGAGTGAAAACGGTTTCATGAGCAGGAGTCACAGTTTCTTTCTCATTCCGCCACACGAAGTCACCGTCTGATCTGGACATTTTTTAGCGGCAGAGTATTATTACTGAGACAAGAAGTACTCCTCAGCAGAAAGCTGGGGTCACTTTCGGTGCCGCGGGACATTTTCAGCAAGGAACCCGCCACAATGACCTGACAACCGTATCAAATCATAACACACTTATGATCCGGCGCACTATTGCCTGAGAAAATTCAACAAGGGAGTTCATATGGAAAATTTTTCACGATGGGATGATTATTTAATTGCTGAGCATGAACTGATTGAACGCTGCATGGCGGTGCTGAAGCAATGTCTTGAGACCATAGAATCTGACGAAAAAATCAATACGGTTCAACTGGGACGGGCCCTTGACTTCCTGCTGCAGTTTGGCGACAAGATCCATAATAAAAAAGAGGAAGAAATTCTTTTCCCTCTCATGGGGAAGATGGGAATTCCCATTGAAGGGGGCCCTCTGGGTGTCATGCTTATGGAGCATGAGGCCGAACGCAAACTCCTGGGAGAAATGTTGCGGACCCTGCCTGATCTTGAACAAATGGCCCTTGAAGAACGGATTCATTTTACACAGGAAGGGCTCGAATATCTGACCATCAGAGCAGATCATATCTGGAAGGAAAATGATGTCTTATACCCCATGGGCCGCAGAATATTCAGTGGAGACGACAATCTTGATCTTCTGAAAAGATTTGATCTGGTCAACAGCGAGACCTATGGTGATGGGGCATTCGAGAAATTTCAAGCCATGGTCCATGAAGTCGAAAAGGGTGGCACAGGCTCAAAAAAACTGATTGAGACGCTCTCATACAAACAGCTCGATGCCATTATGGAGGCCTTGCCATTTGAGGTCACTTTTGTGGATGCCCATGATTCTGTTGCCTATTTTAACCGCCTTGATAAAGATAAAATATTCCCCCGGACTCGTTCAGTGATCGGACGACAGGTAGAAAAATGCCATCCGGCCAAGAGTGTCGATACGGTCACAAAGATTGTCAGCGGATTCAAAGAGAAGACCCTGGATAAGGCAGAATTCTGGATCAACTTCAAGGATGACAAGATTCTGATTCGCTATTTTCCTGTCTATGGTGATGCCGGGGAATATATGGGTGTCCTGGAAGTGACCCAGGAGATCGCCGCGATTCAGAAGATTACAGGGCAGAAAAGATTACTGGATTAAAAACCCTGAAGTTCCATCAGAAGAATTGCCCATTATATTGATCAGGAAAGTCATGCAAAAGATCTCCGGCATTATTGTTGACCCGGTGGCCAGGAGAAAATATCCAGGGACCCTGGTTGTCAACCAGGGAACTCTTGTTGACATTCTACCTGACCCTGATGGCTGTCGCTCTGGCCCTTTTATCCTACCGGGGTTGATTGATTCCCATATCCATCTTGAAAGCTCCATGCTGACCCCGGCGGCTTTTGCACAACAAGCAGTGACTCATGGGACGGTCGCCGTGGTGGCTGATCCTCATGAGATCGCCAATGTCCTTGGTATCCCGGGGATTGATTTTATGATCAATAATGCCCAGCAGGTGCCGATGAAGTTCTTTTTCGGTGCCCCCTCCTGTGTACCGGCTACCGGGTTTGAGACTTCCGGGGCCACTCTGACGGCCCACCATGTTGAAGCCTTGCTGGAACGGGATGACATCTTTTTTCTGGCAGAAATGATGAATGTCCCAGGTGTCATCCACCAGGATCAGGAGGTCATGGCCAAGCTGCTGGCGGCCAGGAAAGCCGGAAAAAGAGTGGATGGCCATGCCCCCGGCCTGCGCGGGGCTGACCTGAGCGCCTATGTCAGGGCAGGAATCAGCACTGATCATGAATCGCTCAGCCTGGAGGAATGTTACGAGAAACTCGATCTGGGCATGAAAATCCAGCTTCGCCAGGGATCAAGCGCCCGTAATCTCGACGATCTGCACCCGCTGATCAGCAGCCATCCCGGGCAGTGCATGTTGTGCACCGATGACCTGAAACCCGGTGATCTTGCCTGTGGTCATATCAACCGACTGGTCCAGAAGGCTCTGCTCCTGGGCCATGATCTCTTTGACATCCTGCAATGCGCCTGCGTCACCCCGGTCCGTCACTACCAGCTTGGTATTGGGCTCCTGCAAAAGGGAGATCCGGCCGATTTTATCCTGGTCAGCGACCTGACAACCATGGAGGTCAGCGCAACCTGGATCAATGGGGAACTGGTCAGCACAAAGGGACAATCACTCTTTCACTGTGAACCGACCTGCCCGATCAACCACTTCAACGGGATACCGATTAGGTCCGAACAACTGCAGGTCAACTCCAGAGGGTCGAGCATCAAGATCATTGAAGTGACTGACGGTCAGATTGTCACCGGTACCGGCCACTTTTCCCTGCCGGTCAACACCACTCTGGTCACTGCCGATCCACATCAGGACCTGTTAAAGATCCTGGTCCAGAACCGATATCATCCCACCCCCCCGACCATCGCCTTTGTTCGTGGATTTGGCCTGAAGCATGGCGCCATGGCCTCTTCCATTGCCCACGATTCTCACAACATCATTGCCCTTGGCTCTAATGACCATGACCTCTCCCGGGCCGTCAACCTGCTCCATGAAAGCGGCGGGGGGATCTGCTATGTGCATGGACAGGACGAAACGCGGCTGGAACTCCCTGTGGCAGGACTCATGAGCCTTGGTAACTGTGATGACACTGCCCGACGGTACAGCGCCATCGAACAGCGAGTCAAAGCCAATGGGTGTCAGTTTCAGACCCCCTTTATGACCTTGTCCTTTCTGGCCCTGCCCGTTATCCCATCCTTGAAAATCACTGATCTGGGACTTTTTGATGGCATTCAATTCAAACTGACAGATCTCTTTGACTGAACCCTGCACCTCCCTCCCCGTAACCAGTTGAACAACTTGATTGCGACCGGTTCCCTGCTTTCTTGCCCACAATTTCTCCCAACTCAAGGTCCCTTGATCCTCCAATGGGGCTCACTCCCATGGAAGAATCCGCTCACACATGTCTTTTTTTACCCACGTCACCTTGCAATTCGAGCAACAATGAGATTTGTTATTATGTGTTTACATTTTGACGATAATTGTTATTGTCTTGAAATCTGCTTATTTTTTTAAACAGATATTTTGTTCTTGATTGTCTTCGATCAGACTGTCTGGTCGGAGGACAATTGCCCATCTGATTTGACGGCAATACGCCGATTCCTCCAGGAGGTGTACTTTGATTTCAAAAAAACTCCACAACGCCCTTTATGCCCTGCTCTTTCTGTTACTTGTATCAGGCTGCGGTGGCGGAGGAGGCGGGGATACGGTTGATGATGATGATGGACCAGATGACTTGCCCGACACAAGTTCGGTGACCCAGGGAATTGTCATTGATCCATACATCGTTGGGGCAGTCTTCCAGGAAATAGCTCAAGACGGAACCACGGTTTTACAGCGACAGTCTACGGCTTCCAACGAGTTTGGCGTCTTCAGTTTCCCTAATCCGTTAACCGAGGGTTCAACCATTGAGATGAAACTCTCCAGTAAGGGTTTACATGGCAGTGCCCCATTTGAAGGTCTGTTACGACGGACCATAGAAGACGACGACTCTTCATCCGTGAACGTCACCCCTCTGACCTCCCTGCTGGCTAATGGAATGTCCAGGATCGCTGTCCTGCAGAGTCTGTTTGATGCCGGCTTTTCCGGGCTGACGACTGATGACCTGTACAGTAATCCCATGATAGAGCGATACGGCGAGTCCACAAACGATCTCCTGCAGATGACATCCGGGGTCACTAACAGCACTCTTTTGCGCCTTCAGGCCAATATGGCCGTCAATGATTACATGGAAATTACCGGTAATTTTCAGGCAAGTGGGGATAACCTTAACGACTATGATCAAATCGAGATCTTGAGCAGCGTGGCCGATGCCGTACGCAGCAGATTAAGTAGCACAGAGTTCAGCCGCATCACAACAGAACTGGCTCAAGATCCCCAGTTGACAGGCCAGCCAACGCTTGGTGACCTGATCATGAGCGTCCTGCAACAACAGCGCACCCTGGTCGCATCCACCAAAGAACAGATGGAGGCCGACGAACCCTTTAATCCAACCCTGGTGGAGCAGGCCGTTCAAGATGGCATGGGCCAGATCGTAGCCCAGGTCAAAATGCAATTTATCACTCGTTCCCCAAACAGTTTTGTTCCAACCAATGAAATTAATGGGACCAGCCTCTACACTGACAACTGCACCATGTGCCATGGTACTCTGGCCACAAGCAACCTGCCAAATCGCTCCGCAGGCCAGATCCAGACGGCCATTGACGACAATGTCGGCAATATGGGCTCTCTCAACACCCTGACTTCAGCAGAAATCCAGGCCATTGCCGATGTCCTGCCTGCGGCTCAGCCGGTCAATCCCGTGACACCACCGGATGGCACCGCTCTCTACGGCACTGAATGTGCTGCCTGCCATGGAACATTAGCAAATACCGGAAAACCCGGTCGAACTGCAGCCAATATCCAGGCAGCCATTGACACTGATGTCGGCAACATGGGCAGTCTCAACACCTTGACAACCACCGAGGTTCAGGCCATTGCCGATGCCCTTCCGGCAGCGCAGCAGCCAGATCCGGCAACTCCACCCGATGGCGTTGCCCTTTACAACAGCGAATGTGCTGGATGCCACAGTCCTTTGAACAACACCACAAAACCGGAACGAACCGCTACCCAGATCCAGACCGCCATTGACAACAATGTCGGCAACATGGGTTCTCTCAGCACCCTGACCTCAAGCGAGGTCCAGGCCATTGCTGATGTCCTGCCTGCGGCCCAACCGGTCAATCCAGTGACACCTCCCGATGGCACCGCCCTTTACAGCACTGATTGTGCCGCCTGCCACGGAACGTTGGCCAATACCGGAAAACCGGGACGAACCGCAAGCCAGATCCAAACGGCCATCGACAATAATGTCGGCAATATGGGCTACCTCAGCACTCTGACCACAGACGAGGTCCAGGCCATTGCCGATGTCCTGCCCGCGGCTCCTCCAGCAGGCCCTGATTACACCAATTGTACCGCCTGTCATGGCCAGCCCCCCTCAGGCAGCAGTTCTCCTGACACGGCCGGAGCACATGCAGCCCATGCAAGCCTGCCATCAGTCACTACAGACTGTGGTATCTGTCATGTGAACGCGGCCCACAATGGCCAGCTCGACCTGGGCTTTCCAACCGCTTACAACGCCAAGAGCGGTACGGCTATCAATAACAGCAACGGGACCTGTTCAAGTCTCAGTTGTCATGGCGGGCAGACCACTCCGGTCTGGACAAATGGCAACATTGTGGTCAACACCCAGTGTACCTCCTGCCACGCCTCAGGGACCACCCAGTACAACAGCTATTTTTCAGGACGGCACTCCAAACATAGCCGTTACGCCTGTACGGTCTGTCATAACACCAGCACCTTGCAGACGGGTCATTTTGACAACCTGGCAACCACAAGCTTTGAGCAGACCCCGGCCACCACGATCGGTGGTGGTTCAACCAGTGTAGGTCTATATCAGAGTGGGACCTGCTCAAGTATTTCCTGCCACGGCTCAGAACGGTGGTAAGGATCTTCCATAAACAAACTGATCTGAGAGGAGTGCCTTCAATCCATCTGGACCTGAAAAACCAAATAGACAAATCAGGTGATTAACAGTATTATTTCAGATTGAAATCCTCTCACCAAGATGAAACAGCAAAGGGGTTAAAAGCACGACGGCTTTTAACCCCTTTATTATTTTCCGGACAGAAACAGGCCACCGGTTGCCTCCACTCTGTCTTTTATCCAACATCAGAAAGACAACCATGAACTCCCGACATTACTCACAGCGGGACAGGTCTGTTCCAAACGAGACTCAGTCATGATCCACCTGACGAATATCAGCAAACAGCATGGCAGCCAGATCCTCTTCACCAATGCCAGCCTCCAGATTCTCCCCGGGATACGGACCGGCCTGGTGGGCCCCAACGGAGCGGGCAAGAGTACTGTTTTTCGTCTGATCACCCATGAGGAAGAACCAGACCAGGGCGAGATTTCCTGCTCCAAAAAGACTGTGATTGGCTATTTCTCCCAGGATGTTGGCGAAATGGCCGGCCGCTCCGCCCTTGAGGAAACCATGTCGGCCGTGGCTCCAGTCATGGCCCTGGCCCAGGAGATCCAGGAGATGGAGGCCGCCATGGCCCTGCCCATGTCCGAAGACCAGTTAACAGCCCTGCTCGAGCGTTACGGCAATGCCCAGGAAGAGTTTGAGCACCGAGGCGGCTATGACTTGGAGAGCAGGGCCCAGGCGGTGCTCACGGGCCTTGGCATCGGCCCAGACGACTTTAACCGACCGGTTGAATCCTTCAGCGGCGGCTGGAAGATGCGCATTGCTTTGGCCAAGATCCTGACCATCAACCCCGATGTCCTGCTCCTGGACGAACCCACCAACCATCTGGACATCGAGTCTATCCTCTGGCTTGAGGAATGGCTCAAGAATGAATTCAAGGGGTCTGTGCTCATGACCAGCCATGACCGGACCTTCATGAACTCCATCGTCAGCCGGATCATTGAGGTGGCCAACAGGACCGTCACCACCTACAGCGGCGATTATGATTTTTATTTGCGTGAGCGGGAAATCCGGCGTGATCAACTGGTGGCCAGCCACCGTCGCCAGCAGGAGATGCTGGCCAAGGAAGAGGAGTTTATCGCCCGCTTTGCCGCCCGGGCCTCCCATGCGGCACAGGTTCAGTCGCGCATCAAGAAACTGGAAAAGATCGAACGCATTGAGCTGCCACCGGAACAGCGGTTGATGCGTTTCGAATTTGCCGAACCTCCCCGCAGCGGTGACGATGTGGTGGCCATGGACGGGCTCGTCAAGGCATGGGAGTTGGAAGACGGCAGCAGAAAACCCGTGTTCAGCGGTGTCAGCGGGATGATCAGACGGCAGGAAAAGATTGCGGTGGTCGGGGTGAACGGCGCCGGCAAATCAACCTTTCTCAAGGTCATTGCCGGTCAGACAGAGCCCACCACCGGCAGCGTTACACTGGGGGCCAACGTGAGCCTGGGCTATTTCAGCCAGCACTCCATGGACATCCTGGACGGGAACAGCACGGTCTTCAACACGATCCAGGACGCCATGCCTCAGGCCCATATGGGGACAATCCGCAACCTGTGCGCCGCCTTTCTCTTCCAGGGCGATGATGCCGATAAACGGATCAGCCAGCTTTCAGGGGGCGAAAAAAGTCGGGTTGTCCTGGCCACTCTCCTGGCCCGGCCTCTCAATTTTCTGGTTCTTGACGAACCTACCAACCATCTGGATCTCCAGTCCCGCGAGATCCTGCTCGAGGCACTCCAGAAATTTACCGGAACTGTAATCCTGGTCAGCCATGACCGCCATTTTCTTCGCTCCCTGGTGGACCATGTCATGGAGATCGACCACGGCAAGATGCACCTGTATGGTGGCAACTATGATTATTACCGGCAGAAATCCCTGGCCCTCAAGGCCTGATTGTTGACTTGCTGATCCTGACAAAACAGGTACATTACATGATGATCACTGATGCAGCCTCTCTCTGACCAGCATGGCTGAACTAAAACGGCCAACCACAACCAACCATGAAAGTTCGCTCCTTCGGCATGGCCAGCCATGGTCTCCGATGAACATCCATATTAACTTGTACAAATAATAAGCCGTTGCCGACCACCGACCCGACACCACTTGACAGTCTGCGCCGAATCTTTGGCTACAGTGAATTCCGGCAATATCAGTCGGAAATCATTTCCGGCCTGATCAGGGGTGAAGATGCCTTTGTCCTCATGCCGACCGGCGGCGGAAAATCACTCTGCTTCCAGATCCCGGCCCTGCACCGTCTCGGGGTGGGTATCGTGGTCAGCCCACTGATCTCACTGATGAAAGATCAGGTGGATGCCCTCCATGAAAACGGTGTTCGGGCCGCCTACTACAACTCATCCCTGAACGCCGGTGAGGCCCGTGATGTCCTGCGCCGTCTCCACGGCGGTGAGCTGGATCTCCTGTATATCGCGCCGGAACGCTTGATGAGCAGCGATTTTCTGGAACGGTTAAATGACATTCCCATCGCCCTCTTTGCTATTGACGAAGCCCATTGCGTCTCCCAATGGGGACATGACTTCCGCCCCGAATATATTCAGCTGGGCCGACTTCGCTCCATTTTCCCCAAGACACCTCTTATTGCCCTGACCGCCACGGCCGAGGCCCAGACCAGGGCAGACATTACCGATCGTCTCAACCTGCGGCACGCCCCCTCGTACATCGCCGGTTTTGATCGACCCAATATTCGCTACACCGTAATGGACAAGCAAAAGCCGAAGGAGCAGCTGCTGACCTTTCTCAAAGGGCGCCGCAAGGAATCAGGTATTGTCTACTGTCTGAGTCGGAAACGGGTGGAACAGGTGGCAGGGCAGCTGATTTCCGTTGGCCTTTCGGCTGCCGCCTATCATGCCGGTCTCCCAGCTCAGCAACGTAAACGGGTGCAGAACGATTTTTTAAAGGATAACCTGCAGGTGGTGGTCGCCACCGTGGCCTTTGGCATGGGGATTGACAAGTCCAATGTCCGTTTCGTGGTCCATTTTGATCTGCCCAAGACCATTGAAAGCTACTATCAGGAGACTGGCCGTGCCGGACGTGACGGGTTACCCGCCGAGGCTTTGCTTCTCTTTGGCTACGGGGATATTGCCGTGGCGCGCGGCCTGATTGAAATGAGCCAGAATGCAGAGCAGAAGCGGATCGAGATCCACAAACTGAACGCCATGGTCGCCTTTGCCGAAGCACAGAGTTGCAGGCGCAATGTCCTGCTGGGATACTTTGGCGAACCAACGCATCAGCCCTGTGGCAACTGCGATATATGTCTGGACCCGCCCCAACTCCATGACGTCACCGAAGAGGCCCGTAAGGCCCTTTCCTGCGTCTATCGGGTCGGCCAGCGTTTCGGTATGATCCATGTCATCGATGTCTTGCGTGGATCGCAGAACGAACGTATCCTGCGCCTGCAACACGACCACCTCTCCACATATGGTATCGGCAAAGACCAGTCTAAAGAATTCTGGTCCAGCCTCTTGCGCCACCTGATTCATCATGGTTATCTCTTCCAGGACGTGGCCGAATACTCGATACTCAAGCTCACCGAAACGGCCCGGCCTTTATTGCGCGGCGAGCTCCAACTCACCATGGCCAGACCACGCACCAGGGCTTCTTCTGCCAAAAAGAAGGCGCCCAGAAACGCCAGCGAACTGACCTACAACACGGAACTCTTTGAAGAGTTGCGCCGCCTGCGCAAGGAGCTGGCCGATGCCGGCGGGGTTCCCCCCTTTGTGGTCTTCGGTGATAAATCCCTGATCGAAATGGCGGCCCATCTTCCTTGTGATGATGAGGAATTCCTCAATATCCATGGGGTCGGCGCCAACAAGCTTGAAAAATACGGCGCAGCCTTTCTCGATGTTATTAACGGCTTCTCAAGATCCGTTCACTCATAACCACCTGACACGCCACCCATGTCTGAAAAAACAAGTGATCAACCCAAACCAGAGCAGAGCAACTGCAAAGTCCCAAGCAGCGACCCGATGCATGGAATCACCCTGGAGATGATTCTCAACCGGCTGGTTGAACGATACGGCTGGGAAAAGCTGGGCAACAAGATCTCCATCAACTGCTTCAGCAAAGATCCCAGCATCAAATCAAGCCTTACCTTTCTGCGCAAAACTCCCTGGGCCAGGAAAAAAGTTGAAAATCTCTACCTTCGGACAAAATTTTTTTAGCCTTCAGGAGTTGAGAAAGCGGACAGGTTAGTCACTGATAGAATACAGTAAAATGTATTCCATTCCGACACCCTGCACCACAAATCGATGCCAACCTTCTGCGCACTTGCCCAGCCGATCGTTTTTTCTCTTGCACAAAAAGAAACAATCAGGTATTAATTTCTCTTCTTAACAATCCTACTTCAAGTAGAAGCATAATCTTATACGTTGTTCCCTCCTACGTTGTTTTTTCCCGCATCGTTCGCCACCGTTGAAGTTTCTGCTTATCGCTTAAAAAGAAGAGCAGTTTCAGATGTTGTCACGGTAACTACATAATATCATCAACAATCAAAAAAGTACGGCCCTACGTTCCAATACACACTGACTACGGAATTTCTATATTGAATTCTGGTCTTTTCAGTCTTTCGTGACCTGGGACATGCGGCAGTAATAGAGATCAAGGCGCACAGAGAACTGTGGCGCCTACATGGCACAGAGCCGGGAATATATCTCGCCGTGCCCCTTATCATTTACAGGAGTATTAATGAGTTTTGCAGCATTCAAGTTTCACCCCCAGATTCAGAGCGCCCTGGACAATTGTGGCTACGAAGCTCCAACACCCATTCAGAACCAGGCCATTCCTCCGGTCCTGGCCGGCCGTGACCTCTTAGGTCTGGCCCAAACAGGCACCGGAAAGACAGCAGCTTTTATTCTTCCCATCCTCCAGCGTCTGCATGCAGGCACCAGGGGAAAGATCCGGGCCTTAATTGTCGCCCCCACTCGAGAACTGGCCGAACAGACCCATACCTATATCGGCAACATGGCCAAACATACTCACCTGCGCAGCATCGTGGTCTATGGCGGGGTCAGTAAGCATGCCCAGATCAACAACATCCGCCGAGGAGCAGATATTGTCGTCGCCTGCCCCGGACGCCTGCTTGATCTGGTCAACGACCGGGTCATCAATCTTTCAGCGGTTGAAATGCTGATTCTTGATGAGGCCGATCATATGTTCGATCATGGTTTCCTGCCCGATATCCGTCGCATCCTGAAGACGCTGCCCACCAAGCGTCAGACCCTGGTCTTTTCGGCCACCATGCCCAAAGAGATCCGCTCGCTGGCTGAAGATATCCTGATCAATCCGGCAACTGTCCAGATTGATCATACCAAGCCGACCGCATCGATTTCCCATGCATTCTACCAGGTTGAGCAGAGAGACAAGGCCACCCTGCTGAGAAAAATATTAAAAGAAAAAGATGTTGCCACGGCCATTGTGTTCACCAGAACAAAGCATAAGGCCAAAAACTTAGGACTGCAGTTGCAGAAGGCAGGTTTTCGAGCCACTTCGATGCAGGGCAATCTTTCCCAGCAAAAACGCCAGGAAGCCCTTGACGGTTTCAAGAATGGCACATATAATATTATGGTTGCCACAGATATCGCCGCACGAGGCATCGATGTGTCAGGCATATCCCATGTCATCAACTTTGACATGCCGGCAACCGCAGAGACCTATACGCATCGAACCGGCCGGACCGGTCGGGCCAGTTGCACCGGCGAGGCATTTACATTTGCCGCAGCCGATGACTATAAGATGATCAAGGCCCTTGAACAGTCTCTCGGCCAGACTTTGGTTTACCAGACCATAGCCGGTTTCAAGAGTACGCCCCAGCCCATTAGTGGGATTACAGAGGCCCAAAGGCCCTGTTCCAGGACTGCAAGAAAACCTGGGCCTGTCAGGGGAAAAAGAAATTCACCACGCAACCAGTCTGAGGCCTTTGATTTTGGCCTCTCGACCAGGGCGTAACACTATCAGTTTTGGAAACAAAACTGTTGTCGCATCGTAGTTAGACGATTCGACACATTAAAAAAGTGGTTCCCAAGGGAGCCCAGCACAAAGGAGTAGTACAAGATGGCTGAAGGTACAGTTAAATGGTTTAATGATTCTAAGGGTTTTGGTTTTATCGAGCAGGACGGTGGTAACGATGTATTCGTTCACCACAGCGCAATTCAGGCAGAGGGCTTCAAGTCTCTGGAAGAAGGCGCCCGGGTAACTTTCGACATTGTCGACGGCCCCAAAGGCCCTGCTGCTGCCAACGTTGTTCAGCAGTAATCGCTGACAGCGGATATTAAAAAGACCCCGCATTTTGCGGGGTCTTTTTTTTTACCCCTTTGACGTTCATCCCGCCCACCAACTCTCAATAAGGAAAGAACCTTGGCCAAAGCAAACTATTCATTTGAAAAGCGCCAGAAAGAATTGGCAAAGAAAAAGAAGAAAGAAGAAAAACGTCAGCGCAAACTCGAACTCAAAGAGAACCCTGCCAGTGAGGCTGGTTCGTCTGACGAGACAGCAGAGATCACTCGCCCCCAGGAAGATTAATCCCTCGATTTCTTTCTCCCTCCCGCATTTCTTTATTCCAGCACTACCCATTCCACAGAGGGCCCTCCCTGTGGATTTTATTTTAAGGATACAACCATGATTACTGCAACCAATGTGGCGCTTTCTTACGGCAAGAGAGTCATTTTCAAAGACGTCAATATCAAGTTTATTCCTGGCAACTGCTACGGTCTGATTGGTGCAAACGGGGCTGGAAAATCGACCTTTCTGAAGATCCTTGCCGGCCAGTTTGAACCAGACCAGGGGCAGATCAGCAAAGGTCCGAAAGAACGGCTGGCCATGCTCAGCCAGGACCAGTTTGCCTTTGATGAATACCCGGTTTTTGAAACCGTGATCATGGGACACAAAAAGCTCTACAAGATCATGGCCGAGCGTGACGCCATTTATGCCAAGAGTGATTTCAGTGAAGAAGATGGCATCCGTTCCGCTGAACTTGAGGCCCAGTTTGGAGAGATGAACGGGTATGACGCCGAGGCCGAGGCCTCGACTTTGCTGAACGGGCTCGGCATCCCCGAAGAGATGCGGCAGAAGAAGATGAAAGACCTGGACGGCAGCGACAAGGTCCGGGTGCTTCTGGCCCAGGCCCTGTTCGGCTCCCCGGACATCCTGCTCCTTGATGAGCCGACCAACCAGTTGGATATCAAGACCATCAACTGGCTGGAAGACTTCCTTTCACGCTTCCAGAATACAGTCATTATTGTCTCCCATGACCGTCATTTTCTGAACCAGGTCTGCACCCATATGGCAGACATTGATTATGGAAAAATCCATGTCTACGTCGGTAACTATGATTTCTGGTACGAGGCCAGCCAGTTACGTTTCAATCAGAAGGAAACCGAAAGCAAGAAGGCCAAGGCCAAGGCAGAAGAGCTCAAGGAGTTTATCCGGCGTTTCAGTTCAAACGCCTCCAAGGCCAAACAGGCCACCTCAAGAAAGAAGCTGCTCGACAAGCTCACCCTTGAAGACATGCCTGTTTCGTCACGAAAATACCCCTATATCGTCTTCAATCCAGAACGCCCCTGTGGCGATATCATCCTGGAAATCAAAGGTCTTTCCAAGGAAATCGATGGGGTTCCTCTGTTCAAGGATCTCACTCTCACCGTCCACAATGGCGACAAGATTGCCTTTATCGGGCCCAACAGCCTGGCCAAAACAGTCCTGTTCCAGATTCTGGCCGGTGAGCTGGAGCCGGATGCCGGCAGCTTTCGCTGGGGTGTGACCATCACAAGCGCCTATTTCCCAAAAGAGAACAATGCCTATTTCGAAAATAATGACCTTGATCTGGTGGGCTGGTTGCGCCAGTTTGCAGCCCCCAAGGAGCATGAGAGTTTCTTCCGGGGGTTCCTGGGGAAAATGCTCTTTTCCGGCGAAGAGGCCATGAAAAAGACCTCAGTCCTCTCCGGTGGCGAACGGGTCCGCTGCATGCTCTCCAAGGTCATGCTCTCCGGCGCCAATGTCCTCATCCTGGATGAGCCCACCAATCACCTTGACCTGGAGTCCATCACCTCATTGAACAACGGCCTGATTGCCTATTCCGAGGTCTTGCTCTTCGCCTCGCACGATCATCAGTTTGTCTCGACCATCGCAAACCGGATTGTTGAAATCACGCCAGAGGGGATCAACGATGTGATGATGACCTATGATGAACTCCTGGCCATGAAGGCGGAGGAGATGGCCGCCTGAGAGCATTTCCCGCAGGACGGAGCTGTTTCAGATGACCTACAGGGGAGAGGATAAAGCAACACCCATGGCTTGAATGCCTTGTATGCTATGAGCACTCTGGACAGCAGGGACCTTATTGAACGACCTTTTCCTTAATCGTGATCGGCATGTCACGGACACCTGCATAAAAAACTATAATCTCAGCTGGTTCACTGCCTTCATTCTTGCCATAATGCCACTTGTCAACGACCTCGACAATGGCATCACCGGCCTTCAGATGCAGGGTCTCCTGTTTTTCTGTGATGACCGTGAGCTCACCTTTCAACAAGACTCCAGCATTGATCACCGGATGTTCATGGAGCGGCAATTGCACCTGTGGAGGGATGATGATCTTCAGGATCGTAATCTCCGGCTGGCCCTGCGCATAGTCAGGCAGGGTGGTCCCATCCCAGCTTGAACCCGTCTGCACCAACACGGCCACATCGACACTGCTGGCATCCAGGGCCCAGACATTACCGACCAGGCAGATCAACAAACATATTCCGCTCAAAAATGTCTTCATGTCCTTGTCCTCAGGGCCTGTAAGAAAATAACTTAGCTGAAATCTGTGCCAGGCTCCAGCCTCAATAATGTTGTTTCAACTGACCCCCTTTGGCCATCAGGCATAATAGGAGCAGCAATAATCGGTTATGGTTTTGACCTTGACACTGAATTTTGCCTGCGCGGGAACCTCGAAGGATTCGCCATCCGTGATGGCTTTCCATCCCTTTTCACCCGGCAGTAATACTTCAAGATCACCCGAGAGAATCTCCATCACCTCTTTTTCTGCCGTTCCAAACTCATAATCACCGGGAAACATTATCCCCAGTGTCTTCCGCGAACCATCCGGAAAAACAACCGTCCGGCTGGTCACCTTTCCGTCAAAATAGACATTCGCCTTCTTCACAATCGTCACATTCTTAAACTCAGCCACAACTCCATCCTCCAATCCTATATTGACAAAGCCTGTCAACTTCCCAGGCCACATGAACAAAACGCCGCAACTCAAATCTGTTCGACGGCCCGCAGGATCTGATAGTAATTGGCAAAGAGAAGACGAACCACTCCCACATAATTGGCTCGGGCATTGGACAGACCGGAGACGGCTGTCAGGACATCAGCCTCCTGTTCCAGCCCCTCACCGTACTTGAGACGGGTGACCCGCAGGTTTTCCCGGGCTTGCTCAATGGTGGTTCTGGCCACGGTGATATTGGCCTGGGCAACAGAAAAATCCCGAAGAAGATTACTGAACTCAGTGACCAGATCCTTTTCCAGTTCTGCCAGTTCATAACGGATCGACCGATGATCAAGACCTGCCTTGTTCACCTTGGCCCCACGAACATAGCCATCAAACAGGTTCATGGACAAGACCAGCTGCGTCCGAAGCTCTTCCTCTGAGCCATCTCCCTGACCGAGCAGAAAATGGTCTTCGGCAGTCTGATAGGTGGTGGTCAGATTGACCTGCGGATACCTGCCGGCTTCTTCTGTTTTGACCCTGAAGGCGGCCGCTTCCACCAGGTCACGAAGGAGCAGCAGATCACTGCGCCTGGCCAGGACCTCCTCTTCATTATGAACCGTTTCATCAAGGTCAGGCAACTGATCAAAGACCGTGAAATCAAGATCGGCCACGGCCAGGGACACTCCAGACTCCCGGTCCAGAAGTAGCACGGCCTTGGCAAGATCGGCCTCAGCCTTGGCAAGGGTTATCTCGGCACCACCCAGATCGACCTTGATCTTGAGCAGATCATTTTCAGAAACCAGCCCGACCTGCAGCCGATTCTTGCCATCCTGATAGACCCGACTGAGGGTCGTCAAGGTATCTTTTGCCACCTGCAGGGCCTCCTGCCGCTCATAGACATCCAGATAGCGGAGGGCAACCCGCAGACGGATGTCCTGATGTACCCCCTGCAGGCGAAGCTTTTCCGCTTCGCTCATCAGTTCGGCTGCTGCAATCCCATACCGGTCGCGAAATCCGGCATAGAGATTCCAGGTAATGGACGCATAGGCCGCGCTGTGCTCTGCTGCCTCAAAGATTGAGGCCTCATCCAGGGCCGTCATCCGGTAACCGATATCCAGCGAAGGATAATAGCCACCGCGCGCCATCTGCAGATCCTGACCGCTTTTTTCAACAACCAGTTCATACCTTTTAACCAGTTCCCGATTATTCAGGGCCTGCTCCTGCAAGGTGGGCAGATCAGTTGCCCAGACCTGAGAGGCACCCAGAAACAACAACAAAACTCCAGTAAGACTAATCCGTTTCATTCACTCGACTCCTTTCTCTTCCAATAACAAAGGCCAGCAGGGCTGGAATAACAAACAGGGTAAACACGGTCGACAACGCCAATCCCCCCAGCAGAATACTGCCAAGCCCCCGGTATAACTCGCTGCCTGAACCGGTGGAAAGCACCAGAGGCAACATACCGAGCAGACTGGTGGTGGCACTCATGAAGATCGGCCGGATACGGGTTCGAACCGACTCCGAGACCGCACTCACCCCGACCATACCATTATAACGTACATTATTCAGCGATTGATGAACAATAAGAATTGCGTTGTTGACCACGGTCCCGACCAGAATAATAAACCCCAGCATGGCCAGGATATCAAAGGCCTGCGGCGCAATCAAAATATCCACCAGACGGATACCGACAAACCCGCCTGCCGCCGCCAGGGGAACGGTAAAGAGAATGATCAGGGGATATATGAAACTCTCAAACAGCGCGGCCATCAGCAGATAGGTAATCACGACGGCCAGAAGCAGATTCCACTGCAGGGCCTCACGGGTCTGGCTCAATTTATCGGCATTGCCACCAATGGTGATCTCAACCCCCGGCAACTGCCCTCCCTTGACCAGGCCCGCCACTACGCCCTGCTGGATCCGGTCCATGGCCAGCTGGAGGGGGACATCGGCCGGGGGAGTCACCTGCAAGGTGATGGTGCGCTTGCGCTCCAGATGATTGATTTGCGGCATGCCTTGGGTATATTCCAGATCAGCGAGATCAGCCAGACGCACCCGCTGCCCCGCCCCGTTAACCACCTGCGCGGCCAACAGACTCTCCGGGCTGTCGTAGACCTGATCGCTGCCCTTCAGGATCAGATCCACCTGCTTGACACCATCTGGACCATACTCACCGATGACCCTGCCATCCATGAGGATATCGACCATGGCACCAAGATCCGACTCACTGAGATTATTGGCGGCCAGCTGTTCACGACGGGGGAGAATCCGAACCTCGGGATAGCTGTCTTCCAGGGAGGGGACGGGCCGGATCTGGACTCCGGGTATCGCCCCGCTGATCGCCCCGTAAAGCGTCCGGCCAGCGGTGATGATCGGCGTAATATCCTCTCCGGAAATATTGACCTCCACGTTCCTGCCCTGGCCAATTCCGCTCTCAAAAATACTCGCCTGAATACTGACCCCAAATACTCCAGGAATACTCCCGATGATCCGCCGCAGCAGGGGCATCATCTCCTGGGCCCGGGTCTCATGGATACCGATCGCCCCAAACAGAGTAAAACGGTCGGCCCCGACAAAAAACATCTGCTTCAACTGAGGAATATTGTCCAGTCCATCCTCCTTGAAATGGGGCTCGGCCTGGGCATAGATCATCCGCCCCATATCCTTGAGTTTGTCCGTTGAATAGCCAGGTGGAGGGACCAGGATATTGAGGATCAGATTACGGTTTCCCTGGGGCAGATATTCAGCACTGGGCATCAGGGCCCTGATCACGATCACGGACAGAGCAACAAAAATGACCACAGTGATCATCCGGCGCAGGGGATTCAGCAGAGTCAAATCCGACAGACGCATGAGCAGCCTGGCCAGCCAGGGGCCAAGACGACTCTGCTGGAAACGGTTTGGGGTCTCCCGCTGAATACCTTCTTTCTTGTAAAGCTGGTGAACCAGGGTCGGAATTACCGAGACAGAAACCAGAAAACTGGCCAGAATTGAAAAGGTGATGGCAATGGCAATGTCACGGAACAGCTGTCCGGCCTCCTCCTGCATAAAAATCACCGGCAGAAAGACCGCAATGGTTGTGGCAGTTGAGGCAAAGATTGCACCCCAGACCTCACGGGTCCCATCCAGTGCGGCCTGCTTCGTGCTTTTTCCCAGTTGACGATGCCGATCAATGTTTTCCAGCACAACAATGGCGTTATCCACCAGCATCCCGATGGCAAATGAAATTCCGGCCAGACTGACCACGTTCAGGCTGCGCCCGGCGAGCCACAGGACAATAAAAGTCGAGATGGCCGAGATGGGAATGGCCACAGCAGTGGCCAGAGTCAAACGAAGGCTGCGCAGAAAAAGTAGCAGAACCATCACGGCCAGCAGGCCACCGATCATGACATTTTTCTTGACCAGGGAAATGGCGGTGTTGATATATGGCCGCTGGTCATAGACCCAGTGAATCTCGAGCCCCTTCCCGGCCAGCAGATCTGTGTTGATGCGCTGCACAACTCCTTCCAGTTCATCGGTCATGGCCAGGACATTAGCGCCCTGTTCCTTACGCACCCCGACCACAATGACCTGGTTCCCGTTGTGAAGGACCGAGACACTCTCCTTGGCATGACCATCGGTTACCGTGGCCACATCCCGAAGATAAACGCGACGCTGGCCATCATCAACAATGACCACATTCAGGGGATCGTCCGCAGTCTGAAAACGACTCACCGTCCTGATTCGGTAGTTTTTACGGCCAATCCCCATCACTCCGGCGGAGGTCGTTGCATTGGACTGGTTAATGGCCGTAATCACCTGAGGGATGGTCACACCGTAACGGGCCAGGGCCTCCATGTCGAGAGTGACATGCAGTTCATTTTCGGTCCCGCCAAAGATGAAGAGCGACCCGACTCCCCGCACCCGCTCCAGATGCTGGCGCACAGAATCCTCAAAAAATGTCCGGTAGTTATTGATATGGTTGTTATTTCCAGCCGTAGGCTTGACAACCATCCAGACCACCGGGGAACTGTTGGCCCCTGATGACTCAATGACCGGTTCATCAACGTTTTTGGGATAATTTGAAATTTCATTGAGCTTGTTTGAGACCCGAAGCAGCCCATCATCCACATTGGTGTCGAGACTGAACGACAGGGTGATTTCGCCATAATTGTTATAGCTGGCACTCTCCATCTTGGTCAGTCCCTGCAGTCCCTTGAGCACCTCTTCCTGGCGCTCGACCACCTCCTGCTCGATCTCATAGGGCGTGGACCCAATCCAGGTGGTTTTCACCGTGATCTGGGGTGTCTCCACATCCGGAGTCAGCTGCACAGGTAGTCTATTGAGCCCGATGAGACCAAACATGACCACCAGAATGACCCCGACCAGGACCGAGACCGGTTTTTTAAGCGAACTCCCGACAATATCCATTTTCAGTCCCCCACCACAACGGGCTGATCAGGACGAAGCCGTTCATTCCCCTCAATCACAACTGGCTGGCCCAACTCCAGGGGTGCCTGAACCCCGACCCGATCCCCGAGCCAGGCCAGGACCTGGACCGGAATGATCACGGCCTTGTTTTCCATGACCGTATACACGAAATCACTGCCCTGGAATTTGACCAGGGCCGCCCGGGGTACCATACTGAGCAGTTGCCTGCGACCGGACGGGACATGGACCAGGGCCGACATGTTTTCAAGAGTTCCTGAGGGTGCATCGACCTTGATCTTCATGGTCACCTGCTTGGTCCGCAAATCGGCCACGGGTGCCATCCCGAATATCTCACCGCTCACCTCCAGGTCAAATGCCGGGATCATGATCTGGACCCGGCTTCCCTTCTCAAGCAAGGGCAGCATCCCCTCGGCCACGGGCACCCGCAAAAGAAAGTCACTGCTGGCCCCCAGGCGACACAGGGTCTTCCCCGGCTGGACCCAGGAACCGGCGCCCACCTCGCGACTGAGGATAACACCTGCAAAAGGAGCCGTAATCACGCTCCGCCCCTGCTGAATCAGAAGTTTCTGCAGGACAGCACCCATGGCCGCCCGTTCCTCTTCCAGATCACGGGCACTGAGGAGGGCCTGGTCGTGAACCTGTTCACTGGTCACCGCTTCGGCCCAGAGGCGTTCGACCCGTCCCAATTCCTTCCGGGCATGGTCACGGCGCAAGGTTAACTGGGCCACTCGAATGCGGGCAAGGCGAATCTCCTGATCAAGGAGTTCGGTATTGAGCCGCACAAGGATCTGACCTTCTGCAACGCTCTGCCCTTCAGAGAACAGGACCTCTTCAACCAGGGCCGCAACTTCACTTGAGACCTCACTGACTCGGTCAAAGGCAAAGGTCCCAATCATCTCCTGTTGAGGGGCCACCTCTTCCTGAGTCACCGGAGCAATCCGCACCTTGGCCGGTGGCGGCTCTTCGGCCAGAGCAGAACCTGCTCCGCACCAGAGGCTGTAACACAAAAGACCAACCATCATTCTGACCCAACCCGCCTTATTCATCTGCCCCGCTCCTCTGTTTATTGCTGCACTCCATATTTTCCAAATTGGCAGTCATCCGTCTCAGGACCCTGCGAACCTCTTCCTTTTCCTGCGCCCCTATTTCCTGATGCAGCAAGGCAGAAAACTGTTCAAATAAAACAGCAATCTCCTGCTCCAATGCTGTTCCCTGAAGAGTCAGGGTCACCAGCAATGAACGACGGTCCGCGGGATTCCCGCGACGGGCCACCAAGCCTTTTTTTTCCAGGCGATTGATCAGCCGGGTCATGTTTCCAGCCGACTTGTTGGTGGCAACGCCCAGATGCTGCTGACTGAGTTCACCATCAGCTGCCAGGGTCTTGATCAGATGCAACTGCTCGAGAGTCAGGCCATAGGGCCGCAGAAAACTCTCGGCCTGGACCCCGATCTTCTGGGCAGTAAAATAGATCAAACGCCCCAAAGGCTCATTCTGTTCATCATACATTATTTCACCGACATAATAGTTGACTGGTCAACTATATGAAAAAGAAGATCATTTGGCAATAGTAAAGGCGCTTCTAACCTCGAAGTTGTTTTGTTCAAAAACTTGGTGCGGCACAAACAAATAGCGCAGTATCTCACTGAAATAAACACATTATTATTTTTCAGCAGGAGAAAAATCAGGCGGAATGTCACGGTTACAGGATGATCTGAAGAACAAAAAAGGAAATGAAGGCGTTGGCCAGAAAATCAGGTCGGGGTTGATTGATGAAACAGCCGTGAGGCTTGGGCGCTGATCCGGCGCAAAATCGGAAAATCAGAAAAAAGAGGCCCGGCCAACCGACGTTCAAGTCCAGCCAGGGCTGGAGCCAGAAACCGGGCAAAAAATACTTTTCCCCGAACCCGGCTCAGATAGGCAAAGGCACCCAGGATCTGTAGATTACGCTGGACGGCCAGGCAGGGATAACTCTGCTGAAAATCGTCTGCACCTCCTGGCTGATAAGACGTAAACGCCCGCAGATAGCAGTCCTGCAACCGTTCCTGCACAGTCTCGGGCAGCTGAACATAAGGATCAATCAGCAGCGAGGCCAGATCATAGCCACTGGGTCCGAGACGGCCCCCCTGAAAATCAATGACCTGGGGCTTACCAGATACAATCATGACATTGCGCGACTGAAAATCCCGATGCAAAAAAAACTCTGAACCGCGGCCCAAGGCCCGGTGGGCCAACTCATCAAATTCCAGATCCAGCCCGGCAACCGGTGTCTGACCCAGCAGGTCCTGCCACAGGGCACGAAAAAAATACCCGGACTCCCGTTCAAGCATCAGCGGCAGATCATAGTGCTCCGTATCCCAGCACCAGCCCGGATCAAATCCATGAAGGCCTTTGATCTGCAGATGGGCCAGGATCTCCACCACCGGTTGATAGAGCGACATCAGCCGTTCCGAGTCGTGCTGTCCCGCCGGACTAATACCAGCGATCACGGCATCATAAAGCTTTTCATCACCCAGGTCCTCAAAGAGGATCAGACCCGATTCCTCATCCCAGTCATACTGGTTCGGTACTGCCCCTCCCTGCCGGTATAGATGGAGACCGATCAGACGCGCGGAACGGGCCTCGGCCAGATCCTGGACACTGCTGGAAGCAGGAGCTGCAGCAAGACACAGAGGCTCGCCCTGATATCGGATTCGCCAGAAGCGACGCGCTGAGCCATCGCCTGCCAGCACCTCAATCTGCAGTTGCGAGGTCACCTGTTCCCGAGCGCCGGAACTGATAAGACCGCACTTGCACAGCAGTCGGCTCAGCATTTCATGATCGTCACTTTTACCGGACATCCTTTTTCTTCCACCCTATCAGATGGACCCCTCACAGGAAAGAGTTGAGCAAGACACCATACCCTTCCTCCTGGAGGCGTTCCACCGGTACGCACTTGATGGCGTCCGGACCAACCACTATGGCTGGCCCAAAATGGTCAGACACATCCAAAAAGTTTGTTTCTTCAACATAACCAGCCATGGTCTCCGATGAATTTTCATATCAATATACAAGGGTCTCATTTGACAGCACGTTTTTTTTACGTATCCTGTTAAGGATAAGGGTAAGTATATCCGCCTCTTTTCAACCGATACCATAAGGGTCATTTCATGAACAAAAACCACTCCCCGATGGTCGCACAATGGCCGGTCCGAATTGTCGTCTTCGGGCTTTTCCTGACCATATTGATCGGGGCGGCCTCGCTCCCCTTTCTCTACCCCTCGACCTCGCTGTGGTACAAGTTCGGTCTTGACAAGACATTCCTGCAATCCGGCAAGGTGGTTGGCCTCTTGGCGGCCACCCTGCTTCTGAACCAATTACTGCTGGGTTCCAGACCAAAGCTCCTAACGACCTTTTTTTCCGCAAAGATTCTCTTGAAAGCCCATCAGATAAGCGGTTTTCTCATCACGGCGCTGGCAGTGATCCACCCTCTGTTAATCCTGGCCTCCGAACAGTTCACTCTGCTGACCATTGAGAAGAAAAACTGGCCGGAGGGGCTTGGCGCCCTCCTGTTCCTGACGATTGTCACGACAGTTCTCATGGCCACATGGAGGGTCAGGCTGGGACTGTCCTATCCCCGCTGGCGTCTTCTCCATCACAGCGGTGCTCTCATCCTGCCATCACTGTTGGGAGTACATGTCCTGAACGTAAGCGATACATATGCAACCGGTGTCCCGCGCCTCACTGTTATTGCTGCTCTTTTTTTGTATGGGCTGACCTGGGGATGGGTACAGGTCCTTCGACATCGGCAATAAAACCAAGCTCATGGCAGAGGTGGCACAATCATCAAGCACGGGCGCCATCTTGTCCGGTCATTTTTTTCCGTTGCCATTCCTGCTCTGGGGACATATTCTTTTAGCTATCAGATGAACAAACGTCAAGGAGGCGTAGATCATGAAAAAGACACACGCATTAGTGATCGGAGTATTGGCCGCTTTCATCATTTTCAGCCAGTCCCTGGCCATAGCCGCCTCTGAATGGCAGTTCGACCAGGCACACAGCAGTTTCCGGTTCGCCATAAAACATATCTATTCCACTGTCCACGGCTCTTTCGATGATTACTCCGGCATCGTTCATTTTGACCCCGATAATCTTGCCGCCAGCAAGATGCATTTTGAGATTGCGGTCAAGAGTATTCAGACTCAGATCAATAAAAGGGACAAACATCTCCTTTCTCCAGATTTTTTTGATGCCGGCCAGTATCCACGGATTGTCTTTGACAGTACTGAAATCACCCATTCAGGCGGCAACCAGTATGTGGCAACCGGTAAACTGACCATGAAGGATGTGACCCAGGACATCGTTTTACCCTTTCTCTATTACGGTATTAAAAATCATCCGGCCATTCCTGGAACTGAGGTCATGGGCCTTGATGCTGCCATGAGTCTCAATCGCCTGGATTATCACGTCGGTGACGGGAAGTTCTACAACATGGGAATTGTCGATGATACTGTTGTGATCACCGTCTCCCTTGAAATGCTGAGAAAGAAGTAATTTTAGCCCATGCTACAGGCCCCTGATACCACCGCACTCTTCAACCAGTCACTCCTGGATGAACACGAATTCACCCTGACCTTCGAACTGGTACCCGGGCGCGGTTCGGGCGGCAAGCGGCTGGAACGCATCCTGGAGTTTGCCCAGGCCGCCAGAAAAGATGGGCGGATCAAAGCCCTGTCCATCACCGACAACCCTGGCGGCCACCCAGCCCTGTCCCCCACCCCGCTCGGTCTTGAAATCCGCGAAATCGGCATCGAACCGCTGATCCACTTTTCGCTTAAAGACAAAAACCGCAACATGGCCGAGAGCCAGCTCTTCGAATGCCACCGACACGGCCTGCTGAGCCTCCTGGTTCTGGGTGGCGACTTTCCCCGCTACGGCTACCAGGGACAGGCCATGCCGGTCTTTGATCTGGACTCAGTCCAGCTCCTGGATCTGATCAGCGACCTGCGTCGGAATTGTCCCCTGGTCAAAGGGGCACCCGGCGCAAATATGCAGCTTCCCCCCATGGACTTTCTGGCCGGATGTGTGGTCTCGCCCTTCAAGACCCAGGAGGCGGAACAGATCTTCCAGTACCGGAAGCTTTTGAGCAAAATCAGGGCCGGCGCGAACTTCATCATCAGTCAGCTCGGTTTTGACATGGACAAGTACCAGGAGTTGATCCGCTTCTGCCACCAGTCAGAAATTACCCAGCCACTGATTGCCAACGTCTTCATTCCAAGCCTCACCGTCGCCAGGATCATGCACCGTGGCCAGGTGCCGGGTGTCCTTTTCCCGCCCCGCTTACTGGAAGTCATGGAGCAGGAGGCCGCAGACAAGGACAGGGGAGAACAGGCACGGCTGCTCAGAGCGGCCAGGATGGTGGCGGTCATCAAGGGGATGGGCTACAGCGGCGTCCATCTGGGTGGCAACAACCTCAATTTTGACAAGATCAGCTATGTCCTTGATCAGGCCCAGTCTTCCGTGGAAAACTGGCAGGAATTGCGGGAAAAAGTTCATTTCCCGGCAGCTGCAACCTGGTATTTCTTCGGCAAGCAGGATGACCCAAAAAAACATCCCCTTCCAGGGCGCTACCGCCTGAACAAAGTGATTCACGACATGGCCTTTGAGCCTGCCGGTCCGCTCTTTCAGATGAATCAACGCCTGGCCCGATGGGCAGCTGCCACTCCCACCCGCTGCCGCCTTTATACCCTGAGCGAGACCCTGATCAAGAAAATTCTTTTTCGTTGCCGGATGTGCGGAGACTGCACCCTGGCAGAATCGGGCTATCTCTGTCCCCAATCCGGCTGTCCCAAACGAATGATCAACGGTCCCTGCGGCGGGTCGCTCAATGGCTGGTGCGAGGTCTACCCCGGGGAACGGCTCTGTTTCTGGGTCAGGGTCTTCAGGCAGGAGACAGACTCCAGTCATACTCATAAAGACCTGCCGCTCAGGCCCTGCCCGCACCTGCCCCCCAAAGACTGGAGCCTGAACGCCAGCTCATCCTGGATCAGTTATTTCTCAGGCCGCGACCACAACAAACTGACCAGCCCCCATCATGACCAGACCTGACCGTACCTCCAGAGAAATGACCCTGTTCAGGAAGCAGGCTCAGGAGTCACGATCTGGTCAACGGTCTGACTCTCTGGCCTGAGCTCGGCCCCGTCCCAGACCACGGAGCGGGCAACACAGGCACCCTTTCCCAGCCTGGCGGCCCCGATTGCAGCCCAGTCCTGCACCTGTTGATTCTCTTCTAAAGCTACTTTTGGATCAAGACAGACCGGGGTAGATACGCCGTTCAACTCCTCCCATATCGGGATTTTCCCAAGAAGCAGACCGGCATGCAGGGCCAGATAATCCTCCGGCGTCCCCATATCGGTCCAGTACCAGTAATCGGCCCGAAAGACCCCGATACTGCGACCGGCAGAGAGCAAAGAGCGGTAACAATCAAGGATACAGCTGGGACGATCTGCGCTGATTGCCTCCAGGATCTGAGGGTCTAGGACGTGAAGACCGATAAAGGCCAACCGTTCGACCGGGTCATCACCATCAAAACTCAGCACCTGATCAAAATGGACCTTGACCTTGTTAAAGCGAGGTTCATTCCGCAAGGCCAAAGTCACCGGATCAGACCCGGCCAGATGGAGATTATAGAGCAACTGATAATCAACGGTATGATAGATATCTCCGTTGGTCACCAGCAGGGGTTCATCGCGCAGACGAGACAGGGCTCGACGCAGACCGCCACCCGTGCCCAGAACCCGCTCTTCCACCTGGACCTCAACTCCGGACAGGCCGTCCACGGCTGCTACAATCTGATCGGCCAGGTGATGGGCATTCACCACGATATGGTCAAAACCTGCCGCCTGCAGGCGACGGATGGTCAAAAGAAGCAGGGGCTGATTCAGGATGGGGAAAAGGGGTTTGGGCCGCACCCGGGTATAGGGCAGGAGGCGGGTGCCAAAACCTGCGGCCAGAATCATTGCCTGCATCAGCTCAATACTCCAGAGTTCCGTCGGCCAGCTCTTTGATGCCCACCACAACAATACCGGCCTGATTGGCCACCGCGATGGTCTCTTCACGATCAAAGAGCAGTGACTGCCCCGCCTCCACAGCCAGGACCGCCCCCTTGACAGCGGCCAGGCCCTGCACGGTCCGCAGACCGATGGCCGGCAGGTCAAAACGAAAATCCTGGGTCGGCTTTCTGACCTTGACCACCACGACCTTTTCCCGGGCCAGTTGACCACCGCGGGCGATGGCCGCATCCGTGCCCTCAATGGCCTCGACCGCCATGACCGAGAGATCCCGCACCACCACACACTGGCCGATATCCAACCGGCCAATCTCACGGGCATTCTTCCAGCCGAATTCTATGTCCAGCCGCTGCTGCGGACTGGGTTTTTTTCGGGTCAGCACCCCCTGGGGAAAGAGGAGGTGTTGCAGATAAAGAGTCGATTCCAGCACCCGAATTCCTTCCTTTTCCAGGGCCCCGGCCACTGCCCGGAGGATGGCATCATCCTGACGGGTATCGATCTTGTTCCAGAGGGTCAGCCCCTTTATATCCGGCAGGATATCAAAGAACATCCGGGTCTTGGTAATCCCGCCCAGGAAAACGGTCTCTCCGACCCCCTCCTGACGGAAGAACTTGATGATCTTCCCCAACTGCCCAAGCTTCAGCCATTGGACCTGATCGGCAGCCCGGGCAACCTCATCCGAGGTCTCGCCCAGGTGGGCAGCCACCACCACGCTCCGGCCAGCCGCCCGGGCCGCCTCGATAAAAAGGAGCGGAAACTGGCCGCTGCCGGCAATCAGCCCGATCTTGTCTGGATCAATGGTCATCTGGCCAGGTCTCTAATCATCTGAAGTCCGCTTGACCACGCCACGCTTGGACTCCTCAATAAATTTCACCAGCAGATCGACCTCGGGACAGTCCCTGACCTCCTCCCTGACCAGAGCCAGCGCATCCTGCTGCAGCAGATTCGGGGAGCGAAAGATTATCCGGAAGGCCTCATCGATTTTGGCGATGGTCTCCTTGGAATATCCCTTGCGGCGCAGACCAATCTTATTGATGCCTGAGACCCGCATTCGATTCCTGGTCCCGGCAATCAGGACATAGGGGGGGACATCCAGGGCAATCCCTGACATGCCACCGATATAGGCATGGGTACCAATCCGACAGAACTGATGGACGCCCACCAGACCGCTGATCGAGACAAAATCATTCACCTCCACGTGTCCAGCCAGCATGGCCACATTGGCCATGATCACATGATTGCCGATCCGACAGTCATGCCCCACATGGGTTGAGGCCATGAACAGATTATCGTTACCGATCACGGTCCGTCCACCGCCGCGGACAGTACCCCGGTGGATTGAGGCATATTCGCGGATTATATTATTGTCACCGATCACCAGCTCTGTTTTTTCACCCTTATAACCGATATCCTGAGGGGGAGTCCCGATGGAGGTGAAGGAGCCGATCTGATTATTGCAGCCGATGGTGGTCCAGCCCGCAACCACCGCATGAGGGGCTATCTGTGTTCCAGCCCCAATTTTCACTCCGGCCTCAATCACGGCATAGGCACCGACCTCAACTGTAAAATCAAGTTCGGCCCCTGTCTCAATTACTGCTGTTGCATGAATAGTCATTCGAATTCGTTTAGCTCAACAAAAAGATTCGGACAGGGCAACGGATCGTTATGGGTTGCGTTCCCGCCATTAAAAAAAGAAAAGGACGCCCGTCAGGCAAAGGTGGCCGTCAGTTCAGCTTCGGCCACCTTTGCGCCATCAACATAGGCCTCACCGGCCAGTTTCCAGATATCCCGCCGTCGCTTCAGCAACTTGAGACGATACTCGATCTGATCACCGGGAACCACCGGGCGACGGAACCTGGCCTTGTCAATCCCAGCGAAATAAAGAAGTTTATTACCAATATGCTGCGGTTCACTGTAAAACGCATAGACTCCTCCGGCCTGAGCCATGCCTTCCAGGATCAGAACCCCGGGCATGATTGGTCTGGATGGAAAATGGCCCTGAAAATAAGGCTCGTTGATGCTCACATTCTTGAGCGCCACCACTCCCTCTTCCACATCAAACTGAATGATCCGATCAATCATCACAAAGGGATATCGGTGGGGAAGCAAACGAAGGATCTCAAGAATATCGATATGTTCTGGAACAACTCTCTCCGGCATGTCTCTCTCCATTTTTGATAGCATCGTGAACTGTTCGGTGGATTCAGCTATTTTATTGCATTACACGGAATACTTTAGGCGTCGTTACAATTCCATCCTTTTTAACCCAACGGAACTCACGTTTCATGATTACTCTGCAACTCATGGCAGAACTGCGTGAATGATACATCGCATGTATCATTCACCTTTGGCCAGCCTGCGGCGCAATTCGCGCAATTCTCTGACCATATCGGGCAGGCGGACCATGGCCGCTGAGATGCGCGCAAACTTCCGCATATCCATGGCCGGCATACCACCCACCCGGGCACCCGCCGGCTGATCATGGCTCACCCCGGCCTGTCCAGCGACCATGACCCGATCGGCCAGATGCAGATGACCGGAGATCCCAGCCTGTCCGCCCAGGACCACGTTACGGCCCAGGGTCGTGGACCCGGCAATCCCGCACTGGCCCACCAGCAGACAATTCTCGCCAATCTCGACATTATGGGCGATCTGGACCAGATTGTCTATCTTTGATCCGGATCTGATCCGAGTCACACCAAAGGTGGCCCGGTCCACACAGACATTCGCCCCGATCTCCACATCATCGCCGATCTCAACGATCCCGATCTGCGGCCGCTTGACATGGAAACCACGCTCATCAGTGGCATAGCCATAGCCATCACTGCCGATCACAGTTCCGGAGTGAATGATAACCCGATGACCCATCAAGGTCCCCGCGCCCAAGGTCACATTCGCCTTGAGCAGACACTCATCACCGATCTCCACATCATCACCAATCACCACACCCGGCTCAATAACCACCCGCTCACCCAGTCGGACCCGATTCCCGAGCACGGCCAGAGGACCGATGGACACCTGCTCAGGAATCCGGCAATCCATACCCACATGGGCCCGGGTATGGATACCCGTGGCCTGAAAAGATCGCGCCAGGAGATGGTTCTGGATAATAGCCGCGGCCAGATAGGGATTGGCCACCCGAATGATCGGCAGAGGTGCCTCCTCGACGGCCAGGGGCACGATGACCGCCGCAGCTCTGCAATCAGCAAGCAGATCAACCTGTTTCGCATCAACCATAAAGACAAGCGTTCCCGGAGTTGCCACCTCAAACGAGACCAGTGCTCCAATTTCAAGGGTAGGATCACCCACCAGGTTCCCGCCAACCAGTTCAGTCAACTCCTGCAGGGTCTTTGTCTGATTCATGATCCTCCACTCTTATATTCGAAAGTTTACCAGAGACCATCGTTGGCCATGCCGAAGGGACAAACGTTCATAATTGGTTGCGGCTGGCCAATTGAGCCCAGCCATGCTGGTCAGTCGGAATAGAGAAAATAACCGCGCCGCAGCCGGTCAAATTCGGCCAGATCGGCCTGCCAGCCACTCTCCAGCTCCTGCACCGGAGTACCGGCCTCCAGCCCCAGGCGCAACTGCTGATCCCCCAGGATCAGATCCATGGGCAGCCGTTCCAGCTCATATTCATAGGGCGGCGGCTTATATTTAAACTGCCCGGGATAGAGCTGCATGATGGCCTGAAGCAGGGCCAGCGAGGTTCGATATGGCCGGAAGAGGACTTCATCGACCACATGGATCTGAAAACCACGACAGGCCTCCCCAGCCCACTTACCCGAGGTGGGCTCGAAGACCAGGGGACGAAAGATACAACCCGGCAGCCTGTTCCTCCTGAGGCGCTCCAGAATCGGGCCATGCTCCCAGTACGGAGCTCCGACCAGCTCAAAAGGGAGAGTGGTCCCCCGCCCTTCAGAAACAGTGGTCCCCTCCCAGAGGACCTGGCCAGGATAGACCAGAGCGGTTGCCGGACTCGGCATGTTGGGTGAGGGAAAGACCCACGGCAGGCCAGTGTCGCTAAAAAACATCCTTCTCTGCCAGCCCTTCATCGGAATCACCCGCAAGCGCGCACCGATCTTGTATTCCTGGTTGATAAACAGGGCCAACTCCCCCAGGGTCAGGCCATGACGCATGGGGATCGGGTACAGGCCGACAAATGACTGGCAGTCAGGCCTGAGGATATTTCCCTCGATCAGGTCGCCGCCAATGGGATTGGGCCGGTCAAGGACCACCACCTCGCGATCAAATTCAGCGGCCGCCTCCAGACAATAAGCCAGGGTGTAGAGAAAGGTATAGACCCGGGTCCCCACATCCACCAGATCCACCAGCAGAACATCGAGGTGCGCGAACATGGCAGGTGTCGGCCTCCTGGTCTTGCCGTAGAGGCTGAAAACAGGCAGACCGGTGACAGAATCACGGCTGTGGCCGGACTCGATCATGTTGTCCTGCTTCTCTGAAAAAAAACCGTGCTGCGGGGAAAAGAGACAGGTCAGGTTCAGCTCGGGAGCGGCGGCTATCAAGTCCCGCGCGTGGCGCAGGCAGGGCGCGGTCGAGGCCTGATTACACAAAAGCCCCAGCCGTTTCCCGGCTAATGCCGGCAGGGGAGAGGCCAGTAAGCGCACCAATCCTGTTTCAATCATGACAGGCCCCCTTACTCAACCGTGACACTCTTGGCCAGGTTCCGGGGCTGGTCCACATCACAGCCCCGACGGGTGGCAATGGCATAGGCCAGCAGCTGGGCCGGGATGGTATACAGAATAGGATTCATCTCCTCATGGACTCTGGGCAGTTCAATGACATCATCGGTAATGGTCCGCAGATGCGTGTCGCCCTGAGTGCCGATCAGGATCAGACGTCCCTGCCGAGCCTTGATCTCCTCAACATTGGAGATGGATTTCTGATAGACTGCGTCCTGCGGAGTCAGGGCAAGGATCGGCATCTCCTTGTCAATCAGGGCAATGGGTCCATGTTTGAGCTCGCCTGAGGCATAGCCCTCGGCATGGATATAGGAGATCTCCTTGAGCTTCAGGGCCCCTTCCAGGGCAATGGGGAAATTGAGGCCACGGCCGATAAAGAGAAAGTCGCGGCAGTCATAAAAGGACTCGATCAGGACATTGATCTCCTCCTGCAGACGGGGCAGTTCTTCATTGATCACCCGGGCGATGTCAATCAGGGCCTGGCCCAGTTCCTGCCGCTTCTCAAGGGCGATGCTCCCTCGCTGCTCGGCCAGATACAGGGTAAACAGGAACAGGGCCGCCAGCTGCGAGGTGAAGGCCTTGGTGGAGGCGACACCGATCTCCGGCCCGCAATGGGTATAAATGACGCCGTGGGCCTCCCGGGTCATGGTCGAACCGACCACGTTGCAGATGGTGACAATGCGCGAACCAAGCTCTTTGGCCAGCCTGACCCCGGCCAGGGTGTCTGCGGTCTCACCGGACTGGGAGATGGAAACAGTCAGGGTCCGGTCATTGATCAACAGACTGCGATAGCGGAACTCAGAGGCGATATCCACCTCCACCGGAATTCCGGCCCAGTGTTCAATCCAGTATTTGGCCACCAGGGCCGCGTGCCAGGAGGTCCCACAGGCGACCAGAAAGATCCGGTCGATACGCTCAATCTCGCCTGCGCTCAGATTGAGTTCAGGCAGAAGGACCGCGCCGGTCTCGGGATTGATTCGCCCGCTGACCGTATTCAATATCGCCTGGGGCTGCTCAAAGATCTCCTTGAGCATAAAATGCCGGTAGCCACCCTTCTCGGCCATGGCCGCGTTCCAGTCAATGGTCTGCTGCTGCTTGACCAGGCGCTTTCCGCTGTCCAGGGAATAGACCTGATAGGAATCAGCGGTGAGCACGGCAAGCTCGCGATCATCGAGGAAGACCACCTCCTTGGTAAAGGGCAGAAGGGCCGGGATGTCCGAAGCCATAAACAGGCCATCGGTCTCATGTACACCCAGAACCAGGGGACTCTGGTTTCGGGCGGCAATCAGGGTGTCGGGCATCCCCTTCCACATCACGCCCAGGGCATAGGAGCCCTCAACCCGCTCCAGGGCCCGGATCACGGCAGCCTTCAGATCATTTTCGAGGTACTCCTCAATCAGATGGGCCAGGACCTCGGTATCAGTCTCGGAGGTAAAACGATGCCCCTTGGCCTGGAGTTCCAGACGCAGGGAATGATAGTTTTCAATAATCCCGTTATGGACCACCACCAGCTCATTTTTACAGTCGCAATGAGGATGGGCGTTTTCAGTGGTCGGCGCGCCGTGGGTGGCCCAGCGGGTATGGCCCAGACCGATGTGAGACGGGGCAACAATGGCCTCATCAATCAAGGCCTCAAGATTGGCCAGTTTGCCCTGAGCTCGGAACTTGACCAGATGACCATCCAGGAGATAGACGATCCCGGCCGAGTCATAGCCCCGGTACTCCAGGCGCCTGAGCCCTTCAAGGACCACCGGCACAACCCGTTTTATCCCAACATACCCAACAATTCCGCACATATGCCATCCCCCTCAAAGACATCGGACAAAAACCCAGCAGGCCGCCCATTCAATCTCTTAAAATAACACAACTTTTTTGCTCAATGCGAGTTTTTTCTTTTCACGATCCAGAAAAAAAGGTAGGTTCTGCGGGCAGAAGAAACCTCTCTCCCCATTTTCATATCACACCAACCAGACAATGACCATGAACGAACGGCAGCGACTCAAAGAAATCCTCCTGGAAAAATCCTACCGCGAGGGTTCCTTCACCCTCACCTCGGGTAAGACTTCAGATTTTTACATCGACGGCAAACAGACCACTCTCTCGGCCGAGGGCGCGTATCTGTGCGGCAAACTGATCTTTGACCTGATCCAGCAGGAAGAAGAGAAAATCGAGGCCGTGGGCGGCATGACCCTGGGCGCCGACCCGCTGGTCACGGCCGTCTCCATGGTCAGCTTTCTCGAGAAGAAACCGATCCCGGCCTTTATTGTGCGAAAAGAGGCCAAGGGCCACGGCACCGAGAACTATATTGAGGGCCTGAAGAACATGCCCCCGGGTTGCCGGGTTGCCCTGCTGGAAGATGTGGTCACCACCGGCGGAACGCTGCTCAAGGTCTTTGAACGGGTCGAGGCTCAGGGATTCAAGGTCGGGCTGGTGGTCACCGTGGTCGAGCGCCAGGAAGGCGGGTTCGAGGTCCTGAAAAAGGCCGGTTATCGCCTGGCCTCACTCTTCACCCGTGCAGAACTGCTCAGCTGATGGCCATGCAGTGTAAAAAATGTGCGGGCAAACTTGAGGTTGCGCGCCGCTGTCGCCAGGTCCGGATGCATTGCACCCAATGCGGCCAGGAATATCAGATCCACGAAGTGGCCCAGGAACTCGACCCTGAGACCGAAGAGATCCTGGCACGCTACAACACCATCATCTACGACTGAACCAACCAGGACTCAGGGCCTGTAAGAAAATAACTTGGCTGATACTACGTTTAGATTTGGGCCAGGTTATTTATTTACAGGCCCTCAGCGCAGGATCTTGCCCATCAGTTGCTCGGCCCGCTCCAGAAAGGGGCCGAAGGTCTGCGCGTCCAGCGCACTGATGATGACCCCATCTCGCCTGGCCCCGGCCAGGAGAAACTCGGCGTCAGCCCCCAGCCGGTCCACCTTGTTGTAGACCTTGAGACAGGGAATTCCGCTTAGATCCAGATCCCGCAGCAACTCTTCCACCACCCGCACCTGTTCCCTGAATCCCGGATTTGACAGATCAATCACATGGACCAGCAGATCGGCCTCTTCCAGCTCTTCCAGGGTTGCCTTGAAGGCCTGAAGGAGTTCAGCCGGGAGGTGACGAATAAAGCCGACCGTATCGGTTATCAGGACCTCCATCTCCTGGGGGAAACGAAGCCTGCGGCTGGTGGGATCAAGGGTGGCAAAGAGTTTATCCTCGGCCACGATCGCACTGTTGGTCAGGGTATTGAGCAGAGTTGATTTGCCGGCATTGGTGTAGCCAACCAGGCTGAGCACCGGCAGCTCTTTCTTCCGTCGCTTGGATCGACGCCGATACCGTTCACGCCCGACCTCCTTGAGCTCCCGGGTCAACCGGGCCAAGCGGTCATTGATACGCCTCCGGTCGATCTCAAGCTTGGTTTCACCCGGGCCACGCGCGCCGATCCCGCCACTGAGGCGGGAGAGGGCATCATCTCTGGACGAAAGCCGGGGCAGCATGTACTTGAGCTGGGCCATCTCCACCTGGAGCTTGCCCTCGCGGCTCAGGGCCCGATGGGCAAAGATGTCCAGGATCAGCTGGGTCCGATCAATGACCCGCATTTCGGTAAAGTCAGTGATAGACCTGATCTGGGAGGGGTTGAGCTCCTGATTGAAGATCAGGAGGTTGGCGTCCTTCTGCAGGGCCTGGATCATGATGTCGGCCAATTTGCCCCGCCCCATGATCAGGCGCGGATTGACCTGACGACGGCGCTGAAGCACCGTCCCCAAGACCTCAATCTCATCAGAACGGGCAAGCTCTGTCAGTTCGGCCAGAGAATCCTCGGCGCGGACCTGGCTCTCGGTACTGACACTGATCAGCAGGGCCCGATCACGCCCTTCATCTACCCGCGCCTTCAGCGCCTTGCGACCAAACTCTCCTTCCAGTTCCATGATAAAATCATGAAACGAGTCCTTCTGCTGGGCCGGATGCACCGGTTCAAGATAATCCCAGGGTAACTCCCCGCCGCCGGGCAGGAGATGGGCTGATTCGAGACGATCGGGCAGGCCGTCACTCCCCACCTGGAGGACAGAAAGCAGATCGAGACGCAGGAAGAGCAGATCCATCAGGTCCTCATCACTGATCGGCTCACCGGCCAGATGGGTATGGACCAGGCGCAGTCCCTTGAGGCGACCGCCACTGCTGCGCACCGTCCCAAGCTGAGGGATGAGGATTCCCTTAAAATCACCGACCAGGACCTGCTCGACCTGGCCCGAGCGATGGATCAGGAGACCGATCTGGCGGTTGACTTCAAAGGAGAGCTCTGCCAGAGTACGGGCCATTTCCTGTGAAATAATCAGTTCACGCGAGACGCGCCTGGACCCCAGACGCTCCAGGGCCTTGATCTGATTTTTCTTAAGTCCGGCAATATGACCGCTAACCGTTGTAATCGACGTCTCTCCTTAAAACAGGAACAGCGTTCATGATCTTACCCGAATCCTGGCCAACTGGTTCGTGTCGCATCTTCAAGGACCGTACTGACTTGAAACACGGCACGAAACACCCCACCCTGGCCAGAAGGACACAATACCCACTTCGCAGGTCAGGCCGCAGTGCCCCTTCCAGCAAGGTTGCAGCCGCTGAAACCCGATCACCTCAACTGGCCAGATACTCTTCAATGGCCTGGGCAATGGTCTGGAAGATCTTGACGAACTCCTCTTCGTCCCGCTCCAGCAAAGTGATCCGGAAGCCGTTCAACTCGGTGGCAAAGGAGGTCAGGGGGACAACGCAGACCCCGGTGGCCCCGAGCAGATAATAGACGAAACGCTTGTCCACGGACGTGCCTGCTGGAGCCACCAGAGACTCAACCATGACACGAATCTCATTATTCTCAATAGGCAGGGCCTGCTGATGAGTCAGGATCCCCTCCTCGAAGCAGACACTCATATAAAAGGCACCATTGGGCCGATTGACCAGGACGCCTTTCAAATCCTTCAGACTCTCGTAGGCAATATTGGAAAATCGTTCATAGCGGCGAATCCGTTCATCAAGATAGACCGGATACTGGGGATGGCTCACCACCTTGGGATAGACCATCTGCGGCAGGGTCGTGGAGCAGACCTCGGTCATCTTGGCATTGAGAATCGACTGGGTATATTTGGCAAACATCGGGTTTTTGTCCGCGTTATACACTTCGATCCAGCCGCAACGAGAGCCGGGCCAGGGCATTTCCTTGGAGATGCCGCGCATGGCAATTCCCGGCACATCGCCAATCACATCGGAAAGGCCTGCAGTGGAGGTCCCGTTATAGACAATATTGTGATACACCTCATCGGCAACCACAAAAAGATCATAGCGTTTGGCAATCTCGACAATCGCCTCAAGGATCTCGACCGGATAGACAGCACCGGTGGGATTATCCGGATTAATGATCAGGATGCCGGCCACGGCCGGATTATACTTGACATTCTTTTCGATATCATCAAGGTCCGGATACCAGTTATGGTTCGGATCAAGGATATAGGTCAGAGGCCGGTCACCGGCATGGGCGGCCTCGGCTGACGAGTGCGTGGTGTAGCTGGGTGTCGGCACCAGGACCCGAGCCGTAGGCTTGAGAAACCCAAAGATCTTGGAGATGGCATCACCCAGGCCATTGAAGAAGAGGATATCCTCCGGGGTGATCTGGGCCTTGCCCCGACGGTTGATGCCATCTGCAATAAACTCACGGGTGGCCAGAACGCCCCTGGTCGGACAATAGCCATAGGATGCATTATCCATCACGGCCTCGGCCACAATTTCCTTCATCCACAGTGGGATCTGTTCACCCTTGGCAATGGGATCACCAATATTTTCCCAGTTAACAGTCAACCCCAGTTTCTGCAACTTGTTGCCGACATTAACGATATTCCTGATCTCATAGGTCAGTTCACCGGCACCGGCATGGACAATATCTGTTCGCATTTCCCGCTCCTCTATAAAAAAAGGCCACCTGGCAGTTTCACCACCGGCAACCCGCATCATCAAACCTTACCCCTTCACAAAAAATGAAGCTGGCAGATTACCACAGCAACATCGGCAAATCAACAGGCGCTCCTGGCTACCCCTTTTTTTTCAGCCCTGCCAAACCGGAACCACATTCCACAGACAGCCTTGGTCGCACTCACCTTGGCTCATTCGCTCCCGGATTGTTCCTCATACTTCTGCAACTTGTTCTGCAAGGTCTTGCGGGTAATGCCCAGCTGTCGGGCCGCCTCACTCTTGTTGCCACCGGTCTGTTCCAGGGTTTGCAGAATGATCAGCCGCTCAGCCTCCTGCAACGAGGCAGGCCGGGCAGTAAGCGATGACACCTGGGCCCCTGCTGCCTGTTTCTGAATGGGGAGCGGGAGACTCTTTTCAGTCAACTCGTCACCACGCATCAGAATCACCCCGCGCTCAATGGCATTCTCAAGTTCACGCACATTGCCCGGCCAGGTATAACTGGTAAGCAGCTGCATACAGGTATCGGTCACCCGAGAGACTGTCCGTCGATTCTTTTCAGCAAATTTTTTGACAAAATGGTCAACCAAAAGGGGAATATCGCCATGCCGGTCACACAGGGGTGGCACCAGCAGAGTCACCACGTTGAGGCGGTAATAGAGATCCTCACGGAAATTTCCCTCCTGAACCTCGGAGGCCAGATCACGATTAGTGGCGGCAATGATCCGGACGTCGATCTTGATGGTCTCCTCTCCCCCGACCCGCTGCAGTTCCTGTTCCTGCAAGACCCGAAGTAATTTCACCTGCATGCCCTGACTGGTCTCACCAATCTCATCGAGAAACAGGGTCCCGCCATCAGCCTGGATAAATTTGCCCTCACGCCGACGATCTGCTCCGGTAAAGGCACCCTTTTCGTGCCCGAAGAGTTCGGAGTCCAGCAGGGTCTCGGCCAGGGCCGCACAGTTCACCTTGATAAAGGGGCCGCTGCTGCGCTCACTGTTCTGATGAAGCTCGGCCGCCACCAGCTCCTTGCCCGTACCGGACTGCCCGGTAATCAGGACCGTGGCCTCGGTGGGCGCCACATAGGAGATCATCTCCAGGACCTCGGACATGGCAGGAGAGGCACCGATAATGGAGCTGCTGACCAGAGGCCCCTGTTCATCAGGCGGTCGCTGCTTTTTCTCAGCCACCTGATGATGGTCCAGGGCCCGCTGCAGGGTCAGGCGCAGCCGGTCAAAATCCAGGGGTTTGGTCAGATAATCATGGGCCCCGTGCTGGATGGCCTCCACTGCCGCATCCACAGAGGAATAGGCGGTCATGATCACCACCGGCAGGGCCGGGTCAATTTCATGAATCCGGCGAAAAGCCTCTCTGCCATCCATCCTGGCCATGCGGACATCCATGAGCACGGCATCATAGGAGCCCTTTTCCACGGCCGTGACAGCAGTCTGGCCATCATCCGCCTCGACACATTTCCAGCCCCACTCCCGGAACATGGAACAGAGCATAAAGCGATGCACCTGTTCATCATCGACCACCAGGATGGTCACCTGTTTTGCTGATCTGCTCACTGCCTGATTCCGTTTTCCGCTCTACTCGGCACAGATCCGCTTCAGGACCCAGCCCATATTGGTCCCCAGATCACGCATGGTCTTCATGGCCTCCTCATCCTGGGCCACTTCTTCCTTTTCCCGGCCGTACCCGATATTCCAGTACGAAGAACCCACAACGATCATCTGCCCGATGAGAAAGAAATGGTTGATGGAATCAAAGACATGAATCGCCCCGGCCCGCCGTGCCGCCACGACACCGGCCCCGGCCTTGTACTTGAACAGATCGCCATTGGCCCGACTGACCATCCCGCAGCGATCCATCAGGGCCTTGGTCTCGGTGGACACATCGGCAAAATAGGTGGGTGAACCGATCAGAATAGCATCGGCGTCCTTCATCTTCTCAAGACATTCATTGATGCAGTCATTATCAACGGCACAGCGACCGTCCTTGCGTTCAAAGCATTTATAACAAGCAATACAACCATGTATGTTTTTACCGGCAAGCTGCACCAGTTCCGTCTCGATCCCGGCTGCCTCAAGTTCGGCCAGGGCCGTCTTGAGCAGAAGAGCAGTATTTCCATCCTTGCGGGCACTGCCGCTAAAAGCCACAACTTTCATATCAACCTCCCAGTCTTTTTCCCTTACAGGCCAAGGCCCAAATCCAATTCAGCAAGACAAGAACATCTTCCCTGATATCAGCCCAGAACGCAACAACTTCTTGCACCATCAGGACCAAGTCGGCAACCAACTACTTCAGCCCCAAACCAATACCAGAAACAACACACATTTATGTAAATATCATTTACTAAAACATTACAAGATTGAAACAAATTGGAATCCAAAATGTCATTCACAACGGGACACATTTTCATAAACATTTATAATTCAGAATATTTATTAACTATTATCACAACAAGGCACGATTTTCGCTATGGGTAAGATAACTCGCAAGAGAAGAGCCATCCAGGCATGCAATCAAACTCAAAGGAGAATGGACCATGAAAAAAATTGAAGCAATAATCCAGCCGTTCAAGCTCGATCTGCTCAAGGAAGCCCTGCACGATCTGGGTATCTTCGGCATGACGGTCAGCGAAGTCCGCGGGTTCGGCCGCCAGAAAGGTCACAAGGAGATCTACCGTGGGGCCGAATACATGGTTGACTTCATTCCCAAGATCAAAGTCGAGATCGTCGTGGCCACTGATCTGGCCGACCAAGTGGTCACCACCATCCGCGAGACGGTCAAGACCGGCAAAATCGGTGACGGCAAGATCTTTGTCATACCCGTGGAAGGCGTCTGCCGCATCAGAACCGGCGAAACCGATGAAGCAGCCATTTAACCTGAATCAACTGACTATTCACCTCAGCACAAAGAGAGCGGACATGAAAAAACTACTTCTCATCACAGCAATTCTGGCATTACCTGGCCTGGCCGGTGCTGCCGACGAAGCCCCCACGATCTTATCCAACGCCGAGGCCATCAGCCTGGTACAGGATCACGCCAATTTCCTCTGGACCCTGGTCGCTGCAGCCCTGGTCTTTTTCATGCAGGCCGGATTCGCCCTGGTTGAAACCGGTTTTACCCGGGCCAAGAGCGCAGTCAACATCATGATGAAGAACCTGATGGATTTCTCCATGGGCTCCCTGGCCTTCTTTGCCGTGGGCTTTGGCCTGATGTTTGGCGCCACCACGACCGGTTGGTTCGGAACCACAGACTTTTTCCTCTCCGGCTGGGCCGGACCTGATGGAGACCCCTGGATTCTGGCATTCTGGATGTTCCAGTGTGTCTTTGCAGGTACGGCAGCCACCATCGTCTCGGGAGCCATGGCCGAGCGGACCAAGTTCACCAGCTACCTGATCTACTCCGTTTTCCTCTGCGCCTTTATCTACCCGGTCTTCGGCAGCTGGGCATGGGGCAGCCTGCTCAACGGCAGCGGCTGGCTGGAAGGCTTTGGCTTCATCGACTTTGCCGGCTCCACCGTGGTTCACTCTGTTGGTGGCTGGGCAGCTCTGGCCGGCGCCATTGTCCTTGGTCCCCGGATTGGAAAATATGGCCCCAAGGGCGAAGTGCGGGCCATTCCCGGTCACAACATTCCTCTGGCCGCCCTGGGTGTCTTCATCCTCTGGCTGGGCTGGTTCGGTTTCAACCCAGGTTCCACCACCACCGCGGACAAGTCCATTGCCATGATCTTTGTTAACACCAACCTGGCCGCCTGCGCCGGTGCAATCCTGGCCATGGTCACATCCTGGATCATGTTCAAGAAGCCTGATATCGGCATGAGCCTGAACGGCGCCCTGGCAGGCCTGGTCGGCATCACTGCCGGATGTGCCAATGTAACCCCGGTCAGCTCAATTATCATCGGTGCCATTGCTGGTATTCTGGTTGTCCTCTCGGTCGTGGCCATTGACAAGATGCACATCGACGATCCGGTCGGCGCAGTCTCGGTTCACGGTGTCTGCGGCGCCTGGGGCACCCTGGCAGCCGGACTGTTCAACATTGGTGGCACCTCAACCAAGATCATCGGGGTACAGCTGCTGGGTATAGGCTCCGCCTTTCTCTGGGCCTTCGGTGTTGCCTTTATCCTCTTCAAGGTCGTTGACATGACCGTTGGCCTCAGGGTCAGTGAAGAAGAAGAGATGATCGGAGTCGACATCAGCGAACATGGGGCACACGCCTACAATGACTTTCAGGTCACAAAATAATCGCTTCAGCTTTAGCAACTATCATTAAACAGCTTCTCCCCGGAGCAATTCCGGGGGGAGCACAATCAACTCAACAGGAGAAAAAAATGAAAAAGAGATCCTTCAACATGATTGCCCTGGCAAGCCTTCTTGGTATTACCCTCTGCGCCGGCATGGTCCAGGCCGAAGAACCAAATCTTAGCGCCGACCTTGGCGTCTCAGTCCTGAGCAAATACGTCTGGCGCGGTTATGAGTTCAGTGATGACAGCCTTGTGGTTCAGCCATCACTCACCGTGGGCGCCAACGGTTTTGCCATGAACCTCTGGGGCAACCTGGACCTTGACGAAACCGCCAGTTTTGCTGGCGCAGATGCCGGGTCCAGCAGCTGGAATGAGACCGATCTGACCCTGTCCTATGACAGCTCCTGTGATTTTGCCGATTACGGTGTGGGCCTGATCTACTACGCAGTTGACGCTGCCCAGGACACCCAGGAGATTTACCTCAGTGCCACCCTGAAGAGCGTTCTTTCGCCGAGCCTGACCATCTATCGTGATTATGATGCGGCTCCGGGCTGGTACCTCAGCCTCGGCATCTCCCACTCCCTGGAGATCAGCGATGGTATGGCCCTGGATCTCGGGGCCAAGGTCGGCTACATGGATGCTGGAGACTACGATGCCCTGCATGATGGCGTGATCTCTGCCTCCATGTCTTTCCCCATGGGCAAGATCTTCACCATCACTCCGGAGCTCTACTACTCCTTTGCCCTGAGCAGTGACGCCGAAGACACTATCAAGGCTGCCAGTTTCAGCGGCGACGATGACAGTTTTATCTACGGGGGAATCACCGTTTCCATGTCTCTTTAATCCTCTCACTGCTGGTTTTCAGGGTCCACACGACACCGTGGACCCTGAAAACCAGCACATCTGCTGCCGGCACAACACCGTCCTATCATGAAACAGATTGCTGTCTTCCAACACGTCCACTGGGAACCCCCGGGCCATTCACTTCTGAAGGCAGCAGCAGCATGTCGTGTCAGCCTCAATGTCATCCACGTCTGGGAGCAGAAGATCCCCGACCTCTCTGGCTTTAATGGGCTCATCCTCCTGGGCGGCTCACCCAACGTCGACGAAGAACTTCGCTACCCCTTTTTGACCGATGAGAAAAGAGCCATCAGGCAATGGCTGGAGAGCGAGCGCCCCTGCCTGGGTATCTGCCTGGGCCACCAGCTGCTGGCCGAAGCCCTGGGTGGACGGATCGGCTCGAACCTGTGCCCGTCCATCGGATTTATCCAAGGCCACTTGACTCACGATGGCCGCAACCATCCGGTCTTCAACCGGATCGACCCGAAACCGACCCTGTTCAAATGGCACGGCAAGGCCATTATTCCACCATTCCCTGGCCATTTTCAGATCCTGGCCACCTCGGCTCAATGCCAGATCGAGTCTTTCAGTATTCAGGATCGCCCCTATCTGATCGGGGTCCAGTACGACAATCACTCGGCCGCTCCCCATGAAGTGGCCCAATGGCTGGAGACAGACTCGATCTGGCTCGATTCCATCAGCGATCCGATCATTGATCGCAATGCAATCATTGCGCAGTCCAAGAAACTTTCAGCTACGGTTCATCGAGATTTTCTCTTATTCTTTCGGAATTTTACTGCTATGATGAATTAAGGATATTTTGACAAATCCGATTGAGTGTTCAAAAACAATGACATGCGGGATATGTTGCCGCAACCGCTTTCGACCCCCCTTACTTCAACGCAGCCATGGATCAGCATTACCACGACAGCATCTTTTTTCTCCTGGACCCGAGGGGACCCTTTGCCACCACCGACACTCCCCTGCCCTTTACGATCTTTTCCGGCCAGGCGCGAAGACTTGCCAGAATCACCGGACACGGTGAAATTGCCACAAAATACCGCATTGTCCGTAATCAGATTTTTGATTTTTTGAACGTCAGCAGTTTTGCCGAGATCAGAAAAATTCTGGCTAACCCTGCACAGTGCAAGCACCTGGAACAACGGGCCTATACCCTTTTGGGCAACATGTTCGGCATCAAGGGCACGGAGCGGGAAATCATTGCCACGGTCAACAATTACTCGCGCACTGCCGACGGGGTGATCCGTTACCTGCGCCACAAGGTTCTGGCCAACTATAGTTCGCATATCGAGATGACCAACGAGATCGATGCCATCAGCAGCCCGGCCAAGCTTCTGCTCATCAACTTCGATGAACGCTACCACCAGAAGGCCCGTTTCGAGGCCAAACGCAAGCTGATGCTCATGAATCTGGCAGGCTCCATTGACCAGCGAGAACGTGAGACTGACATCGAAAACAAGTTTGCCAAATTCCTCAATTTTCTCAACAAACATGTCTGGAGCAACAAGACCCGGATCGGCGAGCTGGAAATCGTCTACCTCCTCAGCCAACATCGGCCTGAGGACTTCAGCTGCCGGGAATGGAAGGTCATCAGCCGGGATGAGGCCGAAACCATAGAACCGACCAAAGGACAGAAACTGACCCTGATCAAACGACGCCGCTTCGTGGCTGGTGGGCGCGACATTCCCATCTATGTTTCGATCCGCAAAAAGACTCCGGAGGCCAAGGTCCTCAAACTCCTGCGCAAGGGTGAAGAAAACCCGGCCGTGGCCGTGGATGACGAACTGGGCCTGATGGGCGTCCTCAAATCCTCGCAGGACATCCAGGCCTTTCAGCAGCACCTGACCTCCAGTGCCATCAAGGCCAACTCGTTCATGGCCCTGGAAGACATCTCCGACTCCCTGACCGGCACCTCGCGCCGGGCCAAAAACATCGGCAGTTCGGCCAGTACCCCGATGCTCAAGTTTTTTGCCCGACTGGGAGGCATGCGGGTGGAATTCATTGTCCACACCTATGAGAGCTATCTCAACTACACCTACCAGAAGGACGTGTCCCACGACGAATATGAGGTCAAACGGATCTTTGACTCGGGCGTAGCCAACCTGCTCTTCCCCCAGGAAATCTACTTTCTCGATATGAAAAAAACCCGTGACCGCCAGCTTCGCTGGTTTCGGCACCAGATCGAGGAAAATTAGCCCGCGCCCGAGCAGAGGCGATCTCTGGACACTCAGATGAAAGGAATCATTGACAGCACCCTGCGTGAAGGGGCCCAGAGTCCGGGAATCAACTTTTCCCTCGCCGACAGACTGGCTATTGCCGAACTGCTCGATCATCTTGGAATCGAAGAGATCGAACTGGGTGTTGCCACCAGTCACGACCCGGAACTCCCTGCCCTGCTCGCCGCCTGCCGCAGCCAGGGGTTCAAGGCCAGACTGGCTCTCTGGTGCCGCTGCCTGCACAGCGATATCGACCATGCCGCCCAACTGCGCCCTGATATCCTGTCCCTGTCCATCCCCACCTCAGTCCTGCACCTGCACGAACGTCTACACAAAGACCTGAACTGGGCCAGACAGCGCCTGGATGAGGCGATCAGGCAGGCCCTCGCCCTGGGAATCAAACAGGTTTCAGTCGGCCTGGAAGACGCCACCCGGGCCGATCCCGATGTTCTGACACAAATGTGTATAATCGCCGAACAGGCCGGGGCCGTACGAATCCGACTGGCCGATACCGTGGGCATTGCCAGCCCACAGACCATACAGACCCTGGTGCGTCAGGTCCAGGCAGCTTGCTCTCTGGAAATTGGCGTCCACACCCACAACGACTTCGGCATGGCCACGGCCAACAGCGTTGCCGCCCTGGAGGCCGGAGCTGAATGGGCCGACGCCACGGTCCTGGGGCTGGGTGAGCGTGCCGGCAACAGCCGTCTTGAGGAACTGGCCGGTTACCTGAGTCTGGCCACCGGACGAAAAAATTATCAGATCCGTCTGCTCCGCCCCTTATGCGAACGGGTGGCACAGGCTACCGGACGGACCATCCCCCCCCAGCACCCGCTGATCGGCTCGGCCATTTTTACCTGCGAAAGCGGCCTGCACCTCCAGGGTCTGACCCGAAATCCAGCCACCTATGAACCCTACACGCCGGATCAGGTCGGGGCCAGCCGACACCTGCTGATCGGCAGAAAGATCGGCAAACGGGCCCTCAGTGACAAGCTGCAAAGCCTTGGCTGCCAGCTGGACGATCAGGGTATGGCCAAAACCCTTACATTGATCCGGGACCAGGCCACAGCAACAGGACGCCCACTGGCTGACCAGGAGATCTGGAATCTGGCTGCGTCTCAAGGCTGACACTGCAATTCCAAGCAAGTCCTGTTGCCGTGGATCTTCCGAGTCAAGCCCTATCCGCCCAGCGGTCACTCCTGGTGCCTGACCACTTCAGGACAACCCCTACTATCCTCCGGGACGTTTGAGCCCCAGCTTTTTGATCCGATAGCCGATCTGGCGCTGGGTCAGCCCCAACTCCCGGGCCGCTCGAATCTGCACCCACCCGTGGCGGTTCAAGGCCGCTTCAATCTCCTCACGCTCAAGATCTTCCAGAACCCGGCCAGCCCCCTGTCGGGCCACAGGATCTGTTGCACCGGCTACTGATACGGGCTGCGTCAATCCTTTAGACCGAATCAGCTCTTCGGGCAGATCTTCGATCTTCATCATTCCGTCATCGGCCAGAATCACCAGACGCTCCACCACGTTCTGGATCTGCCGGACATTGCCCGGCCAGTCAAAGGTGACCAGAAAATCGAGCAACTCTCGGGTCATCCGGACCTGCTTGTCGTTTCGCTTGTTACTGGAGCGCAGAAAATGATCCAGGAGCAATGGCACATCATCCCGTCGCTCACGGACAGGAGGCAGGACAATAGGCACCACATTGAGCCGATAATAGAGGTCATTGCGAAAAGACCCGGCGGCCACCGCCTCCTCAAGAGAGACATTGGTGGCGGCAATAATCCGGACATCGACCTTCAGGGTCCTGGTTCCGCCCAAGCGCTCAAACTCCCGTTCCTGAATCACCCGCAAGAGCTTGGCCTGCAGAGGCAGGGCCAATTCGCCAATCTCATCAAGAAAGAGGGTGCCACCGTCAGCCAGCTCAAAACGGCCAATCCTGACCTGCATGGCCCCGGTAAAGGCGCCCTTTTCATGGCCCAGCAGCTCACTCTCCAGCAGATTCTCCGGCAGGGCCGCACAGTTGACCTTGATAAATGGCTGACCCTTTCTGGCACTGGCCTCATGGATGGCCATGGCGACCAGTTCCTTGCCGGTCCCTGATTCCCCCAGAATCAGTGCTGTGGCCTTGCTGGGCGCAACCTTTTCAATGATGCGAAAGACCTCCTGAATCCCCTTGCTCTGACCGATGATATAATGCTGGTTATACCGACCGTGCAACTCTGCCTTGAGGCTCTTGTTTTCTTCCACCAGAACGGCCTCCTGCTGACTGATGGCTCGATGCAGAACGAGAAACTGACCGATCAGCATGGCCAGAACCGAGAGAAAACGAATGTCCTCATCAAAGGATATCTCATCGCCAAAGAGCCGATCGACACTCAGGACCCCCACCGGTCGGCCACCGGCCAGCACAGGCACCCCTATAAATGTAATCTTGGACTTGCTGATCTGCAGACGCGCCTGCGTGCGATTCAAAAAAAGCGGCTCGCTGTGGATATCCGGCACCACAAAAGGCGACCCGCTGCTGAAGATTTTTCCGCAGACCCCCTCATCCAGTTCATAGACCCCCCGCTGCTCCTCTTCAACGGTCAGTCCATAAGAGCAACGAATGGACATTCGGCTTCCCTGCCGGTCCAAGAGCAGGAGTGTCGCCCGCTCCATGTCCAGAGTCTCATGCAGGATTCGCAGGACCTGCGACAGGGTCGTATCCAGATGAACCACAGAACCGATCAAGGTGCAAATTTCATTTAATGCCCGCAACTCCAGAGTCTGAAGACTACTCTTGTTCATCGCCACTCCTGCCCGTTTCTCTATTTACCCAAACCGTTCCTTTCTGCCTCTTGTGTCTGTCTTGAATTCATGCAATTTCTATTCCCTTCATCCAACAAGACGACAAAACTGCCTAACTATCTTAAACAACAAACAATTAACTCAGACAACCCATAATACTTTTTTTAACATTAATTTACAATTACGTTATTTGCCAACCATCTCATGTCACAAGATCGTAACTTATCTCCCAACTAGCCCCTCTCTCGGCCGACCTTACATAATTGAAAACAACCTTCCATTTTGTCATGTACGCGACACCGAATATGAACCTCTCACCCTTCCCGTTCCAGCCCAAAATTTAACGCTACAACCATAACTATTCGGGACAACGTAAATTAAATCATCATGACGCTCCTGGCACAGTCATTGCTATAGCCCTGGTAACCCGGTTGTCACCATCTGCAGCCACAACCTCAACACACAAGGCGGCGCACCGTCCAGAGGCGCGCTCTATTCCTCAGCTCAAGGAGAACGACATGAGAAAAGTAGCAATCTACGGCAAAGGCGGCATTGGCAAGTCCACCACAACTCAGAATCTGGTAGCCGGACTGATCGAGCTGAACCGCAAGATCATGGTGGTCGGCTGCGACCCCAAAGCAGACTCCACACGCCTGCTCCTCGGAGGACTGGCTCAGAAATCGGTTCTTGATACCCTTCGTGAAGAGGGCGAGGACGTCGAGCTTTCCGATATCCGCAAAAAAGGATACGGCGGCACCTGGTGCGTAGAATCCGGCGGTCCCGAGCCAGGTGTCGGCTGTGCCGGTCGTGGAATCATCACCTCCATCAACATGCTGGAGTCCCTCGGCGCTTACGAGGAGAGCGAAGGCCTAGACTATGCCTTTTATGACGTGCTAGGCGATGTGGTCTGTGGTGGATTTGCCATGCCTATCCGCGACGGCAAGGCTGAAGAGATCTATATCGTCGTTTCCGGCGAGATGATGGCCATGTATGCGGCCAACAACATCAGCAAGGGAATCGTCAAGTTTGCCGCGTCAGGCTCTGTTCGTCTCGGCGGTCTGATCTGCAACTCCCGCGCTGTCGACAATGAAGCAGAAATGATCGAAAAATTCGCCGCAAAACTGGGCACCAAGATGATCCATTTTGTCCCCAGGGAAAACGATGTCCAGCGAGCTGAAATCAATCGAAAGACTGTCCTGGAGTGGAACCCGGACGTTCCCCAGGCCGATGTCTATCGCAATCTGGCCAAGGCCATTGATGAAAACAAGGACTTTGTCATCCCCACGCCTATGGAAATCGAAGTCCTGGAAGAGTTGCTCATGGAGTACGGTCTGATGCAGGCCGCGTAACCACCTGAACATCAGACAATGGCACAGAGGATCTACCGTCAGAAGAATATACCGGCCAGGCTGACATGCCCCGCCAAAACCCTGGAGATACAGTTATGTTGATTATGATTCGCTCAATTGTTCGACCTGAAAAAGCAGACTCAGTTATGGCGGCCCTCATGGATGCCGGCTTTCCTGCTGTGACCAAATATGCCGTTGCCGGGCGCGGTAAACAGCGCGGCATCAAAATCGGTGATGTCACCTATGATGAACTCCCTAAAGTCATGCTTATGACTGTGGTGAACGCCGCAGACAAAGATTTTATTATCGAGACTATCATGAAGACCGCCCGCTCCAAGGGCAAGGGAGCCTTTGGTGATGGAAAGATTTTTGTCACTGAGGTTGAGGAATCCTACACCATCAGTTCCGGCGTCAAGGAAACCGCGGGTGCATCCGAGGGGGTACCGGCATGAAAGAAGTCATTGCAGTCGTCCGGATAAACATGATGAACCAGACCAAGCAGGCCCTCACCGATTGTGGAGTGGACGCCTTCTTTGCCCACGAGGCCCATGGCCGCGGCAAGGGTTTTGTCAATGCCATGATCCTGGAAGGGGCATCTCAAGGGTATGAAGAGGCCGCCGCCCTGCTGGGAGAAAAGGGAAAACTCTACCCGAAACGACTCCTCACCGCCGTCGTGGATGACAGCATGGTGGACTGCGTGGTGGAAACCATTATCAATACAAACCAGACCGGCATGCCGGGCGATGGCAAAATCTTTGTGCTGCCGATCTCTGATGCTGTTCGGGTCAGGACCGGTGAGACAGGCGCCAAGGCCATCGCCTGATTCCAGGCTTTTTGCACGATACCCCACAAAAGGTCTCTCTATAAGGTAACTATCCAACTCAATGCCGAAAATTACCAATAACCACCGAACCGTAACTGTTCAGCAGCGCCGTAGATGCTAGGAAGAAGCCTGCGATGTGTGCTGGTGCACATGAGCAGGCTGATGACAACGCAGATGCGGTGCTGCTGAACAGTTACTCTATAAGGAGTCTTCAAATGGCAACAGCAACCAAGAAAAAAATGGTGCAGTGGGGACCTGCCGATATCAAAGCAGATTTGCTGAAAAGATATCCGCCCAAGGTCGCCCGCAAGCGCGCCAAACAGATAATGATCAACGAGGCGCTGGAGAACAACACGCCTGAGATCACAGCAAACGTCCGCACGACCCCTGGCATCATTACCATGCGCGGCTGCAGCTATGCCGGCTGCAAAGGCGTGATCATGGGGCCGACCAGAGATATCGTCAACCTGGTGCACGGACCGATCGGCTGCAGCTTTTACGCCTGGCTGACCCGGCGCAACCAGACCGATGCCGGTCTGGACGGTGAAAACTATATCAATTACTGCTTTTCCACGGATATGCAGGAGCAGGACATTATCTTCGGTGGTGAGAAAAAACTGGCGGCAGCCATCCAGGAGGCCTACGACCTCTTTCACCCCAAGTCCATTGCAATCTTTGCCACCTGTCCGGTCGGGCTGATCGGTGATGATATCCACACGGTGAGTGCCAATATGAAAGAAAAGTTCGGTGACTGTAATGTCTACGCCTTTTCCTGTGAAGGGTATAAGGGCGTCAGCCAGTCCGCCGGTCACCATATCGCCAACAATGGGGTCTTCAAGCATATCGTCGGCTCAAACGACGAGGTCAAGCCGGGCAAGTATAAGATTAACCTCCTGGGTGAGTACAACATCGGCGGTGACGGTTTCGAGATCGACCGGATCTTTAACAAATGCGGCATCACCTGCATTTCAACCTTTTCCGGTAACTCGACCTATGACCAGTTTGCCTCGGCCCATACGGCCGACCTCAACGCCGTCATGTGCCATCGATCAATCAACTATGTTGCTGATATGCTGGAAACTAAATTCGGCATTCCCTGGATAAAGGTCAACTTCATTGGTGCCGATTCAACCGCCAAGGCCCTGCGCAAAATCGCCCGGTACTTCGGCGAACAGAAGTTGGTTGATCGCGTAGAAGCAGTGATTGCCGAAGAGATGCCTGAGGTCATGACAGCTCGTGACGATGTCATCACCAGGACCAAGGGCAAGACCGCCATGATGTTTCTCGGCGGCTCCCGGGCCCATCATTATCAAGACCTCTTTAATGAAATGGGGATGAAGACCATTTCGGCCGGATATGAGTTTGCCCACCGTGACGATTACGAAGGTCGCCAGGTCATCCCCAATATCAAGCTGGACGCCGACAGTAGAAACATCGAAGAGCTGACCATCGAGGCAGATGAGAGCCGTTACAATCCTCGCAAGAGCAGCACAGAAATCGAGGCCCTGGAAGAAGCCGGCTACAAGTTCAAGCATTACGACGGCCTCATGGCCGACATGGATAAGGGGACCCTTATCATCGACGACCTCAATCAGTACGAGGCCGAGCGGCTGGTGGAAATCATGAAACCGGACATCTTTTGTGCCGGTATCAAGGAAAAATATTCCATCCAGAAGCTTGGTGTACCGATGAAGCAACTCCACAGCTACGACTCCGGCGGCCCCTATGCCGGGTTCAAAGGTGCCATCAATTTCTATCAGGAGATTGACCGCCTGGTGGGCTCCAAGGTCTGGAGTTATATGAAGGCACCATGGCAGAAAAATCCGCAGCTGTCAGCCACCTTTGGCTGGGAATAATTCGACACTCCACTTTCACTCATTCGCTGAGGATACAGCTATGCTACTACGACACACACCTAAAGAAATAACGGAGCGCAAGGCCTTGACCATTAATCCGGCCAAGACCTGCCAGCCCATCGGCGCCATGTATGCAGCCTTAGGAATTCACGGCTGCCTGCCTCATAGCCATGGCTCACAGGGCTGCTGCGCCTATCATCGCAGCACCTTGACCCGCCATTACAAAGAACCGATCTCTGCCTCCACCAGTTCGTTTACCGAAGGGGCCTCGGTCTTTGGTGGTTCGGCCAACATGCTGCAGGCCATCAACAATATCTTCACCGTCTATAAACCGGAGGTGATTGCCGTCCATACCACCTGTCTTTCTGAAACGATCGGGGATGACCTGCCCCAGATCAAGAAAAAAGCGCAGACCGAGGGCATCATTCCTAAGGGCAAGTACGTGATCAGCGCCTCTACCCCGAGCTACGCTGGCTCGCACGTCACCGGTTTTTCCAACATGGTCAAGTCCATGGCCGGTCTAGCAGAACCCACCGGCAAAAAAAACGGCAAGATCAATATCATTCCCGGCTGGGTGGAACCGGCCGACATGGAGGAGATCAAACGGTTGACCACGATGGTTGGGGTAAGGACCATCCTTTTCCCTGACACCTCCGGTGTCCTCAACGGCCCGCTCTCCGGGGAGTACAAAATGTTTCCCGACGGTGGCACCACGGTTGCCGAACTCCAGTCGACTGGTGATTCCATCGGCACCCTGGCCCTGGGGGAGTGGTGCTCAGCCGATGCGGCCCGTTATCTGGACAAAGCGCATAAGGTGCCGTGCAGTATCCTGGACATGCCTTTTGGGCTCAAGGCCACCGACCGCTTCATCGATGCCCTGCGGACCGTGGGTGGAGTCGCCGTCCCCGATGAGATTTCCCTCGAACGGGGCCAACTGGTGGATATGATTTCCGACATGCACCAGTACTTTTACAAAAAACGGGTGGCAATCGCCGGTGATCCTGATCAGCTCATTGCCATGACCGAGTTTTTGGTCTCCATTGACATGTGTCCGGTTCACATCGTCACAGGTACCCCTGGCAAGAAGTTTGAAGCGCGAATCAAGGAGATCACCAAGGACATGGGCTGCGAGGTCAACGTCAAGGCCAAGGGCGACCTCTTCCTGCTCCATCAGTGGATCAAAAACGAGCCGGTAGACCTGTTGATCTGCAATACCTACGGCAAGTATATCGCCAGGGACGAGGATATCCCCCTGGTCCGCTGGGGCTTCCCCATCCTTGATCGCCAGGGTCACCAGTACTTCCCCACCGTGGGCTACAAGGGTGGATTGAGGCTGCTGGAGAAAATTCTTGGCGTGATCATGGACCGCAAGGACCGCGACGATTCAGAACAGAAATTTGAACTGGTTCTGTGAGAAAAACCAGCATGGCTGGACCAGCATAGCCAGGCATAACCAACTATGAAAGTCTCGCACTTCGGCATGTCCGGCCCATGACGAAGTGTGACTTTAGATAAATTTTCAGACATGACGGAGCCTCAATGAATTCGATGATACTGGATGTCAAACTCCCGATTGGCCCTCATGCTAATCACCGGCTACGCACAAATCTGGATTACACGCCTGCCGCCGTCGCCCTGGTCCCGGCTGAGGCCGTGGCCTGGGTGCAGGCCTTGCGCCAAGGGGGGAAAAAGATTCACAGCATCGAGCTCTGCGGTCCTGGAGATGTCCTGGCTTCGGCCCGGACATCTCTGGCCTGCCTGGAGCTTCTCCAGCCCGAAGTCCAGGATGCTGAACTCTCTCTGACCAGCCTCGGTTTGGGGAGCATCGAAGTGGCCCCGGATCTCGCCCGTCTGGGTGTGCAAACGGTGAATCTGCTGGTCGACACAGTGACGAACGAGACAGCGATGAAGCTGTATTCCTGGATTCGGCCGGGGAAAAACACGGTTCCCCTGCCTCAGGCCACTGAAATGTTGATCAACGGCCAATCCGAGGCTGCCCAAGCCTTACAGGCGGTCGGCATCAAGGTGGTGATTCGCACCACCGTAGTCCCCGGGATCAATGAGAATGAAATCCCGGCTATTGCTCAGAAAATGTCAGGGCTTGGGGCAACGGCCATGGAAATCGGTAGAGATGACACCGTGAATCTGGAAAAACTTTTGGCCCAGGCCTCAATACATCTGCCCACGACAGTGTATCATCCTGCGCCTGAACTTCCACCTCCGGGAATGCCCCATTCCTGCAGGGATGTCAGCATGCCCAAACCGACCCCGGAGCGGCCCAACGTGGCGGTAGTCAGTACCAACGGCATGGATGTTGACATGCACCTGGGACAGGCATCTCAGGTCCTGATCTACGGTCCCAGAGAAGACGGGCTGGCCAGTCTCCTGTTGACCAGGAAGACTCCCGCCAGTGGTGCCGGGCCCAGCCGCTGGCAGAAATTTGCCCAGGAGTGCCTCCATGACTGTTTTGCCCTGCTGGCCAGCCATGCTGGTGACGTACCCCGTAAGGAATTTGCGGAGTTGGGAATCCAGGTGATTCTGACTGAAGATAATATCGAGGGCCTGGTTGATGTGCTCTACGGTGGTGGCAAGAAAAAGAAGTGCAAATAAACCAGCATGGCTGGACTATATTAGCCAGACACAACAAAGTATGAAAGTTTGTCATTTCAGCAATCGAAGCCTGACAATTTGAACCGACATTCGAACAAACAGCACGGAGAAATAAAATGGCAATACCAGAAAGACAGATTCTTGTCTGTCAAAGCTTTCGTGTAACAGGTGACAAAAAGGGCATCTGCCACAAGCAGACCGATGGATTTCTCCAGTACCTCGAAGAAGAGATTCTTGATCGTGGACTTGACTGCCTGGTCACCGCCACCACCTGCCTCAAGCAGTGTGAATCGGGACCAATCATGGTCGTTCAACCGGAAAACTGGTGGTTCAAAGGTGTGAACAGTGAAGAGGCCATCGATGCCATCCTCGATGGCCTTGAGGACGGCGAGCCTGCCGCCGACTACCTCATCATCTCGTCGTAGCAGAAAAACAAGGAGTAACCAAATGACCTTGCAAGCATATCTGGATTCCGGCGGAGAACAATGCCCCAAATGCGGATCCAAGGCCATCAAAGCAAGTGGCTCACCAGTAAAGACAAAAGCAAACCAGGTTGTAGTTTCCATGTTTTGTGCAACCTGCGGTGCTCGATGGCGAGCCACCTACACCCTCAGTAAGGCGGAAGATTTATGAGCTGCCAGGGGATTCCCCTTGGTGGAATGACACATCTGACAACACTATTACAAGGAGCACTACCATGAAAAATACGTGGGAAAAGATTTTTGAATACGCCTCCATGCCGGTGCATGGCACCTTGTCACGGAAGTTACGCAAGGGCCTGTCTCTGCAGATCAATGAAGGCAAGGTCTACAACAAGGCCGTAATAGGAGAAAGGGCCAAGGGGCTGTTCGTGATATATCCAAGGCAACCACTGGACCAGGCGAAACGTTACACTTTCACCCCTGCTGCGGTACCCCATTATCTTCTGAATAATAAAAGGAGAAGTCATGACTCTATACCCACTGGGTTTTGTCAAAAATATTGTCGAGGCTGTGGGCATGGATATCTCTTATGCTCATGAGGACTTAATTTTTTTGGAGCAAAATGGTTTTCTTCTTCAGTTTACTGATAATGCCAAAGAGGTACTGGTCCACACAAATAGCGAAGCAGACGAGGCTGTAATCAGCCACGATATCAATACTCTTATGGAATCGGCCCTCAACCATGATATGCATTTTTACAAAGGTGGCTTCTACACCTTGACTCAAGTGGATGATGAAAACATCCGTATTGAGTTCAGCGAGACCAAAGCTTGTCCATGCCCATGACAAATGCTTGTATCCGTCAGGCCAGATCAGCAGACCTTGATGATCTGGTAAATCTGTTACTTCTTCTCTTTTCAATTGAGAAAGACTTCAATTTTGATGCTGACCATCAGCGGCGGGGTCTGCAGATGATACTTGACCATAAGAACGCCGTTCTTCTGGTCGCCGAGACAGAAGGCCGGGTGATCGGTATGTGTTCCGGCCAACTCACCATATCCACAGCCGAGGGGGGACATGCTCTCCTGGTAGAAGATATGGTCGTTGCAACGCCCTGGCAAGGACAGGGTTGGGGTAAAAAATTAATCAGGGGCCTGGAACATTGGGCAGGGTCCAGAAAAATCGCACGTCTCCAACTGCTGGCCGACCGTAACAACGAGGGTGCGCTGGAATTCTACAACTCTCTTGACTGGCAGAGGACAGAGCTTATTTGCCTCCGCAAACGGCTGACGGCCTCTTCTTCTGAAAGGTAACCGTATGTTGAAAAAAAAATTATTCTCTGCGCACACCCTGGTAGGGTTGAGCGATATCAAGAAGAATCCAATCCAAGGCTGGCACGAATATCTGGCAGAGGGAAACCAGTTCCTGGCCACGGCGGCTAACGCATTTACCCAGCAGCGGCCAGCTTTCACCCCCGAGATCCTTTACAATTTGGTGGCCATGGCCATTGAAAAACTGATCATGGCCCTGCTCATGAAGAGCGGAAACTTGCCTTATAATCACACCATGCACGATCTGGTGGCATCCATGGAAGACTTTCTGCCCGGTCGCCTGGGCTACCTTGGCGAAGAGATCAAGGCTCTTGATGCCTTCCAGGAAATCTGTGATCTGGACAGCTATACCATTACGATTCCTGACACGGACGAGATCGCAAAAATGCTGGCCCTGGCCAAGAAAATGCAAACTCTAACCATAGCCCAAACATCAGATGAATATTTCATTGAGGAGAAAAATCATGGCCAAGAAAAATGCTGAGAATTTCCTGATCGCCGGCGGCGAGAACCACGGTCTCCGTGCCAAGTATGATGCGATCAAGTCCATGGAAGATTTCGTTGCAACCGCCAACACAGACGGCTATGACTTCACCGTTGCCGAATTTAACGATGTCCTTCGAGAGTCGGGTGATTCGTTCGATCTGATAGGCAATCCAGCCAAGAGACAGATCTGGTGGGTGTAGGTAGACAGGAGAGCAAAAGAAATGAAAAACAGGACGGTAGCGCCTGATAATCTACCGTCCTGTTTTGGAGTTGCCTGCCAGCCCAAGACTTACCGCCTATAGGCAACAAGGTTGCCTACTGAGATTTCAGAGCAATGCCTTTTTCAAAGGACAGTTTTCGGCCACCTCTCGCCCCTGGCGATAATCCACTAGAATTTCAATTGATTTTGCCGCGAGCAGCCTGCGCACATCTCTTCTTCTGCCCTTGATCCGCGCTATACTCATTGAGTCATAGGCCGTCGTCTGGTGGCGCATCCATGCGACTACAGCGGCCTCAGCGCGCCTGGTGATGGAGATTCGTTCGGTCCTCGCCACGGTTCCGCTCCCCACAGGAGTAGCATGGGCGGTGATTTTCTCGCCCAGCAGCTTTGCCTCATTCTCATATCGCAGATGAAAATCGAGAAAACTGACGACTTCAGCACAAAAATCTCCGACATACGCCTCTTGTTTGGCCTCACGTCTGGCCAGATCCTTTTCCCGCCGCCTGCCATACTCAGGGGTTGCCCTCTTGGCTTCAGCCTCCTGTTGTGACGCCTGGATATGGGCCTCTTGCGCCCAAATCCCAAGTGAAGTGAGCCTTTTTCCTTTACGCACCTGCACGACCCAGGTCTCACCCTTGGCCTTTACACTTCTGGTGACTGCCGCATCTCCAGCCGGGAGAAAGGCCCAATCAACCGGAGGGGTCTGCCGTTCACCCGATTCCAGCAGCACAGTCCCTTTAATCCGACTGGGCAAAACTACACGATGAAGATATGCCATAATTTATAGAGGCCACCTTGAAGAAGTGGTCCAGTCTCTGAAATCAATTTCTAAGTTATCAAGAGAGGATACGCTCACAGTTCATCACCCTCCAGCACGTTTTACGATGTAGCCATGCCGGTCTAATTCTTTCTCCAGCATCTCCCCGTGGTCACCCTGAATCACAATAACCCCATCCTTTAAGCTGCCACCACTCCCACATTTCTGTTTCAAGACTTTGGCAAAGTTTTTCAGCCCCTCATGATCCAAAGGGAGGCCAGTGATCAAGGTGACGCCTTTGCCCTTACGCCCCTTTGTTTCCCTCTGTAACCTAACAATACCATCACCTTGAAGGACCACTTTTCTTCTCTGACAAAGACATTTCCCGGCAGGCTTCTGACACCCTGGACACATTTTCCCAAACTCGGTCGAGTAGACGAGCGCCGCATCGTTGCTGTTTGTTTTTATCACCATATTTGCCACCTGAGTTCATTTCCACACGTACAACGTCAACACAATACAGGGGATAGATTTATTTAAGCAGGAGACCAATTCCCTGCATTCCACTATTCAATCAGGCAACCGCTGTCAAGCCCACGAATACCCAGAGAGGATTACCTGGTGACCCTCTTTACAACCCTTTGCTTGTTATCCGGCCAGCGACTCGGCCCACATCTCATCTCGTCAAAAGCTGTACCATAAAGATGATACCAACCTCAACAGTTACAACAGGACACGCCTGAACCATATCCTTGCCCAACCCTGTCCTTCTCTCATTCCTTCAACTCATCGAGGCACAACCAAGCCCGACAAGTCCATACAGTATCCAAGACAGATACCTCCATCAACTCCCCGCGACAAAATTGTCCCGCACCTTCAAATTTGTAACCTTTCAGACAACAATTCGCTCCGCACTCAACACGTGGAATCCCATCTGCCCCAAACAAACAAGTCAACATACTGTTTTAAATTAATAAATACTTTAAATCCTTCTCTGGCACAGCGGTTGCTATTTCCAAGGCATACGAGTCCCCCCTTCATTGCACGCGGAGAACACCATGGAAGCCACCGCCCTGAAAGAACGAGAGAGTCAGATTCATCGCAACGGGGAAAAACCTTTTTCCATCGTCTGCGACAAAGACAGCCTGGCCGGAGCAGTGAGCCAGCGGGCCTGCGTCTTCTGCGGGTCACGGGTGGTGCTCTACCCCATCGCCGATGCCCTCCACCTGGTCCACGGTCCGATTGGCTGTGCCGTCTACACCTGGGATATCCGTGGCGCCCTGTCCTCAGGCCCGGAGTTGCACCGGCTCAGTTTTTCCACCGATTTGCAAGAGATGGACGTTATCTTCGGCGGCGAGAAAAAATTGGAGGCCGCCCTTATCGAACTGATCGACCGCCACCAGCCCAAGGCGGCCTTTGTCTACTCCACCTGTATTGTCGGCATTATCGGTGACGATCTGGAGGCGGTCTGCCGCAAGGTTGAACGGCTTAAGGACATTCCGGTGATCCCGGTCCAGTCCGAAGGATTTAAAGGCAACAAGCGTTCAGGGTATAAGGCGGCCTGCAATGCCATGGCACGGCTCATCGGTACCGGAGACACGAAAGACATCTCCAAACACAGCATTAATATCCTCGGCGATTTCAATCTGGCCGGAGAGATTTGGATGATCCGCGACTACTTTAAACGCATGGGCATCGAAGTGGTGGCCAATATCACCGGTGATGGACGTGTCAACGACATCCGCCGGGCCCATGGCGCAGCCCTCAATGTGGTCCAGTGCTCGGGTGCCACCATGGACCTGGCCAATATGATGGAAGAGGGATATGGCATCCCCTCCATTCGGGTCTCCTATTTCGGGATCGAAGACATGAGCGAGGCCCTCTACGACGTGGCCCGTTTCTTTGACGATCCTGAGATCATGGCCCGGGCCCGGGAATTAGTCCAGGAAGAAGTGGCCAAGATCTACCCCGAGATCCAGAAATACAAACATGCCCTGAAAGGAAAAAAGGCGGCCATCTATGTGGGTGGCTCGTTCAAGGCCTTCTCCCTGGTCAAGGCCTTCCGGATGATCGGCATGGATGTGGTTATGGTCGGTTCGCAGACCGGGACCAAAGAAGACTACGAGGAACTGGCCGAGATCACCGACCCAGGCACCATTATTGTCGATGACTCAAACCCCCTGGAACTCTCCTCCTTTCTCACCGAAAAAGAGGTGGATATCTTTGTGGGTGGGGTCAAGGAACGCCCCATCGCCTACAAGCTCGGCGTCGGCTTCTGCGACCACAACCATGAGCGCAAGGAGGCCCTGGCCGGCTTTACCGGCATGCTCAATTTTGCCCGTGAAGTCTACTCTTCGGTCATGAGTCCGGTCTGGCATTTTGTGCCCCGCAACAGTTCATCCCCAGGAGACAAGTCATGAGCAAGATGCCCAATTATATCTCGACCACCAACGCCTGCAAACTGTGTCGACCCCTGGGAGCCGCCCTGGCCTTTCGCGGCATCGAGGGGGCTGTCCCCTACCTGCACGGCTCCCAAGGCTGCGCCACCTATATGCGGCGCTACATCATCAGCCACTTCAATGAGCCCATTGATATCGCCTCCTCATCGCTCAGCGAAAAACACGCCGTGTACGGCGGGGCCGCCAACCTCAAGCTGGGGCTCAAGAATGTCACCAGTAAATACCATCCCCAACTCATCGGTATTGCCACCACCTGCCTGACCGAGACCATAGGCGATGACGTGCCGAGAATTCTCCAGGAATACGCAAAAGAAGAAGGGACCGGCCAGACACTGCCCCTGAATGTCCATGTCTCCACCCCAAGTTACGCCGGCAGCCACATGGAAGGTTTCCACGGTGCTGTCAAATCAGTCGTTGAACAACTGGCCACTGCTGCACCGACAAAACGATCGATCAATCTCCTGCCGGGGCTGGTGTCCTCGGCTGACTACAGATATTTGTCCGAAATCATGCAAGATTTCGGACTGTCCTCCACCATCCTCCCGGATCTCTCCGAGACCCTGGACGGGCCGGCCCTGATGGAATACGAAAAGATTCCCCAGGGCGGAACCCCGCTGGCCGCCATCCGGGGAATGGGCGGGGCCCGGGCAACCATTGAATTCGGACGCACCATGAATACCAACAAACATGGCAGCGGTGGTCTCAGCCTGCAGGAACACTTCGCCTGCCCCAATCATTGTCTGGGCCTGCCCCTTGGAATCGGTGAGACCGATCGACTGTTCGCACTGCTGGAGACCCTGTCCAGCCGGACAACTCCACACAAATACGTCCAGGAACGTGGACGGCTGGTGGATTCCTATGTGGACGGACACAAGTATGTCTTTGGCAAGAGGGCAATCATTTATGGTGACGAGGATCTGGTCGTTGGTCTGACCGCCTTTCTCGCCGAAATCGGCATCAAACCGGTTCTTTGTGCCAGTGGGGGCAAAAGCGGTCTGCTGAGCGAGGCCGTGGCCGCTGTCACCAAAGGGATTCTGGGCGCTGATGAAATGCCCCGAGTGCTCGAAGGCATGGATTTTTTTGATATCGCCGCCGAAGCCGAACAGCTTGGTCCCGACCTGCTGGTGGGTCACAGCAAAGGCGCACCCCTGGCACGTAAACTGAACATCCCTCTGATCCGGGTCGGCTTTCCGATTCACGACCGGATCGGCGGTCAGCGCCTCCTTCATCTGGGTTATCGCGGTGCCCAGATGCTCTTTGACACAGTGACCAACAGCCTCATTGAAAAGAAACAAAACGACTCCCCCATCGGCTACAGCTACATGTAGCGCCTTGTGGGATCTCTTCACCCAACTATTCATAGATTACATACATACCCGGAATCACACACCCCACACCCAGGAGGTCGTCATGAGTATCGATTACAACCGCCATCCCTGTTTCAATGCCAAGGTCAAAGGCCAGTTCGGCCGGGTCCATCTGCCGGTGGCCCCAAAGTGCAATATCAAATGCAACTATTGCAACCGCAAGTATGATTGTGTCAACGAATCGCGTCCCGGCGTCACCAGCACCCTCCTGAGCCCGGAGCAGGCACTGATCTATATGGACCGGGTTCTCAAGGCAGAACCACGGATCACCGTGGCCGGTATTGCCGGGCCTGGCGATCCATTTGCCAATGCCGAAGCAACCCTGGAGACCATGCGTCTCATCCGAAACAAGTATCCGGAGATGATCCTCTGCCTGGCCTCAAATGGTCTGGCCCTGGCCCCTTATGTCCAAACCCTGGCCGCTTACAATATCTCCCATGTCACGGTCACGGTCAACGGCGTCGATCCGAATATCCTGAGCAAGATCTACAGTTGGGTCAAGGATGGCAATATTCTCTATCGCGGGATTCAGGCAGCCGAACTTCTGCTTGCCCGACAGCTTGAGTCCATCCGCAAACTTAAGGAATACGGAATCACGGTCAAGATCAACACCATTGCCATCCCCGGAATCAACGACCATCACATCGAGGATGTCGCCCGCAAGATGCGTGAACTGGGGGCCGACCTGTTCAACTGCATGGCCATGTTTCCCAATGTTGACACCCCCTTTGCCGATATTCGGGAGCCCAGCAAACAGGAAATGGCAAGCCATCGCAATACAGCCGAGCAACACCTGCCCCAGATGCGCCACTGCACGCGCTGTCGGGCCGATGCCGTGGGCCTGCTCGGCGAAGACAAGACCGAGGCCATGCATGGCTGCCTGACGGCCTGTGCCGCCCTGCCACCTGCGGTCAAGAAGGAACGCTCCTATGTGGCCGTGGCCACGCTGGAAGGGGTTCTGGTCAACCAGCACCTGGGCGAGGCCGAACGGTTACAGATCTGGGAACGAAGAGAAGATGGCACTTTTTTCATGCTTGAAGTGCGGCCAGCGGCCATCCCCGGCGGCGGACCTCAACGCTGGCACAACCTGGGGCGCCTGCTGAACGATTGCAGGGCCATCCTGGTCAGTGATCTCGGGGCGACTCCGGCTGATATTCTCACTAAAATGGGGGTCACGCCGGTCACCATCAGCGGGTTTATCGAGACCGCACTCGAGGCCGTCTACAGTGGCCGCGATCTGAACAAGCTCAGGGGCCGACAGCAGAAATGCACTTCCAAGGGGGCCTGCATGGGTGGTGGAACCGGCTGCGGCTGATTCCTGTTCAACCCCAAAAGAAGGACCGATCAACGCACGCAGGACCGTGTCTCCCTGAAAAACCGTGCACGGCTGGGCAAAAGCCATTAAGTTGATCGGCTCATCTATCTGACACGGAGGGAACCGGAAGACCCTGGACTTCAGGCGGTGCTCCCTGTATCCAGGATAAAATCTTCAGGGCACTTCAACCACTGATTGGCCCGGACTGCCTTTTTTTTAAAGAACCTCATGACTGACAACTTCTTGCACACCCGAGCCCTGTTGATTCTGCTCCTGGCCCTTTTATCCTCCCTGGATATCGCGGCCGCTGCAGAACCACTCACCGTGGCCGTGGCCGCAAATTTCGGTCGCCCCATGCAGGAATTGAGCCGTGCATTTACCGCCGAGACAGCCATTCAGGTGCGCAGTACTATTGCCTCCACCGGTACCCTCTACGCCCAGATCAGAAACGGGGCCCCCTATGACCTGTTCCTGGCCGCAGACGAAGAGCGACCAGACCTCCTCCACCAGCAGGGACTGGCCCGGAAGCCGGTTGTTTACGCCCGGGGACAGGTCGCCCTCTTCAGCCGCGACCAGGCCCTCTGCGCTGCTGCTACCTGGCAGGATGCCCTGCACAGACTCGAAGACAATAAACAGGGAAAGATCGGAATTGCCAACCCGCAGACAGCCCCCTACGGTGCGGCCGCGGCCGCGGCCCTGCGCGCGACCGGACTCTGGGAGAGGGCCAAGGCCCGACTGGTTTATGCCGGCAATGTTGGTCAAGCCCAGCAATATGGGAGCATGGGCACGGTGCGCGCAACCTTCACCGCCCGTTCTCTGACTCTGGACAGGCAAAGCAGCCAACCCAACTGCAGTTGGCCAGTCTCTGAGGCTTCTCTGGTCGTCCAGAAGGGCTGTGTCATCAGCCACTCACCACGGCAGGACTTGGCCCAGACCTTTCTTGATTTTCTGCACACTGAACCGGCCCTGACGATTCTGGGCTCTTACGGCTACCACTGAGTGATCATCATGGATCTGACCCCTCTCTACCTCTCGGCCAAACTGTCGCTGATCAGCTCGGCCTTGCTCCTGCTTCTGGCCCTGCCCCTGTGTGCCCTGCTGGTCTTCGGGCGCTTCAAAGGTAAATTTCTGCTCGATGCCCTGGTCAGTCTGCCCCTGGTCCTGCCGCCCACGGTACTGGGTTTTTACCTCCTCATTCTTATGGGCCCGGCCGGGATTGGTCCTCTGTGGGAACGGCTGACCGGCTGGCCACTGATCTTCACCTTCACCGGGATTGTGATTGCGGCCATGCTCCACAGCCTGCCCTTTGCGGTCCAGCCCCTCAAGGCCTCGTTTGAAAAGATCGACCGGCGACTGCTGGAGATGGCAGCCGTTCTGGGATGTTCACGGACCCAGACCTTCTACCGGGTCATTATCCCCAACGCCCTCAACGGCATTGCCGCATCGGCAGTCCTGACCTTTGCCCATACCATGGGCGAATTCGGGGTGATCCTGATGATCGGTGGTTCGATCCCCGGCCAGACCAAGGTCGCCTCGGTGGCAATCTACGAGTATGTGGAGACCATGCAGTACCGGGAAGCCGCTCTGCTCTCGCTCTTTCTGGTCGGAATCAGTTACCTGATGCTGCTGATTATCAACTACCTCAACCAGCGGAGCAGTCATGCGGCTTGAAGTCATGATCAGCAAGCAACTCCCTGAGTTCATGATCGACATTGATTTTTCCTGTGATGACGGCCGACTGGTGGCCCTGACCGGCCCCTCAGGTGCCGGTAAAACGACCATCATCCGCTGTATCGCCGGGCTGGAGCAACCGGATCAGGGACGGATTCATTACAATGGCCATTGCTGGTTTGACAGTTCCCGGGGAATCATGCAGGCCGCAAGAAACCGGGGAATCGGTTATGTCTTTCAGGAACACACCCTCTTCCCCCACCTGAACATTGCCGGCAACGTGGCCTTTGCCTGTTCTGATCATGGACAGGTCAACGACCTGCTGAAGACCTTCGGCATCGACCGTTTGGGCCATCGGTATCCCCATCAGGTCTCAGGAGGTGAACGGCAACGGGCCGCCCTGGCGCAGGCCCTGGCCAGTAACCCCAAGGTCCTTCTCCTGGACGAACCGTTTTCTGCCCTTGACCCTGAGACCCGAACAATTCTGCGGCGGGAACTCAAGGAACTCAAAGAGCGCCTGACCCTCCCGATTATCATGGTCACCCATGACCAGGCTGAGGCCGACTTCCTCTCTGATCAGCAACTGGCCATCCAGCACGGTCATCCCGTACCAGTAATTTGTCAGGGAGATACTTTCCCCTGCCCGACGTCCTCTCTGCTGGCTGACCTGCCGGCCAGCTGACTTTGACTCTCCTGAAGGACTAACCCCTAAGTGCACACTGTTCAGGCGGGAGCAGACTTCCCCTTGAAACACGTTTCCATTGAAGGGAGGATTGAACCAGATGAACCGATTCTGAATACGGTCAAGGCCCCCTTATTGTTCAACAGACGTTCCGTTTCCCTTTTCTTCCTGCTGGCGTCTGTTATGCACTCCACCCCGAAGAGCTGTAAAACTTTTTTCCATGAGTTCGACTCCTTGCAAAACCCCGACGGTGAGCAGCGACAAGACAAAGGCCGCGCTGAAAAAACCAAGGCCGATGAGTGAACCGATGGCCGCAAGCATCCAGATGACTGCGGCCGTGGTAACGCCCACCACCACACCCTCGCGGCTGAGAATAACCCCACCACCAAGAAATCCGATTCCGGTCACCACCTGTCCGATGACCCGGGCCGGATCTCCGACACCACCATCAAGCACTGTCCCGAGATAGACAAAGATGGTGGTTCCAAGACAGATAAGGGTACTGGTCCGCATTCCTGCCGGCTTGCCACGGATCTGACGTTCAAAACCGACAATCAGGGCACAGCCGATCGCCATTCCTATGGTCTGCCAGAATCCCAGGGTCAGTGGGTCAAATGCGCTGTTCATATTGTGTTTCCTTTAAAAATTAACCAGGTACTGACATATCCGAAGCCGGATCGGTCAAGCCCAAATGGCTGAAGTAAATTCACGACCAGTTTTTCCTCATTGATCAACAGGAGTTCCATCATGGGTGACCGATGTGGTCTCTGTGGGATGACCCATCTTCAAGAATCTGTCATTAACCTTTTTTCTGAGCACTTCAGACCGATTCCTGTTGACCCCCAGATCACTGTATCCGACTCTTGACGCTGAACGAAGATGAATCACTTTTCGAGTGAAGTCAATCCTGATTTCTAAATCATCCACAAATCGAAAGATGGCCGATGTAAAGGTCGCCGCAAGATACGTGTCGTTTGCAACCCGTACCTCCCCGCCCATCTCCTGAATGACATCTTTCAGCAGTGACACTGGATCAAAAGTGATGTCCTGAGCCAGAGGGATCGGCTCGATATAATGATCAATATCATCCTGTTGCTCACTACAGACGCAATTTGGTCTGTCCGGACATTTCAGCAACATCCCTCCCTGGAGTCCCAAGTCCTCTCCAGCCTGGGCAGTTGCGTTAAAATCAAACAGTAGAAAAACCAGAGCAATCATCAAGATAACAAACACAACAATTTTCATAGAAAAAACCTTGCACGAGTTGACCAACTTTTAAAAATATTTAGAGGATCTCTCTCTGATCGGCCAGGAACAAGCCGAGCCGTGGCATCTATTTTTTCTGCCGGCAAACGCCTGACAAAAGAGCCATATCCCCATATCCTGAGCACAACCTTCTCAATGAGAAGAGAACCCGCGCAAAAAAGAATCGGAAACAGCAGTTCACCATAAGAATTTCCTTCCATTGCACTGACACATTGTGATAATTTACTGATAGTCTCTTTTTTCTAACGCGGTGTGACTTGCTTGCCCAATCTCCCTATTCGTATACACTATTGAAAATTTTTCAAGATACTCTGGACCTTGCCAACCGCCTGTTTTCAAGGCACACCCAAACAACAGAGGAGACACACAATGGATCTTGACACCATCACCCCGGATCAGACCCTGGACGCCAAGGGACTCAGCTGCCCAATGCCGCTTTTACGAACCAAAAAAGAGATCAACCGTCTCAACACCGGCCAGATCCTGGAGATTCTGGGCACCGACCCCGGTTCCAAAAATGATCTGCCAGGCTGGTGCGCGCGTTCCGGTCATACCTATCTGGGCGCCAAAGACGATGATGGATTCTTTCATCTTTTTATCAAGAAGGGATAGGCCTTCAGACAACACCCGCGATCAGACCAAGGGCCACAAGGGCGAGCAGACCTGAAACCATGATCTGAATCGAGCGGATGGTCAGTTTCCTGATCAAGCGGGCCCCGATGAAAGCGCCGGCAAAGGCAGACAATGCCGCCACAGCAACCAGCGACCAGTCGACGTTGGTGTGAGAGGCAGCAGCTCCCCAGCCATAGACCAGCAGACGCGAAAGATCAACAAGGACGGCCAGGACGACGCCGGTTGCAATGTACTGCTCCTTGCGCAGGCCAGCCTTGATCAGGAACATACTCCTGAATGCACCCTGGTGTCCCGACAAGCCTCCAAAAAACCCGCTGATTCCGCCTCCAAGAGGAAGATATTTCCGATCAATGGTGATGGCCGAAAAGGCGGGCAGGAGTTCCAGGGTCACAAAAACAAGAATGACCAGGCCAATGATCAACTTGACCGGGGTCACCGTAAAGACCTTTCCGAGCACTGAATAATCGGCAACCGGCGCCAGTGAGGAAAGCCAGCCCAGAAGAGATGCCCCGACAAAGGCGGCCAGAACGGCAGGCAGCCCAAAGGCCAGGACGATTTTCCTGTCGGCATGCAGACCCAGCAGGCCCAGCTTGAAAATATTATTGGCCAGATGGACCATTGCCGTAATCCCCACCGCGACCTCAACAGGAAAGAAGATTGCGACCACCGGCAACAACAAGGTCCCCAAACCAAAACCTGAAAAAAGAGTCAAGCCCGAGGCAAGTAAGGCCGCCAATGCGATAGTGACTGTCTCCAACTCCATCTCCTTCCTTTTCTGTTCAATCCCAAGTGCCAACAAAGCGGCATAACTGCATTATCAGGTCAGGATCAAGAAGACCGACTGCACGCCCGGCATTCTCATATTCCTTGAACAGCAGACGAAGATGTCCCGACCAACGTCCTGACCGACAAACTGGCTCTATTATAAAACGGCAAGCAGATGATTTGTCAAATACCATCCGAAAAAAGATCGACGCCCTGGAAGCCGTCGACTAAACTGGGCGAACCAGAACAGCCACCGGCTGAATGACTCAGCCATAACTCAGCCACCACTCACCCGTCGTCCCCGCCACCTCTCATGCCTGCACACCAGCCCCAGCACCTCGAACTTCTGGCCCCTGCCGGCTCCATAGAAGCCTTTTTTGCCGCCATGGAACATGGTGCGGACGCCGTGTACTGCGGACTGGAGGCCTTCTCGGCCCGGGCCAAGGCCCGAAATTTCACCATCGACGAGATGGAACGACTTGCCGCTTACGCGCACCGGGAGGGCCGACGGATCTATGTGACCCTCAATACCCTGATCAAAGAGGCTGAACTGCCGCAGATGGTGGATATTCTGGCCGGACTTGCCGCCTGCCGGATCGACGGCATCATTATCCAGGATTTCGGAGTCTGGCGACTGGCCCGCAACCATTTTCCCGAACTGCCCCTGCATGCCTCAACCCAGATGGTCATCCACAACGCGGCCGGGGTTCTGATGCTCGAAGAGATGGGGTTTTCCCGAGCAGTCCTGGCCCGGGAATTATCCATCGCCGAAATTGCGGCCATCCGTCGTGAAACCACCATTGAACTGGAACATTTTATCCACGGCGCTCTGTGCTATTCCATGTCCGGACTCTGCCAGTTCTCCTCATTTCTTGACGGCCGGAGCGGCAACCGGGGCCGCTGCGCCCAGCCCTGCCGCCGCCGTTACTCGAGCCGCAAACAACCCGGCTTTTATTTTTCCACCAGCGATCTCTCGGCCATTGATCTGATCCCGGAACTGGCCGAGGCCGGTGTGATCAGTTTCAAGATCGAAGGACGGATGAAGAGTGCCGAGTATGTGGCCGCAGTGGTTTCGGCCTATCGCAAGGTCATCGACGCCCCGCCCCGCGAGCGCAAACAGGCCACAACCGAGGCCCGGGAACGACTCAGTCAGTCCTTTGGCCGTCCGGAAACCAGCGGCTTTCTCCGCGGCAGCGCCCCGGCCGGCATGGCCCAGCCACAAAGAAAAGGTGGCATCGGCCAGGAACTGGGACAGGTGGAACAGGTCCAGGGGAGCAGCATCACCTTTACGACCGGCGAACGCCTTCATGTGGGTGACAAGTTGCGCATTCAACCGCAGACCGATCTGGCGGGTACCTCGTTCACGGTCAAAGAGTTGTTCCTGGAACGCAAACCGATAAAACGGGCCGAGCCAGGCACCACGGTCCGCATTCCAACCCCATTTACCGGGATATTTCAGAATAATGACCTGATCTACAAGGTCTCGGGAGGCAGGCTGTTCACCCTGAGCGAAGAGGCCTGCCGCCGAAGACTGAGTGTGGCCCAACCATTGGCAGATGAGGTCCAGCTGACCATTGGCTGCGACACCTGTCTGGAGATCAGCGGCACGGCCGTCGGCATTACCTTCAGCCAGGACTATCCGGTCGAGATGCTGGCCGCGGAGCACTCACCCCTCAGCAGTGAGACCCTGCGCCAGATCTTTGCCAAGTCCGGGCATCCCGGCCTGCAACTGGGCAGACTGACAGTCGGCCAACTGCCATCGGTGGTGATCAAACCCAGCCAACTCAACGCGATCAGGCGTGATTTTTATCAACAACTGGCAGAACTGGTGACCCAGGAAAGACAACGGCAGAGACAACTGCAGATCAATCAGGCCCTGGCCTCTCTTCTTAAAGCCCAGCCGCCGCACCGGACCGCTGCCATACCCGCAAGCCTGAGTGTGGTCATTGGCCAGGGCCAGGACCTTGGCCTGATCGATGATCCCGACATCAAACAACTGATCCTGCCCCTGACCCCAGAGATCCTGCAGGCCACGGCCAAACAGGAACGACGGCTGGCCCCGCAACGGGAACGGTTGGTCTGGGACGTCCCGACTTTGATCTTTCCCGGTGAATGGAGACAGTTTCAAAAAATCATTCAACAACTGCAGAGGCAGGGATACAGCCGCTTTCGGATCAACAATCTTGGCCACTTCAACCTGTTCAGCCAGAGCAAGAACGACCAGCAGCCAGGGCCCACCCTGCTGGCCGGACCCTGGCTCTATACCCTCAACAGCCAGGCCGTCCTCGCCCTCAAGGAGTTGGGTGCGAGTGAATTCTCGTTTGCCCTGGAAGATGACCACACCAATCTCATCAATCTTCTGAGCCGCGACACCGGCCTGAATGGGGCTCTCACCAGCTACGCATCGATTCCCCTGCTCACCTCACGCATTCCCATGCGTGGCCAGCGCAGCAACAATATCCTGGAGAGCGAAGGCAGCGGCTCCATCCGTCTCGATTTCAGCAGCGGACTCACCGTGGCCAGGGCCGAAGACGACTACTCACTGTTCGGTCGCTGCCACGCCCTGAACGACCTGGGCCTGGGCAATCAGATCATTGATCTTTCCCACATCGGGGCTACCTCCAGGCGTGGAAAAGAGATCCTGGCCGCAGCAGAAAGCGACCAGCCCCTGGAACACACCTCTCTCTTCAATTTCGAGCGCGGCCTGCAATAAGTAATAGGCCATTGCTCTCTGACCAAACATTAAAGATCTCCTAACCAAATCGAAACAATCAGGTGTCATAGTGCTGGTGTAAACGCCAAAGGCAAGGGGCCTTTGATCCGACCACACCCACAGGAGATTTTTCATGAAAAATGTAAGGATGAACACCGCGATCGTAACCGCCGCTCTGGCTCTGGCCATCCCCCAGTTGTCGTGGGGTACTGGAAATCGTGACTACATCAGCATAGTCGGTTCCTCCACGGTCTACCCCTTTTCCACGGTGGTGGCCGAACACTTCGGAAAAACCACCGGCTTCAAGACCCCAAAGGTCGAGTCTACCGGTTCAAGCGGAGGCTTCAAGCTGTTCTGTGAGGGGATCGGCAACCAGCACCCGGATATCACCAATTCCTCCCGCCGGATCAAGCAGTCCGAGATCGACACCTGCCGGAACAATGGGGTCAGCGAAATTGTTGAGGTCAAGGTCGGCTATGACGGCATTGTGCTGGCCAACTCCAAGGGCGCAACCGCCCTGGCCCTGACCCGCAAGGAGATCTTTCTCGCCCTGGCCAAGGAAGTCCCCAACCCCGACACCACCCAGGAGATGATCCCCAATCCCTATATGACCTGGCAGGATATCAATCCGGCACTGCCCGCTATCCGGATCGAGGTCATGGGCCCTCCCCCGACTTCCGGTACCCGGGACGCCTTTGTCGAGTTGGCCATGGAAGCCGGGGCCAAGCAATTTGACTGGATCAAAGTCCTCAGTAAAAGCGACAAAAACCGGTTCAAGATTATTGCCCACACCCTGCGCGAAGATGGGGCCTATATTGAAGCCGGTGAAAACGACAACCTGATCGTCCAGAAACTGGTGGTCAACCCCAAGGCCGTGGGCATTTTCGGCTACAGCTTCCTTGATCAGAACAGCGGCCAGATCCAGGGGGCATTGATCAATGGTCAGGCGCCGACCTTTGACAACATTGCCAACGGCTCCTACCCGGTCTCCCGGCCTCTTTATCTCTATGTCAAAAAGGCTCACGCCAACATGGTCCCCGGGATCAACGAATATCTGGGTGAGTTTGCCAGTGAGCAGGCCTGGGGCCCAGAAGGCTATCTGGCCGACAAGGGCATGATTCCCATGCCCAAAGAAGAGCGCGCTCAATTTTCAGACACCGTCAGGAAACTGTCTCCGTTGACTTCGCTGTAACCTGCCCCCTACCCCCTGGGGCCGACACTCCTTTCTTGTCGGCCCCAGGGGCCCTGCCTGCACCCTCACTTTTGACCAAACAAACCAGAATCCTTGACTGGGCAGTCAGTTAAAGGTCTCGCCGCGGACAATTTCTCCATTGACCAGATAGATGACCTCCTCGGCCATATTGGTCACATGATCGGCCATGCGTTCGAGATGGCGTGAGATGAGAAAATAGTTCATCAACGGCGCCAGCTGATCCGGATTTGTTCGAATCTCACGTTTGATCTTGCCATAGGCCTTGTTCCGCATCTCATCTATTTCATCATCGAGCATACACACCTTGTGGGCCAGGTCAGAATCGACCTGAACAAAGGCGTTCAGCCCCAGACGCAGCATCACCTCAACCTTGGCTCCCATCCCGGCCAGATGGATAGCTGGGGCCTCGATCTCAGGATACCTGGCAATAATCAAGACCCGATTGGCAATGGAGGCGGCAATATCGGCAATCCGTTCCAGGTCATTGTTGATCTTGATCACCGCCACCAGGAAACGCAGGTCAGAGGCCATGGGCTGGTACAAGGCCAGGATCTTGAGACACTCCTCTTCGATCTCGACCTCCATCACGTTAATCTCACGATCAGAGGCGATCAATTGACTGCACCGGGTCGTATCCCGGCTGTCAATGATGTCCACGGCCTCATGCACCCGACCCTCGACCAGGGCCCCGAACTCGAGAAACTTTCGTCGTAATCCTTCAATCTCTCTATGAAAATGCTGGGTTACCTGCATACCTTTACCTCATCGGTTAATTCGTTTATAAGTCATAAAAGGCTCATGACCGTGACAGTACCTGTATAAATGGCATTGTTAATCGACTCCCGTCTACGTTATGATACCTGAGCATCATTTCAACCAGACACAGATACCCCGTCAAACCATTCAACTCCGCTGAGACAACCATGAGCAAGCCCACCCTGTCGGCCCATATACTGGTGGTCGAAGATGAATCTGATATCCAGCAGCTGATCAGTTACAACCTGAGCAAGGCCGGCTATCGAGTCAGCTTTGCCGATTCCGGTGAAGAGGCCCTGGAGTTTCTGCACCAGCAGTCCTGCGACTGTATCCTCCTGGACCTGATGCTTCCCGGGGCCAGTGGAGTTGAAATCTGTCGGGTCATCAAGGAGACGCCGCTTCGGGCATCCATCCCGATCATCATGCTCACGGCAAAAGGCGAGGAACAGGACATTATCCTCGGTCTTGAATCCGGGGCCGACGATTACATCACCAAACCCTTCAGCCCAAAAATCCTTCTGGCCCGCCTCGCCTCTCTGCTCAGGCGCAGCCAACTCCAGGAAACTTCGCCTGCCGCATCTGCTGACATTCTCGTCCATCACACCCTGCACCTGGACCTGAGGCGACACCTTCTCCTGGTTGATGGACAGTCCCTGGACCTCACGGCCACAGAATTTGCCATCCTTCACTACCTGATGAAAAAACCAGGCTGGGTTTTCAGCCGCCAACAGATCATCGACAACGTCCGTGGTCTTGATTATTCCATCACTCCCCGGGCGGTGGATGTTCAAATCTTCGGACTGAGAAAAAAGATGGGACTGGCCGGAGAACTGATTGAGACCGTGCGTGGCATCGGCTATCGCCTGCAGGAGTAAAGGGAGATTCACCATGCCCAGCCATCACAAAAAATTCTTCTGGCAACTCTTTCCCGGGACGATCCTGGTCCTGATTATTGCCCTGGCCCTTCTCACCTGGTTTATCAGTTCAGCGGTGCGCAGCTTCTATTACAGCCAGAGCGAACTTGAACTCTCCGGCCGGGCAGAACTGATCAGGGAACAGATCACCCCCCTGGTCGCAGAGCAGGATTTCACCACCCTCAACCGCCTGATCAAGGTGATCGGGCCAGCCGCCAAGACCCGGATCACGGTCATTACAACCAACGGTCTGGTCCTGGCCGATTCACTGACCAATTCCAAATTGATGGAGTCCCACGCCAATCGCCCCGAATTTGGTCAGGCCCTGACCAGCGAGTTTGGTTCGGCCATCCGTTACAGCTCAACCCTTGATGCCAGGCTGCTCTATGTGGCCGTCCCTCTCCACAGCCGCCCAGATCAGAGCGCCCCGTTTGCCATCCTCAGACTCGCCGTCCCGGTCAGCGCAATCGATTTGGCCCTGCAGGCCATCCAGTTCAAGATGTTTCTGGCCGCCCTGCTGATCATCACCCTCAGCTCCATTCTGGTCTGGCGGATGAGCAGCCGTTTCAGCCGCCCTCTGGAACTCCTGCAAAAAAACGCGAATCGCTTTGCCCAGGGTGACTTCTCCCACGATCATCTCGCAGGCAGCCCCCTGCCCCTGTCTCAGGAGGTGGCCGGGCTCTGTCAGGCCATGAACAGAATGGGCCACCAGCTGGAACAGCAGATTAAGGGGATCGCCAATCAGCGCATGCAACTGGAGGCAGTCCTCTCGGGCATGAGCGAAGGGGTCATTGCCACAGATATGGAGCAGCAGATCTTATATCTGAACCGGGCCACCATCCAGCTGTTCCAACTGGATGGCCACCACTGCCAGGGTCGCTCGGTCCAGGAAGGCATCCGCCACCCGGACCTGCTCAAACTCCTGAAAGAAACCCTGGCCAGCGGCAAACCGCTCGAGGAAGAACTGACCCTTCACCATCCACACACGGTGCATCTGATTGTACACGGGGTCCAGCTTTTTGATCATGACCAGCAACAGATCGGCGTCCTGCTTGTCATGCACGACATCACCCGCCTCAAGAAACTGGAAACTATGCGCCGCGACTTTGTCGCCAATGTCTCCCATGAACTCAAGACCCCGATCACCTCTATCCAGGGATTTGTCGAGACCCTGCTTGACGGGGCCCTGGATGACCAGAAACATGCCCGGGAATTCCTGCAGATCATCTACCGCCAGAGCGGCCTGCTCAACGCCATCGTCGACGACCTGCTCGTCCTCTCCCGCCTTGAAGAGGAGATCAAGCAGGACGCCATCGAGCTCTCACCCGGGGTCATTGCCCCGCTTTTGAGCGAGGCCGCAAGGACCTGTCAGCCCAAGGCCGAACAAAAAGGAATCTCCTTTCATATCAACTGTCCACCTGAACTTGCCGGCCTGATCAACGAGCGTCTTCTGGAGCAGGCCGTGGTCAACCTGATCATCAATGCGATCAAGTACAGCCCCAATAACAGCGAGATCAAGCTTGAGGCCACCAGTCAGGACCAGCAGATCACCATCTCGGTCAGCGATTCAGGCGTCGGGATTGAGGCCAGGCACCTGCCCCGCCTTTTTGAACGATTCTACCGCAGCGATAAGGCCCGCTCCCGTAAACTGGGCGGCACAGGCCTGGGACTGGCCATTGTCAAACACATCATGGAATCTCACCACGGTGCGGTCAGTGTCAGCAGCACTCCGGGGCATGGCAGCACCTTTACCCTGACCCTGCCGCTGCCAACACCGAACATCATGCCGAAGGCGTGAACGTTTATGGTTCGTTGTAACTGTCTCATTTGGTCCAGCCATGCTGGTTAACCGAAACGACCGGTGATGTAATCCTCGGTCAGACGGTGACGGGGCATGGTGAAAATCTTTTTGGTCTCCCCCACCTCAATCAATTCACCCAGGTGAAAATAGGCAGTGCGCTGTGAAACCCGGGCCGCCTGCTGCATGGAATGGGTGACAATGACGATGGTAAACTGGACCCGAAGCTCATCAATCAACTCCTCGATCTTGGCCGTGGCAATGGGATCAAGGGCCGAACAGGGTTCATCCATGAGGATCACCTCGGGGCTGACCGCAATGGCCCGGGCAATACAGAGCCGTTGCTGCTGACCACCTGACAGCCCGGTTCCGGGGCTGGTCAGGCGGTCCTTGACCTCATCCCACAATCCGGCCTTGATCAGAGACGATTCCACCAGCTCATCTTCTTCGACCCGTCCCCTGACCAGCCCATGAATCCGCGGCCCATAGGCAACATTATCATAAATGGACTTGGGAAAGGGATTGGGCTTCTGGAAGACCATCCCCACCTGGGCCCGCAATGAGACCACATCAACCTGCGGACCAAGAATGTCCTGTTCATCAAGACAGATCTGGCCGTCAACCCGGCAGCTATCAATGGTATCGTTCATCCGGTTGAGACAACGAAGAAAGGTCGACTTGCCGCAGCCTGAAGGGCCAATCATGGCAATCACCTGATTCCGGCCGATATCCAGGGTCACATCCTGGATGGCATGGGTCTTGTCATACCAGACATTGACCGATCGACAGGTGATGCGCGGGTCTTTGACCAGCGGCTCTCCCACGGTCCGGCGATCATCCCGGGAAACTCGTCCCCCAGAAACGACCACCGGTGCAGCAGCACCATGGCCATTTAAGGTCTGGAAGGCGGAAAGTGTTTGTTGGTTCTGTCCATTTTCAATCATAATCAACCACCATCAAGACAAAAAAAATCCAAGAGAACAATTCAGGTCAGCATGAATACAATGGATAGCTGCCTGTTATTCAACGATGTACAACCCTTGACCAGGACCCTTGCTACCACCGGCATTCAAAACGCTTGCGTAAAAAAATGGCCAGACCATTCATGACCACCAGAAAAAGGAGCAGGACCATGATCGCAGCCGATGTCTTCTCCAGAAAGGCCAGTTCAGGGCTGTCGGCCCAGAGATAAATCTGCACCGGCAGGACCGTGGCGGGCTCGGTCAGCCCCCCGGGGATATCAACGATAAAGGCCACCATGCCGATCACCAGGAGAGGCGCGGTCTCTCCGAGGGCCTGGGCCATGCCGATGATCGTTCCGGTCAGCATCCCGGGCATGGCCAGAGGCAGGACATGATGAAAGACCACCTGAAGAGGGGATGCACCAATCCCCCGTGCCGCCTCACGGATAGAAGGCGGCACTGCACGGAGGGCCGCCCGACCGGCAATGATGATGGTCGGCAGGGTCATCAGGGTCAGTACCAGACCACCGACCAGAGGCACCGAGCGGGGCACGCCAAAGAAATTGATAAACACGGCCAGACCCAAAAGACCAAAGACAATGGAGGGAACAGCGGCCAGGTTATTGATATTGACTTCGATCAGATCAGTGAGTCGATTCTTAGGGGCAAACTCTTCAAGATAGACCGCACTGGCCACACCGATGGGAAATGAAAGAGACAGGGTCACCAGCAGGGTATAGAACGACCCGGTCACTGCCCCGCGAATCCCGGCCAGCTCAGGTTCTCGTGAGTCACCAGCGGTAAAAAAAGTGGTATTCCAGACCTTCTTGATCCTCCCCTGGGCAGCCAAGGTATCAAGCCAGGTCAGCTCCAGATCTGAAAGACGCCGCTCCGACTCGGGCAAGCTCCGGTCAATCTTCCCCTTCATCAGCATATCCACATCGTCATCGGCCGGCACCCAGATTTCCTGCGCGCTGCCCAGCAGATCCGGGGTCCTGATCAGCATCTCCCGAATCTGATGGGCGGCCCCGGTGGAGACCAGACCATAGAGTTTACGCTTCTCGCCCCGCTGCACCACCTCAGGAAACAGTTGGCGCAGGGTCTTCTTGACCAGACCATTGTAATCGGCCCGGTTCAGATCGGCGGTATCAGCAACACCCAGGACCGCTGCATCCAGGACCAGAGGCAGTTGAATCCGAGTCTGCCAGAAGGCGCTGTAGCCCTTGGAGAAGATCGATATAAAGAGGATCAAGACACAGACCAGACCAAAAAGGACCGCCGCCAGCCCCAGACGCCGGAAGCGTCGGTCCGCCCGGTATCTGCGCGCCAGGCGCTGTTCTATCCGCTGTTTTTTTATGCTCGCATCCTGCATCCATGCACCTCAGAGAGACATGAGAAAGACTGAACAACTCTTGTTTTGATACCGTCAATCATACTGTTCCCGGTATTTTCGGACCACGGCCAGAGCAACCACGTTCAGAGCCAGGGTCATGAGAAAAAGAGTCAGTCCCAGGGCAAAGGCGGCCAGAGTCTTGGGGCTGTCAAACTCCTGATCACCAACCAGCAAGGTCACGATCTGGACCGTGACCGTACTCACCGCCTGCAGAGGATTGGCAGTCAGATTGGCGGAGAGACCAGCGGCCATGACCACAATCATGGTCTCACCAATGGCCCGTGAGGCCGCCAGCAGGACCGAACCAATGATTCCCGGCAGGGCCGCGGGCAAGACCACCTGACAGATGGTCTCAGAGCGCGTAGCCCCCAGGGCAGACGAGCCATCACGCAGGCTTTGGGGAACGGCATTGATCACATCATCAGAGAGTGATGAGATAAAGGGAATGATCATGACCCCCATGACCAGCCCTGCTGCCAGGGCACTCTCAGATGAAATCTGCAGACCAACACTCTCTCCCAGCTGACGCAGAAATGGCGCGACAGTCAGAGCCGCGAAAAAACCATAGACCACAGTCGGGATTCCAGCCAGAATCTCAAGGAGGGGCTTGGCCCAGGCACGAAACCGATTCCCAGCATATTCAGAAAGATAGATGGCCGACAGCAGGCCAACTGGCACTGCCACCAGCAGGGCGATAAACGAGATGAGCAGGGTACCGGCAAAGACCGGCACTGCCCCGAAACTTCCGGATGAGGCCACCTGGTCGGCACGTATGGCCATCTGCGGACTCCACTTGAGTCCGAAGAGAAAATCAATGGGCGAGACAACCTGAAAGAAACGGATGGATTCAAAAAGGACTGAGAGGACGATCCCAATGGTTGAGAGAACGGCAATCCCGGAACAGAAAATCAGCGACGCCCGCACCACCTGTTCCACCAGGTTCCGGGCCTGAAAATCTGGTCGAACACGGGAGTAGACCCACAGGCCACCCAGCAGGGAAAGACTCAGGGCAACAAGCCCCCTGGCCCAGCGGGACAGGCTCATCAGATCCAGATAATGCGCGGCTGCCGTCTGCAATTGTGGGGTGACCGGACGCGAGATTACATTGCCGCCGGCCAGGGCCTGAATATCACTCATCAAGAGGTTGAACTGAAATTCCGGCACCTGAACCAATTCGGCCGGGAGTCCAGCCGTTACCAGACGACTGACCAGGGTTGTCTGCCCCCCTTGAAAAAGCAGGATAACCAGCAAGGCCGGAATCAGACACCAGAGCACGGCCAGCATCCCGTGATAGACGGGGCGGGAGTGCAGACGCAGGCCGGAAGACAGCTCACCGGCCAGGGCTCGACCACGGGTCAGACTATAGGCAACTGCTGCCAGCAGGGCCAGCAGGATGACAAGCGAAGTCAGGGACATGAATTGCTCCGTTGAGAGAGATGCACTGCTGTGTCTGGACAGCCAGGTCAAGCAACTGAGCACACACTACAACGGAACAATTAGGAAACGATTAGGAAGGTGTTACGAGTTGATCAGGAGACATGGTCCCTGAGAGAAAAAGTACAGGGGGGGCAGGGCCCGCTGACTGCTCCAAGGTCACCAGAAAGGCTTCGGGTTCAACATCGAGGAGAGTCGTAAAGGTAAAGAATTTCAGACAGTTAACTGCAACGACTAGCGATTATTCAAGATGTCTTCAATAGTTTTCTCACCAATTCGATGGCCAAAGATGCCCAGCAGCAACGGCTCCACCTCTGCCCACTCCTCTTCTGGAATGAGAAAGCCCGGCAGAGGACGGGCCGACACCAGATTGGCGCGGGCCAGACCCGCAAAGGCGGCCGGAAGCAGACCGACATAGCCCCTGTTTTCCGGCAGATCGCTGAGTGCGGCCAGGACATCGAGCATATTCCCCCAATACTCACCCTGACCCAGATGCTCAATGACCTGGAGAACCGCGGTCACTCCACTCAGATACGAGTCAGTCACCTGAGCCGGAACCCCTGGACCACACAGACTTCTGGAGGTAAATGAACGGCAGGAAAAGGGGCGCACCGGATAGATCAGACAGCAGTTGTCCTTGAGAAAGGGACAGGGCTCCAGATTGCCGAAGCGATCCGGCTCAACATCTTCTCCGGCCAGACAGCGAGCCGCAAATTGATTGATGGTCAACTGGGGCTGGCTCATTCGCCCCTTCTGCTGAAGACGGGCAGCAAACCACTCTTCCTGTCCCTGTTCACGGATATGGGCATGGATCAGATCACCCTCGACCGCAGTCATGGTCACATTCTGGGTGCAGCAGGCCGCACAACCCTTTTCACAGACACTCTCCATCTTCTGCGACCAGACAGTAAATTCATTATAAATAGCCAGCAAGATCTCTTCTTTTAACGCCACAGTCCCTCCTCCCTGTTTTCTTTACAAGTTACGCTCCACACCATTCCAGACACCGTGTGCTCTGTCATGCTCAAGACACCAGTCTTAACAGAAGAAGAGATGACTCAGCAACAGATTCAAACACAGCTCAAAGAGACAAGAAAATTTATCAAAAAAAATCGAAATCCAATGAGGCAACAGAAGACAAGAGTCAACCCATCTATTATAATTAACCCAAAAGCAGAACTTACTGAAGGCGGCCAACAGGTGACCAAGTTACCATCCCCCCTTCTCCCTAATCAGCCGATATCACTCGACCATGGCCACCCACCACACCCCAAACCTCTCCATCCTCTTTCTCTGTACCGGAAACTCCTGCCGCAGCCAGATGGCCGAAGGGCTGTGCCGCCATTTGAAAGGAGAGCAGGTCCAGGTGGCTTCGGCCGGCATTGAACGACACGGCCTCAATCCTCTGGCCGTCAAGGTAATGGCCGAGCTGGGTATCGACATGACTCAGCAGTGGAGCAAGACCACGGACGAACTGGCTGACAGCCGGTTTGATTACGTGATCACGGTCTGCGGCCACGCCCATGAATCCTGCCCCATTTTCCCGGCTCTCATCCGAGTTATCCACCACGGCTTTGATGACCCGCCCTATCTGGCCCAACACGCAGCGTCAGAGGACGAGGCGCTCACCCATTACCGCCGGGTCCGGGATGAAATCAGAGACTACATTCTTACCCTCCCAGAGGCCCTTGATCCTCGTCCACCTCTTGGATAAAAAACAACTCCTGTTTTCGTCTCTCTCTTCCGATGAAAATTCTGAACACCATGCTGTGCCAGGCCAAGAAGACAATTTTCCAAGGTATCCGTGAGAACCGTTCAAGTCCGCATCTTCGTACGCCCTCTTATCTTGTGTCTGTCCATAAATGAGCAATTTTGGTCAAGATCAAGGCATGCGAAAAAAATAAGCGCAGGCATATGTTTGATATTCCGAGCATTATTTTTTGAGCATAACGCCGATATTGGGCAAAAGGGCCATTTATGGACGGGCACTA